>VOFK01003825.1_pt1 | contig 396797 bp, 395 predicted proteins | sample 5384121 | NCBI WGS metagenome assembly VOFK01 (sample SAMN12384730, study PRJNA508395) | human gut metagenome | isolation source: healthy gut J | host: Homo sapiens | reverse complement strand
CTACTGCTCCGACGTCTGCAAGGCCGAAGGAAACCGTCGAAAAAGCCGGGAACGCATGAGGAAAATGCGGGAGAAAAGGCCGGGCGGCTGTTACGATTTGCCGCCTCCAAAGGCTTGACATTCCGGGCTTTTTTGAGTGGTGTTTCCGGGTGGGAATATCTTATTACATTTCTCCCCGGTCTGCCTCTTATTTCGTAACATTCAGCACCTCAATATGTTGACCCGGAGGCACAGAAAGGAGGAATCTTGGAGACAGTGCAAGGATATGTGATTTTGAAAGCTGCCACCTTTGAAACCGGACACGGCTTTGCGCTGGGGCATAATCCGGGAGCGCCGAGACCCCTTTGTGACTTGGCAGTTTACCGAGGGGAAAAGGGCCATCGGGATTACTACTGGGGCCGCTATGGAACCAGTCAGGCGTGGGCGCAGAGGGACTTTGACCGCCGGGCGGACGACTATCAGCAGCTTTTACCATGCGGCGGTCAAGCATACCGAGCTGGGACCGGAGGGCGTTTACCGCTATTCCACCCAGCGGCCCGTGGACATAGGAACTTACCCTCGAAGCCGCCGGATAACCAGCCTTTTCCATTGTCAACTACGATGACGACAGGCGGCGTCCTGTGGCAAATGGCAGGCCGATGGCATGGGGCGAACTGACCTATGCGAAGCCACTGACCGAAAAACAGATGGAGGACTATGAACTGAAACCAGCACCGGGGCAATCCTGACCGGGTGCCCATCCATTACCGCCCGGCTTAAAGAAGGGAACCAGAGGGCAGGACCCCCCGAAGGAGCCCGGCCAGAAGCGGAGCCATAAAAACCATGAGGAACGATAAAGGAGGATCGCCATGCACGAAAAAGACAACTATCTGAAAACCGCCGAGCTCTCTACGGAGCAGAACTGCAACATGATCGACGGCGTACCAACAATACGCCCATCCACCCACGCCCCCGGAGCTGGACGCAAAGCCACTGGACAAAGGTAAAGGGAGCCCAAAGAGCGCCGGAAAGGCCGGGAGCTGGAACGCTGATGGAGAACCGCAAGCGAATGTCCATCTGCACGTTATGGTAACGCCGGACGAGCTGGCGGCCATCCATGATCGGATGACCGAGGCGGGCATTTCCAACGCCGGGGCTTATGTACGGAAAATGGCTCTGAACGGGTATATCCTGCACATCGACCTTGCGCCTGTAAAAAGAGCTGATCTCACTGCAACGGCGCTGTTCCAACAATCTCAATCAGGTTGCCGTACACGCACACCCTATGGCGTGTACCCGGAGGAAATCGACGGATTGAAGCGGGACTATGAAAAGCTGTGGGGCGAGGTGTCAAAGGTGCTGCAGGGCTTTCCGAGCTGAACAAAAAAAAAAGACGAGGGCGGCAGGTTCCGATGTTGGGACCTGCCGCCTTGTTCTTTTTACCATCTATATCTATGTTTCCGAAAATGTAATTCCCGAAGTCCAGCCACTTTACAAATAGACGATAGAATTTTTAGTATTTCTTCTCGTGTAGAATTAAGCCATTCAGCAAGCTCACGATCATAGAAACAATAAGCGACATCTTCGCCTGTGCCATATGTCGAATAGGCTTTTTCCTTTTGGCTATTTTCAATCGTCTGCGAATTGCTGTTAGCATATCAGTGATAGTATAGAGTTTTTCTCTCCATAAAGAGTTTTGGACAGAAGATTTTCCATCAGCCTGTTTTAATATGGAGCCATCACGAGTTCTTAGTACCCCTGTATTCAAGGCAATTAGCGTATCTTCAATCGCTTTATCAAAATCCTCCATTCGACCTTCTTGATAAATGTCATCTTGAAAGGCTGGACGATCAAAGCACTCCAAATAAAATTGGACAAGCTCTTTATCTTTTTCAAAGGCAGGTGTGGAAGAAGTAGTTTCGACTTCCAAAATTGCTGTCTGTTCTGCAAGCTGCTTCCAACTTTGTAGCAGTTCTTTAGGATAACGAGTAATATCCCGTATCAATCAATTTAGAACAAGACTGGCATAACCAAATTCCATTTTCAAACGACTTTCTTTCTTCGGGTGTCATAGAAGCGTCATAGCGTGGACCGCCTTGAGCCGCTGCACAGATATGAGCTGCTACCCCTATATTTGTAATTTTTTCAGGATTGGTATTTGCCCCACAAGTCAACTTTCGGCAAGCAGGATTACTACATCTTCTACCAACCCGATTTTGCCAGTAATTCCTTTGTTGCTGAAGTAAAGTCGTCTCTGCTGTTCCCCATGTTCATCACCTCGTCTAACCAAAATATTGATTTTGTTATATCATAACGTTTTAGATAAAACCATCAAGCTTTCTGGGCCAGCATGACCTTTAAGTTTTAGGACAGGACATTTACTAATCTTTCGCAACATTTATGTCCCCGGGCAGATGATAAAATAGAGGTAGAAAGGATAGATAAAGGAGGTTTTGAAGATGAAGATACTGCTGAAAATATTGGTTGCGCCCTTCGCTCTGGCGCTGTCCCTTCTGGCGGCTCTGCTGGTGTTTCTGTTTGATATTTGCGCCTTCCTGCTGACGATTGCCTCCGTGATCCTGGCGGTGCTGGGTATCGCCCTTTTTTCACGCCGACCCCCATCGGCGGGATTGTTTTTCTGTTCCTCGCCTTCCTCCTTTCGCCGTATGGTCTGCAAGCGGCGGCGGGCCCCCTTCTTTGGGCGCTGGACGGAGGCAAATCCGCTCTGTACCCGTTTCTGGCAAAGTTAAGCAGCCTCGGGCCATACTGGCCCGAAGTCGGGGCGGTCTGAATGGGCCGCCCCTTTCTCATGGAAAGGAGGAATGATTTTTGGCTACCACAACTTTGTTACAGCGCCATGCGGGCGAAGGCGAAACGATTGCTGAGGCTATCCGGGATTGTCTGGACTATGGCAAGGACCCGGAGAAAACAGAAAGCGGAAAGTATATCTCCGCTTATGAATGTGATCCGGCCACCGTGGCGGACGAGTTCCTTTTGGCAAAGGCCAGCTATGCCGCTATGACGGGCCGGGAACAGAAGAAAGAAAATAATGTGCTGTGCTATCAGATACGACAATCCTTCTATCCGGGCGAGATCACCCCGAAGGAGGCGAACCGTATCGGCTATGAGCTGGCTATGCGCTGGACAAAGGGGCGGCACGCTTTTATCGTTACCACGCACACCGATAAGCAGCACATCCATTGTCACATTTATTACAACTCCACCACCCTTGACTGCACCCGGAAATTCCGAAATTTTTGGGGCTCCAGCTTCGCCCTTCGGCGGCTCTCTGACAGGCTGTGCCTTGAAAACGGGCTGTCCATCGTGGAGAACCCGAAGCCCCGGAGCAAGAGCAAGTATCGGAACTATGGGGAGTGGCAGAAAGACCGGAAAGGGCCGCTTTCCTATCAGGACCGACTGCGCCTTGCTATTGATACTGCGCTGGCGGAACGCCCCGCTGATCTGGACGAATTTCTCAATTTGATGAAGCGGGCCGGGTATGAGGTCAAGACGGTTCGGGGCGGCGGTATCAGCTTCCGGCTGACTGGGCAGGGACAGGAACGCTTCACCCGTCTGCGTGCCTCCACGCTGGGGACGGCTACGACTTGCAAGATGTTCTGTCCGCCATTGAGGGGCAAAGAAAAACGCCCCGGGCGCTCGGAGCGGAAAAATCAGTCTGGCGGTGGATATTCAAGCAAAGCTGGCTGCCGGTAAGGGCCGGGATATGAACGCTGGGCGAAGGTATTTAACATTAAGCAGATGGCCGCCGCTCTTGCCTATATACAGGACAATAACCTGACCGATTATGAGCAGTTGGCGAAGAAAGCCACCGAGGCAGCAGACCGTTTCCATGCCATTTCCGAACAGACCAAGCAGACAGAACAGGCCATGAAAACCAATGCCGGGCTAAAAGCCGCAACGGTTCAGTATGCCAAAACCCGCCCAGTCTTTGAGCAGTATAAGGCGACGAAGTACAGCCGGAAATTTTGCGGACATGAGGCCGACCTTGAACTGTACCGGGCTGCACAAGCGGAAATGCGCTCTCTGCTGGGCAGGGCGAAGCTCCCAAAATGGATGTGCTGAAGGAAGAAGGCCGTAAGCTCACAGCAAAGAAAAAACAGCTCTATGGAGAATATCAAAAGGCACGACGGGATATGCAGGAGATCGTCACGATCAAAGCGAACATTGACACTCTGATGGGCTACACCGAACCGGGAAGAAAGCAGGAAAAGGAGCGTTAAGGTTATGAAAACAAGGAGCAAAGCGACGCTGACACTTCGGGCCATGTTGGCCCGAAGATACGGGTTTGGGGCGAGCCCCAACAAGCCGCCTTTGTGCCACTTGTGGCCACAGAGGCATTGCTTGCCACTTAGCGGCACCCCCGAAAATGGCGCAAAAAAACAGAGGCCCTTATTCTGGAACCTCCGTTTCTCTGGCTTTCTTGAGCCCTTCGGCTGTGGCCTCCATGACAACAAGCTCTTTCTCGTTCATGGAATTTAGGAGCACATCAATATGCTTTCTGCAAGAGCTTGACCTTGCCCCTCCGTCCGCATGAATAAACTGGTCAACTGAAACGTCAAACATAGTAATGAGTTTAACAAAAAGGTCGAAGCTGGGATACTGACCTTTGTTCTCAATATTCATAATGGTCCGGGAGTCACGGTCTACCAATTCCGCAACATAGGCTTGTGTCCAGCCCTTTTCTTCTCTGGCTCTTTTGAGAGCCGCCCCGAGGCCGTGAAAGTCAAACCTTCTTTCATTTTGGTTCATTCTCATATCACCCTATATCATTGTACATTTCGGGTTGGATTATGAAAATGTAATGAAATATGATGTAAGGTGGTATTTTATTTCCGCTATGTTTTCTTGAACCTTGAAAACACAAACATCCATTCATTCATTGACATTATTTTTTCTCTGTGTTATACTGTTATACACAACAGCATAACAGTTAAAACACACGGAGGATGCAGCAATGAAACTGATTATTTCAAATGTATCTGGCATCCCCATATACGAGCAGATTAAACAGCAGATCAAGGCGGCTATTTTATCTGGCGAGCTTCAAGCCGAAGAAACTTTGCCCTCCCTTAGAACACTTGCCAAAGACTTAAAGATCAGCGTCTTAACAGTGACAAAGGCATACACAGAATTAGAGCAAGAGGGCTTTGTTAAAAATGTGCAGGGGCGTGGATGTTTCGTAATGGGGTCTGGTTCAGAACTGATTAAGGAGCAGCTTATTTGCAAAGTAGAAAACAATCTCACCGAAGCAATAAAAGCTGCAAGAATGGCAAATCTATCCACAGAGGAATTACATCGCCTTTTGGACATTTTAACGGAGGTAAAAACAGATGACTAATTATTTAGAGGTAACGAATCTTTCAAAATCTTTTGATTCTTTTCAGCTTCACAATATCAGCTTTACTTTGCCAAAGGGATATATTATGGGCTTGATCGGCCCGAATGGTTCTGGCAAAACAACGACAATCAAACTGATTTTGAATATGCTCAAGCGCACCGGTGGCACAGTCAAAGTGATGGGGCTGGATAATATCGCAGAAGAACAAAAAAGTAAAAAATCAGAGCTGGGCGTTGTTTTCGATACAAATTATTTCAGTGATGATTGAAAGTGTCGCAGGTTGAAAAATCCATTTCGGTATTTTATCCAAATTGGGACAGCCAGAAATTTGCGGATATGTTACGGAAATTTCACATTGCACCAACCAAAAAGGTAAAAGAACTTTCCAAAGGTATGCAGATGAAGTTAATGCTTGCCTGTGCGTTTTCATACGACGCCAAGCTGCTGATCCTCGACGAGCCGACCAGTGGACTTGATCCGGTTTCCAGAGATGAACTTTTGAAAATTCTTTCAGAGTATATTGAAGATGGCGAGCATAGTGTTTTGTTCTCCACCCATATCACAGGCGATTTGGAGCGTGCAGCCGATTATATTACCTACATCAGTTATGGCGAGCTGTACTTTACTGGCAGCAAAGATGATTTTGTAGATATGTTCCGCATTGTAAAAGGTGGAATTGAGGAACTGTCCGATGATCTGAAAAATAAGGCGGCTGGTATTCGTACATTCCCTACGGGATTTGAGGCACTGATGAAAACCGAAGATATTAGCGGTTTCCCTAACCTGACCGTTGATCCTGCCACCATTGATGAAATTGTAGTGTTTACAAGCAAGAAAGGTGACGATTATGAGTAATATTTTGAAATCCACAAAATTAGATATTGCATTGGTAAAACCATATTTTAAGACGATTTGCTTTACCCTGCTCCTGCCGATTGTGTTTGCCGCAATCAATCGTTCTTTGCTGACAGGGGTATCATTTGCCATGTGCTTTATTGCCATGACGACAGGATATACCTTTTCCATCACAGAAAAAAACAGCATGGATCGGCTGTTTGGTATTTTACCTGTTCGTAAAAGCGAGCTTGTGATCGGACGCTATGTTTTTTGTCCTTGCAATGGGGCTTGCTTTCCTTGATTATTTCTTTGATTGCACAGCCGCTTGTCTTGAAAGTGCTGGGTGAAACAGTTGGCGTATTTGACATTGTAACTGCCGCTATTGCAGGAGTATTCTTATTTGCACTCTATACCGTGTTCCAGATTCCGGGATATTACAAGTACGGCTCAATCAAAGGACGGGTATTTATGTATATTCCAGTGGCCGGTTTCTTGGTGACTTTACTTCTTCTCTCTAAAATGCCAGCTATCGGGAACTCAATTATTTCAGTCGTTGAATCTTCTCCGATACTTCTCGTTTTCCTTGCGGTTTTTGCTATTGTCGTGATGTATGCGGTTTCAATCTTCTTGTCCATTCGGGTTATGAAGAATAAGGAAATGTGAGGTGATTGTATGGATTTCACAATTTTGGCAGTTGTGCTTTTGATTGGTGTTGGCGTTCCTATCCGTAATAAACTCATACGGAAATATCGGGATAAGAAAAAGAATGATCGCAATTCGGAGTGAACAATATGGAGAAAACAGAGTTCATCCGCTGCCCAGTCTGCGGGAATAAAACACGCGACAAAATTCGGGAAGATACCGTACTTAAAAATTTTCCTCTCTTTTGTCCAAAATGTAAAAGTGAATGTCTAATCGACATTGAACAATTAGACTTACGATTAGCATTATGGGAATACCGTCGTTACTAATGACAGTATTCTGTTTGCTTTATGAGAAATGCTCAATGCTGGAATGGGCAATAAATTTGAATTTGACAAGGAGATAATAATGATACCAATTTCTGATATTCTCATCCGCTCAATTAGTGGGTATGTGTTTATGGTTCCAGTCTTCGTACTGTATTTCTTGTGGCTCAAAAAATTGGGGAGAACACAAAGTTTTCTCCATACCGCTGCAGTGTTTGTTTTTGGTTATTATTTATTCGGACTTTTGACCGTCACAGGCATCGGCTTTACAAGCACAATGACCTTTCGCCCGAACATTTCTTGGACTCCATTTATCGGTATGATAACTGGGCCAATTGATACCATTCTGAATATTATTCTGTTTGTCCCGTTGGGATTTTTCCTGCCGCTGCTGTACAAGAAATATCATCACATGAAGACGGTTGCATTGACTGGCTTTCTGTTTTCTTTGGCTGTTGAAATTGTCCAGATGTTTGGCTGGGGTTCTTCCGACATCAATGACTTGATGACAAATACCGCTGGAGCCTGTATTGGATTTTTAGTTTATTGTCTGCTGTCAAGAATCTTGCCTGCCAATCTGAAAAAGCAACTTCAATCCAGCCGTGTCAATGCTGTGGCTGAAGTACTTCTCTTTGCTATTTGCACATTTGCCATTATGGTCACGGCTCAGACTTGGTTTGTCCATGATGTGCTGAATGTTCCATAAATTGTATCGGAAACAATCGGTCTCAGATATAAAAAAATAGTGTCTTCTGTTTGACACACCTGCAGACCGATTTTTCCGTATTGAACTTAGTCGCGTCAACGAAGCCACTACCTATGGAATTTCAATCTTTTCCTTCCTGTTATGCTTGGACAGATTGAATAATTCTCTTTGTGTTATATCTATTATTTTTAGGTAATAGTCCACAACGGCTTCTAACATGAAGGTACAAAAAATAAAAGTTGATCCTCAATCAACCCTATTATTGTACTCTTCAATTCATACTTTTCGATCTCAATGGTAGTATGGTTAGATAGACATCTGTTGCCGCTATCCCTTGGTAAGTTACCCGTTCAGCTTACCTACAAATTTAGAATACAATAAATGGCATCATTTGAACAGACTATATTTTTTGGGATGAACTGTTCTACTATGAGAGCTTCGGTCTGTTCGCTGCGCTGATTCTGGTGCAGTTGGTGGCCACATAAGCGCAGCAGCGTTCCGCTTTTACTACAAACAAAGAAAAGGTTTAACAGAAAAAAGGTTGAACAGAAAATAGGTATCATCAATCAAAAATATCATTGGAGGTAACTTATGGAAAAAGAAACAATGGGAACTGTAATTTCAGTTACAAAACAATGGTGGTTAAAAGTGAATCGTAAACCTGTCCGCGCTCACGCTATGGATGGCGCAGCCTTTCCGCATACTATCAAGGTCAAATATACGATAGACGGAAAAGATTACATCTGCCGAAAATGGATTGGCGCAGGAAACAAAGTCCCTGACAAGGGAACAACGATTAAAGTTACCTATTGTGAAGATAAGCCATCGAAAGCAAGAATTGAACTCTAATTCAAATTGACTGACTAACACGGTATGTTTTGGCCTTTGCGGCATGAAACATACCTACATATTCAAACATCTGCCTCCACAGCGGGGAAAAGAAAAAAACCGCTGACGGGCAGAGGATTTCGTGCGCTTTTCTGTATCATCGACTGATACGGCGGTTTTGAGAAAATCAGAGCCGCCGTTTCTTTTCGTCTATCCTAAACCAACGACGACCTAACACCGTGTAAATCCACGGCGGCATATAGGAGGATTGCCGCCGTGTCTATTTTTGCCTTTTTTCATAGCACCCATGACCTACATCAGTTAAAAAAAGCATAGCTCCGCCTCCGGGTTATTCCGGCTATGTATGCGAAATTTGTTGGAACCTTAATTATTATGTCATTTCATGCGTCCGTGTGGCTTCATGCCGCCCGGGCGCTTTTGCGTTCTTATGCGTTAGCTTCGGGTCATGTTGGCCCGAAGTCATTCCCCGGTGCCGCTCCCCGCCGCCTTCGTTTCGGTCACTCGTCAACCAACAACCGAAACGGAGGTCAATATGGCTATTATCAATTTGCGGGACTATTACCCATTTTATACATCGGATTGCTTCATGGAAGTATCGGAAGAAGTTGCAGAAATGTTCAAAGAGTTTGAGCGTAAAGAGGCTGCTTATCGGCTGCGTACATACCGCCACAAAGCCTACTATTCCCTTGATCGGGACGACGGGCTGGAGCACGAAGCTGTCTTTGTCGCCTTATCGCCCCATGAACTGTATGAGCGGAAAGTGTGACCATGCAGGAGCTTCACGCAGCGCTTTCCAGTTTGCCGGACAAACAGGCAAAACGGATTTATGCTCATTTCATTCTCGGCATGACCAAACAGGACATTGCCCGGGCAGAGGGCGTCCATGAAAAAAAAGTGGTTCGTGTCGCAATCGAGCGAGGTCTGCGGCGCTTAGAAAAAAATTTTGAAAAAATTCTTTGTAAGGCGTACCGATTAAGGCCGGAAAATGAAATGGCTTATGAGAGGCAAAACACTTCGGGTCACAATGGCCCGAGGTTCAGACAAGCCTCATGCAGATTGAAAATTGAATAAAAAGACACCCGGATACGAAGGGGAACGCGCTGTGTGACAGACCCGCCATGACCTCGGATTTCAGAGAATACAGTCTTTGTAAAACTGAGCGAGCGAACAGGTCCATGCCATAGGTGGGGCAAGGCTGGCTCCACCGGAACAGGCGCAGAACCCGGATACTTGCGTTTAGTCACAGTCCGAGCGTTGAAGCGGCCTTGCAAGCCGTGAGCCGTCGCAGGCAATGAGAACGCCTTGCCATCAGAATGGGGAGAGTTGAAATACTATGGGGCATGAAGCCTATGCCCGTCCGGTGTGTCTGAAATGAAGTGAAAACCTATGGGGAGCCCCCGGCAATGCTGTCTGATGATAGGCCAACCGATCCGGCGTGGCTCCCCATCTTTTCAAAAAAGGAGCACTTTATGGGAAATGCGTTTGGAATGATCCCCGGCTTGGAACCGGACGAATGGAGCAATGACGCCTGCCGTGGTTATGTCATTATGGCAATGGAGGACTGCGGATTTTCAAAGAAGGATATACGGCGTGTTGTGGGGCAGCTTTATGAAGTATTCGACCTCAACAGCGTGGAGGATGCCAAAGAAAAGTACCTTTCCAGTCCTTACTGACCTCGGGCCACATTGACCCGAAGTGGAGAAAGCTCAAAGGGCGGCACCTGCTGGGTGCCGTCTTTTGACATTTCCCCACGGGACAAGTCTGTGGGAAAAGGCAGGCATATACACGCACTTTCGCAAAGGAGGTTTTCAATGACGCAAGCTGTCACTTATGAACGAGAAACAAAGTCTGTCGCATTTCAAGGGAAGATCATTGTGCTGGAAAGCCTCACGCCGGTACTTCCCCCGAAGGAGAAAGAACAGCGCAAAAAAGAAATTGAGCGTTGTCTTTACGAGGTGTTCAGTAAATATGGGGACAGATTTCCCTAATCATTCGCAACATTGTTGTCCGGGGCTGCTGATGGTATAATATAGTTGTAAGGTTGGTAGCTCCATTCCAACAAGGAAAGGAGCCCAATATGGAATTTATCAGAGAAGATTGTATTTACGCAAGACAGTCAGTAGACCGCAAGGACAGTATCAGCATTGAAAGTCAGATTGACTTTTGCAAGTATGAATTGAAAGGCGGTAGCTGCCGGGTATTCAAGGACAAAGGCTATTCCGGTAAGAATACGGACAGACCGGAGTTTCAAAAGCTGCTGGGGCGAGATCCGCAAGGGAAAGGTTCGGCGGGTCATCGTGTACAAAGCTGGACCGTATAAGCCGCTCTATTCTGGACTTTGCAACGATGATGGAGCTGTTTCAAGAGTACGATGTGGAGTTTGTATCCTCCACGGAAAAGTTTGATACTTCGACCCCGATGGGCCGGGCCATGCTGAATATCTGCATTGTATTCGCCCAGCTTGAACGTGAGACAATTCAGAAGCGTGTCACAGACGCCTACTATTCCCGGTGCCTGAAAGGCTTCCACATGAGCGGGCAGGCGCCATACGGTTATCAGTTAGAGCCTACTGTGGTAGAGGGTATCCGCACAAAGAAAATGGTTGCCGACCCCGTAGCCGCCGACCATGTTCGGCTGATGTTTGAAATGTACGCTGAACCGGAAACCTCCTTCGGAGATATTACCCGATACTTCGAGGAACATGACATAAAAATTTATGGCAAATCCATGTTCCGTACATTTCTTTCCCAGCTTTTAAGAAACCCCGTTTACGCACAGGCCGATTTGGAACTGTACGAATTTTTCAAGAGCCAGGGTGCAGCGATTGTGAATGACGCTTCTGACTTTGCTGGAACAAACGGCTGCTATCTCTATCAGGGGCGGGATGTGAAAGAGGACAAGGACAGGTGCTTAAAAGACCAGATACTTGTTATCGCTCCCCACGAAGCACTCATTTCCTCTGACACATGGCTGAAATGCCGGAAAAAACTTATGGCAAATACCACCTTCCAGCAGGGACGGAAACCGAAAAATACTTGGCTGGCCGGAAAAATCAAATGCGGTCATTGTGGGTATGCTCTGAAAGCCACCCATGTACCAAACAGCACCGGATATTTCCGCTGTACCAAACGGACGGAAAACAAAGGCTGTCCAGGCTGCGGGAAAATTCGCAAAGAAGAATTTGAGCAATTCATTTTCTCGGCCATGCAGGAGAAGTTCAAAGATTTTCAGATACTCCACGGCAAAGAGGAAAAGGTCAATCCGAAGCTGACAGCCTATCAAGTAGAGCTGGCACAGGTGGAGGCAGAAATTGAAAAGCTGCTGGACACACTGACCGGAGCCAATGCGACCTTGCTTGCCTACGCCAACAAAAAAATTGAAGAACTGGACACCCGACGCCAGACCATTTCAAAGGCAATCGCCGAATTGAGCGTTGAAACCATATCGCCCCAGCAGATAAAGAAGTTATCCTATTATCTCGACAACTGGGAGAGCATAGATTTTGACGACAAAAGAAAAAAGCCGCCGATGGCTTAATTTCTACAATCAAGGCCACCAGCGACCGTGTTCAGATAGAGTGGAAAATCTGACATTTCCGCTCTATCGCCCCTCATTTCTATTTTATCTTGTTTGTACCCCTTGTACACTGATGTTTGCGTTGCTTTTTACAAAACGTACTAAAAATAGAAAACGCATTGTTGCTATTGTACTTGTTATGGTTGCGGTTTTATATCAGCTTTCTGTTGTTTTTTTCCGATTGAACAAATACATAAATACGATAATGTTGAAGAGGTATTTGATTATATGTATTCTGGAAATATCGATTTTATAGAATACGGTCAGGATTCGGCATTTGTTTCATTCAGGCAGAAATCCTCTCCCAATAGGTTTAGGTCTGCAGTAATTTTGAAAAAGGACGGAAAATATATAGTCGGATTTCCTAAAAAGAACCAACGTATTTACTATTGTTCAGGTTCAGGGGTTAGTGTAAGCTTTTTCCACCTAAAAGATACTAACGATTATTATTTGACTATTTTCGGCAGTGTTGCTCCTGATAGTGTGTCGGATTCTGAAAATCACAAATTTAATTTTGCCAACGGTAACATATCAAGCACAACTACAGTTTATATTAAAGACATCAGTAATTATAGCTTGACTTATACCGGATTGGAGCACGAATACACGATTTCAACTTATATGGAAAATGAAAAATTATGCTTTAATGTGACAGGCGATGTTAATAACAGCTCGGAATACTTAAATAATATATAAAATATAAAAAGCAACATAGTGGACGTTTTTGTTTGCAGAAAGGAGTTAGGCTCATATATAGTTAAATAAACATATTAAGATATAAGTATTTTAATATGTCTAATATCTAAGCTAAACGGATTCTAATTTATCAAACGCTTTCAAGTACTTTAAAAGTGCCGTGGTATTCGAGCGGCGCTGCTTGCCGGTGGACAGCATCCTGTTTCAGTAGGTAACCGCCTGAAAAGGCACAATCCCGGAGGGAAACCCCTTCCCTCCGGGTACATAACAGAATCCGGTCGAGACGGGCTATTACCACCTCAAATCAAGGTACTACAACCCTGAATTGTGCAGGTTTATAAATGCTGATAGTGTTGATGTACTTGATGAAGACCAAAATAATGTTCTTGAGAATAATTTATTTGCATATTGCCTTAATAATCCTGTAAATATGGTTGATTATGATGGAAATAGCGCAATAGCTATAGCAGGAGGTTATGGTTTATATGTATGGGCGTTTGCCGGGGCAAATGCATGGAATATTATTGGTCAAGTAGTACTTGTTGGAATGGCTGTTGTAACTATTGTATTAGCAATAAAAATAGTTTACGATAAAACATCTGGGAAAAAAACTACTAAAAATGGTTCACAGTCTGCCGGACACAGGAGTACTAGAAATGGTTCAAAGAGAAAAACTAATGACAAACATACAAGACCAAGACCGGGGCGTCAAAGTGAAAAGAAAAAGATGAAACCGTCTTGGAAAAGAAGGAGGTAAAATAATATGGATATTATAAACAGCATAAAATTTTGTCGAGACAAGCGAAAGGTTGCAAACGTATACCTCGATAAAGAGGACACATGCCATCATCTGACGGGATATATTACCGCCTGTAATGATGACGAGGTGCTGATAGCCCACATTAACACACGAGGCGAATACGACGGATTTGTATATGAATATGCAAGCAATGTTTATCGTGTCGAATATGACGGAGAGTATGAAAATAAAATCGGAACGCTGTATAAATTAAAACATCAAAGTCACCCACAATTTGAACCTGATGAAGGAAATATTCTCTTCTCATTGCTGAAATTTGCTGAAAACAGCAAACTTTTGGTTTCGTTGGAGGATGAAGAGAACAGCGTAACCGGTTTTATGAAAAGCTTTTCCGACACCCAAATTGAGCTTGAAACCGTAAATGAATACGGTAAATACAGCGGTGTTACCGTAATCGATTTGGAAATGGTTGAAACCATTTCCGTTGACACCGATTACGAGCAAGACGTTAAATTGTTGGCAGATAATAATGCAGAGAACGGTTCTGGGTGTTGAAAGCCGTGCGAAACAGTTGAAGTGTGTATATTTGTTTTATAATACACCGCCTTGCTCAAACGAACCCTCTGCGGTACAGAAGCTACTATTATGACAGCGAGACACGGCTTTATATGTATCCAGCCGTTATTACGATCCTGAGATCGGTCGGTGGATTAATGCAGACAATCAGCTAACAACCGGTAGCGATATGACCGGTATGAACCTGTTTGCCTATTGTGGAAACAACCCTGTGAACAGAATTGACCCTACCGGCGAAGAAGCGTGGTGGCATTGGGCGCTTGGCGCGGCAATTGTTGCGGCATGTGCGGTAGCAACAGTTGTCACTGCGGGAGGATTTGCGGCAGCAGCAGGTGCAGTTGCAGCCGTTGGAAGCGGAATGGCCGCTGCAACAACAGCGTCTACTATAGCCGCCGGAGCATTTATTGGATCAGCAACAGTTTACGGAATGGCGGTAGCAACGGCTGCTTCTACATCCAGATCAGTAAAAGAGTTTAATTCAAAGGGCAATTGGGGAACTGTTGCGGCAACCGCAGGCGGTGCTATTTTAGGTGGGGGAAGTGCGTATGTATCTACAAAGGGTTCTTCAACTTCGCCCAAAACAAATCAACCAATATCACGAGGTCCAACAGGTAGAACACAACCGGTTAATTTAAGAGAACAACTTGCAATGGAACAAGTAAAGTCAAATCCGTCAGCGGGTCATCGACTGGATATAGCTATGAACGATCCCCGTTGGCCAGCTTCTGAAGGGTGGGTTAAGATGCAGCAAATTGTTCCTACATCACAAGGCAATATCAATATTCATTATGTTTATAACCAGACATTAAAAATATTTGATGATTTTAAATTTAAATAAATATGGAGGAGCAAATGACGGATTATATTTTAATAGAAAAGATTTGGCAGGATATTTTTTGCTATCAGGTTAAAATCACCTGTGCGTCTAGTCATGTTGTAGCTACAAATGATATATATATATCAGATGATAGCATTGATACATTATTTAATGGCTTAAATGATTTTATTAAAGGTAAAACAAAAGAATTTTTTTGGGAAAATGGTAAAAAAAAGGAGATGATTCCACCGCATGCATAACATTTGAATTTATACACAAAGATAAGTTGGGACATATTTTGATAGAAGTATATATGGAATTGGATGATGGTGGTAATTACAGTAGTCACAACTGTTGCTTTTACCTCAATACGGAGATAGGATTACTGGAAAAATTTTGCCAAAAACTTCCAACACTTAAGCGAGAATTATTAGGGATAGAAGTGGTTTTAAATGACAACGACTAATTTTTAGTCTACTGTTAAAGCCTATTTCATCTGGACAAGCATCACCTTTTGGGGACAAAAGGCAAATTGTTGGGAGAATCCCAAACCCTTAAAGGTTTCAGGAATAGTCCTGACAAGTTTTGCCTTTGTGGTATCACAAAGGCGACGCTTTCGGTTTCAACTATAACGGCGAAGAATATTACTACATAAAGAATGTACAAAATGATATAGTCGCAATAGCCGATAAAAACGGAGTTATAGTTGCAAACAACACAGCCTATACAAGCGTTAAGTTGCACCTTGGTTTGGCCAAATTGGTGGAGGCACACAGTACTTGTTATTAGACGGTAGAGTTGACCAATTGCTTGCTGATGGTTTGGTAGTAAAACATCTAATGGTGGCGTTACTTCTCCAACTGAAAAAGATGTAAAGCAATTGTATCAATATTTAAATAATGGTAAGTATCAGTAAGGAGAATGATTATGAATAACGTTCATGAAAAATTATTTAAAGAAATTAAAATGATTCAGGAAGAAGTTGTTTATACAGCATTAATCGAAAATCCTGATTTAAAAGACTTACTTTTTGATATAACATATGATACAATTTTTAAATTACTTGAAGTTTTTGATGGATATAGAAATACTGAATTGAATTTAGACATTATTGATAAGAAAAATAAAAATTCAATAAATATAAATCGTAGTTTACACGATTTATGTTCAAAATATCTTCATGACAAAGGTGAATAGAATTTAGTTTGACACAGAAAAACAATTTCTAATGTTAACAAATGAAGCAGAGTGGGCAGCCGCACCATTATTCGGGCAATCCGGCGGTGGTGTACAGTGGTGGATATCTGTATTAGGATAGGAGGATAATGTGATGAAGAAAAAAAACTTATTTATTTGCTCGTTGGTTGACATATTGGATTGTGCGGAAAAAGAAAAAAATGCAATACTTGATGGGAAAGAGTCATTGTGGAATTTAGAACAAATACAAAAAGTCATCGTTCCTGAAATAAGCGAATTGCTATCGTATGCAAATAAAGGTAAAATTTATTTCAAGTATGGAAAGAAACAAAGACTTTTGGAATCATCATATTTGATAACAGATTCACTAAATGATTTGTCTCATACCGCTTTAGGAGAGTGTGTTTTGAGATTACAAAATCTTTATGACACTTTATGAGATGTTATATCCATACTTCCATTCCACTCTCCTCATAAAAGTGGTCCTCACCAGCAATGGCACTGGCAACGGAACACATGGAATCCAAAAACAGGTGGAATTACAGGACGTTCAATTCACTGGACACTATTTGGGAGGAGATTTTGATGAAATTTGCATATGATAAAAGTAAGGCACAGCGTATCATAAATCATGAAGATATAATGCTTAAAACATATTCTAAGATTATTAGTACCTATACATCATTGTTTGAACAATACGATTGTTCTCTTAAAGTTAGACTTTTTTGGATTGATTTTTCTACCGAGAGGCGTTCTAACCGTCGTTTGCCGTTTCGTATTGGTTATGCGTGTTATGTATGTTGTGAAGTTCAGAGAGACGGCAAAGAAGTACAAGTAAAAAGTGCTGATGGCGAAGCAGATTACTATTCATTATCAGCTACATGGATGGTGTCATCAATAGAAAGGAGCTTTTTAAAAGCAAAAGCATCACTATATTCAGACACTGATGATATTGAAAACGACATGAAAGAATTGTTTCGGTTGTTATCGAATGACCAATAGAATATGCTATTGTATATACTGGAACTACAGAAATTAAGTGGGATGATAAAACCACGGAAACAATATATACCGATGTAGGTTTTAGTGGATATGCGCTTTTAGCCCTTGCCTATTTTCTAACCTCAGGTGAGCCAGCTCAAGCTCCGGAAACGTTTCCACAACCGGTGCCGGCACAGTAAGAAAGGAGAAAAAATGTTGTATGGAATGTTCAGATTAGGCATTGGGTTCATAATTGCTATTGTTCTCTTTGTTCTTATTAAATATACTAAAACAATATATAAGCGTAAATGTTGTATTGCAGCATTTATAGCTGTTTCAATAACTGTCAGCTTGTTGTACCTGATTCCGTTTGAAAACGCATTTATTACCTTTTCTACTCCTGAGAAAGCATTTCATTATACAAACTCTTGGGATATAGACAATATAGTCAGCGGAACGGAAACAAGCTTTGTGATTGCAAGCAAAAACAATGTGAATACTTATAAAATTGTCCCTAAAACGCAAAAAGGCTGGAAAATTAGCAGTGCATTGGCAACAAAAGATATGTTTCAGTATTTTTGCAACGGAATATCTATTCATATATACAGATATAAAAACTCTTCGGATTATTATATCGCATTGTTTGATACTGATGGCGGTCAAATCAATATAACTGACAATCGTGGTTCCAACTTCATCTCCGTAATACAGAATCAGTCAGCAGATATTGAACCGGTTTTTATCATTACTATGCTTGCATAAATAATATGGATAGCGAATATGTTATTACCCTTAATGGCGAAGATATAAAGCTGCCAATAACAAAATATAGCTGATACTTGCGGCCTTTGCGTCCAAGCGAATTGTTTTTAACCATGTAAAGCACCCTCTGCTTTTTAAATGAAAGTGGAGGGTGTTTTTTTTTTTTTTAAGGGCAAATCAGACGTTTTTTTTGTGAAAAGCAATCCGTGTTGTATTTGCTCATGTGAAAACTTTTGCTCTATAAAATACAAGGGTACGTGTAAGATTTGGGTTAACCTGAAATCTGCATTATTCGCGGTTGAGGAAGTAAATGAATGATGATAGAAAGAAGAGGTGTAAAGAATGTCATTTGATGATATATCAAAAATAGACACGCAAGATGTTGTAAATGCTATTAAAATGTTACGTATCAGCACAAATGTAATTAATAAAGATCTTAAGTGCGCTGATACGTAACATTTTTTGTCGTTCGTAATATAATATACCCCTCTTGATGTAGGTTGCACATCAGGAGGGGCGCTTTTATGCTATAACTAATAGTGTTACATATTGGTACAAATATAGTGCTATTAAGCTGATAGAATACATGTTTAAATGAAAACAGTTTAACATAACCACTTAACCGAAAGAATAAATCAAAAAATAAAACCGACATACGAGCCGATTTTATTTCTAATTTCTCATTTAAAATTGTATAAGTCAGGTATGATTTTTTACTGTAATATCCCTGATTTACTGTAATTATGGAGTGAACAAGAGTGAATGTGAGGGATAGAAAGGGTGAAATTATCTAAAAACCCTTGATACGCCTATATTCACGCTTGTTCTTCGTAGTTCACGGTTGCAGCCGCGAAGCGATGGTGCGGATAACAGGACTTGAACCTGCACGCTTTTCGGCACAAGATCCTAAATCTTGCGTGTCTGCCAATTTCACCATATCCGCAAATTTCCGTTATTATACCAAATGTTTTTTTCAATATCAATAGACAAATTAGACATTTTGTTATATAATAATTATCAATTATTGTACAAAAGGGAGTTGTAGCAATGAGAAGCATTTTCACCGACAAGGTTTCAGATACGATGCCGCTGCCGGAATATCCGCGGCCTCAGCTTGTGCGCGACGGATGGCAAAATCTTAACGGCCTTTATGATTATAAAATATCAGACAGCAGTGAGAAAAAGCCGAATGATATTGACGGAAAGATTTTAGTTCCATTTGCTCCCGAGTGTTTTTTGTCAAAGGTCGAAAAGGGATTAAAGCCCACCGAAAGACTTTGGTATTTTAAAAAATTTTCATTAAACGACAATTTGAAAGGAAAGAGTATTCTTTTACATTTCGGAGCAGTTGATTGGGAATGCAAAGTATATATTAACGACACCTTTGTAGGTTCACATATCGGCGGTTATTGCGCGTTTACTTTTTGATATTACCGATTTTTACGTGACGGTGAAAATGAACTTTCCGTTTGTGTATTTGACCCGACCGATTCGGGCTGGCAGCAACGAGGAAAACAGGTTAACAAGACGCACGGCTTTTGGTATACGGCTACATCCGGTATTTGGCAGACCGTTTGGCTGGAGGCGGTTGACAGCTGTTATATCAGAAAGCTTGATGTTGTTCCCGATATTGATAACAATCTTATATCAATTGATATAGACTTATCCGTCGAAATGAAAGGCGTTAAAATTAAAGCCCGGATAATGGATGGCGACAGCGTTTTAGCCGAGAAATCAGTTAAGCAGCATGACGAAATCAAGCTTAAAAAGTACGAATATTGGTCGCCAGAAAATCCCAAACTTTATGATTTGTTTATTACCGTTTCCATTGGAGATAAAGCGGTAGATTCTGTTAAAAGCTATTTCGGCATGAGAAAGTTCTCGATAGGGCGTGACAAAAAGGGAATAACACGTCTTTTCCTTAACAATGAACCGTATTTCCAAAAGGGACTTTTGGATCAGGGTTATTGGTGCGACGGAGGACTTACGGCGCCTACGGATGAGGCTATGATATTTGATATTTCTGAAATGAAACGTCTCGGATTTAATATGTTGAGAAAACATATTAAGGTTGAGCCGATGCGTTGGTATTATCATTGCGACAGACTCGGCATGCTTGTTTGGCAGGATATGGTAAGCGGCGGAGCGTACATCGGAGATTTCTACGCGGGAGTTTTACCTAATGTCGGTATTTACAAACTCAAGGATAACAAATACAACAGATTCAGCCGCGGCGATAAAAAATGGCGTCGCAACTACTATGAAGAGCTTGAAGAAATGATAAAACAGCTTTACAGCGTCACGTCAATTTACTGCTGGGTTCCGTTTAATGAGGCATGGGGGCAGTTTGATGCTTTGAAAGTCTGCAATTTTGTCAGAAGCCTTGACAGCCATCGTGTTATTGACCACGCAAGCGGTTGGTATGATCAGGGAGGCGGAGATATTGACAGTATGCATAAATATATCCTCCCGATTCATCTGAGAAAATCAAAAAAAACGCGCTTTTGTTGTTACTGAATTCGGTGGCTATTCGAATATAGTTCGGGGCCATACTTGGAACGAGAAAAGCATTCGGATATCTTATGTTTAAATCCAAAGAAAGTCTTACGAAGGCCTATAAAAAGCTGCTGGATAAGCAAATTATCCCAATAATAGATAAGGGCTTATCCGGTACCGTTTATACTCAGGTAAGCGATGTTGAAAATGAAGTTAACGGAATTTATACATATGACAGAGCAGTTTTAAAAATTGATGAGAATGTTTTGAAGGACATTAACAGTCAGTTAAGATATTGAGAGGATATATATGGCGGCGACAAACAATCAAAAACTTAAGCTTCTTTATATATTAAAGTTTTTGCAGGAGAATACCGATGAGAACCACATTGCGCATGCCGAGGATATAAAGCTTTACTTGTTAAATCACGGTATTGCCGCAGAGCGGAAATCAATATACAGCGATATTTCAATCCTTATTGATTTTGGATATGATATAATTAAGAGTAACGGTTCCGGCGGCGGCTACTTCCTTGCAAGTCGTGACTTTGAGCTTGCCGAGCTGAGACTGTTAAGTGATGCGGTTCAAGCTGCAAATTTTATTTCGGCTAAAAAAACAAAACAGCTTCTGAATAAGATATTTACTCTTACAAGCGCAGAGCAGGCAAAAAAAATCAAATCTCAGGTTTATGTTGATAATAGGCCGAAATGTAAAAATGAAGAGCTGTATTATACAATTGATAAGCTTGACCGTGCTATAAACGATAACCGTAAAGTAAAAAAAATAATATATCGCAGACGTATATTATCGGACAATCCTGACCAAGCTTATGAGGAAAAAGAGCATATAATAAGTCCTTATTCTTTAATTTGGTCCAGTGACCACTATTATCTTGTCGGTAACAAATAAAAAAATACGATAATCTTATGATTATGAGAATTGACAGAATCGAACACACAGAGATTATTGACGATTCTTTTTCCCGACCGTTTTCGGAAGTGTCTCCTTACAAATTCAGCTTTGATTCCGCCGATTATGCAAGCAAGCACTTCGGTATGTTTTCCGGCGAACCTAAGCCGATTTCTTTATTGTGCAGTAATGAAATTGTCGAAAATGTGCTTGACAGATTCGGAGAGGATGCTAATATACACAAAAACGGTCCGTCAAAATTTGTTTTAAATGCCAATTCAGCCGTAAATGACGGATTAGTTTCATGGATTATTCAATTCGGAGGAAAAATTCAAGTAACCTCTCCAAATGAGCTGAAAAAATATGGTGCTTAAAAGGGCGGAAGAAATCAAGTCTGCATATATAATTTGATTGTTGTGCAAAATTTACAAAAAATAATCAATATTTTCTGTCCATTATCCATAGCGATACTTGAAAAAAATCTAAGTTTGTTATAAAATAAACAAGATGAAAAATGTTAATTAACAACCGAAAGGATGTAAAAAATGAGTAGTGCTTTAAACAAAATGACAGTCGAAGATTTCGATGTCAAAGGTAAGAGAGTTCTCGTTCGTTGCGACTTTAACGTTAAAATGGAAAACGGCGTTATAACAAGCGACAAGAGAATAGTAGCTTCTCTTCCCACAATTCAGTATCTTATAAAGAACGGAGCCAAGGTTATCCTTTGCTCTCATCTCGGCAGACCGAAAGGACAGGTAAATCCCGAGTTTTCTATGAAGCCCGTTGCAGCTCGTCTCTCTGAGCTTCTCGGTCTGAAAGTTAAAATGGCTGACGATGTTGTCGGCCCGAGCGCTCATGCACTTGCCGACTCGCTTAAAGACGGCGAAGTAATGCTTCTTGAAAATGTTCGTTTTGAACCCGGCGAGACTAAAAAACGATCCCGAGCTTTCAAAGGCATTTGCATCTCTTGCAGATCTTTATGTAAATGATGCTTTCGGTTCTGCGCACAGAGCTCATTCTTCAACTGCCGGCGTTGCCGCATATCTTCCCGCAGCATGCGGATATCTTATTCAGAAAGAAATTAAGTTTATCGGCGGAGCTTTGGAAAATCCGAAGAGACCGCTTGTTGCAATTCTCGGCGGAGCAAAGGTTTCTGATAAAATCGGCGTAATCACAAATTTAATTGACAAGTGTGATACTCTTATCATCGGCGGCGGTATGGCTTATACATTTATGAAAGCTCTCGGCCACAGTATTGGTGATTCTCTTCTCGAGGCTGATAAAGTTGACCTTGCTAAGGAAATGATGGATAAGGCTAAAGCTAAAGGTATTAAATTCCTTATTCCGTTGATAATAAGGTGGGTAAAGAGTATAAACCCGATACCGAAGCAATGGTTGTTAATTCCGACGAAATTCCCGACGGTTGGATGGGACTTGACATAGGACCTAAGACTCAGCAGCTCTTTGCCGACGCTGTTAAAGATGCCGGTACCGTAATTTGGAACGGACCTATGGGCGTTTCCGAGTGGGACAACTTTGCAGCCGGAACAATAGCAGTTGCTACCGCCATTGCTGATAGTAACGCCATTTCGATTATAGGCGGCGGTGACTCTGCAGCAGCTATACAGAAGCTTGGCTTTTTGCTGATAAGATGTCTCATATATCGACCGGCGGCGGTGCTTCGCTTGAATATCTTGAAGGCAAAGAACTTCCCGGTATTGCAGCTCTTAACGACAAGAAATAATAAAATACAGGTGAGTATTTTTACTCACCTGTTAATTATGATAAAGGAGTAATAATTATGAATAAAGCACTTCGTAAAGCTGTTATCGCAGGTAACTGGAAAATGAACAAGACTCCGAGTGAAGCTAAGGCTCTTATTGAGGAGATGAAGCCGCTTGTAAAGGATGCAGATTGTGATGTGGTTCTCTGCGTACCTTATATTGATATCCCCGCCGCTGTTGAGGCCGCTAAAGGTTCCAATATAAAAATCGGTGCGGAAAATATTCACTTTAAGGCTTCGGGTGCATTTACCTATGAGAGGTTTCGGCAGATATGCTCAAGGAAGCAGGAGTTGAATATGTTATTGTCGGTCACTCGGAGAGAAGAACATACTTCGGTGAAACCGACCAGACCGTTAACCTTCGTGCTCTTGCTGCTTTGAACGCAGGCTTTAAGACTATTATTTGTGTCGGCGAAACACTTGAGCAGAGAGAACTTGGTTATACTGAAACTCTTTTTTGAAATTCCAGACTAAGATGGCACTTACAAATGTAACAAAGGAACAGCTTGCAAATGTCATAATCGCTTATGAGCCTGTTTGGGCAATCGGTACCGGCGTAACAGCCACATCCGATCAGGCTGATGAGGGTAACGGCTTTGTAAGAGCTGCTATCGAGGAAGCCTACGGTAAAGATGCTGCTGAGAGCGTAACAGTTCAGTACGGCGGTTCAATGAATGCAAAAAATGCCGAAGAACTTCTTTCTAAAGTAAATGTTGACGGCGGACTTATCGGTGGTGCGTCTCTTAAAGCCCAGGATTTCTCCGTAATAGTTGCCGCTGCTTCTAAATAATGATTGAATAGTAAGATAAGGTGATTTGAATGAAAAAACCTGTTGTTTTATGTATAATGGACGGCTTCGGCCACAACCCGTCCGATTACGGCAATGCGATAAAAGCTGCTAATACTCCGCGGTTAGATGAATTTATGAAGAATGATCCCATGACTTATATTGGGGCTTCAGGAATGGATGTAGGCCTTCCGGACGGTCAAATGGGTAACAGCGAGGTAGGTCATACAAATATCGGTGCCGGCAGAGTTGTTTATCAGGAACTCACAAGAATTACTAAGGCAATAACCGACGGTGATTTCTTTAAGAATCCGGCAGTTATTGGCGCGGTTTAAAATTGCAAAAAAACACGGCACGGCTCTCTCCATTTGATAGGTCTTTTATCCGACGGCGGCGTACACAGCCACAATACTCATCTTTATGCCTTACTGGAACTCGCTAAACGTAACGGCATTAAGGACGTTTATGTTCATTGTCTTCTTGACGGTCGTGACGTACCGCCGGCATCCGGCGTTGAGTATATAAAAAGAGCTTGAAGATAAAATGAGCGAAATCGGTGTTGGCAAAATTGCTACCTTAATGGGCAGATTTTATGCTATGGACCGTGACAATATGTGGGACAGAGTCGGAATGGCATACAGGGCTATGGTCAACGGTGAAGGCGTACACAATTCAAACGCCGTTGATGCAGTCGAAAAGTCTTATGAGACAATCGATGGTGACGGCAAGCATCTTACAGACGAATTTGTTATGCCCACAGTATGCTCCGAAGACGGCAAAATTAAAGAAAATGATTCTGTGGTATTCTTTAATTTCCGTCCGGACCGTGCAAGAGAAATAACAAGAGCTTTTGTTGATCCTGACAATTTAAGGGATTTGAAAGGAAGTATTTCCCTTTTATTATGTTTGCATGACTCAGTATGATGAGACTATGCCGAATGTTAAGGTTGCTTTTGCACCTGAGGCTCTTAAAAATACTATGGGAGAATATCTTTCTTCTCTCGGCAAAACACAGCTTCGTATAGCTGAGACACAAAAATATGCGCACGTTACATTTTTCTTTAACGGCGGAGAAGAAAAAGTATATCCGGGCGAAGACAGAGTCCTTATCGACTCACCCAAAATTTCAACATTTGACTTGAAGCCTGAGATGAGTGCTTATGAGGTCTGCGACGCCGCTTGTGAGAGAATACTCAGCGGAAAATACGATGTTGTAATTCTTAACTACGCTAACTGTGATATGGTTGGGCACACGGGTGTTTTCCCTGCGGCGGTAAAAGCTGTTGAAACTGTTGATGAATGCGTCGGTAAGCTTGTTGATGCAGTCAATAAGATGGGCGGCGTTACACTTATAACCGCGGGACCACGGTAATGCAGATAAAATGTATGCTGAGGACGGAACACCGTTTACTGCCCACACAACCAATCCCGTTCCCTTGATTGTAGTAGGTTATGATTGCAAGCTCAAACAAAATGGCGGCAGACTCTGCGACCTTGCGCCTACAATGCTTGACATTATGGGACTTGCAAAACCTGCTGAGATGACAGGTGTTTCTCTTATTGAAAAGTAATAAGCTTCACCATTAGGGTTGCTGTAATTACACTAACCATATTGGCACACAGCGAAGCAAAAGCTGTGTGCCTTATTCTTTTTATACCTATTGCTCCGTAATAAACGGTTATTACATAAAAAGTGGTTTCCGTCGACGCCATTACAGCGGAAGCACATCTGCCTATAAATGAGTCGCAGCCATAGTCTTTGAGCAGATTTTCAAATATGCTTAGGGACCCGCTGCCCGACAGCGGAGTTAGTGTTATCAAAGGTATAAGTTCGGCTGGAATACCGATATTTGTAAAAAAAGGCGTTATAAGTTTTGTAAAGTAATCGCAGAGGCCCGATTTTGTAAACATATTTACTGCCAGCATCATTGCCGTAATCGCCGGGAAGATGGCCAATCCGGTTTTGAGTCCTGACGGCACGCCATCGGTAAAATCCTGAAAGACGTTTCTCTTTTTCAAGAGCGAATAACATACTGTCCCTGCAATGAAAATAATGAATATGTAAGCACCTATTTTATTCATATTTTTTACCACCGAGCATCTTTGTCAAAATAATACCTGTTGCAACCGATGCAAATGAGGCTACGAGCGAAGCCGCCACAAAGTCCAAGGGATTTGCGGCACCGTTATTTTGCCTTACAGCTGCTATTGTAGACGGAAACACCTTTAACGCTGTTGAGTTTAAGACTACAAACATAACCATATTGTTTGTGGCTGTATATCCGTTAGGTCTGTCTTTTGCAAACTCTTTCATAACCAATATACCAAGCGGAGTCGAGGCGTTTCCAAGTCCTAACAGTCCTGCTGCCATGCTGAGGCTTATTGCGTCAAAAAGTTTGCTTTTGGGTTTTACATCTTTAAATAAAAGCTTAATAATAGGGGACAGGGTCTTTGAAAATAATTTATTTAAGCCTGATTTTTCTATAATATTCATAATGCCACCCCAAAAGCAAAATACCCCTAATACAGATAGCAAAAATTCAACCGATTGTTTACCGGATGCAATAATAGCACTTGATAAGCCCTCTGTACTGCCACAAATAAATGAAAATATTACGCTTAAAAGAATTATGGCACACCATATATAATTCATCACTTCTATCACCGATACCATGTATATTCATATGAAATGATAAATAGATATTGCATTTTCGTTGACATAATAATTTTAAAATGCTATATTATGTCAAAAGGAAGTTCCGAATGTTGCTTTTTGTTGAATGTTAGGAGTGAATATTATGAAATCTACGGGCATGGTCCGTGGAATTGATAAAATGGGCAGGGTGGTACTGCCGACCGAGACCCGTAAGCTTTTGAACCTCGTAGCAGGTAAAAGTGCCGTAGAGATATATACTGATGACGACTCCATCGTTTTAAAAAAATATGTTCCGGCGTGTATTTTTTGTGATAGTGTAGATGATATTGTAGAGTATAAAGGAAATAAAATTTGTAAGCAGTGTATTGAAAAACTAAATGCACTTGCAGAAGAATAAAATGCGTATTTTTATTGATGCCGACGGATGTCCTGTCACCGAATCAGCCATTAATTTTGCCAAACAACACAATATAGAGTGCTATGTTGTATGTGATACTTCTCATGAATTTTCGTTTAATTATGCAAGTGTTATTACAGTTTCAAAAGGCAAAGACAGTGCAGATTACAAAATAGTCAATCTTATATTACCCGGCGATATTGTGGTAACGCAGGATTATGGTCTTGCTGCTATGTGCCTTGCAAAGAATGCAAGGGCTATAAATCAAAACGGTTTGATTTATACTGACAATAACATTGACTTTCTTTTGCAGTCAAGGCATATTTCTCGTGAAATTCGTATGTCTGGCGGCAGAACAAAAGGACCGCATAAACGAAAAGATTTTCAAAATGAAGATTTTTTAAGGTCTCTTAAAAGTTTAATTGAGAATAAATAAAAAACGATATCGAAGATTTAACTTCGATATCGTTTTTTTGTATTGATTGTAATTAAAGGTTACTTACATGATAACTGAGAGTCATAAGGCTGTCGGAAAGATGTACATTTTCAACTGCAACATTTGGGTAATCTGAAGCAATATCATAATGACTGAAATTCCAAAATCCTTTTACACCTAGCTTAACAAGCTCATCAACAATTTCTTTTGCATTATCGCTTGGTATACAAAGCACTGCAACGGCAGGGGAGTTGTCGCGACAAAAATCATACAGACCGTTAATATGTCTTACGGGTATGTTACGTACAAGCTTGCCTGCAAGTGCTTCGTTTTTATCAAAAATACCGATGAGAGGTTAAACCCGCGTGCTTCAAAAAGACATATGAGAAGCTATGGCGTGTCCGAGATTTCCTGCACCTATCAGTATAGTCTTAAGATGATTGTTGACACCGAGTATAGCACCTATTTCTTTGTACAGCTGTTCAACATTATATCCGTATCCTTGCTGACCGAAGCCACCGAAGCAATTAAGATCCTGGCGAATTTGTGAAGCGGTAAAACCCATTCTTTTTGATAACTCACCGGATGATATACGAACTGTTCCGTTCTTTTTTATTTTCACCTAAAAAGCGATAATATCTCGGAAGTCTTTTAACAACAGATAACGATACCGAATCATTTTTTGCCATTACTCAGTTCACCTCACTTTGAAAGCTTTTGAACGGTTTCCATTACATAATCGCCGAATTCGCTGCACGTTGCACCGTCTTCACGTCCGGTAATTACATACTTTTTTTTATCGGTGAACATACAGTAATCAAGAGCCTTTTCAAGAAGATCTGCTTTGTCTTGTTTACCGATGTGCGACAGAAGCATAACTGTAGCACGGAGCATGGAGCAAGGATCGGCATATTGACCTCTTCCTTCGGAAATCATACGCGGAGCAGAACCGTGTATAGCTTCGAACATTGCATATCTTTTTTCCCGAGATTAGCACTTCCTGCCGTGCCGACGCCGCCTTGGAATTCGGCAGCTTCGTCGGTTATAATATCGCCGTATAGATTCGGGAGAACAAAAACTTTAAAGTCTTTGCGGCGCTTTTCATCAATAAGCTTTGCTGTGGTTATGTCGATATACCATTCATCAGTAGTGATTTCAGGGTACTCCTTGCCGATATTTTTGCATATGTTGAGGAATTTACCGTCTGTCGTTTTAATAACATTAGCTTTGTTGATAATTGATACGCGATCTTTGTGATTCTTACGAGCATACTCATATGCCATTTTGGCAATTCTTTCCGAACCTTCACTTGTTGCTACAACAAAATCAAATGCAAGATCGTCGTCAACATTTATGCCCTTTGAACCTACGGCATAAGCACCCTCGGTATTTTCACGGAAAAATGTCCAATCTATTCCTTTTTCAGGAACTTTTACAGGGCGAACATTTGCAAATAAATCAAGAGCTTTTCTCATGGCAACATTGGCACTTTCAATGTTGGGCATACCGCTGCCTGCTTGCGGTGTCGTTGTTGGGCCTTTTAAAATAACGTGACATGATTTAAGCTCTTCCAAAACATCGTCCGGAATAGCCTGCATATGGGCAATTCTGTTCTCGATTGTAAGTCCGTCAATGACTTTAAACTCAACTTTTCCGGCTTTAACATCGTCTTCAAGCATATACTCAAGAACTCGTGCCGATTCTTTTGTTATAATCGGTCCAATGCCGTCTCCGCCGCAAACGCCGATAACTATTTTATCAAGTTTATCATAGTCAATACTGTCCTTTTGAGCTTTAATTCTGTCTGAACGTTCCGATTGCTCGCGAACGAGTGCTTCAAACTTTTTTAAAGCTTCCTGCAAATTTTCTTCAGTCATTTTTATCCTCCTATTATAATGATTCTCTTGTGTAGTTGAGAAGACCGCCCGCAAGGATAATATCCTTTTGGCGTGTTGACAAATCATATTTAAGCTCGAACTTTTCGCCGGTTGTTTCGTTAAGCAACATCACGGGTTTGTCTGAGAGTATCTCGTCTTACATTTTTAAGACTGAGAAGGTCGCCCTCGGAAATCTTGTCATAATCATCGGGGTTTTTAAAGTTGAGAGGCAATATACCGGCATTAATAAGATTTGCACAGTGGATTCTTGCAAATGATTTTGTGATAACTGCCTTTATACCGAGATAAAGCGGAACCAAAGCCGCATGTTCACGAGAAGAGCCCTGACCGTAGTTGGCGCCGCCGATTATAATTCCTTTGCCTTCTTTTTTACATCTGTCGGGGAATTCCTTGTCGCACACTCCGAAGCAGAACTGCGAAAGGTAAGGTATATTTGAGCGATAGGGTAGTATCTTGGCACCTGCCGGCATAATATGATCGGTGGTTATATCATCTCCGACTTTGAGAAGTGCTTTAGCTTCAATGCTCTCCGGTAATTTTTCGGTTTTTGGGAACGGTTTGATGTTTGGACCGTAAATAACCTCAACCTTGTCTGCGTCTTCTTCTGAAGCGGGCATTTCTATCATATTGTCATTAACAATAAATTTGTCGGGCATAAGGATGTGGAGCGGTTCTCCGTTTTCTCTCGGATCGGTCAATACACCGATGATTGCCGATACCGCGGCAGTCTCGGGGCTTACAAGGTCTATTCCTGCGTCTGCGGTTCCGGAACGTCCCTCAAAGTTTCTGTTGAACGTTCTGAGAGAAATGCCTTTTGAATTAGGCGACTGACCCATACCTATACATGGTCCGCAAGCGCTTTCGAGAATTCTGGCACCCGCATTTATCATATCCGAGAGTGCTCCGTTGAGTGCAAGCATATTAAGCACCTGCTTTGAACCCGGAGCGATGCTCAGGCTGACGTTTTCGGCAACGGTATGTCCCTTTAATATAGCCGCGACTTTCAGCATATCCATTAAAGAGGAATTTGTGCATGAGCCTATGCATACCTGATCAATTTTAATTTTGCCTATTTCAGAAACCTTTTTTACTTTATCGGGCATATGCGGCATAGCTGCAAGAGGCTCAAGAGAAGAAAGGTCTATTTCAATAAATTCGTCGTATACCGCATCGCTGTCGGCAGAAAGCTCTGTCCAATCATCAACTCTGCCTTGTGCTTCAAGAAACGCCTTGGTTATTTCATCTGACGGGAAAACCGACGTTGTTGCTCCAAGCTCAGCACCCATATTCGTTATAGTTGCTCTCTCCGGAACGGATAAAGATTTAACGCCTTCGCCTGTATACTCGATTATTTTGCCTACACCGCCCTTAACAGTCATTCTTCTGAGGACTTCAAGGATTACGTCTTTGGCCGTAACATAAGGGCTGAGTTTTCCGGTAAGATGTACATTGACGATTTTCGGCATGGTAATATAGTATGTGCCGCCGCCCATTGCAACAGCTACGTCAAGTCCACCTGCACCCATAGCGAGCATACCTATACCGCCGCCTGTGGGTGTGTGGCTGTCAGAGCCAATAAGCGTTTTTCCGGGTTTGCCGAAACGTTCTAAGTGTACTTGATGGCAAATACCGTTTCCCGGACGAGAAAATCTAATTCCGCGTTTCTTTGCAACACTGCCTATAAAACGATGGTCATCTGCATTCTCAAATCCTGTCTGCAAGGTATTATGGTCAACATAAGCAACCGAAAGCTCTGTTTTAACTCTTTTAATGCCCATGGCTTCAAATTCAAGATATGCCATAGTGCCTAGGTTGCATCCTGAGTAAGAGTCTGGTCTATTTTGAGACCGACCTCACTGCCGACTTTCATTTCTCCGCTGACAAGATGTGACTTAATAATAAGCTTTTTGAGCTACTGTGTAACCCATATAGATCGCTCCTAACTTTTTTCACATTTTTTTAACAATCTTATTTTAATCCATATAAAATACTTTGTCAATGAATTATCAAGTGAATTTTCATCATATAACCTGATTTTCTTTAATAATAGGGAAATAGAGATTATATCATAGCAAGTCCGCATAAATATAAGAGGTTTATGTGTACCGTTTTGCGCTTGAAAACGAAATAACCTAAAAAAAGCAAAAAAATAAAGCTTACCGCTTAAAAAGGCGGTAAACAATATTTTTTTGACCAGAAAATATTTGATCCCCTCAATAAATTAAATTATATACGTCATAATGGAAAAAGTCAATAAAAATTTTAAAAAAGTTTAAATTCTTTTATAAATTAAATGAATTTTTGATTCGAATTTGAGAAAAAGTAAAAAACAAGTGCTTTTTTACACTAATGGCGATAACAGTATTTTTTAAATATCAACCTGGAACAGCTATTGATATAAAAAAAAACATTTGTGCTAAAATAATTACAGTTATAAAATGAGTTATTATGGGCATAATGATATTTGACTTTATATGGGGGTATTGTTATGACTTATAGTAATTTGATTGAACCTATTTCTCCAAAAAGAATCTCCCGCGGAATTTCCGGATGCTTCGGTAGACGGAGATGACAATACGGACGGCGATATAAAACAGATTGTTGAGACGGGTTCTGTTACTGTTTCAAAAGACGGTCATTATATTCATTGCCTTACTGTGATAGGGCAGATTGAAGGGCATTTTATATTGCCGCCGCAAAACAAAACAACAAAATATGAGCACGTTATACCTCAGCTTGTTGCTATAGAAGAAAGTAGAGATATAGAAGGTCTGATTATAATTTTGAATACCGTCGGCGGAGACATTGAAGCCGGGCTTGCACTTGCGGAACTTTTAAGCGGTATGAGAAAACCTACTGTATCGCTTGTTCTCGGCGGGGGCATTCAATCGGCGTGCCGTTGGCGGTTTCCGCTAAAAAGTCTTTTTATTGTTCCGTCGGCAACAATGACTGTGCATCCGGTGCGAATGAACGGGCTTGTACTCGGCGTTCCTCAAACATTATCTTATTTTGATAAGATGCAGGAAAGAATAGTAAGATTTGTTGCAGATAATTCTTCGATGAAATCAGAAAGATTCAGAGAACTTATGACTGCAACCGGAGAACTCGTTATGGATGTCGGTACGGTTCTTGACGGAGAAAGTGCTGTAAAAGAAGGCCTTATTGATAGTCTCGGCGGTTTATCCGATGCGCTTGATTGCCTTTACGGTATGATAACAAAGGAGAATAGGTAGTGGTTCTTTATTCTGTGATTTCGCCATATGAGATTTTTCCTTTTACGACGCCGGAAAATTCAGTAAAGTCTATTGACGGCGGTTATGTGGAATATAGGAATATTAACGGAGAATGTACAGCAGTTTCTTTGCGTTCTACAAATCCGTATGATTATATATCTTCAAAAATATATTTTAATCCAAAAATTCATTATCGGAGGATATTATGAGTGTTTTTTAAAAGCTATTATTTTGGGTATAGTGCAGGGCGTTACCGAATTTCTACCGGTTTCGAGCAGTGGACATTTATCACTCTTTCATTATCTGTTGGGAACCACAAGCGATACATCCCTTTTGTTTGATGTAATGCTTCACTTGGGAACTTTAATCGCAGTCTTTATTGTTTATTACAAAACTATTTGGGCTCTTGTTATTGAGTTCTTTAAACTAATTAAGGACATTTTTTTACCGGTAAATTTAAATTTAAGGAAAATACCGGAACAAGAAAAATGCTGATCATGTTTGTGTTTTCGTGTATTCCGTTGCTTTTCTTTGCTTATACCTGTGGGCGGCGGTCAAAAAACTTATGGACGTCTGCGGCAGTTTTGCTGAGGATGACAACCTTTGGGTCGAGGGATTCAGTTTCCTGTTAACAGCTGTATTACTTCTCACTTCTACATATATATCAAAAGAAAAAGAAACTTGTGAGAGAGGTCAATACAACAGATGCGTTTGCCGTAGGTGTAGCTCAGGCGTTTGCTGCGGCTTTCCCCGGGCTTTCACGTTCCGGATCGACGATATCAACCGGTATGATGTGCGGTGTAAACAAGGAGTATATGGTTCAGTATTCGTTCATTCTTGGGATTCCTGCAATAATTGCCGCTAATATATCTCAGACTAAAGATGCAATTGAAATTCATCAAAGCATCGAAGTGTTGCCTACCGTGATAGGCATAATTACTGCAATGGTAGTAGGTGTTCTTTGCATAAAATTACTTCAGTGGATACTGAAAAAAGATATGTTTAAATATTTCGGATATTATTGCATAGCAATCGGTATATTTACGCTTGCGTGCCAGATATTCAAAATTCACTTTTAATGATTTTAATGGAGCTGAATTAAATGCCGGCAACAAAAAATAAGAAAGTTTCTCCGCCGAAAAGAGGCAAAAGACCTTCTCCTACAAAAAGCACAAAACAAAATGAAGAAAAAGCGGCGGCTAACAGGCAGCTTGCCGCAATAATTCTTTTTGCCGTTTCGGTCTTTTTTATATGTCTTTCGTTTATTAACGGAGGAGGCTTGTGGGGTGGTTTACGGACTCTCAGTTTTGGCCTTTTCGGCTTCTCGGCATTTATATGGCCGTTGGTTTTAATATATGTTGCAGTTATGGCTACGCTTGATAAGACCGACCAAAAAATCGGAGTTAAGATTTTTGAGGCCGCAATGCTGATAATACTTTTTGTCCGCTGCTATACATATTTTTTCGGCTTTCACGGGGTTGTTGATTTTTCGGAAAATGTTATAGATGCCTACAATGCTTATAGATTTGACGGTTCGCTTGTCGGCAGCGGCGCTGTCGGCGCAATAATTGGCGGTGCGATATTGCTTGCTACCGGCAGCAGCAAAAATTTACTGCGATAGCTATTATTTTGATATTAATGTTCTTGTTTTTAATGCTGATGACCGGGACAACCTTAAAAAAAAATTGATGAAGGGTGTTTACAGTCCTGTCAAAAGAAAGTCAGCGAGTATCGTGAGGAAAAAGCTTGAGCAGCTCGCGAGTGCGGAAGAGCGAAATCGAGAGTCGTTTAATCCCGATGTTGATTTAGGCCCGGAGCCGGTTACGGAAAAAAATCAGCAAAGAAATCAAAAAAAAACAGCCGATATTGTCCAATTTGATAATGTGGACAAAAAAAGAATCCAACGAAGCTGAATCAAATGAACTTACGGAATCAAAACCGGTGCTTCTTGATGATATAATTAAAAAGATGAACGGTGACGAAGCAAATTCACAAATTTCAAAACCGATAGAAGAAGCTGCAAAAAGCTCTGCGTCTGCTTCTGCGTTAAAATCGGTAAAAGGCACCTTATCCGATGATGAAAATGACAAACCGAAAGCCGAATATCAATTGCCTTCGTTAGATTGTTTGGCCGAGCCTAAAACCGGCCGAAATGTTAAATATGAGGACGAACTCAAGGCGAATGCCACTAAGCTTGTTGATACTCTTAAGAGTTTTGGGGTTGAAACAAGAATTGTTGATATAAGCAGGGGACCGTCGGTAACACGCTATGAAATCCAGCCTGCCGCAGGTGTTAAAATCAGCCGAATAACCAATCTCTCGGACGATATAGCATTAAACCTTGCAGCTTCGGGTGTCAGAATTGAAGCTCCGATACCTAATAAGGCGGCTGTCGGAATAGAAGTGCCGAATAAAAACCGTTCTACGGTTACTTTGCGCGAAATTATAGATACAGATCAATACAGAAATGCGAAATCAAAGCTCTTTGTCGCGTTGGGCAAAGATATTGCAGGAAATTGCACATATGCAGACCTTGCCAAAATGCCGCACCTTTTGTGTTGCCGGCACTACCGGTTCAGGCAAATCTGTATGCCTTAACTCGATGATTGTCAGCATACTTTATAATGCAAAACCCGATGAAGTTAAGCTTCTTATGATAGACCCGAAGCAGGTTGAATTTACAGTCTATAACGGAATTCCGCATCTTATATTTCCCTGTTGTATCGGACCCGCGTAAAGCTTCGGGTGCTCTTGCGTGGGCGGTTACCGAAATGTTGTCAAGATACAAAACTTTTTCGGATAACAATGTGCGCGATATCAGCGGTTATAACAGCATATGCGAGAGTATCGGTCAGAAAAAAATGCCGCAAATCGTTATTTTTATAGATGAACTTTCGGACCTTATGATGGCAGCGCCGCACGAGGTAGAAGATTCTATTTGTCGTCTTGCTCAAATGGCACGTGCTGCGGGAATGCACCTTGTTATTGCCACTCAAAGACCGTCTGTTGACGTAATTACAGGTCTTATTAAAGCTAATATTCCCAGTCGTATTTCATTAAAGGTTTCCTCCCAAATCGACTCGCGCACCATAATTGATACGGCAGGAGCTGAAAAGCTTTTAGGTAATGGCGACCTTTTTATTCTACCCGGTAGGAATTGCAAAAGCCTCAACGTATACAGGGTTGTTTTCTTTCGGATAAAGAAGTAGAAACTGTTGTTGACTTCATTAAAAAAGCAGGAGAAATCTTCTTATGACGATGAAGTAATGAATGAAATCGAGCGACAGGCTGCAATGGAAAAGAAGAAAAACGGCGGAGCTGTTTCGGACGGTGATGATTCCGACGGCGAAACAGACGAAATGGTTCCGAAAGCAATAGAGGTTGTCGTTGATGCGCAGATGGCTTCTACAACCCTGCTCCAAAGGAAACTTAAGCTCGGTTATGCAAGAGCCGCAAGAATTATAGATACTCTTGAAGAGCGAAATATTATAGGTCCGTATGAAGGCAGTAAACCGAGAAAAGTCCTCGTAACAAAGCAACAGTGGTATGAGATGAATGCTTTGGCACAGGGTGGAGCTGCAAAAGATTACACTGCATCCGATGAAAAAAACATGATGATACGGAAATTCCGGAGTAAATTATGAATGGTTTCTTACCTGTAACAAAAAGAAGAAATGATTGCGCTCGGATGGGATAGCCCTGATTTTGTTTTTATGTTTCCGGTGACGCTTATGTGGATCATCCCAACTTTGGTGCAGCTATAATTACACGTGTGCTGGCGTCTCAAGGATTTCGGGTGTGTATGCTGTCGCAGCCTAATTGGAAAAACACATGCGATTTTATGCGTTTCGGCAGGCCGAAGTATGGCTTTTTGCTCTCTTCCGGCAATATTGATTCTATGGTTGCTCATTACACCGTAGCTAAAAAGCCTCGAAGTAAGGACGCGTATTCTCCCGGCGGAAAAATGGGAAAAAGACCTGATAGAGCCGTAATCGTTTATTGTAAAAAAATCAGAGAAGCTTATAATAACATTCCTATAATAATAGGTGGGCTTGAGGCTTCGCTTCGCAGATTTGCTCATTACGATTATTGGGAAGATAAGCTACGACCCTCGATTCTTTTTGACTCGGGGGCTGATTTGCTTATTTACGGAATGGGAGAAAAGCAAACGCTTGAAGTGGCGAACAGGCTGAAAAACGGTGAAGATATACATTTGATGCATGACATTAACGGAACATGCTATGCTGTTCCCGTTTCCGAAACTCCGCTGTATGGTAAAGAATGTCCATCTTACGAGAATGTATTGAAATCCAAAAAGGAATATGCTGTTTCCGTGAGAATTGAGCAGGATGAGCAGGATCATATTCGCGGAAAGCTTCTGAAGCAGCGTCACGGTAATATGATTCTTGTGCAGAATCCGCCGATGTCTCCGTTAACGAGAGATGAGCTTGACTTCGTTTATTCTCTTCCTTATACTCGTGAGTATCACCCTATGTATGAAGAATTTGGCGGAGTTCCGGGGCTTGAAGAAGTTAAGTTTTCGATAACACACAACCGCGGCTGTTTCGGCGCGTGTAACTTTTGCTCATTAGCATTTCACCAGGGGCGGTTTGTTACATCAAGAAGCAAAAGTCCGTTCTCGCCGAGGCTGAAAAACTGAAACAATTACCTGATTTTAAAGGGTATATACATGATGTAGGAGGCCCAACCGCAAACTTTAGGTATCCTTCGTGTGAAAAACAGTTAAAAAACGGCTTGTGTAAAGGTAAAAAATGCTTGGCTCCGAGTGCTTGTCCCGCTCTTAAAGCGGATGAAACTGAATATTTAGATATTTTAAGAGAACTGAGAAGGATTCCGGGCATCAAAAAAGTTTTTATTCGCTCCGGTATAAGATATGATTTTATGCTAAAGGATAAAAATAATGATTTTTTCAAAGAACTTGTAAAATATCATATAAGCGGGCAGCTAAAGGTTGCACCGGAGCATTGCTCCGCTGCAGTTCTCGACAAAATGGGTAAACCGCATATAGATGCTTACATAGAATTTTCAAAAAAGTATTTTGATTATACTAAGCGTATTGGGAAGGAACAGTATCTTGTTCCATATCTAATGTCTTCGCATCCGGGAGCCACTCTAAAGGATGCGGTTAAGCTTGCGGAATTTATAAAAAAAGAACATTTGCACCCAGAGCAAGTGCAGGATTATTATCCCACTCCGGGAACAATTTCAACTGCAATGTTTTATACGGAACTTGACCCGTATACACTTGAGCCTGTGTATGTGGCGAAAAATCCGCATGATAAGGCCATGCAAAGAGCACTAATGCAGTATTTTAATCCGAAAAATTATGATCTTGTTGAAGAGGCACTTAAACGCGCCGGGAGACAGGATTTAATCGGCCTCGGAAGCAATTGCCTTATAAAGCCGCGTCCCGGAACAAAACAAACCAAAGCAAAACAATCTTACGGTAAAAATGGTAACAACAGATATGGCAAAAAGAAGAAAAACAAATAAAAAGCAGATATTGATATTCGCAATTATCGCTGTTTTGTTTATGGTTTCCGTTGTAATTACATATTTCCCGGGAAAGGTATTTCCTACTTGGAGCTCGATTTACCGTTATGCCGGAGTGAATGAGACTGCGAGTACAGACACATATCCGTTTATGGTAAGCTATTTGGACGTCGGTCAAGCTGATTGTGAGCTTATAACCTGCGGCGGTCATGCTGTCCTGATTGATTCCGGAGATATAGACGCATACGATAAAGTTGCCGCATATCTTAATGCTCTTGACATTAAAAAAATAGACTATTTTATTTTGACACACGCACATTCCGACCATATCGGCAGTGCCGCAAAAATTATTCAAAATTTTGAAATCACCAATATAATTATGCCGCGTTATACAGAGCAGAATATGCCCGATACAAACATTTATACGAATTTGCTTAAGACTATATCCGAGAGCGGTGCAACGGCTTATGCCGCAACTCCCGGAGACAGATATGATTTAAACGGATTTTGTTTTTCTGTTTTGGCACCTAATGATGATTATGAGGAGCTGAATAATTCTTCGGTGGTTATTAAGGCGACTTACGGTAAAAATTCCTTTTTGTTTATGGGCGATGCCGAGAAAAAATCCGAAAAAGATATTTTAAATGCCGGATTTGATGTTTCGGCGGATGTGATAAAGCTCGGGTTGCATCACGGCAGTAAGACATCTTCTTCGGAAGTTTTTCTGAAATCTGTTAACCCTACGCTTGCAATTATATCTTGCGGCGTGAATAATCAATATAATCTGCCGTCTGAAAAAAAACTCTCGATATGCTCGACAAGCTCGGTATTCAGTATAAGCGTACCGATGTGAGCGGACGATTGTTGTTGGCAGCGACGGTGAACACATTTATGTATCAACGGAGAAATAGCTATGGATGAGTTTTTTGTTGTAGACAGGGTTGAAAACAATATTGCGGTTTTAGAGTGTCCCGACGGTAAGTTCTTAAATGTTGAGGTTGATTCATTGCCTTTTTAAAGTCAGAGAGGGCAATGTTTTATTAAAAAATCGGACGGTACATTTACGTTGTCAAATGACGAAGAGAAAAAAAAGAAAAAGCCCAAGCCTATTCTCTTCAGGAAAAAATTTTCGGCAATAGGTGAAAAAAAGACTTGCATTTACATTTAAATAATGGTATAATGCTTCCGCCGCAATTCGCACGCATGGTGATTATCGCAAAATTGCATTTTTATGTCTTGCGTTAAAGTGATCTGTGCGGAGGATAAAATAAGGAGGACAAAACAATGTCAGTAGTATCAATGAAACAGCTTCTTGAAGCCGGTGTACATTTCGGTCACCAGACAAGAAGATGGAACCCGAAAATGGCTGAGTACATTTTCACAGAAAGAAACGGAATTTATATCATCGACCTTCAGAAAACGGTCAAAAAGCTTGAAGAAGCTTATATGTTTGTTCGTGATCTTGCAGCCAACGGTGAGGAAATCCTTTTCGTAGGTACCAAAAAACAGGCTCAGGATTCTATTAAAGAAGAAGCCGCTCGTTGCGAAATGCCTTATGTTAACGCTCGTTGGCTCGGCGGTATGCTTACTAACTTCACTACAATTAAGCAGAGAATTAAGAGACTCGGTCAGCTTGAGGCAATGAAAGAGGACGGCACATTCGATATGCTTCCCAAGAAAGAAGTTGCTAAGCTCGAGCTTGAAATCGAAAAGCTTGAAAAGTTTATGGGCGGTATAACCGAAATGAAGAAACAGCCTACTGCTATGTTTATAGTAGACCCGAGAAAAGAGAGAAATAGCTGTTGCAGAGGCTAAGAAGCTTCACATTCCGATTATCGCTATTGTTGACACAAACTGCGATCCCGATGAAATCGATTATGTTATCCCCGGTAACGATGACGCTATCCGTGCCGTAAAACTTATCGCCGGTGCTATGGCTGACGCGGTTATCGAGGGCAAGCAGGGTATGCAGGGCGCTGCAGCTGCAGAAGCTGAAGACAACGCCGATGCAGAAACCGAAGCTGCTGCGGAATAATTTTGAAGGAAGCAAAGCCCGTGCTTTAGTGCGGGCTCTGTTTAAGTTTAATTAACTGGAGGAATAAATTATGGCATTTACTGCAAGTGATGTAAAAGCTCTTCGCGAGAAAAACCGGCGTTGGCATGATGGATTGCAAAAAAGCACTCGTTGGAGTCTGACGGCGATATGGATAAGGCAATAGATTTTCTCAGAGAAAAAGGTCTTGCCGCAGCTACCAAGAAGGCAAGCAGAATTGCTGCCGAGGGCGTAGTTATGGCTTACACCGATGAAGCAAAGCAGACAAGCGTTATTATCGAGGTCAATTCTGAGACCGATTTCGTTGCAAAGAACGATAAGTTCCAGAGCTTTGTTCTCAGCGTTGCTAAGACTGTTATAAATGAAGATCCCAAAGATGTTGACGATCTTCTTACAAAGAAGCTTGACGGAAGCGATAGAACAGTTCAGGAAAATCTTCAGGATATGGTTCTTGCTATCGGTGAGAATATGAAGATTCGCCGTTTTGAAAGAGTTACCGGTATTGCCGCAACTTACATTCATGCGGGCGGTGCAGTAGGCGTTCTTGTATCTTTTGATACCGATGAAAAGACTGCCGCTGCTGCTGAATTTAAGGAGATGGGCAAGGACGTTGCAATGCAGATTGCCGCAATGTCTCCCGCTTATCTTGACAGAGCAAGCGTTCCCGCAAGCGTTATTGAACATGAGAGCGAGATAATAAAGGCTCAGCTTGCTGAGGATCCTAAGATGGCAGGCAAGCCCGATCAGGTTCTTGCTAAGATTGCCGAGGGTAAAGTCGGCAAGTATTATAAAGAAAACTGTCTTCTTGAACAGGAGTTCGTTAAGGACGGTAGCATGAATGTTCAGAAGTATGTTGACTCCGTAGCTAAGAAGCTTGGCGCAGACATCAAGGTTACCTCTTTCATCCGCTATGCTAAGGGCGAGGGCCTTGAGAAGAAAGAAGAAAACTTTGCCGATGAAATTGCCAATATGGTTAAGGGCTAATATTTTCTGATATTAAAGATAAAGAGCGAGCCAAGAGGCTTGCTCTTTTTTTTGTTGAAAACAAAAGTGCATTATGATACAATTTATAATGATGATTTTAGCGTGTAAGAACACCTTTGCATGATGAACAAAAACAATCGCATATATATAGGACGTTTTAATTGAAAACGGCAAAAAATATGATATACTGATAGATATAATAATCAGCACGAAAAGCTCATAAAATTTAACGGGTGATGTTTTATGAGCAAAAGGGTGTTTCCCATATGTATATTTATTTTATGCTTTTTTTGTGTAGGCTTTTATGTTTTTGAATTTCTACGTGCCACAAGTAATGTGTCGGCTGAAAATTCACCTGGAAAATGTGAATACACAATCGTGATTGACGCCGGGCACGGCGGTGCCGACGGCGGAGCAGTTGCGAGTGACGGCATATCGGAAAAGGTAATCAATTTGGAAATCGCATATAAACTGAATTATATCCTCAGAGCATACGGGCTTAATACCGTTATGACAAGAACAGACGACGAGTCGATACACGACAGTAACGCAAAAACTCTGCGTGAGCAGAAAGTTTCCGATATACATAAGCGTATGTCGATAATGGAATCAGACGAAAACAATATCTTCGTCAGTATCCATCAAAATAAATTTTCCAACAGTTCGCTTTGGGGTACTCAGGTTTTTTATTCGCCTAACACTACCGATAGTGCAGTTTTGGCGAATTGCATACAAAATTCTGTTTGCAGTCTTTTGCAAAATGATAATAAGCGTGTTATTAAGAAATCAGGAAGTAATATTTATTTGCTGTATTACGCAAAAAGAACTGCTGTGCTTGTTGAGTGCGGATTTGTTTCAAATCCGCAAGAAAACAAATTGCTTGAAAACTCGGATTATCAAAGAAAAATGGCATTTTCCATTGCTTTCGGAATAATGGAATATATAAATACAAAGGATGTGTAATAGTGGCATCAAAGTTAAAAACGGTTTTTGTGTGTTCAAAATGCGGGTATGAGTCTGCAAAATGGTTCGGACAGTGCCCCGGATGCCATGAGTGGGACACAATGAACGAGGAAGTGAAAGCTCCGCAAACCGTTACGGCAAAAAGAGCTTATTCGGACAATTTCCACGGAAAAGTATAATAAATTAAACGATATTGTTACTGATACCGAGCATAGATACGACACGGGACTGCACGAACTTAATCGCGTCCTCGGCGGCGGTTTGGTTAAGGGGCTCGCTTGTCCTTTTAAGCGGCGACCCCGGTATCGGCAAATCCACAATGCTTTTGCAGATATGTCAGTATTTAGACAGTAATCTTAAAATCTTATATGTATCGGGAGAGGAATCAGCACACCAGTTAAAGCTTCGCGCCTCCAGACTTGGGGTAACCGCCGATAATCTTTCGCTTCTTTGCGAGACGGACGCACAGTATATCTGTGAGCTTATTTCCGCGGAAAAAAAACCTGATATTGTTATGATAGATTCAATACAGACAATGAACATTGCGGAACTCAGCTCTTTCTTCGGGAAGTATAACTCAGGTAAGAGAAACCTCAAATATGTTTATGCGTACCGCAAAGACTTTGAATATTCCCATAATAATAGTTGGTCATGTGAATAAGGACGGCAATATTGCAGGAACCCAAGGTTTTTGGAACATATAGTTGACGCGGTTTTATATTTTTGAGGGCGACCGAAACTTTTTCATATCGCATTTTACGTGCCGCGAAAAACAGATACGGTTCCACAAACGAAATCGGTGTTTTTGAAATGCTTGACAGCGGACTTAACGAGGTGGAAAATCCGTCGATGATGCTCATTTCCGGGCGACCGAAAAAACTTCCGGCTCGTGCGTCGCTTGCATTATGGAGGGTTCAAGACCAATAATGGCTGAGGTGCAAAGTCTTGTAACGCCTACCGGCTTCGGCACTCCGAGAAAGAATGGCAAACGGAGTCGACTATAACAGAATGTCAATGCTGATAGCCGTTCTTGAAAAGCGTCTTAAACTATTTTCTCGGCAATATGGATTGCTATATAAATATTATAGGCGGACTTAAAGTTGATGAACCTGCGTCGGATCTCTCTATTGCGTTGGCGATTGTTTCAAGTCTTAAGGACAAGCCTGTGCCGGAGGATGTTCTCGCATTCGGAGAAATCGGACTCGGCGGCGAAATAAGAGCGGTAAACTCCTGCGAACAGCGCATTAAAGAGGCGGCAAAATTGGGCTTTGGAAAATGCATAGTTCCAAAATACAATCTAAAGAAAATTGCCGGAAACTTAAAAGTCGATATTGAAGTAATCGGTGTAAGCAACATAAGACAGGCGTTTGAAGCAATAATTAATTAACATGAAGCATTTTTTAAAAAACCGTTTTTGCCCGACTCTGATTTAAAAAAAAAATAATAGGTGCCGCCGCAGAGCCCTTTATAAACGATTTTAACGCTTTGGGTATTAAAACTATTGTCGGAGACTCCGAAAAAGCTTTACAAGCTCCCGTGAGAGGACATATTGATATGTCAGTTATGTCGTTTGGCAGTGGCTTGTATTATTTAAGCAAGACACAGCGCAGGATAGGGGAGCGGATTGATTCCGTCGGAGGTAAAGCTGTTATCGCCGATGAAAATTTAGGTTACGAATACCCGCCATTGGACGTGCCTTTTTAACTGCGTTATCATCGGGACCGATTTTATATGCAACAGTAAAACAGTTTCGCCGCAAATTTTAGGTGTTGCCATATCCAGAAATTTGCGTATAATCGATGTTAAACAGGGTTATACAAAGTGTTCGCTGTGTCCTGTAAGAGAAACCGCCGTAATAACCGATGACTCCGGCATCGAAAAGGCTCTGCTCAAATACGGATACGATGTTTTAAAAAGTCAGCAAAGGCAGTGTTGGGATGAATGGGTTTGATTACGGATTTATAGGCGGGTGTTCCGCGATGATTTCGCGAGATATTTTGCTTTTTTTCGGTAATTTTGAAATGCACAGCGATAAAGACCGAATAAAAGCATTTTTACAAAACTATGGAATAACGCCGCAGTCGTTAAACGGCGATGTCCTAACAGATATAGGTAGTATAATACCTCTATCGGAACAGCAGTTATAAAAAAAAAGAAAGGACCACGTGATTATAATGAGAAAAAAAAACAGATGGTCAAATCTTTTCGGTGATATTTTTGGCAATAGGTACCGTCTCTACCGTCGCACTTTCAGCAAAGCACATTGCAAAGAAATACGGTCAGAAATATAAGGGCGTCAGCATTAACGGATTATATCTTCTTGACTATGCGGCAGGCAGGATTTTCGGCGATGGTGCAAAGGCTCAGGAAAAGCTGCTTGCGCTTCTCAGCAAAAATAAAAAAGACTCCGAAAACAGTCCTGCGGCTGAATCGTGAATTACTTAAAAAACACTTTATACAGCCATTTTACAATAATTTAACGTAAATTAGGTTGACAAATCAGCTTTTAACGTGTTACTATCTTATAGTACTTGAATATACAACGTCAAAGGGGACGCAATGAGTATTGCTTATACTCATCGTGTCCCTTTATTTTTTTGTGTTTGTAGGAGAAATGTCTTATGAGAATGAACAAAGACGGGCTATTTAAAATTATGCAGATTACCGATATGCAGGAGATACCTAAAGTATCGCCTGACACTATGGCTCTGCTCGATGCGGCAATTGAAGACGAAAAACCGGATCTTGTTGTGTATACCGGCGACCAAATCAAAGGATATGGAGTGTCGTACAAGGGGAAGGGGAAAGAACTTGAGAACGCCGTTGCAAAAACGATCAACACCTTGCTTGAACCTGTTACAAAACGCAACATACCTTTTGCCGTAACCTTCGGTAATCACGATAGGCAGGTTGGTATCTCCAATAAAGACCAGTTCAACGATATATATAAAAAGCCCTGCCAAATTGCATAGGAACTCAAGCCGAAGGCATAGACGGCGGCGGTACATATAATATACCTATTAAAGCCTCGGACGGTTCCGACAGAGATGCTTTCAATCTGTATCTTTTTGACAGCGGCACCGATGCAAAAGGTGGCGGATATGAAGCATTTGATAAAAAAATAATTTCTTGGTATAAAGCAAAAACGTGATGAGCTTAAAGAGAAAAAACGGAAAAATATGTGCCTTCGATAGTTTTCCAGCATATACCGCTTCCGGAATACTATTGTATTCTAAGAAGAGTTAAAAAGAATGAAAGAAAAGCTGTTCAAGCATACAGGACGCATAAACACGAGTATTACAGACTCGGAAAAACATGCAGAGTCGGCGGAACTTTTAAAGAGCCGCCGTCAATTCCCGATGTTAACAGCGGCGAATTCGACGCCCTTTCAGAATGCGGTGATATAATGGCAGTCTATGTAGGTCACGACCATAAAAATAATTTTATCGGTACTTATAAAAACGTCGATCTCGGTTTTACCCCTTCATCCGGATTTAATGCTTACGGTAACAGAACTAAGCGTGGTGTCAGATGTTTTATACTTGACGAAAAGGAACCTGACAGCTATAAGACATACTCGAGAACATATGAAGATTTAGTCGGCAAAAAAGTATCAAGACCTGTTTTTGATTATCTTTCCAGTAAAGCTCCGACTACGGTCGATGCAGCCATACCCATGATTGTTAAAACAATCGGTATTATTGCTGCAATTATAATTCTAATCATTTTACTTGCAAAATTCTTATAATTACCGGAGGATAAATGAGCGAAACTAAAAAAGATAACGGATTTACGCGTTGGTCAAAAAAACACGCTGAGCTTTGGAAGTTTATTAAATTCTCGATTGCCGGGGGCAGTTCATCTGCTGTTGAGTTGATTGTACATATGGTTTTACTGAATACAGCATTTAAAGTTCTTACTTCAGTGCCTGTTGTAAATGATGCACTTAATATGATCGGTATAACCTCAAAAGGCTATCTTTATACTTATCTCATTTCTACAACAATCGGTTATGCAATTGCATTTATTCTCAATCGAAAAATTACATTTAAAGCTGATGTGAATCCAACGCTTAGTATGATTTTATATGCAATTATGGTTGTGTTTACAATTTTTGCCAACGGTTGGATAGGGTCTGCAATGACAACCTTTGCACAATCTCACAACCTTACCGGCAACCTTTGGGATCTGGTTATAAAGCTTATCGGAATGACGATTCCGACATTATGGACTTATCCGTGCAACAGATTCATTATTCATCGCAGAAAAAAATCAACAATAGAAGCAGAAATGGCGGCAGAATCATCATCTGCGGTCGAAGAGGCTTAATATGAAAACGGAAAGTATGCTGAGTGCCGGAATAGACATCGGCACTACAACCACTCATCTTGTTATAAGCCGCATCGGCATAGGTGTGACTGAGGGCTTCGGTACAGTTCCGAGCGTGCATATAACATCAAAAAAGGTTTTATTTAAAAGTGATGTTGTTTTTACACCGCTTTTACCCGACGGTAAAATTGACGCCCGTGCCGTTACAGCAATTATTAAAGAACAATATAAAAAAGCCGGCGTAACACCGGATGAGCTGAAATGCGGGGCTGTTATAGTTACAGGCGAGAGTGCCAGCAGAGAAAACGCCTCAGAGGTTATTTCTTCCGTATCTGAATTTGCAGGCGATTTTATTGCAGCCCAGGCAGGCAGCGAACTTGAGTCTTATCTTTCCGGCAAAGGCGCCGGGGCAGACGTTATCAGCGAAAACGAGGGAAAATGTACCGCTAATGTTGACATAGGCGGCGGCACTACCAACATCTCGGTATTTGTAAACGGAAGTTGTGTGGAAACCTGTTGCTTAAATATCGGCGGCAGACTCGTACGAAAAAGTAACGACGATGGTATTTTTATATCATCGTCGTTATTAAATTTGTGCCGCGCAAATGACATAAAAATAAAAAGCTTTGATGATGCGGATAGCATAAATTCGATTCATAAGCTTTGCTCTATACTTGCCTCAAAAATCAAAAAGGCTTTGGGTTTTTGTAAAGAAAAAACTATTGAAACCGAGTTAATAACCGATAGTTTGCTATCCGGGAAATACATCCCCGAAATCATTACTTTTACAGGTGGTGTTTCTGAATGTATGCAGGAAAAAAAACGGATGATTTATTTAAATACGGTGATATCGGGCGTTATTCTTGCCGATGAAATTAGAAACGACACCGAAACTTATCCGTGCAAGGTTATAACTGAGCTTGATAATCCTATACGGGCGACAGTTATCGGAGCAGGCCAATTCAGTATGGATATTTCGGGAAGCACCATACAGTATGCCGATGTTGCATTACCGATTAAAAATCTGCCGTGTATCGAATCGCTTGAGCGTGTATCCGATAAGGCGTGCGCCATATGCATAAGAGGAGAGAAATCCCCGTCATTCAAAGATGTCGATACTCTTTCTGAAAAGATAGTAACTGCTTGTAAAGAATTGATTAATAACAATACAACATTAGTTGTGATTCTTAAAGAAGATTTTTCAAAAGCCTTGGGGCAATGTCTTCGCAGACGGTTGCCTCCAAAGTATCCCTTTATTTGTCTTGACGGTATCGAGTGTAAGTCAGACGATTATATAGATATCGGTGAACCTATTGCAGGCAATAAGGCCGTACCGGTAGTTGTTAAAACCCTTGTTTTCGGAGGAAAAAAGAAATGAAGTTAGAAACTGTACTTTTGGGCAACAGGTATAAATTCTCTTCAATTAAAGAGGTTTTGGCTAAAGCCAATGAGCAAAAAAGCGGTGATTCGCTCGCAGGGATTGCTGCCGCTAACGCCAAAGAACGAATAGCCGCAAAAGAAGTTTTGAGCGATTTAACAGTCGAAGAAATTACGGCAGAGCCTGCTGTTCCTGCAAATGAAGATGCGGTAACAAGAATAATTCTCGGTGATCTTGATACAAAAGAATATGACAAAATCAAATCACTTACAATAGGTGAATTACGTGAAGCTATACTCGACAATATGATTAGCGGAGATGAAATTCTAAAAAAAGCCCGTGGTATGACCTCCGAAGTTATAGCCGCTTTGGCTAAACTTATGGGGAATCTCGATCTAATGTACGTTTCACGCAAATTGCATATCGAGGCTACATGTAATACGACGATAGGCAAAAAAGGAACATTTGCAGTACGTTTACAACCTAATCATCCTACCGATAATGTAAAAGGCGTAACAGCTTCGCTGCTTGAGGGTTTATCATACGGCGCAGGTGATGCGGTTTTAGGCCTTAACCCTGCCATTGATAATGTCAAGAGTACAACTGATATTCTCAATCTGTTTAACGATGTAAAGAGCCGTTTAAAAATACCCACTCAAATATGCGTCTTGAGCCATATCACGACACAATTAAAGGCTTTAAAAAGCGGAGCACCCATGGATCTCTGTTTTCAGTCAATCGCCGGAAGCGAAAAAGCTCTCGCTTCTTTCGGAACAGATGTTGACATGCTCGCGGAAGCGAACGAATTGATGGCAAGTAAGGGTACGTCAATCGGTCCTAATTATATGTATTTTGAGACAGGGCAGGGAAGTGAGTTGTCATCTAATTCTCATAACGGCGCAGACCAGCTTGTTATGGAGAGCAGGTGCTATGGCCTTGCTCGTCATTACAATCCTTTTCTTGTCAACACAGTCGTAGGCTTTATAGGACCCGAATATATTTATGATACTAAGGAACTGATACGCGCCGCTCTTGAGGATAATTTTTGCGGACACATGCACGGTTTGCCTATGGGCTGTGATATTTGCTACACTAATCATATGAAGGCCGATCAAAATGACAGCGATTCACTATTAGTTATGTTGGCTTCTGCGGGATGTCATTATGTTATGTCGATTCCGCAGAGCGATGATGTAATGCTTATGTACCAATCAACCTCTTACCATGATATCGCGGCGATACGGGAAATGCTTGGTCTATCGCCGATAGAAGAGTTCAAGCAATGGCTTGAGGGTTACGGCATTTGGGAAAACGGCCATCTTGGCAAAAACGCGGGGAATCCGCGAATATTTCTGTAAACGGAGGGTGTAAGGTATGGGCGATTATTTTGACAGTCTAAGAAGTGCAACGCCTGCGCGATTGGAAATAGGCAGGGCAGGCAGCAGATATAAAACAAAAGCATATCTTGACTTCAGGGCGGCACATGCTGCGGCAAACGATGCAGTTATGAGTGAAGTCAGCAAAGAAACCTTAGATGATCTCGGTGTTTTTGAAATAAGGACAAAATGTCACGATAAATATGAGATGTTAACACGTCCTGATAACGGAAGATTGTTTGACGAAGAAACTAAAGACTTTCTGCTAAAAAACGCGACATACGGTGCTGATGTTCAAATTTATTGCGGTGATGGGTTGTCTGCACCGTCAATAAAAAGCAAACGTTCCAAATATGTTACCGATACTGCATCTCGGACTTGAAGAAGAAGGCATAAGTGTTGGAAAGCCGTTCTTTGTACGGTATTGCAGAGTAAATACAGCCCGTGAAATAGGCCCTTTGTTAAACGCAAAGGTTGTTTGCGTGCTTATTGGAGAAAGACCGGGACTTCTTACAGATGAAAGTATGAGCGCGTATATTGCATACAAACCTCATCCGGAAATGAGCGAAAGCGATTATACGGTAATTTCAAAATATAAGCAGATTCGGTATGCCGCCGGTAGAAGCTGCGGCTTATGCCGTAGATGTGATTAAAGCCATGTTAGAACAGAAATGCAGCGGATATAAGCTGAAGCTGTAATTAAAAAGATGAAGTAAATGGGATTAAATCGTAGTGTTTGACTTAATCCCATTTTTCGATTTATAACAGTTGCTTTTATTTACTTCAACCGGAGCAGGTGCTAAAGATCTTGGGCTTTTTTGAAATTGATAATTATACAAAATAAATGTTTTGTATAATTAGGGGGAGTTAAAACAGGAAAAGTCCTTATTAAATTACGTGATTTTAGGGTTATTGATGGTGTTTTTTGCCTTTTAAAGTAATATATGGCTTAAGTCGGCGTTGTTAACTTTATCTGCAATGTTATCTACATTTTACTTAAATTACGGCATTATTTGCTTTATAAAAAATATTATAAATTATTTTAATAATTATTTTCTTAATTAGTTTTCTCTATGTTAATTCATTGCATTGTCTTAATGATTATTTTTGTTTTGATTTGCAGAATTAGCAGAATCTAAATTATTCTGTAAATAGACAATTCTTGCAGTTTATTGTATAATTGATAAAGTGATAATTTAATAACGTATTATCCTTACTTTATTTGCCTGGACATAATTTACGAACTCCGGTTCGGTGTTATGGCAAATTCATATATTCAATCAGCATATGTGAAACGGTTTCACGCGGAGGTGCTCTTTAATAATGAAATACAGTACTGCTGACGATCTGCCTATTATACTTAAAGAATTTTTAAACCACATTTATGTTGTTAAAAATAAATCATCGCTTACCATTGATGAATATGCGTTGGATTTAAAAATGTTTTTGCGCTTTTTGAAGAGGCAAAAAGCGCTTGTCCCCTCCTCCGAGGAGTTTGACAAAATTGACATAACCGATGTTGATATAGACTTTTTGAGAAATGTAACTTTAATGGATGCATATGCCTTTTTTATCATATTTGCAAAAATGAGCGCAATAATGATTCGGCGGCAAGAGCACGTAAAGTTACTTCAATCAGAATGTTCTATAAATATCTGACTGTACAGAGAATGTTTTTTAAGGAAAACCCTATGCTTGAGCTCGAAACGCCTAAGCTCAAAAAATCACAGCCGAAATATCTGACTCTTGATGAGAGTCTTAAATTGCTCGGCAGCGTTGATGGAAAACATAAAGAACGGGATTATTGCATACTTGTTTTGTTTTTTTAAATTGCGGACTGCGTTTGTCAGAGCTTGTTTCAATCAACTATAATGATATGAGAGACAATAACACAATTACGATAACAGGTAAAGGCAACAAACAACGTACAATATATTTAAATGACGCTTGTATGGATGCTATTAAAAACTATATGGCGGTTCGGCCCAAAGACGGTTTAAAAGAAAAGGACAAAGACGCGTTGTTTTTAAGCTCGCGGCTTCAACGCATAAGTCCTAAAACCGTACAGCATATTGTTTATGAGTATTTGGACAAAGCGGGTCTCGGCAACAGAGGTTTTTCGGCACATAAGCTTCGCCATACCGCCGCAACTCTTATGTACCAGCACGGGCATGTAGATGTATTGGTATTAAAGGATATATTGGGTCATGAAAATCTCGGCACAACGGAGATTTATACTCATATTGTTGATGAACAACTAAGAAAAGCCTCCGAAGCTAATCCGTTGGCAGAGGTTAAAGCAAGTAAAGCGAATAAAAATCCTTCTAAAAAGGAAGAGTGAGTTTTTCGGCTAAAAATCTTATATTTATTGTCGAAATTATTGAAATCAGTATTTCGGATACAAGCAAAACCGCATATCTAATCAAATACAGCTTTATAAATTTGTTCGGCATCACGGTATTATCCTTAATTTTCCTGTTTATGTCTCTGCACATAAGTATGCTTTCATGGCACGCCGCCAGCATTATTGATGAAGACAGTACAAACGGAATTAACATAACAATGCCGTAAAATTTTCATACCGTCAATATTATATGTTCTGTATAAATATCCGGATATCAAGCCTATTCCGAGTCCGCGAAAAAACCGGCTCAAGCCACGCTATAGGTTCGCCTATAAGACATAATCCGAATATAAACGGTATTAATAAAAACACACAGTCGCGAAGTAGCGTCGTGGCAAAAATAGTGAATAACGACTGTGACGATTTGGCAAGAAAATAATTCTTGATGAAAGATTGAATTTTTAGTGTATAATCATCTCCCGGATTTCTTAAGCTCATAGTGCCAAAAACAAGTCCTATAATAAAAACCGTCATAAGCAAAAACATTTTTTTTTGGCTCAATATTCCAATCTTTGCGGCTTTTATCTTTTTTTGTTCTTAAAGCTTTGATTTCCATTTCAATTCCTCCTGTTTAAACTTGTACATTTTATGACTGAAGCTTGCGGTTAATGCCTATTATTTTTTTACTTTGACTATAACAACAATCACAGCCGACAAGACAAAACAGATTGGAATAAGCAATAAGCTTTTAATATTCAGCGTTAAATCATTTATAATTGCTATTGTCAGAAAATTTAGCAGCAATAAGCAGAGTTCCGATATAAAACAGCTGAGTGCCGCCTTGATTTTAGTTCTATTCATAGTTAATAACGAACAAACTATAACCGAAACGGCAAAAACAGCATAGGATATTAATGGATAACGATTGGCCGAAAATGATTCTGATTTCAGTATAAAAGCTGATGAGCCCAAAAACATTAGGGATTCAAAAATGAACGATATAAATCCCGCTATAATGCTTTTGAGCCAAAACGGTAAAACATAATTTTTTTGTTTACGCATAAAAACACCCCCTCATAGATTACTATGAGAGGGTGAATTCTTTTATAACGCTTATTCTCAGTCTTTGTTCTTTTTATCTGCCTTTTCTTTTGCCTTTTCTTCTTTAGCTTTAAGAGCGGCAGCCTTTGCAGCTTCCCTTTCGGCTTTAATCTTCTCATTTGCAGTAACATTTGTTTGAATAGCCCAACGGGTTATTTTCATCTTGTTTTTGTCTGCGCCTGTTTCGATAATAAGAGAATCCTCTTTAACGGTAACAACCTTGCCGACTATACCGCCGATGGTTGTTATTTCGTCGCCAACCTGAGTATTCTCACGAATCTCCTGCTCTTTTTTTTGCTGTTTTTTCTGAGGACGAATCATCAGAAAATACATACCGACAAAAAGCAAGACCATCAAAATAATCATTTGAAAAGAGCCTTTGCCCGAGGCTGAAGTACTGGCCTCTAATAACATTAAATAATTGTTCATTTGAGTTCCTCCAATTTATAATTCCAAATTATTATACATATAAATATAAAAATTTGCAACTATTAACATTAAAATTAATAAACTGTTTATTAAATATTTTCGCATATATCCTTATGCTTTCTTAAATTGCCCTACCGGTAAGCAGCTTCTTTGCTAAACGACAACTCGGATTTTATACGTTTTATACGATAATCTTGACCGCTTGTATTATAAAATGTATAATGGTGACGGTAAAAGTGTTTGTGGCTCAGTTTGCGGCTAATTTTGCGATGGGCGGCAACATTTCCATACTGCAATCTATTATTGACTTGTTTTAATCGGAGGTGGTTGCATGAAAAATATATTTGTCAAAATACTGGATAGCGGGCCATATAAGTTTGGTATGCTTGTATGTGGTTATTGTCGTTGCAACTGCTGCATTTTGTATTGAATATAGAGATGAAGAGAACATTCTTTTGATAATCTGCTCATTAGTTCTTATTGGTATTACTTACTATGTGCAATCAAGAGTAATATACCTTCTTGATTATGTTGAAGTAAGCAATAATCAATTTACTCAGTGTTCATTTAGCGGAAAGCGGAAACGTGCCGTTAATTCTGATGAACCTATTTACTATCAAATTGTGCCGCTGATTGAAGGAGTATATTCAAGAGCTGACTTCATAGTACTATCTAATCAGGAGTTTTCCCCTTATCGAAACGGCAGCGGTCTTGCTGCAGTTTGCAAAGGGGCAAGTGCCAAGGGCAATCAAATTATTATGCCTTACAACCAAAAATCAAAACCGTTATTGCATCTTAGAGATTGGCATAAGGTTTGTTTTTATTGATTTGTGCTATTCAAGCAAGTACCTCTGTGGAAAAAATCATGGATTGGCAATTAAAAGGAGGACTATATATTGACCTTAATAAATTCTATGGATATGCCAACATACATGATTATGTTGTTGGTAATTTTCGGAATGGATGTTTACGGTCTTATAAAGTACAGAAAAGAGAAGGCCCCTTGGAAGGTGATAGCATATTTACTACCGGTTTTATTGATTATTATAGCTGTAAACAGAGTTATAAAGGAATACGCACCAGATACTCATTTATATAATGTCAGCGCTGATGTAACTTTAACAATAGGCGGTATATATTTTGTTATAGTATTTATTGTTGGATATATTAACAAGAAAAAGAAGTTGAAATAATTTAATCGTTAATATACTTAACTCTTAACGCAACAATTAAAGCACCCTCTGCTTTTTTAATGAAAGTGGAGGGTGCTTTTACTGATTATATTAAGCGTTAAATATATCTTTTTAATGCTCGGTTTTGGTTCTAAAGAAAAAATCTGCCATTCAAAACGAACAGCAGATACGAATTCTTTTTTATGTTTATATTATAGATAAATACAACATAGATATAAAATAAGACGAATTATATTCTTGTGTCAAGTATATCAACATATTGCTTCTTAAACTCGGGGAATGTATCATTTTCTAAAGATAATCTGATGTCGGCCATCAATTTATTATAGAAATAAAGATTGTGTGTTACGGCAAGTCTGAATGCAAGCATTTCCCCTGCTTTAAACAAATGTCTTATATAGGCCTTTGAGTGATTCCGACAGGTCGGACAGTTACAGCCCGGCTCAATCGGGGTATCATCTCTTTTATATTTTTCATTATTGAGATTTATAATACCGGCGTGAGTAAAAAGATGACCGTGCCTTGCATTGCGGCTCGGCATTACGCAGTCAAAAAGGTCAACGCCTCTGCTTACGCCTTCGATTATATTGCCGGGCGTGCCTACACCCATAAGATACCGCGGTTTTTGCGCAGGCATATACGGCTCAACAGCCGAAATGATACGATACATATCTTCCTTGGGTTCTCCGACGGCAAGACCGCCTATGGCATATCCGTCAAGATCCAAATCGGCAATCTCTTTCATATTTTCTATGCGCAAATCATCAAAAGTGCACCCTTGATTGATTCCGAATAAGAGTTGGTTTTTTATTTATGGTGTCAGGCAGAGAATTTAGTCTTTCCATTTCAGCCTTACATCTTTTTAAGCCATCTTACAGTTCGTGCGCATGACTGTTTGGAGTATGAATATTCGGCAGGATTTTCAACACACTCGTCAAAAAGCCATGGCAATGGTAGAGCCTAAATGAGATTGTATTTGCATACTTTCTTTCTTCCGGTCCCATAAAAATACGGCGACCGTCTACATGAGAATTAAAACTGACGCCCTCTTCTTTTATTTTGCGGAGTTTAGCAAGCGAAAAGACCTGAAATCCGCCGCTGTCTGTAAGAATAGGACCGCTCCACCCCGTGAATTTGTGAAGACCGCCGAGGTCGTGAATTAAATCATCCCCCGGTCTTACGTGAAGGTGGTATGTGTTGCACAGCATAACCTGTGTTTCGATATTTTCAAGATCAACAGCAGAAAGACCGCCTTTTATTGCGCCCGCCGTTGCTACGTTCATAAATGCCGGGGTGTGTATGGTTCCGTGTACGGTTTCAAAATCGCAAAGCCTTGCATTGCCGACCTTTTTAATAACTTTTAACATAAAATCTCCTTAAATCAAACAATGAGCATGCAGTCGCCAAAACTGAAAAATCTGTATTTCTCTTTAACTGCTTCTTCGTATGCCTTCAAAACGTCGTCTCTGTTATAAAAAGCCGATACAAGCACATTATAAGCGTACTTTCCGGTAGATGAAAATTTGTAATAAGCGCATCAATGCATTTGAATTTATAACCAGGATATATGAAAATGCTTGTCCAATCATCCTTTTCACATATTTCACCGCAGTATGTTGCCACGCTTTCGAGAGTACGGCAACAGGTAGTTCCGACCGCTACAACTCTTCCGCCGTTATTGTGTGTTTCGTTTATGAGATCTGCCGTCTCTTTTGGAAGATGATAGTGCTCGAATGCATTTTATGTTCTTCGATATTTTCGGTTTTAACCGGTCTGAAAGTGCCTATGCCTACGTGTAAGGTTACATAGCCGATTTTTACGCCTTTATCCTTTATCTTTTGTAAAACCTCCGGCGTAAAATGAAGACCCGCCGTAGGAGCTGCGGCAGATCCGAGCTCCTTAGCATATACCGTTTGATAACGGTCTGCGTTCTCGAGCTTGTGCGTGATGTAATGCGGAAGCGGCATCTCACCGCTTTTGTCAAGTACCTCAAAGAAATTACCGAATTTGTCGGTATCGTACGTAAATTTAGCGATTCTGTCTCCGTTGTCAAGCACAGCGGTTATTTCGGCATATAATATACCGTCGTTAAATGTAAATTTGGAGCCGGTCTTTGCTTTCTTTCCGGGGCCGGTAATTACTTCCCATACGTCTTTTTCTTTTTGCATTAAAAGCAGAAATTCAACCTTTGCGCCGGTTTCATCTTTAATACCGTAAAGTCGTGCCGGCAAAACCTTGGTGTCATTTAAAATAAGGCAGTCGCCGGGATTTAAATAGTCTACAACATCATAAAAATGCTTGTGCTCAATTTCCCCTGTTTGCCTATTGACAACCATCATTCTTGACGCATCACGAGGCTCAATAGGAGTCTGCGCAATAAGTTCGTTTGGTAAATCATAATAAAAATCATGCTTTTTCATAGCTTATCTCCGATATGTATATAAATTTTTCAAAAATATTTGACTATATATAATAAAAATGATATTATAAGTAAAACTGCGATAGAGGTGCAGAAATCATCAGTAGCATTTTGACAGACGCCGGACGTTGATAACCGATATGTGAAAGGGATTTTTGCCGAAAAAAGCAATTGCTCCGGGCAATGCTTTTTGGGCACATTGTTAACAGCAATGCGACTGTCATCATTTTGTTGTGATGGAGAGCTATCGACATTATCTTTCCCGATAATGCAAGCCTTATTTTGACAAATGATGACCGGTTTTTTAACCGGTCTTTTTTTGCAGACAATAGAATAACATTTTTTGGAGGTAAATACAAGTGGGAAAAAATTATAATGTTGGTATTATCGGTGCGACCGGCATGGTAGGGCAAAGATTTATCACATTGCTGAGCGAACATCCTTGGTTCAACATAAAGGTACTTGCCGCAAGCTCAAGATCAGCCGGCAAACCGTATAAAGAGGCTGTAGGAGCCAAATGGTGCATGGATGAGGATATTCCCGACGCCGTTAAAGATATGGTAGTAATGAATGCTACGGAAGATGTTGAAAAAATCGCTTCTATGGTTGATTTTGTTTTCTGTGCCGTAGATATGAAAAAAGATGAGATAAAAGCATTGGAAGAGAGATATGCAAAGGCCGAGTGCCCCGTTGTCTCAAACAACAGTGCTCACAGACACACCCCCGATGTTCCTATGGTTCTTCCCGAGCTTAATCCCGAACACATAGAAATTATACCGTCGCAGAGAAAGCGTCTCGGTACAAAGCGCGGTTTTATTGCCGTTAAGCCTAACTGCTCGCTTCAGGGTTATGTTCCTGCCCTGTTCCCGCTCTCAAAATTCGGTGTAAAAGATGTTTTGGTTTGCACTTATCAAGCTATTTCCGGAGCAGGAAAAACGTTTGATACGTGGCCCGAGATGGTCGATAACGTAATACCTTTTATCGGCGGCGAGGAAGAAAAATCCGAAAAAGAACCGCTTAAAATTTGGGGTCACATTGAGGGCGACAAAATTGTTGACGCCACCTCCCCCAATTTTACTGCTCAGTGTCTTCGTGTTCCCGTTTCAAACGGTCATATGGGCGCGGTTTTCGTAAGATTTGAAGATAAGCCCACCAAGGAGCAAATGCTTGAAATTTGGAAGAATTTCAAAGGCAGACCTCAGGAGCTCGAGCTCCCCAGCGCTCCCAAACAGTTTCTTAACTATTTTACCGAGGATAATCTTCCTCAGACGAAACTGCAGAGAGGGCTTGAACACGGTATGGCTATATCAATTGGCAGACTTCGTGAAGATACCCAGTACGACTATAAATTTGTATGCCTTTCTCATAACACGCTGAGAGGCGCTGCAGGCGGAGCTGTTCTCCTTGCGGAACTTCTTTGTGCCGAAGGCTACATGGACTGATTTTATTCGGAGGGATAACAATGAAAAAGCCCATTTTTACAGGTGCAGGTGTTGCGATAATTACCCCGTTTACTTCTGACGGTAAGGTGAACTATCCGGCACTTAAAGAAATTCTTGAATACCAAATAGCTAATTCAACCGATTGTATCGTTATATGCGGTACCACAGGTGAAAGTGCCACACTTTCTCATGATGAGGAGCACACAGAAGTAATCAAGTACGCAGTTGATGTTGTTGCCGGAAGAATTCCCGTAGTAGCAGGAACCGGAAGCAATGACACAGCATATGCTTTGAATTTGTCAAATGAGGCCGAAAAAGCCGGCGTTGACGGTCTGCTTATGGTAACTCCTTACTATAACAAGGCTTCTCAGGAAGGTCTTATTAAACACTTTACTTATGTAGCCGACCGTGTCTCTACACCGATTATTTTGTACAATGTACCGAGTAGAACCGGTTGTGAAATTAAACCGGAAACTTATGCCGAACTTTCAAAGCATAAAAACATTTATGCCGCTAAAGAGGCTACAGGAAATTTGTCTTCAATAGCAAAAACCATTTCCCTTTGCAGCGATGATTTTGCCGTTTATTCAGGTAATGATGATCAAATAACTCCGATTATGTCTCTCGGCGGCAAGGGCGTTATCTCGGTTCTTTCAAATGTTATGCCGCAGGAGGCTCATGATATTGCCGCTGCCGCACTTGACGGTGACTTTAAAAAGAGTGCCGAGCTTCAGCTTAAGTATCTCGAGCTTTGCAACGCTCTGTTTATGGATGTTAATCCCATCCCCGTCAAGGTTGCAATGCGTATGATGGGCTTTGACGTCGGTCCTCTCAGACTGCCGTTATGCGATATGTCCGAGGAAAAGACCGAACACTTGAGAAAAGTTTTGGCAAAGTACGGACTTATTAAGTAATTATTAAGATTTACGGATGTGAAAAAATGATAAGAATAATCTTAAGCGGTTGCTTCGGCAAAATGGGCCATGTTATACGAGACTGTGTTTCCTCGAGAAACGACTGCGAAATAGTTGCCGGCGTAGATATAGGTGACGGAAAAGCGGAATTTCCGGTGTTTAAATCTTTTGACTCAATCAGCGGTGTTGATGCCGATGTGATAATTGATTTCTCTCACCCGTCTGTTTTGAGCGGACTTTTGGAATATGCTTCAGCAAAAAAGTGCCCTGCGGTTGTAGCTACCACAGGCCTCAGCGAAGAGCAAATTGCCGATATAAATGAGTGCTCAAAAACAGTCCCTATGTTTTTCTCGGCGAATATGTCTATCGGCGTAAATTTAATATCGGAGCTTGCCGCCAAGGCTGCACGTGTACTTGAAGGCTCTTTTTGATATTGAAATTGTCGAAGCGCACCATAATCAAAAGATTGACGCGCCCTCAGGAACAGCTCTTATGCTTGCAGACAGCATATCCGATGCATTGTCTGTTAAACCGAAATATGAGTTTGACAGACACTCGAAAAGAGCAAAGCGCAGCAAAAACGAAATCGGCATTCATTCGATTCGAGGCGGAACAATAGTCGGTGAGCATGAAATAATTTTTGCGGGTCATGATGAGATAATTACAATTTCTCATTCAGCGCGTTCCAAGGAGCTTTTTGCAACAGGTGCAATAAATGCCGCTCTCTTCTTAGAGGGAAAACCTGCAGGACTATACAATATGCGTCAGCTTGTTGATGCTAAATAAGGAGGTCGTTTGTATGAAAACCATTCAAAATATATCAGTAGTCGAAGATGTGACGCTTGTTTCACTCAACGATTCACCTGCCGATATGAATACCATATCAAAAATTTTCGATATGATTTCGACAAATAATATTGATGTTGATATGATTTCTCAAACACCGCCGCACAGCAACAAGCCGCATTTGTCATTTACCGTCAGCGGTGACGATTTGGGAAAAATTTTGGAGCTTTCCGCTAAAATAAGAGATTTGTATCCCGATGTTAAACTTTCGGTAAGCAACGGAAACTGCAAAATATCTGTCTTCGGAGAAGCTATGAAAGGTCAGCCCGGTGTAGCCGCCAAGGTGTTTGCGGCTGCCGCAAAAGCTAATACAGACATAATAATGATAACTACTTCGGAAGTAGATATATCAATGCTTGTTCCTCAGAGTGACCTTACAGCAACGTTAGAGTCAATTAAAGGCGCTTTTAACAATTAAATTGTTTCAGACATAAAAAAACGCTTGATTTTCATCAAGCGTTTTTTTTATTATCATTTATTTTATTTGTCAATCCATTCTCTGACTTCATCATTAAGCCAAGTAGCCCATTCTTCAATACCCTCGCCTGTTTTGGCGCAGATAAGAAAGATTTTTCTTGCGTTTGGGTTTCTGTGCTTGATATATTCCTTGCACTTTTCAACATCGAAATCAAAATAAGGTAAAACATCGATTTTGTTGATAAGCACAACATCGCTTACCTTAAACATAAGAGGATATTTAAGAGGTTTATCGTCACCCTCGGGAACAGATAATATCATTACATTTTTAACGGCACCTGTGTCAAATTCTGCGGGACAAACAAGATTTCCGACATTTTCGAGAATTGCAAGTTCAACCCCATCGGTGCCGAGAGCCTCAACACCTTGCTTAGTCATGGCTGCATCAAGGTGGCACATCCCTCCTGTGTGCAGCTGAATTGATTTTACACCTGTTTCGGCAATTTTTATTGCATCAACATCGCTGTCAATATCTGCTTCCATAACACCGATTTTCAGCTTATCTTTAAGCGCATTTATTGTAGCTTTCAGTGTGGTGGTTTTACCTGAACCGGGAGAGGACATAAGGTTTAATAAAAATACCCCTTTGGATTTAAGCTCGCCTCTCAGCTTTTCGGCTTGTTCGTCATTATTTTTAAAAACACTTTGTTTTATTTCAATTACTCTTACTTTATCCATAATATTCACCCGATAAAATTTATTTGGATATATTTTACGCTTTTATTCATACAATTGTCAATAATCATAAGAAAATAAGTCAAAACAAAAAAATCTGTTTATTTATGAAATTTTAGACAATTTTCAATTGACAAACTTCTATTAAAGAATTATTATATTATTAGTATTGATAAACTTTTATCATTCAAATTTTACTTTACCGGAGGTAAATTATGGCTTGTTTCGTAGTACCGGCTGCAGAAGCTGTTATTGCAACCGTAGCTGTGCAAATCGCAAAAAAACATGAAATTTCACAGGAGAAGCTTGAATGTAAGCTGCCTGAGGGTGCTGTCCAGGCTCCTGAGTATAAAGTTTCGGCTTCAAGAAAGCTTTCTTGGCTTCGCAATTTACTTTGGGGCGGTGTTTTACTTCTTGCCTTTGAACACCTTTGGCACGGAGAGTTAACTCCTTATTTCCCCTTCCTTACAGGCGCATCAAACGCCGAGGATACAGCTACAATGCTTCATGAAATGGCAACCGTCGGTGTTGCAATGTCTCTTTTGGTTACTGCCGTTTGGGGAATTATGCTTTTGGTCGTTAAGATTAAAGAAACAAAAATTTCCAAAGAAAAGGAATTAATGGAATAATGACATTACTTATCAGCGTATTTGCCGCAATTATTTCAACTGCTGTTTGGTACTTTTGTGCTGAACGAAAAAAATATTTGCTTAACGTTCCGTGCTATATCTTTTGGGGTGCCTCCGTTATGTGGTTCGTTGATGCGGTTTTTGAGTACTCCGAGTTGAAGGCAGCATATTTTACTCCTGCTCCGGAGGATATGCTGAACGATGCGTTTTTAGGTTTTTCGATTATTGCATTGGGTCTCATTGTTTGGATAATTATATTGTTGATAAAGGACCCGAATAGTGTTATCAGAGATGCCTTGTTCAGCAAAAAAAATAAATAGTAAAATAATAATTTTTCAGCGAAGTGATTTTTCACTTCGCTGTTTTTTATGAATATAATATTTTTTGCGGTAAAACATAACATCGGTGATAAATATTAGTACGATAAAGAAATTCTGATCGGCATTCCGATAGGTATCATAAACGTTACTCTCGGCGCAGGCGGTGGAATCATTTTCGGTTCCGATTCTTAAAGCTGCCGGTATGTCACAAAAACAGGCTCAGGCAAACACGATTGCTATTATTCTGCCTCTCTCCGTAATATCATTTTATATGTATATTAAAAAGGGATTTACAAGCTTTAACAGTATAATTACAATTCTTCCCGCTTCGGCTTTGGGAGCGATTATAGGTACGGTTGTTTTCTCTAAGCTTTCAAACAGATTCTTGTCGGTAGCATTTTCTTTTTTTTTTTATGATCTATGCCGGAATAAGGTTATTATTTAAATGAACGATTTTGTGAATTTGCTTGCCGTTTTCGTATCTTCGGTAATAACTTCGATGGGTCTTGGCGGCGGTAGTTTTTACATTTTATATCTAACATTTTTTACTGACACTGAGCAATTTACTGCTCAAGGCTATAATTTATTGCTTTTTCTTCCATGCGCTGTTATATCTGTGATAGTTTATGCCGGAAAGAAAATTATCAGCTTTAAATATATTTGGCCGATTGTTTTAGGCGGAATTGCTGGGGTTATTATCGGCTACACAGCATTATCTCATATTAGCAGCGCGATTGTTAGAAAGATGTTTGCAGCATTTTTATTGCTGTCCGGCATCTTTTCCCTCATAAAGTCTGTAAAAAAAGAATAAATCATTGTTAAGTGTCCGTTTTTATGTTAAGATAAAGGAAAAACATTTCCCGAAAAAAGATTAGGAGAGTGCCAAAATGGAATATAAGATGCTATTCACCCCTATGAATATCGGTACGGTTCAAATTAAAAACCGTGTTGTTATGCCCCCTATGATGCTTGGTTTCGGTCAGTTTAACGGTTGCCCGACAAAGGAAATGATGGATTATTACGAGGAACGTGCTATCGGAGGAGCAGGGCTTATTATTACCGAGATAACGAGAGTTGATGATTTCAGTGGAGCATCGGCTTTCGCCCAACTTGCAATCAGCCACGACTATCATATTAAACCTCTTGCGGAAATGATAAGCAGAGTTCACTCACATGATTGCAAAATGTTCATTCAGCTTCACCACCCCGGCAGACAAAATCTGGGCTTTACTTATGGGTACCGTACCGGTATCGATAGGGGCCGAAAGAATAATGGGTAAGCTAGATGATAAAATGTTTTATAAAGGTTGCTCCTGCCGGTAAAATGCTCATGCAGAAAGACCTTGTGCTTCGTACATTTTCTCCGTCAAAATGTGACAGAGCATACTCTGCTGAGAGTTTAAACAGGGAAATGTCAGTTAAGGAAATCAAAAAGATAATTTCAGAGTTTATAAACGGTGCGGTTCGTGCGCAGAAGGCGAAGTGCGGACGGTGTAGAATTACATGCGGCACACGGCTATTTGATTCAGCAATTTTTGAGCCCATACACGAATACGCGGAATGACGAATACGGCGGAAGCTTTGAAAGAAGAATGAAATTCTTAATTGATATTATCAATGGAATTAAAGCTGCATGCGGCAATGATTTTCCGATTGTTGTTCGTTTATCTGTTGATGAATGTTATTCTATGATTGGTAAACCCGAAATCGGCTATAAGCTTGAAGACGGAGTTAGGATGGCGAAAGTTCTTGAAAAAGAAGGGATTGATGCCATTGATGTCTCCTGTCTTAGGTTATGATACATATAATTATTGGTTGGAGCCTACCTCTTTTGAGCCCGGCTGGAGAAAATATATGGCCGCAGCAGTAAAAAAGGAAGTAAAAATCCCGGTATTAGCTGCCAACCTAATTCGCTCTCCTAAGCAAGCGGAAGAACAGCTCGAGGAAGGTATTCAAGATTTTGTCAGCCTCGGCAGGACTCACATAGCCGATCCGCACTGGGTAAACAAGGTTAAGGCGGGCAAAGAGGACGAAATAAAAAGATGCATCTGTTGCCTGTATTGTATGGAAAGTATGCAGAAAAACGCATATAAAGGAACACATGCCCATTGTTCTGTGAATCCTAAATTGGGCAAGGAATCGGAGCATCCAATTGCCAACGGCAACGGCAGAACTGTTGTAATTGTCGGAGCCGGTCCTGCCGGTCTAATGAGCGCGGAAGTTTTAGAAGCTAAGCGAGGATTTAAACCGATAGTTCTTGAAAGAACGCTTTTTCCCCGGTGGGCAACTACAACTCGCTAATAAGCCCCTCTTAAGGAAAAAATCAATTGGTGCATTGAGGACTTGGTTACAAACGCAACACATTACGGTGCCGAAATTAAATATAATGTAATTGCCGACGAAAGTATTATAAAGTCATACAATCCATATGCTGTTATAATAGCTACAGGCGGTAAAGCAATTAAGCCTAAATCAATTAAGGGCTCCGATAAAGATAACGTTTTCACGACAACCGATATTCTTGATGGTTCGGTAGTGCTAAAAAATAAGAAGGTTGCAGTCATAGGCTCCGGCATGACGGGCCTTGAAACATCTGAAATGTTGGCTGAAAACGGCAATGATATTACCGTGGTTGAAATGGCTGATTCGATAGCTCCCGGCACTTGGATGCAGCACATTGATGATTGTATGCCGAGACTTAAAGCACACGGCGTTAAGTTTATTGTAGGTCATAAGCTTACGGAAATCACCGACAGAGGAATAGAGCTTAATAAGGTGGATACGGAGAACATACTTTTTGGTCGATGCGGACTATGTTGTTCTTTCTCTCGGCGTAAGACCCGAAAATAAGCTTTACGATGATATAAACGGCAAACTTAAAAATGTTTATCTCATTGGCGATGCGGAAAAACAGGCCGAATTGCAGATGCAACCTCTCAGGCGTATGAGCTTTGCAAAAATATTTAACCAAAAACATATCGTTATAAAATTAACAAAAAAAAGGGAGGCCGTAAAGTCTCTTTTTTTTTTTTTTTTGACCAAATTTATTTTTGATGTATTTTTTATGTTGATAAACAAAACTATATATTGTATAATTAATATTAAATTGGAGCAATTTGGATTTTATATTGTGTTTGATATTATTTTGTTACTTTTTGGAGGTAATATATATGAAAGTACAGTTTACTGAAACCGTTTTAAGAGACGCAAATCAGTCTCTTATTGCAACGAGATTGCCTTATCCGAATTTGACGGCATTCTTGAAACAATGGACAAAGCGGGTTATTATTCACTTGAATGCTGGGGCGGCGCAACGTTTGACTCCTGCCTTCGCTATCTCGGCGAAGATCCGTGGGAAAGACTCCGTAAAATCAGAGCAAAAATGCCCCAATACAAAACTTCAAATGCTTTTAAGAGGTCAAAATTTGCTCGGATACCACCATTATCCCGATGATGTAGTAAGAATGTTCGTTAAAAAATCAATTGAAAACGGCATTGATATCATAAGAATATTCGATGCTCTTAACGACGTTAGAAATATTGAAGTTGCAGTTGACGAGACTTTAAAGAATGGTGCCATCGCATCCGGCGCAATTTGCTATACTCAAAGCCCAATACACAATCTTGAATCATACATCAAGCTTGCCAAGCAGATGGAAGAGCTCGGTTGCCAGACTATATGCATTAAGGATATGGCAGGCATTTTAGGTCCAAAAGAAGCTTATGATATGGTAAAGGCTCTTAAGGAAAATGTAAAAACTCCCATTATTCTTCATACACACTGTACCACAGGACTCGGTATGCTTACTCTTCAGAAAGCCGTTGAAGCTGGATGCGATGTAATAGATACCGCTATATCCTCATTCTCCGGCGGCACTTCACAGGCTCCTACGGAAACTATGGCTTATGCTTTAAAACAGGAAGGTTATGATATTGACCTTGACCTTTCCGTCCTTAAAGATATCAACGACTTCTTTAAGCCTATAAAAGATGAATATTTAAAAAAAGGTTCTTTAAATCCTCTTGTGCTTTCAACCGACACAAATGCACTCAATTATCAGATTCCCGGTGGAATGCTCTCTAACCTTGTTGCACAGCTTACCGCACAGAACAAAATGGATAAGTTTAATGATGTTCTCCTTGAAACCCCCAAGGTTAGAAAGGATCTCGGTTATCCCCCGCTTGTAACTCCTATGAGTCAGATGGTCGGCGTTCAGGCAACTGTTAACGTTCTTGTCGGAGAGAGATATAAGAATATTTCCAAAGAAGTAAAAGCTTATATTAAGGGTGAATACGGTCGTGCCCCCGGCGAAATCGATAAGGACCTTATGAAAAAGGTTCTCGGCGACGAAGAACCTATTAAGGGCAGATTTGCCGACTCTCTCGAACCCGGCTTTGAAAAGGCTAAAAAAGAAATCGGAGAAAAGGCAAAGAGTGACGAAGATGTTCTTTCTTATATTGCATTCCCGACTCAAGCTGAAGCATTTTTTGATAAACGCGAAGAAAAAGAAAAAAATACTTTTAAATATTCAATAAAAAGAATTGACTAAGGGGTGTTAAGATGTATTTATTAGACAGTGTTATGTCCATAGGTGAAGCTCTTAATGTTTCAATAACCGGCATTGTAGTTGTGTTCATTGTCCTTGTTGTTTTGGCAGTTCTTGTTCAGCTTCTTTCTAAGCTCATCAGATTGTTTGTAAAGGAGCCGAATGCAAAGAACGCAAAAAAATCCGATGCCGTTAAAGAGGTTGTAAAACCCCAAGGCGGTGTTGCTCTTCCGGAAAATCAAACATTGGGAACGTTGAATCTTTATAAAACCGATGAAAAGACTGCGGCTGTAATTATGGCAATAGTCAGCAAAGAAAGCGGAGTTCCTTTGAACAGATTAAAATTCAATTCAATTAAGCTTATAGAAAACAAGTAAGGGGTTAACAATATGAAATATGTAGTTACTTTAAACGGAAAAGACTATGAAGTCGAAGTTGACGAGTTAAGTGAGGCAATAGTAACAAGCGTTGCGCCTGCCGCAGCTTCTGCTCCGGCAGCACCTGTGGCTACACAGCCCTCGGCACCTGCTACTCCCGCACCTGCTCCTGTTTCAGGAAGCGGAACCGCTGTTAAGGCTCCCATGCCCGGAACAATACTTAAAGTAAATGTTACCGCAGGTCAGAGCGTTAAGGCCGGCGACATTATGTTTATTCTTGAAGCAATGAAGATGGAAAACGAAATTGTAGCTCCCTCGGATGGTACAGTTTCACAGGTTGTAGCCGCAAAAGGCAGCTCGGTTGCAACTGATGACGTCCTTGCTTATTTGAACTGAGGAGGTCAATAAATGTCTGTTGTAAATGCTTTGGTGGAGATATTTCAAAGCTCCGGTTTTGTATCGTTGTCATGGCAAAACTGGGTTATGATTTTAGTCTCCTTTGTTCTTTTATATTTGGCTATTGTCAAAAAATTTGAACCGCTTCTCTTAGTTCCAATTGCTTTCGGTATGTTACTTGTTAACATATATCCTGATATTATGTATGATCCGCTTATGATGTCGTCATACAGCGGCCAAGTTGTTGAAGGTGCCCATTGGTATGATACCGGCGTCTTGCGACTGATTTACGCAGGTGTTAAATCGAGTATATTCCCCTGCCTTATCTTTATGGGTGTAGGTGCTATGACCGACTTCGGACCGCTTCTTGCGAATCCTTCAAGTCTTCTTCTCGGCGCTGCTGCTCAGCTTGGTATTTATGTTGCTTTTCTTATTTCAATCGCAACCAACCTTATCCCCGGTTTTGAGGGCTTTACGCCTCAGGAAGCAGCTTCAATAGCTATAATCGGCGGTGCAGACGGACCGACAGCTATTTATTTAACGAGTAAGCTCGCTCCGCAGCTATTAGGACCCATTGCTGTAGCGGCATACTCTTACATGGCTCTTATACCGCTGATTCAGCCCCCTATTATGAAGCTTTTAACTACCAAAAAAGAGCGCGAAATCAAGATGGATCAGCTTAGAACCGTAAGCAAAACAGAAAAAATCATTTTCCCTATTGTTGTTACTGTTCTTTGCGTACTTGTTCTTCCGTCGGTCGCTCCGCTTATCGGTATGTTTATGCTCGGCAATCTTTTCAAAGAATGTGGCGTAACCGAACGCCTCAGTGATACTGCTCAGAATTCTCTTTGCAATATCGTAACAATAATGCTCGGTACTACCGTAGGCGCCACAGCAGAAGGCAAAACATTCCTCGCTACCAAAACTATACTTGTAATAGTAATCGGTCTTGTCGCATTTGCTTTCTCAACCGCAGGCGGCGTATTGTTCGGCAAACTTATGAACCTCGTAACTCATGGTAAAGTTAATCCACTTATAGGTTCCGCAGGTGTTTCGGCTGTTCCTATGGCGGCTCGTGTATCTCAGGTTGAGGGAAGAAAATACAATCCCTCTAACTTCCTTTTAATGCACGCTATGGGTCCGAATGTTGCAGGAGTTATCGGTTCTGCTGTTGCAGCCGGATATTTACTTCTTACTTTTGGTAAATAATTATTAAGTTATAAAAAGATCACGGTAACAAATTTAGTTACCGTGATCTTTTATATATTCTGATATAACAATTGAAAACTTATTTATCTTTTCTTGACTGCAACATTTAATATAATATATGCTAACACCAGCACAACCACCGAACAACACAGAACAGCATACATCGCTTCTATACTGACGCATTTATCGAAAAAGTACAAGTTACAGTCAATACTGTCTTTAAATGCGGTGACAAATTCCTTCGGCATACCCATTTCGGACAGTTCACTGAAAACACCGTTTAAAGCGTGATTGCGTAAAAGTCCCGTGCCGTATGTACCCGGCAAAAAAGAAATAACTTTTTGCAGTCCGGCAGAAAAGCTTGAGACGGGCATATATGCGCCACAGATAAATCCATATCCTGCGCTGACGATGGTCCCTACTGCGGAAATCTGACCTTGTGAGTTTAAAAAGAAGTTGATTATAGAGCTAAGCGCTGTTCCGAACATTACAAGTAATATCACATCGAGTAAGAATAAAACCGTCTCTTTAAATGAAAGATACCAGCCAATATTTGACAAATAAATAAAACAAATAACTGAAGCCGCAACACATATTGCAAGTGTAGAAATAAGCGTCGAGATATAATAACTTACGGCAAGCGTTGATTTTTTTTACAGGAGTTACGGTTAAAATCTGCACGCGCGCCCTGACCTTATCCTGAACCATGAGCATATTTGAACAAAACGAAACAGTTACGCAGCATACGGCAAGAAGTGACGACACAAGCTGGCCTGCAATGACCGCATTTATGAGTTTTTCTGACAACTCAAAGCCTGTCGGTATTGCGGATAAAAAGCTCTGCTTATACACATTTCCGAGAAAAAAGTTGTATATAAAATGAGCAATATAATCGGAGTTATAAGTGAAGTAAAAAACATTGCCTTATCTTTGAAAAACAGTTTGCTGTTTCTTCTGATAAGATTGCCGAGACCCATCATTTTACGTCACCTCCACTCAGGTTTTTACCTGTAACCGCCATAAAAACATCATCCATTTTTCCTTTAATTACCTCATAGTCTTTAAATATATCAGGATTTTTAATTATCAGTTCGGTTGCTTTTTTCGGAATTCGAACAGCAATGCGAACGGCGCCGTTCAATTTTTCCGACGGCAGCTCAAGACTCTCGGCAAGAGCGGCTGATTCCCCATACAGAGTAATAAAGTCACCTGTATATTTATTTTTCAGTTCTAACGGAGTCCCCTCTGCCGAAATTTGCCCGGCATCAAGTATCACTACATAATCGGAGTCCGCCGACTCTTCCATGTAATGTGTTGTGAGAAAGACGGTAAGCCCATGAGTTTTGCGAAGCATTGTTATAACCGACCATAAAAGCTGTCTTGTTTGAGGGTCAAGTCCTGTTGTCGGCTCATCAAGGATCAGTATTTTGGGATTGTGAAGCAAAGCTCTTGCTATATCAATACGTCGTCTTTGCCCTCCGGACAGTTTTCCGACGGTTCTGTTAAGAATATCTTCAAAACCGAGAAGTACCGATAACTCATCAAGACGATTTTTTTAAATTCTTTTGCCCGTTATGCCATACAGAGCGGCACGACTGCGCAGATTATCTTTTTACCGACAACGCTTTATCAAGTACGGAGTTTTGAAAAACTACACCGATATCCGATGAAACACTGTTGAAATTTTTCTCAGTATCTTTGCCGCAGATTACTATTTTTCCGCTGTCCTTTTTTATCTGCCCACACATAATTGAAATGGTTGTGGACTTTCCTGCGCCGTTTACGCCGAGAAATGCAAACAATTCACCGTGATAAACGCTAAAGGATAAATCATTAACAGCCTTTATGTCTCCATACGACTTGCTCAAATGAGATATTTCAATGATTTTATCCATATAATGCTCCCCAATAAATTATTTATAAACATATTAACAAAAGAGCAAATATTTGTCAATAAAATACAAAACCACTCGCCATAAACGAGTGGGAACAGTGACCTTTGGTTTAGATGTGGCTTAAACCTAAGTAATATCAAGGGTTTCGGGACTTAGCAGTTTTCGAGCAACCGTTTTTGCAACACTTTTGCAACCCTTTTTTCAAAAACGTGTTTTCGGGCAGATGAAATAGTGACACTTGGCTTGCAACTAAACCTAAAAATCGTATAATTTTTAAGGCTACTGCTTCGTTTTGAGGCGGTAGCTTTTCATATATATATAAATATCTTTTATATTTAACCGTTTTATGATATTATTTGTTTGAAGATACTTTTTGTAATTGACATTAAGGGGATATTGGGATGATAAAACCGAACGCACTGAAAAAGGGAGATAAAATTGCAATAGTAAGTTTGTCTTGGGGAGGATTAGGTGATGAAAAGCTAATCCATAAGTACTATATCGCAAAAGAAAGATTGGAAAAAGATTTCGGGCTAAGTGTTGTCACTATGCCAAATGCGCTTAAGGGTAGCGATTTTGTATATAACCATCCTGAACTTAGAGCGAAAGATTTAATGAATGCTTTTAGAGACGAGACGATTAAAGGTATCTTTTGTGCTATCGGTGGAAGCGACTCAATAAGATTATTACCTTACATAGATTATGGTGTAATATACAATAATCCTAAAATCTTTATGGGATATTCAGACACAACAGTAAGTCATTTTATGATGAGAAAGGCGGGATTAGTCTCTTATTATGGGCCGTCTGTTATGTGTGAATTTGGCGAATATGTCAAAATGTTTGATTATACCAAAAAGAGGCTGTGGAAAACATTTTATTCAAAGACACAACAAATTACGAAGTAAAGTTTAGCAATTATTGGTCGGATGATTTTGTGGATTGAAAGAGAGAAACGTAAACCGTTCTAAAAAATTGCGTAAAGAAAAGCACGGATATGAAATTATAAACGGTTCGGGTGTTATTACCGGAGAGTTAATCGGCGGTTGCCTTGATGTGTTCCCAATGATTGTCGGAACTGAAATATGGCCTAAATCGGATGAATGGAAAGACAAGATTTTACTGATTGAAACAAGTGAAGAAAAAAAGCCAAAGCCTGATTATGTTCTGTACTATTTAAGAAATTTAGGGGCGCAAGGTATATTGAAATCAATTAAAGGGGATTATTGTCGGCAAGCCTCAAGATGAGATGTATTATGAAGAATACAAGGGTGTTTTCAAAAAAAATCATTAAAGAATTTGATTGCGAACATTTAGAATAATCTACAATGTGAATATTGGTCATGCATCTCCAACAGGATTATTACCATTAGGAATTGAGTATCAAATTGATTTAGATAATAAGGCCATTGCTTTTAAAGAAAGCGGAGTTGAAATTTAATTATGTGAAATTATATTTAGTTGAACCTAATGACAATGTCGAATAGAAGAATTGGTTTATTGAAAAGGGAATGTTAAAATAATATCGAAAGATATGTCGATTAGTGATGTCGTTAATATGATATTTGACGATATAAAGAGTAATAAATAACGGAATTCCTGTAATTTCAATGAACTATGAAATAGAAAAGGATACGAACAATGCATAAATACGAAAAAATCGAACTAACAAATATGTGTATGATATATGACAATGACGGGAATGTTGTTGTGCAGGAAAAGCTGAATAAAAATTGGGGTGGAATAACTTTTCCCGGAGGGCATGTTGAAACCGGAGAATCATTTGTCGACTCAGTAATCAGAGAAGTAAAAGAAGAAACAGGTCTTGATGTAAAGTATCCTAAAATTTGCGGAATAAAATGGTGGGAAGTAAGCAAGAATAAAAGATATGTAGTTTTGCTTTTCAAAACAAATGAATATTGTGGCGCATTGCAATCCTCCGATGAGGGAAAAGTGTTTTGGGCAAAGTTAGATGAACTTGAGTCTATGAAACTTGCAGAAAACTTTGATAAAATACTCAACGTATTTACTGATGACGATGTTCAAGAGCATATACAACTGAAAAATCACGGTCAATGGATTGATATATTAAAATGACCTGCAAGCCGTTTGGAACTATTCATTTACCATATTTGCAACATATTTTGCAACACGAGTGATGATAAAGGAAATAACACAGCAAAAAACCACCTCTAAAACAGCACTAACATAGCTTGAAATAGAGGTAAAATAAGATAAATGATAATCTCGGAAAAGAGTGGTTTTAGCTTTAAAATGTGAATTTTACTGAATATGCCTAACATCATTGCGATAACACTTAAAACAAATCAGAATTATCAAAATTACCATAAGAAAACGCAGATATTTTTTTTTTGTGGTTTTATCGTCCGGAGCTGTTGCATTTTCTCTTTTGGTTTTTTTATAAAGATTTTTTAATAAAGCAGCACTGAATAAAACACAACATATTATGGTAAAGTTCAATATCAACATCAATGTTTTTTGAGTTTGCATATTATATAAATTTTATCTCCTTCTCTTTTATTATAATACACACACTATGCGCCGCAATTCCTTCCTTTGCTCCTGTAAAGCCAAGCCCCTCTTCTGTTGTCGCTTTTACGCTGACATCAGACAACGGTATTTTTACACATGCTTTTTGCAATGTTTGTGCGCATCGCCGCAATATACGGCGCAAGCTTCGGACTTTGAGCCAAAACCGTGGCATCTATATTTCCGACAGAATAACCGTTCTTCTTAAGCAAATCACACACTTTAGATAAAAGAACCATACTGTCGGCATTTTTATAGGCATCGTCTGTATCGGGAAAATGCTTTCCGATATCACCGAGCGCAGCTGCACCGAGTAAAGCGTCACTAACAGCATGGGCAAGTACATCTGCGTCTGAATGGCCTAAAAGACCAATCCCACCATTTTCAATATGAACTCCGCCTAATATTAATTCTCTACCCTTTTGAAGCTTATGAACATCATATCCATGCCCGATTCTATAATTCATCTTTTTCTCCTTTGTTGATAATTGCTTCGGCAATGATTAAATCCTCAGGAGTCGTAATTTTGATGTTTGTATTATCTCCATCAACAATTTTGACAAGTTTACCGTATGCTTCAATTAAGCCGCAATCATCCGTAAAAAGTTCACTGTTCGGAACGCCCTGCATAGCGCTTAAGTACATTTTTTTATTAAATACCTGCGGTGTTTGAATTGCCCTTAGCGAATCCCTCGCCGGCGTTGATGTTACTATTCCTTCATCACTAACGGTTTTTATTGTATCTTTAACCGGGATACCGGGCGCAGCGGCATCAAAATCAAAAGCCGCAAAAATCGTTTTTTCAATCGTTTCTCTGTTCACAAGAGGTCTTGCACCGTCGTGTATGGCAATATAATCGGACTCTGTCATGCAACACCTAACAGCATTAAAAACGCTTTCCTGGCGCGTACAGCCGCCTTTAACGATATTACTGACCTTATTAACCGAATAATCTTTTACCATAGCAAATATTTGAGGGATGTCCTCTTCACGTGCCGATATGATTATTTCCTTAATAAGATCCGAATTTTCAAATGCCTTCAAAGTCCTGATAAGCACAGGGACGCCGTCAATTAGCAAAAACTGCTTATTGACGCCGCCCATTCTTGTTGAATTTCCGGCAGCTACAATAATCGCGGAAACATACGGATAAGAAGCTGCCTCATTATTATATTTTTTTTGTTCTTAGCATACTCATAACCCCTTTGTAATACTTAGGGTAAACAAATAGATTTTATGAGTATATTTTACACCAAAGCCTCTATAGTTGCAAGCTTAACTGCCAGGCAAAGAATATCGGCTGCTTTTTGAAGCTCATCAGTTGAAGGATAAGAAGGTGCAATTCTGATATTTCTGTCATCGGGATCTATTCCGTACGGGAAGGTTGCACCTACGGTAGTAAGAACGACACCGAGTTCTTTACAAATTTCACCTACGCGTTTTGCGCTGCAATGGTTAACGTCAAGACTTATAAAATATCCGCCTTTAGGAGATGACCAGGATGCAAGATCATTGTCTTTAAGCTCCTTTTCAAGCGTTTCAAGCACTATATTGAATTTAGGTGCAAGGAGTTTAGCGTGTTTCTTCATATGTGCCTTAATACCATCGGCATTTTTGAAGTATTTAACGTGTCTTAACTGATTCATCTTATCATAGCTTATTGTCTGCGACTTTAATCTGTCTTTAATCATCGCAATGTTCTTCGGTGAAGCAGCTATTGCCGAAATACCTGCTCCGGGGAAGGTTATTTTTGACGTTGAAGTAAATTCAATGAAATTATCCTCTGTTCCGAATTCCTTGCAGGCATCAAAAATATTGAGCAAAGTATCAGCATCATCGCAAAGGTCGTGCACAATATAAGCGTTGTCCCATATTACACGGAAATCGGGCGCAGACGGTTTTAAAGCGGCCAACGCACGAACCGTTTCATCCGAATACGTTATTCCGTCGGGATTGGAATACTTCGGTACGCAGAACATACCTTTTACAGAAGGATCTTTAACAAGCTCGGCAATTTTTGCAACATCAGGTCCTGTTTCTGTCATTCTGACATTTATCATTTTAATGCCGAAATGCTCGCATATACCGAAATGTCTGTCATATCCGGGAACATTACATATGAATTTAACATCGCCCTGACGGCACCATGGCTCGGCACCTGCACCATGCGTATAACACTGTGAAATATAGTCATACATAAGATTCAAGCTTGATGCGCCGCCGACAATAATGTTTTCCGGAGCGACACCGAGTTCATCCGCAAAAAGCTTTTTGCATTCCGGAATACCGTCAAGGCCGCCGTAATTGCGCACGTCCGTACCGTCTTCGGATATCCAATCGGAAGCCGAAAGCGATGAATTAAGCATATCCATGGAAAGCCCCAACTGCTCGGGCGACGGCTTACCTCTTGCCATATTGAGTTTAAGATTTTGTGACTTAACGTCATCGTATTGTTTCTTAAGCTCGCTTTTTAAATCCTCAAGTTCTTCCTTTTTCATTTTGCTGTATTGCATTATTCTTGCCTCCAAGATTTAAAAATACTTTTTTAACCTTATAGATTTTATAATATTTTACTCGGTTTTGCAATATTTGTTTTAAATTCTTGCAATAATTATAAAAAAAGACAAGCTGCTAAAAATACAGCCTGTCTTTTTGTCTATTTTAAATAAATAATAGTTCAGTCTTTTACAGCGGAACTCAACTCATGCTCTTTTTTACGTATCTCTTCAAGTTCATTTTGTATTTTTTCTTTCTTCTTTCCGGTATAATCATTGAAAAACATCGGTATCATAGTTAAAAGGAAGCCAAGAGCAGGAAGAAGAGTTACCATAATCAGAAGCCATTTTTGAGTGAAAGGTGTTTGCTGAGCCAAAATCTGTTTGCCGTTTATGTCAAGATTACCGTCAATCGGCTTTTGATACTTGCCTATTTCGAGAACCCAACCTGTTACAACTCCGGCTATACCTGCTGTAACCTTTGAAAGGAAGGTCTGGAAAGCAAAACACACACCTTCAGATCGTTTGCCTGTTTTCCATTGCATATAATCAACCGAGTCAGCTATGAAAGCATATGTAATTACATTATAAATTCCGAGAGGGAAGCCCATTAAGAACAGACATACCCAAAGAATATAAATATTAATATGTCCCGGATCATTCATAAAGAGCAAATAGCAAACACAGTGTGCAATGACTCCGAAAATAGACGAGCCGATGTAAATCTGCTTCAAATCAAATTTCTTGCGAAGCATCGGGAATACGACCATGGCCGGCACCACCGGCACCAATGGCAACAGTTAAAGTCGTGAGGATAGTTCCGCGCGGTATCCAAAATCCGCCCGCTTTATAAGCGGCTACAACATCGTTTGTAGAAGCAAGAACATCAAAGTCCGTGTAACCTTGAATTATTAAATAGTTAGCTATATAGTCGGCAGATATATTGGCAATAACCATTGTAGAACCGAGTATAGCCGCTGCGATTACAAGTAAAAGCAGTTTGTTTTGACCGACAACATGAACAGTCTCTTTAAAAGTAGGTGTCGTTGTTGACGGCTCTATTCGCTCTTTAGTAGTAAAGAACGCAAGACTTGAAAGAAGCGCGCCCATGACACCAAAAAGAATTGCGCCGAAAAGATAACCGCCGCGCAATCCGAGAGAAGACTGACGTAAAATAGGGAATAAGAAGTGCCGGAAGAATACCGCCAAATGTAGAACCCAAACGTCCGTTTGAAATAAACTGTGTACGTTCTTTTTCGTTTGGTGTTATAACCGAAGTCAGTCCCCAAAAAGGAACGTCTTGTATCGTAAAGCAAACACCCCAAGCACATATGTACACGCAGCATATACAGTAGCCGCCGCGCTGCTTTGAAAAGGAGCAATAAACAAAAGGATGGTCGACACACAAACCGGTATCGGAGAGAAAAGCAAATACGGACGCATTTTTCCCCATTTACTTCTCGTCTTATCCACTATCATTCCCATTATCGGATCGTTAAGCGCATCAAAAATACGACCGCCGAGTATAATAGCACTTGCTGTAACAGCGTTTAGTTTAGCAACGTCAACCAAAAAGACAAGATAGAACATTGTCATTATAGTATATATTCCGCTTCTGCCGAAAGCAGAAAGCGGAAAACATATTTTTTCTTTTAAAGTTAAATATTTCTTTTCCATTCCCTTAACTCCTTGTTATTTTTTCTTTTACAAATAAAGTTTGTAAAATTTTTTGGCTTGCGCTCCCCCGCTTTGACCATTTCGTTTATCAGCATATCTTTGAGTTCAGCCCTTACGGAAGCATATTCTGGAGATTTTATTAGGTTGTTTTTCTCAATCGGATCAACTGATAGATCATATAAATAATCTTCAAAATATACATCTGAGTTGTGGGCAACATATCCGGTAGGAGCAAGAGTCCTTACGGAATACTTGTACTTTTTGGTGCGTATAGCTCTTCCGCACTGACTTTCGCTTATTTGAATAAATACGCAGTCGCGTTCCTTATTTTCACGCATTTCCTTGAGCAGTGATATGCCCGAATAGCTTTTCGGTATCGGTATTCCTGCCATATCAAGCAATGTCGGAGGAAGATCTATAAGACTAACAAGCCTGTCATCAACTACACCGCCTTTGAACATCCCTCCGCTGATAATCAACGGCGTATGCGTTGCGCTGTCGTGGCAACTTCTCTTATACTCAAGATTGCGGGTCTTAAAATGAGAGCCGTGATCGCTTGTATAAATAATAATTGTGTTATCGTAGAGTCCCTTTTCCTTCAGCTTTTTAACGAGCTTACCGACATTATCATCAAGTCTGTTTATTGCAGCTATGTAATCCGGATACATTTTATTATAATCGCCGGGTAAAAACGACAAGTCGGGTGGTATAGGATAGTCTTTAAATTTATCTACAGTATCCTTAGGGCCTTCATAACAATGATGATCATTTTGATGATGTGGTTCAATATGAGATACAAACATAAAAAAACGGCTTATCCGATGTCTTTTTGCTCAAGATATTGAAGGGCGAAATCGTTTATGCAATCAGCGCGGTAGCCCTTGAAATCAACTTTTCTGTTTTCATTGTCAAAGACATATCCATCATATCCGTGTGATGTAAACTCAAGTACATCGGATGCACGCCACCAGTCTTTATAACCGCCGCGCAGGTTCTCAGGAATTGCGCTTTTTTCGCAGTGGAAGCCTACGTTAGGCAGTCTGTCGGAGGCTAAGTGCCACTTCCCGACATAAGCTGTTTCGTATCCTGCTTCGTTGAAGTATTCCGCTAACGGCTTAATGTTTTGCGGAAGCGGAATTCCATTCCCAATAGCATTGGTTTTGCGTCGCATAAAGACCGGTTTGAAGGCAAGCGCGAGCCGGTCCACAAACCGGTTGACACGTATATGAATTTGTAAAATTCACACCGTTTTCGGCAAGCTTCATAAGATTTGGAGTAACGGTTTCATTAACAGTGTCCCATCTCTGTTGATCGCTGAAATAAAAAATAATATTTGGCCTCATTATGTTCCTCCGTTATATTATATAAATGACATTACAGCATTGTATAAAGATAGTGCCGCAACCGAAGATACGGCAATTGTAAACGTGACTTTAATTGCTTTTTCATTGCATTTCCTATTTAAAATCGAACCTATGAACCCTCCGATAACCGCAACAGGGATAATCACAAGCAATACTTCATATCGAATCCGGAAAATCCCGTTTTTATATATGTGGATATAATGTTTGCGCATTGGGAAAAGAAAATAACAGCCACCGAATACACCGCTGCATCTCTCATCGTAAACGAAAACATAAGAGTCAAAAAAGCAACATTTATCGGTCCGCCGCCAATACCCAGAAATGCCGCCGCAGTACCGAGCAGTAATCCGGACAGCAAAATTGCTATGGGATTTTTAACATTAAATGTTTTGAAATTACCGGATACAAAAATAATAACGCACACTAAAAAAACAGTCAATATTGCAGACTGTATGCCTCTTACGGTATTCGGAGTTGAAGAAACACTTAACGCATAATTAAAAAGATAATTTCCGAGCAGACCGCCGCCGACCGAGCCCAAAGCAACCAACAACACAATAGACGGCTTTATCGGCGTTTTTTTAATGATATGACGTGTAGTTGATGTTATCGACATCGCAAAAACAGCACAAGACGAAAAGAAAGAAATTTCAGTTAGAGAGTGTGCATTGGTAACATCGAGGACCGGCTTGATTATAACTCCGCCGCCGAGTCCTACAAATGACCCTAAAAGTGTCGCCAAAAAAAAACAACAAAACCATATAAAATTAAAACCATTTTCAAAACCTCTTTTTTGTATTATAACACAAAAAAAACGCAACACACAATTGCTGATTATGAAAAACAAGCGATTGTATGACAAAACAACCGCTTATTTTAATCATTTAGCAAAAAACTTGTTTATATTTTTTCTTCAGCAATCACTTTTATGTTCTTTTCCATAAGATCAAAGAACTTTTATGCTACAGTTTTGTCTTTTTCATTTCTCTGACACACATTGATACGGTTAGCTCACCGTTAAGAGAGGTTGCCGAAAGCAAAACATACGGCTTATATTTTACTGCACCGGTCATAAATCCGTCGATATAATCTGCAAAGTTTTCCATTTTATCCTCCTTGGATTTTCTAATAAATAAGATAACATAAAATTACATTATTATGTTCAATATTTTAGTTAATTGCGCTCTCTTTAACAGTTGATTTTTTTCTTGCACTTTTTTATTTTCGTGCTATAATTATATAATATTCGGAGGCATAGCTCAGTTGGTTAGAGCGCACGGTTCACATCCGTGAGGTCGAGGGTTCAAATCCCCCTGTCTCTACCAAAAAAGGAACGACAATCTTCAACGTAAGATTGTCGTTCCTTTATATTATGAACATTACTCCTTTTTGATATTCTCTATTTCTCTATTTACGGAATCTCATTGTGACAGGATTTACACGTTATTCAACTACTGTATAGAAAAGTATTATGATTTCGATAATTTATACTTGCTTATCAATAAGCATAAAAGCATAATCGCCGGGAAGATAATTGCCGACAAAATACCAATATGGAGATTATTGTTAAAGTTTCCCGAAACCAAACCGGCAAGAGTAGGACCGCCGGAGCATCCGAGATCTCCCGCAAGAGCCAACATTGCAAACATAACAGTGCCGCCTCTTTTGATTGCTGCAGAAGATTTGCTGAACGTGCCCGGCCATAATACGCCGACAGAAAATCCGCATAAAGCGCAGCCTATAAGACCTATTGCAGGAACGGGAATCAACGCAATACATAGATATGAAATAACGCAAAGGCACGCTGAAAAAAACATACACTTATTGAGATTTAATTTATCACCGAATTTGCCGTATAACAAACGTGAAGTTCCCATAAGAGCGGCGAAAGCAAGCGGTCCTGCGAGATCACCGACGGTTTTGCTGACTCCGAGACCTTGCTCCGCAAATGTTGACGCCCATTGACTTACTGCCTGTTCGCTGGCTCCGAACACACCATCATTATCATCATTAGCCAAAAAACCTTGTTGCGGCAAAGTTCCTTTAGCGTTAATCCTTTTTCCCCTTCCTCCTGCAAAGAATATATAGGTACCTGTGTAAAGAATATGGCGTTTACTATTGGGATTAAAGCCCAAAATATCGCTAATATTTCTCCAATTTGATATACCGAAAGCCGTAAAAACAGCGTTGAGAGCAAAACTACCGCCATATGTCCCCAACAGTAAAATGAATGAAGTAAGCTCATAGCTTTTTCTTTGTTTTCGGTAGGGCACGCCTCCATAATCGGGCTTACCAAAACCTCAAGTAACCCGCCGCCGACGGCATATATGATAACAGCTATTAAAAGCCCTACAAAAGGCGATGCAAATACCTCGGGAAGTACCGTTAACAAAATCAGACCGACCGCGGCAAACACGTGCGATAATACAGCCGATGCCCGATAACCTATTTTATCGATAAATCCTGCCGATAAGAGGTCAATCAGCAGCTGTATGACAAAGTTAACCGTAATCAGAGCGGTTATCTGCGATAACGGTATATCAAATGTTTTTTGAAACGTTACAAATAAAAGCGGCGCAAAATTATTAACAATTGCTTGCACAATATACCCAGTGAAAGCAAGCACACATTGTTGATTTATAACTTTTTTTCATCGTTCGGAACCTCATAAAAAATCTTTGTACATTTTATAATAAAAGTGCAAATAAATCAATAACGTACCGATAAAAATCCCGACAGATAACAGCTCTGTCGGGATTTAATGTTTTTATAGTATTATAAAATCAAAGTTTCATAGCTACGTCCCAAGCACGCCATATAACGGTACGCAAGTTACCGACGTGATCCGCGTCGCCAACCAAATGGACATTTTTGCTCTCGGGGAACAAAGGCATTGAATGATAACCTACAGACAAAATAACTGAATCGGCAGATATTTTTTTTTGTGTTTTACCGTCGCTTGTTTCAACAATTACTCCGTCCTTTAATATCTCTTTAACCTTTGTATTAAGATAAACAGGAGCTTTTTGTATTTTTAACATTTCTCTGAGAAACGATGAATTGGCAAGGCAAACGCCCTTAACTGCTATAAGGTCATTTTTCATTTCGATAACAGTCGGCTTTTTGCCTTTGAGGATTAAGTCGTAAGCAATTTCGCAGCCGGTTGCCCGCCGCCGATAATTGCAACATCCTCCCCCTACATCTATGCCGTCAAGATATGTTGTTGCGTCCATTGCATACTCAATTCCCGGAATCGGAGGTTTATTAGCTGCCGAGCCGGTAGCAACAATAATCTCGTCTGCAGAAATATCCGAAAATCTTTTAATCTCACTGTTAAGCTTAACTGTTACGGACGAATTATTTATTGCTCGCCTGTACCATTCAATTAAATCACGGTCTTTCTCCTTAAATGAAGGAGCGGCAGCTTCAATAAATATACCTCCGAGTCTATCGGTCTTTTCATAAAGAGTAACGGCATGACCGCGTGCAGCGGCAACTAAAGCAGTCTCCATACCTCCGATACCGCCACCGATAACAGCAACGGATTTTGAAACTCTTGCCGGGACAATCTTATACTTCTTTGACTGCATTGTCATCGGATTAAGCGCGCAGCGAGACATATTCGAAGTGTCATCCATATCTTGAATATTCGGCACACCCTCATAATGTGCCATATTAAAGCAGGCGTTATGACAGCAAATACACGGCTTGATATCTTCTTCTCTGTCTTCCATCAGTTTTGTAACCCATGCGGGATCGGTAAGAAACTGTCTTGCAAATCCGACAGCGTCAATTTTATTTTCTTTAACGGCGCTCGCTCCCTCTTGAGGAGTCATTCTGCCGGCACAAACAACAGGTATGTCGACAAACTTTTTTATATGTTCTACATCTTCCAAATTACAGTTCTCCGGCATATATCCGGGAGGATGAGCCCAATACCACGCGTCGTATGTACCGTTGTCGCAGTTGAGCATATCATAACCTGCGTCCTGCAAGTATTTTGCGGCACGCTCAGATTCTTCCATATCTCTGCCGACTTCCGTATACTCTTCGCCGGGCAATGCCCCTTGGCGGAATCCCTTGGTCTTTGAAACAACCGAATATCTGAGGGAAACCGGGAATTCTTTTCCGCACGCCTTTTTTACGGCTTTTACTATTTCAACAGGGAAACGGTAACGGTTTTCAAAAGAACCGCCGTATTCGTCCGTACGCTGATTGGTATATTTCATCGTGAACTGGTCAAGCAAATAGCCCTCATGCACAGCGTGAATTTCAATGCCATCCACTCCTGCTTCCTTACATAATTTAGCGGTTTTCGCAAAAGCGTCAATCATTTCGTCGATTTCCTTGATTGTTAAGGCTCTCGACGGGACCTTATCGCTCCATCTGTTCGGATTGGGAGATGCGCTTGCACAAAGGTACTCAACATCAAGAATGGGCTTTGCAAGCACACGTAAAGCTTTGTTGCAATATACCTTTTCCATTAGGTCATTTACTGCCATAGAACGACCAAAGCCTGCCGTTAACTGTATAAAAAGCTTTGCGCCGGTTTTATGGTACTCTTCCATAAAAGCTTTAAGCTGCTTGAATTTCCCTGTATTCTGATATAACCATTTACCACCGAAGGTGTCGCGTATAGGTGCTATTCCGGGCAAAATCAAGCCGACATTGTTTTTAGCTCTTTCAAGTAAAAAATTTGCGGCCTCTTTGTCAAAATGGTTAGGCTCCATCCAGCCGAATATAGAAGTACCGCCCATTGAGCATTGAACAATACGGTTTTTAATTTCTACATTACCTATGTGCCATGGCGTAAACAACGCCTCATATTCTTGTTTCATATTATCACCGTCCTATAAAAATTTTACAATCGTTATTCTACCGTGACGAGTCCGTCATCCCCGATTGAAACCGTCATACCGTCCTTAACATAGTCAAGAAATTCATCACCGAGCATATCAACTACCGGCATAGACGCATTTGTCCAATTTGCCGCAAGTATCGCACCGGAGGCAGCAAGCGAATCAATCGGCTTAGAGAACAACATACAAGCTGGCTGCTTAGATAGAGCACAAGCTGCATAAAGTACCATTCCACCTGTTGTTGAACCGATGGTTTCCGGTAAACAAAGCGCTTTGCCTAATCATGGGCTTTTTATAAATATCACTGTTATTTTGGTCACCGCACTTAACCTGCTTATCGCCGAACATCAAAGCCATTTGAAAGCTTGCAAGCGTATTAAAACCACCGTGTGAAACGAGGGCTTCAGCTTTAACTCTGCCGGGAGTAACAACGCGACCTTTAAATGATTTACTCATCTTATTTGCCCTCCTTTGTTATAATACGTACAATTTCGTCATCAGAATAAAACTTTGCGCTTGTATATGTACGAAGCTTATTTGATGAAGTAATAACAGGCATCTTCTTTGATAACGGATTGTTCATATACATAAGCGGGCAAATATAGCTCAATATAACGCCGGTATTTTTATTAGTCGCTCGGCATACTCGGTTTTGTTAAACTCTTCTATTATATCCGGAGCGGATGTAAATACCGTCGGAACAAGAACCTTTTTATTTCCTGACTCCTTTAAGCCGTTTTCAACGCGTTCCGTCCACATTTCAAGTTGTTTCAATGTCATCATATGTGGGCAGCCCATAAAAGCAAAAAGCTTAGGCGTTGCATTCGGGTCTTTCCAAATACAAGGATAACTGTTTTTAACTCGCTCGAGCTCCGCGTCATCAATAATGTATGTAGGCGCGTTATCCCTTAAAAGCTTTTTACCATAGTCAACGGCTTCCGGCGTCAGGTTTTCTATATGATACAGACCGACAGAGCCGTTGGATGCTGTTGCGGCACCGAAATCCTTGAGATAGGCACAAGCCTCGTCGTTCAATTCGGTTCCTATCCATTTATCAAGGCCCCTTATATAAGGTACTTTTTCCATTACCTTCATTCCTATGGCAGAACCGAGTATCTGGGCCTCAGGCTTTTTGGTTGTTTTAATTTCTATTATCCAATCTGCTTTTCTGCCTTCATCGGTAAGCAATCCAAATTCAGGAACAAATCCTGCTATTGAACCCATCAACTCAATAATACCTGAATTTCTGTTGCACCTTGCTCCGAGAACGCTGTTGGCATATACAACAGCCGAGGACTCAGCCCAGGACAGAATTTCGCCGCGTTTAGGAGTATTACCAACCTCCGGAAGATAACAGGCGCACGTATACGCCTTATCACCCATAAGTCCGAAGTGTTTGAGCTGTGACTCATACCTCTCTTGCTGACTGTACATAAACTTAAATACAATGTCCTGCAAAAATGATGACGGAACGTTTTTGTCAAGCGGTCTCGGGTCAGCCGAAAATGGCTGCTTACTGACAGCACCGGCTTCAAGAAGAGTATCATACAGCTCATATATTGGCTTCATAACCCCTATTCCGAAGCTGATAACTGTATGCCCATACTTGCTTGTAACTGGAACCATACGCTCTGCGCCGAAGGCTTCACCGTACATAACAAGAGTTTTCATAACCTTTGCCATGGTTTCGCCTTTTTCGCCGTCCAAAAGCGCTTGTTGCTCTTTTGTTAAGACCATAAATAACAACCCCTTTTTATATTTTTGCGTTAATTACAGCAAATTATATAAATTACACTTGCTCAGCATCAACATTTTGTTAATTATATCACAAGCGATGCCGGATTTCAATATAAAAGAATAGCGGCGATAAAAAATCCGCGGATTTTGCATCATTTATTCATAATATTCAATATTATAAATTGTTTTTTTCTCTTGCATATGAATAATATGCTGAATATTTTCCTAAACAAGTGAATTTTGTTTATTTTTTACAGGCTTAATGATATACTAAAAATGCAACGCGTACAAAATACGTACAACAGCAATCAAAGAAAGGATGAAACAAATGAACACATACGGATTTACAAAGAAAATAGCCTTGGTCGGCACCGGTTTTGTAGGAATGAGTTTTGCATACGCTATGCTTTGCGAAAGTGTTTGCGACGAGCTTGTGTTGATTGATGTAAACAAACAAAAAGCTGAAGGAGAAGCCATGGACCTTAATCACGGTTTATCCTTTGCTAAAACAAATATGAAGATATATGCAGGCTCTTATACCGATTGCAGAGATGCGGACATAGTAGTTATATGCGCGTAAGCGTAGGTCAAAAAGCCAGGAGAAGACAGGCTGTCATTGCTTCAACGAAACACAGAGGTTTTCAAAACAATAATTTCTCCTATAATATATTCGGGTTTTAACGGAATTTTCCTTGTTGCAACCAATCCCGTTGACATTATGACTAAGATAACATGGCAGCTTTCGGGATTCGACTGCAAAAAAGTTATAGGCACCGGTACTACTACGCTTGATACGGCAAGACTTCGTTATCTTCTCGGCGATTATTTTAACGTTGACCCGAAAAATGTTCACGCATACGTTATCGGCGAGCACGGAGACAGCGAGATGGTACCTTGGTCGCAAGCTTTCGTCGGCACAAAAAGCATAATGAGCATTGTTGAAAACAATCCGGATAGATTCAAGCTTACCGACCTTGATGAAATAGCAAAAGATGTTACAGGAGCTGCACAAAAAATTATAGAAGCAAAAAAAGCCACCTATTACGGAATAGGAATGGCTTTGGTAAGAATCGTAAAAGCTATATTCGGCGATGAAAAAAGCGTATTAACCGTTTCTTCAATGTTCCGCGGAGAATATGACATCAACGGAGTATATGCCGGTATACCGAGCATTATAGGAAGAGACGGAGTCAGAGAAATAGTTACTCTTGACATAACAGCTGAAGAAGAAAAGAAGCTCAAGGAATCCTGTGAGCTTCTCAAAAATGCAAGCGAAGGCATCAAAATCTGATTATACTTCGCGTACCGTTTGAAATGTATAACCGTTATTGGTTAAATATTCAATATCATTGATTGCCGCAGCGGCGCCGTTAACTGTTGAGTACATGGCGTCCTCGGCAATTTTTGTTTCTATACCGGTTTCGTTTTCAACAAGCTTATCCATTCCCCACAAAAGAGAAGTGCCGCCTGTCAAAGTAACTCCGTTATCCGAAATGTCTCCAACAAGCTCAGGAGGTGTTTTTTCCAACACATCTTTTATACCTTGTATCATCATATTTATTTGCTCGCTTATTGAGTCAAAAATCTCAGTGGAAGTAACTTCAAAGGATATAGGCATATTGTCAAGGCAGCTTTTGCCGGAGGCTATAACCGCAAGCTCCTCTTCACGCGGAACAGCACTACCCAAGCATATTTTCAGTCTTTCAGCAGTTTGAGGACCGATTAAAATATCACGATTTTTCTTTAAATAACGCATTATTGCCTCATCAATTGAAATTCCGCCTATTTTCAGCGACTTAGCCACAGCAATACTGCCCATGGTTACAACCGAAACATCGATTGAGCCGCCGCCCATATTTACAAGCAATCTGCCGGAAAGAGAGTCATTTTTTATTCCGATGCCGACGGCAGAAGCAAGTGATTCTTCAATCAGGCAAGCACGCCCGGCACCGGCTGCCGTAACAACATCTAGGAAAGTACGTCTTTCAAGCCCCGTAGCTCCGCTCGGTATCGATATTACGACATTCGGCTTTATAACGCTGTTTTTTAAAATCTTTTGCAAATAATACTTCAGTATATGCTCTGCCATAGTATAATTAGAGATAATACCTCCTACAATCGGACTTATAACCTCAATACTATCATCTGTTCTACCATTTATAGTGTATGCCGCATTGCCTATTGCTATCGGCATACCGGTTTCAACATCAACAGCAATCATAGTAGGCTCATCAAGAATGACACCTTTCCCCTGGACATATAATTCCGTTGAGGAAGAACCAAAGTCAATTGCTATATTTGTTCCTATCATTCTTAATCACCTACCTACAATTTTATTATTTAATATTTTATCACAGCGAATAAAAAAAGTAAATTAAAAACGTCCGCAAATTCGCAGAAAAAGCCCGATGCAACAGCACCGGGCTTTAAACTGATTGAATTACAGCAGAGAGTTTTCTTCAATAACATCGACGCCGTTTTCCTTAAGGTGCTCGCAAGCTTTTTCGTTATTATCAACTCTGAAGAAATAACATAGGCATGCCCTTCTTCCGGAGTTAAGAAAGCATAAGCATATTCAACATTTTCTCCTGCATCGGAAAGAAGCTTGACAACTTTGGCAAAAGCACCGGTAACATCCGGAATAGAAATCCCGACAACCTCTGTTATGGAAACGGCAACACCGTGTTCCTTCAATACTTTTGCAGCCTTATCGGTATCCGACACAATAAGTCTCAAAATGCCGAAATCCGTTGTATCGGCAATTGAAAAAGCACGGATGCTTATTCCGCCGTCAGCCAAAAAGCCCGTAATATCGGCAAGCCTGCCGGGTTTGTTTTCAACAAAAACTGAGATCTGCTTAATTGCCATAACATTTGCCTCCTTAAATGTGTCTATTATCTATTACTCTTACTGCCTTGCCCTCCGAACGAGGAAGAGAGCGAGGTTCAACAAGCTTAATAATTGCAGAGATACCGAGAGTTGCATGCATTGCGTCTTTAATCCTTTTCTCCTGTTCTTCAATCACACGAACCGAGTCAGAGAAAAGAGCATCCGACATTTCAATTTTGACCGTCATTATGTCAAGATTATTCTTTCGATCAACAACTATTTGATAATTCGGCTCCATGCCGAGAGACAGAATTACATGCTCAATTTGTGACGGGAAAACATTAACGCCTCTGATTATGAGCATATCGTCGCATCTGCCCTTGGGTTTAAGCATTTTAACAAGCGTTCTTCCGCAAGCACATTTTTCGTGAGTAAGGGCGGAAATATCATGTGTTCTGTACCTCACTAAAGGAAGGGCTTCTTTCCCAATGCACGTAAACACAAGCTCGCCGAATACTCCGTCCGGCAAAACTTCAAGCGTATCAGGATCAACAATCTCGGGATAAAAATAATCTTCGTTAATATGCATACCGTTTTGCTCAGAGCATTCAAAAGCGACGCCGGGTCCTGCAATTTCTGAAAGACCGTAAATATCATAAGCTTTGATATTAAGTGACCTTTCGATTTCCTTGCGCATATTTTCACTCCATGCTTCCGCACCGAAAATCCCCACTCTTAAAGGCAACTTCGTGGAATCGACACCGGCAGCTTTCAGTGATTCGCCGATATACATGGCATACGACGGAGTACAGCAAATAATGTCTGAACCGAAATCCTGCAAAATTTGCATCTGTCTGTTAGTATTGCCTGACGAAACGGGAATAGCAGTTGCACCAAGCTTTTCTGCGGCATAATGAAGTCCGAGGCCGCCCGTAAAAAGGCCGTAGCCATAAGATATATGTATATAATCTCCTTTTTGTAGCACCTGCTGCCGATAAAGCTCGTGCAGCACTTTCGCTCCAAATGGAAATGTCATGCTTGGTATAACCTACAACAGTCTGTTTGCCTGTCGTTCCCGAAGAAGCGTGAACTCGCACAAGCTTTTCTTTCGGAACGGCAAAAAAAGGCCGAAAGGATAATTATCGCGAAGGTCCTGTTTAATCGTAAAAGGCAGCTTAGTTATATCCGCTATTGATTTAATATCACCGGGCAGAAGACCGATCTCATCAAACTTCTGCTTATAAAAGGGCACGTGCTTGTAGCAGTTTTTTTCAACCATTTTAATCAGTCTTGCAGACTGTATAGCAGTAAGATAATCTCTTGAAGCGGTTTCAATGTCCGGGGTGAAATAGTTTTGCATTTGAATATCTCCGTTCTTTTTTACTTATTATAATTGTAACCGAGGTCAAATGCTTTGAGATTCATCTCAAGGAATTTCTCAGGTACAGTATTCTTAATAGCGTTAATCCAAACATCACGATTCAAATCCATATGTGAGGCCATAACACCGATAAGAACGACATTTACGGCTTTGGCAGAGCCTGCCGAGACAGCCAGAGAAAGTGCATCAAGATTCGTAGTTTTTGCTCCTGCTTTATTAATAGCATCAAGTACACCGTCAGGATAAATCGAATTGCCGATTATTACCCACACCGGGTCGATTTTTTTGCGTGTTTATTATAAGTGTTCCGTCTTTTTTTAAGATACTGAAGCCATCTTGCAGCTTCAAGCTGCTCAAATGCAAGAATCAAATCGGCTTCGCCCTCATTAACTATGGGTGAATTAACTTTTGAACCGTATTTTTTACATAAGTAACAACCGATCCGCCGCGCTGACTCATACCGTGTACTTCTGAGACCTTAACGTCGAAGCCGTTACTTATAAGCGCCGCGCCAAGTATTCTGCTTGCAAGAAGAGTGCCCTGTCCGCCGACTCCGACAATCATAATACTTTTTGTTTCCATGTTATTTGCCCTCCTCTATTGCGTCAAATTTGCAGAGCTGACTGCATACATTACAGCCGACGCATTGTGTAAAATCAATCTCCGACTTTCCGTCTCTCATGCTGATAGCCGGACAGCCAATCTTCATACACATTTTACAACCGACGCATTTATCTTTGTTTATCTTAAGCGGAGGATTATGTTTAACATATTTTAAAAGAGCGCAAGGTCTTCTTGAAATTACAACAGACGGTTCGTCTGCGGCAACTTCCTCACGGATTACATCTTCACACTCTTTAAGGTTATACGGGTCTACTACTCTGACTCTGTCGATACCGACAGCCTTTGCAAGAAGCTCTAAGCTGACTGCGGTAGTTGGGTCGCCCTTAATTGTCTTTCCTGTAGTCGGATTGTCCTGGTGACCGGTCATACCCGTAATGCTGTTATCAAGGACGATAACGGTTGAGTTACTTTGATTATAAGCAATATCAATAAGTCCTGTAATACCGGAATGAATAAACGTTGAATCGCCGATAACCGCTACAGAGTTCTTGCAGTTGTTTTCATCAGCCTTATTCCCTGCCGTGAAGCGCAGATACCGAAGCACCCATACAAACACAGGTATCCATCATACCGATAGGTGGAAGTGCACCGAGAGTATAGCAGCCTATATCGCCGCTTACCGTCAATTTTAACTTTTTCAGCGCATAATAAAGAACTCTATGAGGACAACCGGCACAAAGCACGGGCGGACGTGCAGGAATATCAATATCCGCTTTCATAGTCGGCTTTGTTTCACCGAAAATGACTTTTGCTATAAGGTTCTGTGAGTATTCACCTTGTAATGTGAATTCGTCTTTACCTATAACATCTATTCCTATCTGCTTGCAATGCTCCTCAATAAACGGGTCAAGCTCTTCAAGAACATAGACCTTGTCACAGTTAGCGGCAAAGTTCTTAATAAGTTCAATCGGAAGCGGATTTACACAGCCGAGTTTAAGATACGAAACGCGGTCGCCCAATGCCTCTTTTGCATATTGATAGCAAATACCGGAAGAGATAACACCGATTTTCTTATCGTTATATTCAACGGTATTTATAGAGGCGGTTTCAGCCCATTCGCGCTCTGCAACCATTCTGTCCTCTACAACAATATGTCTTTTCTTTGCCATGGCAGGCATCATAACATATTTACCCGGATTTTTAACATATTCCTTAACGCCTATATCGTTTCTTTCACCGATATTAACTATACTTCTTGAATGGGCGACTCTTGTTGTCAATCTTAATATGACGGGAGTATCAAACTTTTCCGAAAGCTCATAAGCCGCTTTGGCATACTCGAGACATTCCTCGGAGTCCGACGGCTCAAGCATCAATAACTTAGCTGCCTTAGCATAGTGGCGGCTGTCCTGTTCATTCTGTGAGGAATGCATCCCCGGATCATCGGCAACAGCTATAACCATACCTGCATTAACACCTGTATAAGAAGCGGTAAACAGCGGATCGGCAGCTACATTTAACCCAACGTGTTTCATACCGCAGAAAGAACGTGCGCCGGCGATAGATGAACCGACAGCAACCTCCATGGCTACTTTTTTTTTTCGTTAGGAGCCCATTCACTGTAAACATCATCATATTTTTGCGATGCATTCCGTTATTTCTGTGCTTGGCGTACCGGGATAACTTGAAGCTACCCTAAGGCCGCCCTCGTAAAGTCCGCGGGCAACAGCCTCATTACCGATTAAAAGTTTTTTACTCATTATTTCACCCCAAATTAGTCTTTTTCGTGTCTTAAATCTATCACTCTTTTTGCTTTTCCGACAAATCTCTCAATTGTCATCGGCTCTACAATGCTGACCTTACACTGAATGCCGAGAACCGTATGAAGATTATGTTTTATGGAATTCTGGAGATCCTGAATCATACCGAAACTTTCAAGAAGAGAATTATCGGAAAGCTCAACCTGAACTTCAAGAGTATCCGCAAAGCCTTCTCTTCTGACGATAAGCTGATAATGCGGACTGACATTTTTCATTCCGACAAGTACGCTCTCAATTTGTGACGGGAATACGTTAACTCCGCGTATTTTAAGCATATCGTCGCTTCTGCCCTTAATTTTTTCCATCCTAGCAAATGTTCTTCCACATTTGCAGGGTTCATATATAACATTGGAAATGTCTCTTGTTCTGTACCTCAATAACGGGAAAGCTTCCTTAGAAAGCGGCGTTACAATAAGTTCACCGTCTTCACCCTCGTCAACGGGTTCAAGAGTTTCCGGGTCAACAACCTCAACAAGGAAATGGTCCTCGTTAATGTGAAGGCCGCATCTCTCGGTACATTCACCCGAAACACCCGGACCTAAAAGCTCACTCATTCCGTAGTTATCGGTTGCAAAAAGTCCCCAGCCTTTTTCGATTTGTGTTCTCATTTCCGGTGTGCATCCTTCGGAACCGAAAAGACCGAGACGCAGATGATAATCACTCATTGGATATTCGAGTTTTTTTGCGGTTTCTGCCATATAAAGGGCATACGAAGGTGTAGCTACAAGCGCGGTGGTCCTAAAATCGCGCATAAACATAAGAGCTTTTTCCGTATTGCCGCTCGAATTCGGAACAACGGCACATCCTATTTTTTCAAGACCGAAATGAAGCCCAAGAGCACCGGTAAACATACCATAACCGAAAGAAATCTGAACTATATCTTCTTTTGTTGCCCCTGCCGCTACGGCGATACGAGCAACACAATCCGACCACATATCAAGGTCTTTTTTGTATACCCTACAACGGTCGGTTTACCGGTAGTGCCGGATGAAGCATGGATTCTGACAATATCGCTCATGGGCACTGCAAACATCCCAAACGGATAATTGTCTCGCAAATCTGCCTTAGTTGTAGGAGGTATGTACTTAATGTCAGAAAGAGACTTGATTTTATCAGCCGTAACATGAGCTTCATCAAGCTTTTTTGTGTAGAAAGGAACATTATGATAACAATAATCTACCATATGACGAAGCTTTTCGAGCTGAAGAGCCTCAATATCCTTTCTTTTCATTGTTTCGACATCTTTTTGAAAAAACATTTTACCATTTCCAATCTTCTGAATTTATACAGACAACAAGCCGCAGTTATCAGCTGCGGCAGAATATATAAATTTAAATAATTATAGCATAATTATTCGTTGTCTACAACACCATTATAAAAGAATTCGACATTTTCTTTATCTGTTTTGTTTTTTGTAACAAAGCTTACAACAAGGCACATAATTATTGAAGCTATCATAGCTATGCACGCATAAAGAGGCCCTTGTGCAAGTAATTTTAAAACAAGACCACTATTTACACCGCAGAGGTTAAGTATTTTGCATCCGGCAGGAATTATCGCAATTACAAATCCGGTTATAATGCCTGCCCACGCGCCCTGCTTATTAAGCTTTTTACTGTACAGAGCGAGTACATACGGAGCAAGGAACGAGCCCGAGATTATGCCCCAAGAATAACTCATCATATCAAGTATCGGGGTCTTTGTATTTGCGACCACATAAGAAAGCATAATAAACAGCACGCATAAAATTTTTGTAAGCCTGCTTTTTTTCTTTATCGTCAATATCAGGCTTTATTTTCGTCGCAACAAGATCAATGGTAAGCGTAGAGCTTGCCGAAAGAGTTATGGAACAAAGCGTCGAAACCGAAGCCGACAGCAAAAAAGCACAACTATTATTCCGAGAAGTATTGAAGAAAGATTAGCGGCTTTAAGCATATTAGGTACAATGTAATCGGCTGACGGCATATCTACACCTACCGTAAAGAAGCGATGGCAAAGTGAACCGATAAAGTATCCGCCGCCCGCAACAAGCAATGCAAAAAAGGTTGATATAACAACTCCCCTTTTCGCCTGTTTGTCGTCCTTTATACCAAAGTATTTCTGTATCATTTGCGGAAGTCCCCATGTACCGAAGCTCGTCATAAGAACCGTTGCCATAAGCGAAACCCCTTGCGAACCGTTTAATTTCGGCAGACCTGCGTCTGTATGCGCATATTCAATTAGGCCGTCAATTCCGCCTACCTTATCACATCTTACAATTGCAACTATCAGGAAAAACAACACCGAACATCATAACAATACCCTGCACAAAATCGGCACGTGCCTGTACAAGATAGCCACCGAGAGTTACCAAAAGTATTGCAAGAACGGCAATTATTATAAGGAAAATCGTATCGTCTATTCCGAGTAAAACATCAGCAACGCTGGCAAGACCGCTGTAAACTGATGCCGAATACGGAATAAGAAATACAAAGATAACCACAGCCGAAAAAATTCTCATGGCTCTGCTGTTATATCTTTTTTCAAAGAAATCGGGCATTGTATGTATTTTAAGTCTTCCGGAAATCTCGCGCGTTCTTCTCGCTAATACGAGCCATGCGAGTAATGAGCCGAAAACAGCATTTCCGAGACCTGCAAGAACGCCCCAAAGTCCAAAGCTGAGACCTGTTTTGCCTGCATATCCTACAAACATTACAGCCGAAAAATAAGCTGTTCCGTAAGACAATGCCGAAAGCCACGCGCCCGCATTTCTGCCGCCTACCGTCAAATCGGCAATGCTTTTTGCCTTTCTGCCTTCCACAATACCTATTACAACAAGACAAATTATGTATGCTGCAATGGTAATCCATAAAACGGTGTTATTTTCCATCTCTTCATTCCTCTTTAATGATTTTGTGCTTTAAAGCTTTTATCTGTTAAAGCGTAATGGCATAATTGTAACCTCTTAACCGAAATTAGTCAAGAGGTTATTTTATTTATTATAAATTTAACAGCCTTTCAGCGTTACCCGACAATATTTTCTCTTCATCCCGAGCATTTAATCCAAGACTTTTAATAAAGTTAACTTCATTAACAGAAGAACTCCAAGGCATATCACTGCCGAACAAAATCCTATCGGGAGAATGTTTGTCGATAATTTCTTTTGCGTATCGCGGAGGCATTTTGCCCGATGAAAACGCGGTATCAAGATAAATATCGGTGCCGCAGAGAACATCATAAACTTCTTTCCACAGAAGATATCCGCCGAAATGTGCGGCAACAACCGGTGCGTCACCGAAAGCGTCTAAGACTCTCAAAAGCATCGTAGGTGTGCAATGCACCGGCTCCGGAAATCCTATATCAACACCTGCGTGAAATACGGTAATAAAGCCAAGCTCCGAAATCTTTTTATAAATCGGCAGCATACGTTTTTCGTCCACAAAAAAGCCCTGATAGTCGGGATGAAGTTTAATTCCTTTTATACCGGCAGCTTTTAACCTTTCCAATTCGTCGAAAACATCGGGGCTGTCGGGATGGACGCTTCCGAAGGGAATTATTCTGTCACTTTCAAGAAGCGAAACAGCAAAGTCGTTAACACTTTTTTGCTGATGCGTATTAGTAGAAATGTTGAGGGCAACCGCTTTGTCTATACCGTTTTTACTAAGAAACGATTCAAGACCGTCAACGGTTGCATCATAAACAGGCTCCATACCACCTGAACCCGCAGCAAGCTTAGGAAGTGCCTTAGCCGCAACTTTATCGGGAAAAACATGAGTATGGAAATCTATAATCAAACAATCACTTCTTTCTGAATTGCTGTTTAAGTCGCTGATCCTTTGCGAGTATACGTTTACGGAGCCTTAAAGATTCGGGAGTGACCTCCAAAAGTTCATCATCTTTGATAAACTCCATACACTGTTCAAGGCTGAGCACGGTATGAGGAACAAGACGAAGTGCATCGTCAGAGCCTGCCGCACGGGTATTTGTCATCTGCTTCTTTTTGCAAACATTACAAACAATATCCTCGTTTCGTGAGCTTTCGCCGACAATCATACCCTCGTAAACTTCAACACCGGGACCTATGAAAAGTCGACCTCTGTCCTGCGTATTAAACAGACCGTAGCCTGTGCTCTCGCCTGTTTCATGAGCGATTATCGAACCACGCTCACGGGTTTCAATATCGCCCTTGTAAGGCTCATATCCCGAAAACACGTTATTCATAATGCCGTTACCGTTGGTATCTGTCATAAACTCGGAACGATAACCGATAAGACCTCTTGCAGGTATTTTAAATTCCAGATGTGTTGAACCGCCGTCGCGCGTTCCCATATTCTCGAGTTCGCCTCTTCTGGAGCCTATTTTCTGCATTACAGTCCCTACATATTCCTCGGGTACCTCAATTATCAAAAGTTCAATAGGCTCTAAAAGCTGCCCGTTTTCCAACCTTTGTGATAACCTGCGGACGAGAAACCTGAAACTCATATCCCTGACGTCTCATTGTCTCAATAAGAATAGAAAGATGTAGTTCGCCTCTGCCGGAAACCTTAAAGCAGTCTGTGGAATCAGTCTCCTCAACCTTCATGCTTTGACATTAGTTTCAACTTCTTTAAACAATCTGTCACGAAGATTGCGAGAAGTGACAAATTTTCCTTCTCTTCCTGCAAACGGACTGTCATTTACCATAAAGTTCATTGAAAGAGTAGGCTCGTCTATTTTAACAAAAGGCAATGGTTCTACATTCGGGGTCACATATAGTTTCCCCGATATTGAGATCCGCTATACCGGAAACACAAATAATATCTCCTGCAGCAGCCTCATTAACTTCAACTCTTTTAAGACCTTCAAACTGATAAAGGCGAGAGATTTTTACATTCTCCTGCGTACCGTCTGTTCTGCAGAGCACGACTTTATCATTAACCGTTATTCTGCCGCGCTGGACTCTGCCGACACCTATACGTCCGATATAATCATCATAATCCAAGCTTGAGAAAAAAGACACTGAAGCGGATCGTCAACATCGCCCTCAGGCGGCTGAATTTCACTGATAATTTCTTCAAAAAGCGGTCGCATATCACCGCTTCTGTCATCGGGATTATGCGATGCATATCCGTCTTTAGCGGAAGCATATATAACTGGGAACTCAAGCTGATCGTCATTCGCGCCGAGTTCAATAAACAAGTCAAGGACCTCGTCTATAACTTCGGCAGGACGAGCCCCGGCCTGTCAATCTTATTAACAACAACTACTACTTTTTTATTAAGTGCAAGTGCCTTTTTAAAACAAACCTTGTCTGCGGCATACAGCCCTCAAAGGCATCAACAAGCAAAAAGAACACCGTCAACCATTGTGAGTATACGTTCAACCTCGCCGCCGAAATCGGCATGACCGGGAGTATCGACAATATTGATTTTTATTCCTTTATAATGAACAGATGTATTTTTGGAAAGAATGGTAATTCCGCGCTCGCGTTCAATATCATTTGAATCCATAACGCGCTCCTGAACCACCTCATTATCCCTAAATGTACCGCTCTGTCTTAAGAGCTGATCCACAAGTGTAGTTTTACCGTGGTCAACGTGAGCTATAATGGCTACGTTTCTGAGATTTTCTCTGTATTTCAAACTATTCACCCTCACAAATTTTTTCACAGTCATATATTTTACCATTACTGTTTAATATGTGCAAGCAAATTATAACACAATTGCGGCTTTACAAACGACTCAATTTTTTGTAAAATAGACAAAAAAGTATCCGGATGTGTTAATTTTGTTAAAATCAATTAAAGCAGTCTCATCACTTGAAAAAATTTTTATCGATTCAGATGTATCGGACCTCACGGAGTTAAAGCATTTTTCAATGCTGAAAAATGAAAAAAAGTCTTTTCAAATAGCTTTAGATATAACTGATAGTGAATTTATAAATATTGATATAGCCTCCTCGCTAAATGATTTTCTTAACATCTCAGTTGTCAAAAACGTGCCTAGCAACTTGGCGGCACCGAAAAGAACCGATAACTTTTACATAAAAAAAGTACCGGGACTATATCCAGATCTTTTACTTCCTGTTTCCGAAGGCTGTTCTTTTGACTCTTCCGGAACCTTCGCCTTTTGGATTGAAATTTCACCTAGCGGGGAAAAACTTTTACCGAGCGGCAACCACAATATCGCAATAACAACGAGAACAAAAAGCACCACATATAAAACAGAGGTATCTGTCGAAGTAATTGACGCACTTTTGCCAAAGCAAACTCTTATTTACACAAATTGGATTCACACCGACTGCCTTATGACGTATTACGGCTTCAAAGCATTTACCGATGAATATTGGGAAGCATTGCGTAATTATTTAAATAAAGCCGTAAAATACGGTATGAACTGCGTTTTTAACACCGATTTTCACACCGCCGCTTGATACCGAAATCGGCAAAAGGAACGTCCTACCGTTCAACTCGTTAAAATAAATACTGCCGGAAACGGTGCTTACTCTTTTGATTTTTCGCTATTGAAAAAGTGGATAAGCATCTCTAAAGAGTGTGGAATCGAATACTTTGAGTTGTCACACTTCTTCACACAATGGGGAGCGAAACACGCGCCTAAAATAGAAGCTTGCGTAAATGGGAAAGAGGAGAAAATCTTCGGGTGGAACACAAAAGCAACCGGAATTGAATACAAACACTTTTTACGTCAATTTGCCTTTGCGTTAAAAAGTTTTTTGCGAAAAGAAAATCTTGAAGACACTGTATTGGTTCATGTATCTGATGAGCCCCCGTTTAGTTGTCTTATGTCATATAAAAAAGCAAGCAGAATAATCCATCATCTTTTCCCGGAATACAAAATAATAGATGCGATGTCTTCTTATCCGCTTGCTAAAATTTGCAATGTTCGCTACCCGATACCTGCTAACGACTATATTGATAGCTTTATAGGGAAAAACCGAAGAGCTTTGGACATATTATTGCAGCGCACAATCGTCAAAAAAAAATGTTTCTAACAGATTTTTTTTCAATGCCGTCTGTCAGGAACAGAATTCTCGGTTACCAAATGTACAAATACTCAGTCAAAGGATTTCTTCACTGGGGCTACAATTTTTACTTCAGCCAGTATTCCAGAAAGCCTATTGACCCATACAAGGTGACCGATGCCGGAAAAGCTTTTGCTTCGGGAGATTCTTTCATAGTTTATCCGGGAGATAACTTTACGCCATTAAATTCACTAAGGCTAAATGTGTTTTATGACGGACTGCAGGATATGATGGCGTTGCAGCTTTTAGAAACAAAAATCGGAAAAGAAGCCGTTGTTAAGCTTATGGAGGATTCTACAGACAAGCCTATAACCTTTTCCGACTATCCGCACAGTAATTCTTGGCTGCTTGAAAATCGCGAAAAAATAAATCAGAAAATAAAAAAATATATTTAATATCGATTCTAGTACCAATAATTAAAAAACGCTCTCATTTGAGAGCGTTTTTTATTACATAAACAAATACTCGAATTTTCGGCTGGTTGCCATTGAAAAGTAATTTTTTCCTGCAACTATTATATGGTCATTTACCCTAATTCCAAGCTTTTTCAGCATCAAAATAAGGGCTCGCGTCGCATCAACGTCGGCAGCAGAAGGAGCCGCAACTCCTGACGGATGATTATGTGATATAATTACCGAAGAGGAATTTGTGTTGATAGCCTCACTTACAAGCTTTCGCATATTAAAATCGGTGTAATCAGGATTACCTTCCGAAACTTCAACAAACTTTTTTCACTTTGCAATTATTATCAAGACAAACAGCATAAAGCTTTTCGGTATTAGCCCCGATGAACCGCGACATAAAATATTTACCGGCAGCCTCGGCAGAATTAAGAACAATACTTTCGTTTTTGATTTTATCCTGCTCATAACGAGAAAACAGTTCCGGCATAAGCTTAATTAAGGGTAGCTGTATTCTCTCCCTACACCGACAACATTCATAAGCACATCTTTAGGTGCATCAAACACAGCCGAAAGAGAGCCGAATTCGTCAAGCAATCTGTGAGCAATATCATTTGTATCCTTTTGCGGAATGGAATAAAAAAGTAAAAGTTCAAGCACATTATGGTCGGCAAAAGTTTTCAAACCTTCGTGTTCAAATCTTTTTCTTACTCTTGCTCGATGGTTTTCGTGCAAATTACGGCTTGAGTCGGACATTTTATTTTATCTTTCTACTACCGGGCTTGACAAGCGGTAATCCGCTTTCACGGCAAAGCGGACAATTAGCAGCTTCCCACGAAACAACATCAGCCGAATATACAGCCTTATACGGAACGCCGAAATCAATTTTTCCGTCGGTTCTGTCTACAATAGAACCAACACCGACAACAATACCGCCTGCTTCTTTGACAAGATTTATTACTTCTCGAACAGAGCCGCCTGTGGTCACAACATCCTCTACAACAAGAACGCGCTGACCCTTATCAATAGCAAAGCCACGTCTGAGAGTCATCTTGCCGTTTTCATCACGCTCGGTAAAAAGTTTTTACATTTGAGAGCGCGGCTGACTTCATACGCCATTTGGACTGCTCCCATGGCGGGGCCGATTACTACTTCCACATCGTCATTTTTGAACTTATTAGCAAGATCTGCGCAGAGCTCTTCGCTGTACTTTGTATTACAGAAAATCTTTGCACACTGAAGATATTTATTTGAGTGTCTGCCTGATGTTAAAAGGAAATGTCCTTCCTGTAAAACACCTGCTTCTTTTAATACCTCAAGTACTCTTTCTTTAGAAAGCATAATTAACCTCCGAAATGTTTTTTTATATTATAACTCATATTTTCTCTTTTGAAAAGAGAAACAAGCGTAAAAAAGTTCCGTTTATGATTTAAATATCCTTTTAAAGCTTTTACGCCACTTCAGCATATATAAAGTAATGAGACGCGTAAGAGCTATATCATAGATTAAAAACACAACATTGCCGAGAGCCAACAAAATCCAAGCGGCTGCGGCACCATACTTTTTCATCTCTTCAAACGGAACCTTGAATACATAGGTGACAATCAAAAACGCCAATATCATCGAGATATTAAATATTATAAATTTAACGGTCCAAGACAGTGCTTTGTTGAGTTTTTTCTCAACTATAGCCTTAATAATCGGATAGTAGCCGAAAAACATCACATACATAACGGCCGCCTCTTTATCGGCAACAAGCAACATCGAGAGCACGCCGACTACGAAATAAACACCGAAAGCCCATTTTTTTGTTAACTTCAATAACTATTACAACAAGCAAAAGGCTAAGCAATAGCAGGTATGGCATACGTAAGTGTCGGTATCGCCGAAGTCAAAAAGCATAAGAACAATTGACAAAGCGGCAATAATACCGCCGATTGCGGTTTTCGTCGAATTTTTATAAAAGCTCTTATTCATAGCTCAGCACCATGGAATTAAATCGCCGCCCATACATTCGCAACAGCAATCGGCACACATAAGTCCCGAACAAATGTCACAAGCACTACACCCTGTTCCTTTTTCATGAGAAGTACGGTATCCGCCTGATGCGTTATTATTCAAATTGTTAAAAGCATCTGTGTATTCTCGATTCTGAGGTTCCATACTGCAAGCGGTGGAGTAATTTTTATATGCTTCATCAAACCAACCGCGCCTCTGCTGAACCTGACCTTTTAAAAAATACCACTCGGCATTTCTGATATCCTTCGGAATACCGTCAAGAATCGTTTCAGCATCATCAATTCTTCCGGACCGAATTTGCGCTCTTACATCCGGATACTGTGAATTCCCATAGCCGTTATCAGCACCGTAATAACCGTTGTGTTGAGCGGAAGTGTTGTAAGAAGGACCATAAGATGCAGCGTTGTCTCCATAGCGTTCGGCCATGATGGCATCGTATGCTCTGTCAAGTTCATCCATTTTTTTTCGGCAATATCCGGAGAGCGGACTGCTCGAATAATTGTCCGACTGATACTTTCTGGATAACGTTCGGTATGCTTCTTTTTTCATTTCATCATTTGAGGCATTTCTGCCGACACCAAGAACTCTGTACGGATCTGTATTCATTTATCTGCTCACCTCTTTATCTTTTTCAGTAATCATTTTTTGTTGATTCTCAAGACCATCAAAAAAATAATGTTTTCAAGAATTTCTCTATAGCATTTTATATCGAGCAAATTAAAAGCAAGCGCAGCTTCATTTGCGGTAAGCCGCAATGATTTGATTATAGGTTCACGATCAAACGCTTTGCTTTCAATCTTATATTTCTCAATGAACGGATTGTAATTATGGCTCTTTAAATCTTTTTTAATATCATCGTATGCATCGGTCAGATATACCCATCTGCCGAGGCAATAACCGACTCTTTTTCGATATGAGTCTCTTTTTCTTCGTTTTGTATGCCGTAAGTCATTATAGCAGCCAAAGCCTTTGCACTTGGATCGGATCGGCCGCAAGATCTGTTGATAAGGTCTTTTTTCATTTTCAATTTGAGCTTGTTCGTTCATATTTTTTTCTATAACGGCACACAAATTCGGATAAAGAGCTTTTGCTTTTTTATATTTTCTTTTCATATACGGTAATGCGAGTCGACAAAAAGATCTTTTGAAAAAGCCGCTGTCGTTAATACTGTCAATCAATTTAAAATACGATAAAATTACTGTAACCGACGCAACAAACTCAAACGCTTTGTCTTGCCCGCATATATAGCCGCATTTCTTTAGAGGATTAAACGGACACACACCTTTTTTATATTTGCAATCCGCAACTTCGGAAATTGCAGCTCTGTACAAATAAAGAAAAGTTGCATCATAGCTCAAAAGACCTCTTGCAATAACGCCGTAATGCCTTCCGAGCGCACGGCATACCGAGCAATAAGCGGCTTTATAGATTTCGTAATCTTTAATCTTAAGCTCAGGCTTATAAATCCTTACGTAGCCGAACATGCAAATCACCTCGCAGAAAGTACCGAGGACAAGTTCTCCATTATCTTTCCGGCAACCTCCGGTTTATTCATTGTATATATGTGTATGCCGCTTACGCCGTTAGATATCAAATCTATTATTTGCTCCGTGGCGTATGCTATACCGGCTTGCTTTAAAGCTTCCGGATCATCAATAAACCTGTCCATCATACGTCTGAACCGCGGCGGTAATGAGGTTTGAGAAAGAGCGCAGGAACGCTTAATTTGTTTAGCGTTAATTACAGGCATAACACCTGCTATAACCGGAACATCTATGCCCGCTTTCAATGCTCTGTAAAGAAAGCTGTACATTACGTTGTTATCAAAAAACATTTGTGTAACTAAAAAATCGACGCCGCTGTCAACTTTTATTTTTAAATTTTCAATATCCTTTTGCAGACTTTCGGCTTCCGGGTGACATTCCGGATAGCATGCAGCACCTATGCAAAAGTCACCTTTTGATTTAATAGCTTCAATCAATTCATATGCGTAATGATAATAATCGGGATTATCAGGGTCATATCCGTCCGGAAGATCTCCGCGAAGAGCAAGTATATTATTAACGCCGGCAGCACCGAGATCGTTTATAATTTTGTCAAGCTCTTTTTTGGTAGAAGAAGCACACGTAAGGTGAGCAAGTGCAGGAATAGAGAGGTCATTTTGTATATGAGCGGCTATTTTCGGAGTATTAACAGATGTACCCCCGCCTGCCCCGTATGTAACGCTGATGAAGTCGGGATGATAAACGGCAAGCTTATCAACGGCGTCCTCTACCGGCTTATAAGGTGCATTATTTTTAGGCGGAAAAACTTCAAATGACGTTGACAATCCGTTGTCCTTAAATGTCTCGGTTATTAACAAAAACGGTCACTCCAAATTTACTTTTATATTTTAATATAATAGCATAGCAAAAAATAATAGACAAGTAAAAACACTGATTTATCAACGAAATTTACACTTTGTTAACAAAACATGGATAAAAAAAGAAAAACCTCGGGTGAAAAGAATGTCACCTGAAGCTTTTTATAGTAAAAATCAAACATCGTTACCGAGGTTACATGTAAAAACGAACTCTATTTTGTCACCGTTCGTCAGCTTGTAGCTTTTGCAAGAAACATTTGGCAGCACACCGTTAACCTTATACATCCATCCGCTTCCCTGACCGCAATCAAATTCTGCAAGACCGCTTATACTTCTTACATATCCTCCTGATGTAATCTGATAAGAAATGCCGTTAGCCTTTAATGTGCTTTTTAACACTTTCATAACAGAATCTCCGGTGTTAAATTCGTCTGTAACAGATTTTAGTATTACACCGTCAGACAGAATTGCGGCAGGCAAAGACACATTATGGCTGTTCGCATAGTTAACCGCATTAATACAGGTTATTGATAATGTATAAGTGTTAGCTGTATTGTTTTCAATTTGTTCCGCATCGTTGCCGACGTTATTGTTGTCGTCAGTCTCCTTAACAGTGTCGTTATCATTTTTTATGTGCTTCTGTTTGGCAGAATTTTTTTCGATAGAGCGTAATTCACTCGCCGGTTCCGAATCAGCACTAAAGCTTTCATCGACATTTTCGGTTGCGGATTCTGTTTCACACAGCGACGTACTTTCTGTGCTGTCAACAACTGTATTTGAAACAATGCCTTCACGTTTACATGAAGACATTGAAAATGCTAATACAAAGGCTAAAACAACATAGCAGAGCCTTTTGAGATTACTGCTCTTCATTATTCTTTTTTTGAAACAATAATGACACCCGAAAGTACCATTAAAGCGGCAGAAGACATTAAAATTATGTTTGAACTGCCTGTTCTCGGAATGTCGACAGTCTTAACGGTTGTTGCTTCAGGCGTTTCGGTTTTGGTAACCGATGTGGTACCTGACGTCTTATCAGAGCCGGATTCCGGAGTCGAAGCATGCTCAAATGTGTAAATGTTGACCTCGCCGTTTTTAAATCTCTCGTAGGAATTAAGAGCCATAAGCATTTGATAAGAAGAGAGTGTATTCGGCTGATTGCTGTAGTCAAGCGCCGCACCCGTAGAAGAATCGACGAACTGAGCCAATGCAGACACGGGGTTGCCGTCGGCTTTAGAATATTCGCTTCCCGTGGGATCAATTCCAAGCATGCAAAGTGCGATTATCACCTGAGAGGTGCTCTCGCCGCTTTTAGAGTTCCAAGCCACAGATCCAAAAGAACCGTCATCAAACTGTTGGGTTTTGATATAAGTGAGGGCTTTGTCAACAGAGTCTTTAACTCTTTCGTCGGTATTATAGTATTTAGCCAAGGCCTGAACTGTCATAGCGGTTGTATCAACGTCCGATGATATTCCGTATCCCGTATCTACGGTGCAATAAGGGAATCCACCGTCGCTTTGCTGACCGGCTATTATTGTTTTAAGCATTGTGTCAAGCATCTCGGCACTTATATTTTCCTCTGCAAAGTTAAGAGCCGTAAGAGGATAAGTAATGCTGCTCATATAGATTTGCGAGGAATAATCAACTGACTTCAGTGCGGAAATTAGGTCTTTTCCTCCGATATTTTCAGGATCCAATCCATATGCTTTAACCGAGAGCGTAATTCTTGCTAAATCACTCGGCTTTAATGACGCATAATTTTCTTTGACTGCGTTATTTATGTATTCCGAATATTCCGGATATACATCTTTTTCGCCGCACCTTGAAAGTACAAAAACAGTCCAATCGGCGTCATTGTCAACAACCGAGGTATCCGAAAAATCAAATTGTGTGTTTTCGGGATTTGAAAGATATTTTTTAAGACCCGACGAAAGGCCCTTTGTGTCCGCAGCAAAAACAGTAACAGTCAATACCGAAACGGCAACAATTACCGATATTAACGCTGCAAAAAATTTACTTGTTTTTCTTTTCATAGTGAAAACTCCTTTATAAATCTCACAGATAAATATTTTAGTAAATATCTGTAAAAGTCTTTACAAACGAATCGCTTAGGTTCTGCCTGTACGCTCCGCCCTTCCTGATTATTTCTTTGTGAATCGCTGAGCTTTCATGAACATCTTCGGATTTTTCATCAAAGTTTTTGATTATGAGTGCCTTCATAACCGACAAAGCCGTCGGCAGAGCACTTTTTATCGCGCAATTTAAATGCTTAATACCATCAGTATCAATATATGTTCCGCTGTCTGAGACAAAAGGCGTGCACACTATTGAAATATCGGCTTCCGCATTTTGTTTAAAGTCAATAGAAATTAAAGTGCCTTTTTTAACATTGCCGAATGTGCTCTTTACAAGAATACATACATCTTTATAAGGCATATCATCAACTGATTTTACCCCGTATTTTTCAAAAGCTCTGAATGCAGCGGCAGACGGATTAAGCTCTGCAAAAACATTATCTGTAATATTAAATGCAGACTTGATTTCTTCCACGGTGACAGATGGACCGAGAACAACCGAAATATTACTTCTGTCAGCCTCCGAAACAATCTTTTTGACCGCTTGCAGCATTTTGCTTTGGTTAGTTAACGCCTGGGCTTTTAAGTCATTAAGGGCAAACACAGAGAACTTACCCGCTTTGCACAGCAGACCGTTTTCCCCTGACGGTTTAATTCGAATTACAGTATTTCCGATTTTGTGGATTTCGGTTTTGCAAAGTGCGGAGCAAAGATTACACACAGAATTTACGATTTCTTCCTTAACGGTAAGGTTTTTGACACACGGCTGCTTTTCGATAATTGCACCCGTCGGACAAACAACCGCGCACTGACCGCAAAAAGAGCAATCCGTTTTTTCGAGTGGCAGTCCAAACTCAGGCGAAACAACAGTATCAAATCCGCGACCGATAAGACCTAATGCCGTATTGCCCATTGCTTCGTCACAGACTCTGACGCAAAGTCCGCAAAGAATGCACTTGTCAACATTTCTTATTATAAGCGAAGATTTGTTTTCATTGTTTCTGCTGTGCTTCGTTCCATTAAATTTTTCCGGCTTAACATCGTATTTATTTGCATACTTTATAAGCTTACAATCAAAGAAATCATGGCAACCGCATTCAAGGCATCGCATCGCCTCGGCTTTGGCCTGCTCCTCGGTAAATCCCATAGAGACTTCCTTAAAGCTGTTTTTCCTCTCGAGTGCAGGTGAAACAGCTGCAGTCTGGCGTTTTGCTTTTTCAAATCGGGCAAAATAATCCGATGGCAATTCTCTTTCAACTCGGAAAGGCTTTTTGTATTTTACGCTTTCGCCATTTAAAAATCTGTCAATGACCACGGCTGCTTTTTGTGCTTCTCCGATAGCCGAAATTGCAATATCGGCGCCTTTATTTGTAATGTCACCTACTGCAAAAACTCCGTCAAGCGACGTTCTGAATGTTCCCTCATCGGCAAATATAGTATTACGTTTTGTCGTATCCAAACCGTCAAGACCTGATAAATCCGGATGTTGACCGATAGCCATAACGGCAGAGTCTAGATATAACATTTCCGTGTCACCGACAATCGGTTCAGGCCTGCGCCTTCCGCCCGAATCCGGCTCGCCGAGCTTCATTTTTTGCAGATTCACAGCTTTAAGCTTTCCGTTTTCGCCTACAAATTCAATGGGGTTATTAAGGAATTTAAACTCAACACCCTCTTCGGTTGCTTCAGTTATCTCAAGCTCTTCGGCAGGCATTTCATTTCTTGTACGGCGATAAATAACATAAACCTTTTCAGCCCCGAGACGAACTGCGGTGCGACACGCATCCATTGCGGTGTTTCCGCCGCCTATAACGGCAACAGTTTTGCCTATTACAGGAGCATTCCCAAGCGACACTTCTCGCAAGAAATCAATACCACCAAAAACACCGTTCAATTCTTCACCGGGAATTCTCATTGAGCTGCTTTTCCAAGCTCCGGCAGCTACAACTACGGCATCAAAATCGTGTCGTAATTCTTCAAGTTCAATGTCGCGGCCGAGCTTAACATTTCTATTTTTTAAATTAACTCCGAGGGCTTCTATCTGTGAAATTTCTCTGTCAAGAAGCTTTTTAGGCAGTCTGTACTCAGGTATACCGTATCGGAGCATTCCGCCCATTTTCGGCATCATATCAAACACACTGACGCTGTGCCCCAGCCTCCTGAGAAAATAGGCGGCTGTCAGTCCTCCCCCGGCCCGCCGCCGACAATTGCAACACGTTTGCCTGTGTCAGGCTCGACGTAAAGGCACATACTTGTCGTTGCTTGCCATATCCATATCCGAAGCAAAAGCTTTGAGACCGGCTATTGAAATAGGTTCGTCAACAAATTGTCTTCTGCACTTTTTTTCACAAGGATGCGGACAGATTCTACCTATGGAAGACGGCAGAGGAATTTTATCTTTTATCAGCTTAACCGCTTCTTTATATTCCCCGTTTGCAATAAGCCCCACATACCCTTGACAGTCCGTATTAGCCGGGCAAGCGAGTGTACACGGTGCTTTACAGTCTCCATCATGATCCGATAAAAGAAGCTCTAAAGCCGTTTTACGGGCACGCAGGATTCGCTCACTTTCAGTATGTATAATCATACCGTCATTAAGCTTTGTTGAGCAAGCACGTAAAAGCTTCGGTATTCCCTCAGCCTCAACAACACAAAGGCCGCAGGCACCGTACAGCTCAACTCTTCCGTCAAAACAGAGATTCGGTATTTCTATGCCGTTGTCGGCAGCAGCCCGTAACACGGTAGTGCCTTCGGGTACTTTTATTTTTTTACCCGTCAATAATAACACTGATTTCTTTCATCATAACACCTCTATCGCACCGAAACGACAGTTTTCTTTACATTTACCGCACTTAATACATTTAAGCGAATCTATATCGTGCGGTTTTTTTCAGTACCGCTTATTGCAGATACAGGACAGTTCCTTGCACATAATGTACATCCGACACATTTATTTTTATCTATTTTATAAGTAACCAACGCTGTGCATTCGCTTAAACAGGGCATTTTTTAATCTTTAATATGCGCTTCATATTCATTTCTGAAATATTTAAGCGTCGTAAGCACCGGGTTAGGCGCAGTTTGCCCAAGGCCGCAAAGCGCACCATCTTTAACGGCATAGCAAAGCTCCTCAAGTAGCTCTATATCGCCTTTCTCCCCTTTACCGTCAACTATTCGCGTAAGGATTTCAAGCATACGCTTTGTTCCGAGACGGCAGTGCACACATTTACCGCATGACTCTTTAGCGGTAAAATCAAGGAAAAATTTCGCCATACCGACCATACACGTGCTCTCATCCATAACAACCATACCGCCTGAGCCCATAATTGCCCCAGTAGCACCGAGTGCTTTATAATCAATAACGGTATCAAGTAAGTCATTCGGAATACATCCGCCGGAAGGGCCGCCCATCTGAACGGCTTTAAATTTTTTTATCTGATTTAATTCCTCCGCCGATGTCAAAGATAACATCACGTAAGGTTTTTCCCATCGGAATCTCAACAAGACCGCCTTTTTTAATTTTACCTGTAAGCGCAAATACCTTTGTACCCTTGCTGTCGGCGGTTCCCATAGAGGCAAAAAGCGGCTCCGCCGTTTAATATTATCCACGAAACATTGGCAAAGGTTTCAACATTATTTATATTAGACGGCTTATGCCAGTAACCGGCCTGTGCCGGAAAAGGAGGCTTGAGGCGCGGCATACCGCGTGAACCTTCAAGAGACTCAATAAGCGCGGTTTCTTCTCCGCACACAAAAGCACCGGCTCCTGCCTTAATTCGCATTTTACAAGAAAATCCGCTACCGAAAATATTGTTGCCGAGATAACCTTTTTCGGTTGCTTGTTTTATGGCTTTTTCGAGTCGTTTTATAGCAAGCGGATATTCCGCCCTTACATAAACAATTGCTTCTTTCGCACCTATGGCATACGCACCTATAAGCATACCCTCTATCAGGTTATGCGGATCGCCCTCAATAACGGCCCCTGTCCATAAATGCGCCCGGGTCGCCCCCTCATCCGCATTACAAATCAAATATTTTCCCGTACCATCCGAAGAACGCGCGGCATTCCATTTAAACCACGTCGGAAACCCGGCACCGCCGCGACCGGCAAGGCCGGAAATTTTGATTTCCTCAATTACCTGCTCAGGCGTCATTTCGGAAAGAACTTTTCTTACAGCCTTATATCCGTCTGTATTTTCGTAGTCGCTAATCTTTTCAGGATTTATAATGCCGCAATGCCTCAAAAGCAATTCGAGTCTGCTTTTTTAAAAAGAGCTCGTCGTCCTCGGATATTTTAAGGTCCTCTACCGTTGACAAATCATCGGAGTTAACTGCCATTGCTATTCTCTCGCAGTCGTTTTCCGAAACCTTTACAAGCCGCGTAAGAGTGCCGTTATCGTAAATGTCAACAATCGGCTCCAAGAAGCACATACCTATACATCCTGTTATGGTAAGTTCATTACTCTTGTCCAAAGCAGACGCAAGCTTGTCGTAGACCTTAGCTGCTCCTGGTGCAGCTATACCGCAGCTGCCTTCTCCAACTACAATTTTCATAAGGCGCACTCCTTATCTCTGATATCGTTGATTATTTTTTTTCTTATCCGGGGTAAGCGAACCGTATGTTTCACCGTTAATCATCATAACCGGAGAAAGACTGCAACAGCCGAGGCACGCAACATTTTTAAGCGAAAACAGACCGTCGTCGGTTGTTTCACCGTCGTGTATACCGAGGGTTTCTATAATAGTTTTTTCAATCAGATCGGAATTGTTTACGTGACACGCAGTACCCTTACACAACATAATAAGGTATTTGCCGACGGGTTTTAATCTGAATTGAGTATAAAAAGTCGCAACGCCCATTATCTTAGCGGGTTTTATACCCGTTTTATCTGAAATATATTTTATTACGTCGGTCGGCAGATAGCCGTAAATATCCTGTGCTTTTTGCAGTATTGTAATAAGGCTGCCGGGAACGGCTGCATATTCATCCAACACATCGTCAATCAGCGAAAGATTGATTTTATTCTTATCGCAATTACATGGACTCATGATTTTTTCCTCCAAGGTCAGTTAAACTTAAAAATATAATAATATACAATCACAAAAAAAGCAATTTAAAAATATTGTAACTTTAGCAGAAAATACTGTTAACTATCGACACACAGACGAAAAAGTTGTAAAATAAATTAAGTTTTTTTCAGAGGTGTATATATGATAAATAAATATTTAACCGAAATGCATTTGCACAAAAAAAGAAACCAGTAATTGCGGTAAAATGCTTTAAGCGGCGGAAACAGTTGAAAGCTATATATCTCTCGGATATAATACAATAGTCGTAACCGATCATTTCAGCACACACACTTATTACAAATATAATTATGACAGTCTTAATTGGCAGGATAAAGTTGACATTTTTTTGAAGGGCTTTAATGCAGCCAAAGAAGCGGCAAATGGTCGAATAAACATATTACTGGGCATGGAGCTTCGTTTTGATTCCGATAGCGACCCGAATGATTATCTTGTTTACGGCGTAGAAGAGAGTTTTTTGAGAGATAATAAAGATCTTTTAAATATGAATATTTCAAGCTTTTCCGCGCTTGCACGAAAAAACGGCTTAATGATATATCAGGCTCATCCGTTCAGATTCGGAATGAAAATAACAAATGTCAAATATCTTGACGGTATTGAAGTGTGCAACAGAAATATTGAACATGACTCACACAACGACATTGCTGCTCTTTGGGCGGAAAAATTCGGGCTAAAAAAGACAGCCGGATCAGACCACCATCAGAAAGGAAATGAGGGACTTGCCGGAATTATCAGCAGATATGAAATTACTTCGAATAAAATACTTTTAGACACTCTGGCAAATCAAGATTATACGCTTTACGAAAAAAAGCTCTGAGATATCTCTCAGAGCTTTTTAATATTATCTTGTCGGCTTAACTCCGGCAGGAAGATTCGGCATATTATCGTAAACCGGAATAAGAAAAGTAAATGAAGTTTGAAAGCTGCCCCATATTACTGTACTTATTATATGTTCTTATTCCTTCTGAGCTTGCGGCCATTATGTTTGACATGTCCTGATGCGAATCCAGACCGCCGTTTGCAACCCCATCAAACTTTTGAAGATACAGAGTATTTTGACCGACACTGATATAGCCCGTAGCTATGTATTTAGCCCCGCCGAGTATCGCTTTATATCTGCTGTTCCAAGGGCGCAAGTATTTTTCATTGGATGAGGGCGTTGAAGCCCATTTAAGCGCATTTATTACCGGATCACTGCTTTGATAAGCACCGATATTATAATAATTATATATTCCCTCATACCCCGGCTCTGTACCGCTTACGGAGCGACTGCCGTTAGTGCCAACCTCCTGAATAACTCGCGATACCAAATGATATGGGCTGACGTCATACGATTCGGCGGCGTTCATAAACGCCTGTGCATATGTTACCGTAACATCAGTCTCTGCATTATTGCCGATTGTTTTTCTTGAACCGCCTACATATTGAAATAATATCATAGCATCGGCAACATCAATCTCACCGTCTCCGTTAAGGTCGGCAATATCTTTGCCGCTGCCTAAGTCAGCAAGGTTGCCTGCAGAATACTGAAACAGCATCATGGCGTCCGCTATGTCGGTTTTATTGTCCGAATTTAAATCACAAGAGCCTCCGACATTCTCTTTTTCTCCGGTACTGATTTTGGATTTTTCCATAAAAGTACCTTTTAACATTGATTCAACGCCGGAAAGCGTTTGTGCATTTTTATCATAAGACAATGTTTCGAATTGGAAAATGTCACTTTCTTTTGTCAAAAAGTTTCTCGGATCAAGATAATATGAGACAACATCGCTTGACGCTTGAAACCAAGTCTTGCCGTCAATCGGTGTCCAAGTGCCTGTTGACGGATTATATGTTTTATCTGTCGTGGATAAGTATTTTTTATCGTACGGAGGGACTTGAAGAGCACTTCTGCCGCTAACATTTTCATTTTCAAGCACCTCATCCCACGAAAGACCGGTGTATAAAAACTTAAAATTCCAATTCGAATGTGCTTTTTTTAGATTATCTATATAGCTTTTATAGAGTTCGGGGACTTCGTCCGAGATACCGCTGTCGCTTGTAACGGTAACAAGTCCTGTTGAAATATAACAGTTTTCGTAAAACTTACCGCCGTAATTAAATTCAACTCTGTACCAATCTTTAGAAGTTGTTCCGTCATTACACTTGACCCTGTCGATAATAATTATTTGGGTGTTCGCCGGAAGATCTTTATAAACCAATGAATACGAAGTTCCGGGTCCGCTTCTGACATTCGCTTTACTTTTAACTACACCGTTTTTTGCAGTCGCAAAAGCCGGAATAGACAGAACAATCACCAATACGGCTGTAATTAATATTATTTTAAAAAATCTACGGCTTTTCATAATACTGTCCTTTTATTATTTATAACAATAAAATAACAAAATATCGACAAATAATCAAGTCTTATTTTCAGATATCACATCATTCAAATAGCAAATTATGCCTTTTGCTATACCGTCAGCTATAACTTCTTGTGAATCACGGTTGCTGAGTACGGTACACTCTGTGGGATTTGAAAAATAACCGCACTCCACAAGAACCGACGGACATTCCTCAATTCTTGTAACCTTATACGGAAAGAAGCGTTTGCTGCCGTCCGGCTGTATAATTTTAGCTCTCATACCGGGGTTATCTGCATAAATATTTTTCCAACTCTCTTCAAGTCCGCTTAAAATAAGACGTGCAGGCAATTCAGAATTTGCTCTGTAATAATACACTTCGGGACCCGAAAGAGACGAAACACTCTCGGAAAAATTGTTATGTACCGAAACAAACAAATCAGCGCCGCTGTAACGAGCCATAGACTGTCTTTTATCAACAGACAAAAAAGTATTATCGGAACGTGTCAATACAACATTTACTCCTGCTTTTTCCAATTTTTCCTTAACCAAAAAAGTTATATTAAGGTTAACCTCCGACTCATATATACCGTTCACACCGATAGTTCCGCAATCCTTACCTCCATGGCCGGCATCAAGTGCTACGATTGCATCTGACAGTTTGTCCGGCGCATCCTTGAAAACAATTGACAGCTTGCCGTCTGCCGTATAGGAAACGGTGTAACCGTAAAACACACCCGGTGTTTTAAGATACAGTCGTAATACATAAGTTCCGTTATCACCTTTTAGCCATTCGCCGCGATCTATTATCTTACTGCCGTTAAAATTGAGTTTTCCGACAGCACTGTCAGTATAGTAAAAAGTAAAATCCAAATACGATGCATTAAAAAATTTAACATTATATGCACGTTCAAGATAACCGGGTATAGTATTGTTGATCGGGAAAATCTGCATTAAACGGTACTTTCCAATCAGTTTTAAGCAATAAACCTGTTTGTTTTTCTGTGTTTACGGAGGCAACGCTTATTGAATTTTCAGGCAAAACAAAGCCGTCAACAACATTGCACTCATCTTTTTTTATTATTTTGCCTGAACCGAGAAACACATATTCTTTATTATCAATGATTTTTTCATCAACGTAGTAATCAATCGTACCGTCCGGAAGCGGTGAACAATGCGGATCCGATTTATCACTCACGCTGTCGGCAGGTATAGTTTCGGAATAAGGAACGTTTATTATACACAGCTTTGCCTGTCCCAATCCATAATCATCAGTATAAGAAATATTTTTCGCAGCGGAATTATTATCGGTATAACGAAAAACAGATAATGACTCAGCACTATTTGAACTGACGGCAAACAATGCAATTGCCGCCGTTAAAATAACGAGACACAATATGAGTATTACACGTTGTTTATTAAACAATTCTTTTAATCCTTGCATCTTAACATCCCACATCAATTTTAATTATTATAACACATTTTTCATGTTTAGGTATTCCTTTTCGGCATTTTCCGACTTGTTTTCCGCAAATAAATAAGAATAGGAGTACACGGAAAAACCGCAGTAATTATCCTTCCTTCTTGAATATCTTATTTCTTCGGAACATATATTGCCGTTTTCGCACCATTCATTTATTCCGTCCCCCATTTGTCGTCCGTTTTTCCGCTTTTATAATACGCCAGACCTACACACAGCTTAACATTACCGCTTTTAACCGCCTCCGACCATAGATTTAACATTTTTAAAAACGGCTTACTGCTGTTTTTAAAACCATAATAAAGCTGTGGCATAATAATGTCCGCGTATCCCCCTTGTGAGCACCACTTTAAAACGTCCGCGTACAACATTGAGTAATTTTTTTCTATATCCCCTGCAGGACTTATCACAACTTTCACGCCTTGTTTTATTGACTTAACGGAGGAATACAACCCGCTTATAAAAGTATTAACATTTTCCCTGCGCCAATCATCAAGAGACAACTCTCCCCCTTCATTGCGATAATTTGTATATAAATCAATATCAATTCCTTCATCGACGGTCGGATAAAAATAATCATCCATATGTATAGCCGATATATTGTAATTTTTCACTATTTCGCGAACGCCGTCGATGATTATTTTCTGTGCTCTTTTTGATGATGGATTATAATAAATTCCGCTGCCCGTTATTATCAGATCATCTGTCAAAGGATTATCTGTGTACCATTGTTTAGCCGGGTTTGATTCGCTTAAGTCGTCAAAATTATCTTTATAGCTTACGCGGTATGGATTTATCCACGCCTCAATTTTCAATCCGTATTTTTCAGCTTCATTTGTTGCTATAAGAAACGGATCATATCCGGGATTCTTTCCCTGCTCGCCTGTTATATATGATGACCATGGAAAAATTTCGGAGGAGCAGAAGCTGTCAGAAAAGGGTCTGACCTGAAAAATAACAGTATTAAGCCCGAATGCTTTGATATTTTCAAACATTGTATCGATCTTATTTTTAAAGTCTTCGGCAGTTCCGCCACCGACTGATTTCATTGACAATTCATTGTAGTTTATCCACACGCCGCGATATTCATCAGTGATAATATCATCGGTGTTAGGGCAGTTGTCGTTACCGCTGTCAAATGATGCGCTTTCGGGGTCAGTAAGATTTATGTTCTTCAGGCTGCATGACGATAGAAGCAGCAACACAAATAAAATAACAGTAACTTTTTTAAACATTTAAAGCCTTCCTTTTCGCATTGACAAGCAAATGATTAAATTATATTATAGTAACGGTGATATTATGGACGCTTGGCAATACATACTTGTCTACTACATTTCTATTTCAATCCCGTCGGTAATTATAACCGTTTACGACAAAATAGCTGCAATAAAAAAAGCCGTGAGAATTTACTGATGTGCGATAAAGAAGTAATAGAAGTGTAAAAAATTTTGCCGTTCCTATCCGGCACTTGCGCATTGTGTCGGATAGGTCGGGCGGTTATTCGGGCAAGTCCACCTTGCCAACAAAGAATAATAAATCTCAATGTCCTGTCTGCGGGTCTTGTTCTCGTCATAGCTGCACTCATGCACAACGATTTTCTCTACAAACTCACGCAAGAGGGTGTGGGTCAGTTCTTCAAAGTTCATGTGCTTGCGGACAATGTTCATAAACTTTTCTGCGTTTACGGTGGCTTCCTGCGCTTTAGAAAGCTCCGCCTGTATTCTGGCAACACGCTCTTTCAATTCCTGCTGTTCGGCTTCATAGTCTGCCGAAAGCTCTGTGAAACGCTCGTCAGAAATGCGTCCGCTTACGCTGTCCTCATACAGCCGCTTGAAAATGGCGGAAAGCTCACCGATACGCTTTTCAGCGGCTTCCAGTTCCTTTTTCTTAGCGGCGTTCCTGCGCTTGCCCCCGTCCTCGTTCTGCTCAATTAAGAGCTTCATAAACCGGGCTTCATGCTTTGCCGCATAGCTTGTCACTTTCCGCAGATTGGAGAGTACACCAGCGGTCAAGAGGTCGGTGCGGATAAAGTGCGTCGTACAGTCATGGGTGCGTTTCTTGTAGTTGCCGCAGATATAACAGTCCTGCTTGCGCTTGTCCGTCTGGTATCGCTGCTGGTACATGACGCTGCCGCAGTCCGCACAGAACAGTATGCCGGAGAACAAGCCCACTTCATCATAGCGGTTGGGGCGTTTGCGCTGCTTGCGAAGTTCCTGCACCCGTTCCCATGTCTGGGTGTCTATGATAGGCTCGTGGTGGTTCTCGAAAATCACTTGCTTCTCCGGGGGATTTTCTACGCTGTGCTTGACTTTGTAAGAGGGCTTTTCTGTCTTGAAATTTACCAGACAGCCTGTGTATTCGGTTTTCAAGGATATGCACAACGGTATTGGTCGCCCACTTGCACTCATAGCCGGGGTGGTAGCGGCGGGTGCTGCCCGTCCTACGGTATTCCAGCGTCCCCGGCGTGGGGATTTGCTGCTCTGTGAGCATACGGGCTATCTTAGTCGGACCGTTCCCGGCAAGGCAGAGGTTGTATATCTGCTTGACTACGGGTGCAGCTTCCTCGTCAATAATGAAATTTTCGTCCTCGTCCATGAGGTAGCCATACACAGGCTTGCTTGTGATGGGCTTGCCACTCATGCCTTTTTGAGCGTTTTTTACTGCTTTGATTTTCTTGCTCGTATCTCTCACCAGCCATTCGTTAAAGATATTCCGCAGCGGGGCAAAGTCATTGTCGCCTTGTGCGCTGTCCACTCCGTCATTGATAGCGATAAAGCGGACACCTTTCTGTGGGAAAATCATTTCCGTGTACATTCCCACTTGCAGGTAGTTTCGCCCTAACCTCGACATATCCTTTACGATAACTGTCCCGACTTTTCCGGCTTCAATGTCCGCAAGCATGGCTTGAAAACCGGGTCTTTGAAAGTTCGCACCAGAATAACCGTCGTCCGTGTACCAGCGCAGATTGGAAAAGCCGTTCTGCTTTGCATAGGTTTCAAGAATACGCTTCTGGTTGGAAATGGAATTGCTCTCGCCTTGCAGCTCGTCCTCATGGGAAAGTCTTGGGTAAAGGGCGGTAATTGGTTGTTGGTTGGTCTGTCTTAACATAAAATCCTCCGTTTCCGACAGCCAGCCCCACTATTCCGTACCTTGATTGTACCACATGGGGCGGCGGTCTGTATAGCGGCAAAAGCGTCAAATCTGCTTCTTTATGGTCGGTCAAATCGCCGTTTTTTGTGTAGCAGCTTCCGCTTCCAGCACTTTCATCATCTTGTCGGCTGCGGTATCGGTTGCGCCCTGCTTGAAGAAGCCGGAAACGGTAAGGACGGAGTTGCCCATGCGGATTTCCGTCACACAGTCCGGGCGGCGGTCTGTTTTGGTGGTGCTTGTCTGTTTCGTTTCTGTCATAGGCTCTCCTTTCGCTGCTTCATCAGTTGCTTTAAGCGTTCCAGCTTTTCCTGTGCGGTTTCCTTTCGGAAGTTGCTGCCCGTGAAGCGGACGGGGGCGCACATGGAAGTCAGCCTGTCATAGATACGGGCGTGGGGCGTGTCCTGCGGGTGCTGCAATTCCTCCAGCGTGAGGTTGGTCGTGGCGATCAGCGGCTTGTCGCTTCGGTAACGGCTGTCAATCACGCTGTAAACCTGTTCCAGCCCGTATTCTGTTCCTCGCTCCATACCAAAATCATCAAGTATCAGCAGGGGGTAGCTGCAAAGGCGGGAAATATATTCGTTCCTGCCATCAAAGCTGGCAGCAAGGTCATTGAGTATGGTTGCAAAGTTTGTCATACAGACGGCAACCTCTTTCTCCATAAGGGCGTTGGCGATACAGGCGGCAAGGTAGCTTTTTCCTGTCCCCACGCCGCCCCAAAACAGGTAGCCGATATTTTCAGCCTGCATGGTTTCCCAGCTCTCCACATAAAAGCGGGCGGTTTCGGTCTGTGGGTTTCTGCCGTTGTCATGCTCAAATGTCCAGTTCCGCATAGCAGGGTCGGTAAAGCCCCGGCGTTTCAAGTCCTCCACTTTTTCAAGGTGCTTCTGTCGGCTTTCGGCGGCTTGCTGCTTTTCACGGGCTGCTCGCTGGCAGTCGCAGTCTGTTGGGTGGCGGTCACGCCCGAAACAGGTCTTTCCCTCTGCAAAGTAGGCTTCTTTGGGCGTATGGCACTTGCCGCAGTATAAAAGCCCGTCCTCGCCTGTGTAGTCCTCCGCTTCGGCGGTAGTGGCTGTAATGTCCGTAATCATAGCTTCAATCTCGTTTTTCATAAGCTCTCGCCCTCCTTGCATGAATAATCGGGTATGCCCTGTTTCGGGGCAGCCTTGCCTTTGGCAGCGTCTTCCTGCGCCCACTTGTAAATGGTGGCTGCATGGCTGTGGTACTGCTTCCCAGTGGAAGCGATATGGCAGGAAAGCCGGTCAATATAATACTCCCACTTGTCGGGCAGCTCTGTTTTCAGCCCGGAAAGCTCTGTATCGGTCAGTATCACATTGTTGTATCTGCCATAAGCGGCGGGGGCGGGGTGTCCCGTTTCTCCCTCTCTCTCTTTTTTCTATCTCTTTCTCTAACTCTATCTCTTTCTCTGGTGGACGAATGTCGGACAAATGTCCGCCTTTTGTCCGGGGCGGTAAAAGTGCCTTGTTTTCCAGCCTTGCAGCCCGTTTTCGCTCGGCTTCGGTAGAGGACTGTCCTATCATCAACTCAATGTCGGTCATATAGAAAGCCCCGCTGTCAAGCTGCTCCACAAGCCCCAACTGCCGGAAAATCTCCAAAGCCCTCTCAACCGTTCCTATCTGGTGGCGGGTCAGTGTCGCTATCATCTGCGCTGTGTAGGGGATATGCTCGTCAAGCTGCAATTTCCCGCCGTTTTTCAGCGATTTTAAGTACAGCTTCAAGAGGATATTGGAGTATAAAATCCCGTCTTTCATATCTTCCAGCAGCACAATGGAGTCGCTGTCAAAAAAGTTCTCTTTCAGCTTGAGGTAGTAATATTTGCGGTTATCTGCCATTGTCCCTGTCCTCCTTTTTCCGGCGTTTGGAGTAGTAGTGGGGGCAGAGTATGATAATCGCCCGGAAGCTCTGCTTGCAGCTATGGGTACAGCCCCGGCAGAGGTCATTGTATGTGATACGGTCGCAGGTGGAATTCCCGACTTTCACTTGCCGCAGGAAAAAAGACCATTCCAGCCGCCGTTTCTTGCTCATTCTTGGCATGGGTGCGCTCCTTTCTGCCGTTTCCGCTGGTGTGACGGTATCGGCGGTAATTCTGTATCATCTCGGTATCATTTTCGGGGTTTTTCTGCCCTATAAGCCCGTCAAAAAATCCTTTGGTATTTGCGGATAGGGTACGGGGCAGCCCCCTTGTTCTGTATAGGTTCGGGTACATTTTGGGGCGGTTTTTATCGTTCCTGTTCCTGCCTTTTCACAGGCTTGCGCTCCCGGTGTAAAATCTGGTCGATATTGCCCTTGACAGTCTGTAAGCGGCGGTATTCCTCCCGTTTTGCCCGGTAATCGTTGTAGCCGCTGTTTTTCTCTTGGATAAGGGTTTCAATCTCTGCTTGCAGGGCTTTATAGCTCGGCAGCTTGGAAATGCCGTTCTCCCTGAAATAGCGGGCGGCTGCGTCTGCTATGATAAAGTCGCTTTCGTACTTCTGACGGTAGGCTGCTTTTGCTTTGGCGTTTTTCTGCTGTTTCAGCCCGTCCCGGACAGGGCGGGTCTTGGAATAGGCAAGCACCTGTCGTTGCAGCTCCTTTTCCCGTTCAGCGTCTTTTCCACCTGCTTCAGCTCTGCAAGGCTTTCCTGCATGGCGGCATAGGCGGCAGAACAGGCTTCGTCCAGTTCCTCCGGGGAAGAAAAGCCGTACTGCTGATAGGCGGTAACGGTAGCCGCCATCTGCTTTAGGTTGTGCTTTGCCGCCCAACGGTCATAGCCCACGCCTTTGCCCTCGGCTCGTTTGGCTTCCCGGTCAACCATGCGCTGCAAGGTGTTGTCTGCCGGGGTGGTTTTTGCGGTTTTTTCCCCTTGTGACGGCTTTTTAGCTGCGGCAGGGTATTCGGGTATGGCTTTGGTCTGTTCGGCGGCTCTGTTGGCGTTCTGCGTAAGCAGGGCAAGGACAGCAGCCTTGTCAAAATCGTCCCCCAGCTTCCGGGCTGTGATAGGCTTCGTCCTGTCCGGCGTGAGGTAGGAAAGCCGCCCCCGGCTCTCCTTGACGGTCACACCCTCCCGCAGCAAAAGGGAAGAAAACTCGTCAAAGCTGGCAGCTTGGGAAAGTGCCTGCCGTATCGTCCGGCGCAGCTTCGCCTTGTCCGTTTCAAACTTGGTGGGCTTGGTCGGCTGTCCGGCGGCTTCTCTGGCGGCGTTCTCTTTATCAAGGGCAAGCTGCCCTTTCTTTGCCGCCCAGTATTCCCGTTCGGTTATCCGTTCCTTGCTGCCGCTTAGGAGGTCGATTTGGTAAAGCCCCTCCCGGTGGCACATCTCCATGACTTCACTCTTGAAATATTCCATAGCGGCATTGGTACAGCGGTGCTTGCAGCCCTCCCTTGTGTCGGCTGGTCTGTCCATGTAGGGCAGAAGCGGGACTTCGTAAATCCGCAGGGAGTTGATGACGATATGCACATGGATATTCCCGCTGTGGTTATGCCCGTCCGGGTGGGTGCAGATTAGGCTTGGTGTCCGGGGAAATGTGCCTTGCAGAACTGTTCCCCCAGTTCCTGCGCCCGGTCTGTGGTCAAGCCGTTGTCTGTCCCGTCCCGTGGGTCAAAGCTGATGATATAGTGGTGGCTTTTCACATCTTCCCGTTTTTGGTTTTTCTCATAGCGGAGATTAGCCCGCATACAGGCAACAGCGAAATCCTCGCCCCCGCAGTTAAGGGAAGAAATGCGGTAATCCTCCCTCGGTATCAGCCGCCCGTTTTCATCAAGGGTGGGCTTCATGGTAAACTCGTCATGCTCAAATGTGAGGTAGGCTTCCGCTGCGCCATAGTCCGCATTTTTAGAGCTGATATGTTTGAATGTTGCCAACAGCGTCACCCACTTTCTGCAAGACTTCAAACTTTAGGGCAGCAAGGTCGGAAACCGCCGCCCGTACCTCCCCGGCAAGCTGCGGGTAGGGGCTGTGCCACTCGTTCAGCGTCCGGGCTATCTGGTTTAAGTTGCCGCCGATCCTGCCGTATTCGGCGGTCAGCTTCCCGACAGCGGCAAGCAATTCATCATTGACCGGGGAAACGGTAACAATGGGGCGTATGGTTGCCCGTGTAATGGCTTGCCGGATAAATTCGGACTGGCTCATACCATAAGGGGCAAGCCGGGCGGTAAAATCGGCGTATTCTTCATCGGTCAGCCGGGTCTTGACTACCCTGCTGCGGTGGGGCGTGTTATATCGTTTCATAGGTGGTTGACCTCCTTTCTGTGCGTGGTGTCCTCTCACTAATAGGAGAAAAACGGGGTGTGTAGCGGAACTGTTTTTGAAATAATCCGAAAAGAATTTGCGGGAATTTTTCAAGCGGCTTTAGCCGCCATAGCAGGGTTTGGGGAAGGCACTCCCCAACAAGATTCCCGCAAGGACAAAATGAGCGATAAGCGAAATTTGGTACTGCGGTAGAATCTTGCTCTAAGAAACTGCCGGTCTGCCGCTCACTTCCTACTGCCACTTTTTCGGGAAATCGCAACCAGTTTTTTCATAAAAGGCTGCGGGCTGGCGTTCTCCCTCTCTTTCTGGCAAAGACTTTTCCGGCGGCTTGGTCTTTCCCAACAATAAGGCGTTTCAGAAGCTGTGTTTTGCCCGCTGCTTGATAGAAAACGGGAATTTCCCCCTGCTCACTTATCAGTACCGATACTTTCTCGATTTGCCAAAAATGGGCGCAAAAAAAGCAGCAAATCTTTTTCAGACTTACTGCTTCATGTGCCGCTATGGGGCAGCGGTTATTCAGTTGTAAAATAAAGAGGGCGGTAGCACTTTGGGCTATCGTCCTCTTGGCTACACATTTGCAAAGACAGGCGGGGCTGTCAACGGTGGGCGAAGCCCATTTACTTGCCGTTGACTGGCTCGGCTGGATTTGCTACTTTCGATCTGATGTTTTCTTGTGAAGAATACACTGTATTGACTTTACCTTGATTTTCCTCCTGTGTTACTGTAATATTAAAGTCGTGAATTTCAGAATTTGTACTAGAGATTTCCAAATTCAAAGAAATAGAAATTACGTTTTTATCAAGTTGTAATCCATCTTCTTTGCAATATGTCGCTGAATAACCACTTGCAAGAACTACCTGACCTACCCCATTTTCATCAAGCACAAATAATGTAGCTGATGAACCAGTTTCTTTATTTCGGGCTATCGCAACCAGTTGTATTGGGGCATTTTCAGCGGAACCAAAAACATATTCTAATAATTCAAATGAAGGATAGTCTTGTGGAAAATTTTCAATAAATTTCTCGCCCCGGCTTTCAATAGAACCGGCACTTTCAAGCTCTGGCAGTACTTCTTTTGTGTTGTCATCAGGTGGAGAATTATTAGAACAAGCACTCAACAAAAGTACAAAAGCTAATAGTAATATAAACAATTTGTTTTTCATTGTGCTTTATATACTCCTGTTGGCGTGTATACCGTCATTCCCTTTGGAACTTTTATGGCTGAGTAGCTAGAAGTTGTTACTTTATAATGGACAGAATTTTTTTGTGGTGCATAAGATTCTGTTAATGTTTTATATTCATAAAAAACATTTTCAGGATAGCCGTCCATATAAACCTTGTATTTTAAACGACCAGCTGTTCTAACAGCAGGAATATAAACATTTAACACTTCAAATTTCCCCGGTGCAATACTATATGAGACACCCGCTGATGTTCCTTTTGTCCAACTACGTGAACCGGTAACTTCAACTCCTACTTCCGCCTGCATTTTTGCAAAAACAACATTTGCTTCTGTTGTGCCATTGGCATAACCCGCAATAGATGCGGTGGTTGTTCCGCTTTGTTCATATTGATATGTAATTTGCATAGGACTTGAGCCTTGAGTATTATCGCCTGAAACAGAACCTAATAATTTATGAGTATAATCAATATTCGTATAATTAGGCTCATAACCTACACATTCTCGTATATATACTCCTCTACGTTCTGGTATTCCTGAATCGTTAGCTGCAAAAACAGTAGTGTTCATTGTTGTTACAATAGCTAAAGAAAAAACTATCCCTAATATTGTTTTGATTTTTCTCATTATGGACTTCCTCCTTTGCTTAAAAAGTTATATTTTGTTGTGTGTTTCATCAAACCATTGGCATCATCTCCTTTTGTTTTATAGTACCATATTTTAGCTATTATATCAATTATCAAATTCAATTTTGCTTTTTTTTGGTTAATTTTTCTGAATAGTGAAGGCTGTCTATCAAATTCTTGTGTGTTACTTTACCGCACATGAGCATTCCCGAAAGGACTCTAATGACTTTTGCCGCCCTCGGAGGAGCTGCCGCAATGTATGTAACTATGAAGGCAATAAGGCATAAAACTCTTCACAAAAAATTTATGATAGGTTACCGGTATTTATTATTTTACATACATTGATTATAGGTCTTTCGTATTACTTTTTAATAACAAAATAGTAAAGATTTGGTAAAAACCATGCTGATGCAACTTAATTTTTTTGTTTTTCCCCGACCGTAAACAGACTTAAATTAAAAGATGCAAATAAAATATTCCTTCAGATAATAAAAGACAGCACAGAGAGTAAAAATTACTCTTTATGCTGTCTTTTTTGATTAATATTTTGCTGTAATCCGTCTATTTAAAACAACAGACAGTTTAGAAAGTATAATTACTAGAATTATCGGTCCTCTCTGAAATATGAAAGTCCGAGTGATGCCGGTCCCTGGTTTTCTTTCTTATCTCTTACACTTACAAGAATAAGAACAACTATGGTGACTACATAGGGTATCATCTTGTAGCTCCTGTGTGCGGAGTGCACCCGGAACATAAAGATAAACAATATAGAGTCCGCCGAATACTATAGAACCGAGTATGCTGAGATTCGGACGCCAAATAGCGAATATAACAAGCGCAATTGCAAGCCAGCCTCTGTCGCCGAAGCCGTCATTTGACCAAACGCCGTTGGCGTAATCCATTACATAATAAAGACCTCCGAAGCCCGCAATAACACTTCCTATACAGGTAGAGAGATATTTGGCTCTGTTTACGTTTATTCCTGCAGCATCTGCTGTTGCAGGATTTTCGCCTACCGCACGAAGATTTAATCCGTGACGGGTATGATTCAGGAAATATGAACAGATAATTGCTATTATTACAGCTGCATATGCCAAAAATCCGTACGATAAAAACAGCTTACCGAACCATCCGGTGGTTTCTGCTCCCGGTAATGTTGTTCTGAAGTAATTGCTTGTTGTTGTAAGTGCTACCGACGGAACGTCTGAACCTACAAGTTTAATAAGAGATCCTCCGAAAAAGTTACCAAAGCCCGTACCAAAAGTAGTAAGTGCAAGACCCGTTACATTCTGATTGGCTCGTAAAGTAACTGTGAGGAAACAATAAATCAAACCTGCGAGTAAAGAACCCAAAGCGCAGCACAAAGCGGAATCATAACCGCAAGAAATCCAACTGCATCGGATGGAGACGAGAGCGAATTTTCATAAAGAAACGCACCTATAACACCGCTCATACCGCCGATGTACATAACACCCGGGATACCGAGATTAAGGTTTCCGGACTTTTCAGTCATAATTTCGCCCGTCGAACCAAAAAGGAGCGGTATACCCTGCATTATAGCTCTATGGAGAAAAGTAATCAATGAAAACATTTTACTTTACCTCCTTTTTCGTTTTTCTGAACTTCAATTCGTAGTTAATAAAGAATTCACTACCTATGATAAAGAACAGAATTATACCGGTCAATATATCAGAAAATGACTCATTGAGATTAAACACCATTGAAATCTGACTGGCACCCGCATCGAGGAAAACAAGTAGGAATGATGTCAAAATCATATAAATTGGGATTAAACTTTGCAAGCCAGGATACCATTATTGCAGTAAATCCCCTACCGTCTGCCGTTGTCGACGAAATGGTATGATCGGTTCCGCCAACAAGTAAAAATCCGGCTATACCGCAAATAGCACCCGAAAGGAATAAAGTTCTCATAATAACCTTTTTTACATTGATACCTATGTATCTTGCCGTATTTTCAGATTCACCTACAACCGAAATCTCATAGCCGTGCTTACTGTACTTGAGATATACATACATAGCAATCGTTATTACCAAAACAATTATTATATTCAGAAGATAATCATACTTTCCGATTGTGGGAAGCCAACCGTCCATGGTATTGCTGTTAATAACGCCGATCTTGCCGGAGCCCTTGGGATTTTCCCAATACATACAGAAATACGAAACAATCTGAATTGCAACATAGTTCATCATTAAGGTAAATAAAGTTTCATTTGTATTAAACTTAGCTTTAAATACAGCGGGAATCAAAGCCCAAACGGCACCTGCAATAATACTTGCAACAAGCATTATAATAATCAAAAGTGCATTGGGGACTTTGCCGCCGAGCAAAATCATACATGCCGCGGTAGCAAGACCTCCGATAAGCACTTGCCCTTCACCGCCGATATTCCAAAATCGCATTTTAAACGCCGGCGTAATTGCAAGCGAAACACACAGAAGCATTGCAAGACTTTGTAAAAGCTTCCAAATTTTTCTTTCGGTTCCGAATGCACCCTCAAACATAGTTTTGTAAACGCTTATCGGATTTTCACCGGTTAAAAGCATAGTAACAACCGCACATACTATAAGAGCAGCAACAATTGAACCTAGGCGTATAGCCCAAGATTTATATTTAGGAACATAGCCTCTTTTTGCGACGTGAAAAAGAGGTTCACGAACACTTTTATTACTCATGCTTTTCCCTCCACGTCAGTATTTTTCGTCATAAGAATGCCAATCTCATCTTTTTTCGCAGTTCTGCCGTCAACTATACCTGTTACTTTTCCGCTGTTAATAACCATTATTCTGTCGCAGAGCTCAATAAGAACATCAAGGTCCTCTCCTACAAATATAACGGATGTCCCGTGCTCTTTTGTTTGTTGAGAAGGTCATATATCAGATATGAAGAATTTACGTCAAGTCCGCGGACGGGATATGCAACCATTAAAACTGTCGGATTTGACGCAATTTCTCTACCAACAAGGACCTTTTGAACATTACCGCCGGAAAGCCGACGAACTGGAGTTTCTGCACTCGGCGTAACAACTTCAAGATCTTTGATAATCGCATTCGCGAGATCCTTAGGGGCTTTGCGTTCAAGAAAAGCCGTATGACCGCCCTTATAAGATCTCAACATCATATTATCAATAATATCCATATTGCCGACAAGACCCATTCCGAGCCTATCCTCCGGAACAAAAGAAAGAGCAACTCCAAGCTTTCTGATTTCTTTGGGAGATTTCCCGACTAACTGACTTTCTTCTCCGTCTTTAGACTTGTACAATATGCTTGAGCCCTTTACAGTCTGCTGTAATCCCGCTATTGACTCAAGTAATTCTTTGCCCGCATCCGGAAATACCGGCAATACCGAGTATTTCGCCGCTGTTAGCAGTAAAGTTGATGTTATCAAGCACAAGCTTGCCCTCGTGATTTTTAACGGAAAGATTCTTAACATCAATACGTAGTTCGGTATTCTTAGGCTCAGTTCTCTTTATATTGAGAGTGACTTTTTCACCCATCATCATTTCCGTAAGGGATTGTTCCGTTGCATCTTTCGTCTCAACCGTTCCGACATACATACCTTTTCTGAGAATTGTTACCCTATCGGATATTTCAAGCACCTCATGCAGCTTGTGTGTAATTATTATAATCGACTTATTATCCTCACGCATTCTTCTGAGAACGTCGAATAATTTTTCAGTTTCCTGCGGTGTTAAAACAGCGGTCGGTTCATCAAGAATTAGTATATCAGCACCTCTGTAAAGCACCTTAATTATTTCCACTGTCTGCTTTTCCGAAACAGACATTTCATAAATTTTCTTATCGAAGTCAATGACGAAACCGTATTTATCACATATAGCCTTAACTCTCTTTTCGGCCTCTTTCAGATTATATTTGTTTCCGTCTTTTACACCCAAAACAATATTTTGGACAGCGTTAAAAACATCAACAAGCTTAAAATGTTGATGTATCATTCCAATCTTTAAATCAAAAGCATCTTTCGGAGATTTAATAACAACTTCCTTACCGCCTACATAAATCTCGCCGGAATCCGGGTAATATATTCCCGAAACCATATTCATAAGTGTTGTCTTACCGGAGCCGTTTTCTCCGAGTATAGATAGTATTTCACCGTTTTTTACTTGTAGGTCAACGTCTTTGTTAGCTATTGTACTGCCGAATGTCTTAGTTATCCCTTTCAACTCCAAGGCAAAAGGAGAACCCATAAATATCCACACAGCCTTTCTCACGCAAATTTAAAATTCAAAACCATGCTCATTCGAGAATAAGGTCCTGAAAAATAATCGAAAACAGTTGAAAAACTATTTCCCAATAAATAACTATACCGTGGCCGATTTTCATCGGCCACGGATACAGTATAAATCTGTGTATTTAATCTTAGAACTTTGTATCAAGAAGAGTGATACCGTCTATCTGTACATCGAAGCAAGGAGCAGAACGCTTTTCTGACTCATGGAAGTAACCGTCAGAAACGACCTCAGTATCACCGGTGTTATCTGCATCGGAGTCAATATCAGCCTTGTATCCGGTAAGATGACCGTCAGCATCAACAGTAGCATTCTTGTTTTTGCTGTCAGATACTGTTACAGTAAATGCAGAGGTATCAAATACGTGAAGCTTACCGCTTTCAAGCTCTGCCTTAACTTCATCAATCTTAGCCTGTGTACCTTCGGCAGCTGCCTTAGTGTTAACATCGGTAAGAACAACAGATCCTGTGCTGAGAGTACCTGTCCAATCGGTGTCAATTGCTTTGCCGTTTTTAACGCAATCAATAGCATACTCAAGATAAGGAGCCCAATCAATTCTTGAAGATACAATAAATGTGTTGGGGCAAGCACTTACTGTTGAACCATTGTATGAAACATTGGGAACACCTGCAGCTTCGCAAGCAGTCGGAGCGCCCATTGAGTCAGCATGCTGGCTGATAAGTACGCAACCATTGTTTATAAGCTTCTGAGCGGCTTCTTTCTCGGCAGTCTCATCATACCAAGAACCGGTAAAGGTAACCTCCATGGTAACTGACGGGCAAACGCTCTTAGCACCGAGATAGAAAGAAGTGTAGCCCGAAATAACTTCTGCGTAAGTATAAGCACCAACATAACCCATCTTGGCTTTGTCAGCTGTAATCTTACCGGAAGAAATCATTTCGTTAAGCTTCATTCCGGCAGCAACACCCGCAAGGTATCTGCCTTCATATATTGAAGCAAAAGCATTGTGATAATTAGAAAGGCCTTCGGTATGAGCTTTAGTTCCTGTTGCATGTAAGAACTGAACCTCCGGGAACTTTTTAGCTGCCTGAATTACATAAGGCTCATGGCCGAAGCTGTCCGCGAAAATGACATTGCATCCTTCGTCAACAAGCTCTGCTGCTGCATCATAGCAAGCCTGTGTTTCGCTGATGTTGGTCTTTTTAAGAATTTCAACACCGGCTTTTTTGCAAGCCTCTTCAGCTGCAGTAATAAAGTTCTTGTCATAGGTTGAGTTTTCGTCATGCAGGAATATGAATCCTACTTTGACATTTGCTGCTTTGCCAGTCGAGCTTTTATCGCCGTCTGTCTTGCCGCACGCTGCAAAACAAAGAACGATCATAGCAACTGACAAAAGAATGCTGAGAACCTTTTTCATTTGTGTTTCCTCCAGTTTTTTGACATAATATTATGAACAGAAGCTCTCCCCCTGTATCATACAAAATAAAAGGTCACTGTTCCTTAAACACGATGTTTCCACTATCCGCATCCATGCTCTCAATAATGGCAAGAGACTCGACACGTATACCTTTTTGCCTAATAAGTTCGCCACCGCGTTGAAAACCCTTTTCAACCGCAATACCGACGCCTTCAACAGTAGCACCGGCTTTTTGTGCAATATCCAAAAGGCCATTCAAAGCACACCCGTTAGCTAAAAAGTCATCAATAATAAGGACGTGATCTTTTGAAGAAAGATATTTTTTTGAAAGTATAACATCATACACCCTTTTATGAGTAAATGATTCAATTTTAGTGGAATAAACCTCTCCGTCAATATTAACAGTCTGAGATTTTTTTGCAAAAACCACAGGAACATTATCAAAATACTGCGCCGCAACACAAGCTATACCGATACCAGAGGCTTCAATGGTCAGTATTTTATTATAGGGGTATCATTGAAAAGACGTTTAAATTCCTTGCCCATATCATTAAACAGAGAAATGTCCATCTGATGATTCAAAAAAGAATCAACTTTGAGTACATTGCCGGGCTTAACAATACCGTCTTTTACAATTCTGTCTTCAAGCAGTTTCAATAAAATCGCCCCACGTAAAAATATATTATCATTATACATTAACTTTACAAACATTTCAACTAAAACTCGAGAAAACTGTAAATCTGTCTGAATTTATCATTTTATGTTCACAAATCGCTTTCTTTTAGGTATAATTACTAATACAAAAGCAATGGAGGAAAAATGGTCACAGATCTGACTAAGGGAAATCCTGATAAAACACTTTGGAAATTTACATTACCAATGATAATCAGCGTTATGTTTCAGCAGCTTTACAGCACTGTTGACAGTATAGTGGCAGGTCAGTTTGCCGGCGTTAACGCACTTGCCGCTGTCGGCGCGTCATATCCCATCACAATGCTTTTTATCGCTGTCGCAAACGGTTCAAATATCGGATGCTCTGTTGTAATCTCACAGTTGTTCGGTGGGAAACGCATTACACATATGAAAACGGCTGTCAATACCTCTATTATCTCATCTCTTATTTTATCTCTTATACTGACTGCAATCGGTCTTTCATCATCAAAAGTGCTTTTAAATGCAATGGGAACACCTGATAATATAATGGCTGATTCGGTTACTTATCTTAATATTTACGCCGCCGGAATGGCGTTTCTGTTTATATACAATATAAGTACAGCTGTTTTTACGGCTCTCGGTGATTCAAAAACACCATTGTACTTTTTAATTTTTTCTTCTCTTACTAATATTGCGCTCGATTTAATATTTGCCGGTCCTATGAAAATGGGAGTTGCCGGAGTTGCTTGGGCAACGTTTATTGCACAAGGAGTGTCCGGCATTTTAGCTTTTATTGCATTACTGAAAAAGATACGTAATATCGAAAGTGAAAAACCTAAATTTTTTTCGGGAAGAATGTTGCTGAGAATTACAAAGGTTGCCGTACCCAGCATATTGCAGCAAAGCTTCGTCTCGGTAGGCAATGTATTCATACAGGCCTTATTAATAGTTTCGGTGCTGCCGTTGTTGCAGGTTTCGCTGCAGCAATGAAGCTGAATACATTTACAATAACAACACTTGTCACATTAAGCAACGGCATTTCAAGCTACACAGCGCAAAATATCGGAGCACATAATACCGAAAGAGTAAAGAAAGGGTTCGGATCGGGACTGAAAATCGCATTATTGGTTGCTATTCCGTTTTTTATAGCATTTTTCATTTTTCCGAAATATATGATGATGATATTTGTCACACACAATAATACCGATGTTATAACAGCCGGCGTCCAGTTTTTAAAAATCGTATCACCGTTCTATTTCTTAGCAACAGTTAAAATAATTGTTGACGGCATATTACGTGGATCCGGAGCTATGCTAAGCTTTATGGTTTCAACCTTCACCGACCTCATACTTCGCGTGATATTCGCATTTATTCTCACACCGCATATCGGGCAACTCGGAATTTGGTGGTCATGGCCGATAGGTTGGATAGTCGCAAGCTTAGCTTCTCTTGCGCTGTATCTCTCAGGCGTGTGGAAAAAAGCAAAGGTTTAATCAAATATTTATAAAAAAATGACCGCTCGGCAAATTAATCCGGGCGGTCATTTTAATTAATGTTTTATGATATTTTCATACTGAGTCTTAATTTATCGCTTATCATGGCAATAAACTCAGAGTTAGTGGGCTTTCCGCGAGAGTTTTGTATTGTATATCCGAAGTAAGAACTAAGAACGTCAACGTCGCCTCTATCCCATGCAACTTCTATTGCGTGGCGTATGGCACGTTCAACTCTTGAAGAAGTTGTTGAAAAAGTTTTAGCAACAGTTGGATACAAAACTTTTGTTACAGAGTTCATCATTTCGCTGTCGTTTATTGATAAAATAATTGCCTCTCGCAAATACTGATAACCTTTTATATGAGCCGGAACACCAATTTGATGCATAATGTCGCTGACAACGACTTCCAAATCAGCAGAGCTGTCAGCAGGGCGAAGTTTGCCGAACTTCGAATTGTCTCTCCAGCCTGTCAACTGAGTTATTCTTTCAGCCATCATATTCATATCAAAAGGTTTCAGAAAATAATAATCTGCCCCGGCAGATAATAATTCCTGCTCAAATCTTTGATTGTCGACGCTTGACATAACCATCATTAAAGGCTTCTTTTCGAGTTTCATCTTCGGCATTTCTTTCAGCACACCTAAAGCATCGATTGCTGTCATAAATGCGTCCATAACAACGACATCAGGCTTTTCGGTCTCGGTTTTATGTAATATTTCAGCACCGTTTTTCGGCACCATTTTCACATCGCAACCGTAAGAGCGCAGAACTCCCGCACAAGTCTGCCCGAAATCATTGCCCTCTGACACCATCATTACTTTTAAACCGCTTTTCATTTTGTATACCTCCAAATTTTTTATTTCTGACATATTTTACCATATTAGTTATATCTTGACAAGAGCTTTTTTATAAAAAGCAAATATTTTTTTCAAATTAATTCTATTATCGCCACAACAACAGAAAAAAGTGCAATAAAGGCAGCTGTTATTTTTTACGCAATATTATACAGTTATTAAAGTACCGGAACGGCAAATACCGTTCCGGTACCTATCACGATGCTTTTTCAAGCAGACTCTCAGCATTTAAGGCTTCGGATACTTTTAGCATATTATCGGCAAAAACAGCATATCCGCGAATCGGATCATTAACAAACACATGCGTTACAGCACCGATAAGCATACCGTCTTGAATAATGGGACTGCCGCTCATACCTTGAATTATACCGCCTGTTTTTTCTATTAAAGAGCTGTCTGTAATTTCAATTATCATATTTTTAGATGAGCTGCTGTCGTTATTACAAATTCTCACGATTCTTACATCATAATACTGCGGGCCTTTTTCATCGACAGTGGATATTATTTTTGCCGAACCGGTTTTAACCTCTTGCTTTGTTGCAATGGGTACGGCCTCATTTGTTGAAACGATATTATTCAAAAACCCGTATACTCCGCAAGCTGTATTCAACGAAAGTGTTCCTATATTCGTATCCTGAAATACGCCGCAAAGCTCACCTGTTGAACCGCAAGAACCTTTATAGCAACCGGTTATCTTTGTTTTGACGGCATCGCCGTCGGCAAGCGGCATAACTATACCTGTATCAACATCACATACCGCATGTCCGAGTCCGCCGAACACTTTGCTGGCGGAGTCAACAAAAGTTATTGTGCCTACCCCCGCCATACTGTCCCTGACCCATATACCGGCTTTATAACAATTATCATTTTTTGACAGAGCAGGCGTCAATTTCAGATTCAGAACTTTTTTTCCGCGCTTTACCGACAGTTTCAATTCATTACCGCCGTTTTCTTGTACCGCTTTTTCAATTTCCAATGTTGAGTTCACATTGTTTCCGTTTACAGTCAATATTATATCCCCGGCATTAAGGCCCGCTGTTTTAGAGGGATTTGAAATTCCTTCTTCAGTATAGACATCATCAGAACCGACAACCACAACGCCTTTTGTAAACATGCGTATGCCAAATACATCACCTGAGGGAATAACATATTTTCTCTCAGAAACAATAACATCGGCGGACTTTACCGGAATAACCTTCAGAGCGGAAATATCCACAGTGTATTCACTAAGCAAAGTGCCCTTTGCCGCATTCTCGGAATTAACGGAAACCGAAACGTCACCGCTTGATATCCGATATGAATATATCTCGTTAAATTTCAGCTTTTCGTCACTCACCAGGTGAATACTGTCCGGAATGCTTTTTATACCGTAAATTACAAATGCAAATATAACAGAGGCAGCTAACAATCCGAAAATGCTGAGAACTTTAAAAAATTTTTTCATTTTTCACCTCCGTATATACAGTGATCACTGCATTTATAATTTTTACTTTTTTGCGGATTTTATGTTATGAAAAAATAAGGCTTTACGGTTAATTCGGAAATATTATTTCCGAATAAACCGTAAAGCCTGCATATAATATATTTAGTTTTTTAATGAAAAAATAATCCTTGAAACCGTTTCTTCCGGAGATAAATCCGCTGTATCAACGGTAATATCGGCATACTTTTTATAAAGAGGAAGTCTCTCAAAAAAAATATCGTCTATTGTCTGATTTTTAGGCGCAGCAACGCCTCGCGTTTTGATATTTTTAAGCCTTGCCTTTACATTTTTAAGCGGAACATCTATAAAGACAATCACGGAATTACGCTTAAGCTTTTGCATAGCTTCATCGCGAAAAACAACGCTTCCGCCGGTCGCAACAACACAATTTTCACACTCAAGCGACAATATTGCGTCTCTTTCTTTATCAAGAAAGCATTGAAGCCCTTTTTCGTTTATAATGTCCTGCAAAAGTGCATTTTCACGTTGCTGTATTACAAGATCAGTATCTACAAAGCCAATACCAAGAGTCTTTGCAAGGATAACGCCGACTGTGCTTTTGCCCGAAGCCGGCATTCCGATTAAAACAATATTTTTCATCAGATAGATATCTCATGAGCCATCTTATAAAGGTCAAGATCAATCGACTTTTTCATATTGAGAGCTTCGAATATGTCAAAGTCAACAATTTCATCCTTTTGCATAGCTACCACACGATTACCTATCCCCTGCTTTAAAAGCTCAACCGCTTTATAACCCATTTGGCTTGCAACAACTCTGTCGCGAACTGTCGGCGAGCCGCCGCGCTGCACATGGCCTAAACAGTTGCACGGGATTCTACGCCCATTTCCGCTTCGATTTTTTTCGCCATTTCTTCTACGCCGCCGACGCCTTCGGCAACAATGATTATAAAGTGTCTTTTTCCTGTTTTTTGAGTTTTCTTCATTCTGTCGATAACGTCACGCTCAAAATCGAAATCAACTTCCGGAATAAGAATTGTTGTTGCACCGCAAGCTATACCGGCGTTGAGTGCTATATAACCCGCACGTCTTCCCATAACTTCAACAACCGAGCAACGATCATGAGACTCTGTTGTGTCACGAAGTCTGTCAACCATTTCCATAGCCGTGTTCATTGCGGTATCATAACCTATTGTGTAATCACAGCAAGCAATATCATTGTCAATCGTTCCGGGAATACCCACACAAGGGATGCCTCTGAGCGAAAGGTCACGAGCGCCGCGGAAAGAACCGTCTCCGCCTATAACAACTACGCCCTCCATATTATGCTCTTTGCATATTTCAATTGCCTTTTTCATACCTTCTTCGGTCTTGAATTCTGGACTTCTTGCAGAATAAAGAATTGTACCGCCTCGGTTAATAATATTAGAAACACTGCGAAGATTCATTTCATACATATCACCATGCATAAGACCGTTCCAGCCTCTTCTGATTCCCATTACACGGAAGCCGTTTTCACAACCCGATCTTACAACGGCTCTGATTGCGGCATTCATGCCCGGAGCATCTCCGCCGCTTGTCAATACGCCAATCGTTTTCATTAAAAATCACCTCAAATAAATACATTCAAAATATAATGATACACAAATGAAAAATATTGTCAAGCAATTTTGACATTTTTCTTAGAGTTGTACAACAACATTTTTTTCACCGTTAATTCTTTTCAACTCTGAAATCATAGGGTCATTGGCAGTCGTTGAAAATAGCTGTCTCTCGTAGCTTTTAGTATCATCAAAATAGTAATATACGGGTAACATCCCCTCAAAAATAGTAATCAGATTTGTACTCTTTTTAACTTCCTCACAGTTCTTTGTGCAAAATCTCACAAAAAGGCCCTTTCTCACCGATTTTTCGGCTTGTTGGAATTTTGGGAAGCTGTGTCAGCGGTAACAATACTGTTTTCATCCGGAGGTAAAGAAACGCTGTCCATAACTATTTTCGGTTCTTCGTCCTCTCTGAGAGACAATCTGCCGCACAGCAATACAACGCTTCCGACATTTAAAAGCTCTGAATACTTGAGCAAAAGTTTGGGAAACACTATTACTTCGATAGCTGCATGTACATCTTCAAAACCTAAAAAAGCCATGGTACTGTCTGATTTTGTAACTTTTTTCTTTATAGAAGTTATTATTCCGAGGACACGTACAGGGCTGTTATCCGTATATTTTCCCGAAACATTTTCTTCCGTATTCACCATTTCAAGAACGCTGTCGGAATGAAGCTTTTTAGAAAGCGTCTCGTACTGAACCATAGGATGCCCCGTAAGATACAAACCGGTCATTTCCTTTTCCATCGATAAAAGTTCAAGTGCCGGAAATTCATCACAATGCTTACATTGCGGTTCATTGCCGCCAGAAGCCACTCCACTCAAATCAAATAAGCCGAGTTGTCCGTCAACATTATTTCTCTTGTCACGCTCGATATTCTCAACAATCAGAGGTAAATTTGTAAGCATTTCACGACGATTAAGTCCGAGTCCGTCAAGTGCTCCGCTTTTAATTAAGCCCTCAACGGCTCGTTTATTAAAATCCTTGCCATATGTTCTTTTACAAAAATCATAAAGTGATTTGTATTTTCCGTTAGAGCTTCTTTCTTTGACAATAGTATCAATAAAATTGTAACCGAGATTTTTAATAGCAAGTAGACCAAAACGAACGCTCTTGCCGTCAGAGGTAAATGCTCTGAAACTCTCGTTGACGCTCGGTGACAGAACGTTTATTTTCAGCCTTGCCAAATCGTCTATATAAAGTGCTATTTTTGTCGAATCATCAATAACACTCGTGAGAAGTGCGGCAGTGAATTGCGCCGGGAAATGGCATTTCAGATATGCCGTACGATATGCAATGACAGCATATGCGGCAGAATGAGACTTATTGAACGCATATGAAGCGAAAGATGACATATCGTCGAAAATGCTGTTGGCAACTTCGGCAGGTATTCCGCGCCTTACGCATCCGTCGCACGCATAAGTACCGTCGGAATTTTTCAATCCGTTTACAAAATACTCCCTCTCCTGCTCCATTACCTTGTGCTTTTTCTTTGACATAGCTCGTCTTACAACGTCGGCTCGTCCGAAAGAATATCCCGCAAGTTCCCGGAATATTTGCATAACCTGCTCTTGATATACCATACAGCCGTAAGTAACATCAAGAATATTTAAGTTGCGGCGTCTTATATCTGATGCTTTTCGGATTATGTCTGTTATTTATATACATATCAATCGAATCCATAGGGCCGGGTCTGTACAAAGAAATAACAGCAATTATATCCTCTATATTCTGCGGTTTCAGACGGGTTATAACATTTCTTATTCCCGCCGACTCACATTGAAATACACCATAAGTATACCCTGCCGACAGCATATCATATGTCGCCTTATCGTCAAGCGAAATTTTTTCAATATCAAAATCGGGAATATTGTTTTCTCTTACCGATTTAACGGTATCACTTATTACCGTAAGTGTTCTGAGACCGAGAAAGTCCATTTTAAGCAGTCCGAGTTCTTCAATGGTAGTCATGGTATACTGCGTAACCACGGACTCATCATTTCTTGCTAACGGAACATATCGATCAACAGGTTTATCGGTTATAACAACGCCCGCCGCATGGGTTGAGGTGTGCCTTGGCATACCCTCAACTGATTTTGCCGTATCGACAAGCTCCCTGATTTTGGCGTCCTTATCATAAAGCGCTTTAAGCTCCTGATTTTTCGTAAGAGCCTTTTCTATTGTCATGCCGAGCTCACGCGGAATCATTTTGGAAACCGTATCAACGGTATTGTACGGTATCCCGAGTGCTCTGCCGACATCGCGAATAGACGCTCTTGCAGCCAAAGTACCGAAAGTCACTATTTGCGCAACGTGATCCGAGCCATATTTTCTTATAACGTAATCAATTACTTCTTCGCGGCGTTCATAACAAAAATCAACATCAATATCCGGCATACTTACACGCTCCGGATTTAAAAAACGCTCAAACAGCAGATTGTATTTAATTGGGTCTATACCTGTAATTCCCATACAATAAGCAGCTATACTGCCGGCTCCCGAACCCCTGCCGGGACCTACGGGAATACCATGGCGTTTTGCATAGCTGATAAAATCGGCAACAATAAGGAAATAGTCAACATATCCCATTTTATTGATAACCGAAAGTTCGTATTCGAGTCTGTCGATATATTTCTGCTCCGGAGCAATTCCGTAATTTCTGCGCAAGCCCTTATAGCACTCATTACGAAAATATTCAAAATGGTCCATATTATCGGGAACATCAAAATGCGGTAGTTTGGTTTTGTGAAACTCAAACTCAACGTTGCACATATCAGCTATAACAGAAGTATTATCAACCGCATCCGGATAATCTCCGAATAATTCACGCATTTCATCTTCGGATTTGAGATAAAAATCATCGGTTCCGAATTCCAAACCCGTATCTTCATCTATTGTATGGTTAGTTTGAATACAGATAAGAACTTTTTGTACTTTTGCGTTTTCTTTTTTTATATAATGGACATCGTTGTAGCGACAAGCGGTATACCGGTTTCACGCGAAATTTTAACTATCTGAGGCAAAACCCTGAGTTGCTCGGCAATTCCGTGATTCTGTATTTCGAGATAATAATTGCCGCGACCGAAAGTCTTGTCATACCAAAGTGCAGCTTCCTTAGCTCCGTCATAATCGTCTTGCAACAGTTTTCTCGGAATTTCTCCCGCAAGACAGGCAGACAGAGCAATAAGCCCCTCGTGATATTTCTCGAGGAGCTGTTTATCAATACGCGGCTTTGTATAAAATCCCGTCACCCACGATTCAGACACAATTTTGATAAGATTTTCATATCCCGTATTATTTTTACAGAGCAAAACAAGATGAAAACGCTCGTTATCAATACCGTGAACTTTATCAAGGCGCGAACGTGGGGCGACATAAACTTCACAACCGATAATTGGCTTTATCCCATTCTCTTTAGCTGCTTTATAAAACTCAACGGCACCGAACATATTTCCGTGGTCTGTTATGGCTAAAGAATCCATGTTGAGCTCTGCAGCATCAACAAGCTGTCCTATACGGCAGGTGCCGTCGAGCAGACTGTATTCTGTATGAAGATGCAAATGAGTAAAAGACATTTAAATTCCTTTCGTTTTAAACATCATTACGTGTAATATCTTCGTATGTTTCACGTCTTATAATTATACGCGATTCCCCATCCTTTGCCATTACTACTATAGGACGCGGAATCCTGTTGTAATTTGATGCCATTGAGTAGTTGTAAGCACCTGTCGAAAGCACAGCTAAAAGGTCTCCTGCCTCAACTTTTTTTGTATTGGGTATTCTCTTGTATAAGGTCACCGCTTTCGCAGCATTTACCGGCAACGGTTACCTTTTCAGTCTTGGGCTCGTTTGCTTTGTTGGCGCACATTACATCATAATCCGATTGATAGAGAATATAGCGCGGATTGTCGGTCATTCCTCCGTCTACCGAAATATATGTTCTGATGTTCGGAATATGCTTAACGGCTCCGACTGTATAAACGGTAACACCTTCTGCTCCGACCACAGAACGACCGGGCTCAATAAGTATAAACGGAAGCTTAACATTTTTCTTCTCTGCTTCCTTCTTGACAACAACAGAAACTCTCTTCATATATTCCGAAAACGGCTTCGGGGTATCCGATTCAAGATACTTAATGCCGAATCCTCCGCCGAGGTTGAGTTCTCTGATTTCATATCCTACGGTTTCTTTGATTTCAGAAATAAAATCAATCATAACCTTTGCAGCAAGTTCAAACGGCGCAATATCAAATATCTGCGAACCGATATGGCAGTGAAGTCCGCAGAGGTTAATGCTGTCGGTTTCAACCGCAAGCTTAACTGCGGTCATAGCTTCGCCCGTCTCAAGAGCAAAGCCGAATTTTGAATCAATCTGACCGGTTCTTATAAAAGAATGTGTATGCGCATCTATACCAGGTTTGATTCTCAGCATTATCTTTGCAACCTTACCGGTTTTCGAAGCCAATGTGCTCAGCCTTTTAAGCTCCTCCACATTATCGACAACTATTCTGCCGACATTATTGTCAAGAGCCATTGTAAGCTCATCATTAGTCTTATTGTTGCCGTGGAAACAAATACGTTCCGACGGAAAACCGGCCTTAACGGCGGTAAAAATTTCTCCGCCCGAAACAACGTCTAATCCCATCTTTTCTTCTTTGCATATTCTGCACATTTCAAGGCAGGAAAAAGCCTTGCTCGCATAGCATACAAGTCCGTTACCGTCGTAGTTTTCTTCCATTGATTTTACAAATTCACGGCAGTTTTTTCTTATCATATTCTCATCATAGCACATATACGGTGTCCCGTATTTTTTTGCAAGAGATACGGTATCGCAACCGCCGACGGTCAAATGGCCGCTCTCATTAACTCCTAATCCGTCTGATACAAACATTTGGTTCTCTCCTTTTAAAGTGCATTATTTATATACTCGGTTATCTCTTCCCTGCCCAATCCGTTAGTTGCAGAAAAAGGAATAATAGTAACATTTTCAGAATCCGGTATTTCATCGTAAATTGCCGCTGATCTTTCGGCAAACTGCGTTTTGTTAAGTTTATCGCTCTTAGTCATAACAATAACAAACGGATAACCGGTTGAGCGCAAAAATTCAATCATCATAAGATCGTCTGCGCTCGGTTTGTGCCTCATATCGATAAGCTGAACGACAAGTCTTATGTTACGACCCGTCTTAAAATAGCCTTCAAGCATTTCAGCCCATCTTATTTTCTCGGATTTCGATACTTTTGCATATCCGTATCCAGGTAAATCCACAAATCTGGCATCGTCAACCTTGTAGAAGTTTATCGTAGCGGTTTTACCGGGAACTGAACTCACTCTTGCAAGTGCCTTTCTGTTAAAAAGGCGATTAAGCAAAGATGATTTTCCCACATTTGATCTACCCGCAAAAGCTATTTCCGGCAAATCGGAAGACGGCAGCTGCGACGATGTTCCAAATGCCGCTTCAAATTCAGCTTTATTCAAATTCATTTTTTTACCTCTTAGTTCTGTTGGCATACAGAGGCCGTTTGGCTTCTGTCCTGTTTGAGCTTCATGCTCCTTTGTTTATTATCTTTGACGACTACATTTTTGGATAGCGCAAGAGACAATACCTCATCGGCTTTTGACACCGATATGAAATCGACATTTTCTTTAACGGCATCATCGATTTCTTTCAAATCCGAAACATTATCCTCCGGAATAAGAACGGTTTTAATTCCGTTTCTGTATGCTGCCATTGTTTTTTCTTTCAATCCGCCGATCGGCAATACATTACCGGTCAAAGTAACTTCACCCGTCATAGCAATATCGGCTCTTACCGGTATACCCGTGAGTGCGGAAACAACCGCAGTTGTTATTGCTATTCCGGCAGAAGGGCCGTCTTTAGGAACAGCTCCCTCGGGGAAATGAATATGAATGTCAGTATTTTTATAAAAATCCATATCAAGAGGCAATGCTTCCGAAATACTCCGGATATAACTGTATGCCGTCCTTGCGGATTCTTTCATAACATCGCCCAAAGAACCGGTAAGTTCAAGCTTTCCCGTTCCCGGCATCTTAACGGCCTCAACCTTTAGCATTTCTCCGCCTACAGAAGTCCATGCAAGACCGTTTACAACACCGACTTCATCCTTATGACCCTGAGATTCCGGCTTATATTTTTTTGGACCGAGATAGGCCTCAAGGCCGGTCGGCTTCACAGAGATTTTTCCGGTATAGCCTTCGGTTATTTTAACAGCAGCTTTACGCATTACCTTTGCAAAAGTGCGTTCAAGCGTTCTGACTCCGGCTTCTCTTGTATAACCGTCTATTATACTGTGTATGGCATTATCGGTAAAGTGAAGCTGTGACGCTTTGATGCCGTTTTCCTTGAGTTGTTTCGGTATAAGATGTTTTTTGTATATTGAACTTTTCCTCGTGTGTGTAACTGAAAAGTTCGATAACTTCCATTCTATCCAATAATGGAGCCGGTATTTCGTTCTTATCGTTAGCTGTTGTAACAAAAAGCACCTTGCTCAAATCAAACGGGATTTCAATATAGTGATCACGGAATGTATTGTTCTGCTCGGGATCAAGAGCTTCTAATAAAGCACTTGACGGATCACCTTTATAGTCGCTGGCGAGCTTATCAATTTCATCAAGTAAAATCAAAGGATTGGAGGTTTTAGTCCTGATAACAGCTTCAATTATACTGCCCGGCATTGCACCGATATAAGTCTTTCTGTGACCTCTTATCTCTGCCTCGTCGTGAACACCGCCGAGAGATATTCTCTCATACTTTCTGTTCAGCGCCTTGGCAAGAGACTTTGCAACAGAGGTTTTACCGACGCCTGGAGGGCCGACAAGACATATTATCTGCCCCTTAATATTTGGCGACAGTTTTCTCACAGCAATAAATTCAAGAATTCGCTCTTTAACGTCTTTAAGTCCGTAATGATCTCTGTCAAGTATTCTTCGAGCATTATCGATATTAAGATTTTCTTTTGAGTAAATATGCCACGGAAGCTCCAAAATCTTATCAAGATAATTTCTTGATACTGCACTTTCAGGGCTGCTCGGCTGCACATATTTAAGCCTGTCGCACTCATTTAGCAGTTTCTTTTCGCTGTCGGCATCAAGATGCAGCTTGAGTATTTTTTCGCGATAGCCGTCAGCCTCTGAAGCGGGATTGTCTCCTTCGCCGAGTTCGGCGTTAATAGCCTTTAACTGCTCATGAAGGTAATATTCCTTTTGATTTTCATCTATTTGGCTCTGTACTCGGTCATTTATATCCTCTTCAAGCTGAAGAAGCTTAACCTCTTTGCCGAGTATATCTACAAGTTTTTGTATTCTCTTAAGCGAATCAATTTCGGATAAAACCTCCTGCTTCTGCGGATAATCAAGAGGAATATTTCCGGCAATATAATCGGCAAGCGCACCGGGCTCAGACAGCTTGGCAACACCCATATTTATATCATTTGGGAGTTTCTGAGCTATAATAGAATACTCGTTAAACAACCCTTTGGCATATCTGACAAGAGCCTCTACTCTCAAATTGTACTTTTCCGAATAAGGAATACTGTCAATTCGTTTGACAACAGCCGTAAGATATGGATTCACATCCGAAAAAGCTAACAGTTCTGCTCTGTACTTTCCTTCAACTATTACTCTTAAGCAATCGCTTGAGGGTATTCTTACAATTTGCTTTATTTCGCAAACAACACCTATATCGTACACCGCATCAATATTTTCGGCCTCATCCGACATATCCTTTTGTGTAGAAAGAAATATGTCCTGCTTTGTTATCATTGCTGTTTTGACGGCAGAAATACTTTTTTTCCTGCCAACATCAAAGTGCAATGTTATATTAGGGAAAACAACCAATCCTCTCAATGCAACCATAGGCATATTAAGAGCATTATTGTCAAAAAGGTCCATTTATGTAATCTCCTACTTAATTAATTAGAGTTTATTATACAATGAATAAGATTTATCTGCAATAAAAAAGTGTCAACAAATAAAGAATAAGCTAAAATTTTAGTAAGATTGTTAATTTCTGCAACAACTTTTATGTACAAAACGCAGAATATGCATTTTTCTTTGTTATTTTTTTGTCAATTCGTTGACTTTTATTAACACAGATTGATATAATGTAGCAGAAATAATTTTTGGAGGCAATATCAACATGTCCAGAGTTTACAATTTTTCAGCAGGTCCGTCTGTGTTACCGGAAGAGGTCTTAAAAAAGGCCGCATCCGAAATGCTTGACTATGAGGGTTCGGGTCAATCGGTAATGGAGATGAGCCACAGATCCAAAGTTTATGACAATATCATAAAAACAGCTGAAAGGCTTCTCAGGGAGCTTATGAATATACCCGACAACTACAAAGTTCTGTTTTTGCAAGGCGGAGCTTCAACGCAATTTGCGGCAATACCGCTGAACTTTATGAACGGTTCAAACAAAGCCGATTATGTTATCACCGGTCAGTGGGCTAAAAAGGCATTTGCCGAGGCTCAAAAATACGGTGATGCAAAAGCCGTTGCTTCTTCTGCTGACAAAACGTTCTCATATATACCAAAGCTTGATAAATCGATGTTCAGAAGCGATGCGGATTATGTATATATTTGTATGAATAATACTATTTACGGAACCGTTTATCACGAAATTCCGGATACGGGTGACATTCCTCTCATCGCGGATATTTCATCTTGTTTCCTTTCGGAGCCTATAGATGTAACAAAATTCGCCATGCTTTACGGCGGAGCACAAAAAAATGTTGCCCCCGCAGGTCTTACGATTTGCATAATACGAGAAGATATGCTTGGCAATGCACGAGACATAACACCAACAATGCTCAACTATAAAATTCACGCAGACGCAAATTCGCTTTACAATACACCACCCTGCTACACAATATATATATGTAAGCTTGTTCTTGAATGGATAGAAAAGCTCGGCGGTCTTGAAAAAATGAAAGAACGCAATGATAAAAAGGCAAAGCTTCTCTATGATTTCCTCGATAACAGTAAAATGTTCAGAGGTACGGTTGTTCCGGAGGATCGTTCTTTAATGAATGTACCTTTTGTTACCGACAGTGACGAACTCAACGCAAAATTTATTGAAGAAGCAACCAAAAACGGTCTTGTTAATCTTAAAGGACATCGAACAGTGGGCGGTATGAGAGCGTCAATTTATAATGCCATGCCTTACGATGGCGTAGAAAAGCTGGTTAATTTTATGTCCGATTTCGAAAAAGCTAATTCATAACTCAGGAGAAATTCACAATGAACAATATTTTAACACTAAATAAAATTTCAAAAAACGGACTTGACAGATTCGGTGAACGCTATGTATGCTCGAATGACGTCAAAGACCCTGATGCGATACTTGTCCGTTCGGCATCAATGCACGAATATGATTTTTCGGAAAATACTCTTGCAATAGCAAGAGCCGGAGCCGGAGTCAACAATATTCCCCTTGAAAAATGCAGCGAACAGGGAATAGTAGTTTTTAATACTCCCGGTGCTAACGCAAATGCTGTTAAAGAACTTGTTTTGTGTGCGCTGTTTTTATCATCAAGAAAAATCGTGCCCGCAATCGAATGGTCAAAAACGCTCAAAGGTGAGGGAGATGCAGTTTCCAAGCTTGTCGAAAAAGGAAAATCCGCTTTTTCAGGACCGGAAATCAAGGGTAAAAAGCTCGGCGTTATCGGTCTTGGCGCAATCGGGTGCTTGTAGCAAACGCAGCTCATTCTCTCGGAATGGAAGTTTACGGTTACGATCCTTTTCTTTCTGTTGATGCGGCATGGAAGCTTTCCCGTGCCGTAAAGCACGCCGCTACCCTTGATGATATTTATGCAAATTGCGACTATATAACGCTTCATGTTCCGCTGACTGACGAAACTCGCGGCTTTATAAATGCCGAAACAATCGCCAAAATGAAGAACTCAGTACGCATACTGAATTTTGCCAGAGGAGATCTCGTCAATACCGGGGATATTATTAACGCTCTCGCTGACGGTAAAGTTGCCGCATACGCCACAGATTTTCTTAAAGATGAATTAATTGACGCAACCGGTGTGATAACAATCCCGCATCTCGGAGCTTCTACACCGGAATCTGAAGACAATTGTGCCGTTATGGCCGTTGACGAATTAAAGGACTATATAGAAAACGGCAATATAACAAATTCCGTAAATATGCCCGCTGTATCTGTACCGAGAAGCGGCAAAACAAGAATTACCATCATTCATAAAAATGTCCCTAACGTTATCAGCCGCATTACAGCAATCGTCGCCGAAGAAAATATAAACATTGATAACATGGTGAATAAATCACGCGGAGAATATGCATATACCATGCTTGATACCGATACGGAAGTTTCAAACGATGCAATAACCGCAATTTCGTCTCAGGACTTCGCCATAAGAGTAAGAGTCATCAAATAAAAGCTACTTTAAATAAAAAAATACAAAAAAGAAACCGACTTCATTTTGAAGCCGGTTTCTTTTTTTATTTAACACTTATTAAGCTTTAACATTTTCTTGAGATTTATCTACTTTGACAATTTCGGAAAAAGTTCTTTTAATATCAATGCGGTCATAATACTGCTTAAATCTTACGCACAGCTTAAAGTTGCGATCGCAATTAGGACAATAAAAATCCGCTCTGAAAGATTGATTGACAAAACGCCAGTCCTTCTTTTTTTTAACCTTTCCGCCGCAAACATCACAAACGCAGTTAAACACCGAACGGTCAACTATCGGATTATCTATATCACGTATAATGTGCGGTTTATATGCAAGCTTTTCATAAAACACGCGATTGCACGGGGTAATGAAACGCTTTAGTCTCTCCGAGTCGTTTACCCTTTTCAAACAAGCTGCAGTAAGCAAGCTGTCATCAAGTGCCCTGTGATGCGGAAATTCATCCGGATTAACTCCAAGCTCGAAAGCAGCGGCAGAAAGCCCGATTTGTTGCGAAGACGAAGCCGAGGGTATAAAAGACTGACAATATTTTTGTGCGTCACAATAGTTATTGACAAACGGAATACAATTTTTCTTTAAAAAGAACTCATAGTTTTTTATTAGAGTTCTGATGTCTCCGTCTCCCCAAGAAAAGAACACATTTTCATCGTCACCGACCCAATTTCTGAACATTGAAAGGGCTTTAAAAAACGGAACTCCGTTAGATATATCCTCATTAGTAATATGCGTAAGCGCCTTTACCCTACCTTGTAGCTTCTTTCCGACCTGTGCTTTTACAATTACCGAAAACTCATCAATCACATTAAAATCTTTATCTACCTTACAGGCACCGAATTCTATAATTTCATTGATATACCCCTTTAGCTTTTTGCAATATGCATTATTCCATTCGAGGTCCATTATAATAAACTGCATAAATAGCTTTAATGCTCCTTAATTATCTTATAATTCCGAATAAAAAGTAACCGTATTGCCATCACAGTCTTTGAAATTTTCCGAATAATCATATCCAAATATTTTCATATCCGGAAAAACATCATGCAGCGGATAAAGAACAAACGCTCTCTCTTTTACTCTCGGATGCGGTAACATCAACTCCGGTGTATCCGCCGTCTCATTTTCATAAAACAACAAATCAAGATCAATAACACGCGGCCCGTTTTTAAATGTGCGCACTCTTCCTATACCCGCTTCAATTCCGAGGCATACTCCAAGTAAAGCTCGTGAAGACAGATTTGTTTCAACAGTCATAACACAATTTAAAAAATTATCCTGTTGGTCATATCCCCAAGGTTCTGTTTCGTAAACAAAAGAAACCTCCGTAACTTTTGTTTCGGGAACAAGCCCTAATGCTTTTTTTTGCGTCTCTGATATTTTGAAGTCGGTCTCCGACATTTGTTCCGACACCGATTACTGCTTTCATACTGCCACTCCGTTTCTGTTGCGCTCAATTTCAACCGCAACATAATCAAAATCAGCCTTAATAGGCGCTTGAGGTTTCTTAACAGTTATTTTCAAAGCTTTAATTTCGGAAAACTCATTTAATACAGCGTCGGCAACTGTTTGTGCCGCCTTTTCGAGCAAATCAAATTTTCCGCTTAAAAAAGCTCTACGCGCTGTTTTTATTATTTTAGCATAGCTCACGGTATTCTCTACCATATCCGTTTGGCACGGAACATAAAGAGAAAGAAATGCGGTTATATCTAAAATAAAAAGCTGTCCGTCTTCCTTCTCTTCGGGATTTACACCGTGATATGCATAAAGCTTTAATCCGTTTACGATTATTTTATCCATTGAATCACCCTCTGAAAACAGCATCAGCCATATCCGCCGCAATTTTCGACTCCTTTACTTCATGCACACGTATCATATCCGTTCCGCCGAAAACAGCAGCTGTATCTGCGGCTATCGTTCCAAACAAACAGTTTTCCGCGTCGGAGTGTGATGCCGCTTTAATTACACGTTTATTTGAAAGAGCGGTAAGCAACATAACATCCTGCCTTTTCAACCGCTTTATATTTATAAGGGTAAGATTATCCTCATAATCTTTACCGAATCCGATGCCCATATCAAGACATATCTGTTCTCTTTTTATGCCGAAGTTTTCACTCTTTTCCAACATATAGTCAAAAAAAGCATTGACATTTCCGACAACATTTTCTTCGTAATCGGTCATTCTGTCGGCATCACCGCCGCCTGTATGCATGACTATCCAACCGGCATTGTAATTTTCCACTAAGGAAGCAATATCCGGATTGAATCTTCCGCTTACGTCATTTACAACAGCCACTCCGTGCATTAAGCAGTATTCAGCTACCGCCGGATAAAAAGTGTCAACAGAAGTCGGTACCGAGAGCTTCGGAATTATCGCATCAATATACTCCTTAATAATTGAAAGTTCCTCTTTCTCCGAAAGCTCTTTGTGTCCCGGTCTTGTGGATTGCGCACCTATATCTATTATATCGGCTCCGTCGTTTTGCATTTGTAAAGCGTGGCTAAGTGCTGCATCGGGCGAATTCCATTTACCGCCGTCATAAAACGAATCAGGAGTTACATTTAAAATGCCCATTAGATATGTACGTGTATTTAACTCAAAGCTGAAGTTTTTTCCTCGAAAAAAGAACACTTTATTTTGCTCCTCTCAAAAGCGACATTACTTCTGCGCGCGTTCTGGCATCTTTTCGCATTGAACCACGCAGTGCCGACGTAAAGGTAGTGGCTCCTGCCGCTCTCGCTCCGCGCATTGTCATACAAAGGTGCTCTGCCTCAACAACCACCGCAACGCCCTTCGGAGAGATTTTCCTCGAGAAAGTCGGCAATCTGCGAAGTAAGACGTTCTTGCAGCTGTGGCCTTTTAGCAAAATCCGAAACAATCCTTGCAAGCTTTGAAAGCCCTATCACCTTTCCGTCTGCCGGAATATATGCGATATGAGCTTTGCCGATAAAAGGAAGTAAATGGTGCTCACACATAGAATACATGGGTATATCCCTAACTACAACCATTTCATCATTATCGCCCTCATCAAACACCTTTAGCAGCCTATGAGGATCACTGTCAAGTCCTGCAAATATCTCTTCATACATATTAGCTACACGTTTAGGTGTTTCAACAAGGCCTTCCCTGTCGGGGTCCTCACCTATTGCTATCAGAATTTCTCTGACAGCTTTTTCGATTCTTGCTTTATCCATTTAATTAACCTCTATTCAAAAACAAACTGTACCGTATATATATCATCGTCTTCGGCATATGTAACAGAAGAGAACTTTTTACCGCATTGCTTATTGACATCATCTAAGACATCATAAATACCGCTTTTATCAGCTAAATCGGTAATAGCCTTATTGAATGCGTAAGCGTTAACAAAACACACTTCTACTTGGTTACAGCTGTTTCTCACATTTTTTACCGCAGTAGAAGTCATAGCTTTCTTTTCGTTTTTGGTAAAACTCTCGAACATCAAATTATTTACTTTAAAATAGTTTGCATCAGTCGAAACACAATTGTTATCACTCGGAGCAAGATTGAAATGATTTGCTTTAATCATATCATCGGATAAATTAAAATATGAATGACTTACTGCCGCACTATCGTTATCATAATCGTCCCAAGTTAAATCAAGATGATAGTTTTTACCGTCAATATTTACAATATTCCACATATGACTTTCGGTTTTGCCATCCGAATTAGTAGCATCACCGCAAATCAAATAATTGATTACAGACAGTTTATCAAGAAACAGCTTTGCAGCCCGCGCATAGCCTTCACACACAGCCTCGCCGTTTATAATCGCATCATAAGACGAACCCTTTAAGCTTTCACCCTCATTATATACATAAATGCACTTGTCGCAGATATAATCATGTGTAAGCAATTCTTTTTCATAATCACTGCTGTTCTCCGGAACAGTCTTTAAGAACTCCGAAACAGCTGCATTAAGTTCATTTGTTTTTTTGTCACATTCTTCCTTATTTGCCGAATATTCCGGCACATAAAAGAATTTATTTCCGTCGGCTTTAACAGAGCTTGTCATACCGAAACATAAAATTCCCGGATTATCATATGTAACCGCATAAAACACTTTGCTGAATTCCTCCTCATCAATTTGAGGAATTTCAATTTTTTCCGGATGTTCGCTGATATTATTTACAATAAGAGTGTACGCTGTCTTACCGTCATCAGTAAGCTGATTATAGTAATATCTTGACGGGTCATTTTCGTATATTAACTCGACCGATGAAAAATCGGTCGGAAGGTTATAATTCGAAAAGCCGCACGACGATAATAACAACGCCAAGCACAAGGAAAACAGTAACAAAAAGCTGATTCTACTTTTCATTTTTCTTTGTTACCTCCGGAAATTCATTTGCGGCAGAAGCAACATTTCCGCTCTTTTCCTGCACAAATAGCGTCAAAGCGGAGGAAACCTTCGAATAATCCACAACGGAAATATCAGTATCTGTATTATTCATTATAAAGTTAAATAAGGTATCCTGCGCGGTAACATTCTTTGCTGTCATTAAAGCATTCAGTAAGGAGACCGCTGCATCTCGCTTACCTGAATTATCGGCATATAAAAAGTACTTACAAAACAAATCGGAAGTAAGATTTTGATCACCTGCATCAAGCAACAGAGAAAAATCCGCACCTTTATAACTAATGTCCGACGGGATTCGAACAGTAACATCACCTATTTTCGATACAACCTTTTTAAGCTGTGTCTGACTCATTTTAATATACTTAGTAAAGCTGAGCCCCGATATATCCGTAAGCGGCTTTTCAAGTGCGGCAGCACCGCCCTTTTGATAAATGGCTTTAAGACTGTCGGAACCCACTGAGGTTTCAGCCGGCAATTGCACCACGGAAATACACTTGATGTCCATATTACAGTCGAGAGCTGAAACGCTGATCAATTCCCCGGAATCATCGGTAAACACAAGTAAAATACCTACCCTACCCGATAAAGCATATGATGCGGTTGTCAAATCTGAAGTTGATTCGTCCGAGACGGTCGTACTTTGAACTAAATTGTTCAAATTAAAATCAACCGACTTCATAAATATAAATACCGAAATTGTTCCCAATATGATAACAAAAGAAGAAAAGGCGATGATAAAAGAACGCATTTTTTTCTGTTTGGCTTGTTTTTCACTCGAAAAATCCAAATTACGTATTTTTTTCTTAGGTTTCATCTTCTCACCGCCCTATAATAATTAGATTACATTATAACACAAATACAGCAATAATTAAAGATGTTATAGAGGCAATTTAATCTCTGCCGTAAAGAGTAAAGAAGCTGCTAACACAAAAAAGGCCGGCTGCAAAAGCAACCGGTCATACATTCAACCAACATTTTTAGGTCCGGCAGAAGTTTTAGCTTTGAATTTTTCCTTAACAGATGTTTTAGCTGTTTCGGTGAGCGGCTTTTCACCGTTCAGTACGCACTCCTTTGTTATAACGACCTTTTTTACATCGCTGTCGGACGGAATATCATACATAATAGGCAATAAGGTTTTCTCAATTATCGAACGAAGACCTCTTGCTCCGGTCTTTTTTTCAAGGGTTAAATCCGCAACCGCAGACAGCGCGTCATCGCAAAACTCCAACTCAACTCCATCCATTTTAAAGAGTTCCTTAAACTGTTTAAGAAGCGCGTTCTTAGGTTCGGTTAAAATTCTTATAAGTGCTTCTCTGTCAAGATTGTTGAGCGTTGTTATAACGGGAAGTCTGCCGACAAGCTCCGGTATAAGACCGAATTTGACCAAATCCTGAGGAATAACCTTCGAATATATCTTTTCAGTTTCCAAATTGGATTTATCCAAAACTTTACCGCCAAAGCCGAGTGTAGACTTGCCGATACGGTTTTCAACGATTTTTTCTATTCCGTCAAAAGCGCCGCCGCAGATAAACAGGATGTTAGTTGTGTCTATTTGAATGAACTCCTGCTGAGGATGCTTTCTGCCGCCTTGAGGCGGAACATTGGAAACAGTTCCCTCAAGAATCTTCAGCAAGGCTTGTTGAACGCCCTCACCGCTGACATCACGTGTAATTGACGGATTTTCAGACTTTCTTGCAATTTTATCTATTTCGTCAACATATATGATGCCCTTTTCGGCTTTTCAACATCGTAGTCGGCCGCCTGAATAAGACGCAGCAAAATATTTTCGACATCTTCGCCGACATAGCCCGCTTCGGTAAGAGTTGTGGCATCAGCAATTGCAAACGGAACATCCAGGATTTTAGCAAGGGTTTGGGCAAGCATTGTTTTGCCTACGCCTGTGGGACCCAAAAGAATAACATTGCTCTTTTGTATGTCCACGTCACTTTTAGCACCGTAATATATTCTTTTATAATGGTTATATACCGCAACGCTCAATGCAACTTTTGCGTCGTCCTGCCCTACAACGTATTCGTCGAGAAGTTTTTTTATGTCGTGAGGCTTCGGAAGCGGTTTATCGGTTTGCGCTCTGTTTTTTCTGACTTGTTTAAATCCGCCGCCGTCTTCAATTATCTCGAGACAAAGTTCAATACAGTTATCACAAATGCATACACCGCCGGGACCGGCAACAAGCTTACCGACTTCATCCTGCGTTTTACCGCAAAAAGAGCAACGCATGGTCTTACCTTTGCTGTCATTATCTCTTGACATCAAAAAATCCTCCGAAATTATCTTTTGTAAAGTATTTTATCAACAAGACCGTAATCAAGTGCTTCATCAGCAGACATAAAGTTATCGCGCTCTGTGTCTTTAGCAATTATATCTATGGGCTTACCTGTATTATCGGCAAGTATCTTATTAAGTCTTTCTCTTATCTTAAGAATCTGCTTTGCGGTAATTTCAATCTCGGTAGCCTGCCCTTGAGCTCCGCCTGAGGGCTGATGAATCATTATTTCACTGTTGGGCAACGCAAATCTCTTTCCCTTTGCACCGGAAGAAAGGAGAAATGCTCCATGCTGGCAGCCATACCCATGCAGATTGTCGATACGTCACACTTAATATACTGCATAGTATCATATATGGCAAATCCGGCAGTAACAGAACCACCCGGGCTGTTAATGTAAAGACTGATATCCTTTTCGGGATCCTGCCCCTCAAGGTATAAAAGCTGTGCAACAACAAGACTTGCAGTAGCATCATTTACTTCATCGGATAAAACTATTATCCTGTCATTTAAAAGACGGGAAAAAATATCATACGAACGCTCTCCGCGAGATGACTGTTCAATTACATAGGGAACTAAAGCCATGGTTTTTCCTCCTAAAATCCTGCGGCGAAACGCAAAAGCGCCCGCCGCATAAAATAGCATTTAGATTATTGGAATAAAATTCGAATCTTATTCCGCTTTATCGGCCGACTTTTTATCATCAGCCTTTTCAGAAGTCTTTTTGGCTGCCGGTTTCTTTGCGGTGGCCTTTTTTGTTGCCGGCTTCTTTTCAGCTGTCTTCTTTGCAGCTTTTTCCTCTGTGACAACAGCGCTGTCAACAATTAAATCAATTGCTTTTCTGGAAGCGAGCTCCGGCTTAAGAGACTCAGCGGAAACAGCCTTTTTGATAGTGTCTATATCCATATTATATGCATCTGCATATTTCTTGTATTCCGCTTCGATATCCTCTTCGGTAACCTCTATTTTTTCTTTTTCAATTATTTTTTCAAGAGCCAAATTAAGTCTTACCTGTGTTTCTGCTCTCTCTTTGAAGCCTTCGCGGAAGCCCTTCATATCCATACCGGTATATTTAAGGTATGTTTCGAGCTTTAAGCCCTGTGACTGAAGACGATATGAATACTCATTAACGTCATCATCAATCGTTTTTTCAATCATTGCCTCGGGAATTTCAGCTTTTATACCCTTTGCAACTTCCTCAAGGAGTGTATTATGAAGCTCGTTTTCGGCATCATCATTTTTTCTCTTTTCAAGCTGCTTCTTAATATCCTTTTTAAGCTCGTCAAGAGTATCGAATTCACTGACATCCTTAGCAAATTCATCATCAAGTGCCGATACTTCCTTAACTTTTATACCATGAAGCTTAATTTTGAACACAGCATCCTTAGAAGCGAGATCAGCCTGATAATCCTCAGGGAATTTAACATTAACATCAAACTTGTCCCCGATTTTGTGGCCGATAATCTGATCTTCAAAGCCGGGAATAAACTGGTTTGAGCCTATGGTAAGCTCATATTTTTCAGCCTTTCCGCCCTCAAACGCCTTGCCGTCAACAAAGCCCTCAAAGTCGATAACAACTATATCGTTCTTTTTAACCGCTCTGTCATCAACATCCGAAACAGTTGAATTCTGCTCCTGCATCCTTGCAAGCTCAGCTTTAACTTCATCTGCCGTAACCTTGGTAGATTTCTTTGTAGCCTTAAGGCCCTTATACTCGCCGAGCTCAACCTCAGGCTTAACAGTTACTTTGAACTTCATGGTTACACCGTCATTGCCCATCTCGGGAATTTCAAGGTCATAAGGTGTATCAACCGGTTCAAGCTTCGCTTCCTCAATAGCGGAAGCTACCGCATCGGGATATATAGCCTCAAGAGCGTCCTCATAGAACACACCCTCGCCATAATATTTTTCAATAAAAGCACGCGGAGCCTTTCCTTTTCTAAATCCCGGAATGGTAATGTTCTTTCTCTGCTTAAGATAAGCCTTTGTAACGGCATCCTTAAAAGTGTCGCCATCTACGCTTACTTCAAGCTCCCAAACATTGGTATCCACCTTGTTTGAAGATTTTAAACTCATACAAATTCCTCCTGAATATTTACAGTAACTATGGTATTATAACAGATAAGACCTTAAATTACCATACTTTTTTATTAATTTATTTTTTCTATCAGTTTAGGGCAGAATTTAAGATAATCTGCCGATAAAAGTTGAAAATGAATACCGTCTTTTTCACCGTTAAAAGAATTATGAACAGAGGCACTGTGAAGATGAGCATAATAACATCTCTTTATATTCTTTTCAACCAGCACATCATAAATCGTGTCGCAGATTTGCAAGTTGTTTATCGGCGGATAGTGTAAAAATACAACAGGCTCACCGCCTAATTTTTCTCCGCACTCTATTGAGCGGCGAAGTCTTTCGGCTTCACGTTTTACAACTTTTTTGTCGAGATCGCTCTCCGCGTCAAAAAACCAACCTCTCGTTCCGCAAATACTGATGTCACCGACCCTGTATGCATTGTTATGCAAAACAGACAGAGTTTCAAATTTGTTTTTGGAAAAAAACTCGTCCATCTTTTTCTTGGTGTTCCACCAATAATCGTGATTGCCCTTCATTATTATCTTTTTGCCGGGCAAAGAATTCAGCAGTTCAAAGTCCTTGTATGCTTCGTAAAGAGACATTCCCCAAGACACATCACCCATTATAACAACAGTATCACCCTGGTCAACTACCCTATTCCAATTTGAAACGAGTCTTTCAACATAGTTGTCCCATCCGCGAAAAATATTCATCGGCTTATCGGTGCCGAGCGACAAATGGGTATCGCCGATAGCAAATAATGACATAACAAAGCTCCGTTCAGACAACAAAAATCCGGAAATGAACAGATTAAATGTTGAGCATTTTGAATACTACATTTGCCATATCGTCTTTAGTCGTTACATCACCGAATCTTACTTTCTTATCTTTAAGCGTAGCAAGCTGCGGCGGTACGGGTTCGCCTGTAAGCGTGTGCAATTCATCAACCATTGAGAATTCGTCGGTAGATTGAATATCGCTTGTAAGAGCTGACAAAACACTTGCGGAGAATTTATACGGATTTGCAGTAGACGCTATTACTGTAGGCGTTTTATCGCCGCTTTCGCTGACATAATCCTCATAAACTTTGACAGCGACAGCCGTGTGCGTATCGCAAAGATAATGATATTTATCAAAGTTTTCTTTGATAGTCGCCTTTGTCAAGGTATCATCACAATAGCCGGCTCTGAATAATTCTTTGATTTTTTCAAAGAGTTGTTCCCCTACAGTATATTTACCGCTGTTTGCAAGCAATTTCATATATTCTCTTACTTCAGCATCATTTTCACCCGAAAGGTGGAACAAAAGCCTTTCAAGATTGCTTGAAATAAGTATATCCATCGACGGAGATGCCGTGCAATAGAAATTACGATTTTTGTCGTATGTACCTGTTTTAAGGAAATCTGTCAGTACATTATTAGAGTTGGATGCACAAATAAGCTTACCTATCGGCACGCCCATTCTCTTGGCATAATAAGCGGCAAGGATGTTGCCGAAATTTCCGGTAGGAACTACAACATTCATTTCCTCGCCGAGCTTTAGCGAACCGTTCTCGACCATATCACAATATGCCGATACATAATATACTATCTGAGGAACAAGCCTGCCCCAGTTAATTGAGTTAGCCGATGAAAACGCGAGATGGTTTTCTGCAAATTTCTTCTTAACTTCCGAATTTGTAAATATAGACTTAACTCCGCTTTGTGCATCATCGAAATTGCCTTTGATAGCACACACACTAACATTATTGCCCTCTTGTGTAGTCATCTGCAGCTTTTGCATAGGACTCACACCGTCAACAGGGTAAAAGACAAGTATTTGAGTATTATCCACATCTTTAAAGCCCTCAAGTGCTGCTTTTCCTGTGTCACCCGAGGTTGCGACAAGAATAACAATCTTAGTATCCTTGAGAGTCTTGGAAGCAGATACGGAAAGAAGATACGGTAAAAGCTGCAAAGCCATATCCTTAAAAGCGCATGTGGGACCGCGCCAAAGTTCAAGTATGCTTTCCTTATCAGATATCTTATAAAGCGGCGCAATTTTTTCGGAGCTGAAGCTCGACTTTTTATATGCACCCTCTACGCAATAATTGAGCTCATCCTCGGTAAAATCGGTAAGATAGAGCTTCAAAATCTCTTTTGCCCTGCCGGTATACGGAAGTGTACCTATTCTCTTTATATCATCAAGCGTAATATGCGGAATTTCCGTGGGAACAAAAAGTCCGCCCTCGGCCGAAATACCTTTTGTAATAGCCTCAGCCGAAGAAATCCTGATTGATTTGTCTCTCGTACTTGTGTAATACATAAATTTGCACTTCCTAACTGAAAAATCAGATGTATTTTAACATATAAATTACATATTTGCAACGATAAAAGCGTTTGCATTATCGAAGAAAATGCCGTTTATCAATTCATCGCTGTAATTTTCTCTCGCAAGCCCGTTAGCTATTTTGTACAGTTTATCTATCCCGCAAAGGTCATCGCTTACTGTGCATCCGTCAAAATCGCACCCAAGGCAAATAGAGTGTTCAGCTCCAAGCGAGCAAAAATGCTCTATCTGTCTGATAACCGAACAAAGGCCTGCTCCGTTTTCCACGCCGAGAAATTTCTCATAAAGATTAAGTCCGATTATACCCTTTTGCTCTGTAATAATTCTAATCTGAGCGTCTGTAAGATTGCGTTTTTCGGCAAACGGATTATCAACAATATCACAATCCGAATGGGTTGCAATAAAAGGTTTTTCGGAATACTCCGCCACATCATAGAAGCCACGTTCACTTAAATGCGAAACGTCAACAATGATTCCTTTTTTCTGCAATTTCTTGACGCAGTTAACACCAAACGGCGAGAGTCCTTTTGCATTTTCGGTAAAGCAACCGTCACCGAGCTCATTTTGACCGTTCCATGTAAGGGTAAGAATTCTAACGCCCTTTTCATACAATGCATCGATCACATCTATGTCCCCGCCGAGAACCGCACCGCCCTCAACAGACAAAAACGCAGCAATTTTATTTTCGCCGAAGGCATTGTCCATTTCACCGGAAGAACAGCAGAATGCCACAGTATTATAATTCTTTAAAAGCTGTTTTTCAAAGAAAGCGTAAACATTATTAAAATAGTCGTATGCCTCGTCGCCTCTTTTTCATCCGGTATCCAAACGGCAAACACCTGACAATATTTATTGAATACTCTTTTTCCGCGCTCTAAATCTATATGAAGGTCATTTTTATAAAGCTCGGACTTTCTGTTATAACATTCACTTAAGGTGTCGCAATGAAAATCAATAAGATTCATTTTCCCTCTCCGTCAAAAGCATTTGTAATAAGGTTAATCTTTGCAACCTGATTTTTTTCAACGAACACCTCAGCGACATCAAATCTCGGTTGCAAATCAACATTATGTGACGCAATATATAGCTTTGCCGCCGCTATTATCTTTTTCCTTTTAGAAAAAGTAACGGCGTCGGCAGGTGCGTACTTATAATTTTCAGATCTCGTTTTAACCTCAACAAAGCATATATATTTGTTTTGCTTTGCAATTATGTCAATTTCTCCGAGACGGCATCGGTAATTGGCAGTAATTATTTCATATCCGTTTTCACGCAGATATCTGCCGGCCGCAAGTTCACCGAGCTTTCCCGTAACAGCCTTATTCACCTTTTGTCCTCCAAATTTTTAAGAAAAGTCTTGCGGTGTACATCCGAAATGCCGTATTCTAAGATCTTCTCATAATGGAGCTTGGTCCCGTAACCCTTGTGCTTTCTAAACTCGTATTGCGGATACTTCTTATCAAGTTCAAGCATATATCTGTCACGCGTTACCTTGGCAAGGACCGACGCTGCCGCTATTGACATCGACTTGCCGTCGCCTTTAATAACGGTAACTTCGTTAATGCCCGTATGCGGCTTTTGATTTCCATCTATCAGCGCCAAATCAGGTTTCACACCAAGTTTTTCCACGGCGCGTTTCATAGCAAGGAAAGTTGCGTTAAGTATATTCATTTCGTCAATTTCCTTTTCGCTTGCAAAAGCGATACCGTAAGACACAGCCGTTTCTTTAATTACGTCATAGAGTGCCTCACGCTTTTTTTCGGTCAGCTTTTTCGAGTCGTCAAGCCCGGGTATCACGGCTCCCACAGGCAGTATAACCGCAGCAGCACATACAGGTCCCGCAAGCGGTCCGCGTCCTGCTTCGTCCACTCCGCAAATACAGTTAAAGCCATCGGAAATGTATTCTTTTTCAATCTCAAAATTCACCATCAATAAATTCCGTCCAAAGTAATTTTTCCGAGCTTACCCCCACGGTACTCGTCCAGCAGCATTACAGCAGCTCTCTCGGTATCGACGACGCCGCCGCGCATAATCATACCGCGCTTTTTGCCTATAAGCTCAAGTATTTCATACGGTTCAAGCTCTTCAAAGTTTTCAATTTTATATCTTTCGGTGAGCCTTTCGGGATAAAAATCGCGCATAACGCGAAGAAAACGAACAGCAAGCGTTTCTATATCAACAACTTGATCTTTAACCGACCCGACAAAAGCTAATTTATCGCCGACTTCCGGATCTTCAAATTTAGGCCACAAAACGCCCGGAAGTATCCAGAAGCTCAAGCCCTCCGCCTATTGCAAACCATTGGTTATGCCTTGTAACTCCCGCTTTATCCGCAACCTCGGCTCGTTTTTTGCCGGCCGGCCATTTTGTTTATAAATGACGATTTACCTGTATTGGGAATACCGACTACCATAAGACGTATTTGTCTACCGGCCATGCCTTTATCTATATTACTCTGTATTTTATCTTTGAGGACTTCATTTACAAGCGGAACAAATCGATTTAAGCCCTTACCAGTTTTACAATCAAGTGCCAAAGCATATATACCGTTTTGCCGAAAATATTCAAGCCATTTTTTTGTAGCCGCATCATCTGCGATATCACACTTATTAAGTATTGCTATATGCGGCTTTTCTCCGATTATTTCAGCAATTTCCGGGTTTTGGCTGCTTCGCGGAATGCGAGCATCAAGTATTTCAACGACTGCATCAACAAGCGGCAGGCTTTCCTTTATCTTCCGGCGCGTTTTCGCCATATGCCCGGGAAACCATTGTACATTTTGTTTTATAGTATCATTCATAACTAACACCATAGCTCGGCAAAAGCGTTTTATCCTACCCTGTAAAAAGCCTTGCCCATTATATATCTTTCATCAATAAGTCCGATTGATTTATAGCGACTGTCCGTAGAATGATTACGGTTATCACCCATTACAAAAACATATCCCTCAGGAACCGTCAGCGGAAAATTCATATTGCCCTGCGTTAAAGTTTGCTCTCTTATATACGGTTCATATAAAACTCTGCCGTCAACCGTAACAGTACCCGCAGTCGCGTCCACATCAACAGTTTGACCGCCAACCGCTATGATTCTTTTAATAAGCACCTCATTATATTGATTGGGCTGAGATATTATAACAACATCACCGTACTTCGGCTGATATCCGGCAGCAGTAATAAAGACTCTGTCTCCGTTGTGAAACGAATCCAACATCGACGGGCCGTTAACCGAAGATATTTTAAACAGAAAAGTAAATATAAACGTTACCGCGATAATTGCGCTTACAAGCACCGAAGCAAAATCATAAATACCGCTTGCTATTTTTTTGTTATTTTCCATTGCTATCTATCTTCCAATCTCCCACAGGGATTAATCTAAACTCAGCAACACCGAGAATATACCTCGTGTCTATAAATCCTATCACGGATGATCGACTGTCAAGCGAGTGATTTCTGTTGTCACCCATCACAAAAACACAGTTTTGCGGAACAGTCAACGGAAAAGATGTATCAAATGATCTCTCGGTTTTTTCCGCTATGTACGGCTCATCCGAGACAACTCCGTTAACAGTAACCTTACCTGTACGAAAATCAATATCAACTGTATCACCGGCAACAGCTATCACACGTTTTATAATAGGCTCATTCAGCTTGTTAGGCTGCGTCACAACCACTATTTCCCCACGGTTTATTTTGTATTAACAGCGCGCACCGCAAGCCAATCGCCGTTATGTAAGGTCGGTTCCATAGATTGCCCACTCACACCGACGAGTCTGAAAAGAAAAGCAAATATCACAAAAATAGCAAGCAGAGCATATATAACCGAATCGAACCAATCAAATACAGCCTTTATGTGCTTTGTGTGTGCCGCCGGAGCTCTGCAAAGCTCACGATAATCGACTTCGAACTGCTCTACTTTTCTCAAAAAACTCACCAACTTACATTTTAGCATTATCAAATATTTTACAACAAAAACGCTGAAAAAGCAAAGCATTTTACAAAAAATAAAGGGCGGCAAAAAGCCACCCTCTTTTTCAATCAGCTTATATACGCTCTTTAACCTTAGCAGCCTTACCGACTCTGTCACGAAGATAATAAAGCTTGCTTCTGCGCACCTTACCGGTTCTGACAAGTTCTACCTTAGCAACGTTGGGAGAATTTACGGGGAATACTCTCTCAATACCAACACCGTAAGAAACACGACGAACGGTAAACGTCTCAGAAACACCGCTGCCCTTGCGAGCTATTATAGTACCTTCAAAAACCTGAATTCTTTCTCTTTCGCCCTCGCGAATCTTAACGTGTACCTTTACAACGTCGCCTACTTTGATATGAGGGCGTTCTTCCTTGATCATACCATCGGTAATAACTTTTAATGCGTCCATAATGTCCTCCTAATTTTTATCAGACGTTCGTGCACTAAATACAAATGCAGAGGACCGTCAGCTTTAATGTTGCCATTAACTGCCGTTAGTGTTTATAAAAACCCAACGCACAAAATGCTTATATATATTATCACATTGTTTTTCTAAAAGCAAGCACTTTTTAAATGATTATAAAATTTATTGTTTAAAAAATATTATTCAAAGCTTTTGAGATCTTCAGTCATCATTTTTTGCTTTAATATTTCGCAAAAACCAACATCATCTCCAAGCTTAAGCGCGTCAACAAAGATTTGGATTGATGTTATTTTTACTGCCTGCCGTAAGTACTGCAGTAAGCACCGTCTTATCATTTAAAGAAATAACGCTGTAAGAATTGACGAACTCTTTCAGATTGATTGTTTTCAGCACTTTTCTCTTCCCTTGTTTTCCCATCTTTTCGGCAAGCAGTTCATCGCATAACAGTTTCTCTTCTATTTCATTTTTTATCTTTTCGTTTTTTCTTGTGTGGAACGTAATTTTATATTCGGCAAAAGCTATGTCGTTTGCTTTGTAAACCGGCACGGCAACATTAGTTATTCTGATACCGTCAGGCAAATTAACATTCAGTCTGTTTTTAACCTCCTCAAAGTCCATTTCCTCCGTTAGCCTGATATCCATGGATTCACACAAGCTTTCAACTCCGAGAGTCAACGGTAAAGCGAACGTAATAAAAAGGTGCGGATTAAAGCCCTCCGTATACCATGCGGGTATCGCCGCACGTTTTATGGCACGCGTCATACAACGCATAAGATCAAGATGCGATATGTATTTCGTCATACCTGTTTTTTCAAAAAAGACTCTAACATTTTGCATCGCATTTTCCTCCGTTAAGCTTTGCTGCACCGCAGGCGGCGCACTTTTGTCTGCAATTTGGAGTTGTAACGCTCATATGCGCTTTCTTATTTTCATCAATAAGAAATTCTTTTCTTATACCGTAATCAAGATGATCCCATGGAAGGATCTCATCATACTCACGTTTACGATTAGCATAAAACGAAGGATTGACGCCGCACTCTTCGAACGCTTTCATCCATTTATCGAAATCGAAAAATTCATCCCAGCTGTCGAATTTGCAACCTTTTTTCCATGCGGAATAAATAACGTCACAGATTTTTCGGTCACCGCGAGCCAAAACGCCCTCAAGAAAACTTGTGGGAGACTGATGCCATGACACCTGAATTTTTTTTGAATGTACGGAAGACAACAAATGCTTTTGTTTTTCGACGAGCATATCCATGGTATCTTGCGGTTCCCACTGAAAAGGAGTGTGGGGCTTCGGAACAAATGAGGCTACACTTATGCTGACGGTAACACCTTTGCCTTTAGGCTTATTTGGATTACTGTAATAAAGCTCAACCACCTTTTGAGCAAGCTCGGCTATTCCTGCGATATCGTCAAGAGTTTCCGTTGGCAAGCCCATCATAAAATACAGCTTTACGGCAGTCCATCCGCCTGCAAAAGCCTTTTCACAAGTGTTTATAACCTCTTTCCGTTACGTTTTTGTTAATGGCATCACGCAATCTTTGCGTACCGGCTTCCGGCGCAAACGTAAGACCGCTGCGACGGATTTTTTTAAGCTCGTCCATAAGTTCATCAGAAAAATTATCGACTCTGAGCGAAGGGAGCGAAACATTTATATTTTCTTTTAGCGCCCAAGAAAACATTTCCGGTATCAACTTGTCTATTCCCGTATAGTCACTTGTACTGAGCGAACAAAGCGATATTTCATCATATCCGGTGGAGTCGCAGAGTCTTTTGGCCTGACGGTTTGCGGTTTCGTAGTTTTTTTCACGAATCGGACGATAGATAAACCCTGCCTGACAAAATCTGCAGCCTCGAATACATCCGCGAAAAATCTCGCAAACAGCTCGGTCGTGCACAACATCAATAAACGGCACAACAAACCTGTCAGGATAATAAACCTTGTCAAGATCACTGATAATACGTTTTTTTACTCGTTTCGGTGCAGTGGCTTTATTCTCAATATTTTTAACCGTACCATCGGCGTTATAACTTACATCATACAGTGACGGTACATATACGCCCTGTATTTTGGCCGCTTCACATAAAAATTCATATTTATCCGAGCCCATTTCCTTATGCTTTTCCAAAAGGTCAATAAGCTCGTTTGTAACCTCTTCGCCCTCTCCGAGCATAAACAAATCAATAAAATCCGCTATAGGCTCCGGATTGCAGGCGCAGGGACCCCCGGCCACCACAAGCGGAGTGAGACTTTTTCTGTCCTTACTTTTAACCGAAATGCCGCCCAAATCCAACATATTAAGAATATTAGTATAACTCAACTCATACTGCAGCGTAAATCCTATCATATCAAATTCGGACAAGCTGTCGCCGCTTTCAAGAGCGAACAGAGGAACATTGTTCCTTCTCATCTCCTCTTCCATATCCACCCAAGGAGCAAAGACTCGCTCACACCATGCATCTTCGCGTTCATTAACAAGACTGTAAAGTATTTTCATACCGAGATGTGACATACCTATTTCATAGTTGTCCGGAAAGCAAAAGGCATACCTGAATTTAATTTTACTTTTATCTTTTACAACGCTGTTTACTTCGCCGCCGATATATCGTGCCGGCTTTTGCACTTTTTGCAAAGAAACTCTTGTTTTTTTGACAGCATACCATACCTCATAAAAATTAGTAGAGATATCATACAACAAATGCAGATTTTATGCAACCGCTAAGCTTATTTTAACCCTTTAAAAACAAGAAGAATCAAAAGATAAACGGACAGCAATAACAACGAAAAATTATATCTGCTTTTTACAAGCGTCAAAAATCCCGCCACCGTAAGCGGAATTAAAACAACAAGCGACGTAACACATAATATTATTTCGGATTTTTCGACAGAAAATCTTTTCAAAAGCACACACTCGAGTATTCTGCCGCCATCAAGCCCCGACACAGGCAAAAGGTTAAACAAAGCAAGTGCAGCATTTATAGCAACAACCGAAAACAAAGCTTGATTATCTCTGTAATTAAGATAGAACAACAGTGCACATACACAAATCGCTATATTCACAAAAGGACCGCAAAAAGCGGTAATTATTTCGTTTTTATAATTTAGCTTAATATCGTTACGACGCAAAACGGTGAGACCGAAAAGGCCAAAACAGATTTTCTGCGGACGTTCTCCTAAAAGCAAAAGCGAAAAAACATGTCCGCCCTCGTGGAGAATTCCCGAAAGGACGGACAATTGCACCTGCGGTCCGACATCAAAACACAAAAGTGCTGCAACAGATGCCGCGAACAAAAAGCCGATTTTAATTTCGGTATCTTTAATAAAAAAAGACATCAGATATCAAGTATCCAAACAGGGTTACACCACAGCCCGTTTATTTTGAGTTCAAAATGGAGATGCGGTCCTGTAGCCTGCCCGGTCATGCCTGCAAGCGCAATGATGTCTCCTGCCGAAACGATGTCCCCTTCCGAAACAAAAAGCTCTTTGCAGTGGCAATAAACAGTTTCGACATTATCTGAATGAGAAATGACAACATAGTTGCCGCGAAGCTTGGATTCCTGTGCTTTTATGACGGTTCCGCCGAAGGTTGCTCTTATAGGCGTACCCTCCCGCACCGCCAAATCGAGGCCGGTGTGAAAGCCATATTCCTCTGTAACAGGATTTACACGATAGCCGAATTTTGATGTGATTTTTGCATTTTCTACCGGCATTACAGCTTTTTGAGACATGCTTACCGGCGCAAATGATGTTTTTTCTTTTGCGGTCAATATATCCTCTCCGCCGATTCCGGTAAGCTCGTTATCATCATACGAAGCAAGTGAGAAAGCTTCTTGGCTATACGATTCGGTTTCGTCGCTTTTTTTGACTTTGTCGGTATCGTTTATAGGCTCAAAAACAAAATCGGCAGATTTTTTAATGCTTTTTACAACCTCCGCAAACGGAATATCGGTAGATGAAATATTATAATAGGACTCACGAAGAAATAAAAAGACAGACGATTGAGTTTTAAACATTATAATCATAAAAATTCCTATTGCAATACAGAGTATAATTTGCACCTTCAAAACAGGCAGCAAGAAGTCTGTTTTCACTTTGGGTTCCCCGGACTCGTGTCCTCTTCGGTATTCACGATAATCGTATTTTTTGCCGGAGGCGATACCGTTAGGCTCTTGCTCGTAAGCGTTATACATTTAAATCACCCGATAATGTATATTAAAGCAAAAAAAGAAAAATGCCTTTTCATTTTGAAAAGACATTTAAAGCAAATTTCATTTATTAAAATTATATTCTTCTGTCAAACATCCGGCTATAACGCCCGATTCAAAGGTGCGGTGATTTGCTATATAATCAATCGTCCCGAAAACAAGCATTAAAGACACCGCAAAAGCAAGTACTATCAAAAATATTGCTTTGAACTTGTTTTTTGGCCCCATAGGCTACTCCTCATATACAAAATATTAAGAAAATAATACCATTTCAAATAATCACAGTCAACACAAATCAGGCAAAAAAATAACACCCGGCTAAAGCGGATGCTATAAAAACGGTACTTTTTGCTTACGAACAAATTAAAGTCCTGTTTAAAATGGTGGACGTTAACGGACTCGAACCGCTGACCCTTCGCACGTCAAGCGAATGCTCTACCAACTGAGCTAAACGTCCATATCGGCGACGGGTGTTATTATACAATATGCATCAATAAAAATCAAGAGGTTTTTCTATATTTTAAAAAGTGTATCGGTTATAAGCAGCATTACGGTTCCAGGCAGTCCGCCGAGGCCGCACACACCGAGTGAAAAAGCATTAACACTTAAATGCACACCGAAAAATCCCCCGATAAAATTTGCGGCTATAAGCGAGGCTATACCCTGTAAAGCCGTCATGAAAAGCGATAATAAAAATTTCTTTGTGCGGAACATCGAAATAATTATGATAAAACCGAATATACCGAGAACAATATATATTGCAGTTGTCATTACATTCTCCCCTTCATACGCTATACTATGAGGACAACATATGCTTTTATGACAAAAGTGTCGTTTTTTCCCAACCGGTGAAATACCGCTATATTTTAAGCAGGTGATTTTATGAGAGAAATAATAAACACATTCGAGCAATTTTGCAAAAAGCTTGACAAAAATATAATTGTTGAAGAAAGAATACTGAATGACGGTAAAAGGATTTTAAAATGTCGCGGTTGTACCGATTGTAAAAGCAACTGCAAGAGTATAGAGAGATTAAAATATTACAAATTTTCAAAAACTACGCAAAAATAGTCAAATGCGGTTGACCGAAGGGGAAAAAACGAGTATTATATTATGTAATTAAATATAATATTAGTTTTTTACATATAACGGTGATATAAAAATGAAAAAAATAGTGGATTTTGAAATCTGCGATATAGTTCCGTATTCAAACGGAATTATTTTTGCTAAAAAAGAAATGCTTGACGATAACAGATGCAAGGTTACGTTTTATGGGTATGATATAAAAAGAGCAAAACCGATTCCGGTCACAAAAAGCGTTTATCAGCTTAATAAATTCGGCAATGCTTTTAAGGCAATTTGCGATAATATAGGTGATTATATCTCCTGCGACACGGCCGTAATGAGAAATAAGGATATTGCAGTTGTCTATCCGAGTGGCGAAACCGGAATTTTTGATAAGGACGGCAACAGTAAATGGAGCGGGGATTTATTTTATCATGACTCCCCTGTTCAAGGCGTCGCTGCCGACGGTCCTTTAATTTGGTGTACCGTACCGGAGCAAAATGCAATTATAAATTACTCTGTTACACACAAAAAATTCAGTTTACGTATCGGCGGAGATTCTTCAACGGCTTTTGATAATCCCTATTCGCTCAGTATATACGGTAACGAGTTGTTTATCTGCAATGCCGGCTCTTGCAAGATAAGAACTATCAACCTTAAAGATTTTTCGGTAAATGATTTTCGTCTTTTTGACGAACCGATTTATCGTTATCTCAGAGTTTGCGGCAGAGAAATAGCCGTGCTTGAATCCGGCGTTTACATATTGTAAATCTTAATAGTTAAAGCCTGTTCTTAAGAACAGGCTTTTTGTTATATTAAATCATTATTCGTCCGACTTCTTGGCTCCGAGCTTGTTTTCTTCACCGCGAACCATTCGCTTGATATTTGTCCGATGCATAAAAATTATGAGCAAGGCTATAACGGCAGTTGCAACAGTCGGAACAACCGGAGAACATTCGGGATACCAAAAGTAATATACAAAGTAAGTCGCTATCGGTAATATTGCCGCGAAATAATTGAACCGAGAGAAATCATTTTAGAGGCGGCAACAATAATAACAAACGGAATCATCACTATCGGAAATGTTTGCCATGCGAGAGCTGTTGTAACTCCGAGAGCAGTAGCGACACCCTTTCCTCCTCTAAATTTAAAGTAGATAGGAAACATATGACCGAGTATTGAAAAGACGGCAGCAATATATCCGCAGACCAGTGGGTCAGCATCTCCGCAAAGCAGTTTTTTTGCCAAAACAACAGCAACTATCCCTTTTCCGACATCACATATAAAAGTAGCTATTGCCGGGGCTTTTCCGAAGGTTCTGAGCATATTGGTCATACCCGCGCTTTTAGAGCCAAAATTGCGAATATCCTTATGATAAAACAGTTTTGATATAATTATACCGAAGCTCAGTGAGCCTATAAGATAGGCCGAAACGGCACATATAGCATAATTGATTATGGGCTGCATAAAAACCCTCCCGTTCAAATGATTATTTAAAGTCCTTTAATTATAATTACACACATCGGTTTTGTCAATCGCGCATAAAGACCAAAAGCAAAATAGGTTTGCATAAAGTTTCAAAAAACGACTTTTTCCTATTTACTTTTACACTTTGATATGGTATTATACCAAAAAGTAAAGCAGTCCTTTAATTCGGTACGAGATGCCGACAAGGTAACGCGAAGAAATATTTGTGTAGGTGTACCTTGTCGCATTGCGTCAAGGTATTTTTTGTTGCGCGGATGGTATTAAAGATGAGCTCAAAGATAATTATAGACACCCAAACTTTGACAAGAACATTAGCCCGCCTTGCTCATGAAATAATTGAACACAGTGAAGGCTATGAAGAGGTCTATCTTGTGGGAATTAAACGACGCGGCGTACCGCTTGCTAAAATGCTCAAAACTAATATTGAGAGTTTTTCAAATTTGAAAGTGCACCTCGGCGAGCTTGACATAACTTTATACAGAGATGATTTGTCAGAAAAATATTCCTCTCCACAGCTAAACGGTACTCAAATTGATTTTGATGTAACAAATAAAAATATCATTTTGGTGGACGATGTGCTTTTCACCGGTCGCACAGCAAGAGCCGCAATGGATGCAATAATCAAGCTCGGCAGACCCGCTAAAATTCAACTTGCAGTAATAATAGACCGAGGCCACAGAGAACTTCCGATATGTGCAAACTACGTCGGTAAAAACATACCTACATCAAGTGATGAGTTCGTAAGTGTTAAGGTAAATGAAATTGACGGAGCATTCAGAGCTGAGCTTTACAAAAACAGTTAATAAGGTCTCGTGATTTTATCCGAGCCTAAATATATTCAGGAGGCGTAGTAAATGAAACTTATTTACGACATCAAAGACAAACCCAAATTCGGGCAAGTAATCGTTTTTGCATTTCAACAGTTGCTTGCGATTCTTGCAGCTACAATTGCAGTACCGGCGATAATCGGTCACGATATGAGCCAATCGGCAGCACTTTTCGGTGCCGGCATAGGCACAATCGTATACCTTCTCTTCACAAAGTTCAGAAGCCCGGTTTTCCTTGGTTCTTCATTTGCATTCATAGGATCAATGCTCGCGGCGTTTGCAGGCAGCATCTCAATGCAGCTTGGATATTTAGGCCTTATATTAGGTGCATTCTTCGCAGGCCTTGTTTATGTTGTAATTGCCATTGCCGTAAAGATTTCCGGCGTAAAATGGATTAACAAGCTTATGCCGGCAGTTGTCATCGGTCCCACAGTTTCAATCATAGGTCTTTCGCTTGCCGGCAATGCTATTTCCGACCTTACACAGGGCAAGGTTATGGCAGACTCGGTAGAGCAGGTTGTTGAAAACGGTACTATTGTTGATAAGGTGACTCAAGTATCGACCGCAAGCCCGTATGTTGCACTCATTTGCGGACTTGTCACCCTTTTCACCGTTATTCTTTTTGCTCCGTATACGGCAAAAAAATGATGAAGCTTATCCCCTTCATCATAGGCATTCTCGCAGGCTATGTTGCCGCTGCCATATTTACCGCTATCGGCATAAAAACAAACAATACCGCTCTTCAAATAATTGATTTCAGTGTATTTTCAAATATGAAGCTCTTTGCTGTTCCGGACTTCACATTTATTGAGGCTCTTAAAGGAACAAAAGAAATAACCGGACAGTATGTAGCCACCATCGCCGTAGCTTATGTTCCGGTTGCATTTGTTGTTTTTGCCGAGCATATCGCCGACCACAAAAACCTTTCATCCATTATTAATAAAGACCTTCTTGAGGAGCCCGGCCTTCACAGAACTCTTCTCGGTGACGGCGTAGGTTCAATGGTAGGTGCTGTTTTCGGCGGCTGCCCGAACACAACATATGGTGAATCGGTCGGTTGCGTCGCAATTACCGGCAACGCTTCTGTTGTTACAATTCTCGCTACTGCTATAATGGCGATTATCATTTCATTCTTCGGCCCGTTTGTTACATTTCTTGCCTCCATACCCAACTGTGTAATGGGCGGTGTTTGCATTACTCTTTACGGCTTCATTGCCGTAAGCGGTCTTAAGATGATACAGAAGGTAAACCTTGACGAAAACCGCAACCTTTTTGTTGTAGCAGTCATTCTCATAGCCGGCATAGGCGGACTCACAATAAACTTCGGAAGCGTAACGCTCACTTCCATCGCTTGTGCGCTTATCCTCGGTATAATTACCAACTCAATCCTTCCAAAGGATAAGGAAATATCCGCTGCGGAATAAGTTAATTTAAAACGCTCCTAAAAAGACGCTGTATTTTTGCAGCGTCTTTTTATATATTATGGACTTTTTCAATCAGTAATGATAATATTAATTAACACTCAAAAAGGAGTTGATTATATGACAAATTATATTGACAACGGTATTATCAAAGTCGGCGTTAAAAGCTTCGGTGCCACCCTTACAAGTATCGTTTCGAAAAAAAGCGGATATGAGTTTTTATGGCAAGGCAATCCGACGGTGTGGAACGGTCAGTCCCCTATTCTGTTTCCAATAATCGGTAAGCTGTTAAATGATAAATGTATTATCAACGGGAAAACATACAGCATAATCCGTCACGGTCTTGCAAGGCACAGAGAGTTTGAACCGGTAGTATTGACAGAAAACGAGATTGTGTTCTTACAAAAGGAAAATGCGGATACGCTGAAATGCTATCCTTACAAATATGAGCTTTATATCACTTTTAAAATTACCGATAATAAACTGACTGTTACTCACAAGGTCATAAATACAAACGACGAAGAAATGTATTTTTCAATCGGAGCTCACCCTGCATTTAACTGCAATCTCGGTGACACATTAACTTTCGAGTATGATGAGACTCTTTATTCCGAGAGAATCGACCGCGATTCGGTAATTACGGGAGATAAGGATCTTATATTGCAAAATAGCAATAAAATAGAATTAACGGAGCATCTGTTTGATAAGGACGCACTGATTTTCTCAAATGTAAAATCCAATTACGTTATACTTAACGAAAAAAAGGCGGGCAAGCACATAAGGTTCACATTCGGCGATTCTCCGTTCCTTGCAATATGGGCAAAGCCGGCTGCACCCTTTGTCTGCATAGAACCGTGGTACGGTGTAAACGACTCTTATGAAAAAACTACGGATTTTTCAAAAAAACGAGGTATTCAAAAGCTGAGTTCGGATGAAAAATTTGAATTTTCGTGGAGTGCTGAGTTTAAAGAAGACTAAAAAACGAGGAACCGGTTTTTAATCGGTTCCTCTAACTTTATAAACTGTGTTTACTTTTCGTCTTACATATATATTGAATTTTACTTTGCCACTCATCCGATCACATTACAGTAACGCAAATTCGTTATTATTATGTACCGGTCAACCGAAGTAGAACATTCAATAATTTTGCCTATACGATATTTAAGTACTCACTTTATTAACTCTGTCTCTACGAGATCGGATGAGCGGCGAAACATGATGTCTGCGGCTCTATGCCCTCTGAACAGTACATCGGAAACGCCTCCTTTAAAATATTCAAGGGATTTATTTTGCTTTTCTTTTCTTTCCCTTGTCTGATTATATTATAACCCATATCTATATAATGTCAATAGTTTTTTTGTAATTTTTTTATATTTTTTATTAATTTTATCTCTTTATACTTAAACTTTCATACCGCATACAATATAATCTCGCAATAATAAAAAACATCAATTAGAGCGATACTGTGATGGCCTTGCTGTTGGGAGAAATATAAAAAATGATTCAACATTAAATCTATGTTTTTTTGAAACAAAAAGCCTTTTCAGGTTGACGAAAGTATAGTTTCGCGGTAAAATATAAAAAGCAATCGGAGGTGAAATATATGGCTGATAACGAATTTACTGCCGATCTTGTAACAATTGAAGATGAAGACGGCGTTACGCATACTTTTGAAGAGCTTGACAGAATAGAAACCGATGACGGGAAATACCTTGCGCTGACACCTGTATATGACGACGCAGAAGAAATTCTTGACGGTGACGGTGAACTTATTATTGTCAAAGTAAATGATGAAAGCGATGACATTTATTTGGAGCCTATCGAAAATCAAAAAGAATACGACGAAATAGCCGAAATTTTTGAGGATAGACTTCAAGATCTTTATTTTATTAAAGATGATGACAAGAATAAAAGCTGATTAAAATCGTAAAATATAAATACCTGCCCGATGCGATAAATATACGGACAATATTGACCCAACACCTATATTTTAGGGGTTCGGATTCCGATGCTGTGGAGCAGACCTCCCGCCCATTCGGCGGATGTTGGGAGCACGAATGCTGACGATAGATCCCCACCTGCTTTTGAATGCAGGTTAATTATTGCCGTGTACGGTCGGGCGGGCCTATAAAAAACAGAAGGAGCTGTAAAAACAACTTTACAGCTCCTTTTAATATTGTTGTTATTTTACCGATATAACTCAGCTATACTGTTTACAATTTTATCCTCATCAGCCGTCGAGGTATTGATACACAAATCGTAATTCTCTTTTGCTCCCCACTTTTGTCCGCTGAGAAACGCATAGTATTCGGCGCGCTTTTTATCTATCTGAGCCATATGTCTTTGAAGCTCTCGATCGCTCATTTTTTAGCATCGTCTCCTCTTTCGCGGCATCGTTTCATTTTGAACTCAAGTTCCGCATAAAGGAATATGCGAAACGGCTCTTCGTCTCGCAAAACATAGTCTGCACATCTTCCTACGATAACGCAGTCAGACTTTTCGGCAACTTCTTTTATTATAACGCTCTCTGTTTTAAGTACTTCAAGCTGCTGATCCATTACCGGATTCGGCGAAGCCCAAAAAGTATGCCCGGTTGTAATACTCATAAGCGGAAACGGACGTTTTTCCTCAACACTTTGTATGTATTCAGTTGCAAGATCAGTACGTTTGGCAATCTCAACAACGATTTCGTGGTCATAATAAGCAAACCTGAGTTTTTCAGCCAGCTTACGACCTATTTCACGCCCTCCGCTGCCGAATTCACGACCTACTGTTATGATTTTTCCCATATAAATTCTCCTCTCTCAAAACAGAGCCAATAGAGTTAACTTTAATAAATACTATATCACAAACAATAATAAAAAGTAAGTAAAAATCAAAAATATAGGATAAAAATCTTTATGTAAAAATTTGTAAAAAATACAATAAAAAAACGGCACTCTTTTTACAAAGAATGCCGTTTTTTTGGTGCCGGTGACCGGGGTCGAACCGGTACGGTATCGCTACCACTGGATTTTGAGTCCAGCACGTCTGCCAATTCCATCACACCGGCGAACTGACGGAGACTATTATAACCGAACCGGCAAAAAAAATCAATAGCAAACAACGCAAAATATAAGATATTATTACACAGCAAATTCACACGGCAAATTTTATGGTTTTGATGATAATCAATTTCCTTTTTCAAACACATTATATATATGCTGCAAAAGAGTGTTTTCGTCAGCTAAGGACAATTCCGAAGATTTATCAAACAATTGAAGCGTCAGGAAAATATGTTTATCACCTTCATCGGCGTAGATAACAATTGCCTTTTGACCGTTATAGTCCTTCGTATACATACTGTATTTCATATTTTCATAAGTTCCGTTTGTGTATATTCCGATATTTGTTGCGTTATCACCTTTGATATGCGAGTTGTCTATATCCTTAACTCTGAGGCTGTCTTGCATTTTTGCAACGCAATCAACTTCACCTGAAATAAACTTCGGTATACCGCTGTAATATATCAATTCGTAGTCTGAGCATAAATCTTGGTATCCGCTATCCGCCATGGACCAATCATATTTTCTAACCTCGGTATATCGCATACCGTAGACGGACCACGACTCACCGGAAAGGTTTTCTCCGATTTTTTCTATATAGTCGGTATTTTCACCCTCGAAACATTCAGACGGCTTTAATTCATGCATAATATCAGTGTATTCGGCGGCATTCATAACAACGCCTTCATATCTGAATGTACGAGGCACAAACACACCTAAAAAATATACAAATATCAACAAAACAGCAAACAAAACGATTTCGGCTATATAGCGTTTTTTTGTGTGTTCTTTTTTATACGAAATTACCGCCAGCACAACAAATAAAGCAATAAAAACTATGATTGCCGGATATGTAAAGCAGAGTTTAAAAACCTGCATGTCAAATTCGCCGTACGTCATATCATTTAATGACAGCGGTCCGAAAAAAGCCAAGCAAAAAGCGATTAGCACCGCTATTGCCGCCTCAATTACAAGTGTTATTTTATATGTTTTGCTTTTCATCACTTATATACTCCCATCTGATATTTTTTGCCATAAGAGATATAAAAAACTTTGCCTGTAAAAAGTAAGCCTATTAACCGCCGCCGTATAATTATTTCATAAAAGCTCCTCATAAAAAAATAAAGCCGCACTTATAAGAAAAGCGAGCCTTAATAATTATCATATATTTTTAATTCCCCGCCCCTTGTTCAAATTATAATATATATGCGTGTATTGTCAATATATTTTGTGAATTTTGTCCGAATTATGATGTTTTGGTTATATTTTAAAACGTCTTATACAGCAAAAACGAATTGTACATTTTCTTATACCTACATAAAAACAGCCGTAAACAACTCAAGTTTACGGCTGAATTCTCAGCAATATTCTACTTACATTTTTCCGCTAACGCACAAAGCTTTTTAAGCCTATGGTTAACTCCGGATCGAGTCATTGGAACGCTCATACTGTCGCCTATCTGTTTCAGCGAAAAGTCGGGATTTTCTGTTCTCAACTCGGCAATTTCACGAAGCTCCGATGGCAAATCGTTTAGCATTCCGCACTTCTTCAGTCTGTTAATCGCATCTATCTGAACAAGCGCCGCATTTACGGTTCTATCAAGATTTGCGCTTTCAAAATTAAGCCGACGATTAACATTGTTTCGCATATCTTTATACATTTTTACGCCCATAAGCTCAAGAACGCAGTTTGAAGCGCCCATAACCGTCAGCATATCCTCGATTTCGCCGCTATCCTTAAAATACAAAACATAGGCGCCGTTCCGCGTAACCTCTTTTGCCGCCATATCATTATCAGACAAAAACTTCTGAAGGTCTCGACTCAAATACATATGCGGAACAACAAATTCGAGATGATAATTCTTTTCAGGAGAATTGACCGTTCCGCACGCCAAAAAGACTCCGCGCAGAAAAGAACCTATACAGCAGTCTTCTGATATATTTGCCCAATTCAGCCTACGTGTTCGCTCCTTGCCGTTATATCCGAAAGCGTTTAAAACAGCTAAGCGATCCTGTTTATTTCCAACGCTGACTTTAATTTTACCGGATGCCGACTCTGAAACATTACACGGATTTTCCGTGAAACGCTCAACAAGTTCTTTATATCTGAGCGCAACATTTTTATTTTCTGTGGATATATAAACCTCACCTGCCGAAAAACCCCTGCCGAAAAGCAGAAGCCCGTAACACTCAGCCAATATACAGCAAGGCTTTATTGTCTCAACATTTAATAATTCATCTTTAACCTTGGATGAAAAAGTCATAGCACTACCTTTTAATATCTCTGTGGAATACGCTTGAATTAGCTCCGTTTTCAAGAATATGTTTATTTATTGCTTCGGCAAATACAACAGACCTGTGTTTTCCACCTGTACAACCGACCGCAATAGTTAACTGACTTTTCCCTTCCGTTCTGTAAAGAGGCAACAAAAAGTCAAGAAGATCAAACAGCTTTTTCTCGAGAGCCTTTGACTGGTCAAATTTCATAACAAAATCACGCACGGGAGTCTCAAGCCCGGTATGCTCTTTAAGTTCGGGAATATAAAACGGATTGGGTAAGCACCTGACATCGAACACCAAATCAGCTTCCTTCGGTATGCCGTATTTAAAGCCGAATGATATGCTGTAAATTTTAAGAGAACTCGAAGCATTATCAAGAAAAAGCTTTGCAATACGCTCCTTAAACTGGGAGCTTGTAACATTCGACGTATCTACTATATAATCCGCTTGTAAACGTGCAGGCAACAGTATCTCACGTTCTTTTTGGATGGCTTCAAGTATTGAAGGTGTGTTAAATTCATCGGCAAGAGGATGCTTACGCCTTGTCTCTTGGTAACGGCGCATAATTACATCGTTGTCCGCATCTATAAACAGAATTTTGTAATTAATCTCATCTTCTTTTAACTCATCCAACACTCCGAAAATATCAGAGAACGAGTCGCCGAGTCTGATGTCGGCAACAATGGCTACCCTGTCACGTTTTTCGTTAGAATTAAAAATCAACTTGACAAAAGTAGGTATGAGCTTCGGAGGCATATTATCAACACAAAAAAAGCCTATATCCTCAAGAGCGTCAACTGCTCTTGACTTTCCTGCTCCCGAAAGTCCCGTAACAATAACAAGCTCTGTCTTTTCTGCAGATTTCTTACCCAATATATTTCACTTCCGTTTCGAGATGCACACCGGTTTCGGTAAACACCTTATTCTGTACATATTTTATCAAACTTAAAACATCATTAGTTGTTGCGCCGCCTTTATTTATTATGAAACCGGCATGCTTTTCGCTAACCTCGGCGCCGCCTATACTGTATCCTTTTAAACCGCACTGCTCTATAAGTCCACCGGCATATCCCACGGGGCGCTTGAAAGTACTGCCTGCGCTCGGATATTCAAGCGGCTGTTTAGACTTCCTCTTATTGAGATTTAAATTCATTGCAGCCTTAATTTCATCATAATCGCCGTTTTTCAGTTTAAGTGTAAGCCCGGTTATAATAAGATTGCTGTCGGTATACGCGCTGCAACGATAGCCGAGCTTTAAGTTCTCTTTTTCAAAGCACCCTACCTCACCGTCAAAATTTATGTGCGACACAGAGCACAGAACATCTTTCATTTCCCCACCGTAAGCTCCGGCATTCATATATGCGGCTCCGCCGGCTGTGCCGGGAATTCCATAGGCAAATTCAAGTCCCGAGAGATTGTTGGAAAGAGCAAAGCACAAAGCTTTGACAAAGAAACACCGGCATCGGCATATATCACACCGTCACCGAGGTACTTGAGCTCAGATAAACCCTTTGCGAGCCTTAAAACAACTCCGCGCAAACCGCTGTCAGATACAAGTATATTACTGCCGTTTCCTATGATATACGGCTTTATTTCGCTCTCACGGCAAGCAGATATAAGTGCCGAAAGAGCTTCTATGCTGTTAGGCATTATAACAAGCTCGGCAGGCCCACCGGTTTTAAACGACGTATAATCGCTCATAGGAGCATCTTCGCGAAATTCGCAGCCAAACTTATCTGCAACAGCTTTTATATTACTTAGCAAAATAATTTCCCCTCAAAATTATTCGTCAAGAAGTGCTGCTCCGATTATACCGGCATCATTTCCGAGCTTAGCAGAGCATATTCTTGTTTGAACAACGCTGTGCACGCTGTATGCTCTTGATTTACTATTTTACGTACAGGTTCAAGAAGTGACTCACCCTCATTACCGATACCGCCGCCCACACAGAGTATTTCCGGTTGGAAAAGGTTAATCATATTTGTAATACCCATCGCAAGATAATGTATGTATGTATCAACAACCTTTATGCCTGCCGGATCATTTTTGCGCATAGCATTAAAGGCTGTTCTGCCGTCGACCTTATTTATATCTCCGTCAACAAGAGTCCACATAGCAGAATCGAGATTTTTGCCCATAGCTTCTTTCGTCTGGCGAATAAGTGCCGTTGCCGAGGAATATGCCTCCCAACAGCCTTTTCTGCCACAGGTGCATTGCTCTCCGTCAGCAAAAATAACCATATGGCCGGCCTCGCCTGCTGCATCATTACAGCCATTGAGCAGCTTGCCGTTTACAACAATTCCGCTGCCAACGCCGGTACCGAGAGTAACTGCAACAAAATTTGCAACTCCCTCGCCGGCACCTGCTTTTGCTTCGCCGAGTGCCGCACAGTTAGCATCGTTTTCAAGATAAATCGGTTTGCTGAACTTAGATTGAAGAATATCTTTTGCCGGAACATTATCGAATCCTAAATTATTGGCATACTCAATAATTCCGTATTTTTTATTTACCGAGCCGGGAGTTCCTATGCCAATAGAAACCACCTCATCAAGCGAAATTTTTGCTTCTTCGAGAGCCATATTTATTGACAAAGCAACATCGTTGATTATCTCCCATGACGGACGCGGACAAGCAGTAGGCATCTTTCCTTTGCCCACTATGCGATAATACTCATCAACAACTCCGGCTACAATGTTTGTTCCTCCGAGATCAACACCAATTCTATACATCATAATCCTCCGTTTTTATATTCTCTTTAATAATTTTGCCAAATCTCAAGCTCTTCGTCCTTTGACTCGCCCTCTTCCATGCCGAGTTGATGAAGGAGCTCGCGTGCGGCATTATATCCCATTTTTTCTGCCTGTTATTCATGGCGGCTACTTCAATGATTATCGCAAGATTCCTGCCGGGTTTTACAGGCACAACAGTAACAGGCACCTTGATGTCCATAATTGAAATATAGTCATTATCAAGGCCCATCCTATCATAAACCTTAGCAGAATCCCAAGGCTCAAGTTGAACCACCATATTTATTTTTTCGGTAAGCTTTACGGCTCCCATACCGAAAATGCGGCGAGCATTAATAATTCCTACACCGCGAAGTTCAATGAAATGTCTGATATTGTCCGGTGCAGAACCGACAAGTGTTTTTGAAGAAACCTTACGAATTTCAACGGCATCATCCGCAATCAGACGGTGTCCCCTCTTGATAAGTTCAATCGCAGTCTCACTTTTACCTACGCCGCTGTCGCCGACAATCAGCACGCCCTCGCCGTACACTTCTACAAGCACTCCATGTCGTGTTATCCTTTCGGCAAGTTCTGTTCCCAAAAAAGAAATAAGCGCAGACATACAGCTCGATGTGGATTCACCGGTACGTAAGAGCGGCACCTTGTATTCTTCTACAAGTGAAGAAAGATGCGACGGGATCTCTAAATTTCGTGTAATTAAAATAAACGGCGGTTGAGTTTTGACAAGCCGTTTAAGGCTTTCATAACGCATTTCATCGCTTAGAGTTTTAAGAAATTCTATTTCCGAAAGCCCCAAAAACTGCACACGTTCCGGGTCAAAATAATCATCACGTCCGGCAAGAATAAGACCCGGCCTATTAACGTCCTGCGATGTAACGGATAGGTCGTGTGCGTCTTCCGGCAAATACAATGTTTCAAAGCCGAATTCTTTTATCAGTTTATCTAATGAAACGGAATACTTTGAAGCCAACCCATAGCCTCCCTTATTTAACTGTTATAATGTAATATTATAATCTATTATTACAGACTTTCCAATAGCTTTTTAGCATTTTTTTAATATTTTGAGCTAGTATTTTAAACGTTTCTAACCGTTGAATAACCTTATGTTATTTGAAAATAATATTTCGGGGTGATAAAGTGAAGCTTATTGTAGTCTCAGAGGATTTTAACAGCCGTTTATCATGTGAACTTTCTCAGCTGCTGAGCAAGCACGGAGGCGTATTGCTGCTCGGAAATAATATAATAGAGGCAAGCTATATTGATACACCCGAATATGTAATTACAGACATCGGTGCAAAACTTGACAACAGTTTAAAAAATACAATTTCCGTGGAAATATCAAAAAACGGCGATATCATTAACGAAGCGTTAATATATAATGATTCTGCCGGGATAAAACAAAGGCTAAACATTGGGACAGATTTCAAAGACGATATAACACTATCAAGCTTAAATGATGGAGAAATTTACTTCGGAATACAAACGATTATCAAGGATTTATCCGGGAAAAATATATATCCGTGTGAAATAAAATCCAAAACATCAGATATTACCGACATTCACACTCTTCTAACTGCGGCCGGAATTCTTCTGATTTCCGGGAAATATCATGAAAACAATGGGATTTTAAATATATAGAAGCAAAAAGGCTGTACCGCTTTTTCAACGGTACAGCCATAAGATCAATATATCTCAATTATCGATTTCCGCAGTTGCTTTTGTTCTTCTTTTTTGCAGCTCATCGGCTATATCTTGTTTTCTTCCCGACTATATCATATTTAAAAATCGGGAATATAGAAATGAGAGCTAGAAAGCCGGGCACCACGGTATAAGCAAAAAACACAATGTCTTTTGTTTTCTCACTAAATCCGCTTGCAGTACCGGCAGCAATTTGAGCAACAGTATCCGAATAGCCCGATACCTGTATAAACACAAGGCCTAGAGCAGTTCCGAGTGCTAGGCAAACCTTTATGGTAAGGGTTAAAATAGAGTATGCTGCGCCCTCCATACGTTTGCCGGTCTCAAACTCATAATAATCAACACAATCGGCTGTCATTATCATGGGCATAAGCGTAACAGCGGCAAACTGAAGGCCGATTAAAAACAGCGATGCATAGAATAATACAGTAAGCACTGTATTATCGGGATTTTTGAACCAGAAGTGCCCTACAACGAACGATAGTGCCGATGCAACAAAGCCATATACCGAGAGAAGGATATATACCTTTTCTCACCCATCTTTTTGATAAGTAATGGACAAATCGCCATACTTATCATAGAGCCGACAGCAGTAACTATACCGAGTACCGCAACAAGATTTTGTGAGCCGAGTATTGTATTAGCGGCCTGCACTTGTATACCCATTGACATCTGTCTGCCGAATCCGAGGAAATATGATACAATAACAAGCATAAGCGGCTTGTTGTCTTTGAGAGCTTTAAACATATCCTTGGCAGTAGTTTTTTCACCGGATACATACGGAACGCGCTCTTTGTTTAAAAGCGGTATAAGTGCAAATAACGCACAGCCGAAAACAGCCGTAAGAATAGCCGTCCAAAGATATTCCGGAGCTATCATAGGCATATCGGTTTCGCCGGATTTAACAAATACTTTTGACCCTCCGGGAATTATGAGACAAGCTATCGGCACAATAACAACACAAGCCGAAAAACCTATCTGCTTAAATGTGTTTGATATCGACACTACATTTGTGCGCTCTGTAGGGTTAGGCGTTAAAACCGAAGCAATACCCTGAGACGGTACATCGCCAAGCGTCATAGCAAGACTCCATACAAGGTATGTAACAAATATCCAAATGTACGTTGCCGTGCGATTCTCTTTAAACGGAACATTAATAAAAACGGCTGCCGTCATAACAAGAAGAGGAATAATTGACTTCAATATCATAGACTTAAACTTTCCGCGTTTACTTTTTGAACGATCTATCATACTACCTACAACCGGATCAAAAACCGCAGACAATATTTTGGCTACAAGAATAAGTATGCCGACAACCGCAATGTCAGCTCCTAAAATAGATGCATCAAATTCCGCTTGATATGAATTCAAAAGACCGACTATCGCCTGAAACCCGAAAAGTCCGAGCGAATATGCCGCAATTTCTTTAAAATTCATATGCTTCTCTGTTGTCGCTCCCAAAAAAATCATCCTCTCAATAAAAAATAATAAATAAATAATAATTGTTTTGCGTGCATTCGTCAACAAAAAACACAGATTTTTTCGAGATTTTTATTCATTTTTATACTTCTTTTTTCAGTAAAGCAACAGCAAATTATTAATATGTTTATAAAACGCTAATTACCGAAGCTGTGGCTATAATCAAGCAGCATATTTTTCAACTCACTCGCAGCAACGCCGAGACTGACATTTTTATTTTCGGCAATACAAATCTGTCTTGACGAAATTTTCTCTTTTAAATTAAGTTTAAATATTTCGCCGCTTTCAAGATCGCTCTTTACAAGATTTTTCGGCAAAAAGCCTATGCCGAGATTGTTTTTGACAAGAGGTAATATAAGATCGGCTGTCGCAACTTCAGTATCGGGAGCGTACTTCAGTCCGTTTTCGGCAAATATTTTGCTATAAAAATCATATGTCGAGCTACCTTTGCTAAGACTTATGAGAGGATGCTCTTTAAGCTCTCCAATGCCGATTATCCTTTCTTTCAAAAAAGCCATTTCTTCCGCAAACGGGTACATCGTCGAAATCTTTAATATTAACTATTTCAAACTCATCGTCATATTCAACCGGAGATGTTACGACCGAAAAATCAACAGAGCCGCTTTTAAGCGCATTCATAGCCGCCGGCGTTGTGGAATTGTTTATCCTTATGCGAATATCCGGAAACTTCTTATGAAACATATCAAGAACCGGAAGCAACACCTCAGACAGAGCAGTTTCGGTAGTGCCGATTGAAATAATGCCGCTTTTAAGTTCTTTTTGCATCAGGAGTTCTTTTTCTCCTGCTTCAATTTGTAAAATGGCAGGAACTATATGGGAATATAGGGTTTCACCCTCGGGTGTCAACTTAACTCCGCGACTTGTCCTACTGAATAGTACACATCCGAGTGTGTTTTCAAGATTTTTAACAGACCTTGATATATTGGGCTGATTATTATCAAGCTCAACCGCAGCTTTTGTGAAATTCTGATATTTCGCAACGTAATAAAAAATTTTATAATATTCGTAATTTACCAACATTTAATTCCTCTCAATATAAAAATTACATATTAGCCATATCAACAACATATTTTAAATATAGATATGTATGTATTATAATAATAAAGATTGGGATTGTCAAACTTTGTTAGAGGACAGGTAAAATATGATTAAAACCAAAATGGCAAAAAGATTAAAATCTAATCAAATGTCAGACACCTTTACAAATGCAATTTTTCTGACTCTTTCCGGAGGATTTCAGGACGCTTATACATATCTTTGCCGCGGAAAGGTTTTTGCAAACGCTCAAACCGGAAATATTGTGCTTATGAGCACACATTTTTTTGAGGGAGAATTCGGGTTAATATTACATTATCTTATACCGGTAATTTCCTTTGTATTCGGGATATGCGTTGCCGAAATACAGCATATTTTCTTTAAAAATTACAAAAAGATACATTGGCGTCAAATAGTTTTAGCATTTGAAATAGTTATACTTTTGGCCGTCGGTTTTATCCCGATTAACTTAAACATACTCGCTAATGCTCTTGTTTCTTTTGTAGCGGCAATGCAGGTTCAAACATTCCGCAAGTTGCGCGGAAACGCCTATGCAAGCACAATGTGCATCGGCAATATGAGAAGCGGCGCGGAAGCTTTGTGCGGCTATTTTAAAACACGTAAAAAAATACTGCTTATAAAGGCAATTGAATATTTCAGCATTATATTCATGTTTGCTGTAGGTGCCGGATTCGGTAGTCTTGCGGCAGACAGATGGGGTATACGCTCGATTTGGTTTTCATGTGCATTTTTGTTTATAAGCTTTATCATTATGTTTATCCGCCTTGAAATTGAAGAAGAAAAAGAAGAAGAACTTGAAAAGGCTGTTGAAAACGAATTCAAATAAAAATTAAGCAGGCAAAGCATTTAGGCCTTGCCTGCTTTTTTACTGTCTTTGCAGCGTTTTTCATATGCAGTTCTTTCATACCCTCAACCTCGTCGCAAATTGATTTTAAATTGCATGTGTTGCAATCAAGAAGCACATTGTCAAGTATGTGATTCAGAGCATCGGTTGTTTGCCTTACTTTATCACAAATCATACCGAGTTCATTAAAACGGTCAAAATCGGTAATAAATATTATCTGCACACTCTTCACCATAGGGAATTCAAGATAAGCCTTAATAAGCGATGAGCCGTAGTCCGAGAATGTCACACCGTTTTTTACCGCTTTTTTGCTGACTCTTATCTGCTCCCGCATATTAAATGCAGATGCTCTTGTCATAAATTCCTCAGGGCAAAAGCTATATTTAAGACGTTCGAGTTCTTTTATCTTATCAAAAGCCGATTGTTCTTCACCAATATCTTTGATTCCAAGAAAAACTATTTTTCCGAAACAGCAATCAGACCTTATTTCCGGAATATCTTTTCCGTAAAGATATGTGCAATTGTCAAACTTTATACTGTCGCTCACCGCGACCGTGCTTACACACGGCTTTTGACTTCCGCCGAGTTCATACGCCGTTTCCTTCAATAAAAGTATTGAATTGTCTTTTTTTATTTTAAGCGTCGGTTCACTATAAGAAAACCTTTTGGCATTTTCAGGCAAAAGGTTTTTTATTTGCCCGATAAGCTTGTCATAAAGTTTCATTAAAGTTTTTTGTCCTTTTCAAGCGAATCATAATGTTTGCCGAGCGCATCATATATCTTACGAACAAGTTTCATATCGAGATTGAAAAAATAGATGCAAAATGTGAGCACAAAAAGCGCTGCAAGAACGATTAAAATTATAATTAAAGCTTTCATTTATGCCATCCCCTTTTGCCTTGCATACTCGGCAGCACCAAGTGCGCCCATAAGCTGAGGGTCGATTGGAAGGTCAACAACCTTAATTTTCAGTACGTGCTCAATAGCACGCTTGAGACCTTCGTTTTTAGCACAACCTCCGGTAAGCGTTATACTGTCGGTAGCACCTGCTTTTTTTGCCATAACGAAACAACGTTTGGCAACTGCGAGCTGAATACCTGCCGCTATCTCATCCATGGGTTTGCCCTCGCCTACAAGAGAAATTACCTCTGATTCGGCAAATACAGTACATTGTGCCGTTATAGGAATAGTATTTTTGGCTTGGAGAGACAATTTACAGAAATCCGGAAGTGACATTTCAAATGCGTTTGCCATCGCCTCAAAAAAACGCCCTGTACCTGCGGCACATTTATCATTCATTGCAAAATTCTTAACCGTACCGTCGGTGTCTATTGCAATGCCCTTTACATCCTGACCGCCGATATCTATAATCGCCTTTACACTCGGGTCTGTAACATGTACACCCATTGCGTGGCAACTGATTTCAGATATATTTTCGTCGGCAAACGGAACTTTATTTCTGCCGTAGCCGGTACCTATAAGATACGTAAGATTCTCGGGAGAAGACAGTTCCGGGACTTTCGATATAGCCTCACCGAGAGCAAGCTCGGCACTCTTCACCGGATTTATTTTACTTCTTACGGTAGCATCGGCAATAATTTTACCGTTTTCATCTAAAATTACACATTTTGCATACGTTGAACCAACGTCGCATCCGCCAAAATATTTCATAAACACTCTCCTATCTTTTTACCAAGCCATTGTATCGTCGAAATCAACCAGCGTCGGGTCAACGGGTTCTTCCTGAAGAACAGTTGTCATATATTTGTTGATCTGCTCACGCATATCGCGACGCGAAACGGTTCTTGGATCCATAAGGTCCTGATCAACCCAAATGAAATTGATATTTCTTTCTCTTGCCTGGTCATCAAATATACCGTTAAGGCCATCCATTCCCTTGCATGAAATCTGATTATACATTATTACGGTATCGGCATTATATTCATCGCAAATGCGCCAAAGTTCATCAAGTACGTTTTGATAACCACCCTTGGTATGCTTACGCATTGTGGTGCGCTGAAGAGTTTTAGCATATGTGGCAAGCGATCTTTCTTTATCCTCGGTATCATACATTATATAAGATATCATCGTCTCCATATCCATAACAACATTTATGCCCCAGCAATTTTCGAGCCAATTTGCAAGGCTCGTATAATAGTTTGCAGGACATGACCAAACTATAGCTCTGTGTCGCATTTCCTTGGAAACATGTTCTTTTCTCTCATAGCCTTTCATCATAAGCTTATTAACCTTTTTATCGGTTTTAATAAATATCTTATCGATTCCGCCGGAAAGATGGAAGTAAAAAAGTCTGTACAGCCAAAATGTGGCACCGGTCATCTGAGGATAATCGGTTTTGTTGACATCCCATTTTTGCAGCTCATATTCAAGCTGTTTGTTGTATATCTTCATAGCGGAAAAATATGCGTCCCAGTCAAACTTTTCGCCTGTCTGTTTCTCGATAAATCTGATGCAAGATTTAACCTCGTCAACAGCATATTTCTGTACTTCTTCTTCGGTGTATCTAAGCGGAACATTAACAACATGAGACGGAAGATTAAAACGCCTGTCGATATATGACGAGTTCATTGTTGAGCCGTCGCACGGCATATTACATGATAAAAAGCATTTACCGAACATCGGGTAATCGTCGTTTATTGCCACGCCTGCCTCCGCGGAGGGAAGAGGACAAACATCGGCGGGAACGCCGTAACTCTCGGTTATATCAAGATACGGCGGCGTTATGTTTTGATCAACCATCGATGACAAAAAAATCGGTATAGTCTGTACGGGAACACCATATAAGTTCGGAAAACCCGCCATTATTTCAAAAGAGGAAAAGTTCATCCATACAAACTGTTTTATCTGAAAATTTGTCATTCGGATGAAAATGCTTATCATGTTTAAAGCATATGTATCATATTACATGTATGCTTAATCATCGCGTTAAAATGAAGATGTGCTATACGAAGGTGTGTTCCGCGCGTACCCTCCGTATGACGGTCTATCCACGCAGGAGCCGCGAGATAACTTGCCATCCAGCGATAATTCCACAGACCCTTTATCGTCGACACGGGTGCTTTCAAAACCATAACTATCATATCTTTCCAAGTTATGAGCCAACGATAGTAATCATACATAGTGTCTTTAAGCCCACGCCACTCGCGGTGCTTTAAAAGTCCGGTCTTATCTTCATGCAACAGACCGAGATTTTTAGGCTGATTTGCCACGTTACTTCGCCTCCTTTGCTTTTTGAATATTCTTAATTTCAAGGCTTTCTACAAATGCCTGAACACGAGTTCGTAGCTGACCGGATGCACTTGCCGTATACTGTCTGTCAACCGAAACCGACGGAATTCCGAATTCATTTGTTATTATATGTGATGCAAGTGCCCTTTCGTATCCCCAGTATTCACAAAACTTTATCTGCTCATATATTACACCGTCTGCGTGATACGTGTTTACAAGGTCACGAACATAGGTTTTTCTGCCTTGCACCTTTTCCTTGCTCATATAGCGTGGACATTGGCATGTTTCCATATAATGCAATACAATCTGAGATAAAACATCATCGGTATCGTTAAGTTTTATTTCTTCTCTGCCGGGAAGCGAACCGAAGCAAAAGCGATCGGCAACTACAAGAGCACCGGATTCTTCGATAAGCTTTGTGAAATCCGGATCGTCCATTTCAGAACCCACGACAACAACTTTAGCACGATAATTTTTCTTTTCGTCAGGAACCCTTGTTTTAAGCTCCTCTGCGGTTTCTCTGAGCTTGTCGATTATCAAATACTTGGGGCAACAATATGTAACAAGATTTATGACGTGAAATTCATATCCCCGTTATTCGCGGATTTTCCTCTTTGCGATATTCACCTATTTCTGTTATGAGACGACAAACTTCGTTATGCTCTTCAACAGCTTTACGAAGCATAGCATCGCTTGTATCAACACCGTAAACATCATGTAGCTTATCGAGCACCTTGACTCTCATCTGCTCTGTATAATGCCTTACTGTATGCGGCTCAATTTTAAAAGGAATATCGGCAATGGAAACAAAGAATTTATCGTTTTGTACAAGATTCAAAAGCATGAAATGCTCATATGTACGATTCATTTCCGAGCATGATTCCGAGCCTATAAGAGCGGAAAGGAAATTATAACCGCCTTCAATACCGCGCTCCAAAAGAGCCTTGGAATATCCGCACAGATACGAACTGAGATAATAAGTTGCAATATCCATAGAACCTGTTCTCGGAGCTCTGAGTCTTACCGAAAAACAATTATCGACATTGAGCAGAACTTCCGGGATATGATAGCAGGTATATGCAATCGCTTTTTTGCCATCGCTTATTGCCCGCTGCACAAGTTCATTGTTTGCCTCCTGAAGCAGATTCTCAAAATAAATCAGATGTTTCAGATCTTTCATTACAGCACCCCTATTTTAGTTAAAGTCTCCCGTACTCCCTTTACCACCGGTGAAGATTCCGGCAAATTAAATACATTTTCGCCCTGTATATCAAACATAGCGAGATTTGTATCATTCGGAATATAACTGAGAACTTCAACACCGTCGATATTAATATAATCCTTTAAAGACTCGTCCGTCATACGATTAACTATTGCACCGATTTTATCATACATAACAAGATCATCGGCAACACCTTTTATTGTTTTTATTACTTGGCAGCCTTTTTTGCTGGGATCCGTTATTAAGATAAGATGCGTTACTCTCTCCATAACACGTCTGTTAATTTGCTCTATTCCCGCCTCACCGTCAATAACAACATAGTCAAATTCGTCGGAAAGTATGGAGATAACCTCTTTAAGATATGAGTTTATTTTACAATAGCATCCCGCGCTCTCTGGTCTTCCAACAGCAATAAACGAATATCCGTCTGTCTCGACAAGAGCGTCGAAAATACGGTACTTGGCTTCGCCTAAAAGCTCAACGGCTCCTCTGGTATCGCCCTCGTCCACGGAAGCTATAATCTCTTTACGAATATCATCAATGGTCATTTTGACGTCTATTCCGAGAGCGGTCGAAAGACCTACTGCCGGATCGGCGTCTATGGCAAGTATCTTTTTATCAGGATACTTTTCTGTAAGGCACCTGACGATAGTAGCCGATAATGAAGTTTTGCCTACACCGCCTTTGCCCGCAACTGCAATAATTGTTGATTTACTCATTTCACATCACCAAAAATTATTATACATCTTTGTTTTAAAGTGTGCAATAAAAATTGTTAACATTTTGACAACTTTTTCTTAAAAAGAGCGGTGTTGTTAAACACCGCTCTGAATACGGAACTGAAATCATTCCGAAATCTCAACCGATTCCGAACTAAAGATATCAGACCAATGCGAATAGTATTCAAGCTGCTTTAAAAGCTTTCGCGCCTGAATATACGCATATGCTTTTTTATGGAAATGATCAAGCTCTTTTGACGCTTCTTTAAGTGCCGCTGATTTTGAACGTATTTCTTAATGTTTTAGCATAATGCACAAAATACCGTTGTAGTTTAAATGAAATATATTGAATTGTCAATAGAAATATCCACCGCAGAGTTGCATTTAGACTTACAGGTAAAAAATCATAAAATAAAAGCGCATAAAAGCATTTACAATATACAGAGGGATAAAGTATAATACCAATGATGTTTCAAAGAGAGGGATTTGAAAAAATGAAAAAGACACTAAACGGGAAATGGCAATTCAGAAAAGTCGGTGATAAGCTGTACAAGGAAGCCACCGTACCCGGCTGCAACTATCTTGACCTGATGGCAAACGGAGATATTCCGGACCCATTTATCGGTCTTAATGAAAAGGATGTATACTGGGTCGGCGAAACAAATTGGGAATACAAAAAGACTTTTGAAATAACCGAAGAAGAATTAAACTGTGATGATATACTGCTGACCTGTGAAATGCTTGATACAATATGTGATGTTTTTGTAAATAATATGCTTGCTTTTTCCGCTAGGAATTGTTTTAAAGCTTACAGCGTATCAATAAAAGAACGTCTTGTCAAAGGCGAAAATGAAATAAGAATATTGTTTCGTTCCCCGGTAAATTATGTTAAAGAAAAATACAAGTCCTGTCCTACTCCCGTAAATTCAAACGGTCAGAACGGTATAGTTCATATACGCAAACCGCAATGCCATTTCGGTTGGGACTGGGGTCCCGTATTGCCGTGCAGCGGTATAACAAAGGAAATAAGTCTTGAGTTTGTGAACGGTGCAAAAATTGAATATCTTTTTGCGTCACAAGCACTCAATGACGACGGTACTGCCGTTATCTCCGTAAGAGCCGATATAAAGGCATATAAAGATTACGAATGTTCGTTAAAGGTTGTATTGCCGGACGGCAGCACACTTGAAAAAAGCGGCACAGAAGCTGACTTTACAATAACCGATCCTGAGCTTTGGTGGACATACGAATTATCCGGCAAAGCAGAGCAGCCGTTGTACGAAATAAGTGCAGCAGTAGTATCCGGCGGCAAAGAAGTCAATTCCACTTCCAAAAAAATAGGAATCAGAAAAATTGAATTAAACAGAGAAAAAGATGAATACGGAAGAAATTTCCAATTCAGATTAAACGGTGTCCCTCTTTTCATCAAGGGTACAAATTACATACCGCCCGACAGCTTCATAACGCGGTTTACTTACGACAAGCTCGAATATTTAATTGACACAGCCCTGTTTTCAAATATAAATATGATACGCATTTGGGGCGGCGGATACTACGAAAGCGACGAGTTTTATAATCTCTGTGACAAAAAAGGAATACTTGTTTGGCAAGATTTTCAATTCGCCTGTCAAGCCTATCCGTTCTTTGATAATGACTTTCTTGACAATGTAAAAGAAGAGGTTAAATACAATGTAAAACGCCTCTGTCATCATCCCTCTCTCGCTGTATGGAACGGCAACAATGAAATTGAAGATATGCATATGGCTTGGGTACATATGCAAAAGTATGTCAAATGGACCGAAAAATTCTTCTATCATATACTTGAACCCGAAATAAGAAAATATGACAAAAACACTCCATACACACCCGGTTCGCCTGTAGGTGAATCTCATAACGTCGGAGTAGAAAGCGACAATGTAGGCGACACCCATCTGTGGGGCGTATGGCACGGTTTGAAGCCGATGAATTATTACCGCAAACGTATGACACGTTTTTGCAGCGAATTCGGCTTTGAAAGCCTGCCTGATATGAAGGCTATCGAAAAGTTTGCAAAGCCTTCCGACTACTCCCTTTCGAGCGATGTGTTTAAGTCTCACCAAAAATGTGCCAACGGCAATGACAAAATGATATATTATATAGCATCTAGGTTTAATTTACCAAAGGAGTTCAAAGATTATGTCTATTTGTCACAGGTAACGCAAAACGAATGTATCGCAGATGCCACCGAACATTGGCGCAGAAACAAGGGCAGATGCAACGGTTCAATGTATTGGCAGTTTAATGACTGCTGGGGTGTATGCTCTTGGTCAAGTCTTGATTACTATGGCAACTACAAGGCCTTACAATACGGTGCAAAGCACTTTAACGCGCCGCTCAGCATATCGATTGAGAATACAAGCGACTATATACGTGTTTTTGTGCTGAATGATTTAAACGAAAGCAAAACAGTTGATGCGGAATATGAAATATTTGATTTTGAAAACGGAACTCTTGAAACAAACAAAAAAACATTAACCGTCGGTGCCGTAAAAAATTCTGTTGTTTTTGATTTAAATGTTCCGTTCATTTGCTCGGAATACGATAAAAAAGAACAGGCATTGCAGTAAGACTTTATGAAAATAGTGCCCTTATTCAGCAAAAAACTGTTCTTTTCTGCCGCGAAAACGAGCTTCACTTGCCAAAAGCCGAGCTTAAAACCGTTTTCGAGGAAACGGCAGACGGATTGAATGTTACTGTGTCATCCGACAAATACGCTCGCCTTGTCAAAGTTGAAAACAGCAAAAGCACTTTGCCGTTCAGCGATAACTTTTTCGACCTTCTTCCGGGTCAGAAAAAGACTGTAACGATTAAAAATGACACGTCTATTTCAACTACCGAGCTCAGAAACAGTATTACGACATACTCCCTCTCTGACATACCGTTCAGCAATAATAAGCTTGATACAAAGTTTAAACAGCTCAAGGTCTTTTTATCACCGACAAATATATCAAACGCTATATACCACGGCAGACTTACAAAGGATGCCGAAATTACCGAATAAGCTAAAAAAAAGAGTCTCAACGGTTGCTATAAGCAATCATTGAGACTCTTTTTATTCAAGAACAATTTTAAAGCATAACGGCAAGGTCGTTTGCGGAATTTCCATAAGTTTAAGTTCCATATATTTTTCGGTTCGGCTGATTATTATCGGTGAGTGATTACCGAGGAGCTTTACCGAATATACAATTGCGTCCTGCGCTATCTTTTTAAAGTTCTTAATTCTTATTACACCGTCATGTGTCGGTTTCATTTGGAAAACGTAGACCGCTCCGTCCTTATATGTAAAACGAAAATCCTTTTCGGTATACTTTTTTGTCTTATTATCCTTAAAGGAACCGTCCTTTGTATTGACTTTTCCTTCGCCGAAGGTTTTCCACGGAACCGTATCGTATATCCCCTCACCGTTAGTCTTCAGCCAATCGCCGATTTCATTCAAAACCGCAGTTTCTTCATCTGTAATCGTGCCGTCGGGTTTCGGGCCGACATTTAAAAGCATAACACCGTTTTTACTTACAATATCGATTAAATCGCATATAACATGGTATGCCGACTTAAACTTGTTATTTTCGGTATATCCCCATGAATTTTTTGCTATTGAAGTGCAGGTCTGCCACGGTACGGGCGAAATATCTGTCAAAGCTCCCCGTTCAACGTCAAACGTAGCACTTCCCGGAGCAAAAGCCTGAAGCTTATAATTTATCGTAACTTCGGTTTCCCATTCTGCGGCACGGTTATAATAATATGCCGCAAATTTCTTTAAATACGGTTTAAACGCCCTGTTATGTATCCACCAATCGAAGTAAACAACTTTCGGCTTGTATTTATCTATCAGCTCACATATGCGGACAAGCCAATCTTTTAAGAAATCCTCCGTCGGAGGTACAGAACGGCAGTTTGATGCCGTTACACCCATTTTATCGGATGACAGCTCCTTACAATAATAAGCAGGTCCGTAAAAGTCGGCATATCTTTCATCGCACACATCGCTGTCAAATGTTCTGCCCATATTCATAAAGAAATAATGTTCGGCACGATGATTTGACGCACAAAAGGCAAGTCCCACATTTTCCACAGCCGTTTTCAGTTCTCCGAGAACATCTCGTTCCGGTCCCATATTTACACTGTTCCAACGATTAAACCCGGTATTATACATGGCAAAGCCGTCGTGATGTTCAGCAACCGGCATTACGTATTTTGCGCCGCTGTTTTTAAAAAGCTCCGCCCACTTTTCGGGATTGAAGTTTTCGGCTTTGAACATCGGTATAAAGTCCTTATATCCAAAGTCCTTTTGATTACCGTACTTTTCACGGTGGTGCCGATATGCCGGCTTTGATTTATCATACATCTCACGCGAATACCACTCATTGCCGAATGCAGGTACGCTGTAAATTCCCCAGTGAATAAAGATTCCAAATTTAGCATTCTTATACCATTCCGGTGTTTTATGTTTACATAAAGATTGCCAACTGTCTGTATAAGGTCCCGATTCGATAACGTAATCAATTTGTTTTAAATAATCCTTTTTTGTCATAATTTTTCACCCCCAAAAAAATCTCATTGCTCAATATAATACTTTTATGTGAGAGAATCATTATCCTGCGGAAGTGTTTTTTTCGACGAAGAAACGATGTTCTTTTTTTGCTCGGGACTTATATTTTCCGCCTGTTCCAAAAGATCGAGGCGGCGATTTATCTTCTTTTGGTTTTCAAGAACAAGATCCATCTTTCTGTGCAAATCATCAATTATAAGTTCACTTTTTAAATTGACTTTAAAATCATTTTCCGCACGCTCTCTGTCCTTGGCCTCCTGCCTGTTTTGGCTCATCATAATAAGCGGAGCCTGTACTGCCGCAATACAAGAAAGCACCAAATTCAAAAGGATAAACGGATATGCGTCAAAAGCCTTATCTTTAAGTACTATATTCAGAACCATCCAAATAACCATTATAGCTATAAAGCTGAATATAAACGCCCAACTTCCGGCAAAACGCGCAACAGCATCTGCCGCACGCTGACCGAAAGAGAGTTTGTCGGTTTTATCCGAATCCTTAGAAAGTTCGGTGTTGATAAGCTGATGTATCAGTTCCTCATCCGTAAATTCCTTATCCGTAACGTCAAGCAATTCCTTTACTATTCTGCGGCGTTCTTTTTTGTTGCTCATAATTTTTAACCCCTTTCACGTTTCCATATATTAATTATACTAAACACCTGTTACGATGCAAGAATTTCTCAACAATCAAAAACCAAACGAGCTTTTTTAGAAAATGCAACAATATATTCCAAAAAGCTAATTACTTTCGCTCAACAATTATTATTTTATCACATCTTACTTTCCGATTCTACAAAAACAAAAGCTAATAAAACTAAAAAAGGATTTAGCTTATGCTAAATCCTTTTATGGTCGGAGTGACAAGACTTGAACTTGCGGCCCCTAGACCCCCAGTCTAGTGCGCTACCAACTGCGCCACACCCCGATAAATCGTATGCTTTTTTACTGCCCGAATATATTAACATAATACGGGGGATTTTGCAAGCCCTAAATTATATTTTTTATTTTAAATCCGATTACCTTTTTTTCTTCCGCATAATTAAAATTATAACTGCGGCAATAATAACAAGAGCCAATGAAACTATCAGCGATATGATAAGCGCTTTACGGCTTTTGGAAGAATGTTTTACCGGAGTACCGGCAGAAGTTTCGTCCGGCAATACATTGTTAATGTCTTCGGCAATCGACTCAGGAGAAAAATATGAATCATTACTTGGAAAATCGGTGCTTTCCCTAACAGATTCTGTATTCTTACCGTCCGCAACAACAGATGTGTCAACACTGTTTTTATCAGACAAAGCATTAAATGAAATAGCAGGAGAAACCGACTTTTCGTTGGCTATGAGGGACGAATTTACATCATACAGTCTATACTCGGATACCGAAAAATCCGACAATGTAACTTTGTCACCGCTCGACGAAAACTTTATTGTTGCCAAATTTTCCCCATTACTTAAAGCGTTGGCCGAGGCAAAAACGAAACGAACAGTATTGCCTTTATTTTGATAGTCCGGATTTATCAGCATCATACACCTTTCGGAGTCCGTCGAATAATCAACAAGTTTAAGCTTGTCGCTGTTATATACTAAATTCATACTGCCGCCGCATACCTCGTTACCGTTATCGGTAAATCCGAGATAAACCGTATATTCGTTACTTGCGGTTTCAACTATATTTACGGATGCGGTATTATCCACCGCAAAGGCACAAAAAGAAAATGTACAAAGCATGATTGCAACAAGCAAAACAGAAACAGTCTTTTTCATTATATCACCACATTTATAATAGCATAAATTTTTCAAAAAAAATACAAAAAGAAGAAGTCTGCCCGAATTAACGAACAGACTCAGCGAAACATATATATTTAATTTATGTTAAAATTATGCCTGCTCTTCTTTCATCTTTGCAAAGCACTCGCTACAATAAACAGGACGATCATCTTTGGGCTGGAAAGGAACCTTTGCCTCGCCGCCACAGCGTGCACAAGTTGCTGTGTACATCTGTCTATCGCCTTTAGCAGCGTTCTTTCTTGCATCGCGGCAAGCCTTGCATCTCTGGGGCTCGTTTACAAAGCCTTTTTCAGCATAGAACTCCTGCTCACCTGCTGTAAAAACGAACTCTTTACCGCATTCCTTACAAATAAGGGTTTTGTCTTCGTACATTTTGCTACCTCGCTTGAAAAAAATTATTACCCTAAGCGGAATTGCACCGCCGCAAAAATGCTCTCCTAATGAGAAAAGGGCTTTTGATGAAGTATTAATTACCGCCTTAGTTATACTTCTTCAGCTTTCGCCTAACCCTTTGAAGCGCATTGTCAACGGATTTGGATGAAGAACCGAGTTTTTGGGCTATTTCGCCATAGCTTAACCCGCTAAGGAATAATTTTAAAATGCTGCGTTCTCTTTCGGAAAGCTGTGTTTCGATAAAGCCAAAAAGCCTGTCACATTCCTCTTTAACAACAAGACCGTCATCATAAGAAAGCTCCGGCACAGATAAAAGCTCTGTTTCCAAAGGAACCAAAAGGTCACGACGCACACTTTTGCCGCCTGACGCTTTTTTTACAGCCGAAATGATTCTGTTACGTATGCAAACCGAGGCATAAGTTCTGAATGACGCGCCACAATCAGTTTTATAGGAACGCGCGGCAGACAAGAGCCCTATCATACCCTCCTGAAAAAGATCGTCGGAATCGACGCCGACAGCTCCGGAAAACTTAGAAGCCTCACGACGCACATCGGGAATCATTTTTGATACAAGCAGAGATAAAGCTTCATTATCGCCCGAAGATGCCAGCTTGACCAACCTCAGAAGATCATCATTATCAGTCAAAACAGGCACACCCCTTGGCTAAACATTGCTAATAAAACTGCAAGCTTAATTATTATAGCATATTTTAAGCATTTGTCAACCACACTTTTTGTGTACATTACACAACGCGAGCAATAATGACAAATTTTACATATAAAATAACACGCCGCGACAAATGCGACGTGTTATTTCAATTATTTAAAGTAAAAAACATTAAGCAAAACCGTAAGTGTTGTTGCCACCATAAGCACAGCCAATACTATGGCTATAACACGAACGACCCATTTCTTTTGCATCATTTTCAGAATCTTCCTTTAATTCTTAATACCGAGTATTTTTTCCATATCGTCGCTTATCTTATCGGTAACAGTCTTAGCCTCATCGTGCGTGTTGCCTACTGCCGTAATATAAATCTTTATCTTCGGTTCTGTTCCCGACGGGCGAACTATTACGCTGTTGCCGCCCTCAAGGGTGTATGCAAGCACATTTGATTTCGGCAGAGTAATCTTAGCCTTCTCGCCTGTCTTAAGATTTGTCTCGATGCTTGCCTCATAATCCGAAGATGTTATGACATCCATACCCGCTATATTTTTAAGGCCGTCAGCGCGAAGTGAATCCATCATTTCAGCCATCTTTTCATTCCCGCGGCACCTTCAAAGCCGAAATTGAGAAGAGTATTAAGATAAAGGCCGTACTTCTTGTATATGCTCTGCATAAAGTCATAAAGACTCATACCTTTAAGCTTATAGTATGACGCCATTTCGCAAACAAGCATTGAAGCTACAACGGCATCCTTATCTCTTGCATGTGAGCCGCGGAGATAGCCGTAGGATTCTTCCATACCAACTACAAAACGGTCAGCCTCATTTTTACTTTCAAGCTTTGTAACAAGCTCTCCTATATATTTAAATCCGGTAAGCAAGTTTGCCGTAGTTGCGCCGTGGGCAGCAGCAATGGCCGAGATAAGCGGAGAAGTAACTATTGTTTTAACAACAACAGGAGCTTTCGGAAGTTTATTTTGCTCAGCAAGAGTTTCAAGCAAATATTCTGTAAACATTGCTCCCACTTCGTTACCGGTCATAAGCTTATATTCGCCGTCGTCAAGCACAGCAATGCCGAGTCTGTCGCAATCGGGATCGGTTGCAACAAGAAGGTCTGCCTTTTTTGTTTTTGAAAGGTTTATTGCGCACTCAAAGGCCTGTTTGATTTCGGGATTGGGATACGGGCAGGTCGGGAAGTTTCCGTCGGGCAATTCCTGTTCAGGAACAACGGTTACATCCTCAACACCTATCATTTTAAGGATTTTGCGGACAGGCTTGTTTCCGGTGCCGTTAAGCGGAGTATAAATTACCGAGAGTCCCGCTTTTTCACATATGCCGGGATTGACTCTTGCTTTCAGTACTTCGGTAAAGAACGACTCATAAACCTCATCGCTGATATATTCAATTTTTCCGCTCTTGACGCATTCTTCGAAGTCGGCGGTTTTAACGCCCGAGAACATATCAACACGGCTTATAAACTCATAGGTTTTGGCGGCGGCTGCATCGGTCATCTGATAGCCGTTTGGGTCATAGCACTTATAGCCGTTGTACTTTGAGGGATTATGACTTGCGGTTATGATTATACCCGAACTGCAATGAAGCTTGCGAACCGCATATGACAGCATCGGAGTCGGTACAAGTTCACGATAGATATATACCTTAATACCGTTAGCGGCAAGCACCGAAGCCGCGGATCGTGCAAATACATCCGATTTTATACGCGAATCATAGGCAATGGCAACGCTCGGCTCTTTAAACTCGCTGTTAAGATAATCCGAGAGGCCCTGTGTTGCCTGATTAACGGTATAAACATTCATTCTGTTTGTACCGGCTCCTATAACTCCGCGCAGACCTGCCGTACCGAATTCAAGATTTTTATAAAATCTGTCGAGAATCTCATCCTGATTTCCCTCAACTGATTTAAGCTCCGGAATAAGGTCTTTATCATTCACGGCTTTTTCGCACCATAATTTATAAAGAGAGTTAATATCGTTCATAATAATACCTCCTTAGAATTCATCACTCATATTATAATATCTTTTTTTATCAAAGTAAATAACAACATTTGTGAAAACTCACGTTATATGTTACAATTAATACCGAACTTTTGCAGAAATAAAAAGAGTGGTTATAATGCTTGATAAAATGCTGAAATCTCCTTCTGTATGGGAAAATTAAAAGACGCCGACCTTCCGATAGTTTGCTACGGAACCGGAAACGGCGCTGATAAAATATTTGACGAATTTGAAAGACTGGGTATAAAAATATCTGCCGTTATGGCAAGTGACGGATTTGTCAGGGACAGAAGCTTCCGCGGATTTAAAGTTAAAAGTCTCTCTGACTGCGAAAATGAATTCGGCGATTTTTACTGTGTAATATGCTTCGGTTCTCAGCTTAAATCGGTCACCGATAACATTAAAAGCGTTGCAGCAAAGCACAAAACTTTTGTACCGAGCGTGTCGGTTTACGGAAACGGCATAGCAAACAGAGATTTTTTTGAACGCAACAAAAGCCGCATCTGTAACATTTATTCGCTGCTTGCAGACGAAAAATCCAAAGATGTGTTTTTTAAGTTTGTCAATTTTGAATACAGCGGAGGCTTAGACACACTTCTATCCTGCGAGAGCGATAAAGAAGAAGTGTTTAGCGATATATTAAGGCTCGGCAAAAGCGAAAATTACCTTGACCTCGGTGCTTATAACGGCGACACAATAAAGGAGTTTTTGTATTTCTGCGGCAACGAATACGGCAGTATAACAGCTGTCGAACCTGCTTCGCGAAATTTTAAAAAGCTTACGGAATATGCAAAAGGCATGAGCAATATAGCTCTTGTGAACAAGGGCATTTGGAGCGGAGAATCAACTATGGGTTTTGCGGGAAAAGGCGGCAGAAATTCATATCTTTTAAAAGCTGCACAAGCAAAGACAGATACTGTTTCGGTGGATGAAATTTCGAAGAGTGAAAGCATTACATATATAAAAGCGGATATCGAAGGAGCGGAAAGCGAAATGCTTGACGGAGCCGAAATTACGCTAAAAAGGTTCAAGCCCAAGCTCAACATTGCGGCATACCACAGAATCGAAGATATCTTTATTTTGCCCGAAAAAATACTCGGGATAAATCCCGAATACAAAATATACTTCAGACATCATCCGTACATTCCCGGATGGGATACAAATTTCTATTGTGTTTAAACAATTTAATTTTGTTCTTTTGCCAAAAGCAGCCTGTATATCATATGACATACGGGCTGCTTTTGATTTTATTTTTGATTTTTCGTTTTTCTCAAGTAATCTTCAAGAATTATAACTGCAGAAACAGCGTCAACAACCGCCTTACGCTTTTTACCACGGGTATTTGTGGCGTTCAGCGCATTATGTGCCGAAACGGTAGTCAATCTCTCGTCTTCAAAATCTATCGGAAGATTAATCCTTTCTGAAATAAGCTCTGCCAGTTGCCGACAAGCCTCGGCACGAAAGCCCTCTGAACCGTCCATATTCTTCGGAAGCCCCAATACTATTTTTTCAGCCTTTTTTTCTGTGGCTATTTCAGTTATCTCATCTGCCAAAGCGCCGCTGTCGCGCTCGACAATAACCTTAACAGGTGACGCCAACATACCGAATTTATCGCAAACGGCAATTCCGGTTCTGACATCGCCGTAATCAACCGAAAGTATTACCATGGTTCAACCTTTCCGACTATCTCAGACACACTCTTATAACCGTTTTTGTCGAGATAATTGTTTATACCGTCTATAATTTTAAGCGGTGCGAATGCGTCTGTAAAGCTTGCGGTACCGACCTGAACCGCACTTGCTCCGGCTAAAAGCATCTGTACAGCGTCCTCCCACTTTGTTATACCTCCGAGACCGACAACGGGAATTTTAACCTTTGATGCGGTTTGCCAAACCATACGAAGTGCCACGGGAAAAACCGCCGCACCTGACATCCCGCCCGTATTATTGCGAAGAAGCGGTCTTTTTGTGTTTATATCAATAATCATTCCGGTAAGCGTATTTATAAGAGAAACGGCATCTGCACCGGCACTCTCTGCGGCAAGAGCCATTTCAGTTATGTCGGTTACGTTAGGCGTAAGTTTTACCATAAGCGGCTTTTCGGTTACTTTTTTGACAGCCGACGTTATCTTTTCGACGCTCGCGGCACTTGTTCCGAAAGAAGCTCCGCCCTCTTTAACATTAGGACACGAAATATTAAGCTCAATCATATCCACACTCGTACCGTTAAGCCTTGATGCGGTTTCAACGTAATCTTCTTCTGCGCTTCCTGCAATGTTAGCGATTATAACGGTACCTGACTTTTCCAAAAAAGGCAAGTCATCTTTTATAAACGCGTCAACACCCGGATTTTGAAGTCCGACGCAGTTGAGTATGCCTGACGGCGTTTCACAAACTCGCGGAACAGGATTTCCCGGGCGTTCTTTCAGCGTAGTCCCCTTGCAAGAAATACCTCCGAGGCGCGAAATATCATAAAGACGGGCATATTCCTGCCCAAATCCGAAAGTTCCGCTCGCTGTAATTACGGGGTTTTTAAAATGAACTCCGGCTATATTAACACCTAAATCAGCCATCAGAATACGACCTCCTCGGAATCAAAAACGGGTCCGTTTTTACAAACATGTTTCATATGCTCGCCGTCTTTATCGCGAGTCTTTTGTGCACAGCAAAGGCAAGCACCTATTCCGCACGCCATACGCTGCTCCAGCGAAACGTAGCACTTAATATTTTTTTCCTTACAGAGCGCGGCAACGCTTTTTAACATTGGTGTGGGTCCGCAGGCATAAACTACGGCATTTTCGCCGTTTTGAACCATATTTTTAAGCACATCGGTAACAAAGCCTTTTGTGCCGAGGGTACCGTCGTTTGTTGTAATTTCCACCCGCTTAGCGACAGACTTAAACTTATCTGTAAGTATTGCATTTTCTTGGCTTCTGAAGCCGAGAATCACCTCTGCATCGCTGCCGTATTCTTTTGCAGCACCGAGCATAGGTGGGCAGCCTATACCTCCTCCGATAAAAATTCCGCGTTTTGTTTTATCGGGGAAAAATCCGTTGCCGAGAGGTCCTAAAATATCAAGCTCGTCCCCTGCTTTTCTCTCCGACATCCATTTTGTTCCGTCTCCGCGGACTTCAAATACGATTGTTATCGTACCGTTTTGCTTGTCAATTTCAGAAATTGAAATCGGGCGGCGCAGAGTCTTTTCTCCGCATAAGACATTTACAAATCTTCCGCACCAGCTTTCTTCGGCAAGCTCCGGGCAGGAAATAACAAAGCTGAAAGTTGTATTATTCAGTTTTTCGGTCGACAGGATTTTATACGATTTTTGAAACATAAATCATTCACCTATAATTATAGCTTGCAAACCTTTATTTCTTCAAGAATATTGTTATTTTCGAGGCACTTTGCAAATGCAAAGGCAGTATCAACCGACGGAAGCACCGGAATACGGCGCAGAAGAGCAGTACGACGTATGCGAATGTCGTCCTCATTCACCTTAGGCCCCTGCTCCGCTGTTGAAACAACATATGATAATTTATTATTCTTAATAAGCGACATTGTATTCGGCTCGCCCTCATGTATTTTACGCACGGAATTTGCCGCAACATGGTTTGAATTTAAAAGCTTAGCAGTATTGGATGTAGCATATATCTTAAAGCCCTGTTTTAAAAATTCACCGGCAAGCATAACGCTGTCCCTCTTATCGGTATCGGCAACGGATACAAGCACTCCGCCTGTGCGCTTTATACGCATTCCCGAAGCTATCAAGCCCTTCAAAAGAGCTTCGTCAAATGTATCTGCTATGCCCATGACTTCACCCGTTGACTTTTCGGTATCGCCTATCTGAACATCGGTACCCTGAAGTTTTTCAAAGCTGAATACCGGTACTCTGACAAAATACCTTGTAGGCTCCGGTAAAATACCGCATCCCATACCGATATCACCGAGCGTCTCGCCGAGCATAAGCCGCGTAGCCATGGCAACTATCGGCAACCCCGATGCCTTAGTCATAAACGGCACGTTTCGCGTTGCCACGACGCTTGCCGACGAAACATAAACTTCGTTATCATATATAACAAACTGGATATTTATAAGCCCTTTAATTTTAAGTTCTTTGCAAAGCTTTTCGGTATATTCGTATATCTTTGCTTTATCCGATGAGGTAAGCGTTATCGACGGAAAAACCGTAGTAGTGTCGCCGGGATTTACACAGGCCTTTTCAATATGCTCGCAAATTCCCGGAACCAGTATATCGCTGCCATCGGACAGGACATCCACCTCGGCACCCTTACCAATCATAACGTGTCGGTTATTTGTGTGACGTATACCGAGATCATCAAGGATATCAAATAACTCGATTTTGTTTTTTAGTCTGCGGTGAGCCTCGTCATCCGAACCGAAAACCTTAACGCCTAATGAACGAAGCATTTCGGCTTTTCTGACGGCGTTACCACCGCCGAACGGCAAAACAGCTCCGTACGGTTTTTCGGTGAGCACAACATTTCTGACATCTTCGTCTGTAATGGGGTCAAGATAAAGTGTATCGGCAACTCCCGGATCTGTGGAAACAGCCGCAGGATTATTATTAAGCAAAATAGTGGAGTAACCGAAGTCCTTAAGTGTATTTATACAGTTTACCACCGCATAATCGCGGTCTGTTCCAAGACCTATGGATGTAGGGCCGGAACCCACTACAAGGATTTTCTTTTTCGATGTCGGGTGCGCTTTTCCGAACATTGCGGCTTCGTTATCCTCGTCAAATGAAGAATAGAAATAGGGCTTTTTAACGTCAAATTCGGCTGCGCAAGTGTCTACGGTGTTATATCCTGCAGCTATGGGTGCCGAAATCTCCTCACCGGTTATTTTTTCAATTGTACTGTCGAGAAAACCGAGAGTTTTTGCACGGAAATACAAATCACCCGAAAAGCCGTTACCGAGAGATGTTTCCGTATCGGCTATATTCTTGAGCTTAGTTAGATAATAATTATCTATTCTTGTAAGAGACTGTATTTCAGCAATGTCAAATCCGCGTCTTATAGCTTCGTAAACAGCAAAAATTCGCTCATCATCGGAGCCTAACAGCAGCTCCTTTATCTCATTGTCGGTTTTTTGCTTCATTTTGGGCATTGATACGGATTCGGTACGCGGATTCATCGAGCGTATCGCTTTCATAAGAGCCAACTCAAACGAAGTACCGATTGCGAGTGCCTCACCAGTAGCCTGCATAGTTCCGCCGAGCTTTCTGGTGGCGGCATCGAAGTTTTCAAAAGACCATCTCGGAACCTTTACGGCACAATAATCAATGGCAGGTTCATTTGCCGCTGTGGTAACGCCTGTTATATCGTTTTTGATTTCGTAAAGCTTATATCCGAGAGCAATTTTGGCAGAGACCTGCGCTATGGGATAACCCGTAGCCTTTGAAACAAGAGCGGTAGTACGGTTAAGCTGTGGCTCAACTGCCAAAACCATATACTCGCTGCCATCCGAATTTATTGCAAAACGGACATTACAGCTTCCTTCAATATTTAAATAATCGGCTATTTTTCTTGCGGCTCTGCGAAGCCTTACGGTTTCGCTGTCTGTAAGAGTCTGCGCAGGAATAACAACAATACTGTCGCCGGAATGAATGCCGACGCTGTCAATATTTTCGGTACTGCTTACGCTTATGCAGTTGCCGAAGGAATCGCGCATTGCGACAAATTCCACTTCCTTATAATCATCGACGCATTTTCTTACGTATACCTCGTTTACGAGAGACCGCTCGGCACAACTGCCGAAGCATGACAAAATATCATCTGCATTTTCGCAGCGTATCGGCTCTGAAAAATCAGGCGTGAATGCCGGACTTATAAGTACGGGAAAACCGATTTCGCCGGCAAATGTAACACATTCCGCATCTGTCGGCAACACCTTTGCGGATACATACGGTTCGCCCACATTTTCAAGAGTATCTCGAAGAGCCTGCTCGTTTCTTATTGCCTTTATGGTTTCCGGCTTAATTCCGAGAAGCTTGGTTCCGTGCTCATCAAGATAACCGTTTTGTAAAAGCTCAAGGCAAATTTCGAGCCCTGCTTCTCCTCCCGTGGTGCCAATAATGGCATCGGGAATTTCTTTCTCAATTATTTTCTTTATTGTTTCGCCGTTTAATGGCTCAATATAAACTGTATCCGCAACATTTTTATCTGTCATTATTGTATCCGGATTTGAGTTTACCGAAACTACTGAAATGCCCTCTTCCTTCAACGCTCTGCAAACAGATACAGCCGAATAATCATATTCAGAGGAAGAGCCTATAACCACAGGGCCGGCTCCGAGAACAAGTATTTTTGAATATTTATTTTCTGTCATAACTCATTCCCCCATCATATCAACAAAGCGGTCAAATATCCAGGATGTACTGCTGTCGCGGTCGCTGTCCGGTGTAAACTGAACCCCGAAACCGTTGAATTTTTTGTACTCAAGTCCCTCACAGGAGCCGTCGTTGACATTTATCATTGTAATATCGGCTTTATCGGCACTGATGCTCGAAACTTCAACCGAATAGCCGTGATTCTGCTCTGTAACCATAAGCTTTCCGGTAGATTTTATAACTACAGGCTGATTTGAGCCGCGGTGCCCCTGCGGCATTTTTTCAATTTTAAAGTCTTCCGAAAGAGCCAGCATCTGATGGCCGAGACCTATTCCGAACATCGGAACCGAGATTTTTAAACTCCTTGATATTTTCTATAAGCTTTGGGTTATCGTCAGGATCAGCAGGACCGTCGGAAAGGAAAATACCGTCCGGTGAAATGTTCTTTAACTGCTCAGCCGTAAAGTCAGCCGGGACGACAGTCAAACTACAGCCTCGTGACAAAAAGCCGTCAAGAGTTCTGCGCGGCGAACCGTAATCAATCACCGCAACATTGCATTTCGGATTTTCCGCCGTGAATTTCTGCGGCTCTTTTACGGTAACAGCCTCAACCGCCCCGGAAATTGTATAATTCTTGATATTTTTAATAAGCACGTCAAAATCATTGAGATTGTCGGTTATAGCGCCCTTCATATAGCCTTTGTCGCGGACGGCACGCGTAAGACGGCGTGTATCAATACCGCTGATTCCTACTATGCCGCACTCTTTTAAATAGCTGTCAAGCGTTTCTTCGCCGAGATCGCCGGTGTCGCACCATTCACGCACAACATAGCCGCTTGCCATTATTTTTGAACCGTTTTCTCTTTTTTCTACGCCTCTGTTGCCTACAAGAGGATAGGTTTGCGCCACTATCTGACCGTAATATGTCGGGTCTGAAAGCAGTTCTCCGTAAGAAGCTGTACACGTATTGAAAACAACTTCTCCTAAAGCTGTTCCCTCTTTACCCATAGAAATTCCGTTAAATACGGTTCCGTCAGCCAAAACAAGGTAAGCCTTTTTATTTTTCATATAAATCACCCTTTATAAAACGGAATTGATTTCGTCCCTCATTCTGATAGCTTCTTTACGTGCGGCAACGGCATAATCTTTTTCATCGAAGCCGCCTTTTTTGTATGCGCACATTATACCTCTTGAGGAATTTATTACGGCTCCGCGTCCGTTCTCATCAAACGCACCTGCAATATCTTTGGCGGCTCCGCCCTGTGCACCGTAACCCGGTACAAGGAAAAATGTGTGCGGCATTTCTTTGCGAAGACTTGAAAGCTGTTTCGGATAAGTTGCTCCGACGACCGCACCGACACACGAGTATCCGTAATCCGTTATAGAATCCTTGCCCCAGTTCTCGCACATTTCACCCATAGTTTCGTAGACGGTTTTGTCGCCGAGCAATCTGTCCTGAAGCTCACCGGAGGATGGATTAGAAGTTTTCACAAGCACAAAAATGCCTTTGTCCTCTTCCTTGCAAATATTTAAAAGAGGATTTATACCGTCGCTTCCGAGATAACCGTTAACCGTGAGGGCATCGGCGGAAAAGCTTTCAAAGGTTTTACCGAAAGCCTCTGTTTTACCGATATGTGCGGCGGCATACGCCTCCATGGTAGTGCCGATATCATTTCTTTTACCGTCGGTTATTACAAACAGGCCTTTTTCTTTTGCGTAAGCTATTGTGTCATAAAGTGCTTTTACTCCTTGCCACCCGTACATTTCATAATAGGCGCATTGCGGCTTTACGGCCGCCACAACATCGCAAAGAGAATCTATAAGCCCTTTGTTAAATGTCAAAAGCGCATCTGCCGCAGCCTCAAGCGTATCTCCGTATTTCTCACGCGAGTCTTTTTTTATAAACTCGGGAACGTAGTCAAGCTTCGGGTCAAGCCCTGCCACAGTAGGATTTTTCTTTTCGTCAATTGCACGGATAAGTCTGTCAAAAGCCATTTGTCAATCTCCTAAATCATTATATACTATTCTGCCGCTGAGAACGGTCATTTTTACCTTGCCTTGAAGCTCACGGTTTTTAAAGATGCAGTTTTTGGATTTACCGTGAAGCTTATTTATGTCTACTGTAAATTTTTCACTTTCATCTATCAAAATAATGTCCGCAGCACTTCCCTTTTTTAACGTGCCTATCGGTCTGTTTAAAATCTCGGCCGGTTTACACGCCATTTTATCAATAAGCTCATAAAGACTGATAAGTCCCGACGCAACAAGCGCGGTATATGAAGCGGAAAAAGAAGTCTCCATCCCTATAACGCCGTTGGGAGCTTTGTAAAAATCTGCCTTTTCTTCCGGTGAATGAGGTGCGTGGTCGGTTGCAATTACATCTATTACGCCGTCAATAAGCGAGTAGAGAACGGAAAACTGGTCCACGGCACTGCGAAGCGGCGGATTCATTCGATAATCCGCATCCTTTAACAAAAGCTTTTCATCGTTAAATATAAAATAATGCGGACAAGTTTCAGCAGTTACATTAAAACCGTTTCTCTTTGCAGAGGCTATAAGAAGTGCTGAATTGCCCGTACTGACGTGACAAATATGCAACCGTGCATTTTTGGGGGCTGACATTAAAAGGGCTGTCTCGCGCGCAGTTCCCACGTCTTCTGCCGAAACCGGTATCTGAGGCATATTAAGGTCTTTTGCAACATCGCATTCATTCACAATGCCGTCGCGTGAAATTGTTTTTTCTTCGCAATGGGCAAAAACAGGCATATCGAGTCTTGCTGCCTCTTTGAGTGCTTCACGCATAAGCTCTGCGGTTTTAACCGGAACGCCGTCATCCGAAAAAGCGCAGCAACCGGCTTCTTTTAAAGCCTGCATATCGGTGAGCTTTTCACCGTTTTCGCCGACGGAAACGGCACCTATTGGAAGAACGTGAGCATCGGCATTAGCCGCTTTTTCAAGTATATATTTTACCGTTTCTACGTTATCGCATATCGGTTTTGTATTAGGCATGGCGCAAACCGTTGTAACGCCGCCGGCCGCCGCCGCACGGCATCCGGAAATTATATCCTCTTTATATTCAAGACCCGGGTCACGCAAATGCACGTGTAAATCAATAAGCCCCGGTGCCAAAACAAGCCCCGAAGCATCAATTATATTATCGGCAGAGCAGCTTAAAGCCTTGCCAAAATCGGCAATCTTACCGTCGACGACAAGAACGTCGCCGACAGTATCAAGTTTTTGTGAAGGGTCTATAACGTGTGCATTTTTAAACAGCAAATTGCCCATAAAAACTCCTTTGATTATTGAGCTTTGGTAGCCTCTGCGGCCTTTGTGGCCTCGGGAGCTTTTGTCGTCTCAGCAGCCGCCTTTGTTGTTTCTGCCGGCTTAGTGCTGCCGTCGGTTGTCTTTTTTGGTCTCTCCCTCAATCTTGCCATCCTTACTTCCGCCGCCGGAGCAAGATGTACAATAGCCCGGCATATTGCTCTTTGAGAACCAACCGGTTGCGCGACTCGAACATCCGCTGCCCGCAAGCAAGCCAGTCTTTGTACAATACTCTTTTTGCTCAACAATAGATGAGAATTTTGTAAAATCTTTAGAAGCGAGTCCTTTATGAACTCTGTTCAAAACCTCATCAAATATTTTACCCGCCGGATTGCCCGAAACATAATTCGAAAGTTGCTTAGGAGTATCGCAGCCATACCAAACTGCAGCTACATAATACGGGGAACCTCCGCAGAACCAACGATCCTTATCCTCGGTTGTGGTACCGGTTTTCGCAAACAGTTTCATATTGTTAAGGCCGTAATTGCGCGCGGTAGCTTCACCTGCCGTATCGGTAACAACGGTTTGCAGAAGCTCATTCATAATATCCGCAGTATCCTGAGACATAATCTGATCGCCATCGGTCTCGTCGTGTTGAAGGTATACCATAGTACCGCTTGAATTTGTAACCTTATAGTAACAGTACGGGTCGTAATATTTACCGCCGTTTCCGAAGGTGGCATATGCGGCTGCCATCTGAAGAGTTGATACTCCCTTACTTGTACCGCCTACGGCAAGCGACGAGGCGTTCTTATCAACATCATAGAGATGATCGAGTCTGAATTTGCCGTTGGCATACTTAAAGCTCAATTCATAACCCATCTTTTTAAGAAGCTGCGCCGGTACTGTATTGTAAGACTTACAAATAGCTTTTTGTACGTTTACATACGAATCGGGAGAACCGGGGTCATTACCGTAGTTGACGGGACCCACTCCGCCGTCGCTGTAATAGTGAGGAATACCATAGTTCTTAACTCTTGTGCTCCAATAAGCATATTTTTCCTCTATTGCCGGTGTGTAAACAGAGAGGGGCTTTATTGATGAACCGGGCTGCCTATACGAATTTGCCGCACGGTTAAGTCCGCGGTTTTCGGTCTTTTCTCCGGCTCCGCCTATCATACCGAGCACTCTGCCGCTGTAATCCATAATTGTCATAGCCGACTGAGCATCGGGAACATTTTTATTATAGGACGGGAATGATATTCTGTTTACATATACGTTTTCGAGAATATTCTGAACATTCATATCCACAGCGGAGTAGATGCGAAGTCCGCCCGAATAAATGAGCGTAGACGCCTGCGGCTTTGTATAGCCGTATTTATCCATAAGGTCTGAGATAACTTTTTGAATAACGTAATCGACATAGTAGCTCTGAATGGTGGTAGTGGTCTGCTGCTGAGCGCTTGTAAGGTTTTCGCTCGGCACATAGCCCTCACTGTTCGTGAACACCATTGTGTAATTTATTGCTTCATTATACTGGTCTTCTGTTATTTTGCCCTGCTTAAGCATATTGTCAAGACAGACCTTTTGACGTTTTTTGTTTTCTTCGGGGTGAATAAGCGGATCATATTTTGACGGAGATTGAGTTATTGCCGCCAAAGATGCACACTCCGCAAGATTAAGGTCCTGCACATTTTTTCCGAAATACTTTTCGGAGGCGGTCTGTACGCCATAACAGCCGTGGCTCATATAGACCGTATTCATATACGCCTCAAGTATTGTCTGCTTAGAGGCATTTTTCTCAAGGTTCAGCGCAGACAGTATTTCATAGAATTTACGATTTACGGTTTTGCCGTTTTCTCCCGTAAGATTTTTAATAAGCTGTTGAGTAAGGGTCGAACCGCCCTGCTTGAAGTGGTATTTAACCGCCGACGATAATGTTCTGAACCAATCGACACCGCCGTGATCGTAAAAACGCTTATCCTCAAGTGCAATATACGCATTCGCAAGATTTTGCGGTATAACGCTTTCATCTGGATTTTCGCTGTATGTTACCCAAACTCGGTTTTGTTCACCGTGAAGGCGCGAAAGCTCGGTGACTTCGTTGTTGGTGTCATACGCATATATAATTGTGGTTTGATCTTGATTCTCTTTATATTCCTCAAGATTTATCTTACTGTCGCCGTTTACGTAAGACACCATAAACACAATAAGATATAAGCATACAAAAACCGCGGTAAGCAAAAAGGTAAAAAGAACCGACAACAAAACCGTTGCGCCCTTACTGCGTTTTTTTCTGTTTTTAGGTACTCTCTTTGTGACTGCGCGTCGCTTTTGAGTCATATTTTAAAGTCCTCCGTTTAAAAGATCGGATACGATATAACTATACTGATTTATTGTAACACAAACCGTTGATTATTTCATCATAATTTTGAAAAAATATTATATTTTTCCTATTCTTGTCAAAAATAATATACGGAAGTGAATAAAATGAAAAAAGCCTTACTTAAATGTATCGCCGCATCGGTGGCTGCTCTGACTTTATTAGGTGCCGTAACAGTGATAATTTTAAAATCTCCTAAAAAGAAAAGCAGCTTTACGGAAAGTGAAGAAACTACCGTTGCAGCACTTTACACCATAACCGACTACAACGGTAAAATAGCTTTATTTAAACGCGGATACTCTATGCCGGTGGAAATCTTTGACGTAAATACAAATTCCCTGCCGCAAAGCGACAGGGAGCTTATAATAGTAGGTGTTACGGCTTATTCCGATGAAGAAGCACAAAAGCTTGTAGAGGATTACACAAGCTGAATTTCAATTTTCACACGTTTTTTATCAGAGGGTAATTTTATTTCAAATGTTCCTTTGCTCCGCTCGTTAAAAACGGCTTTTTCTCCGTCAACTGTTACCACATAATTATTTTTGTCATTCATAACAACAAGCATTATGCTGTCTTTACCGTTATAATGCGAAACGTCTGCGGCAAAATGAGTGAAATCGTTTTCGAAGCTGTAATTTTCACAAAAGCTGTCAAAGCCGAGATTAAACGTGCCCGCCTTAAAGTATGCAGAAGCCCAAATGTTCACGGGAGCGGAAAGACCTCCGAAATTATGGAACCATCCTCCTCTGCCCGTAGTTATCGAAAGCATTTCAAAAGTATAGTACGAATACTCCACCTCACGCTTCCACGAATCGAGCGCGACCTTGGCTATTTTATATGCAAAATCAGCCTCACCTATATCTAACATGGTTTTCCAAACAAACCATTGATGCGAAAACCATACGTTGCCGTTCCAATAACCGTTAGTGGCATAATAGCCGGCCTTCATATTAACGGCACTTATACCGACCTTGCTCATCATCTCATCTTCGCTTTCCAAATGAGACAGAATTCTGCTAGTCTGCTCGTCCGTAGTTATTCCGGCTATAAGAGGATATATACCGTCCATAGTCTTATTCATATTTTCGCCCGAATCAGAGCGCAGTTGTTCTTTTGCTTCGCCGTTTTCATCGTGAATTACATATGAGTAATACCCCGCCTCATCATCCCACGCGTATTTCTGAAGCCCATTTGATATTCTCTTTATATCTTCGGAATACGCTTCTACGTCTTCGGTTTTGCCGAGATGCTCGGCTATCACAGAAAGAAGCTTTGCCGTCCTTATAACCTGAGAAGAAGAAATACACGGTGCGGTTTTAAGCTGCAAATTATTTTTGTACATCAGAACTTGAGGCGGAAGATCGTCCATACCGGAACAATTGTAAAAATACTCAAATGTAGTTGTTAGACCACTCTTAAATTTAGCGGTGGTTGAACCGTTTATTTTTCCCGCAAGGAAATCATAAAACATCTTTGCTCGGTCGTAATAATCATACAGCTTGGATTTATCAGATGCTTTTTGGAGCATTTCATAATATTGATAAAGATGGACGGGCACAGGAGATCCATGCAGCAAAAACGCATAGTCCTTATTATCCTTATCGCTCAAATACAAATCGAGGATATAATCCGCTATTTTCGGTGAAAATTCAAGCATATCAAGCCCTATAAAGCCCGAATCCCATGTGTAAAAGGAATCCCACCTCTTGCCGGGAGTGTGATGTATAACATATTCTCCGTGATGATAAAGCGGATACACAGTATTTTGGAACATTGCAGCTCGCAAAAGGCGGTTTGAAAACTCATATTTTTTTCCGCTGTCATTATAGCTTAGCTTTTCAACCGAGCCGGACGCCGATAAATAGATCTTTTCATAATCTTCCGGCGTTTCATATTCTGCACCGCCATACGAAATAACCGCATATTCGGTATGACTTTTCCCCGGCTCTATGTACAAGGTGTGGACAAGAGTATTCTGATAATATCCCTCGTCGCTGTGTTTCCAACTGAATTCTCCGGAAAAAGTTTCCATCATATTGTCAAAGCTTTTATCCGGTTGAGATATACGGGGAGTCGGTACATCCTCAAGACAGCCGGAAGGTATGCTGCGAAGTCTTGTTTCATCATTAAATGTTCTCAAAACAAAGGGCTTTTCAACGCCCTCGTATTTTATCTCAACGGTTTTACCGTTTATTTCGTCGCGAGCCTTAACATCCGGAACAAAATTATTCTTTTTTGCTTCAACTAATATTTTATTGGTTTCATCTTTTTCGCATATTGCAAAGAAATCAAATTCTATGCCGCCTTCGCCCTCGGAAACGAGAACGAGAGTATAATCCCCTTTATCCACATTACCTATCGGTATCGTGATTTCGCCCATATCCTGTGCAGGCGGAAACACAACGTTGTCACCGTTCACGGTAAAAGCCGAAGGCTTATTATCAACGGTACGGTATCTGACATATAAAGCAGCATCTGAAAAGTTTAAATCATTTTTTATTTTATATACGATTTTGTCGCCTTTTTCTTCTCCGAGACGCGGATATTTCGGCAATATATATCGGTTGTCGTCACGGTCTCCGAGCCCTCTGTGCGAAGTAAAGCGATCGTCAAAGAACTCGCCTTTATGCATGGCGTCCATAGTTTCATTATCCCACGGACGGCTTGTTTTATATGTAAACTCGCTGTAATCAAGCGCGTCAAACATAAGCGATTTATTGGGAAGAGAAACTCTGTATGATGTTAAAAACGGAAATTGCAGCGAAGAGAAATAATTGACAAGGCAATTTTGCATAAGCTCTGAATTATTGAAAATCTCTGTCCTGACAAGCACACTCTCATCGCTAAGTTTTGTAAAAGAAACGTCGGAATAAATAACATCCTTCCACTCCAGGTCCTGTCTGTAAGAATAGAATAATCACTTTTTACATCCCAAGGATGCACACCCACCGGTATAGTCACATTCGGAGCCTTGGCATCGGTATTTGAAACTGCGGGAAGCGAAATGAAATCAAACCTGACGCCTTTTTCCGTTTCGTACTCTGTGACTCTTGACACACCGCTGTACTTTTTTGAATAAGGCCCCCATTTAGGCATTACTTCTGACATTTTACTCATAATTCTTACATAGCCTTTCCATTTACAGAATAAAAACCAATCGCTACAAACATTACAGTTCCGTAGAAAACACGCTGATATTGTATCAGAAAAAAAGCTCTAATTCAAGAAAAAAAGAAGTCGCAAAACACAGTTTCTGCGGCTTCCTTTTGTTTAATTAAATAAAAGCTTATTTATTTTTCTGTCTTTCTTCAATGTCGGATATCATTTGCACACGACGTGCGTGTCTTCCGCCCTCATAAACACCGGAGAGCCAAGTGTCAACAATCATAAGTGCAAGGTCAAGGCCGACAACTCTTGCACCGAAAGCCAAAATATTGGTATCGTTATGCTGCCTCGAAAGAAGTGCCGAATATGGCTCACTGCAAACTACCGCTCTGATACCGTTAACCTTATTTGCCGCAAGAGAAATACCAACACCTGTACCGCATATAAGTATACCCTTGTCAAATTCCTTTGATGCTACCGCGTTTGCCACAGCCTCACCGTAAATCGGGTAATCGGTACGCTCGGTGCTGTTCGTTCCGAAATCCTTTACCTCTATACCCTTTTCTTTCAGGTGAGCAATAACCTTGCCTTTAAGTTCGTATCCTACATGGTCGCTACCTATTGCTATTTTCATATTAAAACCTCTTTCAATATTCCGTTATACAGCTCGACAGCACCGAAAAATCGGTGCTGTCTGAGCTTGTGAGTTAGGGAGTTCGTTTATCTAATAAACGGATGGAAAACACCTTTTTAGCTATCCTTTGTAACTATATAAGAATCAACCGGGATAGTTTCGGGAGTAGCATTAACATCAATTGCTTTGCCTGCTTTTACTGTCTCAACCATCGTTTTAAGTGAAACAGCACCGATTCCCGCTGAGTCCTGAGCAACTGTTGCTGAAAGTTCGCCTGCTTTTACGCTGTCTATGGCTTCGGCTGCACCGTCTGTACCTACTACCATTATCTTACCGAGCTTGTTAGCGTTTTTAACTGCCTGTAAAGCGCCGAGAGCCATGGTATCGTTGCAGCAATATATAGCCTTAAGATTCGGATATTTCTGAATCATTGAAGCGGCAGTATCAAGAGCCTTCTGTCTGTCCCAGTCAGCCGGCTGAGAATCAACAAGCTTGAATGCGCTGTTTGCGGTAAATGCATTTGTTGCACCGTTCTTTCTGTACTCACCGGATGCGTTGCCTGCCTTGCCTTCGATTATTGCAACCTCGCCGCCGTCCTTTAACTGTTCCATTATATAGTTTGCGCCTTTTTCACCGACTTTTTCGTTATCGGTTGTAGCAAAAGCTATAACACTTCCGCCGGCATTCTTAAGGGTATCCATATCGATCTTTTCATCAATATTCATTACATAAATACCCTTTTTGTTTGCCTCAACTATACCGTTAATAAGGTTAGTCGGGGAAATCGGTGCAACACCTATAGCCTTGTAGCCCTTGGAGATGCAGTTTTCAAGAATTTTAAGCTGGCCCTCGGTATCATCCTCGGATTGCGCGGCGAAAATGTCAACGGTTACGCCGAGTTCTTTAGCTTCCTTCTCTATTCCGGCTTTCATATTTGCCCAGAAATCGTTAGAAAGCGGTTTAAGAATGATTGCGTATTCTGCGGTTCCGGAAGAAGAGCCCGAACCGTCGGTCGTTTTCTTGTCGTCGGTCTTACTTCCGCAACCAGCGAAAACAATACCGATAACTACCGTCAATGCCAAAACGATACTTAAAATTTTCCTTTTCATAATAAATTCCTCTCTCTTTTTTACTTATTTTCAGCAGTCGAAACTACTGTTTAAGCTGATGCCATGCAAAGTCTCCACTCCCGTAAACTCCGCTCTGTTGTGTATGCTCCGAAAAAAGGATTCTGAGATTTTTTTCGGGGTAAGGCTTTCGTGTATGAAAGTGTACCGAATCTATCAAAATGTCCTTCGGGAAATTCTTCATATATACCACTCCGCCGGCGATTATAATATAATCGGGATCAAGTATGTTGACTTCGGTAGCTATAGGAATAGCAAGATCTTTAACATACTTGATTATTCTCGGATCGTCGCCGTGTTCGAAAAAAACATTTTTTATATCGGTTTCGGGAAAAAGCTCCGCGGTAATCTTTTCAAGATACTTGCCTGAGCAAATTACTTCGCTGCACCCGACATTTCCGCACGTACACTTTTCCTCAATATTCGGAAACGGTATGTGCCCGAGCTCTCCTGCCGCTCCGTTGCGTCCGCAGTAGAAGCTGCCGTTTAAATAAATGGCATTTCCAAAGCCAGTTCCGATATAAAAGCCGAGAACAGTAGAATCTTTCGGAAGACCCAATGTAACAATATCATTTTGAAGAAGAAAATTTACATCGCGGTCAACATATACGGGTATGCCAAGCTTTTTGCTGAGCGTATCTCCGAACGGTATATTATCAAATCCCTTAAGATTAGGAGTGGATACAACAGTCTTTTTATCCTTGCTGACCATGGACGGCAATCCAATTGCTACCGCTTTTATTGAATCTGCCGCGTTATATCTTTTCACATAATCCGAAATGTTAAGATACAGGGTCTCGATTACATCACCTTTGTCAAAAATTCTGCTTGAATTTTTCGAAGTTGATAATTTCACCGTCACGGCCGACCATTCCGATGCGAAAGTTTGTACCGCCGATATCTATACCGATTGTAAAATCCAATGGTCGGTCACCTCCTTTAAAAATTGCTTTTAATACTATGCTCCTGTTGCTGTACGAAATTCTTCTCTCATTATGTCCCAAGCCTTTTTAAGGTCCTTGTCCTTTGAGAAAAGTCCGGACGAGCCTACAATAAAGACCTCAGCTCCGGCTTCATAAAGCTCCTTAAACGTTCTCTGATTGCAGGAACCGTCAATCTCGATTAAAAACTTATAACCGTATTTTTCTTTAAGCTCCTTAGCTTCTCTGATTTTGCCGAGCATTTCTTTATAAAAGGCTGTCCGGCAAATCCGGGATCCACCGTCATAATTGTAAGCTTATCTATGCGGTCAATATATTCTCTGATATAAGAAAGCGGAGTTGCAGGATTCAAAACCACACCTTTTTTGCACCCTAATGCTTCGATTTTATTCATAATACGGAAAGCATCGGTGTTTATAGTTTCAGCGTGCGGACAAATATAACCTGCTCCGTTTTCAGCTAGAACTTCAATATAATCATCGGGATCGGTGACCATAAGATGGCAGTCAATAGGCTTTTTGGCGATTGTTGAAAACGCCTTTACGAAGTCCGGAGACAAAGTGATGTTTTTCACAAAATGTCCGTCCATTATATCGACATGATAGAGGTCACATCGCTCATTTAATATTTCCGTCTGATTTTTAATATCAAGAAGATCCATACACATGAGCGACGGGTTAAACATAGGTTCCATAAAAATACCTCCTTTAAGCTGCACGGTTATTTTTTGTTAGCTACGAATCTGTCAAGAGCAACGGAGCCGATGATAAGAGCGCCCATTACAACCTGCTGAAGCGTACTCGAAAGTGAAAGTATATTCATACCGAAGTTGATAACGCCGATGATAAGGCCGCCCATTACAACTCCGAAAATCTTACCCTTGCCTCCGAAGAAGCTTGTTCCGCCGATAATCGAAGCGGCTATTGCATAAGTTTCAAAGCCTGTTGCCGCTGCCGGCTCTGCCGAGCCTACACGACCGAGAAGAACCACACCGGCTATACCGGCGCAAATACCGGAAATAATGAAAACTATAAGGGTATGAAGATTTACGTTTATACCCGAATACCAAGCGGATTCTTTGTTTCCGCCAAGCGCATATATATTACGACCAAGCTTCGTTTTTTTAGTGAGAAACGCAAGGATCAAAGCTACAATAACCGCTATTATCGCAACAAGAGGAATACCTATAACAGATTTTGAAATAACTCTTGTAAAACTTGCCGGGAAGCCGTAAACCGCGCTTGAATTTGAGATTATAAGCGTAACGCCGCGATAAATTGCCTGTGTGCCAAGCGTAATGATGAACGGATGAAGTCCTGTAACATTTACAAGTAACCCGTTAAGGAAACCGAGGAATGCACCGAGCAAAATTCCGAGAAGAACAGCAACTATCGGGTTTACCCCTGCCACCATTAACTTTGCCATACACATTCCGGTCAGGGCTACCACAGATCCTACTGAAAGATCGATGCCGGCAATAAGAATTGCAAAGAACTCACCCATTGCAATAAGTATATTTACCGAGCTCTGTGCCAAAATCTGAGGTGCCGTAGAGCTTGAGAAAAAGTATGTTGGTTTTAGTATGGCCAAGATGGCAAGAAGGATTATAAGAATACCAAACGTACCGTACCTCTGCCAGATCGTGTTAAAGGTTAATTTTTCTTTTTTTAATGTTTTAGACTGTGACATTTTAATTAGTCCTTTCTTTAAGGTCGGCAGTTGAAGCCATAATTATTTTTTCTTCTGTTGCGTCTTTATGTGGGAAGGTTTGTACGATCTTACCCTCACGGAAAACCGCTATGGTATCACACACCGCCAAAAGTTCCGGAAGCTCTGATGATACAACAAGTACGCCCTTACCCTCATCGGCGAGCTTACGCATCAAAGTGTAAATCTCGCTTTTAGAACCAATGTCGATTCCCTTTGTAGGTTCATCAAAAATAATTATTTGAGAATCTGCGGCAAGCCATTTTCCGAGTATGACTTTTTGCTGGTTGCCGCCGGAAAGCTCTGTTATATTTTGATCAACTGAAGCGCATTTTATATTCAGGTTTTTCTTTTGCTCCTCCGCACATTCCTTTTCAAATTTATTGTTTGTAAGACCTATGGTGCCTTTTCCCTTTGAAGTCTTGATAAACGGAAGAATCGATATATTCTGCTTAATATCAAAGTTATAAAAGAAGCCTGTCTCACGACGATTTTCGGTTACCATTGCAAGACCGTTCTTTATGGCGCTGTAAGGACTATTGATTTTAACCTGTTTGCCGTGAATGAATATATCTCCTGCCGAGCGAGGCTCAGACCCGAATATTGCATTCATCATTTCACTTCTGCCGGAACCGACAAGTCCCGAGAATCCGAGGATTTCACCCTTATGAAGTTTAAACGAGACATTCTTAACCTTTTGATCCTTACGAGACAAATTACGAACCTCAAAAATGACTTCTGTATTCTCGTAGGTATCGGGAGCATCCTCATGCTGATAAGTATTCTGAATTTTTCTTCCTACCATCATGGTAACGAGGTCGTCTGCCGTAACATCTTTTACGTCTCTCGTGCCGACGTAAGCTCCGTCTTTCAGCACCGACACCCTATCGCCTATTTCAATAATTTCACCGAGCTTGTGAGAAATAAAGACTATTCCCTTGCCCTCTTCCTTAAGCTGACGAACTATCTTAAACAGATGATTTACTTCCTCACTTGTCAAAGACGCAGTAGGCTCATCCATTATGATTACTTTACTGTCGGCGGCAAGTGCCTTGGCTATTTCAACCTGCTGTTTTTCGGAAATACTTATATCCTCAACAAGAGTTTTGGGGTCTCGTTTTAATCCTACCTTCGAGAGCAGCTCTTTTGCACGCTCGTTCATATACTTATAATCTACGACCTTAACAGGGCCGTATTTTTTCATCGGCAACTTACCGACAAAAAGGTTTTCCTGAATGGAAAGTTCATTTATGACGCTCAGTTCTTGGTAAATTACGCTGATGCCGTTTTCGGCGGAATCCTTGGGAGTCAGCCTTTTATAGCTTTTTCCTCCGACAATTATTTCTCCCTCAGTGGGCTGATAAACGCCGCTGAGAATTTTCATAAGTGTCGACTTTCCGGCGCCGTTTTCACCGAGCAGTACATGTACTTCGCCGGGCTGTATGTCAAATGTTATATCTTTAAGTGCCGTTACGCCCGGAAACTTTTTAACGACGCCCTTCATCTCAACTAATGCGCTCATTTTTTCCTCCTTGAAGTCTATTATTTTCACATATTAGTTGTGTCCGTATGTGAATAGTATATGCATTTTATTGGGTAAAGGTTTACTCAATTTCCAATAATATGCGGGAAATAATATTTCCCGTTTGCATATGTTAGCTGATTTTTTATGCGGTTGTTCTTTTAACAAGCTTTACGGGAATAACATAAATATCATTTTTGTTTTTTATCTCATTATTCTCGATTAGATTTAAAAGAGTTTCAACTGATTTTTTACCGAACATATCGGTATCCTGCTGTATTGTGGTTATCGGCGGATCGCATATCTCTGACAGAGTAATGTCATCAAATCCGACGACCTTGCATTTTTCAGGCACAGATATTCCGGAATCCTTAAGCGCTTGCAAAGCACCGATTGCCATCATATCGTTATTACAAAAAATTCCGTCAAACTTTTTGCCGTTGGCTATGACTTTTTTTATCGCGTCATAAGATGAAGCGTAGCTGACATCCGTTTTTATAACATTTCCCTCGTTAAGCGGCAAAGAATACTTTTTGTGAGCGTCAACATAACCTTTATATCTGTTTCGTGTGGTAGAATAATAGTTTTTGTCGCTCAGCATCAATATATCCTTACAGCCATCCTTTATAAGAGCCTCCGTAGCTAAAAAACCGCCCATCTCATTATCTGAAATTATCAGTGTACCCGCATGCTCAGGACGACGGTCTATGTGAACTACCGGTATTTTGTAATCTTTATATATCTGCTTAACATCGCTCTTTGTACTGATATAGATTATACCGTCAACGTCTTTGGCGGCAAGCGAAGAAATATGCTTGTCCTCTGTGCCGCTGTCCTCGTTAGAGTCGCACACAAAAACGGTATAGCCTTTTTGCAACAGAGACGTCTCGATGGAACGGATAATCTTAGCAAAGAATTCGTTTGTTATATCGGGGACAATAACACCGATGCTCTGCGTTTTATTGGTTCTGAGCCCTTTGGCATTAAGATTTACCTTGTAGCCGTACTTATTAACAATATTCATAACTTTTCTTTCGGTCTCTGAGGAAAATCTGCCGTTATGATTTAAAACGCGCGAAACGGTGGCAATGGACACGCCTGACATTTCGGCAATCTCAACCATTGAAATTTTCCCTTTCAATTCAAATACCTCCGAAAAATTATGCAATCGTTTGCTAAGTTTGTAACAAATAACGGGTAATCGTTTACCCTACGCCCATAGTTTACTTCCGGTTACAGCAAAAGTCAACTCTTTTTTTTGCAGAAAAAATATCTTTGTCAGAAGTGCTTAATTCTTCATATTGCACATTGGTTAAAAAGTAACCTTCAAATTGCAAACGTCAAATTTGCGGCTCTCCGTTTGTGCATTTTCACACAAAAAAACGCGTTGCTCATTTTAGAGCAACGCGTTTTTAAAAGCAATTATTTACTTGTTTTTACCAAACACCTTTTGGAACCAATTTTGTTTGCTGCTTTCTGCCTGAGCATTAACCTCCGCAGCCTTTTCAATACTCGGTGTTTTCATAACAAACATTACGCTTGACTCTATACCGTCGGCAACCGAAGAGTAAATCTTATATTCGTTACCGTATTCAATCATTTTGGTGGCTTTCTGTAAAAGCTCATCGGAATTATCGGTAAGCACACCATATTTTTCGAGCTTTGATGCAAAATCAGCCGCGCTGACGGAATTCATCAGATTTGTTATCTTTGTCATATTGTCTTCATTTAACAGAGTGCTGAGACTGTTAAGAAGCTCCTGGTTGCTATCAAGTTCGCTCTGAATATTCGAAATCTTACTCATGGTATCAGGCAAATTATCTATTGCGGCCTGTACCTCCGGATCCTGCATATCGTTTGATAGACTCTGAAGAAGCGGAAGTGCGTCTTTAAACTCACCTGAAGCCGACGGAAGAAGGCTTAAGAACTGCTGTACATTGGGGTCAGAAAGCAGTTTTATCATCTTCTGGAGGTCGGAATTACTTGATGAATCGAGAAGAGTTTTAAGCGTTTCTATATTTTGAGGAGTAAGGTTCTTGGAAAGAACATCAATAAGAGGCTTATTACTCTCATAAAGCGATGTTGCATCATTTATCATCTGTGCAAGCTCGCCGAGCTTGTCGGGATTTGACATAAGAGTCGATAAGACGTTATTGGGATCTATTGACTTAATCGAGGATTCAATTTCCTTGAGCTGATTAAGGCTCGATTTTAAATCATCAACGCTTGAAGGAACAGCCATATTATTACTTACTGCCGAAAGAGGAAGGACCGCAAAATACATATTTGTAAGTTCAAAATCCGTTACATCGGCGGTAATTGTAAATTTATCGTTAAAGGTGATATCGGCAGCGTCCTTGAGAGTTTTGGAATCTAAGCCAAGCGTCTCGTTAATTCCGGGGAAGCCGGCCACCACAGCTACTTCCTTTGAACCGTCTCCCTGAGAAATGCCGTTTTCCACTTTTACGTTTTGGAAGTTGGTTTCGGGAAGAATCATACCGCCGACAGCAAGCACGGGATTGCAAACCTTGACATCCTTACCGTTGATTTTTTCGGTTTTAAAGATGTTGTTTGTCATCTGTATTTCTATCTTTACCTTACCGCTCTTGCCGGCAAGATCGGAGGCGGCTATTTCTTCATCATTAAGATAGTATTTAATTGAGATGCTTACAGGAAGCGTCTTATTACTTGTGCCGCGATAATAAAGGTCGGTAGTCGGCATATTCCAGAACAAGCCGCCGTCCTTAAAATAGGGTTCGGTATCACTCTTAACATTTGTTACATTTTCAAGGTCCGTAACATCTCTGAGGTAAACCTCGGGGGTGTCGGTGTGAATCCAATCGGTAACGGATATATTTTGAACCGCACCGGAGTTATCAAGTGTAGCGTAAACCGTTTCGGTTTTTTTATAATTATTGATTCTGTTTGTGTAAATAGTTTCCTCGGCCTTTTTTATCAACCTCGGCTACCGTGTCGTCGTCCTTTTTGGACGAGCAACCGGTAAAGATGACACAAAGCATTGAGAAAACAAGCAAAACACAGATTATACTTTTGATTTTATTTGTGTTTTTCATTTTGCTGCCTCCGATTTCTTAGCCTTGACGGCTTTTATTTTTGCCTTTGATTTCTTGAATTTTTCTTTCGGCATTGTTCGCCAATTAAACGAAGTTTTGTTTATGAGTTTTTCACAGATATAAAGTATGGGCGGCAAAGTACAGATTATTATAAACGCACTTATGATTGCACCGCGTGCAAGCATACCGCAAATGCTCTTGACTATCTCTATATCGCAAATCAGATAAACACCGAAGGTCGCAACAAAGAATACCATTGCGCTTTGGAAAATCGAACGGTCGGATTCGTTGGCAGCCTTTCTGATGGCTTCATCCTTAGACAGACCCTTTCTCAGTTCTTCACGGAACCTCGAGGTTATGAGTATAGCATAGTCAACCGTTGCGCCGAGCTGTACGCAACCGATTATTGTAGGCGCGATAAACGGTATCGTCTCGCCGAATATAAACGAAAAACTCTCGTTTATAAATATTGCTATCTCTATCGACGCAACAAGTATTACAGGTATTGATATTGACTTGAAGATAATCGCTATAAGTATAAATATTGCCGCGACGGAAATTATATTGGTTATTATAAAGTCTCGGTTCGTTACATCAACAAGATCCTTAGTCATAGCACCCTCGCCTGTCAGATAACCGTTCGGGTCATACTTCAATACAATACTCTTCAGCGTATCTATCTGTGCATTTTCTTCATCGGTTGCCGTAGCGTAGCTTGTATTTACCATCATAAGCTGATAACCGTCTTTAATGCAGATATTACGAATATCATCGGGAATCATATCGGCGGGTATTGCAGAACCTAAAAACTCGTTCATTGCAACTACGTTTGTTATACCGTCAACATCTTCAATTTCCTGCTCCATAGCTTCAAGCTTTTGGCTCGGTATATCATCGCTTACTATAATGAAATGTGTAGTTGCCATATTGAATTTATCTTTCATTTCGTGAAGTGAAACGATAGACGCGAGGTCGGAGGGAAGAGCCTTATCCATATTGTAGTATACATTAACGCTCTTCGAAGCTCCGTATGCGGGAATTATAAGAAGAAGGAAGATTATTGCAATTACACGGCGATGCTTAAGGGTGAATTCATTAAGCTTGCCGAAATGAGGAACCAAGCTCTTATGCCTTGTCTTTTCGATTTTATCGTCAAGCAAAAGTATAAGTGCCGGAAGGAATGTAACAACCGTGATAACACCGAGCAATACGCCCTTTGCCATTACAAGACCTATGTCAAGACCGAGCTTGAAGCTCATAAAACAAAGTGCGAGGAAGCCGAATACCGTAGTCAATGAGCTGCCTGCCAGCGATACAAACGTACTGCTTATTGCCGAAGCCATTGCCATGGTTCTGTCGTCATTATGCTCGCATTCCTCTTCGTAACGGTCCATAAGGAATACCGAGTAGTCCATGGTAACGCCGAGCTGCAGTATAGCCGCTATACACTGTGTAATATATGATATTTGCCCGAAGAAAATGTTTGTACCCATATTATATACAACCGCGGTACACAGTGCCATAAGAAGCACAAACGGCAAGACATACGATTTCAGGGTAAACATCAAAACGATAAGAGCAAGCACTATTGCAATAACTACATACAGCGGAGCCTGCGCGTCGGCAAGTGCCTTAGTATCATACATTATTGTGGAAACACCGCTCATAAACATATTTTTGTTCATACATTTACGTATGGACTTTATAGCATCCATTGTTGACTCGGAAGCGCCGCCCTGCGTAAATTGAACCATCATAAGTGTGGCATTACCGTCTTTACTGTAAAAGACGTTCTTTAAGTCATCGGGAAGCATATCCTCGGGAATCGATATATCAGCGATATCATCGACCCACATAACATTGCTTACTCCGTCGATTTCGGAAATTTCTTCCTTCAGCTTGACAGCGGTTTTTTGATCCTCGTTTTCAATAACAACAATGGCACTTGCAGCGTTATTGAATGTTTTATCAAGGATATGCTCGCCCTGTACCGAATTAAGGTCTTCCGGCAGATAAGACAAAATATCATAGTTTACGAATGTGTTAAGATAACATATTATCGACGGTATCAATAATATAAGGCAAACTATAAGGACTGTTTTGGGGTGTTTTGCAATTCCCCTTGCCATTTTGTCTATCATCGTATCTCCCCTTTGCTATAATAATTTACTAAGCTAACATTTTTTTGACGGCCAGATGAATTTCCGGTCGTATTTCTTCTATGGTGAACGGAGATCTCGAAAGAATGGCATTCGAAGCAGTTGTAAATATCATTGTAGAAACGAGTAACAACAGCTTCTTGGCATTCTCGGGAGGATTTCCGAGTTTAACTATTATATCTGTAAGATAATCAAAATCGAGTTTGATGTTATCGTCGCCGTTATCGATTATCAGCGAATACAATATTGAGCTTTTTTCGCTTATCACGGAAAGCATTTCTTTATTTTCGATCATATAATCTATAATTGCGTCAACAAAAAATGTGAGCTGATCGATAGCCTCCATTTTGTTATCGGTGTTTATATTTTTCATCTGCGCTATAACAGACTTTATAATCGCTGCGCTCTTATAAAGAATTATCTGATCCATAAGGTCGTATTTATCATGATAGAGATAAAACGTACCCTTTGCCACGCCTGCACATTTGACAACTTCATCTATCGGTGTGGTGTTTATACCGTTTTTTGCAAATAGGTTATATGCGGCATCTAAAATTTTATTACGTTTTTTAAGCTTGTTTTCTTCCACACTCGGCATTTTACACTATCTCTTTCGGTTGAATTTCTGAGGCTTAACAGAATTTTATCATCCACCGCAAATTAAAGTTCTGCGCTCTTTAAAATGACCGTTAGTCACTTTTTACATTTCTAAATGCTACTCCAAAAATGACCAACAGTCAATAATTTGTTTTAATTGTTAACAAACTGTTCACAAACGTTGAATTTGTGTACATAAACGCTAATTATTAAATTTATTGTTTATGCATTTTGCCAAACAGCTTGATTTGTAATAATTTACAACATAAAAAAACAGAGCACGGAAAAACCGTACTCTGTTCGATGCAAAATGCAGATTATTCGCCCTTCATATCAAGGAGCTTAACCTTGCCCTCATAGGATTCCTGAGAAACCTTGATAGAATCGGTTATAGCAGCCTCAATGTCGTCATCCTCAACGCCGAGGTCACGGGTGTACTTATCCGTTATGAAGAGATCATAGTCCATAATGTAGGGAAGCTGAAGCGGATCCATACCGGAATCAATGCCTCTCTTCTTATAATCTTTAACAATACCGTACATACCGAGCTTCATCATAAACGGAGGTATGCCGACAATCTTTCTGTTATGCATTCCGCGAGCCTCATATACAATACCGAGGAATTTATCCCACTTCATATTGTACATACTGATCGGAATAGCCTCAAAGCCTTTGGCACCCTCTTTGGTTGCGGCACCGGCAATAGCCTGTCCAACCTGACGGCAAGTAAGCATTGCTGTACCACCCTTCGGATAAAGGGTGAAAGGAAGCTTGTCCATACCGGAAATCTGCTCAATAAGAACAGTCCAAACAGGTCTTCTGCCCGGCTGAGTACCGAATATGTAAGGAAGCTCAAGAACTGCTACGCTGAAGTTGTCATCGCAAGCCTTTTTACAAACATCTTCCTGAATAAGACGAGATTTGAAGTAGGGGTTTCTCTCTTCAAGATTCATATCCGGCTTGATTTTAGAAAGATATGAGAAGTAAGAACCAAGAACAACAGCTCTCTTAACGCCTGCTTTTTTGCAGAGCGGGAAGATTCTCTCAAGCGGAGCAATGTTGTATTTGTAGTAATAATCCATTACGGGCGCCGGGAATTCTTTTCTCTCGTCAACGCCTGCTGCGAAGATAAAGCAATCACAGCCTTCGAGCATCTGCTCAATTTCCTCATCCGTCTTCTTGTTGATATCGCCGAAAACGAGTTCCATTTCCTTCGGAATGGGAGCTCCCTCCGGAAGAGGCGGAAGAGCAACGCTCTTTACCTGGTGACCTCTCTTAATGAGAGTCGTGGCAGCTTCACAGCCGAGAAGGCCTGTACCGCCGATCATAAAGATTTTCATAGCAATTCTCCTGTCTAACTATATATTTTTGCTAAATTAAAAACTAAATCAGTCCTTGAATACGGGGTCAAAGAGCGGAAGCTTTGAAATCTTCATAACGCTGCTGAAAATATGGCCGCCGAGTACCGGCATAAGTCTGCCGAAATAATTCATAAATGCAGCGTCAAAGCCATGAACGCCGAGCGGACGTCTCGTTCTGATGTCATGCATTATCATCTTTACCATTCTGTCGCAGGAGGTGCTGACAGCATTGAGCATCTTCTGACCCTTTGCGTCGGAAGCATCCTGACTTCTGAATATATCTGTCTTTGTAAAGCCGGGGCAAACTATGCCGACATAGCATTTACCGCGAAGCTCTTCTCTGAGTGATTCGGAAAGAGACTTAAGAGCAGCCTTACTTGCGGAATATACCGAAGTACCTGCAAGAGACATAAGAGAAGCCGAGCTATCGATGTTGATGATTCCGGGAGTCTTTGACTTGAGAATCATCGGAAGAAGCGTATGTATCGAATAAACCGCCGAATAGAAATTGATATTCATAGCCTTTTCAATATCAGCCATTGAATAATGTTCAAATCTGTCGAACTTCGGCAAAATTCCCGCATTATTGACAAGTATGTCGGGATGAATGTCATTATCCTCAAGGTACTTTGCAAAATCTATCCAATTTTGCTCAACCGATACGTCGAAAAGCTTATAGCTGAATTTTTCGGCATTGGGGCCGAGCTCCTCAACTACCTTTTTCATTTTTCTTCACTGCGAGCGATACCGATAACGGTGCAACCATGATCAACGATAAGGGATTCGGCAATTCCCTTGCCCATACCGCCTGACGCGCCGGTTACGATAACGGTCGTATTATTCATCCAATTTTGATCCATAACTCTCTCCTTTGGAATATTGAATTTTTATTCACTCGTATTATTGTAACTCAAAGGTAAATATATTTCAATAGTTAGTTGTCTCAAAATTAACAAAAATATGCACAAATTTTAAAGTGTCGACGTATTTTTGTTAAACTCAGTCCAAATCTACATCCTTTTTATTATCGGCAAGGCCGTGATTATATATTTTTCGATTGTCAAGTGCCCAAAGCCGGCCGGAGAAATCATCCTCTTTAAGCGGTGTAATTGCCTCATGTATCTGATATACTCTCGCATCCATAAGGTCAAGCTCAGAGAGAAGCTCTGCCTCAAGAAAGAGAGGTCTTACCGCTGCCCCGAATTCCGGCTCGCCGTGATGAGACAAAATCATATGCTCAAGCAGCATTTCACGTTTTTTATCAGTTCCGAGCTTGTCGGCTGCCTCTCGTACCATCATAGCACCCATAACAAGGTGTCCTATAAGATTGCCCTCTACGGAATATCCGTTCGCAAGCCCTGTTTCACCCACGTTAAACTCAAGAGTCTTGGCTATATCGTGGAGAATGGCACCCGACAGCAAAAGATCTTTATCCACAAACGGATAAACCTCGCATACACCCTCGCAAAGCTTCACAATAGACAGAGTATGCATTAAAAGCCCGCCGCGTATGGCATGGTGCAACTTATATGCCGCCGGCCATTTCAAAAGCTTTTCTTTGTTTTCCGTAAAGATTGTACCGACAAGCTTTTTCAAATCCTCATCTGAAAAAGCGTTTATTGTCTCCGTGATCTTATTATACATATATTCGCCGGTGTACCCCGCGTGCCTGACATAATCGGTAATATCCACATTATCCTCTGGTGTTACTTTACGCATTTTTTCAACGCGCAGCTGATCGGCACCGTTATACTGTGATATTGTACCGCGAACCTTGACAAACATATCGGTTTCAAATTTTCCGTGTGTATTTTCATTGTAGTCCCAAAGCTTTGCGGAAATTTCGCCGTCGTTGTCTGAAAGAATCATATCAAGATATGCTCCGCCTCGTGAGCTTGTCTTTTTTTCACATTTTGTCAGTATTCCGAACCCGTCAACAAGACCGTTATTGTTAAGCTTAGTAAAATTCATTTGTTTTCTCCGTTCTTCTCTTCCGTCTTTGCTTCGATAACATAATCGTCCTTTGTATCTTTAACAAACTTATTAAAGCTGTATGTGCCCCACATATCCATAACACCGTTGAAAACAAAGCAGATACCGATAAAGCGGAACGCAAACATAGCAGTTTCAAAAGGTCTTATCGCCATAATGAGTCCGAGCACAATCGCTACAACGGCGAAAAGCAGCGACAGCCACCACATCGGAAAATGATTGCGAGCAAGCATTACGGCACGTTGGATATTGATAAGTCCGTCAATTATGGCGACTATACCGAAAATGAACGGAATTACAGAGTAAACAACGTCTTGCTTAAACATAAGGAAAATGCCTATTGCGGCAATTATAATGCCGCTGACAAGAGTTATAGAAAACAGCGACGAAACAGAACGGCATGAAAAAAATTTAATTACGAGATAAATACCCGCAAGAACAAAAAGACCGCCGAAAAGATAACATGCCACTTTAGCTATCTGCTCGGGAAAAATCATAAGAAGCATTCCCGTGACAAGATAAATTGCCGCCGAAGCAAAAAAGCTTGCCTTAAGGTTTTTAAAGAATTTTTCAAGTTGAGTCATATAAGCATCTCCTTTTAATATTTTAATGCTTTAGCATATTCGCGCGGAGTCACACCGTACTCTCGTTTAAAGCAATATATGAAATAACTCTCGGAGCAAAATGACAAATAGCAGCTTATCTCGCTGTAATCATATTTGCCATTGAGCAATGATTTTGAAAGCTCCAATTTTTGTCTCAAAATAAAACGGCTGATATTCTGACCCGTCGTTTTTTTAAACAACGCGGAAAGATAATCCGGTGACAAAGAGCACACCTTTGAAAGCCCGCCGAGCGTAAGCTTTTTTTCAAGATTTTCCTTGATATAGCTTATACACTTCCTCACAGGCGGCGGATAATCCTTGCCTATTGATGAATAGCGTACAAGATTTGTAAGCTCTATTGCCTTTTCCTGCAAAAACGGCGGTATACTCTCTGACGAAGTCATGGAATCGATGCGGCGTATCATTTTGTCACTCATCTCATATGCCTCGGATTCACAGAGCCCTCCTTCAATGGCATACCGTATAGCGAGGGTTATACAGCTTACCGCCCAATACTGCATTTGGCGCAAGTTGTTTTCGGAAAGTTTGCCTATTACGAGCCCATTGCTAAAAAATTCGTCCATGGTATAGCTGAGACGCTCTGTGTCTCCCTGTTCGATACAGGTATAGAACAGTTTTTCCGCCTCATATGCAGTATGAGCTTTGCTTTCAAGTTCATTGTATATAGGATTTGCATTTTTTTCGGGCAAAATCTCAATTTTTTCAAGACGAAATTTTTTCATATTGCTCTCCTTCCGCGATAAATAATTGTAACACTAAGACCTGCAATTTTCAACGGCATCTTTATATAAAAATAAGAATTTTATAAAGCAGAAAAAAACGAAAGCGTGTCCAAAAGGACACGCTTTCATTTTTTATAAAATCAGTTTTCTTTACCGGTTTCATCGGACGAATTTTTCTTTTCATCCGAATCAACTTCCTTTTCCGCCTCTGAGGCTACATCCTTCGTAAGATATTTCTTTTCGTCGTTGAAATTATCTTCAAGGTCCTTTACCGCCTCATCCGCGTTTTTATCATCAACGGCTGACGGCTTGTCTTTTTCGACAGTCTCGGTTTTATTTTCAGCTTTTTCACTCTTTGGCTCGTAAGGGGGAAGAGTTCCGCCCTCCATAAGAATTTTAAACTGCTCGGCGTCTATCTTCTCTCTCTCGACAAGAGCCTTTGCAACGGCGTGAAGCTTATCAATGTGCTCGTTTAAGATTGACTCTGTACGATCGTAAGCCTTGAGAATTATCTTCTCAACTTCCTCGTCTATCTCGCAGGCAACCGCCTCGGAATAATTGCGCATATGATTGTAATCTTTTCCGAGGAAAACCTCATCGTTTCCTGTACCGAAGGTTATCGGTCCGAGTTTTTCGCTCATACCGTACTTTGTTATCATCTTACGAGCCGTATCGGAGGCTCTTTCGATGTCGTTGGACGCACCTGTTGAAATATCGTTGAAAATTATCTTTTCGGCAACACGTCCGCCGAGGAGCCCGACTATATCGTCAAGCATACGGGACTTCATAAGATGCATCTCGTCTTTTTCAGGCTGATACATGGTAAAGCCGCCTGCCATACCGCGCGGAACAATCGAAATATGCGTTACAGGATCCTTATGCTCAAGATAATACGAGGTAACGGCATGACCTGCCTCGTGATATGCGGTAATTTTTTTGTCGCGCTCTGTCATACGGTGCGACTTCTTTTCTGTTCCGACAAGGACTTTCATTGCAGCCTCTTCAATGTCGGGCATTGTAATAGCTTTCTTTTTGCGCCTTGCCGCCAAAGAGCGGCCTCATTAAGCAAATTTTCAAGATCAGCACCCGTAAAACCGACAGTCTGCGATGCTATTGACCTCAAATCAACGTCGGGTCCTAAGGGCTTACGCTTCGCGTGAACCTTCAAAATAGCCTCTCTGCCGTCAATATCCGGATACGAAACAGTTACCTGACGGTCAAAACGACCGGGTCTTAACAGCGCAGGGTCAAGTATATCGGGACGGTTTGTTGCCGCTATAACTATTACTCCCTGATTTTCACCGAAGCCGTCCATTTCAACAAGCAACTGGTTAAGGGTTTGCTCACGTTCATCGTGACCGCCGCCCATACCGGCACCTCTGTGACGTCCTACGGCATCAATTTCATCTATAAATATTATAGACGGAGAGTTCTTTTTAGCCTGATCAAAGAGGTCACGGACTCTTGACGCACCTACGCCGACATACATTTCAACGAAGTCCGAACCCGATATTGAGAAAAACGGAACACCCGCTTCACCGGCAACCGCTTTTGCAAGAAGAGTTTTACCTGTGCCGGGAGGTCCTACAAGGAGCACACCCTTCGGTATTCTTGCGCCGAGCGCGTTAAATGCCGACGGATTTTTAAGAAATTCAACTATCTCTTCGAGTTCCTCTTTTTCTTCATCGGCTCCTGCTACATCATCAAAGGTTTTTTCTGTTTGCCGTCATTGGCGTCTTTAACCCTTGCTTTTCCGAAAGAGAGTGTGCGGTTATTCTCGTTTTGGAATGACTGATTCATTTTGCGGAACATCAGCAGCATAATGACGGTCAACACTATCATTATGACAACCGTAGGCAACAGGCTTATAAGCCACGAGCCCGAATTACCCGATTTATAGTCCATTTTAATCTGATTATCGGGATTTTGCTTATTGTATTCAACAACGCTGTCGTGAATATCGTCAACAAACATCGAAACATTCGGCACGGTATATTTATAAGTAGTGTCGTCGTCCCCGAATAACTTGTACTCCAAGCTTCCGCTTGCAAGATTCAAGGTGTACTCTGACACCTCGTTATCTTCAAACAAATCAACTATTTCGTAATATTGTTTTTTATCTCTCTGCGTATCGCCCATTGTTGCGTAAATCGAAATACACAAAACAAATATAAGCGGAATTACGATATACGGAGCTATTGCTTTCCAGTCAATTTTTTTCAATTCACTAATCACTCCTCAGAGTTGTAATTTTGCACTATCGGTTGTTACTTTTCGTAAACCTTAGGCTTTAATATACCTACATACGGAAGATTTCTGTACTTTTCGTCATAGTCAAGGCCGTAGCCTACAACAAAAGCATCCGGTATCACAGCGCCGCTGTAATCAGCCTTGAGGTCTACAAGACGTCGCTCCGGTTTATCAAGCAAGGTACAAATCTTAAAGCTTGCCGGATTGCGGCGAAGAAGAATATCTTTAAGGTAACTCAACGTTTTACCGCTGTCGAGAATATCCTCTACTATAAGCAAATCTGCGCCCTCAACAACATTTGTGTCGAGGTCCTTGATTATTTTGACTACGCCGCTTGTTGAAGTACCCGAGCCATAGCTCGATACCGACATAAAGTCTATACAGCACGGAATATCTATGGCGCGCATAAGGTCGCCCATAAATACCACCGAGCCCTTCAACACGCTGACCAAGAGTAATTTCCTGCCGCTGTCGCGGTAATCGTCGCTTATCTGCTTACCGAGCGACGTAACTATTTCCTTTAATTTTTCTTCGGACAAGAGAACACTCTCAATGTCATTCTTATAGTCTACCTTCATTAATTCTCCCCCGTTAAACCTGTTATAATTATAAATTTTCTTGTACTTTTATCGACGCGAAATTCAGATGATGTACCGAAGCCCTCAACCCAAACGGTTTTTTCTCCGCTGCTGACAACCGGTATACAAACTCTCTTCGGCTGCGGAATTTTCGCTTCGTTAAACAGCTTTTTAAGCGTCTTTGTATTCTTTCTGCGCGCAGAAGAGAATTTATCCCCTTCTTTTCTGCTCCGCACCGAAAGAACATTGCCTATTTTATCACAATCCACGGCATTATCCAATAGTACTTTGTTAAGATTTTGTAAATCTTTTTGAGTGAAAATCTGAATTTTAAGCTTACCGTACGGATATTCCACGATGCCGTCTTTTACATTGAACATTACGGAAAAAGGTAAATATTCCTCTGTTTTTTCGGAAAGGACGAGCGAACCGTCCTTGTGAGCGAGGATTATTTTACCCGGCAAGGTTATGCTTTTAGCCGTGCCTACCGTATTTTCGGCATCATATATGTGGACTGCGGATATATCCTTTTTAATATTTTCGCTTAAAAACTTCATTAAGATCCTGCGGCGCAATGCCTTGGGATAACCCGAAAGCTTCTCTTCGTCCAAGCCGAGCGAAGTTTTACATTCTGAGTATTTAAGCTCTGCGATTTCTTCTATCAGTTTTTCGTCATCCGTCGCATTTTCAGTAAGTCGGGAAAATGCCGAAAGAACGGACGGATTCATTTTTTGCAGAGTCGGAAAAACTACGTTTCTGATAACATTTCTCTTATATTCGTTTTGAAGATTTGTGCTGTCGGTAACAAAACTAAGGGAATTTTCTTTACAGTACAATTCAATATCGTCGCGCGAAGTCATAATGAGCGGTCTTATTATATTGCCGCGTATCGGCGGTATACCGCAAAGTCCCTTGCAGCCCGTGCCGCGTACAATGTTCAAAAGTACGGTTTCGGCACTGTCGTTAAGGTTATGTGCCGTTGCGATTTTTGCGTTTTCGCCTGCCGTGTTTTTAAAGCACTCATACCTTTTTCGCCTGCCGCACTCCTCTTCGCTCTCGCCCGTCTTTTTACACTCAAGCGGTATGTCAAAGCGGAATACGGTCAATTTTATTCCCAGGTTTTTGCAAAAATCGGAACAAAATTTTTCATCTCGCAAAGCCTCTTCGCCGCGTATACCGTGGTTTACGTGAACAGCTTCGACTTCAAGCGAAAGCGAATCCCTGAGCGAAACAAGAGCATGTGTAAGACACACCGAATCCGCTCCGCCGGAAAGCCCCACAACGATTTTATCGCCGTAAGACAGCATATCATATTTTTTTGTTGCCGATAATACGTCACGGTTCATTTCTGTTATACTCCGCGGTCGTAAACAAGGTATACTGACCGTTCCAGTTAAGGTCTACGTCGGTAGTGCCGCCGTGACGGTTTTTGGCTATAATGACCTGCGCCTTATTCTCGTCTGCAACAACGCTTTCGCCCTTGTCCTCATCAAAATACGATTCACGGTACAAGAGTAAAATTATATCGGCGTCCTGTTCTATTGAACCCGATTCACGAAGCTCCGACATAGTGGGCTTGTGGTCCTTGCCCTTGCCCGACGCCGACTGACGATTAAGCTGAGAGCAGGTAACCACCGGTATAAGGTCTTTTGCCATAAGCTTTAAGCTTCTTGTGATTTCAGCTACCTCTTGCGCACGGTTATCGGTACGCTTCGTTCCGGTCATAAGCTGGAGGTAGTCAATAACTACAAGGTCAACATCTTTAAGGCGGCGCACTCTTGCTTTCATTTCGGGAACGGTTATATTTGACGTATCGTCAAAATATAGCTCCGCCTTTGAAAGCGCGTCGGAACACGTGGCAATTCTGACCCACTCTTCGGGAGAAATGTCGCCCGTTCTCATTTTTGAGCTTTCAATTCTCGCTTCGGTGGCAAGGATACGCTGAGCTAGCTGCTCTTTTGACATCTCAAGTGAAAAGAAAAGAACCTTTTTACGCGAAGTAACCGCGGCATTGCGTGCAATATTCAGCGCGAAGCTTGTTTTACCCATCGCAGGACGAGCTCCGATAAGAATAAGGTCGGACTTGTTAAGTCCGGTCATATATTTATCAAGTACGGAAAATCCCGTAGGAATACCCTTTCGGTCCTTACCCTCGGGAGTTGAAAGCAATGTCACGTTGGGAATAACGTCATTTATCACTATATCGCCGAGCTTAGTCGGTCCATCGGTTGTTTTGCCCTGACGAATGTTATATATGCGCTGTTCCGCCGAATCGAGTATAGTTTCGGCATTTTCCGATTGTTCCGAACACTGGTGAAGTACATCGTGCGAAACATTCATAAGCTCACGAAGAGTGAATTTTTCCTTAACTATTTTGGCATAATTCATAACGTTTGCCGTTGACGGTACTGCCTGAGCAAGCTGTGCCAGGTAATTTTTGCCGTCGGCATCGTTATAAACTTCGTTCTTTTTGAGCTCCTCAAGAACTATCAACGGGTCTATCTTTGAGCCGAGAGCGTCAAGCGTTACAATAACCGAATAGATATCGCGGTGCTGCGGAATATAAAAATGCTCAGCCTTTAGTACCGTCATTACGTCCGAAAGACATTGCGGGTCTATAAGCACGGAGCCCAAAACAGCCTGTTCCGATTCAAGCGAATACGGCTCTGTTAAATTGTCAAAAGTCAGGTTGTCCATTTATTTCACATCCGGTTATGTTTTATTCTCCGACTTCAACGTAAAGCTTTGCGGTAATTCCGTTGTAAAGCTTCACCTCTGCCGTATATGTGCCGAAATTTTTGATGTCAGCCATAGACATCTTGCGCTTGTCAACGGTAACGCCGAGCTGTTTGCCGACTGCATCTGCAGCTTCTTTAACCGTAACCGAACCAAAAAGCTTGCCGTTTTCACCGGCCTTAGCCTTAAGTTTTACAGTCTTGCCATCGAGCTTTGCCTTTGCTTTATTTGCATTATCTATTTCGACCTCTATCTTATGCTGCTTGGAGGATTCGCTGTTGCGAAACTCCGTGAGAGTCTGAGCATTTGCCTCAACTGCAAGTCCCTTAGGAAAAAGAAAATTACGGGCATAACCATCGGACGCCTTGACTTTTTCGCCGGCTTTGCCGAGTCCCTTTACATCCTTTTTAAGAATGACCTCCATATTTATCAATCCTTTCTTTTATACGGCACCCGTTTTTCGGGAACCGAAATCATAAATTACTGTAATAATTATCAATGGCGGTTTTAAGCATATCTTTAATTTGACTCTCGGTAATATCCTTGAGTTGAACCGCCGCCATGGTCTGATGTCCTCCGCCACCGAGCGCCTCCATTATAAGCTGGACGTTTACCTTGCCCATGGAACGCGCCGATATATTTATGATATCATCAGTCTTAAATATAACAAATGACGCATCGACACCGCTTACAGAAAGAAGCTCGTCCGCAGCTTGTGCGCAAACCACACGTATATCGTCAGATTCAATATCGGTAACCGAAATCGCACAAGCACGATACATTTCTGCATTCATAACAACCATACCGCGAAGCTTTCTTGACTCCATGGAATTTGCAAAAAATGATTTTACCGTTACGGTGTCCGCTCCACGGGAGCGAAGATATGCTGCCGCCTCGAAAGTACGTACTCCGGCTCTTAAAACAAATTCCTTTGTATCAAGCATAATACCCGACATTAAGGCCGTTGCGCAAACTGAGTCTGCAACAGGATGCTTGCTAATATACTGCAAAAGCTCCGTTACCATTTCACACGTTGAAGAAGCATGCGGCTCGTGATAAAAATAACAGCATTATTTATGTAATCGACTGTTTTCCTGTGGTGATCTATAACTATTACGTTTTGAGCTTTTTCGTATACATTTTTCGAGTCAACGAAATCCGCCTTGTGAGTGTCGACTACAATAAGTAAGGTCTTTTTGACTGTGAGACGCTCACCCGTTAAAGGAGAAACGAAGCAATCATCGTCACTTTTTCCTATATAGTCAATAAGAGGTTGGGCAAGCGTTGTTTTTCTGTTTACCACTATTTTTGCGTCTTTACCGAGTGCCAAAGCTGCCTTGTACATACCGTATGCGGCACCGACGCTGTCAAGATCGGAGAATTTGTGACCCATTATAACTACATTAGAGGCATTTCTTATAAGCTCCGACATAGCGGAAGCCACGACTCTTGTGCGCACCTTTGTACGCTTTTCAACGCCCTTTGAAACGCCTCCGAAGAACGTGTACTTATCGTTATCCTTTACGGCAACCTGATCGCCTCCGCGGCCGAGAGCCATATCGAGAGCCTGACGTGCGGCACCTTCGGCGTCGCTTAAATTATCTCCCCTGCCGACGCCCGCGGAAAGCGTTATTCCGACAGTAGCACCGTTATAAGTATAGCTTCTGACGTTTTCAAGCACATTGAATTTTTGAAATCATCTTTTCAAGCTCAGATTCGGGTACTATTGCTATAAATCGCCCTGTTCCGAGTTTGCGGAAAACGCCGCTGAATTCAGAAAACCAGTTTTCGGTAAGTCTTTCAACAGCACTTGTTATTTCGGCATATTCGCTCTCTTTATACACTCTGTAAAACTCGTCTATGCTGTCAACCGCAACAAGAGCTACGGCCGGCTTTGACATACGATATTCTCTGACTATACTCTTAAGGTCGGTATCATCCACAAAGTAAAAAACCGTACAGGACTCTCCGGAAGAGTCAAGCGTTTCACTTATAACGGTGTAATCCCGACCGTCATAAGTCGCTGAAAATGTTTTTTTTGCGGTAAGCTCCGACAAAGCCTTACCGCCTATAAAAACGGATATATTGTCTTCTCTCGGCTGACGGTTTCTTATAACGTCAGCTTTAAAAAGGTCGTTAAACCAAAGAATTTTCCCGTTTGTCTTGCATATTACGGCAGGAAGCGGAAAATATTTTAACATATCCTTATCCGACAGCGACGCATTGAGTGAAATCACCGCATTTTTTATTATACGAAATTCGTTGTGCATTTTAAGGATTGCGGAAACTGCAAGCACAACGGAAAGAGCCGCCTCGCCTATGGCAAGAGGCAAAGCACTCCTTTTGCCGCCGTCACAGCCGAAGCCGTAAACAGCGCAACAACCGCAAAAAATGTAATCGGATAGGTTTTTACAAGATGACTTATTTTGAATTTCATTTTTACTCCCTTTGGTACTGCGGCGTAAAATCAAAGCTTTAACTATTAAAGCCCGATGAACCGCGGCACTCTGTAAAAAGCAAATAAAAAACAGTTATATTTCCATTATAACGGGAAGTATCATGGGACTGCGCTTGGTCTCGTGGTACATAAGGTGAGAGACTTCGTCGCGAAGGCGATTTTTAACGGTAGTCCAATCGCGAACTCTCTCAAACATACAATCGGCTATAACGCTGTCGCAAAGCCGTCTCGCCTTATCAATAAGCTGCTCTGACTCGCGTACATAAACAAAGCCGCGTGAAATAACTTCTGGTCCCGAAAGAACATCTCCCGTTTCTTTATCTATTGTGGCGACAATAATTATAAGACCGTCCTCGGCGAGTCGCTTTCTGTCTCGCAGCACAACCGAGCCTACATCTCCGACGCCTGAGCCGTCAACAAAGACCATACCCGCCGGTACATCGCCTGAAATTCTTATTTTATCCTCCGTCAACTCAACCTCCTTACCGTTGTCGGCAATAAGGATGTTCTGAGGAGGTATTCCGACACTTTTCGCGAGTCCGGCATTTTTACGCAGATGCTTTTGCTCGCCGTGCACGGGGATAAAATACTTGGGTTTCGTAATGCTCATCATTATTTTGAGTTCTTCCTGGCAGGCGTGACCCGAAACGTGAACATCATACATTTTTTCATACACTACCTCTGCGCCCTGCTTTAAGAGCTCATCAACTACCTTGCCGACCATTTTTTCATTACCGGGAATAGGTGTTGCAGAGATTATTACATAATCATTGGGGCAGATAGCAACACGTCTGTGCTCGGAAAACGCCATTCTGTAAAGTGCCGACATCGGCTCGCCCTGGCTGCCCGTGGTTATAATAACAAGCTTATCCGCAGGATAGCGGTTAATACTGTCGATTCCTATAAGTATGCCATCGGGAATACGGATGTAACCCATCTCGGCTGCTATCGAAACAACGTTTTCAAGGCTTCTGCCGGAGAGAGCGACCTTTCTTCCGAGACTTTCGGCAACATCGATTATCTGTTGCACACGGTGGATGTTCGACGCAAAGGTTGCTACGATAAGACGCCTGCCGTTAGCTTTTCTGAACTGCGTTTCAAACGTCTCGCCGACCTTTCTCTCGCTCTCGGTAAAGCCGGGCTTTGCCGCGTTTGTGGAATCGGAAAGAAGTGCGAGCACTCCTTCCGTTCCGAGCTGAGATAAACGTGCTATATCAATAACTCCGCCGTCTATCGGAGTTGTATCAATTTTGAAATCGCCCGTCTGTATAACGGTTCCGGCGGGTGATTTTATAGCAAGGGCTACGGCGTCGGGAATTGAGTGGTTTACGTGTATCAGCTCAACGTCGAAGCAGCCGAGCTTTATATGATCGCCCGGATTTGCAACATTAAGACTGCACTGCTTTAAAATACCGTGCTCTTTAAGCTTGCCCTCGATAAGGCCTATTGTAAGACGCGTTCCGTACACGGGAATGTTAACCTGCTTTAAAAGATACGCAAGCCCACCTATATGGTCCTCGTGACCGTGGGTTATGACTATACCGCGTATTTTGCTTGCATTCTCGGTTACATAGGTAAAGTCCGGTATTACAAGGTCTACACCGAGCATTTCCGTATCCGGAAATTCAAGTCCGCAGTCAACAAGCATCATATCGTTGCCGCACTCATAGAGCGTCATATTTTTGCCGACTTCATTGAGTCCGCCGAGAAATGCAATTTTAAGCGGCACATTATTCTTTTTGCCGCGGCGTTTACTCTGACCCTTTGAGTTGCCGGTTGCTTTGGTTGTCTTGCGTTCGTTTTTCACAGGCCTTGAAGTACCGTTTTTCTGAACGGATTTTTGCTGTGTTTTTGAATTTTGATTTTTTGTTTTTTGCGGATTTTGTTTTTTCTGACCGGCGGAATTTTTCTTGCCGGAAGTTGGGTTTTTTTGCTGTTTTGCGGTTCTCAAGACTGTTTTTTTCGTTAGAGAGAGCGTTTTGTTTCGAGTTTTTGGGTACAGTTACCTTTCCGCGGCTGATCTGCTTTTTAGGCTGATCCGACTGCGGAATAAGTCTCTCTGTTTTTTTCTTTAACATTAAATATCTCCTTAATAAAAAATGAATATATGTATCCTGCTTTTCAAAACGTACAAAAAGCAGGTAAAATCCTAATCAAGATACGGCACCACTCCACCGCATAATCATGGATTATAATATAATACTATTTTTTGCCTCGGATGTCAATTGAGAACAGAGCCTAAATCTCTCAGTTTATTTTCAATATCATCACACAGCTCACACGACACCTCATAGTTCAGTGCCTCTGTGACTATTTCGATTGTTTTGCCGTTTTCAGACGGCTTCAGCATCACTCTGCCGCCGCTGCGATACATCACCGCCCCGTTATGAGACGGATAAACGGTATCATTTGGGAAAGCTCTGCAAATATCCTCGGGAACGGATAAAAAGCTGACGGTTTTGTGTTTTACAAAGAATTCAGGTATCTGTGAAAGCAGTTTTGGGAAAGAATATCCGGTCTCGCGCATTATACCGAGTATTTTTACCGCCATAAACAGCCCGTCACGCAAAAAATCTGTTTTGATGACAGATATTTGAGTTCATCGCGAACAGGCGTCTTCGCCTGCACAGGGTACCGCAAAACACGCTTTTCATATCCGTCTGCCATATCATTTATAGCTGCCGGAGCATCATACGGCACGGCAACATCATGACCACATTGAAACTCATACAGACAGCACAACGAAAGCAGCTTATCCATATTGATCCACCCGCATTCACGGCAAAATGCCGAAACCTCCGTGCCGCCTCTTGTTATCTTAAACGTGATGTCATCGCCTTTACCGCAGCCGAGTGTTAAAAGACAATCCTCCATAAGTAAAAGTATGTCCTTATTATCGCTCATTACATTGGCCGAAACACCCGAAAGCATATCTCCCGATTGTCTCAAAAGTTCTCGGCGATACATACTGCTCATGCTTGACATATCGGAGACGGCTCGCATATTCTGTGCCGAGCAGCGGCGAAATTCGCCGTTTTCTGCACGGTGCTCAAGTTCCTGCTCGAAATCGGGCGATAACGGCAATCCGCTGTTTCCGTAAAACGCCGAATGAATACCGTTCTTTTCCGAATAAATGTAAATTCCGCAGCCGAGAGAACAAAAAGAAGAGAAAAAAGCGACTTCTGACAAAAAGCATCTACCGAAATCAAACACGTGCGAGCCCGAGGATATAAGTCCCGCCGTAACAGCCTTTACCGCCGCTGCGGAAGAAACGCTGTCATCGTACCCTATTCCTGTTCGCGTACCGAATTCACAGCTGCCCAAGGCTCTGCCGACTTTGCAAAACAGGCCTATATCAAAATCGCCGAAAAGCGAATCGGTACCGCTGCTGCCTAAAGCGGCAATATTTTCGGCGTAATAATAAGCCTGCGGCTGACTTTCGGGCGCGGAAATACCGCCGTGCGGTTTCGGTGTGACTTTTACATTTTCGCCCACCGCCATATTTCTGCCGACAGTCGCTTTCTCACACAGCACGCTGCCTAAAGACATTTTGCTGTTTTCCTCCGCAACCGAATTTACACCCATAACGGCTCCCGATATATCGGCTCCGCGTAAGGCTGCGGATTTATTGAGCATAATACTGCCGCGAACAAATACTTTTTCGCCTATAAAACAGCCGTCGCCCACTACGGTATACGGTCCTAAATCCGCTCCGTCCGAAATTTCGGTATTTTCACCTATAAACACAGGCGGCGTAATATTGTATTTGCCGCAAGGCAGTTCGCTGTTTGAATATATGCCGTCGCATATTTCCGACAGAGGAAATACTGTTTTTCCGTCAAGCATATCGCGAGTACATTTTAAATATGATAATACCGTATTTATACCGCGCCTGTAACCGGCGCACCGAAATGCAAAAAGACTTTTATTTTGTGAGAGCAATTCAGGCAGTATCTCATTTGAAAAAGCCGTGATTGTACGGTCGCGAAGCATTTTTAATATTTTGCCGGAAATTATATAAATGCCCGTGTCCGCCTTATCCGTAAGAAAACCGCACCTGCCGACGCTCCCCGAAAAGCCCGTAATTCTGCCGGACGGTGACGTGAAAACAAGCTTCTCTCCGGTAACTCCGTCACAATGCGTGATTATTACGGTTACATCCGCCCCCATACTACGGTGATATTTTTCGGCTTCGCTCAAATCAAAATCAAAAAGCACGTTGTCGGTTATCAGTAAAACGTTGTCATCCTCTTTTTCATCAGAACAGAAAAGTGAGTTTAAAGCGTCATTTATACTTTTTCCGATAACCGGCTTAACCTTTGCTCCGCAAGTCGGATTATTTTTTAAATACTCGCTTACTTTTTCCGATTGTGCATCAAGCAAGCACAATTTCGTTCATTCCGTAAAAAGAAAGCATATCGGTCATATAGCCGAGCAGCGGTTTACCGAGTAAAGGCAAAAGAATTTTAGGCGTACCGAAAAAATCATCATTAAAAAATCCGTTTCTGACTTCAGATGCTATTACCGCTTTCACAAAACCACCGTAACCTTTCATACGTATTCCGCACTTCGGGGAAAAAGAGGGATATATGCATAAAAGTATTATTGCCCCGTCGCTATAAAATAATCTGTTGTTTTAATGCGAATTTAATGTTAAAATATCCGTGTGATTTTATAGCAAATCGGATGTGAACACATGAAAAAAGAGCTTGACAAAATTGAAATGTACACCGACGGTGCGTGCTCCGGAAATCCCGGTCCCGGAGGGTGGGGTACAATTTTGCGTTTCGGTTCGGCTGAAAAAGAGCTGTCAGGCGGAGAACGCAGCACCACAAACAACAGAATGGAGCTGACCGCGGTAATAGAGGGCTTTAAGGCGCTTAAAAGGCCGTGCGACGTAACTCTTTATACGGATTCAAAATATGTTGCGGACGCCATAACAAAAGGCTGGGCAGAGGGCTGGAAAAGGAAGGGTTGGAAAAAGAGCGACGGCAAGCCGGCGTTGAATTCCGATTTATGGGACGAGCTGTTGACGCTCATATCAAAGCACAGTCTTAATATTGTTTGGCTCAAGGGGCATGCGGGTCATCCGGAAAATGAGCGATGCGACAGTATGGCAGTAAGGGAAAGTCATAAATTCATTAAATAGATTAAAATAAGCAAAACAGGACGCTTCCTTCGGAGAGTGTCCTGTTCTTTTACGTCAAAAAAGCTCCCGTAAAGGGAGCTTTGCGAATACCGCATCAACTTATTCTTTTTCGGAAATCATTTTTAATTCATCGGCTGTTATTTCGCGGCACTCGCCGTCTCTCAGCCTTTCATCGAGGAAGAGTCGTCATTTTTATACGGCGAAGATTTGTAACCTCGTTTCCGACGGCGCAAAACATACGCTTTATCTGATGATATTTACCCTCGCAAATAGTAATTTCGCACTCTTTATCTGAGAGTATTTTTATTTTTGACGGCAAAAAAGCCGTCCCGTCACGAAGAGTAATGCCATTTTCGAGCAACGAAACGGCCTCTTCTTCGATATTGTCACGAAGAGACACAACGTACGTTTTATCAATGTGGTTTTTCGGTGAGAGAATACGGTGTGCGAACTCGCCGTCATCGGTTATCAGCACAAAGCCCGTAGTATCTTTATCGAGTCTGCCGGCCGGGAACAGCCCACGGCGCATAAGCTCCTCGGGGACAAGGTCACAAACGGTTCTTTCACCTTTTCCGTCGCTTGCCGAAACAACGCCTTTCGGCTTATTGAGCATTATGTATATATGTTTTTTTATTGTGAAAATTTCACCGCATACTTTAATCTCGTCCGAATCGGCATCAGCCTTTTCGGAGCCGCTTTTGACAGTCCTGCCGTTAAGCGTAACATTGCCGTGAGAAATCAGACCTGCCACGTCTTTTCTGCTGAGTTTACCGCTGCCTGCTATAAGCTTATCTATCCGCTCTTTTTTCATCCGTTTCTCCTTATTTATTCGCCGGTGTTATCAGGCTTTGCAAAGCCGTGCATAAAGCCGTTAAGCTCTGTTGAGCACACATCTCCGCCTATCACCTTGCCGTCATACACCAAGATATTTGCGTGGATAAAGCCGGTATTTTCGTAGCCCGTATAATTTGTAATCTCATATGTCCAACGCTTTACCCGTTTCGACGCATACAAAGATAAATCAAAGCCTTGTTCCTTTTGAAGCTCGTTGTATTTTTCGTATACATCATCAAATTCCGCGGGAATAATCACTTCGCAAACCTCAATTGGATCTTCTTTTACGCTCCAGCCGAACTGTGAAAGATACGCTATTCTGTCCTCGGAGGAAGCTGCTCTGATATTCAGCGCCGCCGTTTTCCCCGCCTCTGCCGTATGATGAGAAACAATAATCAGCGCGACTGCAAGCAATGCCACAAAAAACACAAGCAGAGCCATTTTTACCTGCCTTTTCTTTACGGAGTATACGAACATATAAATTCACCTCGAAGCAAATATATGCAACGAGGCGAAATAAAATACTATATAAGGCAGCAAAAATTACTTGCTCTCTTCGGAGCTTTTTTGTGCTGAGCGGCAGCCTTGAGAGACTGGCGCACGCGTCTTATTTCATTTACGGAGTTGGTAAGACCCTCGTCTGCCATAGATACAACCCTCTCAACGTATTCGCCTGCGCTTTTACGCATATCGTTTGACCACTTTTGAGCCTGCTCTGTAAGCTCCGCTGCAGTCCCTCTCGCCTGCTCGACGATACCGTTTGCCTTTTTACGTGCTTCCGCCATAATATTTTCAGCCTCGGCCTCGGCGCCCTTCGTTATCTCGTGCTCGGAAATAAGCTCATCGGCCTTTTTCTTTGCCGCGGTAATAATCCCCTCGGCGGTGCTTTGCGCCGCAGTAAGTATTTCCTTTCTCTCGGAGGCTATTTTTCTCGCCTGCATAAGCTCATCGGGCATATTGAGCCTCATATCCTCGATAGTGGTTCTGAGCCTTTCGACGTCAACTATCTGATTTGAAGTAAAGGGAACGGATTTTCCCTCATCAATAATCTGCTCAAGCTCCTCTATTAAGCTTTCAATAGTCATTTGTTTTACACCTCTTATTTGCTGTCTCTCAGTTTATTTTTTTATTCTTTTGATGATGTCCTCACGTATTTCAGCAGGAACGAATGTGCTAATGTCACCGCCGAGCTCACAAACCTGCTTTACCACGCTGGAGCTTAAGTACATATTCTCGGCTCGCGTTGTAATAAATACCGTTTCAAGCTCGTTATTGAGTTTTTTATTTGTGAGCGCCTGTTGAAATTCGTACTCAAAATCCGAAACCGCTCGAAGGCCCTTTACTATGGCAACCGCCTCTTTGCGGCGCGCATAATCGGCGAGCAAACCGTCGTATCGGTCCACATCGACATTTGGCATATCTGCGGTACAGCGCTTCAAAAGCTCAACTCTCTCCTCCGACGTGAAGGCATAATTATTTTTTTTATGATAATTTGTCATTACGACAACGATGACCTTATCAAACATTTTCGCGCTTCTGCGGATAATGTCAAGGTGCCCCATTGTAACAGGGTCAAAACTGCCGGGACATATAACCGTTTTCAAGAAAACCCCTCCGAATTACTTTTTATAGGTAGTGAGTTTAGTCTTGGAATATTTATATTCCTTAAATTTTTTAATATCACCGACTTCTTCCGGCAAGTCCTCGCGGTAATCGGTTTCACACATTACAATGCCGCCGTCTTTTAAAACACCGTCGACAAGAGACAGAGCTGTTTCTGCCATTTGCCTGCTATACGGCGGATCAATGAGAATTATATCAAACTTTTCTGCGGTGCTGCGAAGGAAACCAAAGCTGTCGGAATTTATAACCGTTGCTTTATCAGATAAACCGCAGGTTTTAAGGTTTTGCTTAACAACGGAAAAAGCCTCTGCGCTTTTATCAACAAACACAGCCTTTTCGGCGCCGCGTGAAAGAGCCTCAATTCCGAGCTGACCCGACCCCGCAAAAAGGTCAAGCACAGATTTCCCCGGAATATCAAACTGTATTATACTGAACATAGCCTCTTTTACCCTGTCGGTAGTGGGACGCACCACTTCTTCGCCCTCAAGAGTCACAAGCTTACGTCCTCTGGCTATACCGGTAATAACTCTCATAAGATCTCTCCATAAAATGCTTCTAATATTATTTCATTATTTTATCACAATTGTCAACAGTTTTCACTATTTTTTTAAATTTAAGAGTATATTCTTTAATTCTTCGGCATTTTTCGCGGTTTTTTCCGCTCCGGCTTTTTTGAGAACGTCTATATCGCGATAGCCCCAAAGTACGGAAATAACACTCAGCCCCGAATTTTTTGCCGTTTCGACATCAACCTCGCTGTCGCCTACATATACGGTCTCGCTCTTTTCGGCACCCATCTTATCCATAGCGAACAAAACATTGTCGGGATAGGGCTTGTTTCTGCGCTCTTTTACGCTTCCGACAACGGTTTTTACATAATCGCCGAACATTTCGCCGCAAAGCTCCTGTGCGGCAAAATCAGCCTTATTTGTAACTATGGCAAGCTTAAAGCCGTTTTCATAAAGGGTTTTTAGCATATCCGTAATTCCGGGATACGGTTTTGTTTTATTTGCCATATTTTTTGTAATTGCGGCAAAATATATCAAAACACTTATCTATTTCCGCCTTATCGGTGCCTGTGGGAACGGCTCTCTCGATAAGCTTATATATACCGTTTCCGACAAACCTGCGCACCTCGTCGCGCGTCCTTTCCGGGTAGCCCGCGGTTCTGAGCGTGTAATTAGTGCTGTCTGCAAGGTCGTCGAGAGAGTTAAGAAGAGTTCCGTCGAGATCGAATATAACCGAGTTAATCATTTTAAACAATCCTTTGTTCTGTAATAATCATATATATTTTGTGCAACGGCAGAGGTTATCCCCGGAGCCTTTGAAAGCTCATCGACCTCAGCGTTTTTAATTGCAGTCATGGTTTTAAAATATTTTAAAAGCGCGGATGCTCTTTTTTCTCCGACGCCCTCTATCTCGGTAAGAGATAGCGAAAGCCCGCGTTTTGCATGTTTTTGGTGATGATATGCCACAGAAAATCGATGTACCTCATTTTGTATTTCGGAAACGAGCGTAAACACCTGCCGTTTTGAATTTATGGCTATTTCGCCGCCGTCACCCGAAATGGCACGCGTGCGATGTCGATTATCCTTTACCATACCGAAAAGCGGAATTTTAAGTCCGAATTCACGAAGCACGGGTTCTACGGCATGGACCTGCCCAACGCCGCCGTCAAGCAGTATAAGGTCCGGCAATTTACCGAAGCCCTCGGTTGAATCCTTGCTTTTTTCGTATTCGGAAAAGCGTCTTGTAAGAACCTCATTCATAGCGCGGTAATCGTCGTTACCGTCAAAGCTCTTTATGGAAAAACGTTTATACGCCTTACGATAAGGCTTACCGCCCTTAAAAACTATCATTCCCGCAACAGAATCCTGCCCTGCGGTATGCGATATATCGTAGGACTCAATGTACTCCGGCGTCTTTTTTTGAGGCCGAGCAAATCCTTAAGTTCGTCGAGAACGGCTATCTCTCTTCCGGTTCTACCCTTTTTTAATCGCCAGCTTTTCCTCGGCGTTTTTACGACACATATTAACTATTTCGAGCTGTTCGCCCCTTGCCGGAACAAAGACCGTAACTTTTTTGCCCTTTTTTTCTCGGAAAGCCATTGTTCCAAAAGCTCTCTGTCGGCAACCTCGCCGTCTAAAGTAACGCGCTTCGGAATATTGTCTCGCATAGAATAATAGGACGTGATGAAATCGGAGCGCATACCCTCTTTATCACCGGGGTCATCGAAGAAGAAATGCTCGCTGTCAAAAAGTCTGCCGTTTGAAAACCTTAAAACAGCAAGGCACACACTGCCGTCAATATCAGCGGTTGCAAACACATCCTGCTCTTCGACGGATTTATAAACAACCTTTTGCTTTTCTTTAATTCGCTCTATGGAGTTAATGCGGTCGCGCAGCTTTGCAGCCTGTTCAAAATCAAGCTCCTCTGCCGCCTTTTCCATTTTGGCACGCAAATCGGCGATTATATCGCGGCTGTCACCCTTTAAAAACGCAATCGCGCCGTCCACCGCCTCGTCATAATCGGATTTTTTTATTTTACCCGTACAAAGTCCGCAGCACTGCGAAATATAATAATTAAGGCATGGTCTGCTCTTGCCGAAATCGCGCGGAAAGACCTTGTTGCACTGCGGTAATTTGAATATTTTATTGGCCGCGTCCACACTTTGCCTTACCGAATACGAACTGAGATACGGACCTATATACTCCGAACCGTCATCTTTTTTATTGAACACGGCGGAAATCTTGCGATATTCACCTTCGGATATGCGAATGTAGCTGTAACCCTTATCGTCTTTTAAAAGAATATTGTATTTCGGCGAATGCTGTTTTATCAGACTGCACTCAAGAACGAGAGCTTCGAATTCGCTTCCCGTTACTATATAATCAAAACGGTCGACATTTTCCACCATTTTACGTACTTTTACCGGATGGCGATTTTGCGAGCCGAAATACTGGCTGACGCGGTTTTTAAGTGCTTTTGCTTTACCGATATATATTATTTCCCCATCGGCATTTTTCATAATATAAACACCCGGCAAAAGAGGCAGGCTCATCGCCTTTTTTCTGAGTATTTTCATTTTCGGATTCAAAGCACTCACCGCCCTTCGTTAAAAAATAAGGCACACCGAAGAAAATACGGTGTGCCGTTTTAATTGAATATTTAAATTACTCGGCAAAGCCTGATTCAACAAGCTTAACAAGCTCCTCAACGGCCTGTTCTTCATCGGGGCCGCCGGCAATGATCCTGATCTTTGTGCCACCCATTATGCCGAGTGAAAGAACGCCGAGAAGGCTCTTTGCGTTAACTCTTCTCTCTTCCTTTTCAACCCAGATAGAAGATTTAAACTCATTGGCTTTCTGAATGAAGAAGGTTGCAGGACGAGCATGAAGTCCTACCTGATTTTGAACAAGAACATCTTTAACGTACATAGTTATTCTCCCCAAATATTGATATATAATAATGTTTTTTCTTCGTACCGTTAACATATTATACCACAAAACTTGTCCTCGTCAACGGCTTTGACACGATATATGGGGGATTTTGCAATAATTCGGCTGTACCTCCAAAGACAAATCAAAACAATTTTAAATGTTTGTGCAAAATAACAACCGCAAGCTTTAGTTCATATTGAATATACACAAAAAAATCGGGCACACATCAATTATTGACTTTTTGATGCACCGGATATGTTTTTTCGCTTAAAACGCCGAAGCTGTAACCCATACTTTTATAATATGCGATTATCTCGGGAAGTGCCTCCACAGTTGTGTTTTTCACCGCAGAATCGTGCAAAAGCACAACTATTGTGTTGGATTTCGGTACTTTTTTACAATTCTCTATTATAGTGTTTTTAGGCTGTTCCCTTGAAACGGCGTCACCCGAAGAAACGTTCCAATCAAAATAGCAGTATCCTTTTTCTTGTACCTCTTTTGTCAGCGTCGTCATAATCCCCGGCGAATACTTACGGCTTATCGTATTGCTGCTGCCTCCGGGAAAACGAAATATGTTTGTACGGACTCCCGTTTCATTGTATACGAGATCGGATATTTTCTGCAAATCGTCAAAAAACGCCTGCTCCGAAGCATACACCTGCGGATAATTGTGAGAATATGAATGAAGCGCGATTTGGTTTCCCGATTCGGTTATGTTTTTCATATACCCGTTATACTTACCGCCGTTTTTCACAAAAAAAGTCGCCTTAACTCCGTTCTCATTCAGGATATCGATTATCCTCGGAGTGTTAGGCGACGGGCCGTCATCAAAGGTCAGGTAAACAACTTTGCCGGCATTGGCTTCGGCGAGTGCCCTGCTCTCTTGTTCCCTTTTAAGCGACACCTGCTCATTAAGCTTTGATATTTCGCCGTTCAGACTGCCCTTTTCATCCGCAAATAACGATTCCCGTTCACTCAGCGATTGCTCCACAGCCGCCTTTTGTGCCGCAACCGTTTTTAGATTTTTCTTGGTTTTATTATATTTGACTCCGAACACCGCAAGCAGTATTGAGATTAAAATAATCAACAATGACAGAACAAATATCATTTTTTTAAACAAATTATTTTGTTTTACAACAATGCTTAACCTTTGCTTTTCCACCGCAGTTACATCCTTTTATTTAATTTACAACTCCATTATATAATACTGTTCGACAAAATCAAGCAACAAATAATTACAAGAAAATTAATAATTTATTAAGCGCAAAAATGCCGTGTGAAAGAATGCTTCACACGGCATAATATCAACAAAAACTCTTATAAATACAGTTTATTTATTCCGCCGCAAGCGGAACCTTTCTCTGAGTATCAACATCAACAAGGCCCTTAGTGGTAAGCTTTAAATGCGGTATTACCGGCAAGCTCAAAAACGACATAATCATAAACGGCTCAAAGCCCTTCGGCACACCGAGAGAATACACGCTTTCGCGCACCTTTTCGTTTTCTTCCGCCGCTTTTTCCGCTGTTTCACACGACATAAGTCCGCCTATCGGCAGAGGCATTTCTGCCACGACTTTTCCGTTTTTAACCGAAACTATACCGCCGCCGAGCTCACGTATACGGTTTGCGGCAAACGCCATATCATCGGTATTTGTGCCTATCACAATAAGATTGTGCGAATCATGCGCCACGGAAGATGCTATGGCACCCTCCTTAAGTCCGATACCCTTTATAAAAGCATTTCCTATATGACCCGTGTTGTGATGTCTTTCAATAACGGCTATTTTCAATATATCATGCTCGATATCTATGCCGTTATTGCAGTCGAAATCAATGTCCGATACCAAATCATCGGTCAAAAGCTGCCCGTCCACAAGGGAAATAACATGGCATTTTCTTTTACCGTTATAATCGACATCAAAATCAGACGAAGACAGCATGGGCAAATTAAACGAGCTACGCACTTTATTTTCGAGAGCATCATTTATTTTCGGCATATCAAAACAAAGCGTTTTGCCGTCCGAAACAACCTTTTCTCCGTTTTTGTATACATCGCGCACGATTACCTTATCAAGGTCATCAAGGATAAGCAAATCCGCTTTGTAACCGGGTGCTACGGCGCCTGTATTTTTAAGTCCGAAGCACTCCGCAGCATGGAGTGTCGCCATTCTTATACCCGTGACGGCGCTTTTGCCCATTTGCACGGCAGAGCGGATTATACTGTCTATATGGCCGTTTGAGATAAGGTCTGCCGGGTGTTTATCATCGGTCACCAAAAGGCATCTCTGCTCCCACGGGTCGTCAAACAACGAAATCAGCCCCGAAAGATTTCTCGCCGCAGTTCCCTGCCTTATCATTATTCTCTGCCCCTTGCGTATGCGCTCCTTGGCTTCATCGGCCGAAGAGCATTCATGGTCATCTCCTATTCCCGCGGAAATGTATTTATCAAGCGGCTTGCCCGACAAAAGCGGAGCATGACCGTTTACAACAAGTCCGCGAGACAATGCGGATTTGATTTTTTTCTCAAGCTCGCCGTCCCCGGCAACCACGCCGACATAATTCATAACCTCGCCGAGCCCGAGAACACGACTTTCCGAATAGAATTCCTCTATATCATCCGCCGAGAGAACCGCGCCCGATTCGTCAAAGCTTGTCGCCGGAACACATGACGGTATTACAAAATACACGGTAAGCGGAAGGCCCTCACTTGATTCAATCATATAGTGAAGTCCGTCTTTACCGCTGACATTGGCAATTTCATGCGGATCGGCTATTACCGCGGTCGTACCGTGAGAAACCGCCGTTTTGGCAAATTCCGGGCAAGTGAGCATTGTGCTTTCGATATGTATATGCCCGTCTATAAAGCCCGGGCAAATATATTTTCCGGCAGCGTCGATTACTTCATCTGCTTCATCGTCACCGTAGTCGTCCACGCCCAAAATAATTCCGTTTTCAAAAAGAACGTTCGTCTTTATGAGCTCACCCGTAAAGACATTGACTACCGTTCCGTTTTTTAATAATCTTTTCATAGCGCGCTCCTTAACAAGTCAAAGTATATTCTGTAAATGATTGTATCACAAAAACAATTTCATAGCTACAAAAAGTTGTGGATAAATAAAAAAAGGTAAGCATCTTACGATACTTACCGTTTTTTGGTCGGAGTGACGGGACTTGAACCCATGGCCTCTTGGTCCCGAACCAAGCGCGATACCAAACTTCGCCACACCCCGAAGTGCTTTAGTATTATATTATATCGGAGCGATAAAATCAAGTGGTATTTTGATTTTTTATTAAATGTTTTCAATTTTTAGGCAAATCGGAGGAAAAACGAGTTTTAAGGATGATGCCGAGATATACTAAAGCAAGCCTAAATTTTTGCAGGCAGGGCTCAAATCGCAATCAAATTACACAAGCCCGTAAGGCTTTAAGTTCGCCTCACACGGGAATAGGAAGTTTAAAACTATATTATATCCGTCTATTCCTCACTCAGCTCACCGGTGGTTTCATCATTTTCGCTGTTTGTGGTGGGCTCCGCCAAAAATCCCAGTTTGTTTTTCAAATTCTCAAGCGCATCAAAAAGCTTTGCTTTTACTTCCGGCTGATTAACAAAATCGATGTCCGATTGCGCGGAATTATAAAGTGTTTGTGTTCTGAACAGCTGATATTTCTTATGCTGTTCTCCGCATTCAGAGCGTTTTGAATATCCGTGTCGGAATCAAAGAATGCCACGCTGCCGCCCCTGTCGCTCATATCGTCATTATTGCCGTAATCAAACAAAGCTATGTTTATGTCGGTGTCATTCGGAATTCCGTTTACCCTACCCTTGGGTGTATACTGCCATACCTTATAGTCATATTTAAAATCCGTGGGTTCACTCGTATAATGCGCAACCCAAATTTCATAATTTGAAAGACGCGAAAAATTCAGCTCATCGGTATAAAACGTTTTGCTCGCATAAATTCCCGGTTTGTATCCTGCATTTTTTACGGCCTCGCAAAATGCAACGGCAATGTTGGTTCGCTGGCTTGCCGTGAGGCGGTCTGCTCTGCCCGAATGCTCACTGTTTGAAAACTCCGTATCAAAATATATGGGTAACGTTATATTATATTTTCTCGAATAGTTTACAGCCACGCTAGCTTCCTCAACGGCCTCGTAAACCGTAACCGCCTGGCTGTAAAAATACACGCCTACCTGTATGCCGTTATTTAAAGCGCCCTCAACATTTTCGTTAAAGCGTGAATCAAGCTTGAGTGTTCCATTGTCGCCGTATCCGCGAAATCCGACACGTATTATAGCAAAATCAACGCCTGCAGCTCGCACCGCCGCCCAATCTATCTTACCATTATGATGAGACACATCAATACCTACCATAGAGGAAAGAGCACCGTTATCGTTGAAATAATACTGCACATCGCTTATGGCTTTATGCCCTCTTATCGGGTTGTGTGACGAATCAAAATTAAAAAGTGTACCGTCTATATCGATAAGTCCCGACATAAAATCACGGTTCACGTATTTTAAAGACAGCAGAGAGGACGTGTACATACTGTCTGATGAAAGCGGAACGCCCGTTAATCTGCCGTTCAGCCGCGGAGATTTTGCCGGCGCAAGGCGCGACGAATTGGTACCGTAATCACGGTTGATTTCGGCGTCCTCATCTTTTTTGCTGTCACCGGTGGCAACCTGCACGTTTTCATTTTTTCATCAATTTCAAATAAAATTGCCGAGGTGGTTTCTTCCTCTGACGAAACAGGCTCATCCTCGCCGAAAACTTCTAACTCCGCATCGGTAACAGCGGCCTCGGTCTGAGTCTCGCCGATTACTGCAGCACGCTTCTTTTTATTGCCGCGGACAATTAACACCGACGTCAATACTATTGCCGCCACTAAAACAAAAACAGCCGCAATCAGCATTATTTTTTGCGAAGGCTTTAAAGCTTTAAGTTTTTGCAAAGGCTTTAAAGCTTTAAGTCTTTTCTTTTCCTTTTTCGGGTCGCTGTTTTCAGTTGTATTCTGTGTTTTTTCAGATGTGTTTTCCAATTATGTATCCCCTTAAAGCCATTATCAACGCTTGAATAATTAAAGAGCAAACTTCTTTATTGCTGCCGCTACGCCATTATCATCGTTGGAAAGAGTAACAAAGTCGGCTGCGTTTTTCGCAGGCTCCTGGGCATTCTCCATAGCTACACCGATACCGGCTTCGCTTATCATTGTAATATCGTTGTATCCGTCTCCGCATGCCATAACCTGCTCGCGCCTTATACCGAGACTGTCGGCAAGCCACATAAGCGCAGTGCCTTTATCTACCATAAGAGGCGTTATCTCAAGGAAAAACGGTTCGGAGCGAAATACCGAAACTCCGCTAAGCTCGTTTTTAAACAGCTTTTCTGTCTCGGTTATATAATCGGGCTCACCCCGTTATAAGATATTTGGGCACGGGATAAGTAACCTCTTTCCGCAGACTTTGAACTCTTTGAAGCCCTAAATTATTTAGATTTACCTCAAGATAAAAATATTTGTCGTCCGCATTGTCGGTAACCGCTGTATCGCCCTTTGTATGTGGTTATCGGGACATTATACTTTTCGGCGACATCGATAATACGGGCACTCTGCTCCGCCGAGAGATTTTTTTGCGTACAAAAAAGTTCACCCGTGCGCGCGTCAAAAATGCGCGATCCGTTATATGTTATAACATAACCGCCGCCGACGTTAAGCCCCAGCTCCTCGGCATAACGCGTAACGCCGCTTATCGGTCTACCCGATGCTATTGTGACTATTCCGCCATTTTTCATAAATCTCCGTATAGCCGTCTTATTGCCTGCCGGTATATTTTTTTCGGTGGTAACAAGAGTTCCGTCTATATCAAGAGCAAGTAGTTTTATATGCATATATTTCACCTTGGAAGAAAGAATATCGGTATTGCATAACCGCGATACCGATTATAATTATATCAATGGGCAAGCAAAACATCAATTTGTAGAAATGCAAATAATTCGGTTAAAAAAACGAGAATTTTATATATTATGCGTCATACGGCTTTTTCTGCCTTATTTCGTTTTTTCGTCAAGACATTCGATTATCCTGTCGAGCTTATAATGCATATTTTTTTAAGCAGAATCTCACATTTTAAATTTATTTTATAATCATTTTCGCTGCGCCGACGGTCTTTTTCGTCCTGTCGCTTTTGACTCATCATAATAAGAGGCGCCTGAATAGCCGAAACGCACGACAAAACAAGGTTCAGCAGAATAAACGGGTACGGGTCAAACGACTTTGCCGCCAAAACCGTATTTACCGTTATCCAAACGAGTAAAAGCAGAGTGAAGCCTATAACGAACGTCCAGCTTCCGGCAAGAGAGGAGAGCCTGTCGGAGGCCCTTTCCCCAAAGCTTTCTTTACACTCGTTGTTTTCTGAAACCGTTTTATTCAAAAGCAGATGCACTTTCTTCATCGTCGAGATCCTCGTTTATATCGTTTAGGATATACTTTATAATCTCATAATCGCTCATTTATATATCACCGCCGCACATAAAATATTAAGGCTTCGCAAATAACGAAGCCTTAATATTTTCGGTATATTTTGTTTTTATATACACATGAGAAAAACGCAAAAACCGATTACTTTATGCGCTCAACCTTTTTAACATATTCGTTGTACCGGAAATCCCGAGCGGAATTCCCGCGGTTATTACAACGATATCGCCTTTTGAAATGAGACCGTGCTTACGTGCAACCTCAACAGCGTGAGAGAAAAGTGCATCAGAGTTATTTTTTTCTTCGCACATAAGCGGTATCATACCCCAAGACATATTCATCTGACGGCAAACGGTCTCATCGGTCGTGCAGCTGATTATCATGGAGGACGGGCGATGCTTTGAAATCATACGGGCAGTCGAACCGCTCTTCGTTACCGTAATAATCGCCTTTGCGCCGAGGTCGTGAGCGGTTGTAACGGTGGCGTGTGAAATAGCGTTTGTTATGCTGTTATCGTACTCAGACGAATCATTTTTAAATTTAGTGAGATAGTCTATATCTGCCTCGGTGGTCTCGGCTATAAGTGCCATTGTTTCAACAGCCTCGACAGGGTGCTTACCGGCGGCAGTTTCACCGGAAAGCATAATTGCCGAAGTGCCGTCATAAATTGCATTTGCAACGTCGGTAATCTCTGCTCTTGTGGGACGGGCATTCGTTATCATCGACTCAAGCATCTGAGTTGCGGTTATAACCTGCTTACCTGCCGTATATGCCTTTTTGATGAGCTTTTTCTGTATTGACGGAATAAGCTCAAACGGTATTTCGACGCCCATATCGCCACGCGCTATCATAATACCGTCCGCAGCGGCAATAATTTCATCAATATTGTTGACGCCGCTCATATTCTCTATTTTTGCAATTATTTTTACCTTGTGAAATCCCACGGAATTTGTAAAATTACGAAGATAATCAACATCCGCGGCCGAGCGAATAAATGAAGCCGCTATGAAATCGAATCCGAGCTTTGCCCCGAACGCCAAATCGGACATATCATGCTCGGAAAGATAAGGCATTGATAAATTTGTATCCGGAACATTTACGCCCTTTTGGTCTGAAATAACACCGCCGTCAACAACCTTACAATAAATATCGGGGCCTTCGACCTTTTCGACCCTGAGAGATACAAGACCGTCGTTTATTCTGATAATCGTGCCCATTCTGACATCCTGCGGCAGTTCCTTAAAGGAAACGCTCGCCTGCTTTTCGTCGCACTCTATATCTCGCGAGGTGAGAATATAATCATCGCCATCTTTCAGCGTTACGGCTTTGTGGTCTTTAAAATAGCCTATACGTATCTCCGGACCCTTAGTGTCAAGCATTGTTGCTATGGGGAGATCAAGTTTGTCTCTAAGAGCCACCAGCTCATCAAACCTTTTTTTATGCATTTCATGAGTGCCGTGAGAGAAGTTGAATCTCGCAACATTCATTCCGGCTTTTATCATCTTTTCAAGGACTCCGTCCTCATCGGTAGCCGGACCGACGGTGCATATTATTTTTGTTTTTCTCATTTAAAAGCACCTCCAAAAAATATATATAAATATGTTTTTCAAATCTTCCTCAGATACATTGTATAATTAGTTTTGTCAAATGTCAATCATATCAGGCATATTTTTTAGGTTTGTACGTTAATATATTTTTATGCTACGAAAGAACATTATTTTGTATTATTTTAATTTACAATACCTTGTTCGACAAATGCCGAAAGGAAAATAAAAAAGACAGCTTGAAAAACAAATCAAGCCGTCTTTAACTTAAATTACGCATTGAATTTAAAACAGAATATTCCCTAAATTCAAAATTCGTCAGCCTTCGTAATCGTCCTCGTTTTCCCAGTTATGGAAAACATTTTGAACATCGTCGTTATCTTCAAACATTTCGAGCATTTTGCCCATATTGTTTATATCCTCTTCGCTTTCGAGCTTTGTATAGGTAGACGGAATATAATCGACCTCGGCTGTCAGGTATTTATAACCCTTGGCCTCAAGATCGTCGCGTACTGCACCCATATCGTTAGGCTCTGTGCGAACTTCGAAAACATCGCCGTCTGTGAGAAAATCGGTGGCACCCGCTTCGAGAGCGTCTTCCATAAGTTTCCTCGTCAACATCCTCTTTGTCGATAATAATTACGCCCTCACGGGTAAACATAAACGAAACACAACCCGAGGTTCCCATATTGCCGCCGAACTTATCAAAATAATGACGCATATCGCCTGCGGTTCTGTTGCGGTTATCTGTAAGAGTCTCGACTATTACGGCGACACCCGACGGACCGTAGCCCTCATAGATTATGCTTTCGTAATTATCGGTATTGCCGTCTCCGGCAGCCTTTTTAATGATTCTTTCGATATTATCGTTCGGAACATTGCAAGCCTTCGCCTTAGCTATGCAATCCTTAAGCTTTGAATTACCGGCAGGGTCGGGTCCGCCCTCTCTGACGGCAACAGCTATTTCACGGCCGATTTTAGTAAATACCTTTGCACGGGCATTATCGGTCTTTTCCTTTTTACGTTTGATAGTACTCCATTTTGAGTGCCCTGACATATTTTTCACCCTCTGTCAAAATTTACGGAAAATATTTTAACATACAATCGCTTTATTATCAAGATTTTTTTGTTTAACGAAACGCAATACGGTTTTAAGCCGCCGATTTTATGAGAATCACACCGAAACGAGTAAAAATACGAAAAATCAATTCTCATATAATAAGCTCGTCTTTAAAAGAGTTTTATATAGAATCAAACAACGCATTTGAAATATCCGCTTATTAAGTTACAAAAAATAACATTTTTAGCATTTATTTTATTTAATATAAAAACGCTCAATGTAAAAAATAGTAATGCAAACGCAAATTGTAATGAAAAGGAGTGTTTTCAAATGTCAAGTTCCAAGAACGTTGTTCCGGAAGCTAAGGAAGCTCTTAACAGATTCAAAATGGAAGCTGCTAATGAGGTTGGTGTAAATCTCAAGCAGGGTTATAACGGCGACCTTACTTCTAAGCAGGCCGGCTCTATCGGCGGACAGATGGTCAAGAAGATGATCAAGGCTTATGAAGACGGCATGAAATAAGAAGTATAAATACCCTGATTCTTCAATAAATTTCGGACAAAATGAAGGTCTGCCGGGTAAACCGACAGACCTTCTTCTGTGTTTGTTATTAAATATTTCAGCGGACGGATACGGCTTTATATCCGATATCACAAAACATTATTATACACTAATTGGATTTAACAGGGCAAAAGAATCCATTCCGTCAAGATAAGCTAATATCGCGTCATTTGACAGTACCACCGAGTTATCCTCGTTATGGTTGCCGGCTACAACAATCACATACAGATAACCGTCTCCCTCGTTTTCCATAATTCCTATAAGGTTTGTGTACTGTTGGAAGTTCTTACAGGTAATAGCGGTATAGTATTCCTCCGAGCCGTCGTTACTTCTTATTTTTACTGTAACAGCCACACCGTTGTATACATCATCCGGCATTCCCTCGGCTTCTACCAATGTAACTGTGTTGCCCTCCTTAGCCTCATAATATTTTATGAGGGCAAGAGCCTGTGCGGCGTCGGCAACATAGCCATCATAATCTATGGCGGCACCGTTTCTGAAGGTGTATGTTTTGCCCGTACAATACATCGCCTTGCCTTTATAGTTCCAATCAAGAACGCCGTTTCTTACATAATAAAGAGTAGTGCCGTATCTTAAAACACCAGAGAAATTCCAGTCAAGAACCCCGTTTACCACGCCGTAATATGTTCCGTAGTAATTTGTAAGGCTACAATAGTCCCAATTGAGGAAGCCCTCATCTATGTAATACCATGTGCCATAATAATTTACAAGTCCTGTATAGGAAGTGTCGATCTGGCTGTTTGTAAGATAGCACCATTCATTGCCATAGTAATTATAAAGGCCGTTTTTATTCCAGTTAAGAACACTGTCCTCAACATAATACCAAGTATCGTAATACTTAGTAAGTCCGGTATAATTCCAATTAAGGACACTATCCTCAACATAATACCAAGTATCGTAGTACTTAGTAAGTCCGGTATAATCCCAATTAAGAACGCCGTTTCCTACAAAGTACCAAGTATCGTAATACTTAGTGAGTCCGGTATAATTCCAATTAAGCTTGCCGTTTTCCACATAATACCAAGTGTCATAATACTTAACAAGGCCTGTGTAGTAGGCATTATGTTTACCGTTTTCCATATAGAGCCAAGTACCGTCATCCGTTCGCTTAAGTGAATCGGTAGTAGACGCAAAAGCGACGACCGACATTACAGACAGCGATAGAATAACAGTCAGTACAACCGCAATCAACTTTTTGAATTTTTTCATAAATTTAATATCCTCCCTGATTTTTACGGCATAAAGCCCTGCCGCTTATTCGAATTATACAACAAACTGTATATAATTGCAATAGTTTTTATGCAAAAGTGTTGTATTGACACATTTCTCTAAAAAACACAAAACCGTTCAAATTAATGAACGGTTTTGCAATATTTTGTATGCAGCAGTCTTTAAGCAAGCGAGAAACAATCAAATACAATGCGTATTACGCAAGAATTCCGTTTCTGACATAGTAACGCGTGCCGTAATAATAGGTGTATCCCGTATAATTCCAGTCAAGCACGCCCTTTTTGACGTAATACCAAGTGCCGTAATATTTTGTAAGACCGGTGTAATCCCAATTAAGCACACTGCCCTCGCAATAATACCAGGTGCCGTAATAGTTTGTGAGCCCCGTATAGTTCCAATTTAAGACGCTGTTTTCGACGTAATACCATGTGCCGTAGTAGTTCGTGAGCCCCGTATAGTTCCAATTAAGAACACTGTTTTCGACGTAATACCATGTACCATAGTACTTTGTAAGGCCCGTATAATTCCAATTAAGAACACTGTTTTCGACATAATACCAAGTACCATAATACTTAGTAAGACCTGAGTAATCCCAGTTCAGCACACCGTTTTCGACATAATAATAAGTGCCGTAATAATTTACAAGCCCGCTGTATGAAGTATCATTTTTGCCGCTAACCATATAGTAATATTTATCTCCTATATATTTCAGCGATATTGTGTTCGCGGGAGCTTCCTTTACGTCAAAGTCACATTTTGCGGTTTTATCGGAGCCGAGAAGCTTTGGAGTTTCGTCTCCGCTGTAAATATCAAATGCAGTTACAGATATGCTGCCTTCTTTATAGTTGCCGTCAAAATAAAAAGTATAACTTCCGTACAGCTGCTCTGTCGAAGAGGATTTCGGCGCGGCTGCCGAGCATCTTAAAGAATCCTGTGAAAAATTATAATTTGTTATTGCCGTACCGCCGTTTTCGTACGAAGTAACCGATGTCTGCTCGCCTTTTTCATTTTCTTTAGGCTTATCAAGACTCACATACTCGGAATCGTATTTAAGTGTATAGCTGCCGCCCGCGGCCCCTGCCGGAGCATATATTTTTACCTCTACCCTGTTATAGCCCATAATCTGAGCGTCAACTCTGAAGGATGCGCTTTCGGAAGAAGTGTCAACGGCAAACGACGTCGCAAGTACAGCGAACACGCATACAAGTATTGCGAGAGCCATAACAGCCGAAATTATTTTAGTTCGTCTTTTCATATTAACCTCCGTTAAGCCCCGAAACAGACATTTACTTATATCGGAATTATACAACATCCGAAATGCATAGTCAACACTCATGCATTCTCGGTTGACGCCCGAAAAACAAAAAAATATACCTAATTCCGAAAAACGAATTTCGAAACACGGTATATTTTCTAAGTTAAAGTGTAAGCTGCTCGCCGACATCATCAGCCGACAAAGTCGCACCGGCGGCAGGCAAAGTTCTCGTCCTGTATCTCGCAGGCTTTACAAACCCACCGTCGGTATACTCTTTTACGGAAGATACCCTATGCCCTTTTTTGAGAGTCATAACCGATACGCCCATAGAATCCTTGGTCGTTTTGACGGCTATTGCGCCGGTATTGAGAAGAAGAATTCTGCCGGAGGTGGACTTCATAACATACTCCTTATCCTCAGTCACACAGAACATATTGACTACCGGGAATTTCTCACAATACGCCTTAATCAGCTTCTTGCGGTTCGTTTTAGTCTCATAGGCGGAGAGGTCTATTTTGGCAAGCTTGCCGTTTTCAAAGAAGAACAGCATAAAGCCCTTATAGTCTGTTGTAACCGCCATATACACGGCGTTTTCATCGGGCTCCATCTCAAGCTTTGAAGCCACATAATCACCGAGAACGCTCGCCTTGCTGTCATCAAAATCGGCAGCTTTGGCTTTATAAACACGGCACTTATCGGTAAAGAACAAAAGCTCGGTATTGTTTGCAGCCTCAACGGTCTCGATTATTTCATCGTTTTCCTTTAGCTTTTGCTCACCGCTCATACGTAGTGACTGCGGAGTTATCTTTTTGAAATAGCCATCCTTGGTAAAGAACAGCGTGACGGGATAATTCGGTATCTCCTCATCGGGCTCCGATTCATCATCTATATCACTTGTGTAGATTATTTCCGAACGACGCGGCTTATCGTAATTTTTAACGACATCCGAAAGCTCGTTTACGATAATTTTTTTAACTCTTGAGCGACTTGCGAGAATATCCTCCATATCCTCGATTTCGGCTCTCAGCTTTTCTATATCTTCCGTTTTCTTTAAAATATACTCACGGTTTAAGTGGCGCAATTTGATTTCAGCCACATAATCCGCCTGTATCTTATCTATTCCGAAGCCTATCATCAAGTTCGGAACAACCTCGGACTCCTCGTCCGTTGAGCGTATTATTCTTATTGCCTTATCAATATCGAGAAGAATTTTTTGAAGACCCTCTAAAAGATGAAGTCTGTCTTTTGCTTTGGAAAGGTCAAAAAGACGCGGCGGTTTACACATTCGGTACGGAAAGCTATCCATTCTAAAAGCAGCTCTCGCACCCCGAGAACTCTCGGCGTTCCTGCTATAAGGACATTAAAGTTACAGCCGAATGAATCTTCGAGCGGAGTCATTTTATAGAGCTTTTTCATAAGCTTGTCTGCATCTGTGCCGCGCTTTAAGTCGATTGTTATTTTAAGACCCTTTTTATCGGTCTCGTCGCGGATATCGGAAATTTCCTTAGCCTTGCCGCCCTTTGCGAGTTCGACTATCTTATCGATTATCGCCTCCGTAGTGGTGGTCGCCGGAATTTCGTATATATCAATACAGTTATTCTTTTTATCATAGCTGTACTTTGCACGAATTTTGAAGCTTCCGCGACCCGTGCGGAATATCTCGTTCATTTTATCTTCATCGTAGAGTATCTGACCGCCGCCTATAAAATCGGGAGCCTTGAGCGTTTCGGTTATATCGGCGTCGGGGTCCTTTATAAGTGCCATGGTAGTATCGCAGATTTCTTTCAAGTTGAACGAACAAATATTTGAAGCCATACCGACGGCTATGCCCATATTGGCGTTTACGAGCACCGACGGAAATGTAACGGGCAAAAGCGTGGGCTCGGTCATGGTATTGTCGTAGTTCGGTACAAAATCGACCGTGTCCTTATCTATATCGCGGAAAAGCTCGGCTGAAATCGGAGCTAATTTTGCCTCGGTATAACGCGAAGCCGCATACTGCATATTTTTTGAATACGATTTACCGAAGTTACCCTTTGACTCAACATAAGGATGAAGGAGCGACTCATTGCCGCGCGCCAAACGAATCATCGTCTCGTAAATTGCCGCGTCGCCGTGGGGGTTCAGCTGCATGGTTCGGCCGACTATATTGGCGGATTTTATAGTGCCTCCCTGAAGCAGCCCCATTTTATACATAGTATAAAGCAGCTTTCTGTGTGACGGTTTAAAACCGTCTATTTCGGGAATGGCACGCGACATAATAACACTCATGGCATACGGCATATAGTTAACTTCAAGCGTATCGGTTATATGCTGCTCTACCACCTCGCCTGCACCGAGAATATGAGCGTTTATGTTAAGTTCCTCCGAATTTCGGTCTGTTTCGTTTTTCTTGGTTCTTTTAGCCATTTTCCGACTCTCCTGATTTGCCGTGATAACGTTAAGAAAGGTCAGTCATATCAATGTACTGAGCACCGTTTTCGGCAATATAATCTTTTCTGCCCTGTAAATTGTCGCCGAGTAAAAGGTCAAATTTATCGGCGACAGCCTCGGGTGAATAATCCGGCTCGACCTTTATAAGACGACGGGTTTTGGGATTCATTGTGGTAAGCCACATCATCTCAGGTTCGTTTTCACCGAGACCCTTTGAACGCTGTATGGTATATTTTCTGTCTCCGATTTCAAGAAGGGCATCCTGCTTTTCCTTTTCGGTGTAGCAAAACCAGGTCTCGTCCTTGCAAGTTATTTCGTAAAGCGGAGATTCGGCTATAAACACCTTACCCTCTTTTATAAGCGTGGGCATAAGACGATAAATCATCGTTAATATCAGCGTCCGTATCTGATAACCGTCAACGTCGGCATCGGTACAAATTATGACCTTGCTCCAACGAAGATTATCCATATTGAAAAGAGACAGATTTTTATTTGCCTTGGAGCTTACCTCAACGCCGCAGCCGAGCACTTTGATAAGGTCTGTTATAATGTCGTTTTTAAATATTTTGGGGTATTCGGCCTTAAGACAGTTGAGTATTTTCCCTCGTACCGGCATAACTGCCTGAAAGGCACTGTCTCTCGCCTGCTTGCAGGCACCGAGAGCCGAGTCGCCCTCCACTATGAATATTTCACGCTCCGAAACGTCCTTTGAGCGGCAGTCAACGAATTTTTCGATTCTGTCAGTCATACTGTTGCCGCTTTGAAGCGTCTTTTTAATGTTGAGCCTTGTAGATTCGGCCTTGACGCGCGAACGCATATTTATGAGCACCTGCTCGGCAATTTTTTCGGCGTCTATTCTGTTTTCAATAAAATACACTTCAAGCTGATGGCGGAGAAAATCCGTCATAGCCTCCTGAATGAATTTATTGGTTATAGCTTTTTTGGTCTGATTTTCGTATGACGTCTGAGTTGAAAAGGATGACGAAACAAGCACAAGACAATCCTCCACATCCTGGAAATTTATCTTGCTGTCGCTCTTTAAATACTTGCTGTTTGCTTTTAAATAGCTGTCAATCTGCGAAACGAACGCACTTTTTACAGCTTTTTCGGGAGCACCGCCGTGTTCAAGAAAGCTGGAATTATGATAATACTCCTTAAGCTGTTTTTTATTGGAAAAACACAGCGCAACATTGAGCTTAACCTTGTATTCGGGCAAATCGGCTCTGTCTCTGCCCTTTCTCTCACCCTGCCAAAACTGCACGGAAGAAAACGCATCGTCGCCGACAAATTCCTTTATATAATCGACTATACCGTTTTCGTAGCAGTATTCGTATTTATCAAAGCTCTTTTCGCCGGTTTGATTGCGAAGAACGAATTTTATTCCCGCATTTACAACCGACTGCCTTAATATAGTCTCCTGATAGTATTCAAGAGGAATATCAATATCGGTGAACACCTTGATATCCGGTTTCCAGCGTATTCTTGTCCCGGTATCTTTTTTATTGTACGGTTCCTTTTGAAGCTCGCTGACGGGCTCGCCCGCCTTAAAATGTATCTCATAGCGAAATCCGTTTTTGTGCACCTCGGCATCCATATACTCCGAAGCATACTGTGTGGCACAAAGTCCGAGTCCGTTAAGTCCGAGTGAATACTCGTATGTTCCGCCGTTGTTTGTATTATATTTACTGCCGGCATACATCTCACAGAAGAGCAGCTCCCAGTTCCAACGCTTTTCCTTTTCGTTGTAGTCCATAGGCATACCTCTGCCGTGATCGACAACCTCAACGGAGCCGTCGAGAAAACGGGTCACGGTTATCTCTTTACCGTAGCCCTCCCTTGCCTCATCTATGGAATTTGAAAGTATCTCAAATACAGCGTGCTCACAGCCCTCAATACCGTCCGAGCCGAAAATAACGGCAGGGCGAAGCCTTACCCTGTCGGCACCCTTTAGCTGCGAAATACTTTCTTCATTGTATACCGCTTTTTTTGCCATTTAAATAAACCACCTTTTAAATTCCGAGCGGCGGAAAAAATGCACGCAGGAAAATCCTGCCGAAAAATACCGCCATATATTTTACACTATATATAGCGGTCAAGTCAAGTTATTTGCCTTTTTAAACGGATATTTAGGGCTCATACGCCCAAAGCCGACAGCTCAAGTCAGCTTTTATCGTCATCGGTATGCTTTTTAACCTTATGTTTATTTCCGTTTTCATCAACGATATACGTATTTTCAAGATTTGCGACAAGATTTCTTTTAAAAGAATCGATATACTCGCGGCGCAAAATTGCCTGCTCCTCCTTTTCTCTTCGGGAGTAAGCCCATCACCTTTTTGCTTTTTGGCAAGGAAGTTTATACGCTCAATTTTGCAACGGTGTACAAAGGGAACATAATAAAAAACTTAATAATGGACTGCCAATCTTACACAAAGTACCGCCCAAACGAGACTACGGGCGGTATTTTTGTATCATGGCGGAGAAAGGAGGAACTTCCCACGGGGGCTTGACTGAAAAGTTGAGCCTCTTTTTCATGCCAAAAAACAGGAGGTAAATGCTTATGGCAGATGATAAAACCACAAAAACGCCGGAACAGCCGGTAACGGATAGCGGGCCGGGCAAGGAAACGCCTCCCGCTCCCCCAAAAGAGCCGGAGAAGGTTTCCGTTTCTCCGGAGCCGGAAAAAAAGACGGAACCGGAGGTAAAGAACCCGCAGGTTTCCGTCTATAACTTCGCTGAAATTATGAAGGAAAAGAAGGTCGAGGAACGGGCGGCAGCTCCCAGCGGGGAAAAGCCTGCCCCGGCAAAAACGGAAAAACCGGAAAAGCAGCCGGAGGCTCCGAAAAAAGCGGAGGAAAAACCCAAAGAGCCGGAACAGCCGAAGCGCCGGGGCCGTCCCGAAAACAGATAAGGACAAGGCCGCAGCCCCGAAGTCCAAAGCCCCCGCACAGAAACCGGAAAAGGCGGTCAAAAAGGAACCGGAGAAAAAAACGGCTCCAACGATACAGGCCGCTCCCGCTCCGAAAGGACCCGAAAAGCCAAAGGATGCTCCACGCCGGGGCAAGGAGCAGATCATCTATATCAAGCTGAACGAACTCCACGCCTTCAAGAACCATCCCTTTGAAGTCCGGGATGATGAAGAAATGCGGGCTATGGTGTCCAGCGTCAAGGACAAGGGCGTGACCCAGCCCGCTATCGTCCGTCCCCGTGAGGATGGCGGCTATGAGATCGTGTCCGGCCACCGCCGCCAGAAAGCCAGTGAGCTTGCCGGATATGCGGATATGCCCTGTATCGTCCGAAATCTGACAGATGATGAAGCCATCACACAGATGGTGGAGGACAATCTGAACCAGCGTGAAGAAATCCTCCCCAGTGAGCGGGCCAAAGCCTTAAAAATGCAGCTTGAAGCCATCAAGCACCAGGGCTCCCGCACTTCGGGCCAGATTGACCCGAAGGACGCAGGTAAACGCTCCAACGAGATCGTGGCCGAGCGCAATAAGATGGCGGTCAAGCAGGTGCAGCGGTATATCCGTCTCAATGAGCTGGTTCCAGACCTGATGAAGCTGATGGATGAAAAAAAGCTGGGTTTTACTACGGCGGTGGAGCTTTCCTATATCGGCAAGAAGAACCAGAACTATATCGCCGTCGCCATTGACAGCCAGCAGTCCTCGCCTTCACAGGCGCAGGCAAAGCGTATGCGTGAGTTGGACGAAAAGAAGCTGCTCAACGGGGATGTGATCGACGGCATTATGATGGAGGACAAAAAGGAGGTAGACAAAGTGATTTTGACAGGTGCGGAACTGAGCAAGTATTTCGGCAAGGAAACTACGCCGAGGGAAATGAAGGACCAGATCATCAAGCTGCTGGACGACTGGAAGGGTCAGCAGAAGGAACACGAAAAGCCGGAGAAGAAAACCGAACAGGAAAAGTAAGCTAAAACTTCGGGTCAGCATGGCCCGAGGATTGCGGGGCTCTGCCCCGCGCCCCGAAGCTCTGGAGATATAAATTATTCCCCGTCGCCAGTTATTCCGTAGCATAGCCGGGAAAATCAGTCAAGGGCAGCGCCGCCGCAGGCGGTGCCAGAGGCACCCTTGACGGATTTCTCCCGGTTATGCTTTTTCCCGGTCAAGCGACGGGGATATAAATTCTCCAGAGCCGTTCCCCTTCCCGGGGGAAGGGGCGGAGGGGTTGGGCGAACTCTTGCTTTTCCCTAAACCAAAACAGAAATGGAGGCTCAACCAATGAAACGACCTTTAGCGTACCTGACCGCCGCATGGAGCGGCGAGCCGGATGTTGATATGGAGCTGGCGGCCCACTACTGCCGTCTTGCTTATGAGGCGGGCTTTTCCCCGATCTGCCCGCTCTTGTATCTGCCGCTGTTTTTGAATGACAGCGTTCCCGAGGAACACAAGGCCGGGATTGATATGCGCCGGGATATGCTGCGGCGCTCCCACACCCTGATCGTCTGCGGCAGCGCTGTGGATGAGGATGTAAAAAACGATATTGCGGTTGCCGGGCGGCTGGGCATTGCGGCGACCACACTGGAAGGGGTGCTTGCCGTGAAGGGACACGGCACCCCGGGCCATGCCGGACATTAAGCTGGGAAGCCTTTCGACGGGATCGGCGTGTTCCCTCTGGCTGCTTCCCGGTGCGGTATCCGTCCGGTATGGGCCAGCGAGATTGAAAAAGCGCCCATCTCCATAACCAAAAGGCACTTTCCCGACATGGTGCATTTGGGGGATATTACGAAGGTGGACGGCGGGAAAATCCCACCTGTCCATATAATTACCTTCGGTTCCCCCTGTCAGAACCTTTCTCTGATTGGCAACCGCTCCGGCCTTGCCGGGGCAAAATCAAGCCTGTTCTATCAGGCGTTTCGTATCATACAGGAAATGAGGGATGCTACTGATAACCTATATCCAGCTATCGCTGTTTGGGAAAACGTCATGGGAGCGTTTTCTACAAATGACCGGATGGACTTTAGAGCCGTCCTATCCGCCTTCTCGGACACCGAAGTTCCAATGCCTCCTTCGGGAAGATGGGGAAACGCCGGAATGGTGCGAGGGGGAACGCCTGATGTGTGCTGGCGGCTCATGGACGCCCAGTATTGGGCAGGCTCCCGAAGGCTGGCACGAAGGCAGCGGATTTTCGTCGTGGCGGATTTTGGAGGCAGACGTGCCGCAGACATACTATTTAAGCCCCGTCCAATGCTCCCACTTCCTCCGCCTTGCGGAGAGGGCGGGCGGGCCGCCGCCGAAGGAGATCGAACAGCTTCTTTTGAAACAGGGCGGCAGATACCAGTCATCCACCCCTTTCAGTGCTTCCGTATGCGGGGAGCGGCAAAAAGGCAGGAAGAAACGGCCTTCCGAAACAGCTTCGGATTACCAACTGACCCTTTTCCCACTCTTTTAGCCAGTGATGTAACGCCCTTTGCCTTCTGGTATGAGGGCGACCCGGAGGGCGGCTGTATCCGTTTTCTGACGGAAACGGAAAGCGAACGGCTGATGGGGCTGCCGGAGGGCTGGACAAAGTACGGGGCGGACGGCGTGGAGATCCGGCCTCTGCAACGCTACAAGGCGCTGGGAAATGCGATTGCCCTCCCTTGCGCCGATTACATTATGGCCGGGATTTATGAGGTGCTGGCTGACCGGGCCGGAAAGGAGGAATAAGCCCATGTTTGAAGCCTATATAACCAATACAGCCCTGTACCCCTTGATGGGGATCGAGGTAGGGACAACGGTACATTTCCCCATGACGACACAGGAGTTGCAGGCCGCCCTTGCCAAAATCGGGATAGACGGAAAACGGTACAGCGAAGTGTTCTTTACCAGCTTTGACAGTGATGTGCTGGGGCTCTACGATCATCTCTACGAATGTGAGAACATCGACGAGCTGAACGAGCTGGGCCACGCCCTGCTGGAAGTACGGGATAAGGGCGGACTGGAAACCTTTGAAGCCGCTCTTGTCTTGGGAAACCACACACGGAGCGTGAAGGATTTGATAAACCTGACCCAGAACCTTGACCTGTACCGCTTTTACCCGGATATTTCTGATGATGAAGGGCTGGGCCGTCTTTACGCCGACGAGCTTGGGACCATCGACATACCGGAGCACATTCAGAACTACTTCGATTATGAGGCATACGGGCGGGATGTGCGTATCAACGAGGGCGGCGTATTCGCTCCCGGTGGGTACGTGTCGGCAGTCCCGGAGGGCTTCAAGGAGTATTACCACGGGCCGCAGGACATTCCGCCGGAACACCGGATATTTGCCTATCCTGAAAAGGCCGAGCCTGTCCACTCCATTCTCGCTGCACTCAAACGGTTTCAAGAAGCCCCGCCCGCTCCGAAAAATGGACAAGGCGGGGCCTTCCCATGAAGAACGAAGACTTCGGGCCAGCATGGCCCGAAGCATGAAGGAGGTGCATACCATCAACTATTACCCTATCAATGAAGGGGCCGCCCGTCGGGCAAAGGAAATGAACAGCTTTTCCGACTACAAGGAAGGGAGCGCAACGGCGGAATACCGGGCAATGGTGGACAAGGCCGCCGCCATAGCGGAACAGCAGAAATCCCGGGTGGACCCCATGTACCATGAGAAGATCGACCATCTGTTAGACACCTACGCTCGCAAGCTGGCCGAAAACATGAACCAGGGATTTGTCATTGACGCAAGGGTTCCCTCTGTGATGATCGCCGGACCTGCCAATTTCCCGGTGGGAAAAAAGGAAAAGCAAAACCGGGCTCGGGACAGCAACATGGAGGAATGGCGGTATATTCAAGGGCTTCTGGATAAGATACGCAGTACCGGCATGGGCGGGATCAGCGCCGATGACCCGGCAGCGATTGAAAAGCTCCAGAAGAAGCTGGACGGGCTGGAACGCTCCCAGCTCATTATGAAGGAGGTCAACGCCTATTACCGCAAGCATGGCAAACTGGATGGCTGTGCGCTGCTATCGCCGGACCAGATCGAAAAGCTGAAAGCAAGCATGGCGTCAAGCTGGCGGAGCGACCCGAGGCCCTTTGAAAGCTACCAGCTTACCAACAACAATGCGGAGATCCGCCGGGTAAAGGCCCGTATCGAACAGCTTTCCAAACAGGCACAGCGGGAGTTTTCCGGCTGGGAATTCGACGGGGGCCGTGTGGAGATGAACCGGGAGGACAACCGCTTGCAGGTATTCTTTGATGGAAAGCCTGACGCGGACACCCGGGCCGAGCTGAAAAGCAGCGGCTTTCGCTGGGCTCCCAGCGTGGGCGCATGGCAGCGGCAGCTCACGGACAACGCCATCCGGGCGGCTGACCGTCTGGAATGTATCAAGCCGCTGTCCGGCGAAAAGCCCTCCCAGCTTCAAAAGAAGCCCTCTATCTTGCAGACCATGCGGGAACAGGGCGAAAAAGTCCAGACGGAGCCGGAAAAGAAAGCTCCGTCCGGCAGGGATGCCGAGCGGTAAGCCTCGGGCCACATTGGCCCGAGGTTTTCTGTTCCCCGATATTGTACGGGGGCCTCCCGGATAGCGGGGACCCCGACGGAAAGGAGGTTTTATGCAGGAAGAAGTAAACCAAAAAACGGTTGCCCTTTCGATCAGGACAACGAAGCTCACAGGAAAAGTGCTGGCTGCCGCTCTTGGCAAGGTGGTTCGGGCGCTGCAAAAGCACCACCGGAAGGCGCTGACCCCGCAGGGACGCCAGAGCGTAAAAAAGCTGATGAACCACTATGGCGGCAAAAGCGCCATGCCCTATGTGGGAGCTCCAAAGGATTTTGACCGGATCGCGAAGGAGTTCCATGTGGACTACGCTTTCCATAAAGTGAGCCCCGGTCATTACCTGCTGTTTTTCAAAGCCAATCAGGCGGACGCTATCACGGCGGCCTTCCAGAAGTACAGCGCAAAGGTGCTGAACAAAGAGCAGGACAAGGCTTCCATCCTCGGTCAGCTTCGGAAATTCACGGAGCAAATCAGGACGCAGGCAAAGGAAAAGCAGCGGACCAGAGAGGCGGTGAAGGACGGACGTTGAGTGACAAGATCAGAAAATATGTGCTCCCAAACCTGCCGTACCTCTTTGTGTTCTGGTTTTTCTCCAAAATCGGGACGGCCTACCGGATCGCCCCCGACACAGACTTCGGGACAAAGCTCATGGGGATGCTTGATACCTTCCCCAAAGCCTTTGAAACCTACTGGCCGGGGCTGGGAGGTATTGACCTGCTGGTGGGCCTTGCCGGTGCGGCTGGGATGTATCTGCTGATACAGTCAAAGATCAGGCAGGCGAAAAAATTCCGGCGGGATGCGGAGTACGGCACCGCCCGCTTTGGAACAAAGGAGGATATAAAGCCGTTTGTTGACCCTAAATTTCAGAACAATGTCATTCTGACCGGGACGGAGTTCCTTACCATGAACACCCGTCCGAAGATACCCGCCAATGCCCGGAACCTAAACGCCTGTGTCATCGGATCGTCCGGCTCGGGAAAGACAAGGTTCTGGTTGACCCCGCAGCTCCTTCAAGCCCATTCCTCGTATGTGGTGGTAGACCCGAAGGGCGGCACTCTCGACCAGTGCGGGCGGTTTCTGCAACGGGAGAAATACAGGGTGCGGGTGTTCAACAGTATCGACTTTTCAAAATCCATGCACTACAATCCGCTGGCCTATATCAAGACAGAAAGCGATGTTTTGAAATTTGTTACCGCCCTGATTGCCAACACCAAAGGCGACGGCAAGGAGGGCGACGAGTTCTGGACAAAAGCAGAAACCCTCTTGTACTGCGCCCTTGTGTCCTACATCGTCTTTGAGGGGCCGGAGGAAGAACGCAACATGAATACGCTGGTGGAAATGATAAACAGCATGGAAGTCCGGGAGGATGACGAAACCTTCAAAAATGCGGTGGACTATATGTTTGACGGGCTGGAACGCCGCAGCCCCCAGCACTTCGCCGTGAGGCAGTATAAGAAATACAAGCTCGCCAGCGGCAAGACAGCCAAAAGCATTTTGATTTCCTGCGGTGCAAGACTGGCTCCCTTTGATATTCCCCAACTTCGGGAGATCATGTCTTATGACGAACTGGAGCTGGATAAGCTGGGGGATGAAAAATCAGCGCTGTTCTTTCTTATCAGCGACACGGACACCACCTACAACTTTTTGGTTGCCCTCGCTTTTTCGCAGATGTTCAACCTTCTGTGTGAACGGGCTGACAACACCTATGGCGGGCGTCTGCCCTATCATGTGCGGGTGCTGTGGGACGAGGCTGCCAACACCGGGCAGGTGCCGGGGCTGGAAAAGATTGTGGCCGTCATCCGCTCCCGTGAGATCAGCCTGACGCTTTTTTATCAGGCAATGAGCCAGTGCAAGGCATTGTACAAAGACCATTCCGAAACCATCATGGGCAACATGGACAGTATCGTATTCCTCGGAGGCCGGGAGGCTTCCACCCTAAAGGATATTTCGGAAAACTGGCTGGGCAAGGCCACCATCTCCATGCAGACCGAGGGCCGAAGCCGGGGACAGTCTGAAAGTTACAGCCAGAATATGCAGCGGCTTGGCCGGGAACTGATGACCACCAGCGAGATCACCACCATGCCCGGGGATAAATGTATCTTGCAGCTTCGGGGGCTCCCGCCCTTCCTGTCCCCGAAGTATGACTTGAAAAAGCACCCGAATTACAAGTACACAGCCGAATTTGATAAAAAGAAAAACGCCTTCCGCTTGGAAAGCCTGTTCCGCCACCGGCCATTGAGACTAAAGCCGGAGGACGAATACACGGTGTACGAAGTGGACGGCTCCGACACGGACGAAGAAGCTGACCTGTTGAATTTCGATGATCTGGACAGCGACGAGTTTGTGTAACTTCGGGCCATGATGACCCGAAGCGCCGCCGATGTGGGCGGCTTTTTTTGTACCCAAAACCATCAAACAAAATGGAGGAACGTATATGGAATTTTTCAATCAGGCAATCGACATTCTTAAAATTCTGGTCATGGCTCTTGGCGCTGGTCTGGCGGTATGGGGCGTCATCAACCTTCTGGAAGGTTACGGGTCGGACAACCCTGCGGCAAAAAGCCAGGGCATTAAGCAGCTCATGGCGGGCGGCGGTGTCGTTCTGATCGGCCTTCAGCTTATCCCTCTGCTGTCCGGGCTGTTCAGCTAAATGTCACCCGTTGTCCCTTTTTCCAGAAAAGGAGCTGATGTATGGACTTTATCATCGACGCAATCGTTGAATGGCTGAAAGGTCTGCTCGTCGATGGTATCATGGGAAATCTGGACGGCCTTTTCGATAACGTCAATCAGAGCGTTGGCGAAATCGCCACACAGGTAGGCACGACCCCGGCGGACTGGAACGCCGGGGTCTTTTCCATGATACGACAGATCTCCGAAACTGCCATTCTGCCAATCGCCGGGGTCATCCTCACTTTTGTTATGACCTATGAACTGATACAGATGCTCATAGAACGCAACAACCTACATGAAGTTGACACATGGATGTTTTTTAAGTGGGTGTTCAAAACCTTTGTGGCTGTGATGATCCTGACGAATACCTTCAATATCGTGCTGGCGGTCTTTGATGTGAGCCAGCATGTGATCCAGCAATCAGCGGGCATTATCCAGAACGGGACAGAAATCACGCCGGATGTGCTGGACAGTCTGCGGACAGAGCTTGAGGCGATGGAGTTAGGCCCTCTGTTCGGACTCTGGCTCCAGTCCTTCCTGATCCAGCTTACCATGATTGCCTTAAACATCGTGATTTTCGTCATCGTATATGGCCGTATGATTGAAATTTATTTACTCACAAGTTTAGCGCCTATCCCGTTTGCCACAGTCCCCAACAGGGAAACCGGACACATGGGGCAGAACTATTTCCGCTCCCTCTTTGCGGTGGGCTTTCAAGGTCTATTGATCTTAGTCTGTGTCGCCATCTATGCGGTGCTGATCCAGAGTATCGCCACCGACGGCGACCCCATCGGGGCGATCTCTTGGGGATGCGTGGGATATACGGTGCTGCTGTGTTTTTACCTTATTCAAAACAGGCAGTCTTGCAAAATCCATCTTCGGCTGCCATTAAGAGACTTCGGGCCATGATGACCCGAAGCGGAAAGGAGACCATGCAGGAAAAAACTGCGGGCGGAATACCAGCCGCCCCTATAAAGCTGGATGTAAGCGTGCGGGTCATCGAACCTGTGAAAAAATCTCATGGGCTTTGCCAGCGTGAAATTCAATGACTGTTTTGTGGTGGAAAATCTGAAAATCGTACAGGGCAGCAAGGGCCTCTTTCTTGGGATGCCCAGCCAGCCGGACGGCAAAGGCGGCTATCGGGATATGGCCTACCCTGTCACAAAGGAGTTCCGGGAACAGCTCAATACCGCTGTTCTGCAAGCCAATGAGGCAAAGCTGGAACAGATGGCGGGGCGCGGCTCTGTGGGGCGTGCGTCCATCAGCGACCAACTCAAAGCCGGGAAAGCGGCTGCCGAGCAGGCAAAGGCAGAACGGCCCCCGAAGGAAAAGCCCAGCCGTGGGGCGGAGCGTTGACCTCGGGCCATGCTGGCCCGAAGCAGAAAGGAGGCGGGAACCATGCCACGCAAACGGACGGGCTATGACGCGGCCTGCTATTACGACGGAAAACTGCTGGGCCGCTGTACCAAAGCGGACAGCGACGCCTATACCCTGTTGATGAACGCCTGCGGCGGGGACGCTGCCCGTGTCCTGCGGGAATATGCCTATTTTTCCCCGGAGCTGAAGGCCATCTTGGAAAAGGCGGCTCTCATGCAGGCGGACCGGAACCGGACGGGCGGAATGTTCCATGTGCCGAAAAGCTCCCCGTGGGGCGAGGTGCAGAGCTGTGAAACCCTCTGTCCGGGGGTGTTTCTGGTATCTACCGCCAGCCACGGCGGAACGATGGTGGCAAACGAGGTAGCCGCCGTTCTCTCCCCAGCGGCCAAAAAATGCGGCTTCAAGGACAAGGGCTATATCTGCTATGAGGAGGACGCACAGGAAAGCGTAGTGCTCCGGGAGCTGCTGGACAAAAAGCTGTGGAAAATCCCTGACCGCATTAAGGACAAAGGACAGTTTGAAGAAAAACTCAATCAGTCCATCCGGCAGTATCACCCCGAATACTGGCGGGCAAGGCAGAGCGGACGAGAGGCCGCCGAAGCTGCCCGCAGCACAGCCCCGGCCAAAGAGGCCGCAAGATAACCTCGGGTCATGCTGGCCCGAAGCAATAAAGGAGGTGTACCAAAATGGCCTATGTACCAGTACCAAAAGACCTTTCCAAAATCAAGACAAAGCTGGCCTTCAATCTGACGAAGCGCCAGCTTGTTTGTTTTTCCAGCGCGGCGGCGGTGGGCCTCCCGGCCTACCTGTTTTCCCGTGGCAGTATCGGGAACAGCGCCGCCATGTTCCTGATGATCGACCTCATGCTCCCGTTCTTCTTTCTGGCTATGTATGAACGGGATGGCCTTCCGCTGGAAAAAGTGCTGAAAAACATCATCCGCACCCGGTTCCTCTATCCCCGGGTGCGGCCTTACAAACCGAAAACTTCTATGCGCTGCTTAGCGCCAGAAAGGAGGCGCAGCCGATTGCGAAACAGCAGAAGGGCCGGAAAGCCCGCAGGCAGAAAGCCTGAAAAGCAGGGCCTTACCGGCCTGTTCACGAAAGGAAAGAACATTCCCACCACCGCCCAGCAGACCCTCCCTTACCGGGAAATGTACCGGGACGGGGTGTGCCGGGTAGCGGACCGCTATTACACCAAAACCATTGAATACGAGGACATCAACTACCAGCTCGCACAGTCCGAAGATCAGGCGGCCATCTTTGACGGGTGGAGCGCCTGCCTCAACTACTTTGACAGCAGCCTTCCGTTCCAGCTTTCCTTCCTCAACCACCGGAGCCGCCCGGGCAGCCGGTACAGCGTGAACATCCCCATGCAGGACGATGATTACAACAGCGTCCGGTGTGAGTATGTGGAAATGCTGGAAAACCAGATCGCCAAAAGCAACAACGGCATTGTCCGCACAAAGCTCCTGACCTTCGGCGTGAACGTGGACGACCTTCCCACCGCCAGGGCAAGGCTGGAACGTGTAGAGGCGGACATTTGCGGGAACTTCAAAAAGCTGGGCGTCAAGTGCCGCTCCCTTTCGGGGCTGGAACGGCTGGAACTCCTTCACGGACAGCTCCACCCCGGCAGCGGCTCCCCCTTCCGGTTTTCATGGGATATGATCCCCAAAACCGGGCTTTCCACCAAAGACTTTATCGCCCCGGACAGCTTCGACTTCCGTTTCAGCCGTCTGTTCCGGGTGGGGACGACTTGGGGCGCCGCCTCCTACTTGCAGATTTTGGCCTCGGAGCTCTCGGACAAGCTGCTGGCGGAGCTTTTGGAAATGGACGCGGAAATGACCATCACTCTCCATATCCAAACCGTCGATCAGACCGCCGCCGTAAAATCCATCAAGGCCAAAGTCTCCGACATTGACAAGATGAAGGTGGAGGAACAAAAGAAGGCAGCCCGGTCAGGGTACGACATGGATATACTTCCGCCCGACCTTGTAACGTACAGCAACGACGCAAAGACCCTTCTGGAAGATTTACAGAGCAGGAATGAAAGAATGTTCCTGCTGACCTTCCTTGTGGTAAACATGGCCCCGACCCGCCGGGAGCTGGACAATGACCTGTTCACGGTGTCGGGTATCGTCCAGAAATACAACTGCACCTTGAAGCGGCTGGACTTCCAGCAGGAGGACGGTTTTCTTTCCAGCCTTCCACTGGGCCATAACGGCATTGAGATCAAGCGCGGCATGACGACCAGCTCCACGGCCATTTTCGTTCCCTTTATGACGCAGGAGCTCCGCATGGATGGCGAAGCCGTCTATTACGGGCTCAACGCACTTTCCCATAACGTCATCATGGCAAACCGGAAAAAGCTCAAAAACCCCAACGGCCTGTTCCTTGGCGTGCCGGGTTCCGGCAAATCCTTTGCCGCAAAGCGGGAGCTTGTGAACGTGTTCCTTGCCACCCGTGACCGGATCATTGTGGTTGACCCGATGGGCGAATACTCGCCCCTTATCAAGCGGCTGGGTGGACAGGTCATTGAGATCGCCCCGGACAGCCCCCACCACATCAACCCGATGGACATTGATTTGAGCTTCGACGAGGAAAACCCGATGGCGCTGAAAGCCGACTTTATCCTGTCGCTGATGGAGCTGATCGTCGGCGGCAAGGACGGCTTGCAGCCGGTGGAGCGTACCGTTATTGACCGCTGTGTGCGCCAGATGTACCGGGAACACTTGCAGGACCCGGAAACAAGCAAAATGCCGACCCTCCAAACCCTGTATGACCTGCTCTGTTCCCAGCCGGAGGGCGAGGCGGTGCGGCTGGCAACGGCCCTTGAAATCTATGTGTCGGGTTCCCTTAACGTATTCAACCATGAAACCAATGTGGACTTGAACCGCCGTCTGGTATGCCTTGACTTGAAAAAGCTGGGGGCCGGGCTTCGGACGATTGCCATGCTCACTATGCAGGACTTAGTAAACTCGCAGGTGTCCATGAATTTCCTGCGCGGTATCGCTACATGGTGCTATTTCGACGAATTTCATGTGCTGCTCCGTGACCGTCTGACGGCAAGCTATTGTGTGGCAATCTGGAAAATGCTGCGGAAAAAAGGGTGCGTTCCCAGTGCTTTAACGCAGAACGTGAAGGATTTTCTGGCAAGCCCGGAGATCGAGAACATCTTTGAAAACTCGGACTTCCTTGTGCTGCTCTCGCAGGCGCAGGGGGACCGCCAGATTTTAGCCAAACAGCTTGGGATCAGCCCCCATCAGCTTTCCTATGTGACCCATACCAATTCCGGCGAAGGGCTGCTGTTCTTCGGGAACACCACCATCCCGTTTGTTGACCGCTTCCCGCAGAACACCGAGCTGTACGCCATTATGACCACCCGCCCGGAGGACAAAAAACAGGAAATGAACCGGGCATAACACACTTCGAGCCATGATGGCCCGAGGTTTGGAAAGGAGGGATACATCATCGGAAAGAAACCGGACAAACAGAATTTTCAAAGGCCGGGGCCGACGGAGGATACCGGGGGCAATCGCCCCGGACCGGCTGAACGGGAAGGGCCTTCCCCCGCACCATCCCGGCGTCTGCGGTTTGAGGACGAGGATACCGGACAGGACAGCCCTTCGGGCCACGATGGCCCGAAGTCCAAAAGCGGTAAGTTTCAAGAGGACAGCCGGAAAAGCCGTCCCTCTGACCGCATGAGGCAGGAAGATGAAGTGGGCGGGCCGCAGGATACCGGAAAGGCGCAGGAGCCGGAAGGCTCCGCCGAGAAGGCCGGGAGCAAAAAGGACAAGTACCAGAAGGCGCAGGCCAAAGCGGAGCGCGCCGGGGAAAAGCTGGGAAAGGCCCGGGAGAAGCTGGATAAGGTCGAGGCGAAACGGGCGGCGCAGAAGCCACCGGGGCTTGCAAAGAAAGCTGTCCGGGGAGCCCGCACCGAGGCATGGTTTTATCTCCACAACAAAATCAACGAAGTCGAACATGAAAATGTGGGCGTGGAAGGAGCGCATAAATCCGAGCTGGCCGCAGAGGCCGGAGCCCGGAAACTGACCCGCTATGCCAAACGCCGCTGGCAGGAACACCCGGCCCGGAAGGTGGCGAAGTGGGAACGGAAGGACATAAAAGCCCGGGCCAATGTGGATTTTCAAAAGATGGCCTCCGAGCACCCGGAGCTTGCCAGCAATCCGCTTTCCCGTGTGCAGCAGAAATGGAAACTGAAACGCCGGTATTCCAAAGAAGCAAAGGCGGCTGCAAAACAGGGCGCAAAGGCCGCAAAGAAAACCGCCGCTGCCGCTTCGGGAACTGCGACCCGTCGGGCGGCGCAGTTTGTGACCCGTCATCCAGTGGCGGTGCTGGTCCTGCTCCTGCTGTTGCTGCTCTGTTTTCTTGTGTCGGCGGTAAGCTCCATCTTTCCCACGCTTGGCAGCGGCCTTGCCAATGCGTTATCCGGCACCTCCTACGCCTCGGAGGATACGGACCTGCTGGGGGTGGACGAGGACTACACGGCACTGGAAAACGAGCTGGCACAGACGGTAGCGAACATCGAAAGCACCCATCCCGGCTATGACGAGTACCGCTATTCCGTGGACGAGATCGGCCATAACCCCTATGAGCTGGCGTCCTATTTCTCGGCAAAGTACCATGTATATTTCCGGGAACAGGTGCAGGACGAGCTGCGGGAGATTTTCGAGGCACAGTATGAGCTGACCTTGACGGAGGAAGTCGAAATACGCTACCGCACCGAAACCAGCACCGACCCGGAGACCGGGGAAACCACCACCGAGGAAGTCTCCTATGAGTATTACATCTTAAATGTGACCCTCACAAACAAGACGCTGCCCGCCGTGATCCTGCCGAGGCTTAACGAACAGCAGCGGGAAATCTACACCGTTATGCAGCAGCTCAAGGGCAACAAACCCTATCTGTGGGAAGGGATTTACAACGGCGGCGAAGATACCGGCCTCAGCTATGAGATACCCGGCGAGGCGCTGGATGACCCGGCTTTTGCGGCGCTCATAGCGGAGGCGACAAAGTACATCGGCTGGCCTTATGTGTGGGGCGGCTCCAGCCCGTCCACCTCCTTTGACTGTTCGGGCTTTGTCTGCTGGGTGTACACGGCCAGCGGCGTCCACAACCTGCCCCGTACCACGGCGCAGGGCATTTATAACCAGTGCGCTATCATTTCCCCCTCCGAGGCAAAGCCCGGCGACATTATCTTTTTCACGGGAACCTATGACAGCCCCGGCCCTGTATCCCATGTGGATTTATGTGGGCGACGGGATGATGCTCCATTGTGGTTCGCCCATCCAATACGCAAACATCAATTCAAGCTACTGGCAGACACATTTCTATGCCTTCGGGCGTTTGTGAGCCAGAGGAAAGGAGCCCTTGCATGAACAAGATCGACAAGCTCGATAAGGAACTGGAAAAAGCCCGGGAGAAGGCTGCCGAGTGGCAGGCCAAAATCCGGGAGCTGGAAAAGCAGAAACAGGAGGAAGAAAACAGCCAGATCGTGCAGGCGGTGCGCTCCCTCAAACTGACGCCCGCCCAGCTTATGGCTTTTTTGAACGACCCCAAAAACAGCCTTACCGCTTCGGGTCATACTGACCCGAAGCCGGAGGCACCCGAAAAGGAGGACACAGCCCATGAAGACTAAATACCGCAGGCTGGCGGCGATGGCTGCCAGCCTTTTGTGTTGCCTGATCTTTACAGCCCCGGCTTATGCACAGAGCAGCGAGCCGCAGCCGGAGACAGCTCCCGCCCCGGCAGAAACCGAAGCAGAGCCGGAAACCCAGAACCCCTTTACCCCGGACGGGACGGGAACCGTGGTGGACAACGCCACCGACGAGGATGGAAAAGAGTTTTACACCATTACCACAGCAGACGAGAGCGTGTTTTATCTGGTGATCGACAAACAGAAAACCAGCGAGAACGTCTATTTCCTCAATACCGTTACCACAGACGACCTTCTGCCTCTTGCCGAACAGGGTAAGGAACCGCCCAAAGAAGTGACCCCGGAGCCAGAGCCAAAGCCCACCGAACCGGTGGAGGAAGTACCGGAACCCGAGCCGGAGAAAAAGGACAGCCCCCTTCTCTCTCTGCTCCTGATCGGTGCGGTGGTGCTGGCCGGCGGTGGGATTGGTTACTATTTCAAGATTTACAAGCCGAAGCATGAGGCCCCGGATTTGGAGGATGATTACTGCGAATATGAGGACGGGGAGCTGGAGGAGATCGCAGAGGAACCCGATGACGAAGATACCCCGCCGTGGGAGGAAGATACGGAGGAATGAGAATGAATTTTACAAGCAGCCCTTTTGAACGAATGATGAAGGAAGTACCGCACCCCGGCTGGCACAATGACGACCCTTGTAAGGGATGCCGTTATTACAAGGAGTGCAAAGGAAAGAAAAAACAGTGCCGGAAGAAGTTCCGGGCGCTGATCGTGGAGTCCCGCCCTTCGGGCCATCGTGGCCCGAAGTCTTAAATGGATGCCCGGGAGCTGACCCGTGACGAGAAGAAGAAAATCTGTTCTCTTGTCACGGGGATGTGTGCCAACTATGACCGGGAAAGCGGCCTGTGCCTTCCTCTGGACTGTGCCTGCTATATGCTGCACAAGTGCTGGACAGGGGCGTACTGCCGTTATTTCCGTGAGGCTGTCCTGCCCCTTAACCCGGAGCTTCAAGCGGCGCTGACAACGGAAGGCATCTCCCCGGAGCTGCGGGCCTGTGCGGTCTGCGGAAAGGCATTTTTGCCCGAGGGGCGTCAAGCCTACTGCTCCGACGTCTGCAAGGCCGAAGGAAACCGTCGAAAAAGCCGGGAACGCATGAGGAAAATGCGGGAGAAAAGGCCGGGCGGCTGTTACGATTTGCCGCCTCCAAAGGCTTGACATTCCGGGCTTTTTTGAGGGTGTTTCCGGGGTGGGAATATCTTATTACATTTCTCCCCGGTCTGCCCTCTTATTTCGTAACATCCAGCACTTCGGGTCATGTTGACCCGAGGCACAGAAAGGAGGGATCTCTTGGAGACAGTACAAGGATATGTGATTTTGAAAGCTGCCACCTTTGAAACCGGACACGGCTTTGCGCTGGGGCATAATCCGGGAGCGCCGAGCCCCTTTGTGACCTGGCAGTTTACCGAGGGGGAAAACGGCCATCGGGATTACTACTGGGGCCGCTATGGAACCAGTCAGGCATGGGCGCAGAGGGACTTTGACCGCCGGGTGGACGACTATCAGCAGCTTTACCATGCGGCGGTCAAGCATACCGAGCTGGGACCGGAGGGCGTTTACCGCTATTATTCCACCCAGCGGCCCGTGGACATAGGAACTTACCCGAAGCCGCCGGATAACCAGCCTCTTTCCATCGTCAACTACGACGATGACAGGCGGCGTCCTGTGGCAGACGGCAGGCTGATGGCATGGGGCGAACTGACCTATGCAAAGCCGCTGACCGAAAAGCAGATGGAGGACTACGAGCTGAAACCAGCACCGGGCAATCCTGACCGGGTGCGCCCATCCATTACCGCCCGGCTTAAAGAAGGAACCAGAGGGCAGAAACCCCCGAAGGAGCCCGGCCAGAAGCGGAGCCATAAAAACCATGAGGAACGATAAAGGAGGATCGCCATGCACGAAAAAGACAACTATCTGAAAACCGCCGAGCTCTCCACGGAGCAGAACTGCAACATGATCGACGGCGTACCCAACAATACGCCCATCCCACCCACGCCCCCGGAGCTGGACGCAAAGCCACTGGACAAGGTAAAGGAGCCCAAAGAGCGCCGGAAAGGCCGGGAGCTGGAACGCTGATGGAGAACCGCAAGCGGAATGTCCATCTGCACGTTATGGTAACGCCGGACGAGCTGGCGGCCATCCATGATCGGATGACCGAGGCGGGCATTTCCAACGCCGGGGCTTATGTACGGAAAATGGCTCTGAACGGGTATATCCTGCACATCGACCTTGCGCCTGTAAAAGAGCTGATCTCTCTGCAACGGCGCTGTTCCAACAATCTCAATCAGGTTGCCGTACACGCACACACCTATGGCGTGTACCCGGAGGAAATCGACGGATTGAAGCGGGACTATGAAAAGCTGTGGGGCGAGGTGTCAAAGGTGCTGCGGGAGCTTTCCGAGCTGGTGGCAAAGTAAGACGAGGGCGGCAGGTTCCGATGTTGGGACCTGCCGCCTTGTTCTTTACCATCTATATCTATGTTTCCGAAAATGTAATTCCCGAAGTCCAGCCACTTTACAAATAGACGATAGAATTTTTAGTATTTCTTCTCGTGTAGAATTAAGCCATTCAGCAAGCTCACGATCATAGAAACAATAAGCGACATCTTCGCCTGTGCCATATGTCGAATAGGCTTTTTCCTTTTTGGCTATTTTCAATCGTCTGCGAATTGCTGTTAGCATATCAGTGATAGTATAGAGTTTTTCTCTCCATAAAGAGTTTTGGACAGAAGATTTTCCATCAGCCTGTTTTAATATGGAGCCATCACGAGTTCTTAGTACCCCTGTATTCAAGGCAATTAGCGTATCTTCAATCGCTTTATCAAAATCCTCCATTCGACCTTCTTGATAAATGTCATCTTGAAAGGCTGGACGATCAAAGCACTCCAAATAAAATTGGACAAGCTCTTTATCTTTTTCAAAGGCAGGTGTGGAAGAAGTAGTTTCGACTTCCAAAATTGCTGTCTGTTCTGCAAGCTGCTTCCAACTTTGTAGCAGTTCTTTAGGATAACGAGTAATATCCGTATCAATCAATTTAGAACAAGACTGGCATAACCAAATTCCATTTTCAAACGACTTTCTTTCTTCGGGTGTCATAGAAGCGTCATAGCGTGGACCGCCTTGAGCCGCTGCACAGATATGAGCTGCTACCCCTATATTTGTAATTTTTTCAGGATTGGTATTTGCCCCACAAGTCAACTTTCGGCAAGCAGGATTACTACATCTTCTACCAACCCGATTTGCCAGTAATTCCTTTGTTGCTGAAGTAAAGTCGTCTCTGCTGTTCCCCATGTTCATCACCTCGTCTAACCAAAATATTGATTTCATTATATCATAACTTTTTAGATAAAACCATCAAGCTTCGGGCCAGCATGACCCGAAGTTTTAGGACAGGATTTACTAATCTTTCGCAACATTTATGTCCCCGGGCAGGCATGATAAAATAGAGGTAGAAAGGATAGATAAAGGAGGTTTTGAAGATGAAGATACTGCTGAAAATATTGGTTGCTCCCTTTGCTTTGGCGCTGTCCCTTCTGGCGGCTCTGCTGGTGTTTCTGTTTGAGATTTGTGCCGTCCTGCTGACGATTGCCTCTGTGATCCTGGCGGTGCTGGGTGTCGCTCTTTTTTCACGCCGACGCCCATAGGAGGGATTGTATTTCTGTTTCTTGCCTTTCTTCTTTCGCCGTATGGACTGCAAGCGGCGGCGGGCTCCCTTCTTTGGGCGCTGGACGGAGGCAAATCCGCTCTGTACCGGTTTCTGGAAAGTTAAGCAGCCTCGGGCCATACTGGCCCGAAGTCGGGGCGGTCTGAATGGGCCGCCCCTTTCTCATGGAAAGGAGGAATGATTTTTGGCTACCACAACTTTGTTACAGCGCCATGCGGGCGAAGGCGAAACGATTGCTGAGGCTATCCGGGATTGTCTGGACTATGGCAAGGACCCGGAGAAAACAGAAAGCGGAAAGTATATCTCCGCTTATGAATGTGATCCGGCCACCGTGGCGGACGAGTTCCTTTTGGCAAAGGCCAGCTATGCCGCTATGACGGGCCGGGAACAGAAGAAAGAAAATAATGTGCTGTGCTATCAGATACGACAATCCTTCTATCCGGGCGAGATCACCCCGAAGGAGGCGAACCGTATCGGCTATGAGCTGGCTATGCGCTGGACAAAGGGGCGGCACGCTTTTATCGTTACCACGCACACCGATAAGCAGCACATCCATTGTCACATTTATTACAACTCCACCACCCTTGACTGCACCCGGAAATTCCGAAATTTTTGGGGCTCCAGCTTCGCCCTTCGGCGGCTCTCTGACAGGCTGTGCCTTGAAAACGGGCTGTCCATCGTGGAGAACCCGAAGCCCCGGAGCAAGGGCAAGTATCGGAACTATGGGGAGTGGCAGAAAGACCGGAAAGGGCCGCTTTCCTATCAGGACCGACTGCGCCTTGCTATTGATACTGCGCTGGCGGAACGCCCCGCTGATCTGGACGAATTTCTCAATTTGATGAAGCGGGCCGGGTATGAGGTCAAGACGGTTCGGGGCGGCGGTATCAGCTTCCGGCTGACTGGGCAGGGACAGGAACGCTTCACCCGTCTGCGTGCCTCCACGCTGGGGGACGGCTACGACTTGCAAGATGTTCTGTCCGCCATTGAGGGCAAAGAAAAACGCCCCGGGCGCTCGGAGCGGAAAATCAGTCTGGCGGTGGATATTCAAGCAAAGCTGGCTGCAGCCGGTAAGGGGCCGGGATATGAACGCTGGGCGAAGGTATTTAACATTAAGCAGATGGCCGCCGCTCTTGCCTATATACAGGACAATAACCTGACCGATTATGAGCAGTTGGCGAAGAAAGCCACCGAGGCGGCAGACCGTTTCCATGCCATTTCCGAACAGGTCAAGCAGACGGAGCAGGCCATGAAAACCAATGCCGGGCTAAAGGCCGCAACGGTTCAGTATGCCAAAACCCGCCCAGTCTTTGAGCAGTATAAGGCGACGAAGTACAGCCGGAAATTCCTTGCGGAGCATGAGGCCGACCTTGAACTGTACCGGGCTGCACAAGCGGAAATGCGCTCTCTGCTGGGCGGGGCGAAGCTCCCCAAAATGGATGTGCTGAAGGAAGAAGGCCGTAAGCTCACAGCAAAGAAAAAACAGCTCTATGGAGAATATCAAAAGGCACGACGGGATATGCAGGAGATCGTCACGATCAAGGCGAACATTGACACTCTGATGGGCTACACCGAGCCGGGAAGAAAGCAGGAAAAGGAGCGTTAAGGTTATGAAAACAAGGAGCAAAGCGACGCTGACACTTCGGGCCATGTTGGCCCGAAGATACGGGTTTGGGGCGAGCCCCAACAAGCCGCCTTTGTGCCACTTGTGGCCACAGAGGCATTGCTTGCCACTTAGCGGCACCCCCGAAAATGGCGCAAAAAAACAGAGGCCCTTATTCTGGAACCTCCGTTTCTCTGGCTTTCTTGAGCCCTTCGGCTGTGGCCTCCATGACAACAAGCTCTTTCTCGTTCATGGAATTTAGGAGCACATCAATATGCTTTCTGCAAGAGCTTGACCTTGCCCCTCCGTCCGCATGAATAAACTGGTCAACTGAAACGTCAAACATGGTAATGAGTTTAACAAAAAGGTCGAAGCTGGGATACTGACCTTTGTTCTCAATATTCATAATGGTCCGGGAGTCACGGTCTACCAATTCCGCAACATAGGCTTGTGTCCAGCCCTTTTTTCTCTCTGGCTCTTTTTGAGAGCCGCCCCGAGGCCGTGAAAGTCAAACCTTCTTTCATTTTGGTTCATTCTCATATCACCCTATATCATTGTACATTTCGGGTTGGATTATGAAAATGTAATGAAATATGATGTAAGGTGGTATTTTATTTCCGCTATGTTTTCTTGAACCTTGAAAACACAAACATCCATTCATTCATTGACATTATTTTTTCTCTGTGTTATACTGTTATACACAACAGCATAACAGTTAAAACACACGGAGGATGCAGCAATGAAACTGATTATTTCAAATGTATCTGGCATCCCCATATACGAGCAGATTAAACAGCAGATCAAGGCGGCTATTTTATCTGGCGAGCTTCAAGCCGAAGAAACTTTGCCCTCCCTTAGAACACTTGCCAAAAAGACTTAAAGATCAGCGTCTTAACAGTGACAAAGGCATACACAGAATTAGAGCAAGAGGGCTTTGTTAAAAATGTGCAGGGGCGTGGATGTTTCGTAATGGGGTCTGGTTCAGAACTGATTAAGGAGCAGCTTATTTGCAAAGTAGAAAACAATCTCACCGAAGCAATAAAAGCTGCAAGAATGGCAAATCTATCCACAGAGGAATTACATCGCCTTTTGGACATTTTAACGGAGGTAAAAACAGATGACTAATTATTTAGAGGTAACGAATCTTTCAAAATCTTTTGATTCTTTTCAGCTTCACAATATCAGCTTTACTTTGCCAAAGGGATATATTATGGGCTTGATCGGCCCGAATGGTTCTGGCAAAACAACGACAATCAAACTGATTTTGAATATGCTCAAGCGCACCGGTGGCACAGTCAAAGTGATGGGGCTGGATAATATCGCAGAAGAACAAAAAGTAAAATCAGAGCTGGGCGTTGTTTTCGATACAAATTATTTCAGTGATGATTGGAAAGTGTCGCAGGTTGAAAAATCCATCTCGGTATTTTATCCAAATTGGGACAGCCAGAAATTTGCGGATATGTTACGGAAATTTCACATTGCACCAACCAAAAAGGTAAAAAGAACTTTCCAAAGGTATGCAGATGAAGTTAATGCTTGCCTGTGCGTTTTCATACGACGCCAAGCTGCTGATCCTCGACGAGCCGACCAGTGGACTTGATCCGGTTTCCAGAGATGAACTTTTTGAAAATTCTTTCAGAGTATATTGAAGATGGCGAGCATAGTGTTTTTTGTTCTCCACCCATATCACAGGCGATTTGGAGCGTGCAGCCGATTATATTACCTACATCAGTTATGGCGAGCTGTTCTTTACTGGCAGCAAAGATGATTTTGTAGATATGTTCCGCATTGTAAAAGGTGGAATGGAGGAACTGTCCGATGATCTGAAAAATAAGGCGGCTGGTATTCGTACATTCCCTACGGGATTTGGGTAGGCTCTGATGAAAACCGAAGATATTAGCGGTTTCCCCTAACCTGACCGTTGATCCTGCCACCATTGATGAAATTGTAGTGTTTACAAGCAAGAAAGGTGACGATTATGAGTAATATTTTGAAATCCACAAAATTAGATATTGCATTGGTAAAACCATATTTTAAGACGATTTGCTTTACCCTGCTCCTGCCGATTGTGTTTGCCGCAATCAATCGTTCTTTACTGACAGGGGTATCATTTGCCATGTGCTTTATTGCCATGACGACGGGATATACCTTTTCCATCACAGAGAAAAACAGCATGGATCGTCTGTTTGGTATTTTACCTGTTCGTAAAAGCGAGCTTGTGATCGGACGCTATGTTTTTGTCCTTGCAATGGGGCTTCTTTCCTTGATTATTTCTTTGATTGCACAGCCGCTTGTCTTGAAAGTGCTGGGTGAAACAGTTGGCGTATTTGATATTGTAACTGCCGCTATTGCAGGAGTATTCTTATTTGCACTCTATACCGTGTTCCAGATTCCGGGATATTACAAGTACGGCTCAATCAAAGGACGGGTATTTATGTATATTCCAGTGGCCGGTTTCTTGGTGACTTTACTTCTTCTCTCTAAAAAATGCCAGCTATCGGGAACTCAATTATTTCAAGCGTTGAATCTTCTCCGATACTTCCTGTTTTGATTGTGTTTTTTTCTATTGTCGCGATGTATGCGGTTTCTATCATCTTGTCCATTCGGATTATGAAGAAGAAAGAAATGTGAGGTGATTGTATGGATTTCACAATTTTGGCAGTTGTGCTTTTGATTGGTGTTGGCGTTCCTATCCGTAATAAACTCATACGGAAATATCGGGATAAGAAAAAAAAGAATGATCGCAATTCGGAGTGAACAATATGGAGAAAACAGAGTTCATCCGCTGCCCAGTCTGCGGGAATAAAACACGCGACAAAAAATTCGGGAAGATACCATTCTAAAAAATTTTCCTCTCTTTTGTGTCCCAAAATGCAAAAGTGAATGTCTAATCGACATTGAACAATTAGACTTACGATTAGCATTATGGGAATACCGTCGTTACTAATGACAGTATTCTGTTTGCTTTATGAGAAAATGCTCAATGCTGGAATGGGCAATAAATTTGAATTTGACAAGGAGATAATAATGATACCAATTTCTGATATTCTCATCCGCTCAATTAGTGGGTATGTGTTTATGGTTCCAGTCTTCGTACTGTATTTCTTGTGGCTCAAAAAATTGGGGAGAACACAAAGTTTTCTCCATACCGCTGCAGTGTTTGTTTTTGGTTATTATTTATTCGGACTTTTGACCGTCACAGGCATCGGCTTTACAAGCACAATGACCTTTCGCCCGAACATTTCTTGGACTCCATTTATCGGTATGATAACTGGGCCAATTGATACCATTCTGAATATTATTCTGTTTGTCCCGTTGGGATTTTTCCTGCCGCTGCTGTACAAGAAATATCATCACATGAAGACGACGGTTGCATTGACTGGCTTTCTGTTTTCTTTGGCTGTTGAAATTGTCCAGATGTTTGGCTGGGGTTCTTCCGACATCAATGACTTGATGACAAATACCGCTGGAGCCTGTATTGGATTTTTAGTTTATTGTCTGCTGTCAAGAATCTTGCCTGCCAATCTGAAAAAGCAACTTCAATCCAGCCGTGTCAATGCTGTGGCTGAAGTACTTCTCTTTGCTATTTGCACATTTGCCATTATGGTCACGGCTCAGACTTGGTTTGTCCATGATGTGCTGAATGTTCCATAAATTGTATCGGAAACAATCGGTCTCAGATATAAAAAAAATAGTGTCTTCTGTTTGACACACCTGCAGACCGATTTTTCCGTATTGAACTTAGTCGCGTCAACGAAGCCACTACCTATGGAATTTCAATCTTTTCCTTCCTGTTATGCTTGGACAGATTGAATAATTCTCTTTGTGTTATATCTATTATTTTTTTAGGTAATAGTCCACAACGGCTTTCTAACATGAAGGTACAAAAAATAAAAAGTTGATCCTCAATCAACCCTATTATTGTACTCTTCAATTCATACTTTTCGATCTCAATGGTAGTATGGTTAGATAGACATCTGTTGCCGCTATCCCTTGGTAAGTTACCCGTTCAGCTTACCTACAAATTTAGAATACAATAAATGGCATCATTTGAACAGACTATATTTTTGGGATGAACTGTTCTACTATGAGAGCTTCGGCCTGTTCGCTGCGCTGATTCTGGTGCAGTTGGTGGCCACCGGCGCAGCAGCGTTCCGCTTTTACTACAAACAAAGAAAAGGTTTAACAGAAAAAAGGTTGAACAGAAAATAGGTATCATCAATCAAAAATATCATTGGAGGTAACTTATGGAAAAAGAAACAATGGGAACTGTAATTTCAGTTACAAAACAATGGTGGTTAAAAGTGAATCGTAAACCTGTCCGCGCTCACGCTATGGATGGCGCAGCCTTTCCGCATACTATCAAGGTCAAATATACGATAGACGGAAAAGATTACATCTGCCGAAAATGGATTGGCGCAGGAAACAAAGTCCCTGACAAGGGAACAACGATTAAAGTTACCTATTGTGAAGATAAGCCATCGAAAGCAAGAATTGAACTCTAATTCAAATTGACTGACTAACACGGTATGTTTTGGCCTTTGCGGCATGAAACATACCTACATATTCAAACATCTGCCTCCACAGCGGGGAAAAGAAAAAAACCGCTGACGGGCAGAGGATTTCGTGCGCTTTTCTGTATCATCGACTGATACGGCGGTTTTGAGAAAATCAGAGCCGCCGTTTCTTTTCGTCTATCCTAAACCAACGACGACCTAACACCGTGTAAATCCACGGCGGCATATAGGAGGATTGCCGCCGTGTCTATTTTTTTGCCTTTTTTCATAGCAGCACCCATGACCTACATCAGTTAAAAAAAGCATAGCTCCGCCTCCGGGTTATTCCGGCTATGTATGCGAAATTTGTTGGAACCTTAATTATTATGTCATTTCATGCGTCCGTGTGGCTTCATGCCGCCCGGGCGCTTTTGCGTTCTTATGCGTTAGCTTCGGGTCATGTTGGCCCGAAGTCATTCCCCGGTGCCGCTCCCCGCCGCCTTCGTTTCGGTCACTCGTCAACCAACAACCGAAACGGAGGTCAATATGGCTATTATCAATTTGCGGGACTATTACCCATTTTATACATCGGATTGCTTCATGGAAGTATCGGAAGAAGTTGCAGAAATGTTCAAAGAGTTTGATCGTAAAGAGGCTGCTTATCGGCTGCGTACATACCGCCACAAAGCCTACTATTCCCTTGATCGGGATGACGGGCTGGAGCATGAAGCTGTCTTTGTCGCCTTATCTCCCCATGAACTGTATGAGCGGAAAGTGACCATGCAGGAGCTTCACGCAGCGATTTCCAGTTTGCCGGACAAACAGGCAAAACGGATTTATGCTCATTTCATTCTCGGCATGACCAAACAGGACATTGCCCGGGCAGAGGGCGTCCATGAAAAAGTGGTTCGTGTCGCAATCGAGCGAGGTCTGCGGCGCTTAGAAAAATTTTGAAAAATTCTTTGTAAGGCGTACCGATTTAGGCCGGAAAATGAAATGGCTTATGAGAGGCAAAACACTTCGGGTCACAATGGCCCGAGGTTCAGACAAGCCTCATGCAGATTGAAAATCGAATAAAAAGACACCCGGATACGAAGGGGAACGCGCTGTGTGACAGACCCGCCATGACCTCGGATTTCAGAGAATACAGTCTTTGTAAAACTGAGCGAGCGAACAGGTCCATGCCATAGGTGGGGCAAGGCTGGCTCCACCGGAACAGGCGCAGAACCCGGATACTTGCGTTTAGTCACAGTCCGAGCGTTGAAGCGGCCTTGCAAGCCGTGAGCCGTCGCAGGCAATGAGAACGCCTTGCCATCAGAATGGGGAGAGTTGAAATACTATGGGGCATGAAGCCTATGCCCGTCCAGGTGTGTCTGAAATGAAGTGAAAACCTATGGGGAGCCCCCCGGCAATGCTGTCTGATGATAGGCCAACCAATCCGGCGTGGCTCCCCATCTTTTCAAAAAAGGAGCACTTTATGGGAAATGCGTTTGGAATGATCCCCGGCTTGGAACCGGACGAATGGAGCAATGACGCCTGCCGTGGTTATGTCATTATGGCAATGGAGGACTGCGGATTTTCAAAGAAGGATATACGGCGTGTTGTGGGGCAGCTTTATGAAGTATTCGACCTCAACAGCGTGGAGGACGCCAAAGAAAAGTACCTTTCCAGTCCTTACTGACCTCGGGCCACATTGACCCGAAGTGGAGAAAGCTCAAAGGGCGGCACCTGCTGGGTGCCGTCTTTTGACATTTCCCCACGGGACAAGTGGGAAAGGCTGGCATATACACGCACTTTCGCAAAGGAGGTTTTCAATGACGCAAGCTGTCACTTATGAACGAGAAACAAAGTCTGTCGCATTTCAAGGGAAGATCATTGTGCTGGAAAGCCTCACGCCGGTACTTCCCCCCGAAGGAGAAAGAACAGCGCAAAAAAGAAATTGAGCGTTGTCTTTACGAGGTGTTCAGTAAATATGGGGACAGATTTCCCTAATCATTCGCAACATTGTTGTCCGGGGCTGCTGATGGTATAATATAGTTGTAAGGTTGGTAGCTCCATTCCAACAAGGAAAGGAGCCCAATATGGAATTTATCAGAGAAGATTGTATTTACGCAAGACAGTCAGTAGACCGCAAGGACAGTATCAGCATTGAAAGTCAGATCGACTTTTGCAAGTATGAATTGAAAGGCGGGAGCTGCCGGGTATTCAAGGACAAAGGGTATTCCGGTAAGAATACGGACAGACCGGAGTTTCAAAAGCTGCTGGGCGAGATCCGCAAGGGAAAGGTTCGGCGGGTCATCGTGTACAAGCTGGACCGTATAAGCCGCTCTATTCTGGACTTTGCAACGATGATGGAGCTGTTTCAAGAGTACGATGTGGAGTTTGTATCCTCCACGGAAAAGTTTGATACTTCGACCCCGATGGGCCGGGCCATGCTGAATATCTGCATTGTATTCGCCCAGCTTGAACGTGAGACAATTCAGAAGCGTGTCACAGACGCCTACTATTCCCGGTGCCTGAAAGGCTTCCACATGAGCGGGCAGGCGCCATACGGTTATCAGTTAGAGCCTACTGTGGTAGAGGGTATCCGCACAAAGAAAATGGTTGCCGACCCCGTAGCCGCCGACCATGTTCGGCTGATGTTTGAAATGTACGCTGAACCGGAAACCTCCTTCGGAGATATTACCCGATACTTCGAGGAACATGACATAAAAATTTATGGCAAATCCATGTTCCGTACATTTCTTTCCCAGCTTTTAAGAAACCCCGTTTACGCACAGGCCGATTTGGAACTGTACGAATTTTTCAAGAGCCAGGGTGCAGCGATTGTGAATGACGCTTCTGACTTTGCTGGAACAAACGGCTGCTATCTCTATCAGGGGCGGGATGTGAAAGAGGACAAGGACAGGTGCTTAAAAGACCAGATACTTGTTATCGCTCCCCACGAAGCACTCATTTCCTCTGACACATGGCTGAAATGCCGGAAAAAACTTATGGCAAATACCACCTTCCAGCAGGGACGGAAACCGAAAAAAATACTTGGCTGGCCGGAAAAATCAAATGCGGGCATTGTGGGTATGCTCTGAAAGCCACCCATGTACCAAACAGCACCGGATATTTCCGCTGTACCAAACGGACGGAAAACAAAGGCTGTCCGGGCTGCGGGAAAAATTCGCAAAGAAGAATTTGAGCAATTCATTTTCTCGGCCATGCAGGAGAAGTTCAAAGATTTTCAGATACCCACGGCCAAGACGAAAAGGTCAATCCGAAGCTGACAGCCTATCAAGTAGAGCTGGCACAGGTGGAGGCAGAAATTGAAAAGCTGCTGGACACACTGACCGGAGCCAATGCGACCTTGCTTGCCTACGCCAACAAAAAAATTGAAGAACTGGACACCCGACGCCAGACCATTTCAAAGGCAATCGCCGAATTGAGCGTTGAAACCATATCGCCCCAGCAGATAAAGAAGTTATCCTATTATCTCGACAACTGGGAGAGCATAGATTTTGACGACAAAAGAAAAGCCGCCGATGGTTTGATCTCTACAATCAAGGCCACCAGCGACCGTGTTCAGATAGAGTGGAAAATCTGACATTTCCGCTCTATCGCCCCTCATTTCTATTTTATCTTGTTTGTACCCCTTGTACACTGATGTTTGCGTTGCTTTTTACAAAACGTACTAAAAATAGAAAACGCATTGTTGCTATTGTACTTGTTATGGTTGCGGTTTTATATCAGCTTTCTGTTGTTTTTCCGATTGAACAAATACATAAATACGATAATGTTGAAGAGGTATTTGATTATATGTATTCTGGAAATATCGATTTTATAGAATACGGTCAGGATTCGGCATTTGTTTCATTCAGGCAGAAATCCTCTCCCAATAGGTTTAGGTCTGCAGTGATTTTGAAAAAGGACGGAAAATATATAGTCGGATTTCCTAAAAAGAACCAACGTATTTACTATTGTTCAGGTTCAGGGGTTAGTGTAAGCTTTTTCCACCTAAAAGATACTAACGATTATTATTTGACTATTTTCGGCAGTGTTGCTCCTGATAGTGTGTCGGATTCTGAAAATCACAAATTTAATTTTGCCAACGGTAACATATCAAGCACAACTACAGTTTATATTAAAGACATCAGTAATTATAGCTTGACTTATACCGGATTGGAGCACGAATACACGATTTCAACTTATATGGAAAATGAAAAATTATGCTTTAATGTGACAGGCGATGTTAATAACAGCTCGGAATACTTAAATAATATATAAAATATAAAGCAACATAGTGGACGTTTTTGTTTGCAGAAAGGAGTTAGGCTCATATATAGTTAAATAAACATATTAAGATATAAGTATTTTAATATGTCTAATATCTAAGCTAAACGGATTCTAATTTATCAAACGCTTTCAAGTACTTTAAAAGTGCCGTGGTATTCGAGCGGCGCTGCTTGCCGGTGGACAGCATCCTGTTTCAGTAGGTAACCGCCTGAAAAGGCACAATCCCGGAGGGAAACCCCTTCCCTCCGGGTACATAACAGAATCCGGTCGAGACGGGCTATTACCACCTCAAATCAAGGTACTACAACCCTGAATTGTGCAGGTTTATAAATGCTGATAGTGTTGATGTACTTGATGAAGACCAAAATAATGTTCTTGAGAATAATTTATTTGCATATTGCCTTAATAATCCTGTAAATATGGTTGATTATGATGGAAATAGCGCAATAGCTATAGCAGGAGGTTATGGTTTATATGTATGGGCGTTTGCCGGGGCAAATGATGGAATATTATTGGTCAAGTAGTACTTGTTGGAATGGCTGTTGTAACTATTGTATTAGCAATAAAAATAGTTTACGATAAAAACATCTGGGAAAAAAAAACTACTAAAAATGGTTCACAGTCTGCCGGACACAGGAGTACTAGAAATGGTTCAAAGAGAAAAACTAATGACAAACATACAAGACCAAGACCGGGGCGTCAAAGTGAAAAGAAAAAGATGAAACCGTCTTGGAAAAGAAGGAGGTAAAATAATATGGATATTATAAACAGCATAAAATTTTGTCGAGACAAGCGAAAGGTTGCAAACGTATACCTCGATAAAGAGGACACATGCCATCATCTGACGGGATATATTACCGCCTGTAATGATGACGAGGTGCTGATAGCCCACATTAACACACGAGGCGAATACGACGGATTTGTATATGAATATGCAAGCAATGTTTATCGTGTCGAATATGACGGAGAGTATGAAAATAAAATCGGAACGCTGTATAAATTAAAACATCAAAGTCACCCACAATTTGAACCTGATGAAGGAAATATTCTCTTCTCATTGCTGAAATTTGCTGAAAACAGCAAACTTTTGGTTTCGTTGGAGGATGAAGAGAACAGCGTAACCGGTTTTTATGAAAAGCTTTTCCGACACCCAAATTGAGCTTGAAACCGTAAATGAATACGGTAAATACAGCGGTGTTACCGTAATCGATTTGGAAATGGTTGAAACCATTTCCGTTGACACCGATTACGAGCAAGACGTTAAATTGTTGGCAGATAATAATGCAGAGAACGGTTCTGGGTGTTGAAAGCCGTGCGAAACAGTTGAAGTGTGTATATTTGTTTTATAATACACCGCCTTGCTCAAACGAACCCTCTGCGGTACAGAAGCTACTATTATGACAGCGAGACAGGGCTTTATATGTATCCAGCCGTTATTACGATCCTGAGATCGGTCGGTGGATTAATGCAGACAATCAGCTAACAACCGGTAGCGATATGACCGGTATGAACCTGTTTGCCTATTGTGGAAACAACCCTGTGAACAGAATTGACCCTACCGGCGAAGCGTGGTGGCATTGGGCGCTTGGCGCGGCAATTGTTGCGGCATGTGCGGTAGCAACAGTTGTCACTGCGGGAGGATTTGCGGCAGCAGCAGGTGCAGTTGCAGCCGTTGGAAGCGGAATGGCCGCTGCAACAACAGCGTCTACTATAGCCGCCGGAGCATTTATTGGATCAGCAACAGTTTACGGAATGGCGGTAGCAACGGCTGCTTCTACATCCAGATCAGTAAAAGAGTTTAATTCAAAGGGCAATTGGGGAACTGTTGCGGCAACCGCAGGCGGTGCTATTTTTAGGTGGGGAAGTGCGTATGTATCTACAAAGGGTTCTTCAACTTCGCCCAAAAACAAATCAACCAATATCACGAGGTCCAACAGGTAGAACACAAACCGGTTAATTTAAGAGAACAACTTGCAATGGAACAAGTAAAGTCAAATCCGTCAGCGGGTCATCGACTGGATATAGCTATGAACGATCCCCGTTGGCCAGCTTCTGAAGGGTGGGTTAAGATGCAGCAACAATTGTTCCTACATCACAAGGCAATATCAATATTCATTATGTTTATAACCAGACATTAAAAATATTTGATGATTTTAAATTTAAATAAATATGGAGGAGCAAATGACGGATTATATTTTAATAGAAAAGATTTGGCAGGATATTTTTTGCTATCAGGTTAAAATCACCTGTGCGTCTAGTCATGTTGTAGCTACAAATGATATATATATATCAGATGATAGCATTGATACATTATTTAATGGCTTAAATGATTTTATTAAAGGTAAAACAAAAGAATTTTTTTGGGAAAATGGTAAAAAAGGAGATGATTCCACCGCATGCATAACATTTGAATTTATACACAAAGATAAGTTGGGACATATTTTGATAGAAGTATATATGGAATTGGATGATGGTGGTAATTACAGTAGTCACAACTGTTGCTTTTACCTCAATACGGAGATAGGATTACTGGAAAAATTTTGCCAAAAACTTCCAACACTTAAGCGAGAATTATTAGGGATAGAAGTGGTTTTAAATGACAACGACTAATTTTTAGTCTACTGTTAAAGCCTATTTCATCTGGACAAGCATCACCTTTTGGGGACAAAAGGCAAATTGTTGGGAGAATCCCAAACCCTTAAAGGTTTCAGGAATAGTCCTGACAAGTTTTGCCTTTGTGGTATCACAAAGGCGACGCTTTCGGTTTCAACTATAACGGCGAAGAATATTACTACATAAAGAATGTACAAAATGATATAGTCGCAATAGCCGATAAAAACGGAGTTATAGTTGCAAACAACACAGCCTATACAAGCGTTAAGTTGCACCTTGGTTTGGCCAAATTGGTGGAGGCACACAGTACTTGTTATTAGACGGTAGAGTTGACCAATTGCTTGCTGATGGTTTGGTAGTAAAACATCTAATGGTGGCGTTACTTCTCCAACTGAAAAAGATGTAAAGCAATTGTATCAATATTTAAATAATGGTAAGTATCAGTAAGGAGAATGATTATGCGAATAACGTTCATGAAAAAATTATTTAAAGAAATTAAAATGATTCAGGAAGAAGTTGTTTATACAGCATTAATCGAAAATCCTGATTTAAAAGACTTACTTTTTGATATAACATATGATACAATTTTTAAATTACTTGAAGTTTTTGATGGATATAGAAATACTGAATTGAATTTAGACATTATTGATAAGAAAAATAAAAATTCAATAAATATAAATCGTAGTTTACACGATTTATGTTCAAAATATCTTCATGACAAAGGTGAATAGAATTTAGTTTGACACAGAAAAAAACAATTTCTAATGTTAACAAATGAAGCAGAGTGGGCAGCCGCACCATTATTCGGGCAATCCGGCGGTGGTGTACAGTGGTGGATATCTGTATTAGGATAGGAGGATAATGTGATGAAGAAAAAAAACTTATTTATTTGCTCGTTGGTTGACATATTGGATTGTGCGGAAAAAGAAAAAAATGCAATACTTGATGGGAAAGAGTCATTGTGGAATTTAGAACAAATACAAAAAGTCATCGTTCCTGAAATAAGCGAATTGCTATCGTATGCAAATAAAGGTAAAATTTATTTCAAGTATGGAAAGAAACAAAGACTTTTGGAATCATCATATTTGATAACAGATTCACTAAATGATTTGTCTCATACCGCTTTAGGAGAGTGTGTTTTGAGATTACAAAATCTTTATGACACTTTATGAGATGTTATATCCATACTTCCATTCCACTCTCCTCATAAAAGTGGTCCTCACCAGCAATGGCACTGGCAACGGAACACATGGAATCCAAAAACAGGTGGAATTACAGGACGTTCAATTCACTGGACACTATTTGGGAGGAGATTTTGATGAAATTTGCATATGATAAAAAGTAAGGCACAGCGTATCATAAATCATGAAGATATAATGCTTAAAACATATTCTAAGATTATTAGTACCTATACATCATTGTTTGAACAATACGATTGTTCTCTTAAAAGTTAGACTTTTTGGATTGATTTTTCTACCGAGAGGCGTTCTAACCGTCGTTTGCCGTTTCGTATTGGTTATGCGTGTTATGTATGTTGTGAAGTTCAGAGAGACGGCAAAGAAGTACAAGTAAAAAGTGCTGATGGCGAAGCAGATTACTATTCATTATCAGCTACATGGATGGTGTCATCAATAGAAAGGAGCTTTTTAAAAAGCAAAAAGCATCACTATATTCAGACACTGATGATATTGAAAACGACATGAAAGAATTGTTTCGGTTGTTATCGAATGACCAATAGAATATGCTATTGTATATACTGGAACTACAGAAATTAAGTGGGATGATAAAACCACGGAAACAATATATACCGATGTAGGTTTTAGTGGATATGCGCTTTTAGCCCTTGCCTATTTTCTAACCTCAGGTGAGCCAGCTCAAGCTCCGGAAACGTTTCCACAACCGGTGCCGGCACAGTAAGAAAGGAGAAAAAATAATGTTGTATGGAATGTTTCAGATTAGGCATTGGGTTCATAATTGCTTTTGTTCTCTTTGTTCTTATTAAATATACTAAAACAATATATAAGCGTAAATGTTGTATTGCAGCATTTATAGCTGTTTCAATAACTGTCAGCTTGTTGTACCTGATTCCGTTTGAAAACGCATTTATTACCTTTTCTACTCCTGAGAAAGCATTTCATTATACAAACTCTTGGGATATAGACAATATAGTCAGCGGAACGGAAACAAGCTTTGTGATTGCAAGCAAAAACAATGTGAATACTTATAAAATTGTCCCTAAAACGCAAAAAGGCTGGAAAATTAGCAGTGCATTGGCAACAAAAGATATGTTTCAGTATTTTTGCAACGGAATATCTATTCATATATACAGATATAAAAACTCTTCGGATTATTATATCGCATTGTTTGATACTGATGGCGGTCAAATCAATATAACTGACAATCGTGGTTCCAACTTCATCTCCGTAATACAGAATCAGTCAGCAGATATTGAACCGGTTTATCATTACTATGCTTGCATAAATAATATGGATAGCGAATATGTTATTACCCTTAATGGCGAAGATATAAAGCTGCCAATAACAAAATATAGCTGATACTTGCGGCCTTTGCGTCCAAGCGAATTGTTTTTAACCATGTAAAGCACCCTCTGCTTTTTAAATGAAAGTGGAGGGTGTTTTTTTGCATTTAAGGGCAAATCAGACGTTTTTTTGTGAAAAGCAATCCGTGTTGTATTTGCTCATGTGAAAACTTTTGCTCTATAAAATACAAGGGTACGTGTAAGATTTGGGTTAACCTGAAATCTGCATTATTCGCGGTTGAGGAAGTAAATGAATGATGATAGAAAGAAGAGGTGTAAAGAATGTCATTTGATATATCAAAAATAGACACGCAAGATGTTGTAAATGCTATTAAAATGTTACGTATCAGCACAAATGTAATTAATAAATATCTTAAGTGCGCTGATACGTAACATTTTTTGTCGTTCGTAATATAATATACCCCTCTTGATGTAGGTTGCACATCAGGAGGGGCGCTTTTATGCTATAACTAATAGTGTTACATATTGGTACAAATATAGTGCTATTAAGCTGATAGAATACATGTTTAAATGAAAACAGTTTAACATAACCACTTAACCGAAAGAATAAATCAAAAAATAAAACCGACATACGAGCCGATTTTATTTCTAATTTCTCATTTAAAATTGTATAAGTCAGGTATGATTTTTACTGTAATATCCCTGATTTACTGTAATTATGGAGTGAACAAGAGTGAATGTGAGGGATAGAAAGGGTGAAATTATCTAAAAACCCTTGATACGCCTATATTCACGCTTGTTCTTCGTAGTTCACGGTTGCAGCCGCGAAGCGATGGTGCGGATAACAGGACTTGAACCTGCACGCTTTTCGGCACAAGATCCTAAATCTTGCGTGTCTGCCAATTTCACCATATCCGCAAATTTCCGTTATTATACCAAATGTGTTTTTTTCAATATCAATAGACAAATTAGACATTTTGTTATATAATAATTATCAATTATTGTACAAAAGGGAGTTGTAGCAATGAGAAGCATTTTCACCGACAAGGTTTCAGATACGATGCCGCTGCCGGAATATCCGCGGCCTCAGCTTGTGCGCGACGGATGGCAAAATCTTAACGGCCTTTATGATTATAAAATATCAGACAGCAGTGAGAAAAAGCCGAATGATATTGACGGAAAGATTTTAGTTCCATTTGCTCCCGAGTGTTTTTTGTCAAAGGTCGAAAAGGGATTAAAGCCCACCGAAAGACTTTGGTATTTTAAAAAATTTTCATTAAACGACAATTTGAAAGGAAAGAGTATTCTTTTACATTTCGGAGCAGTTGATTGGGAATGCAAAGTATATATTAACGACACCTTTGTAGGTTCACATATCGGCGGTTATTGCGCGTTTACTTTTGATATTACCGATTTTTTACGTGACGGTGAAAATGAACTTTCCGTTTGTGTATTTGACCCGACCGATTCGGGCTGGCAGCAACGAGGAAAACAGGTTAACAAGACGCACGGCTTTTGGTATACGGCTACATCCGGTATTTGGCAGACCGTTTGGCTGGAGGCGGTTGACAGCTGTTATATCAGAAAGCTTGATGTTGTTCCCGATATTGATAACAATCTTATATCAATTGATATAGACTTATCCGTCGAAATGAAAGGCGTTAAAATTAAAGCCCGGATAATGGATGGCGACAGCGTTTTAGCCGAGAAATCAGTTAAGCAGCATGACGAAATCAAGCTTAAAAAGTACGAATATTGGTCGCCAGAAAATCCCAAACTTTATGATTTGTTTATTACCGTTTCCATTGGAGATAAAGCGGTAGATTCTGTTAAAAGCTATTTCGGCATGAGAAAGTTCTCGATAGGGCGTGACAAAAAGGGAATAACACGTCTTTTCCTTAACAATGAACCGTATTTCCAAAAGGGACTTTTGGATCAGGGTTATTGGTGCGACGGAGGACTTACGGCGCCTACGGATGAGGCTATGATATTTGATATTTCTGAAATGAAACGTCTCGGATTTAATATGTTGAGAAAACATATTAAGGTTGAGCCGATGCGTTGGTATTATCATTGCGACAGACTCGGCATGCTTGTTTGGCAGGATATGGTAAGCGGCGGAGCGTACATCGGAGATTTCTACGCGGGAGTTTTACCTAATGTCGGTATTTACAAACTCAAGGATAACAAATACAACAGATTCAGCCGCGGCGATAAAAAATGGCGTCGCAACTACTATGAAGAGCTTGAAGAAATGATAAAACAGCTTTACAGCGTCACGTCAATTTACTGCTGGGTTCCGTTTAATGAGGCATGGGGGCAGTTTGATGCTTTGAAAGTCTGCAATTTTGTCAGAAGCCTTGACAGCCATCGTGTTATTGACCACGCAAGCGGTTGGTATGATCAGGGAGGCGTAGATATTGACAGTATGCATAAATATATCCTCCCGATTCATCTGAGAAAAAAAAAAAAAAACGCGCTTTTGTTGTTACTGAATTCGGTGGCTATTCGAATATAGTTCGGGGCCATACTTGGAACGAGAAAAAAGCATTCGGATATCTTATGTTTAAATCCAAAGAAAGTCTTACGAAGGCCTATAAAAAGCTGCTGGATAAGCAAATTATCCCAATAATAGATAAGGGCTTATCCGGTACCGTTTATACTCAGGTAAGCGATGTTGAAAATGAAGTTAACGGAATTTATACATATGACAGAGCAGTTTTAAAAATTGATGAGAATGTTTTGAAGGACATTAACAGTCAGTTAAGATATTGAGAGGATATATATGGCGGCGACAAACAATCAAAAACTTAAGCTTCTTTATATATTAAAGTTTTTGCAGGAGAATACCGATGAGAACCACATTGCGCATGCCGAGGATATAAAGCTTTACTTGTTAAATCACGGTATTGCCGCAGAGCGGAAATCAATATACAGCGATATTTCAATCCTTATTGATTTTGGATATGATATAATTAAGAGTAACGGTTCCGGCGGCGGCTACTTCCTTGCAAGTCGTGACTTTGAGCTTGCCGAGCTGAGACTGTTAAGTGATGCGGTTCAAGCTGCAAATTTTATTTCGGCTAAAAAAACAAAACAGCTTCTGAATAAGATATTTACTCTTACAAGCGCAGAGCAGGCAAAAAAAATCAAATCTCAGGTTTATGTTGATAATAGGCCGAAATGTAAAAATGAAGAGCTGTATTATACAATTGATAAGCTTGACCGTGCTATAAACGATAACCGTAAAGTAAAAATAATATATCGCAGACGTATATTATCGGACAATCCTGACCAAGCTTATGAGGAAAAAGAGCATATAATAAGTCCTTATTCTTTAATTTGGTCCAGTGACCACTATTATCTTGTCGGTAACAAAGAAAAATACGATAATCTTATGATTATGAGAATTGACAGAATCAAACACACAGAGATTATTGACGATTCTTTTTCCCGACCGTTTTCGGAAGTGTCTCCTTACAAATTCAGCTTTGATTCCGCCGATTATGCAAGCAAGCACTTCGGTATGTTTTCCGGCGAACCTAAGCCGATTTCTTTATTGTGCAGTAATGAAATTGTCGAAAATGTGCTTGACAGATTCGGAGAGGATGCTAATATACACAAAAACGGTCCGTCAAAATTTGTTTTAAATGCCAATTCAGCCGTAAATGACGGATTAGTTTCATGGATTATTCAATTCGGAGGAAAAATTCAAGTAACCTCTCCAAATGAGCTGAAAAATATGGTGCTTAAAAGGGCGGAAGAAATCAAGTCTGCATATATAATTTGATTGTTGTGCAAAATTTACAAAAAATAATCAATATTTTCTGTCCATTATCCATAGCGATACTTGAAAAAAAAATCTAAGTTTGTTATAAAATAAACAAGATGAAAAATGTTAATTAACAACCGAAAGGATGTAAAAAATGAGTAGTGCTTTAAACAAAATGACAGTCGAAGATTTCGATGTCAAAGGTAAGAGAGTTCTCGTTCGTTGCGACTTTAACGTTAAAATGGAAAACGGCGTTATAACAAGCGACAAGAGAATAGTAGCTTCTCTTCCCACAATTCAGTATCTTATAAAGAACGGAGCCAAGGTTATCCTTTGCTCTCATCTCGGCAGACCGAAAGGACAGGTAAATCCCGAGTTTTCTATGAAGCCCGTTGCAGCTCGTCTCTCTGAGCTTCTCGGTCTGAAAAGTTAAAATGGCTGACGATGTTGTCGGCCCGAGCGCTCATGCACTTGCCGACTCGCTTAAAGACGGCGAAGTAATGCTTCTTGAAAATGTTCGTTTTGAACCCGGCGAGACTAAAAACGATCCCGAGCTTTCAAAGGCATTTGCATCTCTTGCAGATCTTTATGTAAATGATGCTTTCGGTTCTGCGCACAGAGCTCATTCTTCAACTGCCGGCGTTGCCGCATATCTTCCCGCAGCATGCGGATATCTTATTCAGAAAGAAATTAAGTTTATCGGCGGAGCTTTGGAAAATCCGAAGAGACCGCTTGTTGCAATTCTCGGCGGAGCAAAGGTTTCTGATAAAATCGGCGTAATCACAAATTTAATTGACAAGTGTGATACTCTTATCATCGGCGGCGGTATGGCTTATACATTTATGAAAGCTCTCGGCCACAGTATAGGTGATTCTCTTCTCGAGGCTGATAAAGTTGACCTTGCTAAGGAAATGATGGATAAGGCTAAAGCTAAAGGTATTAAATTCCTTATTCCCGTTGATAATAAGGTGGGTAAAGAGTATAAACCCGATACCGAAGCAATGGTTGTTAATTCCGACGAAATTCCCGACGGTTGGATGGGACTTGACATAGGACCTAAGACTCAGCAGCTCTTTGCCGACGCTGTTAAAGATGCCGGTACCGTAATTTGGAACGGACCTATGGGCGTTTCCGAGTGGGACAACTTTGCAGCCGGAACAATAGCAGTTGCTACCGCCATTGCTGATAGTAACGCCATTTCGATTATAGGCGGCGGTGACTCTGCAGCAGCTATACAGAAGCTTGGCTTTGCTGATAAGATGTCTCATATATCGACCGGCGGCGGTGCTTCGCTTGAATATCTTGAAGGCAAAGAACTTCCCGGTATTGCAGCTCTTAACGACAAGAAATAATAAAATACAGGTGAGTATTTTTACTCACCTGTTAATTATGATAAAGGAGTAATAATTATGAATAAAGCACTTCGTAAAGCTGTTATCGCAGGTAACTGGAAAATGAACAAGACTCCGAGTGAAGCTAAGGCTCTTATTGAGGAGATGAAGCCGCTTGTAAAGGATGCAGATTGTGATGTGGTTCTCTGCGTACCTTATATTGATATCCCCGCCGCTGTTGAGGCCGCTAAAGGTTCCAATATAAAAATCGGTGCGGAAAATATTCACTTTAAGGCTTCGGGTGCATTTACCGGCGAGGTTTCGGCAGATATGCTCAAGGAAGCAGGAGTTGAATATGTTATTGTCGGTCACTCGGAGAGAAGAACATACTTCGGTGAAACCGACCAGACCGTTAACCTTCGTGCTCTTGCTGCTTTGAACGCAGGCTTTAAGACTATTATTTGTGTCGGCGAAACACTTGAGCAGAGAGAACTTGGTTATACTGAAACTCTTTTGAAATTCCAGACTAAGATGGCACTTACAAATGTAACAAAGGAACAGCTTGCAAATGTCATAATCGCTTATGAGCCTGTTTGGGCAATCGGTACCGGCGTAACAGCCACATCCGATCAGGCTGATGAGGGTAACGGCTTTGTAAGAGCTGCTATCGAGGAAGCCTACGGTAAAGATGCTGCTGAGAGCGTAACAGTTCAGTACGGCGGTTCAATGAATGCAAAAAATGCCGAAGAACTTCTTTCTAAAGTAAATGTTGACGGCGGACTTATCGGTGGTGCGTCTCTTAAAGCCCAGGATTTCTCCGTAATAGTTGCCGCTGCTTCTAAATAATGATTGAATAGTAAGATAAGGTGATTTGAATGAAAAAACCTGTTGTTTTATGTATAATGGACGGCTTCGGCCACAACCCGTCCGATTACGGCAATGCGATAAAAGCTGCTAATACTCCGCGGTTAGATGAATTTATGAAGAATGATCCCATGACTTATATTGGGGCTTCAGGAATGGATGTAGGCCTTCCGGACGGTCAAATGGGTAACAGCGAGGTAGGTCATACAAATATCGGTGCCGGCAGAGTTGTTTATCAGGAACTCACAAGAATTACTAAGGCAATAACCGACGGTGATTTCTTTAAGAATCCGGCATTTATTGGCGCGGTTGAAAATTGCAAAAAACACGGCACGGCTCTCCATTTGATAGGTCTTTTATCCGACGGCGGCGTACACAGCCACAATACTCATCTTTATGCCTTACTGGAACTCGCTAAACGTAACGGCATTAAGGACGTTTATGTTCATTGTCTTCTTGACGGTCGTGACGTACCGCCGGCATCCGGCGTTGAGTATATAAAAGAGCTTGAAGATAAAATGAGCGAAATCGGTGTTGGCAAAATTGCTACCTTAATGGGCAGATTTTATGCTATGGACCGTGACAATATGTGGGACAGAGTCGGAATGGCATACAGGGCTATGGTCAACGGTGAAGGCGTACACAATTCAAACGCCGTTGATGCAGTCGAAAAGTCTTATGAGACAATCGATGGTGACGGCAAGCATCTTACAGACGAATTTGTTATGCCCACAGTATGCTCCGAAGACGGCAAAATTAAAGAAAATGATTCTGTGGTATTCTTTAATTTCCGTCCGGACCGTGCAAGAGAAATAACAAGAGCTTTTGTTGATCCTGAATTTAAGGGATTTGAAAGGAAGTATTTCCCTCTTTATTATGTTTGCATGACTCAGTATGATGAGACTATGCCGAATGTTAAGGTTGCTTTTGCACCTGAGGCTCTTAAAAATACTATGGGAGAATATCTTTCTTCTCTCGGCAAAACACAGCTTCGTATAGCTGAGACACAAAAATATGCGCACGTTACATTTTTCTTTAACGGCGGAGAAGAAAAAGTATATCCGGGCGAAGACAGAGTCCTTATCGACTCACCCAAAATTTCAACATTTGACTTGAAGCCTGAGATGAGTGCTTATGAGGTCTGCGACGCCGCTTGTGAGAGAATACTCAGCGGAAAATACGATGTTGTAATTCTTAACTACGCTAACTGTGATATGGTTGGGCACACGGGTGTTTTCCCTGCGGCGGTAAAAGCTGTTGAAACTGTTGATGAATGCGTCGGTAAGCTTGTTGATGCAGTCAATAAGATGGGCGGCGTTACACTTATAACCGCGGACCACGGTAATGCAGATAAAATGTATGCTGAGGACGGAACACCGTTTACTGCCCACACAACCAATCCCGTTCCCTTGATTGTAGTAGGTTATGATTGCAAGCTCAAACAAAATGGCGGCAGACTCTGCGACCTTGCGCCTACAATGCTTGACATTATGGGACTTGCAAAACCTGCTGAGATGACAGGTGTTTCTCTTATTGAAAAGTAATAAGCTTCACCATTAGGGTTGCTGTAATTACACTAACCATATTGGCACACAGCGAAGCAAAAGCTGTGTGCCTTATTCTTTTTATACCTATTGCTCCGTAATAAACGGTTATTACATAAAAAGTGGTTTCCGTCGACGCCATTACAGCGGAAGCACATCTGCCTATAAATGAGTCGCAGCCATAGTCTTTGAGCAGATTTTCAAATATGCTTAGGGACCCGCTGCCCGACAGCGGAGTTAGTGTTATCAAAGGTATAAGTTCGGCTGGAATACCGATATTTGTAAAAAAAGGCGTTATAAGTTTTGTAAAGTAATCGCAGAGGCCCGATTTTGTAAACATATTTACTGCCAGCATCATTGCCGTAATCGCCGGGAAGATGGCCAATCCGGTTTTGAGTCCTGACGGCACGCCATCGGTAAAATCCTGAAAGACGTTTCTCTTTTTTCAAGAGCGAATAACATACTGTCCCTGCAATGAAAATAATGAATATGTAAGCACCTATTTTATTCATATTTTTTACCACCGAGCATCTTTGTCAAAATAATACCTGTTGCAACCGATGCAAATGAGGCTACGAGCGAAGCCGCCACAAAGTCCAAGGGATTTGCGGCACCGTTATTTTGCCTTACAGCTGCTATTGTAGACGGAAACACCTTTAAAGCTGTTGAGTTTAAGACTACAAACATAACCATATTGTTTGTGGCTGTATATCCGTTAGGTCTGTCTTTTGCAAACTCTTTCATAACCAATATACCAAGCGGAGTCGAGGCGTTTCCAAGTCCTAACAGTCCTGCTGCCATGCTGAGGCTTATTGCGTCAAAAAGTTTGCTTTTTGGGTTTTACATCTTTAAATAAAAAGCTTAATAATAGGGGACAGGGTCTTTGAAAATAATTTATTTAAAGCCTGATTTTTTTTTCTATAATATTCATAATGCCACCCCAAAAAGCAAAATACCCCTAATACAGATAGCAAAAATTCAACCGATTGTTTACCGGATGCAATAATAGCACTTGATAAGCCCTCTGTACTGCCACAAATAAATGAAAATATTACGCTTAAAAGAATTATGGCACACCATATATAATTCATCACTTCTATCACCGATACCATGTATATTCATATGAAATGATAAATAGATATTGCATTTTCGTTGACATAATAATTTTAAAATGCTATATTATGTCAAAAAGGAAGTTCCGAATGTTGCTTTTTGTTGAATGTTAGGAGTGAATATTATGAAATCTACGGGCATGGTCCGTGGAATTGATAAAATGGGCAGGGTGGTACTGCCGACCGAGACCCGTAAGCTTTTGAACCTCGTAGCAGGTAAAAGTGCCGTAGAGATATATACTGATGACGACTCCATCGATTTAAAAAAAATATGTTCCGGCGTGTATTTTTTTTGTGATAGTGTAGATGCTATTGTAGAGTATAAAGGAAATAAAATTTGTAAGCAGTGTATTGAAAAACTAAATGCACTTGCAGAAGAATAAAATGCGTATTTTTATTGATGCCGACGGATGTCCTGTCACCGAATCAGCCATTAATTTTGCCAAACAACACAATATAGAGTGCTATGTTGTATGTGATACTTCTCATGAATTTTCGTTTAATTATGCAAGTGTTATTACAGTTTCAAAAGGCAAAGACAGTGCAGATTACAAAATAGTCAATCTTATATTACCCGGCGATATTGTGGTAACGCAGGATTATGGTCTTGCTGCTATGTGCCTTGCAAAGAATGCAAGGGCTATAAATCAAAACGGTTTGATTTATACTGACAATAACATTGACTTTCTTTTTGCAGTCAAGGCATATTTCTCGTGAAATTCGTATGTCTGGCGGCAGAACAAAAGGACCGCATAAACGAAAAAAAGATTTTCAAAATGAAGATTTTTTAAGGGTCTCTTAAAAGTTTAATTGAGAATAAATAAAAAACGATATCGAAGATTTAACTTCGATATCGTTTTTTTTGTATTGATTGTAATTAAAGGTTACTTACATGATAACTGAGAGTCATAAGGCTGTCGGAAAGATGTACATTTTCAACTGCAACATTTGGGTAATCTGAAGCAATATCATAATGACTGAAATTCCAAAATCCTTTTACACCTAGCTTAACAAGCTCATCAACAATTTCTTTTGCATTATCGCTTGGTATACAAAGCACTGCAACGGCAGGGGAGTTGTCGCGACAAAAATCATACAGACCGTTAATATGTCTTACGGGTATGTTACGTACAAGCTTGCCTGCAAGTGCTTCGTTTTTATCAAAAATACCGATGAGGTTAAACCCGCGTGCTTCAAAAGACATATGAGAAGCTATGGCGTGTCCGAGATTTCCTGCACCTATCAGTATAGTCTTAAGATGATTGTTGACACCGAGTATAGAACCTATTTCTTTGTACAGCTGTTCAACATTATATCCGTATCCTTGCTGACCGAAGCCACCGAAGCAATTAAGATCCTGGCGAATTTGTGAAGCGGTAAAACCCATTCTTTTTGATAACTCACCGGATGATATACGAACTGTTCCGTTCTTTTTTATTTCACCTAAAAAGCGATAATATCTCGGAAGTCTTTTAACAACAGATAACGATACCGAATCATTTTTTGCCATTACTCAGTTCACCTCACTTTGAAAGCTTTTGAACGGTTTCCATTACATAATCGCCGAATTCGCTGCACGTTGCACCGTCTTCACGTCCGGTAATTACATACTTTTTATCGGTGAACATACAGTAATCAAGAGCCTTTTCAAGAAGATCTGCTTTGTCTTGTTTACCGATGTGCGACAGAAGCATAACTGTAGCACGGAGCATGGAGCAAGGATCGGCATATTGACCTCTTCCTTCGGAAATCATACGCGGAGCAGAACCGTGTATAGCTTCGAACATTGCATATCTTTTTCCGAGATTAGCACTTCCTGCCGTGCCGACGCCGCCTTGGAATTCGGCAGCTTCGTCGGTTATAATATCGCCGTATAGATTCGGGAGAACAAAAACTTTAAAGTCTTTGCGGCGCTTTTCATCAATAAGCTTTGCTGTGGTTATGTCGATATACCATTCATCAGTAGTGATTTCAGGGTACTCCTTGCCGATATTTTTGCATATGTTGAGGAATTTACCGTCTGTCGTTTTAATAACATTAGCTTTGTTGATAATTGATACGCGATCTTTGTGATTCTTACGAGCATACTCATATGCCATTTTGGCAATTCTTTCCGAACCTTCACTTGTTGCTACAACAAAATCAAATGCAAGATCGTCGTCAACATTTATGCCCTTTGAACCTACGGCATAAGCACCCTCGGTATTTTCACGGAAAAATGTCCAATCTATTCCTTTTTCAGGAACTTTTACAGGGCGAACATTTGCAAATAAATCAAGAGCTTTTTCCTCATGGCAACATTGGCACTTTCAATGTTGGGCATACCGCTGCCTGCTTGCGGTGTCGTTGTTGGGCCTTTTAAAATAACGTGACATGATTTAAGCTCTTCCAAAACATCGTCCGGAATAGCCTGCATATGGGCAATTCTGTTCTCGATTGTAAGTCCGTCAATGACTTTAAACTCAACTTTTCCGGCTTTAACATCGTCTTCAAGCATATACTCAAGAACTCGTGCCGATTCTTTTGTTATAATCGGTCCAATGCCGTCTCCGCCGCAAACGCCGATAACTATTTTATCAAGTTTATCATAGTCAATACTGTCCTTTTTGAGCTTTAATTCTGTCTGAACGTTCCGATTGCTCGCGAACGAGTGCTTCAAACTTTTTAAAGCTTCCTGCAAATTTTTCTTCAGTCATTTTTATCCTCCTATTATAATGATTCTCTTGTGTAGTTGAGAAGACCGCCCGCAAGGATAATATCCTTTTGGCGTGTTGACAAATCATATTTAAGCTCGAACTTTTCGCCGGTTGTTTCGTTAAGCAACATCACGGGTTTGTCTGAGAGTATCTCGTCTTTTACATTTTTAAGACTGAGAAGGTCGCCCTCGGAAATCTTGTCATAATCATCGGGGTTTTTAAAGTTGAGAGGCAATATACCGGCATTAATAAGATTTGCACAGTGGATTCTTGCAAATGATTTTGTGATAACTGCCTTTATACCGAGATAAAAGCGGAACCAAAGCCGCATGTTCACGAGAAGAGCCCCTGACCGTAGTTGGCGCCGCCGATTATAATTCCTTTGCCTTCTTTTTTACATCTGTCGGGGAATTCCTTGTCGCACACTCCGAAGCAGAACTGCGAAAGGTAAGGTATATTTGAGCGATAGGGTAGTATCTTGGCACCTGCTTAAACATAATATGATCGGTGGTTATATCATCTCCGACTTTGAGAAGTGCTTTAGCTTCAATGCTCTCCGGTAATTTTTCGGTTTTTGGGAACGGTTTGATGTTTGGACCGTAAATAACCTCAACCTTGTCTGCGTCTTCTTCTGAAGCGGGCATTTCTATCATATTGTCATTAACAATAAATTTGTCGGGCATAAGGATGTGGAGCGGTTCTCCGTTTTCTCTCGGATCGGTCAATACACCGATGATTGCCGATACCGCGGCAGTCTCGGGGCTTACAAGGTATATTCCTGCGTCTGCGGTTCCGGAACGTCCCTCAAAGTTTCTGTTGAACGTTCTGAGAGAAATGCCTTTTGAATTAGGCGACTGACCCATACCTATACATGGTCCGCAAGCGCTTTCGAGAATTCTGGCACCCGCATTTATCATATCCGAGAGTGCTCCGTTGAGTGCAAGCATATTAAGCACCTGCTTTGAACCCGGAGCGATGCTCAGGCTGACGTTTTCGGCAACGGTATGTCCCTTTAATATAGCCGCGACTTTCAGCATATCCATTAAAGAGGAATTTGTGCATGAGCCTATGCATACCTGATCAATTTTTTTAATTTTGCCTATTTCAGAAACCTTTTTTTTTTATCGGGCATATGCGGCATAGCTGCAAGAGGCTCAAGAGAAGAAAGGTCTATTTCAATAAATTCGTCGTATACCGCATCGCTGTCGGCAGAAAGCTCTGTCCAATCATCAACTCTGCCTTGTGCTTCAAGAAACGCCTTGGTTATTTCATCTGACGGGAAAACCGACGTTGTTGCTCCAAGCTCAGCACCCATATTCGTTATAGTTGCTCTCTCCGGAACGGATAAAGATTTAACGCCTTCGCCTGTATACTCGATTATTTTGCCTACACCGCCCTTAACAGTCATTCTTCTGAGGACTTCAAGGATTACGTCTTTGGCCGTAACATAAGGGCTGAGTTTTCCGGTAAGATGTACATTGACGATTTTCGGCATGGTAATATAGTATGTGCCGCCGCCCATTGCAACAGCTACGTCAAGTCCACCTGCACCCATAGCGAGCATACCTATACCGCCGCCTGTGGGTGTGTGTGGCTGTCAGAGCCAATAAGCGTTTTTCCGGGTTTGCCGAAACGTTCTAAGTGTACTTGATGGCAAATACCGTTTCCCGGACGAGAAAATCTAATTCCGCGTTTCTTTGCAACACTGCCTATAAAACGATGGTCATCTGCATTCTCAAATCCTGTCTGCAAGGTATTATGGTCAACATAAGCAACCGAAAGCTCTGTTTTAACTCTTTTAATGCCCATGGCTTCAAATTCAAGATATGCCATAGTGCCGGTTGCATCCTGAGTAAGAGTCTGGTCTATTTTGAGACCGACCTCACTGCCGACTTTCATTTCTCCGCTGACAAGATGTGACTTAATAAGCTTTTGAGCTACTGTGTAACCCATATAGATCGCTCCTAACTTTTTCACATTTTTAACAATCTTATTTTAATCCATATAAAATACTTTGTCAATGAATTATCAAGTGAATTTTCATCATATAACCTGATTTTCTTTAATAATAGGGAAATAGAGATTATATCATAGCAAGTCCGCATAAATATAAGAGGTTTATGTGTACCGTTTTGCGCTTGAAAACGAAATAACCTAAAAAAAGCAAAAAAATAAAGCTTACCGCTTAAAAAGGCGGTAAACAATATTTTTTTGACCAGAAAATATTTGATCCCCTCAATAAATTAAATTATATACGTCATAATGGAAAAAGTCAATAAAAATTTTAAAAAAGTTTAAATTCTTTTATAAATTAAATGAATTTTTGATTCGAATTTGAGAAAAAGTAAAAAACAAGTGCTTTTTTACACTAATGGCGATAACAGTATTTTAAATATCAACCTGGAACAGCTATTGATATAAAAAAACATTTGTGCTAAAATAATTACAGTTATAAAATGAGTTATTATGGGCATAATGATATTTGACTTTATATGGGGGTATTGTTATGACTTATAGTAATTTGATTGAACCTATTTCTCCAAAAGAATCTCCCGCGGAATTTCCGGATGCTTCGGTAGACGGAGATGACAATACGGACGGCGATATAAAACAGATTGTTGAGACGGGTTCTGTTACTGTTTCAAAAGACGGTCATTATATTCATTGCCTTACTGTGATAGGGCAGATTGAAGGGCATTTTATATTGCCGCCGCAAAACAAAACAACAAAATATGAGCACGTTATACCTCAGCTTGTTGCTATAGAAGAAAGTAGAGATATAGAAGGTCTGATTATAATTTTGAATACCGTCGGCGGAGACATTGAAGCCGGGCTTGCACTTGCGGAACTTTTAAGCGGTATGAGAAAACCTACTGTATCGCTTGTTCTCGGCGGGGGGCATTCAATCGGCGTGCCGTTGGCGGTTTCCGCTAAAAAGTCTTTTATTGTTCCGTCGGCAACAATGACTGTGCATCCGGTGCGAATGAACGGGCTTGTACTCGGCGTTCCTCAAACATTATCTTATTTTGATAAGATGCAGGAAAGAATAGTAAGATTTGTTGCAGATAATTCTTCGATGAAATCAGAAAGATTCAGAGAACTTATGACTGCAACCGGAGAACTCGTTATGGATGTCGGTACGGTTCTTGACGGAGAAAGTGCTGTAAAAGAAGGCCTTATTGATAGTCTCGGCGGTTTATCCGATGCGCTTGATTGCCTTTACGGTATGATAACAAAGGAGAATAGGTAGTGGTTCTTTATTCTGTGATTTCGCCATATGAGATTTTTCCTTTTACGACGCCGGAAAATTCAGTAAAGTCTATTGACGGCGGTTATGTGGAATATAGGAATATTAACGGAGAATGTACAGCAGTTTCTTTGCGTTCTACAAATCCGTATGATTATATATCTTCAAAATATTTTAATCCAAAAATTCATTATCGGAGGATATTATGAGTGTTTTAAAAGCTATTATTTTGGGTATAGTGCAGGGCGTTACCGAATTTCTACCGGTTTCGAGCAGTGGACATTTATCACTCTTTCATTATCTGTTGGGAACCACAAGCGATACATCCCTTTGTTTGATGTAATGCTTCACTTGGGAACTTTAATCGCAGTCTTTATTGTTTATTACAAAACTATTTGGGCTCTTGTTATTGAGTTCTTTAAACTAATTAAGGACATTTTTACCGGTAAATTTAAATTTAAGGAAAATACCGGAACAAGAAAAATGCTGATCATGTTTGTGTTTTCGTGTATTCCGTTGCTTTTCTTGCTTATACCTGTGGGCGGCGGTCAAAAACTTATGGACGTTTGCGGCAGTTTTGCTGAGGATGACAACCTTTGGGTCGAGGGATTCAGTTTCCTGTTAACAGCTGTATTACTTCTCACTTCTACATATATATCAAAGAAAAAGAAACTTGTGAGAGAGGTCAATACAACAGATGCGTTTGCCGTAGGTGTAGCTCAGGCGTTTGCTGCGGCTTTCCCCGGGCTTTCACGTTCCGGATCGACGATATCAACCGGTATGATGTGCGGTGTAAACAAGGAGTATATGGTTCAGTATTCGTTCATTCTTGGGATTCCTGCAATAATTGCCGCTAATATATCTCAGACTAAAGATGCAATTGAAATTCATCAAAGCATCGAAGTGTTGCCTACCGTGATAGGCATAATTACTGCAATGGTAGTAGGTGTTCTTTGCATAAAATTACTTCAGTGGATACTGAAAAAAGATATGTTTAAATATTTCGGATATTATTGCATAGCAATCGGTATATTTACGCTTGCGTGCCAGATATTCAAAATTCACTTTTAATGATTTTAATGGAGCTGAATTAAATGCCGAACAAAAAATAAGAAAGTTTCTCCGCCGAAAAGAGGCAAAAGACCTTCTCCTACAAAAAGCACAAAACAAAATGAAGAAAAAAAGCGGCGGCTAACAGGCAGCTTGCCGCAATAATTCTTTTGCCGTTTCGGTCTTTTTTATATGTCTTTCGTTTATTAACGGAGGAGGCTTGTGGGGTGGTTTACGGACTCTCAGTTTTGGCCTTTTCGGCTTCTCGGCATTTATATGGCCGTTGGTTTTAATATATGTTGCAGTTATGGCTACGCTTGATAAGACCGACCAAAAAATCGGAGTTAAGATTTTTGAGGCCGCAATGCTGATAATACTTTTGTCCGCTGCTATACATATTTTCGGCTTTCACGGGGTTGTTGATTTTTCGGAAAATGTTATAGATGCCTACAATGCTTATAGATTTGACGGTTCGCTTGTCGGCAGCGGCGCTGTCGGCGCAATAATTGGCGGTGCGATATTGCTTGCTACCGGCAGCAGCAAGCCGGCTGCGATAGCTATTATTTTGATATTAATGTTCTTGTTTTTAATGCTGATGACCGGGACAACCTTAAAAAAATTGATGAAGGGTGTTTACAGTCCTGTCAAGAAAGTCAGCGAGTATCGTGAGGAAAAGCTTGAGCAGCTCGCGAGTGCGGAAGAGCGAAATCGAGAGTCGTTTAATCCCGATGTTGATTTAGGCCCGGAGCCGGTTACGGAAAAATCAGCAAAGAAATCAAAGAAAACAGCCGATATTGTCCAATTTGATAATGTGGACAAAAAAGAATCCAACGAAGCTGAATCAAATGAACTTACGGAATCAAAACCGGTGCTTCTTGATGATATAATTAAAAAGATGAACGGTGACGAAGCAAATTCACAAATTTCAAAACCGATAGAAGAAGCTGCAAAAAGCTCTGCGTCTGCTTCTGCGTTAAAATCGGTAAAAGGCACCTTATCCGATGATGAAAATGACAAACCGAAAGCCGAATATCAATTGCCTTCGTTAGATTGTTTGGCCGAGCCTAAAACCGGCCGAAATGTTAAATATGAGGACGAACTCAAGGCGAATGCCACTAAGCTTGTTGATACTCTTAAGAGTTTTGGGGTTGAAACAAGAATTGTTGATATAAGCAGGGGACCGTCGGTAACACGCTATGAAATCCAGCCTGCCGCAGGTGTTAAAATCAGCCGAATAACCAATCTCTCGGACGATATAGCATTAAACCTTGCAAGCTTCGGGTGTCAGAATTGAAGCTCCGATACCTAATAAGGCGGCTGTCGGAATAGAAGTGCCGAATAAAAACCGTTCTACGGTTACTTTGCGCGAAATTATAGATACAGATCAATACAGAAATGCGAAATCAAAGCTCTTTGTCGCGTTGGGCAAAGATATTGCAGGAAATTGCACATATGCAGACCTTGCCAAAATGCCGCACCTTTTGGTTGCCGGCACTACCGGTTCAGGCAAATCTGTATGCCTTAACTCGATGATTGTCAGCATACTTTATAATGCAAAACCCGATGAAGTTAAGCTTCTTATGATAGACCCGAAGCAGGTTGAATTTACAGTCTATAACGGAATTCCGCATCTTATAGTTCCTGTTGTATCGGACCCGCGTAAAGCTTCGGGTGCTCTTGCGTGGGCGGTTACCGAAATGTTGTCAAGATACAAAACTTTTTCGGATAACAATGTGCGCGATATCAGCGGTTATAACAGCATATGCGAGAGTATCGGTCAGAAAAAAATGCCGCAAATCGTTATTTTTATAGATGAACTTTCGGACCTTATGATGGCAGCGCCGCACGAGGTAGAAGATTCTATTTGTCGTCTTGCTCAAATGGCACGTGCTGCGGGAATGCACCTTGTTATTGCCACTCAAAGACCGTCTGTTGACGTAATTACAGGTCTTATTAAAGCTAATATTCCCAGTCGTATTTCATTAAAGGTTTCCTCCCAAATCGACTCGCGCACCATAATTGATACGGCAGGAGCTGAAAAGCTTTTAGGTAATGGCGACCTTTTATTCTACCCGGTAGGAATTGCAAAGCCTCAACGTATACAGGGTTGTTTTCTTTCGGATAAAGAAGTAGAAACTGTTGTTGACTTCATTAAAAAGCAGGAGAAATCTTCTTATGACGATGAAGTAATGAATGAAATCGAGCGACAGGCTGCAATGGAAAAGAAGAAAAACGGCGGAGCTGTTTCGGACGGTGATGATTCCGACGGCGAAACAGACGAAATGGTTCCGAAAGCAATAGAGGTTGTCGTTGATGCGCAGATGGCTTCTACAACCCTGCTCCAAAGGAAACTTAAGCTCGGTTATGCAAGAGCCGCAAGAATTATAGATACTCTTGAAGAGCGAAATATTATAGGTCCGTATGAAGGCAGTAAACCGAGAAAAGTCCTCGTAACAAAGCAACAGTGGTATGAGATGAATGCTTTGGCACAGGGTGGAGCTGCAAAAGATTACACTGCATCCGATGAAAAAACGATGATACGGAAATTCCGGAGTAAATTATGAATGGTTTCTTACCTGTAACAAAAGAAGAAATGATTGCGCTCGGATGGGATAGCCCTGATTTTGTTTATGTTTCCGGTGACGCTTATGTGGATCATCCCAGCTTTGGTGCAGCTATAATTACACGTGTGCTGGCGTCTCAAGGATTTCGGGTGTGTATGCTGTCGCAGCCTAATTGGAAAAACACATGCGATTTTATGCGTTTCGGCAGGCCGAAGTATGGCTTTTTGCTCTCTTCCGGCAATATTGATTCTATGGTTGCTCATTACACCGTAGCTAAAAAGCCTCGAAGTAAGGACGCGTATTCTCCCGGCGGAAAAATGGGAAAAAAAGACCTGATAGAGCCGTAATCGTTTATTGTAAAAAAAAAAAATCAGAGAAGCTTATAATAACATTCCTATAATAATAGGTGGGCTTGAGGCTTCGCTTCGCAGATTTGCTCATTACGATTATTGGGAAGATAAGCTACGACCCTCGATTCTTTTTTTTGACTCGGGGGCTGATTTGCTTATTTACGGAATGGGAGAAAAAGCAAACGCTTGAAGTGGCGAACAGGCTGAAAAACGGTGAAGATATACATTTGATGCATGACATTAACGGAACATGCTATGCTGTTCCCGTTTCCGAAACTCCGCTGTATGGTAAAGAATGTCCATCTTACGAGAATGTATTGAAATCCAAAAAGGAATATGCTGTTTCCGTGAAGAATTGAGCAGGATGAGCAGGATCATATTCGCGGAAAAGCTTCTGAAGCAGCGTCACGGTAATATGATTCTTGTGCAGAATCCGCCGATGTCTCCGTTAACGAGAGATGAGCTTGACTTCGTTTATTCTCTTCCTTATACTCGTGAGTATCACCCTATGTATGAAGAATTTGGCGGAGTTCCGGGGCTTGAAGAAGTTAAGTTTTCGATAACACACAACCGCGGCTGTTTCGGCGCGTGTAACTTTTGCTCATTAGCATTTCACCAGGGGCGGTTTGTTACATCAAGAAGCAAAAAGTCCGTTCTCGCCGAGGCTGAAAAACTGAAACAATTACCTGATTTTAAAGGGTATATACATGATGTAGGAGGCCCAACCGCAAACTTTAGGTATCCTTCGTGTGAAAAACAGTTAAAAAACGGCTTGTGTAAAGGTAAAAAATGCTTGGCTCCGAGTGCTTGTCCCGCTCTTAAAGCGGATGAAACTGAATATTTAGATATATTTTAAGAGAACTGAGAAGGATTCCGGGCATCAAAAAAGTTTTTATTCGCTCCGGTATAAGATATGATTTTATGCTAAAGGATAAAAATAATGATTTTTTCAAAGAACTTGTAAAATATCATATAAGCGGGCAGCTAAAGGTTGCACCGGAGCATTGCTCCGCTGCAGTTCTCGACAAAATGGGTAAACCGCATATAGATGCTTACATAGAATTTTCAAAAAAGTATTTTGATTATACTAAGCGTATTGGGAAGGAACAGTATCTTGTTCCATATCTAATGTCTTCGCATCCGGGAGCCACTCTAAAGGATGCGGTTAAGCTTGCGGAATTTATAAAAAAAGAACATTTGCACCCAGAGCAAGTGCAGGATTATTATCCCACTCCGGGAACAATTTCAACTGCAATGTTTTATACGGAACTTGACCCGTATACACTTGAGCCTGTGTATGTGGCGAAAAATCCGCATGATAAAGGCCATGCAAAGAGCACTAATGCAGTATTATTTTAATCCGAAAAATTATGATCTTGTTGAAGAGGCACTTAAACGCGCCGGGAGACGGGATTTAATCGGCCTCGGAAGCAATTGCCTTATAAAGCCGCGTCCCGGAACAAAACAAACCAAAGCAAAACAATCTTACGGTAAAAATGGTAACAACAGATATGGCAAAAAGAAGAAAAACAAATAAAAAGCAGATATTGATATTCGCAATTATCGCTGTTTTGTTTATGGTTTCCGTTGTAATTACATATTTCCCGGGAAAGGTATTTCCTACTTGGAGCTCGATTTACCGTTATGCCGGAGTGAATGAGACTGCGAGTACAGACACATATCCGTTTATGGTAAGCTATTTGGACGTCGGTCAAGCTGATTGTGAGCTTATAACCTGCGGCGGTCATGCTGTCCTGATTGATTCCGGAGATATAGACGCATACGATAAAGTTGCCGCATATCTTAATGCTCTTGACATTAAAAAAAATAGACTATTTTATTTTGACACACGCAACATTCCGACCATATCGGCAGTGCCGCAAAAATTATTCAAAATTTTGAAATCACCAATATAATTATGCCGCGTTATACAGAGCAGAATATGCCCGATACAAACATTTATACGAATTTGCTTAAGACTATATCCGAGAGCGGTGCAACGGCTTATGCCGCAACTCCCGGAGACAGATATGATTTAAACGGATTTTGTTTTTCTGTTTTGGCACCTAATGATGATTATGAGGAGCTGAATAATTCTTCGGTGGTTATTAAGGCGACTTACGGTAAAAATTCATTTTTGTTTATGGGCGATGCCGAGAAAAAATCCGAAAAAGATATTTTAAATGCCGGATTTGATGTTTCGGCGGATGTGATAAAGCTCGGGCATCACGGCAGTAAGACATCTTCTTCGGAAGTTTTTCTGAAATCTGTTAACCCTACGCTTGCAATTATATCTTGCGGCGTGAATAATCAATATAATCTGCCGTCTGAAAAAACTCTCGATATGCTCGACAAGCTCGGTATTCAGTATAAGCGTACCGATGTGAGCGGTACGATTGTTGTTGGCAGCGACGGTGAACACATTTATGTATCAACGGAGAAATAGCTATGGATGAGTTTTTTGTTGTAGACAGGGTTGAAAACAATATTGCGGTTTTAGAGTGTCCCGACGGTAAGTTCTTAAATGTTGAGGTTGATTCATTGCCTTTTAAAGTCAGAGAGGGCAATGTTTTATTAAAAAAATCGGACGGTACATTTACGTTGTCAAATGACGAAGAGAAAAAAAGAAAAGCCCAAGCCTATTCTCTTCAGGAAAAAATTTTCGGCAATAGGTGAAAAAGACTTGCATTTACATTTAAATAATGGTATAATGCTTCCGCAATTCGCACGCATGGTGATTATCGCAAAATTGCATTTTTATGTCTTGCGTTAAAGTGATCTGTGCGGAGGATAAAATAAGGAGGACAAAACAATGTCAGTAGTATCAATGAAACAGCTTCTTGAAGCCGGTGTACATTTCGGTCACCAGACAAGAAGATGGAACCCGAAAATGGCTGAGTACATTTTCACAGAAAGAAACGGAATTTATATCATCGACCTTCAGAAAACGGTCAAAAAAAAGCTTGAAGAAGCTTATATGTTTGTTCGTGATCTTGCAGCCAACGGTGAGGAAATCCTTTTCGTAGGTACCAAAAAACAGGCTCAGGATTCTATTAAAGAAGAAGCCGCTCGTTGCGAAATGCCTTATGTTAACGCTCGTTGGCTCGGCGGTATGCTTACTAACTTCACTACAATTAAGCAGAGAATTAAGAGACTCGGTCAGCTTGAGGCAATGAAAGAGGACGGCACATTCGATATGCTTCCCAAGAAAGAAGTTGCTAAGCTCGAGCTTGAAATCGAAAAGCTTGAAAAGTTTATGGGCGGTATAACCGAAATGAAGAAACAGCCGGCTGCTATGTTTATAGTAGACCCGAGAAAAGAGAGAATAGCTGTTGCAGAGGCTAAGAAGCTTCACATTCCGATTATCGCTATTGTTGACACAAACTGCGATCCCGATGAAATCGATTATGTTATCCCCGGTAACGATGACGCTATCCGTGCCGTAAAACTTATCGCCGGTGCTATGGCTGACGCGGTTATCGAGGGCAAGCAGGGTATGCAGGGCGCTGCAGCTGCAGAAGCTGAAGACAACGCCGATGCAGAAACCGAAGCTGCTGCGGAATAATTTTGAAGGAAGCAAAGCCCGTGCTTTAGTGCGGGCTCTGTTTAAGTTTAATTAACTGGAGGAATAAATTATGGCATTTACTGCAAGTGATGTAAAAGCTCTTCGCGAGAAAACCGGCGTTGGCATGATGGATTGCAAAAAAGCACTCGTTGAGTCTGACGGCGATATGGATAAGGCAATAGATTTTCTCAGAGAAAAAGGTCTTGCCGCAGCTACCAAGAAGGCAAGCAGAATTGCTGCCGAGGGCGTAGTTATGGCTTACACCGATGAAGCAAAGCAGGACAAGCGTTATTATCGAGGTCAATTCTGAGACCGATTTCGTTGCAAAGAACGATAAGTTCCAGAGCTTTGTTCTCAGCGTTGCTAAGACTGTTATAAATGAAGATCCCAAAGATGTTGACGATCTTCTTACAAAGAAGCTTGACGGAAGCGATAGAACAGTTCAGGAAAATCTTCAGGATATGGTTCTTGCTATCGGTGAGAATATGAAGATTCGCCGTTTTGAAAGAGTTACCGGTATTGCCGCAACTTACATTCATGCGGGCGGTGCAGTAGGCGTTCTTGTATCTTTTGATACCGATGAAAAGACTGCCGCTGCTGCTGAATTTAAGGAGATGGGCAAGGACGTTGCAATGCAGATTGCCGCAATGTCTCCCGCTTATCTTGACAGAGCAAGCGTTCCCGCAAGCGTTATTGAACATGAGAGCGAGATAATAAAGGCTCAGCTTGCTGAGGATCCTAAGATGGCAGGCAAGCCCGATCAGGTTCTTGCTAAGATTGCCGAGGGTAAAGTCGGCAAGTATTATAAAGAAAACTGTCTTCTTGAACAGGAGTTCGTTAAGGACGGTAGCATGAATGTTCAGAAGTATGTTGACTCCGTAGCTAAGAAGCTTGGCGCAGACATCAAGGTTACCTCTTTCATCCGCTATGCTAAGGGCGAGGGCCTTGAGAAGAAAGAAGAAAACTTTGCCGATGAAATTGCCAATATGGTTAAGGGCTAATATTTTCTGATATTAAAGATAAAGAGCGAGCCAAGAGGCTTGCTCTTTTTTTGTTGAAAACAAAAGTGCATTATGATACAATTTATAATGATGATTTTAGCGTGTAAGAACACCTTTGCATGATGAACAAAACAATCGCATATATAGGACGTTTTAATTGAAAACGGCAAAAAATATGATATACTGATAGATATAATAATCAGCACGAAAAGCTCATAAAATTTAACGGGTGATGTTTTATGAGCAAAAGGGTGTTCCCATATGTATGTATATATTATTTTATGCTTTTTTGTGTAGGCTTTTATGTTTTTGAATTTCTACGTGCCACAAGTAATGTGTCGGCTGAAAATTCACCTGGAAAATGTGAATACACAATCGTGATTGACGCCGGGCACGGCGGTGCCGACGGCGGAGCAGTTGCGAGTGACGGCATATCGGAAAAGGTAATCAATTTGGAAATCGCATATAAACTGAATTATATCCTCAGAGCATACGGGCTTAATACCGTTATGACAAGAACAGACGACGAGTCGATACACGACAGTAACGCAAAAACTCTGCGTGAGCAGAAAGTTTCCGATATACATAAGCGTATGTCGATAATGGAATCAGACGAAAACAATATCTTCGTCAGTATCCATCAAAAAATAAATTTTCCAACAGTTCGCTTTGGGGTACTCAGGTTTTTTATTCGCCTAACACTACCGATAGTGCAGTTTTGGCGAATTGCATACAAAAAATTCTGTTTGCAGTCTTTTGCAAAATGATAATAAGCGTGTTATTAAGAAATCAGGAAGTAATATTTATTTGCTGTATTACGCAAAAAGAACTGCTGTGCTTGTTGAGTGCGGATTTGTTTCAAATCCGCAAGAAAACAAATTGCTTGAAAACTCGGATTATCAAAGAAAAATGGCATTTTCCATTGCTTTCGGAATAATGGAATATATAAATACAAAGGATGTGTAATAGTGGCATCAAAGTTAAAAACGGTTTTTGTGTGTTCAAAATGCGGGTATGAGTCTGCAAAATGGTTCGGACAGTGCCCCGGATGCCATGAGTGGGACACAATGAACGAGGAAGTGAAAGCTCCGCAAACCGTTACGGCAAAAAGAGCTTATTCGGACAATTTCCACGGAAAAGTATATAAATTAAACGATATTGTTACTGATACCGAGCATAGATACGACACGGGACTGCACGAACTTAATCGCGTCCTCGGCGGCGGTTTGGTTAAGGGCTCGCTTGTCCTTTTAAGCGGCGACCCCGGTATCGGCAAATCCACAATGCTTTTGCAGATATGTCAGTATTTAGACAGTAATCTTAAAATCTTATATGTATCGGGAGAGGAATCAGCACACCAGTTAAAGCTTCGCGCCTCAAGACTTGGGGTAACCGCCGATAATCTTTCGCTTCTTTGCGAGACGGACGCACAGTATATCTGTGAGCTTATTTCCGCGGAAAAACCTGATATTGTTATGATAGATTCAATACAGACAATGAACATTGCGGAACTCAGCTCTTCTTCGGGAAGTATAACTCAGGTAAGAGAAACCACAAATATGTTTATGCGTACCGCAAAGACTTTGAATATTCCCATAATAATAGTTGGTCATGTGAATAAGGACGGCAATATTGCAGGACCCAAGGTTTTGGAACATATAGTTGACGCGGTTTTATATTTTGAGGGCGACCGAAACTTTTCATATCGCATTTTACGTGCCGTGAAAAACAGATACGGTTCCACAAACGAAATAGGTGTGAAATGCTTGACAGCGGACTTAACGAGGTGGAAAATCCGTCGATGATGCTCATTTCCGGGCGACCGAAAAACACTTCCGGCTCGTGCGTCGCTTGCATTATGGAGGGTTCAAGACCAATAATGGCTGAGGTGCAAAGTCTTGTAACGCCTACCGGCTTCGGCACTCCGAGAAGAATGGCAAACGGAGTCGACTATAACAGAATGTCAATGCTGATAGCCGTTCTTGAAAAGCGTGCCGGCTATTTTCTCGGCAATATGGATTGCTATATAAATATTATAGGCGGACTTAAAGTTGATGAACCTGCGTCGGATCTCTCTATTGCGTTGGCGATTGTTTCAAGTCTTAAGGACAAGCCTGTGCCGGAGGATGTTCTCGCATTCGGAGAAATCGGACTCGGCGGCGAAATAAGAGCGGTAAACTCCTGCGAACAGCGCATTAAAGAGGCGGCAAAATTGGGCTTTGGAAAATGCATAGTTCCAAAATACAATCTAAAGAAAATTGCCGGAAACTTAAAAGTCGATATTGAAGTAATCGGTGTAAGCAACATAAGACAGGCGTTTGAAGCAATAATTAATTAACATGAAGCATTTTTTAAAAAATCCGTTTTTGCCCGACTCTGATTTAAAAGAAATAATAGTAGGTGCCGCCGCAGAGCCCTTTATAAACGATTTTAACGCTTTGGGTATTAAAACTATTGTCGGAGACTCCGAAAAAGCTTTACAAGCTCCCGTGAGAGGACATATTGATATGTCAGTTATGTCGTTTGGCAGTGGCTTGTATTATTTAAGCAAGACACAGCGCAGGATAGGGGAGCGGATTGATTCCGTCGGAGGTAAAGCTGTTATCGCCGATGAAAATTTAGGTTACGAATACCCATTGGACGTGCCTTTTAACTGCGTTATCATCGGGACCGATTTTATATGCAACAGTAAAACAGTTTCGCCGCAAATTTTAGGTGTTGCCATATCCAGAAATTTGCGTATAATCGGATGTTAAACAGGGTTATACAAAGTGTTCGCTGTGTCCTGTAAGAGAAACCGCCGTAATAACCGATGACTCCGGCATCGAAAAGGCTCTGCTCAAATACGGATACGATGTTTTAAAAGTCAGCAAAGGCAGTGTTGGGATGAATGGGTTTGATTACGGATTTATAGGCGGGTGTTCCGCGATGATTTCGCGAGATATTTTGCTTTTTTTCGGTAATTTTGAAATGCACAGCGATAAAGACCGAATAAAAGCATTTTTACAAAACTATGGAATAACGCCGCAGTCGTTAAACGGCGATGTCCTAACAGATATAGGTAGTATAATACCTCTATCGGAACAGCAGTTATAAAAAAGAAAGGACCACGTGATTATAATGAGAAAAAACAGATGGTCAAATCTTTTCGGTGATATTTTGGCAATAGGTACCGTCTCTACCGTCGCACTTTCAGCAAAGCACATTGCAAAGAAATACGGTCAGAAATATAAGGGCGTCAGCATTAACGGATTATATCTTCTTGACTATGCGGCAGGCAGGATTTTCGGCGATGGTGCAAAGGCTCAGGAAAAGCTGCTTGCGCTTCTCAGCAAAAATAAAAAAGACTCCGAAAACAGTCCTGCGGCTGAATCGTGAATTACTTAAAAAACACTTTATACAGCCATTTTACAATAATTTAACGTAAATTAGGTTGACAAATCAGCTTTTAACGTGTTACTATCTTATAGTACTTGAATATACAACGTCAAAGGGGACGCAATGAGTATTGCTTATACTCATCGTGTCCCTTTATTTTTTGTGTTTGTAGGAGAAATGTCTTATGAGAATGAACAAAGACGGGCTATTTAAAATTATGCAGATTACCGATATGCAGGAGATACCTAAAGTATCGCCTGACACTATGGCTCTGCTCGATGCGGCAATTGAAGACGAAAAACCGGATCTTGTTGTGTATACCGGCGACCAAATCAAAGGATATGGAGTGTCGTACAAGGGGAAGGGGAAAGAACTTGAGAACGCCGTTGCAAAAACGATCAACACCTTGCTTGAACCTGTTACAAAACGCAACATACCTTTTGCCGTAACCTTCGGTAATCACGATAGGCAGGTTGGTATCTCCAATAAAGACCAGTTCAACGATATATATAAAGCCCTGCCAAATTGCATAGGAACTCAAGCCGAAGGCATAGACGGCGGCGGTACATATAATATACCTATTAAAGCCTCGGACGGTTCCGACAGAGATGCTTTCAATCTGTATCTTTTTGACAGCGGCACCGATGCAAAAGGTGGCGGATATGAAGCATTTGATAAAAAAATAATTTCTTGGTATAAAGCAAAACGTGATGAGCTTAAAGAGAAAAACGGAAAATATGTGCCTTCGATAGTTTTCCAGCATATACCGCTTCCGGAATACTATTGTATTCTAAGAAGAGTTAAAAAGAATGAAAGAAAAGCTGTTCAAGCATACAGGACGCATAAACACGAGTATTACAGACTCGGAAAAACATGCAGAGTCGGCGGAACTTTTAAAGAGCCGCCGTCAATTCCCGATGTTAACAGCGGCGAATTCGACGCCCTTTCAGAATGCGGTGATATAATGGCAGTCTATGTAGGTCACGACCATAAAAATAATTTTATCGGTACTTATAAAAACGTCGATCTCGGTTTTACCCCTTCATCCGGATTTAATGCTTACGGTAACAGAACTAAGCGTGGTGTCAGATGTTTTATACTTGACGAAAAGGAACCTGACAGCTATAAGACATACTCGAGAACATATGAAGATTTAGTCGGCAAAAAAGTATCAAGACCTGTTTTTGATTATCTTTCCAGTAAAGCTCCGACTACGGTCGATGCAGCCATACCCATGATTGTTAAAACAATCGGTATTATTGCTGCAATTATAATTCTAATCATTTTACTTGCAAAATTCTTATAATTACCGGAGGATAAAAATGAGCGAAACAAAAAAGATAACGGATTTTACGCGTTGGTCAAAAAAACACGCTGAGCTTTGGAAGTTTATTAAATTCTCGATTGCCGGGGGCAGTTCATCTGCTGTTGAGTTGATTGTACATATGGTTTTACTGAATACAGCATTTAAAGTTCTTACTTCAGTGCCTGTTGTAAATGATGCACTTAATATGATCGGTATAACCTCAAAAGGCTATCTTTATACTTATCTCATTTCTACAACAATCGGTTATGCAATTGCATTTATTCTCAATCGAAAAATTACATTTAAAGCTGATGTGAATCCAACGCTTAGTATGATTTTATATGCAATTATGGTTGTGTTTACAATTTTTTTGCCAACGGTTGGATAGGGTCTGCAATGACAACCTTTGCACAATCTCACAACCTTACCGGCAACCTTTGGGATCTGGTTATAAAGCTTATCGGAATGACGATTCCGACATTATGGACTTATCCGTGCAACAGATTCATTATTCATCGCAGAAAAAATCAACAATAGAAGCAGAGAAATGGCGGCAGAATCATCATCTGCGGTCGAAGAGGCTTAATATGAAAACGGAAAGTATGCTGAGTGCCGGAATAGACATCGGCACTACAACCACTCATCTTGTTATAAGCCGCATCGGCATAGGTGTGACTGAGGGCTTCGGTACAGTTCCGAGCGTGCATATAACATCAAAAAAGGTTTTATTTAAAAGTGATGTTGTTTTTACACCGCTTTTACCCGACGGTAAAATTGACGCCCGTGCCGTTACAGCAATTATTAAAGAACAATATAAAAAAGCCGGCGTAACACCGGATGAGCTGAAATGCGGGGCTGTTATAGTTACAGGCGAGAGTGCCAGCAGAGAAAACGCCTCAGAGGTTATTTCTTCCGTATCTGAATTTGCAGGCGATTTTATTGCAGCCCAGGCAGGCAGCGAACTTGAGTCTTATCTTTCCGGCAAAGGCGCCGGGGCAGACGTTATCAGCGAAAACGAGGGAAAATGTACCGCTAATGTTGACATAGGCGGCGGCACTACCAACATCTCGGTATTTGTAAACGGAAGTTGTGTGGAAACCTGTTGCTTAAATATCGGCGGCAGACTCGTACGAAAAAAAAGTAACGACGATGGTATTTTTATATCATCGTCGTTATTAAATTTGTGCCGCGCAAATGACATAAAAATAAAAAGCTTTGATGATGCGGATAGCATAAATTCGATTCATAAGCTTTGCTCTATACTTGCCTCAAAAATCAAAAAGGCTTTGGGTTTTTGTAAAGAAAAAACTATTGAAACCGAGTTAATAACCGATAGTTTGCTATCCGGGAAATACATCCCCGAAATCATTACTTTTTCAGGTGGTGTTTCTGAATGTATGCAGGAAAAAACGGATGATTTATTTAAATACGGTGATATCGGCGTTATTCTTGCCGATGAAATTAGAAACGACACCGAAACTTATCCGTGCAAGGTTATAACTGAGCTTGATAATCCTATACGGGCGACAGTTATCGGAGCAGGCCAATTCAGTATGGATATTTCGGGAAGCACCATACAGTATGCCGATGTTGCATTACCGATTAAAAATCTGCCGTGTATCGAATCGCTTGAGCGTGTATCCGATAAGGCGTGCGCCATATGCATAAGAGGAGAGAAATCCCCGTCATTCAAAGATGTCGATACTCTTTCTGAAAAAGATAGTAACTGCTTGTAAAGAATTGATTAATAACAATACAACATTAGTTGTGATTCTTAAAGAAGATTTTTTCAAAAGCCTTGGGGCAATGTCTTCGCAGACGGTTGCCTCCAAAGTATCCCTTTATTTGTCTTGACGGTATCGAGTGTAAGTCAGACGATTATATAGATATCGGTGAACCTATTGCAGGCAATAAGGCCGTACCGGTAGTTGTTAAAACCCTTGTTTTCGGAGGAAAAAAGAAATGAAGTTAGAAACTGTACTTTTGGGCAACAGGTATAAATTCTCTTCAATTAAAGAGGTTTTGGCTAAAGCCAATGAGCAAAAAAGCGGTGATTCGCTCGCAGGGATTGCTGCCGCTAACGCCAAAGAACGAATAGCCGCAAAAGAAGTTTTGAGCGATTTAACAGTCGAAGAAATTACGGCAGAGCCTGCTGTTCCTGCAAATGAAGATGCGGTAACAAGAATAATTCTCGGTGATCTTGATACAAAAGAATATGACAAAAAATCAAATCACTTACAATAGGTGAATTACGTGAAGCTATACTCGACAATATGATTAGCGGAGATGAAATTCTAAAAAAAAGCCCGTGGTATGACCTCCGAAGTTATAGCCGCTTTGGCTAAACTTATGGGGAATCTCGATCTAATGTACGTTTCACGCAAATTGCATATCGAGGCTATGTATGTAATACGACGATAGGCAAAAAAGGAACATTTGCAGTACGTTTACAACCTAATCATCCTACCGATAATGTAAAAGGCGTAACAGCTTCGCTGCTTGAGGGTTTATCATACGGCGCAGGTGATGCGGTTTTTAGGCCCCTTAACCCTGCCATTGATAATGTCAAGAGTACAACTGATATTCTCAATCTGTTTAACGATGTAAAGAGCCGTTTAAAAATACCCACTCAAATATGCGTCTTGAGCCATATCACGACACAATTAAAGGCTTTAAAAAGCGGAGCACCCATGGATCTCTGTTTTCAGTCAATCGCCGGAAGCGAAAAAGCTCTCGCTTCTTTCGGAACAGATGTTGACATGCTCGCGGAAGCGAACGAATTGATGGCAAGTAAGGGTACGTCAATCGGTCCTAATTATATGTATTTTGAGACAGGGCAGGGAAGTGAGTTGTCATCTAATTCTCATAACGGCGCAGACCAGCTTGTTATGGAGAGCAGGTGCTATGGCCTTGCTCGTCATTACAATCCTTTTCTTGTCAACACAGTCGTAGGCTTTATAGGACCCGAATATATTTATGATACTAAGGAACTGATACGCGCCGCTCTTGAGGATAATTTTTGCGGACACATGCACGGTTTTGCCACCTATGGGCTGTGATATTTGCTACACTAATCATATGAAGGCCGATCAAAATGACAGCGATTCACTATTAGTTATGTTGGCTTCTGCGGGATGTCATTATGTTATGTCGATTCCGCAGAGCGATGATGTAATGCTTATGTACCAATCAACCTCTTACCATGATATCGCGGCGATACGGGAAATGCTTGGTCTATCGCCGATAGAAGAGTTCAAGCAATGGCTTGAGGGTTACGGCATTTGGGAAAACGGCCATCTTGGCAAAAACGCGGGGAATCCGCGAATATTTCTGTAAACGGAGGGTGTAAGGTATGGGCGATTATTTTGACAGTCTAAGAAGTGCAACGCCTGCGCGATTGGAAATAGGCAGGGCAGGCAGCAGATATAAAACAAAAGCATATCTTGACTTCAGGGCGGCACATGCTGCGGCAAACGATGCAGTTATGAGTGAAGTCAGCAAAGAAACCTTAGATGATCTCGGTGTTTTTGAAATAAGGACAAAATGTCACGATAAATATGAGATGTTAACACGTCCTGATAACGGAAGATTGTTTGACGAAGAAACTAAAGACTTTCTGCTAAAAAACGCGACATACGGTGCTGATGTTCAAATTTATTGCGGTGATGGGTTGTCTGCACCGTCAATAAAAGCAAACGTTCCAAATATGTTACCGATACTGCATCTCGGACTTGAAGAAGAAGGCATAAGTGTTGGAAAGCCGTTCTTTGTACGGTATTGCAGAGTAAATACAGCCCGTGAAATAGGCCCTTTGTTAAACGCAAAGGTTGTTTGCGTGCTTATTGGAGAAAGACCGGGACTTCTTACAGATGAAAGTATGAGCGCGTATATTGCATACAAACCTCATCCGGAAATGAGCGAAAGCGATTATACGGTAATTTCAAATATAAGCAGATTCGGTATGCCGCCGGTAGAAGCTGCGGCTTATGCCGTAGATGTGATTAAAGCCATGTTAGAACAGAAATGCAGCGGATATAAGCTGCTGAAGCTGTAATTAAAAGATGAAGTAAATGGGATTAAATCGTAGTGTTTGACTTAATCCCATTTTTCGATTTATAACAGTTGCTTTTATTTACTTCAACCGGAGCAGGTGCTAAAGATCTTGGGCTTTTTTGAAATTGATAATTATACAAAATAAATGTTTTGTATAATTAGGGGGAGTTAAAACAGGAAAAGTCCTTATTAAATTACGTGATTTTAGGGTTATTGATGGTGTTTTTTGCCTTTTAAAGTAATATATGGCTTAAGTCGGCGTTGTTAACTTTATCTGCAATGTTATCTACATTTTACTTAAATTACGGCATTATTTGCTTTATAAAAAATATTATAAATTATTTTAATAATTATTTTCTTAATTAGTTTTCTCTATGTTAATTCATTGCATTGTCTTAATGATTATTTTTGTTTTGATTTGCAGAATTAGCAGAATCTAAATTATTCTGTAAATAGACAATTCTTGCAGTTTATTGTATAATTGATAAAGTGATAATTTAATAACGTATTATCCTTACTTTATTTGCCTGGACATAATTTACGAACTCCGGTTCGGTGTTATGGCAAATTCATATATTCAATCAGCATATGTGAAACGGTTTCACGCGGAGGTGCTCTTTAATAATGAAATACAGTACTGCTGACGATCTGCCTATTATACTTAAAGAATTTTTAAACCACATTTATGTTGTTAAAAAATAAATCATCGCTTACCATTGATGAATATGCGTTGGATTTAAAAATGTTTTTGCGCTTTTTGAAGAGGCAAAAGCGCTTGTCCCCTCCTCCGAGGAGTTTGACAAAATTGACATAACCGATGTTGATATAGACTTTTTGAGAAATGTAACTTTAATGGATGCATATGCCTTTTTATCATATTGCAAAAATGAGCGCAATAATGATTCGGCGGCAAGAGCACGTAAAGTTACTTCAATCAGAATGTTCTATAAATATCTGACTGTACAGAGAATGTTTTTTTAAGGAAAACCCTATGCTTGAGCTCGAAACGCCTAAGCTCAAAAAAATCACAGCCGAAATATCTGACTCTTGATGAGAGTCTTAAATTGCTCGGCAGCGTTGATGGAAAACATAAAGAACGGGATTATTGCATACTTGTTTTGTTTTTAAATTGCGGACTGCGTTTGTCAGAGCTTGTTTCAATCAACTATAATGATATAAGAGACAATAACACAATTACGATAACAGGTAAAGGCAACAAACAACGTACAATATATTTAAATGACGCTTGTATGGATGCTATTAAAAACTATATGGCGGTTCGGCCCAAAGACGGTTTAAAAAGAAAAGGACAAAGACGCGTTGTTTTTTAAGCTCGCGGCTTCAACGCATAAGTCCTAAAACCGTACAGCATATTGTTTATGAGTATTTGGACAAAGCGGGTCTCGGCAACAGAGGTTTTTCGGCACATGAGCTTCGCCATACCGCCGCAACTCTTATGTACCAGCACGGGCATGTAGATGTATTGGTATTAAAAAGGATATATTGGGTCATGAAAATCTCGGCACAACGGAGATTTATACTCATATTGTTGATGAACAACTAAGAAAAGCCTCCGAAGCTAATCCGTTGGCAGAGGTTAAAGCAAGTAAAGCGAATAAAAATCCTTCTAAAAAGGAAGAGTGAGTTTTTCGGCTAAAAATCTTATATTTATTGTCGAAATTATTGAAATCAGTATTTCGGATACAAGCAAAACCGCATATCTAATCAAATACAGCTTTATAAATTTGTTCGGCATCACGGTATTATCCTTAATTTTCCTGTTTATGTCTCTGCACATAAGTATGCTTTCATGGCACGCCGCCAGCATTATTGATGAAGACAGTACAAACGGAATTAACATAACAATGCCGTAAAATTTCATACCGTCAATATTATATGTTCTGTATAAATATCCGGATATCAAGCCTATTCCGAGTCCGCGAAAAACCGGCTCAAGCCACGCTATAGGTTCGCCTATAAGACATAATCCGAATATAAACGGTATTAATAAAAACACACAGTCGCGAAGTAGCGTCGTGGCAAAAATAGTGAATAACGACTGTGACGATTTGGCAAGAAAATAATTCTTGATGAAAGATTGAATTTTTAGTGTATAATCATCTCCCGGATTTCTTAAGCTCATAGTGCCAAAAACAAGTCCTATAATAAAAACCGTCATAAGCAAAAACATTTTTTGGCTCAATATTCCAATCTTTGCGGCTTTTATCTTTTTTGTTCTTAAAGCTTTGATTTCCATTTCAATTCCTCCTGTTTAAACTTGTACATTTTATGACTGAAGCTTGCGGTTAATGCCTATTATTTTTTTACTTTGACTATAACAACAATTACAGCCGACAAGACAAAACAGATTGGAATAAGCAATAAGCTTTTTAATATTCAGCGTTAAATCATTTATAATTGCTATTGTCAGAAAATTTAGCAGCAATAAGCAGAGTTCCGATATAAAACAGCTGAGTGCCGCCTTGATTTTTTAGTTCTATTCATAGTTAATAACGAACAAACTATAACCGAAACGGCAAAAACAGCATAGGATATTAATGGATAACGATTGGCCGAAAATGATTCTGATTTCAGTATAAAAGCTGATGAGCCCAAAAACATTAGGGATTCAAAAATGAACGATATAAATCCCGCTATAATGCTTTTGAGCCAAAACGGTAAAACATAATTTTTTTGTTTACGCATAAAAACACCCCCTCATAGATTACTATGAGAGGGTGAATTCTTTTATAACGCTTATTCTCAGTCTTTGTTCTTTTTATCTGCCTTTTCTTTTGCCTTTTCTTCTTTAGCTTTAAGAGCGGCAGCCTTTGCAGCTTCCCTTTCGGCTTTAATCTTCTCATTTGCAGTAACATTTGTTTGAATAGCCCAACGGGTTATTTTCATCTTGTTTTTGTCTGCGCCTGTTTCGATAATAAGAGAATCCTCTTTAACGGTAACAACCTTGCCGACTATACCGCCGATGGTGGTTTTGTTATTTCGTCGCCAACCTGAGTATTCTCACGAATCTCCTGCTCTTTTTTTTTTGCTGTTTTTTCTGAGGACGAATCATCAGAAAATACATACCGACAAAAAGCAAGACCATCAAAATAATCATTTGAAAAGAGCCTTTGCCCGAGGCTGAAGTACTGGCCTCTAATAACATTAAATAATTGTTCATTTGAGTTCCTCCAATTTATAATTCCAAATTATTATACATATAAATATAAAAATTTGCAACTATTAACATTAAAATTAATAAACTGTTTATTAAATATTTTCGCATATATCCTTATGCTTTCTTAAATTGCCTACCGGTAAGCAGCTTCTTTGCTAAACGACAACTCGGATTTTATACGTTTTATACGATAATCTTGACCGCTTGTATTATAAAATGTATAATGGTGACGGTAAAAGTGTTTGTGGCTCAGTTTGCGGCTAATTTTGCGATGGGCGGCAACATTTCCATACTGCAATCTATTATTGACTTGTTTTAATCGGAGGTGGTTGCATGAAAATATATTTGTCAAAATACTGGATAGCGGGCCATATAAGTTTGGTATGCTTGTATGTGGTTATTGTCGTTGCAACTGCTGCATTTTGTATTGAATATAGAGATGAAGAGAACATTCTTTTGATAATCTGCTCATTAGTTCTTATTGGTATTACTTACTATGTGCAATCAAGAGTAATATACCTTCTTGATTATGTTGAAGTAAGCAATAATCAATTTACTCAGTGTTCATTTAGCGGAAAGCGGAAACGTGCCGTTAATTCTGATGAACCTATTTACTATCAAATTGTGCCGCTGATTGAAGGAGTATATTCAAGAGCTGACTTCATAGTACTATCTAATCAGGAGTTTTCCCCTTATCGAAACGGCAGCGGTCTTGCTGCAGTTTGCAAAGGGGCAAGTGCCAAGGGCAATCAAATTATTATGCCTTACAACCAAAAATCAAAACCGTTATTGCATCTTAGAGATTGGCATAAGGTTTGTTTTTTTGATTTTGTGCTATTCAAGCAAGTACCTCTGTGGAAAAAAAAATCATGGATTGGCAATTAAAAGGAGGACTATATATTGACCTTAATAAATTCTATGGATATGCCAACATACATGATTATGTTGTTGGTAATTTTCGGAATGGATGTTTACGGTCTTATAAAGTACAGAAAAGAGAAGGCCCCTTGGAAGGTGATAGCATATTTACTACCGGTTTTATTGATTATTATAGCTGTAAACAGAGTTATAAAGGAATACGCACCAGATACTCATTTATATAATGTCAGCGCTGATGTAACTTTAACAATAGGCGGTATATATTTTGTTATAGTATTTATTGTTGGATATATTAACAAGAAAAGAAGTTGAAATAATTTAATCGTTAATATACTTAACTCTTAACGCAACAATTAAAGCACCCTCTGCTTTTTAATGAAAGTGGAGGGTGCTTTACTGATTATATTAAGCGTTAAATATATCTTTTTAATGCTCGGTTTTGGTTCTAAAGAAAAAATCTGCCATTCAAAACGAACAGCAGATACGAATTCTTTTTTATGTTTATATTATAGATAAATACAACATAGATATAAAATAAGACGAATTATATTCTTGTGTCAAGTATATCAACATATTGCTTCTTAAACTCGGGGAATGTATCATTTTCTAAAGATAATCTGATGTCGGCCATCAATTTATTATAGAAATAAAGATTGTGTGTTACGGCAAGTCTGAATGCAAGCATTTCCCCTGCTTTAAACAAATGTCTTATATAGGCCTTTGAGTGATTCCGACAGGTCGGACAGTTACAGCCCGGCTCAATCGGGGTATCATCTCTTTTATATTTTTTCATTATTGAGATTTATAATACCGGCGTGAGTAAAAAGATGACCGTGCCTTGCATTGCGGCTCGGCATTACGCAGTCAAAAAGGTCAACGCCTCTGCTTACGCCTTCGATTATATTGCCGGGCGTGCCTACACCCATAAGATACCGCGGTTTTTGCGCAGGCATATACGGCTCAACAGCCGAAATGATACGATACATATCTTCCTTGGGTTCTCCGACGGCAAGACCGCCTATGGCATATCCGTCAAGATCCAAATCGGCAATCTCTTTCATATTTTCTATGCGCAAATCATCAAAAGTGCACCCTTGATTGATTCCGAATAAGAGTTGGTTTTTATTTATGGTGTCAGGCAGAGAATTTAGTCTTTCCATTTCAGCCTTACATCTTTTAAGCCATCTTACAGTTCGTGCGCATGACTGTTTGGAGTATGAATATTCGGCAGGATTTTCAACACACTCGTCAAAAGCCATGGCAATGGTAGAGCCTAAATGAGATTGTATTTGCATACTTTCTTCCGGTCCCATAAAAATACGGCGACCGTCTACATGAGAATTAAAACTGACGCCCTCTTCTTTTATTTTGCGGAGTTTAGCAAGCGAAAAGACCTGAAATCCGCCGCTGTCTGTAAGAATAGGACCGCTCCACCCCGTGAATTTGTGAAGACCGCCGAGGTCGTGAATTAAATCATCCCCCGGTCTTACGTGAAGGTGGTATGTGTTGCACAGCATAACCTGTGTTTCGATATTTTCAAGATCAACAGCAGAAAGACCGCCTTTTATTGCGCCCGCCGTTGCTACGTTCATAAATGCCGGGGTGTGTATGGTTCCGTGTACGGTTTCAAAATCGCAAAGCCTTGCATTGCCGACCTTTTTAATAACTTTTAACATAAAATCTCCTTAAATCAAACAATGAGCATGCAGTCGCCAAAACTGAAAAATCTGTATTTCTCTTTAACTGCTTCTTCGTATGCCTTCAAAACGTCGTCTCTGTTATAAAAAGCCGATACAAGCATTATAAGCGTACTTTCCGGTAGATGAAAATTTGTAATAAGCGCATCAATGCATTTGAATTTATAACCAGGATATATGAAAATGCTTGTCCAATCATCCTTTTCACATATTTCACCGCAGTATGTTGCCACGCTTTCGAGAGTACGGCAACAGGTAGTTCCGACCGCTACAACTCTTCCGCCGTTATTGTGTGTTTCGTTTATGAGATCTGCCGTCTCTTTTGGAAGATGATAGTGCTCCGAATGCATTTTATGTTCTTCGATATTTTCGGTTTTAACCGGTCTGAAAGTGCCTATGCCTACGTGTAAGGTTACATAGCCGATTTTTACGCCTTTATCCTTTATCTTTTGTAAAACCTCCGGCGTAAAATGAAGACCCGCCGTAGGAGCTGCGGCAGATCCGAGCTCCTTAGCATATACCGTTTGATAACGGTCTGCGTTCTCGAGCTTGTGCGTGATGTAATGCGGAAGCGGCATTTCACCGATTTTGTCAAGTACCTCAAAGAAATTACCGAATTTGTCGGTATCGTACGTAAATTTAGCGATTCTGTCTCCGTTGTCAAGCACAGCGGTTATTTCGGCATATAATATACCGTCGTTAAATGTAAATTTGGAGCCGGTCTTTGCTTTCTTTCCGGGGCCGGTAATTACTTCCCATACGTCTTTTTCTTTTTGCATTAAAAGCAGAAATTCAACCTTTGCGCCGGTTTCATCTTTAATACCGTAAAGTCGTGCCGGCAAAACCTTGGTGTCATTTAAAATAAGGCAGTCGCCGGGATTTAAATAGTCTACAACATCATAAAAATGCTTGTGCTCAATTTCCCCTGTTTGCCTATTGACAACCATCATTCTTGACGCATCACGAGGCTCAATAGGAGTCTGCGCAATAAGTTCGTTTGGTAAATCATAATAAAAATCATGCTTTTTCATAGCTTATCTCCGATATGTATATAAATTTTTCAAAAATATTTGACTATATATAATAAAAATGATATTATAAGTAAAACTGCGATAGAGGTGCAGAAATCATCAGTAGCATTTTTGACAGACGCCGGACGTTGATAACCGATATGTGAAAGGGATTTTTTGCCGAAAAAAGCAATTGCTCCGGGCAATGCTTTTTTGGGCACATTGCTAACAGCAATGCGACTGTCATCATTTTGTTGTGATGGAGAGCTATCGACATTATCTTTCCCGATAATGCAAGCCTTATTTTGACAAATGATGACCGGTTTTTTAACCGGTCTTTTTTTGCAGACAATAGAATAACATTTTTTGGAGGTAAATACAAGTGGGAAAAAATTATAATGTTGGTATTATCGGTGCGACCGGCATGGTAGGGGCAAAGATTTATCACATTGCTGAGCGAACATCCTTGGTTCAACATAAAGGTACTTGCCGCAAGCTCAAGATCAGCCGGCAAACCGTATAAAGAGGCTGTAGGAGCCAAATGGTGCATGGATGAGGATATTCCCGACGCCGTTAAAGATATGGTAGTAATGAATGCTACGGAAGATGTTGAAAAAATCGCTTCTATGGTTGATTTTGTTTTCTGTGCCGTAGATATGAAAAAAGATGAGATAAAAGCATTGGAAGAGAGATATGCAAAGGCCGAGTGCCCCGTTGTCTCAAACAACAGTGCTCACAGACACACCCCCGATGTTCCTATGGTTCTTCCCGAGCTTAATCCCGAACACATAGAAATTATACCGTCGCAGAGAAAGCGTCTCGGTACAAAGCGCGGTTTTATTGCCGTTAAGCCTAACTGCTCGCTTCAGGGTTATGTTCCTGCCCTGTTCCCGCTCTCAAAATTCGGTGTAAAAGATGTTTTGGTTTGCACTTATCAAGCTATTTCCGGAGCAGGAAAAACGTTTGATACGTGGCCCGAGATGGTCGATAACGTAATACCTTTTATCGGCGGCGAGGAAGAAAAATCCGAAAAAGAACCGCTTAAAATTTGGGGTCACATTGAGGGCGACAAAATTGTTGACGCCACCTCCCCCAATTTTACTGCTCAGTGTCTTCGTTTTCCCGTTTCAAACGGTCATATGGGCGCGGTTTTCGTAAGATTTGAAGATAAGCCCACCAAGGAAGCAAATGCTTGAAATTTGGAAGAATTTCAAAGGCAGACCTCAGGAGCTCGAGCTCCCCAGCGCTCCCAAACAGTTTCTTAACTATTTTACCGAGGATAATCTTCCTCAGACGAAACTGCAGAGAGGGCTTGAACACGGTATGGCTATATCAATTGGCAGACTTCGTGAAGATACCCAGTACGACTATAAATTTGTATGCCTTTCTCATAATAACACGCTGAGAGGCGCTGCAGGCGGAGCTGTTCTCCTTGCGGAACTTCTTTGTGCCGAAGGCTACATGGACTGATTTTATTCGGAGGGATAACAATGAAAAAGCCCATTTTTACAGGTGCAGGTGTTGCGATAATTACCCCGTTTACTTCTGACGGTAAGGTGAACTATCCGGCACTTAAAGAAATTCTTGAATACCAAATAGCTAATTCAACCGATTGTATCGTTATATGCGGTACCACAGGTGAAAGTGCCACACTTTCTCATGAGGAGCACACAGAAGTAATCAAGTACGCAGTTGATGTTGTTGCCGGAAGAATTCCCGTAGTAGCAGGAACCGGAAGCAATGACACAGCATATGCTTTGAATTTGTCAAATGAGGCCGAAAAAGCCGGCGTTGACGGTCTGCTTATGGTAACTCCTTACTATAACAAGGCTTCTCAGGAAGGTCTTATTAAACACTTTACTTATGTAGCCGACCGTGTCTCTACACCGATTATTTTGTACAATGTACCGAGTAGAACCGGTTGTGAAATTAAACCGGAAACTTATGCCGAACTTTCAAAGCATAAAAACATTTATGCCGCTAAAGAGGCTACAGGAAATTTGTCTTCAATAGCAAAAACCATTTCCCTTTGCAGCGATGATTTTGCCGTTTATTCAGGTAATGATGATCAAATAACTCCGATTATGTCTCTCGGCGGCAAGGGCGTTATCTCGGTTCTTTCAAATGTTATGCCGCAGGAGGCTCATGATATTGCCGCTGCCGCCGCACTTGACGGTGACTTTAAAAAAGAGTGCCGAGCTTCAGCTTAAGTATCTCGAGCTTTGCAACGCTCTGTTTATGGATGTTAATCCCATCCCCGTCAAGGTTGCAATGCGTATGATGGGCTTTGACGTCGGTCCTCTCAGACTGCCGTTATGCGATATGTCCGAGGAAAAGACCGAACACTTGAGAAAAGTTTTGGCAAAGTACGGACTTATTAAGTAATTATTAAGATTTACGGATGTGAAAAAAATGATAAGAATAATCTTAAGCGGTTGCTTCGGCAAAATGGGCCATGTTATACGAGACTGTGTTTCCTCGAGAAACGACTGCGAAATAGTTGCCGAAGCGTAGATATAGGTGACGGAAAAGCGGAATTTCCGGTGTTTAAATCTTTTGACTCAATCAGCGGTGTTGATGCCGATGTGATAATTGATTTCTCTCACCCGTCTGTTTTGAGCGGACTTTTGGAATATGCTTCAGCAAAAAGTGCCCTGCGGTTGTAGCTACCACAGGCCTCAGCGAAGAGCAAAATTGCCGATATAAATGAGTGCTCAAAAACAGTCCCTATGTTTTTCTCGGCGAATATGTCTATCGGCGTAAATTTAATATCGGAGCTTGCCGCCAAGGCTGCACGTGTACTTGAAGGCTCTTTTGATATTGAAATTGTCGAAGCGCACCATAATCAAAAGATTGACGCGCCCTCAGGAACAGCTCTTATGCTTGCAGACAGCATATCCGATGCATTGTCTGTTAAACCGAAATATGAGTTTGACAGACACTCGAAAAGAGCAAAGCGCAGCAAAAACGAAATCGGCATTCATTCGATTCGAGGCGGAACAATAGTCGGTGAGCATGAAATAATTTTTGCGGGTCATGATGAGATAATTACAATTTCTCATTCAGCGCGTTCCAAGGAGCTTTTTGCAACAGGTGCAATAAATGCCGCTCTCTTCTTAGAGGGAAAACCTGCAGGACTATACAATATGCGTCAGCTTGTTGATGCTAAATAAGGAGGTCGTTTGTATGAAGGAAACCATTCAAAATATATCAGTAGTCGAAGATGTGACGCTTGTTTCACTCAACGATTCACCTGCCGATATGAATACCATATCAAAAATTTTTCGATATGATTTCGACAAATAATATTGATGTTGATATGATTTCTCAAACACCGCCGCACAGCAACAAGCCGCATTTGTCATTTACCGTCAGCGGTGACGATTTGGGAAAAATTTTGGAGCTTTCCGCTAAAATAAGAGATTTGTATCCCGATGTTAAACTTTCGGTAAGCAACGGAAACTGCAAAATATCTGTCTTCGGAGAAGCTATGAAAGGTCAGCCCGGTGTAGCCGCCAAGGTGTTTGCGGCTGCCGCAAAAGCTAATACAGACATAATAATGATAACTACTTCGGAAGTAGATATATCAATGCTTGTTCCTCAGAGTGACCTTACAGCAACGTTAGAGTCAATTAAAGGCGCTTTTAACAATTAAATTGTTTCAGACATAAAAAAACGCTTGATTTTCATCAAGCGTTTTTTATTATCATTTATTTTATTTGTCAATCCATTCTCTGACTTCATCATTAAGCCAAGTAGCCCATTCTTCAATACCCTCGCCTGTTTTGGCGCAGATAAGAAAGATTTTTGCGTTTGGGTTTCTGTGCTTGATATATTCCTTGCACTTTTCAACATCGAAATCAAAATAAGGTAAAACATCGATTTTGTTGATAAGCACAACATCGCTTACCTTAAACATAAGAGGATATTTAAGAGGTTTATCGTCACCCTCGGGAACAGATAATATCATTACATTTTTAACGGCACCTGTGTCAAATTCTGCGGGACAAACAAGATTTCCGACATTTTCGAGAATTGCAAGTTCAACCCCATCGGTGCCGAGAGCCTCAACACCTTGCTTAGTCATGGCTGCATCAAGGTGGCACATCCCTCCTGTGTGCAGCTGAATTGATTTTACACCTGTTTCGGCAATTTTTTTGCATCATCAACATCGCTGTCAATATCTGCTTCCCATAACACCGATTTTCAGCTTATCTTTAAGCGCATTTATTGTAGCTTTCAGTGTGGTGGTTTTACCTGAACCGGGAGAGGACATAAGGTTTAATAAAAATACCCCTTTGGATTTAAGCTCGCCTCTCAGCTTTTCGGCTTGTTCGTCATTATTTTTAAAAACACTTTGTTTTATTTCAATTACTCTTACTTTATCCATAATATTCACCCGATAAAATTTATTTGGATATATTTTTTACGCTTTTATTCATACAATTGTCAATAATCATAAGAAAATAAGTCAAAACAAAAAAAAAATCTGTTTATTTATGAAATTTTAGACAATTTTCAATTGACAAACTTCTATTAAAGAATTATTATATTATTAGTATTGATAAACTTTTATCATTCAAATTTTACTTTACCGGAGGTAAATTATGGCTTGTTTCGTAGTACCGGCTGCAGAAGCTGTTATTGCAACCGTAGCTGTGCAAATCGCAAAAAAACATGAAATTTCACAGGAGAAGCTTGAATGTAAGCTGCCTGAGGGTGCTGTCCAGGCTCCTGAGTATAAAGTTTCGGCTTCAAGAAAGCTTTCTTGGCTTCGCAATTTACTTTGGGGCGGTGTTTTACTTCTTGCCTTTGAACACCTTTGGCACGGAGAGTTAACTCCTTATTTCCCCTTCCTTACAGGCGCATCAAACGCCGAGGATACAGCTACAATGCTTCATGAAATGGCAACCGTCGGTGTTGCAATGTCTCTTTGGTTACTGCCGTTTGGGGAATTATGCTTTTGGTCGTTAAGATTAAAGAAACAAAAATTTCCAAAGAAAAGGAATTAATGGAATAATGACATTACTTATCAGCGTATTTGCCGCAATTATTTCAACTGCTGTTTGGTACTTTTGTGCTGAACGAAAAAAATATTTGCTTAACGTTCCGTGCTATATCTTTTGGGGTGCCTCCGTTATGTGGTTCGTTGATGCGGTTTTTGAGTACTCCGAGTTGAAGGCAGCATATTTTACTCCTGCTCCGGAGGATATGCTGAACGATGCGTTTTTAGGTTTTTCGATTATTGCATTGGGTCTCATTGTTTGGATAATTATATTGTTGATAAAGGACCCGAATAGTGTTATCAGAGATGCCTTGTTCAGCAAAAAAAATAAATAGTAAAATAATAATTTTTCAGCGAAGTGATTTTTCACTTCGCTGTTTTTTATGAATATAATATTTTTTGCGGTAAAACATAACATCGGTGATAAATATTAGTACGATAAAGAAATTCCTGATCGGCATTCCGATAGGTATCATAAACGTTACTCTCGGCGCAGGCGGTGGAATCATTTCGGTTCCGATTCTTAAAGCTGCCGGTATGTCACAAAAACAGGCTCAGGCAAACACGATTGCTATTATTCTGCCTCTCTCCGTAATATCATTTTATATGTATATTAAAAAGGGATTTACAAGCTTTAACAGTATAATTACAATTCTTCCCGCTTCGGCTTTGGGAGCGATTATAGGTACGGTTGTTTTCTCTAAGCTTTCAAACAGATTCTTGTCGGTAGCATTTTCTTTTTTTATGATCTATGCCGGAATAAGGTTATTATTTAAATGAACGATTTTGTGAATTTGCTTGCCGTTTTCGTATCTTCGGTAATAACTTCGATGGGTCTTGGCGGCGGTAGTTTTTACATTTTATATCTAACATTTTTTACTGACACTGAGCAATTTACTGCTCAAGGCTATAATTTATTGCTTTTTCTTCCATGCGCTGTTATATCTGTGATAGTTTATGCCGGAAAGAAAATTATCAGCTTTAAATATATTTGGCCGATTGTTTTAGGCGGAATTGCTGGGGTTATTATCGGCTACACAGCATTATCTCATATTAGCAGCGCGATTGTTAGAAAGATGTTTGCAGCATTTTTATTGCTGTCCGGCATCTTTTCCCTCATAAAGTCTGTAAAAAAAGAATAAATCATTGTTAAGTGTCCGTTTTTTTTATGTTAAGATAAAGGAAAAACATTTCCCGAAAAAAAGATTAGGAGAGTGCCAAAATGGAATATAAGATGCTATTCACCCCTATGAATATCGGTACGGTTCAAATTAAAAACCGTGTTGTTATGCCCCCTATGATGCTTGGTTTCGGTCAGTTTAACGGTTGCCCGACAAAGGAAATGATGGATTATTACGAGGAACGTGCTATCGGAGGAGCAGGGCTTATTATTACCGAGATAACGAGAGTTGATGATTTCAGTGGAGCATCGGCTTTCGCCCAACTTGCAATCAGCCACGACTATCATATTAAACCTCTTGCGGAAATGATAAGCAGAGTTCACTCACATGATTGCAAAATGTTCATTCAGCTTCACCACCCCGGCAGACAAAATCTGGGCTTACTTATGGGTACCGTACCGGTATCGATAGGTGCCGAAAGAATAATGGGTAAGCTATATGATAAAATGTTTTATAAGGTTGCTCCTGCCGGTAAAATGCTCATGCAGAAAGACCTTGTGCTTCGTACATTTTCTCCGTCAAAATGTGACAGAGCATACTCTGCTGAGAGTTTAAACAGGGAAATGTCAGTTAAGGAAATCAAAAAGATAATTTCAGAGTTTATAAACGGTGCGGTTCGTGCGCAGAAGGCCGGTGCGGACGGTGTAGAATTACATGCGGCACACGGCTATTTGATTCAGCAATTTTTGAGCCCATACACGAATACGCGGAATGACGAATACGGCGGAAGCTTTGAAAGAAGAATGAAATTCTTAATTGATATTATCAATGGAATTAAAGCTGCATGCGGCAATGATTTTCCGATTGTTGTTCGTTTATCTGTTGATGAATGTTATTCTATGATTGGTAAACCCGAAATCGGCTATAAGCTTGAAGACGGAGTTAGGATGGCGAAAGTTCTTGAAAAAGAAGGGATTGATGCCATTGATGTCTCCTGTGCCGGTTATGATACATATAATTATTGGTTGGAGCCTACCTCTTTTGAGCCCGGCTGGAGAAAATATATGGCCGCAGCAGTAAAAAAGGAAGTAAAAATCCCGGTATTAGCTGCCAACCTAATTCGCTCTCCTAAGCAAGCGGAAGAACAGCTCGAGGAAGGTATTCAAGATTTTGTCAGCCTCGGCAGGACTCACATAGCCGATCCGCACTGGGTAAACAAGGTTAAGGCGGGCAAAGAGGACGAAATAAAAAGATGCATCTGTTGCCTGTATTGTATGGAAAGTATGCAGAAAAACGCATATAAAGGAACACATGCCCATTGTTCTGTGAATCCTAAATTGGGCAAGGAATCGGAGCATCCAATTGCCAACGGCAACGGCAGAACTGTTGTAATTGTCGGAGCCGGTCCTGCCGGTCTAATGAGCGCGGAAGTTTTAGCTAAGCGAGGATTTAAACCGATAGTTCTTGAAAAGAACGCTTTCCCCGGTGGGCAACTACAACTCGCTAATAAGCCCCCTCTTAAGGAAAAAATCAATTGGTGCATTGAGGACTTGGTTACAAACGCAACACATTACGGTGCCGAAATTAAATATAATGTAATTGCCGACGAAAGTATTATAAAGTCATACAATCCATATGCTGTTATAATAGCTACAGGCGGTAAAGCAATTAAGCCTAAATCAATTAAGGGCTCCGATAAAGATAACGTTTTCACGACAACCGATATTCTTGATGGTTCGGTAGTGCTAAAAAATAAGAAGGTTGCAGTCATAGGCTCCGGCATGACGGGCCTTGAAACATCTGAAATGTTGGCTGAAAACGGCAATGATATTACCGTGGTTGAAATGGCTGATTCGATAGCTCCCGGCACTTGGATGCAGCACATTGATGATTGTATGCCGAGACTTAAAGCACACGGCGTTAAGTTTATTGTAGGTCATAAGCTTACGGAAATCACCGACAGAGGAATAGAGCTTAATAAGGTGGATACGGAGAACATACTTTTGGTCGATGCGGACTATGTTGTTCTTTCTCTCGGCGTAAGACCCGAAAATAAGCTTTACGATGATATAAACGGCAAACTTAAAAATGTTTATCTCATTGGCGATGCGGAAAAAACAGGCCGAATTGCAGATGCAACCTCTCAGGCGTATGAGCTTTGCAAAAATATTTAACCAAAAACATATCGTTATAAAATTAACAAAAAAGGGAGGCCGTAAAGTCTCTCTTTTTTTCTTTTTGACCAAATTTATTTTTGATGTATTTTTTATGTTGATAAACAAAACTATATATTGTATAATTAATATTAAATTGGAGCAATTTGGATTTTATATTGTGTTTGATATTATTTTGTTACTTTTTTGGAGGTAATATATATGAAAGTACAGTTTACTGAAACCGTTTTAAGAGACGCAAATCAGTCTCTTATTGCAACGAGATTGCCTTACTCCGAATTTGACGGCATTCTTGAAACAATGGACAAAGCGGGTTATTATTCACTTGAATGCTGGGGCGGTGCAACATTTGACTCCTGCCTTCGCTACCTCGACGAAGATCCGTGGGAAGACTCCGTAAAATCAGAGCAAAATGCCCCAATACAAAACTTCAAATGCTTTTAAGAGGTCAAAATTTGCTCGGATACCACCATTATCCCGATGATGTAGTAAGAATGTTCGTTAAAAAATCAATTGAAAACGGCATTGATATCATAAGAATATTCGATGCTCTTAACGACGTTAGAAATATTGAAGTTGCAGTTGACGAGACTTTAAAGAATGGTGCCATCGCATCCGGCGCAATTTGCTATACTCAAAGCCCAATACACAATCTTGAATCATACATCAAGCTTGCCAAGCAGATGGAAGAGCTCGGTTGCCAGACTATATGCATTAAGGATATGGCAGGCATTTTAGGTCCAAAAAGAAGCTTATGATATGGTAAAGGCTCTTAAGTAAAATGTAAAAACTCCCATTATTCTTCATACACACTGTACCACAGGACTCGGTATGCTTTACTCTTCAGAAAGCCGTTGAAGCTGGATGCGATGTAATAGATACCGCTATATCCTCATTCTCCGGCGGCACTTCACAGGCTCCTACGGAAACTATGGCTTATGCTTTAAAACAGGAAGGTTATGATATTGACCTTGACCTTTCCGTCCTTAAAGATATCAACGACTTCTTTAAGCCTATAAAAGATGAATATTTAAAAAAGGTTCTTTAAATCCTCTTGTGCTTTCAACCGACACAAATGCACTCAATTATCAGATTCCCGGTGGAATGCTCTCTAACCTTGTTGCACAGCTTACCGCACAGAACAAAATGGATAAGTTTAATGATGTTCTCCTTGAAACCCCCAAGGTTAGAAAGGATCTCGGTTATCCCCCGCTTGTAACTCCTATGAGTCAGATGGTCGGCGTTCAGGCAACTGTTAACGTTCTTGTCGGAGAGAGATATAAGAATATTTCCAAAGAAGTAAAAAGCTTATATTAAGGGTGAATACGGTCGTGCCCCCCGGCGAAATCGATAAGGACCTTATGAAAAAGGTTCTCGGCGACGAAGAACCTATTAAGGGCAGATTTGCCGACTCTCTCGAACCCGGCTTTGAAAAGGCTAAAAAAGAAATCGGAGAAAAGGCAAAGAGTGACGAAGATGTTCTTTCTTATATTGCATTCCCGACTCAAGCTGAAGCATTTTTTGATAAACGCGAAGAAAAAGAAAAAAATACTTTTAAATATTCAATAAAAAGAATTGACTAAGGGGTGTTAAGATGTATTTATTAGACAGTGTTATGTCCATAGGTGAAGCTCTTAATGTTTCAATAACCGGCATTGTAGTTGTGTTCATTGTCCTTGTTGTTTTGGCAGTTCTTGTTCAGCTTCTTTCTAAGCTCATCAGATTGTTTGTAAAGGAGCCGAATGCAAAGAACGCAAAAAAATCCGATGCCGTTAAAGAGGTTGTAAAACCCCAAGGCGGTGTTGCTCTTCCGGAAAATCAAACATTGGGAACGTTGAATCTTTATAAAACCGATGAAAAGACTGCGGCTGTAATTATGGCAATAGTCAGCAAAGAAAGCGGAGTTCCTTTGAACAGATTAAAATTCAATTCAATTAAGCTTATAGAAAACAAGTAAGGGGTTAACAATATGAAATATGTAGTTACTTTAAACGGAAAAAAGACTATGAAGTCGAAGTTGACGAGTTAAGTGAGGCAATAGTAACAAGCGTTGCGCCTGCCGCAGCTTCTGCTCCGGCAGCACCTGTGGCTACACAGCCCTCGGCACCTGCTACTCCCGCACCTGCTCCTGTTTCAGGAAGCGGAACCGCTGTTAAGGCTCCCATGCCCGGAACAATACTTAAAGTAAATGTTACCGCAGGTCAGAGCGTTAAGGCCGGCGACATTATGTTTATTCTTGAAGCAATGAAGATGGAAAACGAAATTGTAGCTCCCTCGGATGGTACAGTTTCACAGGTTGTAGCCGCAAAAGGCAGCTCGGTTGCAACTGATGACGTCCTTGCTTATTTGAACTGAGGAGGTCAATAAATGTCTGTTGTAAATGCTTTGGTGGAGATATTTCAAAGCTCCGGTTTTGTATCGTTGTCATGGCAAAACTGGGTTATGATTTTAGTCTCCTTTGTTCTTTTATATTTGGCTATTGTCAAAAAATTTGAACCGCTTCTCTTAGTTCCAATTGCTTTCGGTATGTTACTTGTTAACATATATCCTGATATTATGTATGATCCGCTTATGATGTCGTCATACAGCGGCCAAGTTGTTGAAGGTGCCCATTGGTATGATACCGGCGTCTTGCGACTGATTTACGCAGGTGTTAAATCGAGTATATTCCCCTGCCTTATCTTTATGGGTGTAGGTGCTATGACCGACTTCGGACCGCTTCTTGCGAATCCTTCAAGTCTTCTTCTCGGCGCTGCTGCTCAGCTTGGTATTTATGTTGCTTTTCTTATTTCAATCGCAACCAACCTTATCCCCGGTTTTGAGGGCTTTACGCCTCAGGAAGCAGCTTCAATAGCTATAATCGGCGGTGCAGACGGACCGACAGCTATTTATTTAACGAGTAAGCTCGCTCCGCAGCTATTAGGACCCATTGCTGTAGCGGCATACTCTTATGGCTCTTATACCGCTGATTCAGCCCCCTATTATGAAGCTTTTAACTACCAAAAAAGAGCGCGAAATCAAGATGGATCAGCTTAGAACCGTAAGCAAAACAGAAAAAAAAATCATTTTCCCTATTGTTGTTACTGTTCTTTGCGTACTTGTTCTTCCGTCGGTCGCTCCGCTTATCGGTATGTTTATGCTCGGCAATCTTTTCAAAGAATGTGGCGTAACCGAACGCCTCAGTGATACTGCTCAGAATTCTCTTTGCAATATCGTAACAATAATGCTCGGTACTACCGTAGGCGCCACAGCAGAAGGCAAAACATTCCTCGCTACCAAAACTATACTTGTAATAGTAATCGGTCTTGTCGCATTTGCTTTCTCAACCGCAGGCGGCGTATTGTTCGGCAAACTTATGAACCTCGTAACTCATGGTAAAGTTAATCCACTTATAGGTTCCGCAGGTGTTTCGGCTGTTCCTATGGCGGCTCGTGTATCTCAGGTTGAGGGAAGAAAATACAATCCCTCTAACTTCCTTTTAATGCACGCTATGGGTCCGAATGTTGCAGGAGTTATCGGTTCTGCTGTTGCAGCCGGATATTTACTTCTTACTTTTGGTAAATAATTATTAAGTTATAGAAAAGATCACGGTAACAAATTTAGTTACCGTGATCTTTTTATATATTCTGATATAACAATTGAAAACTTATTTATCTTTTCTTGACTGCAACATTTAATATAATATATGCTAACACCAGCACAACCACCGAACAACACAGAACAGCATACATCGCTTCTATACTGACGCATTTATCGAAAAAGTACAAGTTACAGTCAATACTGTCTTTAAATGCGGTGACAAATTCCTTCGGCATACCCATTTCGGAGGACAGTTCACTGAAAACACCGTTTAAAGCGTGATTGCGTAAAAGTCCCGTGCCGTATGTACCCGGCAAAAAAGAAATAACTTTTTGCAGTCCGGCAGAAAAGCTTGAGACGGGCATATATGCGCCACAGATAAATCCATATCCTGCGCTGACGATGGTCCCTACTGCGGAAATCTGACCTTGTGAGTTTAAAAAGAAGTTGATTATAGAGCTAAGCGCTGTTCCGAACATTACAAGTAATATCACATCGAGTAAGAATAAAACCGTCTCTTTAAATGAAAGATACCAGCCAATATTTGACAAATAAATAAAACAAATAACTGAAGCCGCAACACATATTGCAAGTGTAGAAATAAGCGTCGAGATATAATAACTTACGGCAAGCGTTGATTTTTTTACAGGAGTTACGGTTAAATCTGCACGCGCGCCGCTGACCTTATCCTGAACCATGAGCATATTTGAACAAAACGAAACAGTTACGCAGCATACGGCAAGAAGTGACGACACAAGCTGGCCTGCAATGACCGCATTTATGAGTTTTTCTGACAACTCAAAGCCTGTCGGTATTGCGGATAAAAAGCTCTGCTTATACACATTTCCGAGAAAAGTTGTATATAAAATGAGCAATATAATCGGAGTTATAAGTGAAGTAAAAAACATTGCCTTATCTTTGAAAAACAGTTTGCTGTTTCTTCTGATAAGATTGCCGAGACCCATCATTTTACGTCACCTCCACTCAGGTTTTTACCTGTAACCGCCATAAAAACATCATCCATTTTTCCTTTAATTACCTCATAGTCTTTAAATATATCAGGATTTTTAATTATCAGTTCGGTTGCTTTTTCGGAATTCGGAACAGCAATGCGAACGGCGCCGTTCAATTTTTCCGACGGCAGCTCAAGACTCTCGGCAAGAGCGGCTGATTCCCCATACAGAGTAATAAAGTCACCTGTATATTTATTTTTCAGTTCTAACGGAGTCCCCTCTGCCGAAATTTGCCCGGCATCAAGTATCACTACATAATCGGAGTCCGCCGACTCTTCCATGTAATGTGTTGTGAGAAAGACGGTAAGCCCATGAGTTTTGCGAAGCATTGTTATAACCGACCATAAAAGCTGTCTTGTTTGAGGGTCAAGTCCTGTTGTCGGCTCATCAAGGATCAGTATTTTGGGATTGTGAAGCAAAGCTCTTGCTATATCAATACGTCGTCTTTGCCCTCCGGACAGTTTTCCGACGGTTCTGTTAAGAATATCTTCAAAACCGAGAAGTACCGATAACTCATCAAGACGATTTTTAAATTCTTTGCCCGTTATGCCATACAGAGCGGCACGACTGCGCAGATTATCTTTTACCGACAACGCTTTATCAAGTACGGAGTTTTGAAAAACTACACCGATATCCGATGAAACACTGTTGAAATTTTTCTCAGTATCTTTGCCGCAGATTACTATTTTTCCGCTGTCCTTTTTTATCTGCCCACACATAATTGAAATGGTTGTGGACTTTCCTGCGCCGTTTACGCCGAGAAATGCAAACAATTCACCGTGATAAACGCTAAAGGATAAATCATTAACAGCCTTTATGTCTCCATACGACTTGCTCAAATGAGATATTTCAATGATTTTATCCATATAATGCTCCCCAATAAATTATTTATAAACATATTAACAAAAGAGCAAATATTTGTCAATAAAATACAAAACCACTCGCCATAAACGAGTGGGAACAGTGACCTTTGGTTTAGATGTGGCTTAAACCTAAAAGTAATATCAAGGGTTTCGGGACTTAGCAGTTTTCGAGCAACCGTTTTTGCAACACTTTTGCAACCCTTTTTTCAAAAACGTGTTTTCGGGCAGATGAAATAGTGACACTTGGCTTGCAACTAAACCTAAAAATCGTATAATTTTTAAGGCTACTGCTTCGTTTTGAGGCGGTAGCTTTTCATATATATATAAATATCTTTTATATTTAACCGTTTTATGATATTACTTGTTTGAAGATACTTTTTGTAATTGACATTAAGGGGATATTGGGATGATAAAACCGAACGCACTGAAAAAGGGAGATAAAATTGCAATAGTAAGTTTGTCTTGGGGAGGATTAGGTGATGAAAAGCTAATCCATAAGTACTATATCGCAAAAGAAAGATTGGAAAAAGATTTCGGGCTAAGTGTTGTCACTATGCCAAATGCGCTTAAGGGTAGCGATTTTGTATATAACCATCCTGAACTTAGAGCGAAAGATTTAATGAATGCTTTTAGAGACGAGACGATTAAAGGTATCTTTTGTGCTATCGGTGGAAGCGACTCAATAAGATTATTACCTTACATAGATTATGGTGTAATATACAATAATCCTAAAATCTTTATGGGATATTCAGACACAACAGTAAGTCATTTTATGATGAGAAAGGCGGGATTAGTCTCTTATTATGGGCCGTCTGTTATGTGTGAATTTGGCGAATATGTCAAAATGTTTGATTATACCAAAGAGGCTGTGGAAAACATTTTATTCAAAGACACAACAAATTACGAAGTAAAGTTTAGCAATTATTGGTCGGATGATTTTGTGGATTGGAAAGAGAGAAACATAAACCGTTCTAAAAAATTGCGTAAAGAAAAGCACGGATATGAAATTATAAACGGTTCGGGTGTTATTACCGGAGAGTTAATCGGCGGTTGCCTTGATGTGTTCCCAATGATTGTCGGAACTGAAATATGGCCTAAATCGGATGAATGGAAAGACAAGATTTTACTGATTGAAACAAGTGAAGAAAAGCCAAAGCCTGATTATGTTCTGTACTATTTAAGAAATTTAGGGGCGCAAGGTATATTGAAATCAATTAAGGGGATTATTGTCGGCAAGCCTCAAGATGAGATGTATTATGAAGAATACAAGGGTGTTTTCAAAAAAATCATTAAAGAATTTGATTGCGAACATTTAGGAATAATCTACAATGTGAATATTGGTCATGCATCTCCAACAGGATTATTACCATTAGGAATTGAGTATCAAATTGATTTAGATAATAAGGCCATTGCTTTTAAAGAAAGCGGAGTTGAAATTTAATTATGTGAAATTATATTTAGTTGAACCTAATGACAATGTCGAATAGAAGAATTGGTTTATTGAAAAGGGAATGTTAAAATAATATCGAAAGATATGTCGATTAGTGATGTCGTTAATATGATATTTGACGATATAAAGAGTAATAAATAACGGAATTCCTGTAATTTCAATGAACTATGAAATAGAAAAGGATACGAACAATGCATAAATACGAAAAAATCGAACTAACAAATATGTGTATGATATATGACAATGACGGGAATGTTGTTGTGCTGGAAAAGCTGAATAAAAATTGGGGTGGAATAACTTTTCCCGGAGGGCATGTTGAAACCGGAGAATCATTTGTCGACTCAGTAATCAGAGAAGTAAAAAAGAAGAAACAGGTCTTGATGTAAAGTATCCTAAAAAATTTGCGGAATAAAATGGTGGGAAGTAAGCAAGAATAAAAGATATGTAGTTTTGCTTTTCAAAACAAATGAATATTGTGGCGCATTGCAATCCTCCGATGAGGGAAAAGTGTTTTGGGCAAAGTTAGATGAACTTGAGTCTATGAAACTTGCAGAAAACTTTGATAAAATACTCAACGTATTTACTGATGACGATGTTCAAGAGCATATACAACTGAAAAATCACGGTCAATGGATTGATATATTAAAATGACCTGCAAGCCGTTTGGAACTATTCATTTACCATATTTGCAACATATTTTGCAACACGAGTGATGATAAAGGAAATAACACAGCAAAAAACCACCTCTAAAACAGCACTAAAATAGCTTGAAATAGAGGTAAAATAAGATAAATGATAATCTCGGAAAAGAGTGGTTTTAGCTTTAAATGTGAATTTTACTGAATATGCCTAACATCATTGCGATAACACTTAAAACAATCAGAATTATCAAAATTACCATAAGAAAACGCAGATATTTTTTTGTGGTTTTATCGTCCGGAGCTGTTGCATTTTCTCTTTTGGTTTTTTTATAAAGATTTTTTAATAAAGCAGCACTGAATAAAACACAACATATTATGGTAAAGTTCAATATCAACATCAATGTTTTTTGAGTTTGCATATTATATAAATTTTATCTCCTTCTCTTTTATTATAATACACACACTATGCGCCGCAATTCCTTCCTTTGCTCCTGTAAAGCCAAGCCCCTCTTCTGTTGTCGCTTTTACGCTGACATCAGACAACGGTATTTTACATGCTTTGCAATGTTTGTGCGCATCGCCGCAATATACGGCGCAAGCTTCGGACTTTGAGCCAAAACCGTGGCATCTATATTTCCGACAGAATAACCGTTCTTCTTAAGCAAATCACACACTTTAGATAAAAGAACCATACTGTCGGCATTTTTATAGGCATCGTCTGTATCGGGAAAATGCTTTCCGATATCACCGAGCGCAGCTGCACCGAGTAAAGCGTCACTAACAGCATGGGCAAGTACATCTGCGTCTGAATGGCCTAAAAGACCAATCCCACCATTTTCAATATGAACTCCGCCTAATATTAATTCTCTACCCTTTTGAAGCTTATGAACATCATATCCATGCCCGATTCTATAATTCATCTTTTTCTCCTTTGTTGATAATTGCTTCGGCAATGATTAAATCCTCAGGAGTCGTAATTTTGATGTTTGTATTATCTCCATCAACAATTTTGACAAGTTTACCGTATGCTTCAATTAAGCCGCAATCATCCGTAAAAAGTTCACTGTTCGGAACGCCCTGCATAGCGCTTAAGTACATTTTTTTATTAAATACCTGCGGTGTTTGAATTGCCCTTAGCGAATCCCTCGCCGGCGTTGATGTTACTATTCCTTCATCACTAACGGTTTTTATTGTATCTTTAACCGGGATACCGGGCGCAGCGGCATCAAAATCAAAAGCCGCAAAAATCGTTTTTTCAATCGTTTCTCTGTTCACAAGAGGTCTTGCACCGTCGTGTATGGCAATATAATCGGACTCTGTCATGCAACACCTAACAGCATTAAAAACGCTTTCCTGGCGCGTACAGCCGCCTTTAACGATATTACTGACCTTATTAACCGAATAATCTTTTACCATAGCAAATATTTGAGGGATGTCCTCTTCACGTGCCGATATGATTATTTCCTTAATAAGATCCGAATTTTCAAATGCCTTCAAAGTCCTGATAAGCACAGGGACGCCGTCAATTAGCAAAAACTGCTTATTGACGCCGCCCATTCTTGTTGAATTTCCGGCAGCTACAATAATCGCGGAAACATACGGATAAGAAGCTGCCTCATTATTATATTTTTTTGTTCTTAGCATACTCATAACCCCTTTGTAATACTTAGGGTAAACAAATAGATTTTATGAGTATATTTTACACCAAAGCCTCTATAGTTGCAAGCTTAACTGCCAGGCAAAAGAATATCGGCTGCTTTTTGAAGCTCATCAGTTGAAGGATAAGAAGGTGCAATTCTGATATTTCTGTCATCGGGATCTATTCCGTACGGGAAGGTTGCACCTACGGTAGTAAGAACGACACCGAGTTCTTTACAAATTTCACCTACGCGTTTTGCGCTGCAATGGTTAACGTCAAGACTTATAAAATATCCGCCTTTAGGAGATGACCAGGATGCAAGATCATTGTCTTTAAGCTCCTTTTCAAGCGTTTCAAGCACTATATTGAATTTAGGTGCAAGGAGTTTAGCGTGTTTCTTCATATGTGCCTTAATACCATCGGCATTTTTGAAGTATTTAACGTGTCTTAACTGATTCATCTTATCATAGCTTATTGTCTGCGACTTTAATCTGTCTTTAATCATCGCAATGTTCTTCGGTGAAGCAGCTATTGCCGAAATACCTGCTCCGGGGAAGGTTATTTTTGACGTTGAAGTAAATTCAATGAAATTATCCTCTGTTCCGAATTCCTTGCAGGCATCAAAAATATTGAGCAAAGTATCAGCATCATCGCAAAGGTCGTGCACAATATAAGCGTTGTCCCATATTACACGGAAATCGGGCGCAGACGGTTTTAAAGCGGCCAACGCACGAACCGTTTCATCCGAATACGTTATTCCGTCGGGATTGGAATACTTCGGTACGCAGAACATACCTTTTACAGAAGGATCTTTAACAAGCTCGGCAATTTTTGCAACATCAGGTCCTGTTTCTGTCATTCTGACATTTATCATTTTAATGCCGAAATGCTCGCATATACCGAAATGTCTGTCATATCCGGGAACATTACATATGAATTTAACATCGCCCTGACGGCACCATGGCTCGGCACCTGCACCATGCGTATAACACTGTGAAATATAGTCATACATAAGATTCAAGCTTGATGCGCCGCCGACAATAATGTTTTCCGGAGCGACACCGAGTTCATCCGCAAAAAAGCTTTTTGCATTCCGGAATACCGTCAAGGCCGCCGTAATTGCGCACGTCCGTACCGTCTTCGGATATCCAATCGGAAGCCGAAAGCGATGAATTAAGCATATCCATGGAAAGCCCCAACTGCTCGGGCGACGGCTTACCTCTTGCCATATTGAGTTTAAGATTTTGTGACTTAACGTCATCGTATTGTTTCTTAAGCTCGCTTTTTAAATCCTCAAGTTCTTCCTTTTTCATTTTGCTGTATTGCATTATTCTTGCCTCCAAGATTTAAAAATACTTTTTTAACCTTATAGATTTTATAATATTTTACTCGGTTTTGCAATATTTGTTTTAAATTCTTGCAATAATTATAAAAAAAAAGACAAGCTGCTAAAAATACAGCCTGTCTTTTTTGTCTATTTTAAATAAATAATAGTTCAGTCTTTTTACAGCGGAACTCAACTCATGCTTTTTTACGTATCTCTTCAAGTTCATTTTGTATTTTTTTTCTTTCTTCTTTCCGGTATAATCATTGAAAAACCATCGGTATCATAGTTAAAAAGGAAGCCAAGAGCAGGAAGAAGAGTTACCATAATCAGAAGCCATTTTTGAGTGAAAGGTGTTTGCTGAGCCAAAATCTGTTTGCCGTTTATGTCAAGATTACCGTCAATCGGCTTTTGATACTTGCCTATTTCGAGAACCCAACCTGTTACAACTCCGGCTATACCTGCTGTAACCTTTGAAAGGAAGGTCTGGAAAGCAAAACACACACCTTCAGATCGTTTGCCTGTTTTCCATTGCATATAATCAACCGAGTCAGCTATGAAAGCATATGTAATTACATTATAAATTCCGAGAGGGAAGCCCATTAAGAACAGACATACCCAAAGAATATAAATATTAATATGTCCCGGATCATTCATAAAGAGCAAATAGCAAACACAGTGTGCAATGACTCCGAAAATAGACGAGCCGATGTAAATCTGCTTCAAATCAAATTTCTTGCGAAGCATCGGGAATACGACCATGGCCGGCACCATACCGGCACCAATGGCAACAGTTAAAGTCGTGAGGATAGTTCCGCGCGGTATCCAAAATCCGCCCGCTTTATAAGCGGCTACAACATCGTTTGTAGAAGCAAGAACATCAAAGTCCGTGTAACCTTGAATTATTAAATAGTTAGCTATATAGTCGGCAGATATATTGGCAATAACCATTGTAGAACCGAGTATAGCCGCTGCGATTACAAGTAAAAGCAGTTTGTTTTGACCGACAACATGAACAGTCTCTTTAAAAGTAGGTGTCGTTGTTGACGGCTCTATTCGCTCTTTAGTAGTAAAGAACGCAAGACTTGAAAGAAGCGCGCCCATGACACCAAAAAAGAATTGCGCCGAAAAGATAACCGCCGCGCAATCCGAGAGAAGACTGACGTAAAATAGAATAAGAAGTGCCGGAAGAATACCGCCAAATGTAGAACCCAAACGTCCGTTTGAAATAAACTGTGTACGTTCTTTTTTTCGTTTGGTGTTATAACCGAAAGTCAGTCCCCAAAAAAGGAACGTCTTGTATCGTAAAGCAAACACCCCCAAAGCACATATGTACACGCAGCATATACAGTAGCCGCCGCGCTGCTTTGAAAAGGAGCAATAAACAAAAGGATGGTCGACACACAAACCGGTATCGGAGAGAAAAGCAAATACGGACGCATTTTTCCCCATTTACTTCTCGTCTTATCCACTATCATTCCCATTATCGGATCGTTAAGCGCATCAAAAATACGACCGCCGAGTATAATAGCACTTGCTGTAACAGCGTTTAGTTTAGCAACGTCGACCAAAAAGACAAGATAGAACATTGTCATTATAGTATATATTCCGCTTCTGCCGAAAGCAGAAAGCGGAAAACATATTTTTTCTTTTAAAGTTAAATATTTCTTTTCCATTCCCTTAACTCCTTGTTATTTTTTTCTTACAAATAAAGCCGGTAAAATTTTTGGCTTGCGCTCCCCCGCTTTGACCATTTCGTTTATCAGCATATCTTTGAGTTCAGCCCTTACGGAAGCATATTCTGGAGATTTTATTAGGTTGTTTTTCTCAATCGGATCAACTGATAGATCATATAAATAATCTTCAAAATATACATCTGAGTTGTGGGCAACATATCCGGTAGGAGCAAGAGTCCTTACGGAATACTTGTACTTTTTGGTGCGTATAGCTCTTCCGCACTGACTTTCGCTTATTTGAATAAATACGCAGTCGCGTTCCTTATTTTCACGCATTTCCTTGAGCAGTGATATGCCCGAATAGCTTTTCGGTATCGGTATTCCTGCCATATCAAGCAATGTCGGAGGAAGATCTATAAGACTAACAAGCCTGTCATCAACGACACCGCCTTTGAACATCCCTCCGCTGATAATCAACGGCGTATGCGTTGCGCTGTCGTGGCAACTTCTCTTATACTCAAGATTGCGGGTCTTAAAATGAGAGCCGTGATCGCTTGTATAAATAATAATTGTGTTATCGTAGAGTCCCTTTTCCTTCAGCTTTTTAACGAGCTTACCGACATTATCATCAAGTCTGTTTATTGCAGCTATGTAATCCGGATACATTTTATTATAATCGCCGGGTAAAAACGACAAGTCGGGTGGTATAGGATAGTCTTTAAATTTATCTACAGTATCCTTAGGGCCTTCATAACAATGATGATCATTTTGATGATGTGGTTCAATATGAGATACAAACATAAAAAACGGCTTATCCGATGTCTTTTGCTCAAGATATTGAAGGGCGAAATCGTTTATGCAATCAGCGCGGTAGCCCTTGAAATCAACTTTTCTGTTTTCATTGTCAAAGACATATCCATCATATCCGTGTGATGTAAACTCAAGTACATCGGATGCACGCCACCAGTCTTTATAACCGCCGCGCAGGTTCTCAGGAATTGCGCTTTTTTCGCAGTGGAAGCCTACGTTAGGCAGTCTGTCGGAGGCTAAGTGCCACTTCCCGACATAAGCTGTTTCGTATCCCTGCTTCGTTGAAGTATTCCGCTAACGGCTTAATGTTTTGCGGAAGCGGAATTCCATTCAATAGCATTGGTTTTGCGTCGCATAAAGACCGGTTTGAAGGCAAGCGCGAGCCGGTCCACAAAACCGGTTGACACGTATATGAATTTGTAAAATTCACACCGTTTTCGGCAAGCTTCATAAGATTTGGAGTAACGGTTTCATTAACAGTGTCCCATCTCTGTTGATCGCTGAAATAAAAAAATAATATTTGGCCTCATTATGTTCCTCCGTTATATTATATAAATGACATTACAGCATTGTATAAAGATAGTGCCGCAACCGAAGATACGGCAATTGTAAACGTGACTTTAATTGCTTTTTCATTGCATTTCCTATTTAAAATCGAACCTATGAACCCTCCGATAACCGCAACAGGGATAATCACAAGCAATACCTTCATATCGAATCCGGAAAATCCGTTTTTATATATGTGGATATAATGTTTGCGTATTGGGAAAAAACAAAAAATAACAGCCACCGAATACACCGCTGCATCTCTCATCGTAAACGAAAACATAAGAGTCAAAAAGCAACATTTATCGGTCCGCCGCCAATACCCAGAAATGCCGCCGCAGTACCGAGCAGTAATCCGGACAGCAAAATTGCTATGGGATTTTTAACATTAAATGTTTTGAAATTACCGGATACAAAAATAATAACGCACACTAAAAAAACAGTCAATATTGCAGACTGTATGCCTCTTACGGTATTCGGAGTTGAAGAAACACTTAACGCATAATTAAAAAGATAATTTCCGAGCAGACCGCCGCCGACCGAGCCCAAAGCAACCAACAACACAATAGACGGCTTTATCGGCGTTTTTTTAATGATATGACGTGTAGTTGATGTTATCGACATCGCAAAAACAGCACAAGACGAAAAGAAAGAAATTTCAGTTAGAGAGTGTGCATTGATAACATCGAGGACCGGCTTGATTATAACTCCGCCGCCGAGTCCTACAAATGACCCTAAAAGTGTCGCCAAAAAAACAACAAAACCATATAAAATTAAAACCATTTTCAAAACCTCTTTTGTATTATAACACAAAAAAACGCAACACACAATTGCTGATTATGAAAAACAAGCGATTGTATGACAAAACAACCGCTTATTTTAATCATTTAGCAAAAAATTGTTTATATTTTTTCTTCAGCAATCACTTTTATGTTCTTTTCCATAAGATCAAAGAACTTTTATGCTACAGTTTTGTCTTTTTCATTTCTCTGACACACATTGATACGGTTAGCTCACCGTTAAGAGAGGTTGCCGAAAGCAAAACATACGGCTTATATTTTACTGCACCGGTCATAAATCCGTCGATATAATCTGCAAAGTTTTCCATTTTATCCTCCTTGGATTTTCTAATAAATAAGATAACATAAAATTACATTATGTTCAATATTTTAGTTAATTGCGCTCTCTTTAACAGTTGATTTTTTTCTTGCACTTTTTTATTTTCGTGCTATAATTATATAATATTCGGAGGCATAGCTCAGTTGGTTAGAGCGCACGGTTCACATCCGTGAGGTCGAGGGTTCAAATCCCCCTTCTCTACCAAAAAGAACGACAATCTTCAACGTAAGATTGTCGTTCCTTTATATTATGAACATTACTCCTTTTTGATATTCTCTATTTCTCTATTTACGTAATCTCATTGTGACAGGATTTACACGTTATTCAACTACTGTATAGAAAAAGTATTATGATTTCGATAATTTATACTTGCTTATCAATAAGCATAAAAGCATAATCGCCGGGAAGATAATTGCCGACAAAATACCAATATGGAGATTATTGTTAAAGTTTCCCGAAACCAAACCGGCAAGAGAGTAGGACCGCCGGAGCATCCGAGATCTCCCGCAAGAGCCAACATTGCAAACATAACAGTGCCGCCTCTTTTGATTGCTGCAGAAGATTTGCTGAACGTGCCCGGCCATAATACGCCGACAGAAAATCCGCATAAAGCGCAGCCTATAAGACCTATTGCAGGAACGGGAATCAACGCAATACATAGATATGAAATAACGCAAAGGCACGCTGAAAAAAACATACACTTATTGAGATTTAATTTATCACCGAATTTGCCGTATAACAAACGTGAAGTTCCCATAAGAGCGGCGAAAGCAAGCGGTCCTGCGAGATCACCGACGGTTTTGCTGACTCCGAGACCTTGCTCCGCAAATGTTGACGCCCATTGACTTACTGCCTGTTCGCTGGCTCCGGAACACACCATCATTATCATCATTAGCCAAAAAACCTTGTTGCGGCAAAGTTCCTTTAGCGTTAATCCTTTTTCCCCTTCCTCCTGCAAAGAATATATAGGTACCTGTGTAAAGAATATGGCGTTTACTATTGGGATTAAAGCCCAAAATATCGCTAATATTCTCCAATTTGATATACCGAAAGCCGTAAAAAACAGCGTTGAGAGCAAAACTACCGCCATATGTCCCCAACAGTAAAATGAATGAAGTAAGCTCATAGCTTTTTCTTTTTGTTTTCGGTAGGGCACGCCTCCATAATCGGGCTTACCAAAACCTCAAGTAACCCGCCGCCGACGGCATATATGATAACAGCTATTAAAAGCCCTACAAAAGGCGATGCAAATACCTCGGGAAGTACCGTTAACAAAATCAGACCGACCGCGGCAAACACGTGCGATAATACAGCCGATGCCCGATAACCTATTTTATCGATAAATCCTGCCGATAAGAGGTCAATCAGCAGCTGTATGACAAAGTTAACCGTAATCAGAGCGGTTATCTGCGATAACGGTATATCAAATGTTTTTTGAAACGTTACAAATAAAAGCGGCGCAAAATTATTAACAATTGCTTGCACAATATACCCGGTAAAGCAAGCACACATTGTTGATTTATAACTTTTTTTCATCGTTCGGAACCTCATAAAAAATCTTTGTACATTTTATAATAAAAGTGCAAATAAATCAATAACGTACCGATAAAAATCCCGACAGATAACAGCTCTGTCGGGATTTAATGTTTTTATAGTATTATAAAATCAAAGTTTCATAGCTACGTCCCAAGCACGCCATATAACGGTACGCAAGTTACCGACGTGATCCGCGTCGCCAACCAAATGGACATTTTTGCTCTCGGGGAACAAAGGCATTGAATGATAACCTACAGACAAAATAACTGAATCGGCAGATATTTTTTGTGTTTTACCGTCGCTTGTTTCAACAATTACTCCGTCCTTTAATATCTCTTTAACCTTTGTATTAAGATAAACAGGAGCTTTTTTGTATTTTAACATTTCTCTGAGAAACGATGAATTGGCAAGGCAAACGCCCTTAACTGCTATAAGGTCATTTTTCATTTCGATAACAGTCGGCTTTTTGCCTTTGAGGATTAAGTCGTAAGCAATTTCGCAGCCGGTTAAGCCGCCGCCGATAATTGCAACATCCTCCCCTACATCTATGCCGTCAAGATATGTTGTTGCGTCCATTGCATACTCAATTCCCGGAATCGGAGGTTTATTAGCTGCCGAGCCGGTAGCAACAATAATCTCGTCTGCAGAAATATCCGAAAATCTTTTAATCTCACTGTTAAGCTTAACTGTTACGGACGAATTATTTATTGCTCGCCTGTACCATTCAATTAAATCACGGTCTTTCTCCTTAAATGAAGGAGCGGCAGCTTCAATAAATATACCTCCGAGTCTATCGGTCTTTTCATAAAGAGTAACGGCATGACCGCGTGCAGCGGCAACTAAAGCAGTCTCCATACCTCCGATACCGCCACCGATAACAGCAACGGATTTTGAAACTCTTGCCGGGACAATCTTATACTTCTTTGACTGCATTGTCATCGGATTAAGCGCGCAGCGAGACATATTCGAAGTGTCATCCATATCTTGAATATTCGGCACACCCTCATAATGTGCCATATTAAAGCAGGCGTTATGACAGCAAATACACGGCTTGATAATCTTCTTCTCTGTCTTCCATCAGTTTTGTAACCCATGCGGGATCGGTAAGAAACTGTCTTGCAAATCCGACAGCGTCAATTTTATTTTTTTCTTTAACGGCGCTCGCTCCCTCTTGAGGAGTCATTCTGCTTAAGACAAACAAAAACAACAGGTATGTCGACAAACTTTTTTATATGTTCTACATCTTCCAAATTACAGTTCTCCGGCATATATCCGGGAGGATGAGCCCAATACCACGCGTCGTATGTACCGTTGTCGCAGTTGAGCATATCATAACCTGCGTCCTGCAAGTATTTTGCGGCACGCTCAGATTCTTCCATATCTCTGCCGACTTCCGTATACTCTTCGCCGGGCAATGCCCCTTGGCGGAATCCCTTGGTCTTTGAAACAACCGAATATCTGAGGGAAACCGGGAATTCTTTTTCGCACGCCTTTTTACGGCTTTTTACTATTTCAACAGGGAAACGGTAACGGTTTTCAAAAGAACCGCCGTATTCGTCCGTACGCTGATTGGTATATTTCATCGTGAACTGGTCAAGCAAATAGCCCTCATGCACAGCGTGAATTTCAATGCCATCCACTCCTGCTTCCTTACATAATTTAGCGGTTTTCGCAAAAGCGTCAATCATTTCGTCGATTTCCTTGATTGTTAAGGCTCTCGACGGGACCTTATCGCTCCATCTGTTCGGATTGGGAGATGCGCTTGCACAAAGGTACTCAACATCAAGAATGGGCTTTGCAAGCACACGTAAAGCTTTGTTGCAATATACCTTTTCCATTAGGTCATTTACTGCCATAGAACGACCAAAGCCTGCCGTTAACTGTATAAAAAAAGCTTTGCGCCGGTTTTATGGTACTCTTCCATAAAAGCTTTAAGCTGCTTGAATTTCCCTGTATTCTGATATAACCATTTACCACCGAAGGTGTCGCGTATAGGTGCTATTCCGGGCAAAATCAAGCCGACATTGTTTTTAGCTCTTTCAAGTAAAAAATTTTTGCGCGGCCTCTTTGTCAAAATGGTTAGGCTCCATCCAGCCGAATATAGAAGTACCGCCCATTGAGCATTGAACAATACGGTTTTTAATTTCTACATTACCTATGTGCCATGGCGTAAACAACGCCTCATATTCTTGTTTCATATTATCACCGTCCTATAAAATTTTACAATCGTTATTCTACCGTGACGAGTCCGTCATCCCCGATTGAAACCGTCATACCGTCCTTAACATAGTCAAGAAATTCATCACCGAGCATATCAACTACCGGCATAGACGCATTTGTCCAATTTGCCGCAAGTATCGCACCGGAGGCAGCAAGCGAATCAATCGGCTTAGAGAACAACATACAAGCTGGCTGCTTAGATAGAGCACAAGCTGCATAAAGTACCATTCCACCTGTTGTTGAACCGATGGTTTCCGGTAAACAAAGCGCTTTGCCTATCATGGGCTTTTTATAAATATCACTGTTATTTTGGTCACCGCACTTAACCTGCTTATCGCCGAACATCAAAGCCATTTGAAAGCTTGCAAGCGTATTAAAACCACCGTGTGAAACGAGGGCTTCAGCTTTAACTCTGCCGGGAGTAACAACGCGACCTTTAAATGATTTACTCATCTTATTTGCCCTCCTTTGTTATAATACGTACAATTTCGTCATCAGAATAAAACTTTGCGCTTGTATATGTACGAAGCTTATTTGATGAAGTAATAACAGGCATCTTCTTTGATAACGGATTGTTCATATACATAAGCGGGCAAATATAGCTCAATATAACGCCGGTATTTTTAAGTCGCTCGGCATACTCGGTTTTGTTAAACTCTTCTATTATATCCGGAGCGGATGTAAATACCGTCGGAACAAGAACCTTTTTATTTCCTGACTCCTTTAAGCCGTTTTCAACGCGTTCCGTCCACATTTCAAGTTGTTTCAATGTCATATGTGGGCAGCCCATAAAGCAAAGCTTAGGCGTTGCATTCGGGTCTTTCCAAATACAAGGATAACTGTTTTTAACTCGCTCGAGCTCCGCGTCATCAATAATGTATGTAGGCGCGTTATCCCTTAAAAGCTTTTTACCATAGTCAACGGCTTCCGGCGTCAGGTTTTCTATATGATACAGACCGACAGAGCCGTTGGATGCTGTTGCGGCACCGAAATCCTTGAGATAGGCACAAGCCTCGTCGTTCAATTCGGTTCCTATCCATTTATCAAGGCCCCTTATATAAGGTACTTTTTCCATTACCTTCATTCCTATGGCAGAACCGAGTATCTGGGCCTCAGGCTTTTTGGTTGTTTTAATTTCTATTATCCAATCTGCTTTTCTGCCTTCATCGGTAAGCAATCCAAATTCAGGAACAAATCCTGCTATTGAACCCATCAACTCAATAATACCTGAATTTCTGTTGCACCTTGCTCCGAGAACGCTGTTGGCATATACAACAGCCGAGGACTCAGCCCAGGACAGAATTTCGCCGCGTTTAGGAGTATTACCAACCTCCGGAAGATAACAGGCGCACGTATACGCCTTATCACCCATAAGTCCGAAGTGTTTGAGCTGTGACTCATACCTCTCTTGCTGACTGTACATAAACTTAAATACAATGTCCTGCAAAAATGATGACGGAACGTTTTTGTCAAGCGGTCTCGGGTCAGCCGAAAATGGCTGCTTACTGACAGCACCGGCTTCAAGAAGAGTATCATACAGCTCATATATTGGCTTCATAACCCCTATTCCGAAGCTGATAACTGTATGCCCATACTTGCTTGTAACTGGAACCATACGCTCTGCGCCGAAGGCTTCACCGTACATAACAAGAGTTTTCATAACCTTTGCCATGGTTTCGCCTTTTTCGCCGTCCAAAAGCGCTTGTTGCTCTTTTGTTAAGACCATAAATAACAACCCCTTTTTATATTTTTGCGTTAATTACAGCAAATTATATAAATTACACTTGCTCAGCATCAACATTTTGTTAATTATATCACAAGCGATGCCCCGGATTTCAATATAAAAGAATAGCGGCGATAAAAAAATCCGCGGATTTTGCATCATTTATTCATAATATTCAATATTATAAATTGTTTTTTTTCTCTTGCATATGAATAATATGCTGAATATTTTCCTAAACAAGTGAATTTTGTTTATTTTTTACAGGCTTAATGATATACTAAAAATGCAACGCGTACAAAATACGTACAACAGCAATCAAAGAAAGGATGAAACAAATGAACACATACGGATTTACAAAGAAAATAGCCTTGGTCGGCACCGGTTTTTTGTAGGAATGAGTTTTGCATACGCTATGCTTTGCGAAAGTGTTTGCGACGAGCTTGTGTTGATTGATGTAAACAAACAAAAAGCTGAAGGAGAAGCCATGGACCTTAATCACGGTTTATCCTTTGCTAAAACAAATATGAAGATATATGCAGGCTCTTATACCGATTGCAGAGATGCGGACATAGTAGTTATATGCGCCGGCGTAGGTCAAAAGCCAGGAGAAGACAGGCTGTCATTGCTTCAACGAAACACAGAGGTTTTCAAAACAATAATTTCTCCTATAATATATTCGGGTTTTAACGGAATTTTCCTTGTTGCAACCAATCCCGTTGACATTATGACTAAGATAACATGGCAGCTTTCGGGATTCGACTGCAAAAAAGTTATAGGCACCGGTACTACGCTTGATACGGCAAGACTTCGTTATCTTCTCGGCGATTATTTTAACGTTGACCCGAAAAATGTTCACGCATACGTTATCGGCGAGCACGGAGACAGCGAGATGGTACCTTGGTCGCAAGCTTTCGTCGGCACAAAAAGCATAATGAGCATTGTTGAAAACAATCCGGATAGATTCAAGCTTACCGACCTTGATGAAATAGCAAAAAGATGTTACAGGAGCTGCACAAAAATTATAGAAGCAAAAAAAGCCACCTATTACGGAATAGGAATGGCTTTGGTAAGAATCGTAAAAGCTATATTCGGCGATGAAAAAAGCGTATTAACCGTTTCTTCAATGTTCCGCGGAGAATATGACATCAACGGAGTATATGCTTAGATACCGAGCATTATAGGAAGAGACGGAGTCAGAGAAATAGTTACTCTTGACATAACAGCTGAAGAAGAAAAAGAAGCTCAAGAATCCTGTGAGCTTCTCAAAAATGCAAGCGAAGGCATCAAAATCTGATTATACTTCGCGTACCGTTTGAAATGTATAACCGTTATTGGTTAAATATTCAATATCATTGATTGCCGCAGCGGCGCCGTTAACTGTTGAGTACATGGCGTCCTCGGCAATTTTTGTTTCTATACCGGTTTCGTTTTCAACAAGCTTATCCATTCCCCACAAAAGAGAAGTGCCGCCTGTCAAAGTAACTCCGTTATCCGAAATGTCTCCAACAAGCTCAGGAGGTGTTTTTTCCAACACATCTTTTATACCTTGTATCATCATATTTATTTGCTCGCTTATTGAGTCAAAAATCTCAGTGGAAGTAACTTCAAAGGATATAGGCATATTGTCAAGGCAGCTTTTGCCGGAGGCTATAACCGCAAGCTCCTCTTCACGCGGAACAGCACTACCCAAGCATATTTTCAGTCTTTCAGCAGTTTGAGGACCGATTAAAATATCACGATTTTTCTTTAAATAACGCATTATTGCCTCATCAATTGAAATTCCGCCTATTTTCAGCGACTTAGCCACAGCAATACTGCCCATGGTTACAACCGAAACATCGATTGAGCCGCCGCCCATATTTACAAGCAATCTGCCGGAAAGAGAGTCATTTTTTATTCCGATGCCGACGGCAGAAGCAAGTGATTCTTCAATCGGCAAGCACGCCCGGCACCCCTGCCGTAACAACATCTAGAAAGTACGTCTTTCAAGCCCCGTAGCTCCGCTCGGTATCGATATTACGACATTCGGCTTTATAACGCTGTTTTTTAAAATCTTTTGCAAATAATACTTCAGTATATGCTCTGCCATAGTATAATTAGAGATAATACCTCCTACAATCGGACTTATAACCTCAATACTATCATCTGTTCTACCATTTATAGTGTATGCCGCATTGCCTATTGCTATCGGCATACCGGTTTCAACATCAACAGCAATCATAGTAGGCTCATCAAGAATGACACCTTTCCCTGGACATATAATTCCGTTGAGGAAGAACCAAAGTCAATTGCTATATTTGTTCCTATCATTCTTAATCACCTACCTACAATTTTATTATTTAATATTTTATCACAGCGAATAAAAAAGTAAATTAAAAACGTCCGCAAATTCGCAGAAAAAAGCCCGATGCAACAGCACCGGGCTTTAAACTGATTGAATTACAGCAGAGAGTTTTCTTCAATAACATCGACGCCGTTTTCCTTAAGGTGCTCGCAAGCTTTTTCGTTATTATCAACTCTGAAAATAACATAGGCATGCCCTTCTTCCGGAGTTAAGAAAGCATAAGCATATTCAACATTTTCTCCTGCATCGGAAAGAAGCTTGACAACTTTGGCAAAAGCACCGGTAACATCCGGAATAGAAATCCCGACAACCTCTGTTATGGAAACGGCAACACCGTGTTCCTTCAATACTTTTGCAGCCTTATCGGTATCCGACACAATAAGTCTCAAAATGCCGAAATCCGTTGTATCGGCAATTGAAAAAGCACGGATGCTTATTCCGCCGTCAGCCAAAAAGCCCGTAATATCGGCAAGCCTGCCGGGTTTGTTTTCAACAAAAACTGAGATCTGCTTAATTGCCATAACATTTGCCTCCTTAAATGTGTCTATTATCTATTACTCTTACTGCCTTGCCCTCCGAACGAGGAAGAGAGCGAGGTTCAACAAGCTTAATAATTGCAGAGATACCGAGAGTTGCATGCATTGCGTCTTTAATCCTTTTCTCCTGTTCTTCAATCACACGAACCGAGTCAGAGAAAAAGAGCATCCGACATTTCAATTTTGACCGTCATTATGTCAAGATTATTCTTTCGATCAACAACTTATTTGATAATTCGGCTCCATGCCGAGAGACAGAATTACATGCTCAATTTGTGACGGGAAAACATTAACGCCTCTGATTATGAGCATATCGTCGCATCTGCCCTTGGGTTTAAGCATTTTAACAAGCGTTCTTCCGCAAGCACATTTTTCGTGAGTAAGGGCGGAAATATCATGTGTTCTGTACCTCACTAAAGGAAGGGCTTCTTTCCCAATGCACGTAAACACAAGCTCGCCGAATACTCCGTCCGGCAAAACTTCAAGCGTATCAGGATCAACAATCTCGGGATAAAAATAATCTTCGTTAATATGCATACCGTTTTGCTCAGAGCATTCAAAAGCGACGCCGGGTCCTGCAATTTCTGAAAGACCGTAAATATCATAAGCTTTGATATTAAGTGACCTTTCGATTTCCTTGCGCATATTTTCACTCCATGCTTCCGCACCGAAAATCCCCACTCTTAAAGGCAACTTCGTGGAATCGACACCGGCAGCTTTCAGTGATTCGCCGATATACATGGCATACGACGGAGTACAGCAAATAATGTCTGAACCGAAATCCTGCAAAATTTGCATCTGTCTGTTAGTATTGCCTGACGAAACGGGAATAGCAGTTGCACCAAGCTTTTCTGCGGCATAATGAAGTCCGAGGCCGCCCGTAAAAAGGCCGTAGCCATAAGATATATGTATATAATCTCCTTTTGTAGCACCTGCTGCCGATAAAGCTCGTGCAGCACTTTCGCTCCAAATGGAAATGTCATGCTTGGTATAACCTACAACAGTCTGTTTGCCTGTCGTTCCCGAAGAAGCGTGAACTCGCACAAGCTTTTCTTTCGGAACGGCAAAAAGGCCGAAAGGATAATTATCGCGAAGGTCCTGTTTAATCGTAAAAGGCAGCTTAGTTATATCCGCTATTGATTTAATATCACCGGGCAGAAGACCGATCTCATCAAACTTCTGCTTATAAAAGGGCACGTGCTTGTAGCAGTTTTCAACCATTTTAATCAGTCTTGCAGACTGTATAGCAGTAAGATAATCTCTTGAAGCGGTTTCAATGTCCGGGGTGAAATAGTTTTGCATTTGAATATCTCCGTTCTTTTTTACTTATTATAATTGTAACCGAGGTCAAATGCTTTGAGATTCATCTCAAGGAATTTCTCAGGTACAGTATTCTTAATAGCGTTAATCCAAACATCACGATTCAAATCCATATGTGAGGCCATAACACCGATAAGAACGACATTTACGGCTTTGGCAGAGCCTGCCGAGACAGCCAGAGAAAGTGCATCAAGATTCGTAGTTTTTGCTCCTGCTTTATTAATAGCATCAAGTACACCGTCAGGATAAATCGAATTGCCGATTATTACCGACATCGGGTCGATTTTTTGCGTGTTTATTATAAGTGTTCCGTCTTTTTTAAGATACTGAAGCCATCTTGCAGCTTCAAGCTGCTCAAATGCAAGAATCAAATCGGCTTCGCCCTCATTAACTATGGGTGAATTAACTTTTGAACCGTATTTTACATAAGTAACAACCGATCCGCCGCGCTGACTCATACCGTGTACTTCTGAGACCTTAACGTCGAAGCCGTTACTTATAAGCGCCGCGCCAAGTATTCTGCTTGCAAGAAGAGTGCCCTGTCCGCCGACTCCGACAATCATAATACTTTTTGTTTCCATGTTATTTGCCCTCCTCTATTGCGTCAAATTTGCAGAGCTGACTGCATACATTACAGCCGACGCATTGTGTAAAATCAATCTCCGACTTTCCGTCTCTCATGCTGATAGCCGGACAGCCAATCTTCATACACATTTTACAACCGACGCATTTATCTTTGTTTATCTTAAGCGGAGGATTATGTTTAACATATTTTAAAAGAGCGCAAGGTCTTCTTGAAATTACAACAGACGGTTCGTCTGCGGCAACTTCCTCACGGATTACATCTTCACACTCTTTAAGGTTATACGGGTCTACTACTCTGACTCTGTCGATACCGACAGCCTTTGCAAGAAGCTCTAAGCTGACTGCGGTAGTTGGGTCGCCCTTAATTGTCTTTCCTGTAGTCGGATTGTCCTGGTGACCGGTCATACCCGTAATGCTGTTATCAAGTATGATAACGGTTGAGTTACTTTGATTATAAGCAATATCAATAAGTCCTGTAATACCGGAATGAATAAACGTTGAATCGCCGATAACCGCTACAGAGTTCTTGCAGTTGTTTTCATCAGCCTTATTCCTGCCGTGAAGCGCAGATACCGAAGCACCCATACAAACACAGGTATCCATCATACCGATAGGTGGAAGTGCACCGAGAGTATAGCAGCCTATATCGCCGCTTACCGTCAATTTTAACTTTTTCAGCGCATAATAAAGACCTCTATGAGGACAACCGGCACAAAGCACGGGCGGACGTGCAGGAATATCAATATCCGCTTTCATAGTCGGCTTTGTTTCACCGAAAATGACTTTTGCTATAAGGTTCTGTGAAAGTATTCACCTTGTAATGTGAATTCGTCTTTACCTATAACATCTATTCCTATCTGCTTGCAATGCTCCTCAATAAACGGGTCAAGCTCTTCAAGAACATAGACCTTGTCACAGTTAGCGGCAAAGTTCTTAATAAGTTCAATCGGAAGCGGATTTACACAGCCGAGTTTAAGATACGAAACGCGGTCGCCCAATGCCTCTTTTGCATATTGATAGCAAATACCGGAAGAGATAACACCGATTTTCTTATCGTTATATTCAACGGTATTTATAGAGGCGGTTTCAGCCCATTCGCGCTCTGCAACCATTCTGTCCTCTACAACAATATGTCTTTTCTTTGCCATGGCAGGCATCATAACATATTTACCCGGATTTTTAACATATTCCTTAACGCCTATATCGTTTCTTTCACCGATATTAACTATACTTCTTGAATGGGCGACTCTTGTTGTCAATCTTAATATGACGGGAGTATCAAACTTTTCGGAAAGCTCATAAGCCGCTTTGGCATACTCGAGACATTCCTCGGAGTCCGACGGCTCAAGCATCAATAACTTAGCTGCCTTAGCATAGTGGCGGCTGTCCTGTTCATTCTGTGAGGAATGCATCCCCGGATCATCGGCAACAGCTATAACCATACCTGCATTAACACCTGTATAAGAAGCGGTAAACAGCGGATCGGCAGCTACATTTAACCCAACGTGTTTCATACCGCAGAAAGAACGTGCGCCGGCGATAGATGAACCGACAGCAACCTCCATGGCTACTTTTTCGTTAGGAGCCCATTCACTGTAAACATCATCATATTTTGCGATGCATTCCGTTATTTCTGTGCTTGGCGTACCGGGATAACTTGAAGCTACCCTAAGGCCGCCCTCGTAAAGTCCGCGGGCAACAGCCTCATTACCGATTAAAAGTTTTTTACTCATTATTTCACCCCAAATTAGTCTTTTTCGTGTCTTAAATCTATCACTCTTTTTGCTTTTCCGACAAATCTCTCAATTGTCATCGGCTCTACAATGCTGACCTTACACTGAATGCCGAGAACCGTATGAAGATTATGTTTTATGGAATTCTGGAGATCCTGAATCATACCGAAACTTTCAAGAAGAGAATTATCGGAAAGCTCAACCTGAACTTCAAGAGTATCCGCAAAGCCTTCTCTTCTGACGATAAGCTGATAATGCGGACTGACATTTTTCATTCCGACAAGTACGCTCTCAATTTGTGACGGGAATACGTTAACTCCGCGTATTTTAAGCATATCGTCGCTTCTGCCCTTAATTTTTTTCCATCCTAGCAAATGTTCTTCCACATTTGCAGGGTTCATATATAACATTGGAAATGTCTCTTGTTCTGTACCTCAATAACGGGAAAGCTTCCTTAGAAAGCGGCGTTACAATAAGTTCACCGTCTTCACCCTCGTCAACGGGTTCAAGAGTTTCCGGGTCAACAACCTCAACAAGGAAATGGTCCTCGTTAATGTGAAGGCCGCATCTCTCGGTACATTCACCCGAAACACCCGGACCTAAAAGCTCACTCATTCCGTAGTTATCGGTTGCAAAAAGTCCCCAGCCTTTTTCGATTTGTGTTCTCATTTCCGGTGTGCATCCTTCGGAACCGAAAAGACCGAGACGCAGATGATAATCACTCATTGGATATTCGAGTTTTTTTTGCGGTTTCTGCCATATAAAGGGCATACGAAGGTGTAGCTACAAGCGCGGTGGTCCTAAAATCGCGCATAAACATAAGAGCTTTTTCCGTATTGCCGCTCGAATTCGGAACAACGGCACATCCTATTTTTTCAAGACCGAAATGAAGCCCAAGAGCACCGGTAAACATACCATAACCGAAAGAAATCTGAACTATATCTTCTTTTGTTGCCCCTGCCGCTACGGCGATACGAGCAACACAATCCGACCACATATCAAGGTCTTTTTTTGTATACCCTACAACGGTCGGTTTACCGGTAGTGCCGGATGAAGCATGGATTCTTGACAATATCGCTCATGGGCACTGCAAACATCCCAAACGGATAATTGTCTCGCAAATCTGCCTTAGTTGTAGGAGGTATGTACTTAATGTCAGAAAGAGACTTGATTTTATCAGCCGTAACATGAGCTTCATCAAGCTTTTTTGTGTAGAAAGGAACATTATGATAACAATAATCTACCATATGACGAAGCTTTTCGAGCTGAAGAGCCTCAATATCCTTTCTTTTCATTGTTTCGACATCTTTTTGAAAAAACATTTTACCATTTCCAATCTTCTGAATTTATACAGACAACAAGCCGCAGTTATCAGCTGCGGCAGAATATATAAATTTAAATAATTATAGCATAATTATTCGTTGTCTACAACACCATTATAAAAGAATTCGACATTTTCTTTATCTGTTTTGTTTTTTGTAACAAAGCTTACAACAAGGCACATAATTATTGAAGCTATCATAGCTATGCACGCATAAAGAGGCCCTTGTGCAAGTAATTTTAAAAAACAAGACCACTATTTACACCGCAGAGGTTAAGTATTTTGCATCCGGCAGGAATTATCGCAATTACAAATCCGGTTATAATGCCTGCCCACGCGCCCTGCTTATTAAGCTTTTTACTGTACAGAGCGAGTACATACGGAGCAAGGAACGAGCCCGAGATTATGCCCCAAGAATAACTCATCATATCAAGTATCGGGGTCTTTGTATTTGCGACCACATAAGAAAGCATAATAAACAGCACGCATAAAATTTTTGTAAGCCTGCTTTTTCCTTTATCGTCAATATCAGGCTTTATTTTCGTCGCAACAAGATCAATGGTAAGCGTAGAGCTTGCCGAAAGAGTTATGGAACAAAGCGTCGAAACCGAAGCCGACAGCAAAAGCACAACTATTATTCCGAGAAGTATTGAAGAAAGATTAGCGGCTTTAAGCATATTAGGTACAATGTAATCGGCTGACGGCATATCTACACCTACCGTAAAGAAGCGATGGCAAAGTGAACCGATAAAGTATCCGCCGCCCGCAACAAGCAATGCAAAAAAGGTTGATATAACAACTCCCCTTTTCGCCTGTTTGTCGTCCTTTATACCAAAGTATTTCTGTATCATTTGCGGAAGTCCCCATGTACCGAAGCTCGTCATAAGAACCGTTGCCATAAGCGAAACCCATTGCGAACCGTTTAATTTCGGCAGACCTGCGTCTGTATGCGCATATTCAATTAGGCCGTCAATTCCGCCTACCTTATCACATCTTACAATTGCAACTATCAGGAAAACAACACCGAACATCATAACAATACCCTGCACAAAATCGGCACGTGCCTGTACAAGATAGCCACCGAGAGTTACCAAAAGTATTGCAAGAACGGCAATTATTATAAGGAAAATCGTATCGTCTATTCCGAGTAAAACATCAGCAACGCTGGCAAGACCGCTGTAAACTGATGCCGAATACGGAATAAGAAATACAAAGATAACCACAGCCGAAAAAATTCTCATGGCTCTGCTGTTATATCTTTTTTCAAAGAAATCGGGCATTGTATGTATTTTAAGTCTTCCGGAAATCTCGCGCGTTCTTCTCGCTAATACGAGCCATGCGAGTAATGAGCCGAAAACAGCATTTCCGAGACCTGCAAGAACGCCCCAAAGTCCAAAGCTGAGACCTGTTTTGCCTGCATATCCTACAAACATTACAGCCGAAAAATAAGCTGTTCCGTAAGACAATGCCGAAAGCCACGCGCCCGCATTTCTGCCGCCTACCGTCAAATCGGCAATGCTTTTTGCCTTTCTGCCTTCCACAATACCTATTACAACAAGACAAATTATGTATGCTGCAATGGTAATCCATAAAACGGTGTTATTTTCCATCTCTTCATTCCTCTTTAATGATTTTGTGCTTTAAAGCTTTTATCTGTTAAAGCGTAATGGCATAATTGTAACCTCTTAACCGAAATTAGTCAAGAGGTTATTTTATTTATTATAAATTTAACAGCCTTTTTCAGCGTTACCCGACAATATTTTCTCTTCATCCCGAGCATTTAATCCAAGACTTTTAATAAAGTTAACTTCATTAACAGAAGAACTCCAAGGCATATCACTGCCGAACAAAAAATCCTATCGGGAGAATGTTTGTCGATAATTTCTTTTGCGTATCGCGGAGGCATTTTGCCCGATGAAAACGCGGTATCAAGATAAATATCGGTGCCGCAGAGAACATCATAAACTTCTTTCCACAGAAGATATCCGCCGAAATGTGCGGCAACAACCGGTGCGTCACCGAAAGCGTCTAAGACTCTCAAAAGCATCGTAGGTGTGCAATGCACCGGCTCCGGAAATCCTATATCAACACCTGCGTGAAATACGGTAATAAAGCCAAGCTCCGAAATCTTTTTATAAATCGGCAGCATACGTTTTTCGTCCACAAAAAGCCCTGATAGTCGGGATGAAGTTTAATTCCTTTTATACCTAAGCAGCTTTTAACCTTTCCAATTCGTCGAAAAACATCGGGGCTGTCGGGATGGACGCTTCCGAAGGGAATTATTCTGTCACTTTCAAGAAGCGAAACAGCAAAGTCGTTAACACTTTTTGCTGATGCGTATTAGTAGAAAAATGTTGAGGGCAACCGCTTTGTCTATACCGTTTTTACTAAGAAACGATTCAAGACCGTCAACGGTTGCATCATAAACAGGCTCCATACCACCTGAACCCGCAGCAAGCTTAGGAAGTGCCTTAGCCGCAACTTTATCGGGAAAAACATGAGTATGGAAATCTATAATCAAACAATCACTTCTTTCTGAATTGCTGTTTAAGTCGCTGATCCTTTGCGAGTATACGTTTACGGAGCCTTAAAGATTCGGGAGTGACCTCCAAAAGTTCATCATCTTTGATAAACTCCATACACTGTTCAAGGCTGAGCACGGTATGAGGAACAAGACGAAGTGCATCGTCAGAGCCTGCCGCACGGGTATTTGTCATCTGCTTCTTTTTGCAAACATTACATTACAAACAATATCCTCGTTTCGTGAGCTTTCGCCGACAATCATACCCTCGTAAACTTCAACACCGGGACCTATGAAAAGTCGACCTCTGTCCTGCGTATTAAACAGACCGTAGCCTGTGCTCTCGCCTGTTTCATGAGCGATTATCGAACCACGCTCACGGGTTTCAATATCGCCCTTGTAAGGCTCATATCCCGAAAACACGTTATTCATAATGCCGTTACCGTTGGTATCTGTCATAAACTCGGAACGATAACCGATAAGACCTCTTGCAGGTATTTTAAATTCCAGATGTGTTGAACCGCCGTCGCGCGTTCCCATATTCTCGAGTTCGCCTCTTCTGGAGCCTATTTTCTGCATTACAGTCCCTACATATTCCTCGGGTACCTCAATTATCAAAAGTTCAATAGGCTCTAAAAGCTGCCCGTTTTCAACCTTTGTGATAACCTGCGGACGAGAAACCTGAAACTCATATCCCTGACGTCTCATTGTCTCAATAAGAATAGAAAGATGTAGTTCGCCTCTGCCGGAAACCTTAAAGCAGTCTGTGGAATCAGTCTCCTCAACCTTCATGCTGACATTAGTTTCAACTTCTTTAAACAATCTGTCACGAAGATTGCGAGAAGTGACAAATTTTCCTTCTCTTCCTGCAAACGGACTGTCATTTACCATAAAGTTCATTGAAAGAGTAGGCTCGTCTATTTTAACAAAAGGCAATGGTTCTACACATTCGGGGTCACATATAGTTTCCCCGATATTGAGATCCGCTATACCGGAAACACAAATAATATCTCCTGCAGCAGCCTCATTAACTTCAACTCTTTTAAGACCTTCAAACTGATAAAGGCGAGAGATTTTTACATTCTCCTGCGTACCGTCTGTTCTGCAGAGCACGACTTTATCATTAACCGTTATTCTGCCGCGCTGGACTCTGCCGACACCTATACGTCCGATATAATCATCATAATCCAAGCTTGAGAAAAGACACTGAAGCGGATCGTCAACATCGCCCTCAGGCGGCTGAATTTCACTGATAATTTCTTCAAAAAGCGGTCGCATATCACCGCTTCTGTCATCGGGATTATGCGATGCATATCCGTCTTTAGCGGAAGCATATATAACTGGGAACTCAAGCTGATCGTCATTCGCGCCGAGTTCAATAAACAAGTCAAGGACCTCGTCTATAACTTCGGCAGGACGAGCCCCCGGCCTGTCAATCTTATTAACAACAACTACTACTTTTTTATTAAGTGCAAGTGCCTTTTTTAAAACAAACCTTGTCTGCGGCATACAGCCCTCAAAGGCATCAACAAGCAAAAGAACACCGTCAACCATTGTGAGTATACGTTCAACCTCGCCGCCGAAATCGGCATGACCGGGAGTATCGACAATATTGATTTTTATTCCTTTATAATGAACAGATGTATTTTTGGAAAGAATGGTAATTCCGCGCTCGCGTTCAATATCATTTGAATCCATAACGCGCTCCTGAACCACCTCATTATCCCTAAATGTACCGCTCTGTCTTAAGAGCTGATCCACAAGTGTAGTTTTACCGTGGTCAACGTGAGCTATAATGGCTACGTTTCTGAGATTTTCTCTGTATTTCAAACTATTCACCCTCACAAATTTTTTCACAGTCATATATTTTACCATTACTGTTTAATATGTGCAAGCAAATTATAACACAATTGCGGCTTTACAAACGACTCAATTTTTTGTAAAATAGACAAAAAGTATCCGGATGTGTTAATTTTGTTAAAATCAATTAAAGAACAGTCTCATCACTTGAAAAAATTTTTATCGATTCAGATGTATCGGACCTCACGGAGTTAAAGCATTTTTCAATGCTGAAAAATGAAAAAAAGTCTTTTCAAATAGCTTTAGATATAACTGATAGTGAATTTATAAATATTGATATAGCCTCCTCGCTAAATGATTTTCTTAACATCTCAGTTGTCAAAAACGTGCCTAGCAACTTGGCGGCACCGAAAAAGAACCGATAACTTTTACATAAAAAAAGTACCGGGACTATATCCAGATCTTTTTACTTCCTGTTTCCGAAGGCTGTTCTTTTGACTCTTCCGGAACCTTCGCCTTTTGGATTGAAATTTCACCTAGCGGGGAAAAACTTTTACCGAGCGGCAACCACAATATCGCAATAACAACGAGAACAAAAAGCACCACATATAAAACAGAGGTATCTGTCGAAGTAATTGACGCACTTTTGCCAAAGCAAACTCTTATTTACACAAATTGGATTCACACCGACTGCCTTATGACGTATTACGGCTTCAAAGCATTTACCGATGAATATTGGGAAGCATTGCGTAATTATTTAAATAAAGCCGTAAAATACGGTATGAACTGCGTTTTAACACCGATTTTCACACCGCCGCTTGATACCGAAATCGGCAAGGAACGTCCTACCGTTCAACTCGTTAAAATAAATACTGCCGGAAACGGTGCTTACTCTTTTGATTTTTCGCTATTGAAAAAGTGGATAAGCATCTCTAAAGAGTGTGGAATCGAATACTTTGAGTTGTCACACTTCTTCACACAATGGGGAGCGAAACACGCGCCTAAAATAGAAGCTTGCGTAAATGGGAAAGAGGAGAAAATCTTCGGGTGGAACACAAAAGCAACCGGAATTGAATACAAACACTTTTTACGTCAATTTGCCTTTGCGTTAAAAAGTTTTTTGCGAAAAGAAAATCTTGAAGACACTGTATTGGTTCATGTATCTGATGAGCCCCCGTTTAGTTGTCTTATGTCATATAAAAAAGCAAGCAGAATAATCCATCATCTTTTCCCGGAATACAAAATAATAGATGCGATGTCTTCTTATCCGCTTGCTAAAATTTGCAATGTTCGCTACCCGATACCTGCTAACGACTATATTGATAGCTTTATAGGAAAAACCGAAGAGCTTTGGACATATTATTGCAGCGCACAATCGTCAAAAAATGTTTCTAACAGATTTTTTTCAATGCCGTCTGTCAGGAACAGAATTCTCGGTTACCAAATGTACAAATACTCAGTCAAAGGATTTCTTCACTGGGGCTACAATTTTTACTTCAGCCAGTATTCCAGAAAGCCTATTGACCCATACAAGGTGACCGATGCCGGAAAAGCTTTTGCTTCGGGAGATTCTTTCATAGTTTATCCGGGAGATAACTTTACGCCATTAAATTCACTAAGGCTAAATGTGTTTTATGACGGACTGCAGGATATGATGGCGTTGCAGCTTTTAGAAACAAAAATCGGAAAAGAAGCCGTTGTTAAGCTTATGGAGGATTCTACAGACAAGCCTATAACCTTTTCCGAATATCCGCACAGTAATTCTTGGCTGCTTGAAAATCGCGAAAAAATAAATCAGAAAATAAAAAAATATATTTAATATCGATTCTAACCAATAATTAAAAAACGCTCTCATTTGAGAGCGTTTTTTATTACATAAACAAATACTCGAATTTTCGGCTGGTTGCCATTGAAAAGTAATTTTTTCCTGCAACTATTATATGGTCATTTACCCTAATTCCAAGCTTTTTCAGCATCAAAATAAGGGCTCGCGTCGCATCAACGTCGGCAGCAGAAGGAGCCGCAACTCCTGACGGATGATTATGTGATATAATTACCGAAGAGGAATTTGTGTTGATAGCCTCACTTACAAGCTTTCGCATATTAAGATCGGTGTAATCAGGATTACCTTCCGAAACTTCAACAAACTTTTTCACTTTGCAATTATTATCAAGACAAACAGCATAAAGCTTTTCGGTATTAGCCCCGATGAACCGCGACATAAAATATTTACCGGCAGCCTCGGCAGAATTAAGAACAATACTTTCGTTTTTGATTTTATCCTGCTCATAACGAGAAAACAGTTCCGGCATAAGCTTAATTAAGGTAGCTGTATTCTCTCCTACACCGACAACATTCATAAGCACATCTTTAGGTGCATCAAACACAGCCGAAAGAGAGCCGAATTCGTCAAGCAATCTGTGAGCAATATCATTTGTATCCTTTTGCGGAATGGAATAAAAAAAGTAAAAGTTCAAGCACATTATGGTCGGCAAAAGTTTTCAAACCTTCGTGTTCAAATCTTTTTCTTACTCTTGCTCGATGGTTTTCGTGCAAATTACGGCTTGAGTCGGACATTTTATTTTATCTTTCTACTACCGGGCTTGACAAGCGGTAATCCGCTTTCACGGCAAAGCGGACAATTAGCAGCTTCCCACGAAACAACATCAGCCGAATATACAGCCTTATACGGAACGCCGAAATCAATTTTTCCGTCGGTTCTGTCTACAATAGAACCAACACCGACAACAATACCGCCTGCTTCTTTGACAAGATTTATTACTTCTCGAACAGAGCCGCCTGTGGTCACAACATCCTCTACAACAAGAACGCGCTGACCCTTATCAATAGCAAAGCCACGTCTGAGAGTCATCTTGCCGTTTTCATCACGCTCGGTAAAAAAGTTTTTACATTTGAGAGCGCGGCTGACTTCATACGCCATTTGGACTGCTCCCATGGCGGGGCCGATTACTACTTCCACATCGTCATTTTTGAACTTATTAGCAAGATCTGCGCAGAGCTCTTCGCTGTACTTTGTATTACAGAAAATCTTTGCACACTGAAGATATTTATTTGAGTGTCTGCCTGATGTTAAAAGGAAATGTCCTTCCTGTAAAACACCTGCTTCTTTTAATACCTCAAGTACTCTTTCTTTAGAAAGCATAATTAACCTCCGAAATGTTTTTTTATATTATAACTCATATTTTCTCTTTTGAAAAGAGAAACAAGCGTAAAAAGTTCCGTTTATGATTTAAATATCCTTTTAAAGCTTTTACGCCACTTCAGCATATATAAAAAGTAATGAGACGCGTAAGAGCTATATCATAGATTAAAAACACAACATTGCCGAGAGCCAACAAAATCAAGCGGCTGCGGCACCATACTTTTTTTTCATCTCTTCAAACGGAACCTTGAATACATAGGTGACAATCAAAAACGCCAATATCATCGAGATATTAAATATTATAAATTTAACGGTCCAAGACAGTGCTTTGTTGAGTTTTTTCTCAACTATAGCCTTAATAATCGGATAGTAGCCGAAAAACATCACATACATAACGGCCGCCTCTTTATCGGCAACAAGCAACATCGAGAGCACGCCGACTACGAAATAAACACCGAAAGCCCATTTTTTGTTAACTTCAATAACTATTACAACAAGCAAAAGGCCGGCAATAGCAGGTATGGCATACGTAAGTGTCGGTATCGCCGAAGTCAAAAGCATAAGAACAATTGACAAAGCGGCAATAATACCGCCGATTGCGGTTTTCGTCGAATTTTTATAAAAGCTCTTATTCATAGCTCAGCACCATGGAATTAAATCGCCGCCCATACATTCGCAACAGCAATCGGCACACATAAGTCCCGAACAAATGTCACAAGCACTACCACCCTGTTCCTTTTTTTCATGAGAAGTACGGTATCCGCCTGATGCGTTATTATTCAAATTGTTAAAAGCATCTGTGTATTCTCGATTCTGAGGTTCCATACTGCAAGCGGTGGAGTAATTTTTATATGCTTCATCAAACCAACCGCGCCTCTGCTGAACCTGACCTTTTAAAAAATACCACTCGGCATTTCTGATATCCTTCGGAATACCGTCAAGAATCGTTTCAGCATCATCAATTCTTCCGGACCGAATTTGCGCTCTTACATCCGGATACTGTGAATTCCCATAGCCGTTATCAGCACCGTAATAACCGTTGTGTTGAGCGGAAGTGTTGTAAGAAGGACCATAAGATGCAGCGTTGTCTCCATAGCGTTCGGCCATGATGGCATCGTATGCTCTGTCAAGTTCATCCATTTTTTTCTCGGCAATATCGGAGAGCGGACTGCTCGAATAATTGTCCGACTGATACTTTCTGGATAACGTTCGGTATGCTTCTTTTATTTCATCATTTGAGGCATTTCTGCCGACACCAAGAACTCTGTACGGATCTGTATTCATTTATCTGCTCACCTCTTTATCTTTTTCAGTAATCATTTTTTGTTGATTCTCAAGACCATCAAAAATAATGTTTTCAAGAATTTCTCTATAGCATTTTATATCGAGCAAATTAAAAGCAAGCGCAGCTTCATTTGCGGTAAGCCGCAATGATTTGATTATAGGTTCACGATCAAACGCTTTGCTTTCAATCTTATATTTCTCAATGAACGGATTGTAATTATGGCTCTTTAAATCTTTTGTAATATCATCGTATGCATCGGTCAGATATACCCATCTGCCGAGGCAATAACCGACTCTTTTCGATATGAGTCTCTTTTCTTCGTTTTGTATGCCGTAAGTCATTATAGCAGCCAAAGCCTTTGCACTTGGATCGGCCGCAAGATCTGTTGATAAGGTCTTTTCATTTTCAATTTGAGCTTGTTCGTTCATATTTTTTTCTATAACGGCACACAAATTCGGATAAAGAGCTTTTGCTTTTTTATATTTTCTTTTCATATACGGTAATGCGAGTCGACAAAAAGATCTTTTGAAAAAGCCGCTGTCGTTAATACTGTCAATCAATTTAAAATACGATAAAATTACTGTAACCGACGCAACAAACTCAAACGCTTTGTCTTGCCCGCATATATAGCCGCATTTCTTTAGAGGATTAAACGGACACACACCTTTTTTTTATATTTGCAATCCGCAACTTCGGAAATTGCAGCTCTGTACAAATAAAGAAAAAAAAGTTGCATCATAGCTCAAAAGACCTCTTGCAATAACGCCGTAATGCCTTCCGAGCGCACGGCATACCGAGCAATAAGCGGCTTTATAGATTTCGTAATCTTTAATCTTAAGCTCAGGCTTATAAATCCTTACGTAGCCGAACATGCAAATCACCTCGCAGAAAGTACCGAGGACAAGTTCTCCATTATCTTTCCGGCAACCTCCGGTTTATTCATTGTATATATGTGTATGCCGCTTACGCCGTTAGATATCAAATCTATTATTTGCTCCGTGGCGTATGCTATACCGGCTTGCTTTAAAGCTTCCGGATCATCAATAAACCTGTCCATCATACGTCTGAACCGCGGCGGTAATGAGGTTTGAGAAAGAGCGCAGGAACGCTTAATTTGTTTAGCGTTAATTACAGGCATAACACCTGCTATAACCGGAACATCTATGCCCGCTTTCAATGCTCTGTAAAGAAAGCTGTACATTACGTTGTTATCAAAAAACATTTGTGTAACTAAAAAATCGACGCCGCTGTCAACTTTTATTTTTAAATTTTCAATATCCTTTTGCAGACTTTCGGCTTCCGGGTGACATTCCGGATAGCATGCAGCACCTATGCAAAAGTCACCTTTTGATTTAATAGCTTCAATCAATTCATATGCGTAATGATAATAATCGGGATTATCAGGGTCATATCCGTCCGAAAGATCTCCGCGGCGAAGAGCAAGTATATTATTAACAGCCAAAGCAGCACCGAGATCGTTTATAATTTTGTCAAGCTCTTTTTTGGTAGAAGAAGCACACGTAAGGTGAGCAAGTGCAGGAATAGAGAGGTCATTTTGTATATGAGCGGCTATTTTCGGAGTATTAACAGATGTACCCCCCGCCTGCCCCGTATGTAACGCTGATGAAGTCGGGATGATAAACGGCAAGCTTATCAACGGCGTCCTCTACCGGCTTATAAGGTGCATTATTTTTAGGCGGAAAAACTTCAAATGACGTTGACAATCCGTCGTCCTTAAATGTCTCGGTTATTAACAAAAAACGGTCACTCAAATTTACTTTTTTATATTTTAATATAATAGCATAGCAAAAAAATAATAGACAAGTAAAAACACTGATTTATCAACGAAATTTACACTTTGTTAACAAAACAATGGATAAAAAAAAAAAACCTCGGGTGAAAAGAATGTCACCTGAAGCTTTTTATAGTAAAAATCAAACATCGTTACCGAGGTTTACATGTAAAAACGAACTCTATTTTGTCACCGTTCGTCAGCTTGTAGCTTTTGCAAGAAACATTTGGCAGCACACCGTTAACCTTATACATCCATCCGCTTCCCTGACCGCAATCAAATTCTGCAAGACCGCTTATACTTCTTACATATCCTCCTGATGTAATCTGATAAGAAATGCCGTTAGCCTTTAATGTGCTTTTTAACACTTTCATAACAGAATCTCCGGTGTTAAATTCGTCTGTAACAGATTTTAGTATTACACCGTCAGACAGAATTGCGGCAGGCAAAGACACATTATGGCTGTTCGCATAGTTAACCGCATTAATACAGGTTATTGATAATGTATAAGTGTTAGCTGTATTGTTTTCAATTTGTTCCGCATCGTTGCCGACGTTATTGTTGTCGTCAGTCTCCTTAACAGTGTCGTTATCATTTTTTTGTGCTTCTGTTTGGCAGAATTTTTTCGATAGAGCGTAATTCACTCTTGCCGGTTCCGAATCAGCACTAAAGCTTTCATCGACATTTTCGGTTGCGGATTCTGTTTCACACAGCGACGTACTTTCTGTGCTGTCAACAACTGTATTTGAAACAATGCCTTCACGTTTACATGAAGACATTGAAAATGCTAATACAAAGGCTAAAACAACATAGCAGAGCCTTTTGAGATTACTGCTCTTCATTATTCTTTTTTGAAACAATAATGACACCCGAAAGTACCATTAAAGCGGCAGAAGACATTAAAATTATGTTTGAACTGCCTGTTCTCGGAATGTCGACAGTCTTAACGGTTGTTGCTTCAGGCGTTTCGGTTTTGGTAACCGATGTGGTACCTGACGTCTTATCAGAGCCGGATTCCGGAGTCGAAGCATGCTCAAATGTGTAAATGTTGACCTCGCCGTTTTTAAATCTCTCGTAGGAATTAAGAGCCATAAGCATTTGATAAGAAGAGAGTGTATTCGGCTGATTGCTGTAGTCAAGCGCCGCACCCGTAGAAGAATCGACGAACTGAGCCAATGCAGACACGGGGTTGCCGTCGGCTTTAGAATATTCGCTTCCCGTGGGATCAATTCCAAGCATGCAAAGTGCGATTATCACCTGAGAGGTGCTCTCGCCGCTTTTAGAGTTCCAAGCCACAGATCCAAAAGAACCGTCATCAAACTGTTGGGTTTTGATATAAGTGAGGGCTTTGTCAACAGAGTCTTTAACTCTTTCGTCGGTATTATAGTATTTAGCCAAGGCCTGAACTGTCATAGCGGTTGTATCAACGTCCGATGATATTCCGTATCCCGTATCTACGGTGCAATAAGGAATCCACCGTCGCTTTGCTGACCGGCTATTATTGTTTTTTTAGCATTGTGTCAAGCATCTCGGCACTTATATTTTCCTCTGCAAAGTTAAGAGCCGTAAGAGGATAAGTAATGCTGCTCATATAGATTTGCGAGGAATAATCAACTGACTTCAGTGCGGAAATTAGGTCTTTTCCTCCGATATTTTCAGGATCCAATCCATATGCTTTAACCGAGAGCGTAATTCTTGCTAAATCACTCGGCTTTAATGACGCATAATTTTCTTTTGACTGCGTTATTTATGTATTCCGAATATTCCGGATATACATCTTTTCGCCGCACCTTGAAAGTACAAAAACAGTCCAATCGGCGTCATTGTCAACAACCGAGGTATCCGAAAAATCAAATTGTGTGTTTTCGGGATTTGAAAGATATTTTTTAAGACCCGACGAAAGGCCCTTTGTGTCCGCAGCAAAAACAGTAACAGTCAATACCGAAACGGCAACAATTACCGATATTAACGCTGCAAAAAAATTTACTTGTTTTTCTTTTTCATAGTGAAAACTCCTTTATAAATCTCACAGATAAATATTTTTTAGTAAATATCTGTAAAAAGTCTTTACAAACGAATCGCTTAGGTTCTGCCTGTACGCCCGCCCTTCCTGATTATTTCTTTGTGAATCGCTGAGGCTTTCATGAACATCTTCGGATTTTTCATCAAAGTTTTTGATTATGAGTGCCTTCTTAACCGACAAAGCCGTCGGCAGAGCACTTTTATCGCGCAATTTAAATGCTTAATACCATCAGTATCAATATATGTTCCGCTGTCTGAGACAAAAGGCGTGCACACTATTGAAATATCGGCTTCCGCATTTTGTTTAAAGTCAATAGAAATTAAAGTGCCTTTTTTAACATTGCCGAATGTGCTCTTTACAAGAATACATACATCTTTATAAGGCATATCATCAACTGATTTTACCCCGTATTTTTCAAAAGCTCTGAATGCAGCGGCAGACGGATTAAGCTCTGCAAAAACATTATCTGTAATATTAAATGCAGACTTGATTTCTTCCACGGTGACAGATGGACCGAGAACAACCGAAATATTACTTCTGTCAGCCTCCGAAACAATCTTTTTGACCGCTTGCAGCATTTTGCTTTGGTTAGTTAACGCCTGGGCTTTTAAGTCATTAAGGGCAAACACAGAGAACTTACCCGCTTTGCACAGCAGACCGTTTTCCCCTGACGGTTTAATTCGAATTACAGTATTTCCGATTTTGTGGATTTCGGTTTTGCAAAGTGCGGAGCAAAGATTACACACAGAATTTACGATTTCTTCCTTAACGGTAAGGTTTTTTGACACACGGCTGCTTTTCGATAATTGCACCGTCGGACAAACAACCGCGCACTGACCGCAAAAAGAGCAATCCGTTTTTTTTTCGAGTGGCAGTCCAAACTCAGGCGAAACAACAGTATCAAATCCGCGACCGATAAGACCTAATGCCGTATTGCCCATTGCTTCGTCACAGACTCTGACGCAAAGTCCGCAAAGAATGCACTTGTCAACATTTCTTATTATAAGCGAAGATTTGTTTTCATTGTTTCTGCTGTGCTTCGTTCCATTAAATTTTTCCGGCTTAACATCGTATTTATTTGCATACTTTATAAGCTTACAATCAAAGAAATCATGGCAACCGCATTCAAGGCATCGCATCGCCTCGGCTTTGGCCTGCTCCTCGGTAAATCCCATAGAGACTTCCTTAAAGCTGTTTTTCCTCTCGAGTGCAGGTGAAACAGCTGCAGTCTGGCGTTTTGCTTTTTCAAATCGGGCAAAATAATCCGATGGCAATTCTCTTTCAACTCGGAAAGGCTTTTTGTATTTTACGCTTTCGCCATTTAAAAATCTGTCAATGACCACGGCTGCTTTTTGTGCTTCTCCGATAGCCGAAATTGCAATATCGGCGCCTTTATTTGTAATGTCACCTACTGCAAAAACTCCGTCAAGCGACGTTCTGAATGTTCCCTCATCGGCAAATATAGTATTACGTTTTGTCGTATCCAAACCGTCAAGACCTGATAAATCCGGATGTTGACCGATAGCCATAACGGCAGAGTCTAGATATAACATTTCCGTGTCACCGACAATCGGTTCAGGCCTGCGCCTTCCGCCCGAATCCGGCTCGCCGAGCTTCATTTTTTGCAGATTCACAGCTTTAAGCTTTCCGTTTTCGCCTACAAATTCAATGGGGTTATTAAGGAATTTAAACTCAACACCCTCTTCGGTTGCTTCAGTTATCTCAAGCTCTTCGGCAGGCATTTCATTTCTTGTACGGCGATAAATAACATAAACCTTTTCAGCCCCGAGACGAACTGCGGTGCGACACGCATCCATTGCGGTGTTTCCGCCGCCTATAACGGCAACAGTTTTGCCTATTACAGGAGCATTCCCAAGCGACACTTCTCGCAAGAAATCAATACCACCAAAAACACCGTTCAATTCTTCACCGGGAATTCTCATTGAGCTGCTTTTCCAAGCTCCGGCAGCTACAACTACGGCATCAAAATCGTGTCGTAATTCTTCAAGTTCAATGTCGCGGCCGAGCTTAACATTATTTTTTAAATTAACTCCGAGGGCTTCTATCTGTGAAATTTCTCTGTCAAGAAGCTTTTTAGGCAGTCTGTACTCAGGTATACCGTATCGGAGCATTCCGCCCATTTTCGGCATCATATCAAACACACTGACGCTGTGCCCCAGCCTCCTGAGAAAATAGGCGGCTGTCAGTCCTCCCGGCCCGCCGCCGACAATTGCAACACGTTTGCCTGTGTCAGGCTCGACGTAAGGCACATACTTGTCGTTGCTTGCCATATCCATATCCGAAGCAAAAGCTTTGAGACCGGCTATTGAAATAGGTTCGTCAACAAATTGTCTTCTGCACTTTTTTTCACAAGGATGCGGACAGATTCTACCTATGGAAGACGGCAGAGGAATTTTATCTTTTATCAGCTTAACCGCTTCTTTATATTCCCCGTTTGCAATAAGCCCCACATACCCTTGACAGTCCGTATTAGCCGGGCAAGCGAGTGTACACGGTGCTTTACAGTCTCCATCATGATCCGATAAAAGAAGCTCTAAAGCCGTTTTACGGGCACGCAGGATTCGCTCACTTTCAGTATGTATAATCATACCGTCATTAAGCTTTGTTGAGCAAGCACGTAAAAGCTTCGGTATTCCCTCAGCCTCAACAACACAAAGGCCGCAGGCACCGTACAGCTCAACTCTTCCGTCAAAACAGAGATTCGGTATTTCTATGCCGTTGTCGGCAGCAGCCCGTAACACGGTAGTGCCTTCGGGTACTTTTATTTTTTTACCGTCAATAATAACACTGATTTCTTTCATCATAACACCTCTATCGCACCGAAACGACAGTTTTCTTTACATTTACCGCACTTAATACATTTAAGCGAATCTATATCGTGCGGTTTTTTCACAGTACCGCTTATTGCAGATACAGGACAGTTCCTTGCACATAATGTACATCCGACACATTTATTTTTATCTATTTTATAAGTAACCAACGCTGTGCATTCGCCGGCAGGGCATTTTTTATCTTTAATATGCGCTTCATATTCATTTCTGAAATATTTAAGCGTCGTAAGCACCGGGTTAGGCGCAGTTTGCCCAAGGCCGCAAAGCGCACCATCTTTAACGGCATAGCAAAGCTCCTCAAGTAGCTCTATATCGCCTTTCTCCCCTTTACCGTCAACTATTCGCGTAAGGATTTCAAGCATACGCTTTGTTCCGAGACGGCAGTGCACACATTTACCGCATGACTCTTTAGCGGTAAAATCAAGGAAAAATTTCGCCATACCGACCATACACGTGCTCTCATCCATAACAACCATACCGCCTGAGCCCATAATTGCCCCAGTAGCACCGAGTGCTTTATAATCAATAACGGTATCAAGTAAGTCATTCGGAATACATCCGCCGGAAGGGCCGCCCATCTGAACGGCTTTAAATTTTTTATCTGATTTAATTCCTCCGCCGATGTCAAAGATAACATCACGTAAGGTTTTTCCCATCGGAATCTCAACAAGACCGCCTTTTTTAATTTTACCTGTAAGCGCAAATACCTTTGTACCCTTGCTGTCGGCGGTTCCCATAGAGGCAAAAGCGGCTCCGCCGTTTAATATTATCCACGAAACATTGGCAAAGGTTTCAACATTATTTATATTAGACGGCTTATGCCAGTAACCGGCCTGTGCCGGAAAAGGAGGCTTGAGGCGCGGCATACCGCGTGAACCTTCAAGAGACTCAATAAGCGCGGTTTCTTCTCCGCACACAAAAGCACCGGCTCCTGCCTTAATTCGCATTTTACAAGAAAATCCGCTACCGAAAATATTGTTGCCGAGATAACCTTTTTCGGTTGCTTGTTTTATGGCTTTTTCGAGTCGTTTTATAGCAAGCGGATATTCCGCCCTTACATAAACAATTGCTTCTTTCGCACCTATGGCATACGCACCTATAAGCATACCCTCTATCAGGTTATGCGGATCGCCCTCAATAACGGCCCTGTCCATAAATGCGCCCGGGTCGCCCTCATCCGCATTACAAATCAAATATTTTTCCGTACCATCCGAAGAACGCGCGGCATTCCATTTAAACCACGTCGGAAACCCGGCACCGCCGCGACCGGCAAGGCCGGAAATTTTGATTTCCTCAATTACCTGCTCAGGCGTCATTTCGGAAAGAACTTTTCTTACAGCCTTATATCCGTCTGTATTTTCGTAGTCGCTAATCTTTTCAGGATTTATAATGCCGCAATGCCTCAAAGCAATTCGAGTCTGCTTTTTTAAAAAGAGCTCGTCGTCCTCGGATATTTTAAGGTCCTCTACCGTTGACAAATCATCGGAGTTAACTGCCATTGCTATTCTCTCGCAGTCGTTTTCCGAAACCTTTACAAGCCGCGTAAGAGTGCCGTTATCGTAAATGTCAACAATCGGCTCCAAGAAGCACATACCTATACATCCTGTTATGGTAAGTTCATTACTCTTGTCCAAAGCAGACGCAAGCTTGTCGTAGACCTTAGCTGCTCCTGCAGCTATACCGCAGCTGCCTTCTCCAACTACAATTTTCATAAGGCGCACTCCTTATCTCTGATATCGTTGATTATTTTTTTTGTCTTATCCGGGGTAAGCGAACCGTATGTTTCACCGTTAATCATCATAACCGGAGAAAGACTGCAACAGCCGAGGCACGCAACATTTTTAAGCGAAAACAGACCGTCGTCGGTTGTTTCACCGTCGTGTATACCGAGGGTTTCTATAATAGTTTTTTCAATCAGATCGGAATTGTTTACGTGACACGCAGTACCCTTACACAACATAATAAGGTATTTGCCGACGGGTTTTAATCTGAATTGAGTATAAAAAGTCGCAACGCCCATTATCTTAGCGGGTTTTATACCCGTTTTATCTGAAATATATTTTATTACGTCGGTCGGCAGATAGCCGTAAATATCCTGTGCTTTTTGCAGTATTGTAATAAGGCTGCCGGGAACGGCTGCATATTCATCCAACACATCGTCAATCAGCGAAAGATTGATTTTATTCTTATCGCAATTACATGGACTCATGATTTTTTCCTCCAAGGTCAGTTAAACTTAAAAATATAATAATATACAATCACAAAAAAAGCAATTTAAAAATATTGTAACTTTAGCAGAAAATACTGTTAACTATCGACACACAGACGAAAAAGTTGTAAAATAAATTAAGTTTTTTCAGAGGTGTATATATGATAAATAAATATTTAACCGAAATGCATTTGCACACAAAAGAAACCAGTAATTGCGGTAAAATGCCGGCGGCGGAAACAGTTGAAAGCTATATATCTCTCGGATATAATACAATAGTCGTAACCGATCATTTCAGCACACACACTTATTACAAATATAATTATGACAGTCTTAATTGGCAGGATAAAGTTGACATTTTTTGAAGGGCTTTAATGCAGCCAAAGAAGCGGCAAATGGTCGAATAAACATATTACTGGGCATGGAGCTTCGTTTTGATTCCGATAGCGACCCGAATGATTATCTTGTTTACGGCGTAGAAGAGAGTTTTTTGAGAGATAATAAAGATCTTTTAAATATGAATATTTCAAGCTTTTCCGCGCTTGCACGAAAAAACGGCTTAATGATATATCAGGCTCATCCGTTCAGATTCGGAATGAAAATAACAAATGTCAAATATCTTGACGGTATTGAAGTGTGCAACAGAAATATTGAACATGACTCACACAACGACATTGCTGCTCTTTGGGCGGAAAAATTCGGGCTAAAAAAGACAGCCGGATCAGACCACCATCAGAAAGGAAATGAGGGACTTGCCGGAATTATCAGCAGATATGAAATTACTTCGAATAAAATACTTTTAGACACTCTGGCAAATCAAGATTATACGCTTTACGAAAAAAAGCTCTGAGATATCTCTCAGAGCTTTTTAATATTATCTTGTCGGCTTAACTCCGGCAGGAAGATTCGGCATATTATCGTAAACCGGAATAAGAAAAGTAAATGAGTTTGAAAGCTGCCCCATATTACTGTACTTATTATATGTTCTTATTCCTTCTGAGCTTGCGGCCATTATGTTTGACATGTACTGATGTGAATACAGACCGCCGTTTGCAACCACATCAAACTTTTGAAGATACAGAGTATTTTGACCGACACTGATATAGCCCGTAGCTATGTATTTAGCCCCGCCGAGTATCGCTTTATATCTGCTGTTCCAAGGGCGCAAGTATTTTTCATTGGATGAGGGCGTTGAAGCCCATTTAAGCGCATTTATTACCGGATCACTGCTTTGATAAGCACCGATATTATAATAATTATATATTCCCTCATACCCCGGCTCTGTACCGCTTACGGAGCGACTGCCGTTAGTGCCAACCTCCTGAATAACTCGCGATACCAAATGATATGGGCTGACGTCATACGATTCGGCGGCGTTCATAAACGCCTGTGCATATGTTACCGTAACATCAGTCTCTGCATTATTGCCGATTGTTTTTCTTGAACCGCCTACATATTGAAATAATATCATAGCATCGGCAACATCAATCTCACCGTCTCCGTTAAGGTCGGCAATATCTTTGCCGCTGCCTAAGTCAGCAAGGTTGCCTGCAGAATACTGAAACAGCATCATGGCGTCCGCTATGTCGGTTTTATTGTCCGAATTTAAATCACAAGAGCCTCCGACATTCTCTTTTTCTCCGGTACTGATTTTGGATTTTTCCATAAAAGTACCTTTTAACATTGATTCAACGCCGGAAAGCGTTTGTGCATTTTTATCATAAGACAATGTTTCGAATTGGAAAATGTCACTTTCTTTTGTCAAAAAGTTTCTCGGATCAAGATAATATGAGACAACATCGCTTGACGCTTGAAACCAAGTCTTGCCGTCAATCGGTGTCCAAGTGCCTGTTGACGGATTATATGTTTTATCTGTCGTGGATAAGTATTTTTTTATCGTACGGAGGGACTTGAAAGAGCACTTCTGCCGCTAACATTTTTCATTTTCAAGCACCTCATCCCACGAAAGACCGGTGTATAAAAACTTAAAATTCAATTCGAAATGTGCTTTTTTTAGATTATCTATATAGCTTTTATAGAGTTCGGGGGACTTCGTCCGAGATACCGCTGTCGCTTGTAACGGTAACAAGTCCTGTTGAAATATAACAGTTTTCGTAAAACTTACCGCCGTAATTAAATTCAACTCTGTACCAATCTTTAGAAGTTGTTCCGTCATTACACTTGACCCTGTCGATAATAATTATTTGGGTGTTCGCCGGAAGATCTTTATAAACCAATGAATACGAAGTTCCGGGTCCGCTTCTGACATTCGCTTTACTTTTTAACTACACCGTTTTTGCAGTCGCAAAAGCCGGAATAGACAGAACAATCACCAATACGGCTGTAATTAATATTATTTTAAAAAAATCTACGGCTTTTCATAATACTGTCCTTTTTATTATTTATAACAATAAAATAACAAAATATCGACAAATAATCAAGTCTTATTTTCAGATATCACATCATTCAAATAGCAAATTATGCCTTTTGCTATACCGTCAGCTTCATAACTTCTTGTGAATCACGGTTGCTGAGTACGGTACACTCTGTGGGATTTGAAAAATAACCGCACTCCACAAGAACCGACGGACATTCCTCAATTCTTGTAACCTTATACGGAAAGAAGCGTTTGCTGCCGTCCGGCTGTATAATTTTAGCTCTCATACCGGGGTTATCTGCATAAATATTTTTTCCAACTCTCTTCAAGTCCGCTTAAAATAAGACGTGCAGGCAATTCAGAATTTGCTCTGTAATAATACACTTCGGGACCCGAAAGAGACGAAACACTCTCGGAAAAATTGTTATGTACCGAAACAAACAAATCAGCGCCGCTGTAACGAGCCATAGACTGTCTTTTTATCAACAGACAAAAAAGTATTATCGGAACGTGTCAATACAACATTTACTCCTGCTTTTTCCAATTTTTCCTTAACCAAAAAAGTTATATTAAGGTTAACCTCCGACTCATATATACCGTTCACACCGATAGTTCCGCAATCCTTACCTCCATGGCCGGCATCAAGTGCTACGATTGCATCTGACAGTTTGTCCGGCGCATCCTTGAAAACAATTGACAGCTTGCCGTCTGCCGTATAGGAAACGGTGTAACCGTAAAAACACACCCGGTGTTTTAAGATACAGTCGTAATACATAAGTTCCGTTATCACCTTTTTAGCCATTCGCCGCGATCTATTATCTTACTGCCGTTAAAATTGAGTTTTCCGACAGCACTGTCAGTATAGTAAAAAGTAAAATCCAAATACGATGCATTAAAAAATTTAACATTATATGCACGTTCAAGATAACCGGTATAGTATTGTTGATCGGGAAAATCTGCATTAAACGGTACTTTCAATCAGTTTTAAGCAATAAACCTGTTTGTTTTTCTGTGTTTACGGAGGCAACGCTTATTGAATTTTCAGGCAAAACAAAGCCGTCAACAACATTGCACTCATCTTTTTTTATTATTTTTTGCCTGAACCGAGAAACACATATTCTTTATTATCAATGATTTTTTTTTCATCAACGTAGTAATCAATCGTACCGTCCGGAAGCGGTGAACAATGCGGATCCGATTTATCACTAACGCTGTCGGCAGGTATAGTTTCGGAATAAGGAACGTTTATTATACACAGCTTTGCCTGTCCCAATCCATAATCATCAGTATAAAAATATTTTTCGCAGCGGAATTATTATCGGTATAACGAAAAACAGATAATGACTCAGCACTATTTGAACTGACGGCAAACAATGCAATTGCCGCCGTTAAAATAACGAGACACAATATGAGTATTACACGTTGTTTATTAAACAATTCTTTTAATCCTTGCATCTTAACATCCCACATCAATTTTAATTATTATAACACATTTTTCATGTTTAGGTATTCCTTTTCGGCATTTTCCGACTTGTTTTCCGCAAATAAATAAGAATAGGAGTACACGGAAAAACCGCAGTAATTATCCTTCCTTCTTGAATATCTTATTTCTTCGGAACATATATTGCCGTTTTCGCACCATTCATTTATTCCGTCCCCCGCATTGTCGTCCGTTTTTCCGCTTTTATAATACGCCAGACCTACACACAGCTTAACATTACCGCTTTTAACCGCCTCCGACCATAGATTTAACATTTTTAAAAACGGCTTACTGCTGTTTTTAAAACCATAATAAAGCTGTGGCATAATAATGTCCGCGTATCCCCCTTGTGAGCACCACTTTAAAACGTCCGCGTACAACATTGAGTAATTTTTTTCTATATCCCCTGCAGGACTTATCACAACTTTCACGCCTTGTTTTATTGACTTAACGGAGGAATACAACCCGCTTATAAAAGTATTAACATTTTCCCTGCGCCAATCATCAAGAGACAACTCTCCCCCTTCATTGCGATAATTTGTATATAAATCAATATCAATTCCTTCATCGACGGTCGGATAAAAATAATCATCCATATGTATAGCCGATATATTGTAATTTTCACTATTTCGCGAACGCCGTCGAT